>Ga0209149_1000015_pt1:0-172500 | contig 177774 bp, 147 predicted proteins | sample WorMetTyACAVOLI2_FD_187423 | JGI IMG/M metagenome (GOLD analysis project Ga0209149, IMG submission 187423) | Marine gutless worms symbiont microbial communities from Max Planck institute for Marine Microbiology, Germany - Olavius algarvensis... ... | reverse complement strand
GCGCCGAAGATGTAACGGGGCTCAAGCACATAACCGAAGCTGCGGAGTCTATCTTCGGATAGATTGGTAGGGGAGCATTCTGTACTGGCTGAAGGTCGATCGTAAGGACGGCTGGACGGTACAGAAGAGACCATGCTGACATGAGTAACGATAAAGCGGGTGAAAAACCCGCTCGCCGAAAACCTAAGGTTTCCTGAGTAAAGCTAATCTGCTCAGGGTTAGTCGATCCCTAAGCCGAGGCCGAAAGGCGTAGGTAATGGAAAACAGGTTAATATTCCTGTACCACCGTATCATCGTTTGAGTGATGGGGGGACGCAGAAGGGTAGGTCAGCCACCTGTTGGACGTGGTGGTTTAAGCCGGTAGACTGGAAGAACAGGCAAATCCGTTCTTTTATATAAAGGTCGAGAGGTGAATACGAGAGGCTTGCCTCATAAAGTGATTGATCCCATACTGCCAAGAAAAGCCTCTATCGAGATGATGAGGTGATCGTACCGTAAACCGACACAGGTAGGTGGGGAGAGAATCCCAAGGCGCTTGAGAGAACCCTGGTTAAGGAACTCGGCAAAATGACACCGTAACTTCGGGAGAAGGTGGGCCTTTTCTGGTGATTCAATTTTCTTGATAAGCTGGGAAGGGCCGCAGAGAAATGGCGGTAGCGACTGTTTACTAAAAACATAGGACTCTGCTAAGTCGCAAGACGATGTATAGGGTCTGACGCCTGCCCGGTGCCGGAAGGTTAAGGGGATTTGTTAGCTCTTCGGAGCGAAGCTCTGAACCGAAGCCCCGGTAAACGGCGGCCGTAACTATAACGGTCCTAAGGTAGCGAAATTCCTTGTCGGGTAAGTTCCGACCTGCACGAATGGCGTAACGACTTCCGCACTGTCTCAACCAGGGACTCAGTGAAATTGTATTGGCGGTGAAGATGCCGTCTACCCGCAGAAAGACGGAAAGACCCCGGCACCTTTACTACAGCTTGACATTGAATTTAGGAATAGTATGTGTAGGATAGGTGGGAGGCTTTGAAACCGGTACGCTAGTTTCGGTGGAGCCACCCTTGAAATACCACCCTTGCTATTTTTGGGTTCTAACCTCGACCCGTGATCCGGGCGAAGGACAGTGTCTGGTGGGTAGTTTGACTGGGGCGGTCGCCTCCCAAAGAGTAACGGAGGCGCGCGAAGGTTCCCTCAGGCTGATTGGAAACCAGTCGTAGAGTGTAAAGGCACAAGGGAGCTTGACTGCGAGAGTGACGGTTCGAGCAGGTACGAAAGTAGGTCTTAGTGATCCGGCGGTTCTGAATGGAAGGGCCGTCGCTCAACGGATAAAAGGTACGCCGGGGATAACAGGCTTATCGCCCCCAAGAGTTCACATCGACGGGGCGGTTTGGCACCTCGATGTCGGCTCATCACATCCTGGGGCTGGAGCAGGTCCCAAGGGTTTGGCTGTTCGCCAATTAAAGTGGTACGTGAGCTGGGTTTAAAACGTCGTGAGACAGTTTGGTCCCTATCTTCTGCGGGCGTAGGATATTTGAGAGGATCTGTTCCTAGTACGAGAGGACCGGAATGGACGAACCTCTGGTGTTCCAGTTGTCGCGCCAGCGGCACTGCTGGGTAGCCACGTTCGGAACGGATAACCGCTGAAAGCATCTAAGCGGGAAGCCAACCTCAAGATAAGATATCCCTCATACTGGCAACAGTATGACTAAAGACCCCTTGAAGACTACAAGGTTGATAGGCCAGATGTGTACGCACAGTAATGTGTTTAGCTAACTGGTACTAATTGGTCGTGCGGCTTGGCTACAAAATAATTTACACAAGCTTATGAGTATTTGGTAATTACATCCGAATTGACGTTTGCCGAAAAATTTGCAAGAATTTTTCCGGTGGTAATTGCGAAGAGGTCACACCCGTTCCCATCTCGAACACGGAAGTTAAGCTCTTCAGCGCCGATGGTACTGCACGGGAAGCTGTGTGGGAGAGTAGGACACTGCCGGGAAATCTTTTATAAGCCCGAGGTTATGGTAACATAGCCTCGGGCTTTTTTGGTTTTGGGGTTGCAGGCGGCATCTTTTGGCCCTGGCCGGCGTTCTCGCCTCTGGCCGATCCTCGACGTAGATAATCTACGCCTCCGGTCGGCCAGAGGGCTGCGGCCTTGGCCAGAATCAAAAGCTACCGCCTGCAACCCCAAAACATGAGGTGAAAACAACCTTCAAATAGTTCGGCCCTGGCCGGCGTTCTCGCTTCTGGCCGATCCTCGACGTAGATAATCTACGCCTCCGGTCGGCCAGAGGGCTGCGGCCTTGGCCAGAACCAAAAGCTACCGCCTGCAACCCCAAAACATGAGGTGAAAACAACCTTGAAATAGTTTGGCCCTTGCCAGCGTATTCGATTACTACAATGATACGATGGCGGGCATTAAAATCCCAACCCATGCATCGCGCAGAGACGCAGAGGCGCAGAGACGTCCTCCTTAAACTTCGAATCAATGCGAAGTCCAGCGAAGTCGGGAAACCAAAAGCTACGATATGGGCGCACTGCCGTGCGCAAAACCGGTGAACTCTTTAGTCCGCATGGTCTTAAGGTCTTAACCGGCATAGCCGGAGTTTAACATGGGTTTCTCCGCGCCTCTGCGCGAGAATAGGTTTTATGATTGTATTCAGAACAGCGTACCGGTTCACGAGTCATCAATATCGGTATGAGGATCAATGATTTTTGAAATCCTGTAAGATCCAGCCGGTCACTTCGATTACGATTACGATTCCGATCCCGATTTCGATTCTTTTCAGCCCTTCGACTACTTGACTCCGCGACCCTCGAACCCTCACCAGGTTCCCCGTTCAAGGTTCAACCTTTACGCCTAGAACCTTACCTTACACCTTAAACCTTGAACCTAAAGTGAAGCTGATTCTTCAAAATTTACCTTAATTTCAGGGATGTGCTACTTTCTCCGGAAACGGGCCGCGCGGCAGTCGGCAAACGGCTGCGGCTGTCAGAACAGTGTTTGGGGATGCTAAAACCGCCGGCCGGGGAGTCAGGCAGTGCGATTTGGCTTAAAAGCAAAATTTGCTCTCAATCTTTTGATCATCCTGCTGGTGGCGATGTTCCTGCTGGACTTTGTCATCATGATGGTTACCCGCCAGGCCCTGATCAGAGCCGAAGCCGATAAAGCCCGTATCGCCCTGGCTACCCTTGAGGCGTTGGCGTTTACTGAAGATAAGCATTTGCGCGGCGCCCGGAACCTCACCGGGGTCTCTCCGCAGATTAAATCCGTCCTGCAGGAATCCCAGATTATCTGCGGCCGCCTGGAGGACAAGCGGCAGCGGGTCTACCAGTGGGGCCGGGATTGTCCCGGGGAAAACGATTTGGCGCGCTATGCCAAGCAGGCCGCAACTCAGGAAAAACCCATCCTGGAGTTTATAGGGTCCGTCTGGCGGGGGCCCTATGAAAGGTCGCAGTATATGGTCGTGGCCGGCCCCGTATCGGCCGGCAACCGATCGGTCGGTTCCATTTGCCTGGTTTTTGACCTGGGACCGGCTTATGCCAGCCTTGGTAAAACCCAGAAGATCATTATCTACTATATCCTTATAAATGCGCTGCTGCTGACTTTCTTCGGCGTATACCGGCTCTGGCAGATAACCGGCAAGCCGTTGCAAAAGCTCGTCCGTCGGGCCGATGAGTTTCAACCCGATGGGGATCTGCTGTTTCTTTCGGATGACGCCGAGAGCGAGTTCAACCGGTTGTCGCGATCGCTCAACCGGATGCTTGAAAATATAGATGCCGACAAGAAGGAATTAAAGTCGACGGTTCTGTCGCTCGAACAGGCCAATGCCGAACTGAAAAAAGCTCACAAAGAAGTGCTGCGGGCCGAAAAAATGGCTTCCGTCGGTCGCCTCTCTTCGGGCATTGCCCATGAAATCGGCAACCCCATCGGGATTGTGCTGGGTTACCTGGATCTGCTGCGCCAGGAGAATCTCACGGATGAAGAGCGGCTGGATTACATCGAACGGGCGCAGAGCGAGATCGCGCGGGTCAACGATATCATAAGGGAGCTGCTGGACTTTGCCCGGCCCGCCAAAGATGAAAAAAAAGATGTCCCGGTTCATGCGATCGTGGAAGAGATCGTGGGTATGCTGCGTCAGCAGCCCATGATGAAAGAGATCGCCCTGAGCGCCGACCTGGCGGCCGGCCAGGACCTTATTCAGGCCGATCCGCAGCGCCTGCGGCAGGTGTTTTTAAACCTGTTGATTAATGCCGCCGACGCCATCAGACTGGAGCCGGCGCCCAAAGAGGGACACATCCGGATTGCCAGCTGCAACAGCGGCGGCCAGGGCGGCAATGGACAGCAGTTGCAGATTGTCGTCGAGGACAATGGCCCGGGCATCCCGGCCGATCAGTTGAACAACATATTCGATCCTTTTTATACAACCAAGGAACCCGGCAAGGGCACCGGGCTCGGCTTGTCGGTCTGTTTTATGATCATGGAAGAGACCGGCGGTACCCTCAGGGCCGAGGCCGCTTCTGAGAAAGGAACCCGGTTTGTCCTTTCCTTCCCATGTACCGAAAGGAATGCTGCCCCATGAACCGCAGGCAGAATCAATCCAACGACCAGCAAGCGCGCAATCTGCTCGTCATCGATGATGAACAGAACATGCGCCACATGCTGACTTCCCTGCTGACCAATTCAGGCTTTAAAGTCGCGACAGCTGCCAATGGCGAAGAGGCGTTGAAAATGGTTTCCGGGACCCCATACGACTTTATCCTGTGTGACATCAAAATGCCCAAAATGAATGGGCTGCAGTTTCTGGAGGCCGCTGCCGACCGGATCAGCGATTCCACCGTTATCATGATGTCGGCCTACGGTTCCATGGAGACAGCCCTGGAAGCGATAAAAAAGGGCGCCTACGACTATATCTCCAAGCCCTTTAAATCCGACGAAGTAAACCTGGTCCTGAAAAAAGCCGAGGAGCGGGAAAGGCTCAAGCGGGAAAACACCCGTCTGCGCAAAACGCTGCGCACCATAGAGGAAAGATCCAGTTTCGGCAACATGGTGGCCAAGAGCAAAGTGATGCGGGAAATGTTCCGGTTTGCCGAGAAAGTGGCGCGCTTCGATACGACCGTACTGATTACGGGTGAAAGCGGAACCGGTAAAGAACTGGTGGCCCGGGGGATCCACTTTACCGGCCCGCGGTCGCAAAAACCGTGGGTTGCCGTCAATTGCGGCAGCATACCGGAGAATCTGATCGAGAGCGAACTCTTCGGACATGTCAAGGGGGCCTTTACCGGTGCGGACCGGGCCCGGAGCGGGCTTTTCAGGGAGGCCGACGGCGGTACCCTGTTTCTAGACGAAATTGGAGAACTGCCGGTGTCCCTGCAGGTGAAACTGCTGCGGGCCCTGCAAGAGAGCGAGGTCAGGCCGGTGGGCGGGACACGCCCCATAAAAGTGAACGTCCGGGTTGTGGCCGCCACGGCCCGCAATCTCGAAGAAGAAATTAAACAGAACTTCTTCCGCGAAGATCTTCACTACCGCATAAACGTGATGCCGATCAGGTTGCCGCCGTTGCGTGAACGGGGCGAGGACATACCGTTGCTGGCCCGCCTGTTCATGGAGCAATTCAGTGCGCAGTTGGATACGGTTGTCCAGAGTATTTCACCGGCCGCCATGTCTCTGTTGCTGGCGCACGCCTGGCCCGGCAACGTCCGTGAACTGGAGAATGTCATCCAACGCGCCGTGGTGCTGGCCGAGGGTCCGGAACTGCTGCCGGAACACCTGCCCGACACGCTTGGTCCCAATGCGGTCAACCAGGACATTGGGTCTCTGGTCAAAGGGGATTCGCTCAAGGAGGCCCGGCGGGAGTTGGAGAAGATTATGATCGCCCGGGTGTTGCAGAAGACAGGCGGCAACCGGAGCCAGGCCTGTCGGCTTTTAGAAATCAGCCATCCCAGTTTACTCAGCAAAATGAAACAATACGGTATTTCTTAGTGGGCATTTACAACCGGCATCTTTGGTTCCAGAGCGGTGTTTGCGTGTTTTTGAGCACGAAGTGAAGCCACCGCGCGATCCTCTGCATTGTATCTCACTAGGCACCAGGTTAGGCATTGGCTTCGCTGACACCTCCGGTTTCAAGAACAGGCAGGCCTTGCCCTGAACCAAAACCGAACCCTTGCAAACGCCCACTTCGCCATCTTCAGAAAACTTAGCAAACGAGGCGCTTCGGTAAGCGAGATTGGGCCAAAAGACTTTTTTGGAGATGGTTTTAATTTTCGTTGCCGGATTCGGCATCAGCCTCCGGGGTGGGGGGGCGACCGGGGTCTTCGGTTTCTACCCGTTGCATAATCATCTCTACTTTACGTGCGATTTCATCGATTTCAGCTTTGATCTGCAGCTCTTCCAGTTCGTCCATGCGCGTGCTTTCTCCGATCAGGGTCAGGGCGGGTATACGCCGTGCTCATAAATATAGTCAAAACAGTATTCACTGTAGTCGCCATTGTCGTCGCTGTCACCGGCAGTGTTTTTTTCAACGGTTGTTTTGTGGTTCAGCCACAGTGCCCTGGCAAATTGGCGCAAGACATCGGTCAAAATATCGGGCTCATTGGTAATTTCCCGGTTTTCCTGGATATACCAGTCCGTGGCTTCAATAACCGCCCAGGTATTGCGGATGTACTCGGAATCATCCAGATGGGAATCGATCCATACGCCGTGCAGTTTTTCCAGGATCGATTTTACTGAGCCTTCAATTGCGTCCAGGTTGTTCATGACATTCCCGTTGTGGTACCGCCAGACCGACGGCAAGTCCCCTGTAGCCTTCATCATTTTAACTCACCATAAATAAGGATTTTGGTGGTGCAAGTCAAGCTTTCAAGGCACGGAACAGCCGGGATTCTAATCCCGGCGCTTTCATCAGCGAGTGGTATTTTTAAACATACTTAAGCGAAGTTAAGCATAATTAGAACTAATTGTCAAGTCATTGTTCTGCACTGTTCACGCCTGGCTCTTTCCATTTCATTCAGCCAACCTGGACACACTTGTCGTTTATATTTTTTTATTGTAATGTTCGTTAGTTATCTGGAAGATGACCGTGACGATTAACCCAACCTGTTGAAATAAAAGTCATAAAAGCCATGGCCCATCTGTCCCCGAAAACAGGTTATGCCCAGTTGGTGGAGCGTCTGAACCGCTATCCCCAGGGAGCGCCGCCCTCCGAACTGTTGTACCGGATCCTGGCGATGCTCTTCACGGACAAGGAAGCCGCCCTGGTTGCCCTTTTGCCGATCAAGCCTTTTACGGCGCGCAAAGCCGGTCGCCTCTGGAAAACGTCTACGGCCGCGGCCCGGCAAACCCTGGACAAACTGGCGGACAGAGGCATTCTGATCGATATGGAAATCCGGGACGAGACCCAGTATTGCCTGTTTCCCCCCATGGCCGGCTTTTTCGAATTCTCCTTGATGCGCGTTCGCCATGATATCGACCAGAAGCTTCTCAGTGAATTGTTTTACCAGTACCTCAATGTCGAAGAGGATTTCATTCGGGACCTGTTTACCCGCGGCGAGACCCAACTGGGGCGCGTGTTTGTAAATGAATCGGCGTTGCCCGAGGAGGCCTCGTTGCATGTCCTCGATTATGAACGGGCCACAGCCGTGATAAAATCGGCCACCCATATCTCCATCGGCCTTTGCTACTGCCGGCACAAGATGCACCACCTGGACCGGGCCTGTGCTGCGCCTCAGGACATCTGCATGACCTTCAACAACACGGCCTACTCCCTGATCAAACACGGCGTAGCCCGACGCGTGAGCGTGCCGGAGTGCCGGGACCTGTTGGACCGGGCTTATGACGAAAATCTGGTCCAGTTCGGCGAAAACATCCGGGAGAACGTTAATTTTATCTGCAACTGTTGTGGGTGCTGCTGCGAGGCGCTGCTCGCCGCCCGGCGGTTTGCGTTTTTTAAACCGGTGCACACGACCCATTTCATACCGGTGCTGGATACGCTGGCTTGCAAGGGGTGTGGAAAGTGCGTGACGGTGTGCCCCGTTGAGTCCCTGGCGCTGGTCTCTGCCAACGACCCTCGACGGCCCCGGCGCAGGATAGCCCGCCTTGATCCGGAGACCTGCCTGGGATGCGGTCTTTGCGCCCGCAATTGCCCCGACCGGAACATCCAGCTGCGGCACCGTCGCACACGGGTGATCCCGCCCCTCAATGGGACGCACCGGGCCGTGGTAATGGCCATCGAGCGGGGCCGGCTGCAGGACCTGATTTTTGATAACCGGGTGATGTGGAGCCATCGAGCCATGGCGGTCGTACTCGGGGCGATCTTGAAGCTGCCGCCCGTTAAGCAGACGCTTGCCTGTCGGCAGGTAAAATCAAGATTCTTGGAAAATCTGGTCCAAAAACTTCCGGTCTAAGGGTTGCTGGTGATAAGAACGGCCCTTGGCTTGACTTCATCTCGACTTTGCAATACAAATGATCGACACTCATCATATGAATATAACACAATTATTTGTGTTCTTCTTCAGGTTTCGATTTTTCGGCTGAGGCCAAAGACCACCCATCTGCACATACGGGGATAGTATTTTCATGGATATGAAGAGAGACTATTATGAGGATGTCCAGTTCTTTACATCCGGCGTGGTCCTTTTCTGGTTTGTGATGCTGATCCTGTTCCTCCTGGCCTACCCGTTGATGGTAAAAAACTATCACGTGTATGTGGCCAACTATATCGCCATCAATATTATCGTGGCCACGGGATTGAATCTGCTGGTCGGGTATACCGGGCAGATCTCCCTGGGGCATGCCGGTTTCTTTGCCATCGGTAGTTACGGTACCATCATTCTCATGACCAAGGCGGGATTTCCGTTTCTTTTGGCGTTGCCTGCGGCCGCCCTGATTGCCGCCCTGTTCGGTTTTTTGCTGGGCCTGCCTTCCCTGCGGCTGGAAGGCCCTTACCTGGCCATCGCCACGCTCGGGTTCGGCCTGACCATCACCCAGGTCATTGGCCGTCTGGACCTGTTCGGCGGCCGCGAGGGTCTGCATGCCCCGGATCTGACCATCGGGAGCTGGCACCTGGATACGGATGTGGAATTCTACTACCTGCTGATGACCCTGACCGTGCTGCTGATAGCCGCCGCCCGCAACATTGTGCGTACCCGCGTAGGGCGGGCCTTCATTGCGATTCGGGATGCCGACCTGGCGGCCGAGACCATGGGGGTCAACCTGGTCTTTTACAAAACCCTGTCGTTTGCCGTCAGTGCTTTCTATGCCGGTATGGCGGGTGGTCTCTATGCATTTGTGCTGCGTTTTATCGAACCTGAAATTTTTACCCTGATGATGTCGATCATGTTCCTGGCAATGGTAGTCGTGGGCGGCCTGGGCTCCATCATGGGCGCCATTGCCGGAGCCGGTCTGCTCAGCTGGCTGGACTTGCAGCTGCGCAACATCCTGGAAATCCCCTACCTGGGCACCTGGCTGGAAACGCTCTCAAAATCCTGGTTTTCCATTACCGGCGTTTCCAATATCCAATTTATCGTGTTCGGTCTGATCATGGTGCTCATCATGCTGTTTGAGCCGCTGGGGATTTACGGGGTGTGGATCAGGATCAAGAAGTATTGGCGGACGTGGCCCTTTTAGGGGCTGTTTCTAAATTGTCTTTTGGCTCAATCTCGGCGTTGGGCGTGCGGTTTCAATCCTCGAAATACTTTAAAGTATTCCTCCGGTTGAAACCTCACGGCCGCCTTGACCTTGAACCAAAATCCTAATATAGAAACAGCCCCTCGGTGCAAAGGAAAAACTTTGATGATCGATTTTCTCCAGATGATTGCCAGCGGGATTGCGGTCGGCAGTTCCTACGCCCTCATGGGACTGGCCATGGTGATCATCTATAAAACGTCGGAGGTCCCCAATTTCGCTCAGGGCGAAATGGCCTTGATAGCCTCTTTTTTCGCCTTCATGCTGATCGATTCGTTCGGGGCGGCCTGGTATACCGCTTTTGCCGGGGCCCTGCTGTTTGCCATTTTGCTGGGCTGTTTTCTGGAGTACGCGGTTCTCAGAAGAGCCAAGGAACCCAATATCCTGGGAATGATCGTGATCACCATCGGCCTGGAGATGATCCTGCTGGGGTTTGTCTCCTGGAAGTTTGGGGCCGACCAGAAGACCATGCCCTTTCCCATATCGCCCTATGACAGCCTGGTGATCGGTGACATTTTTGTCAGCACCCTGGAATTGCTGACGCTGGTGGTGGCCCTGGTCATCATGCTCGTCCTGTTTTTCTTTTTCCGGTTTTCCAAGCTGGGGCTGGCTGTCAAGGCCACCCAGCAAAATCCCGTGGCGGCAAGGTTGATGGGGATCCGTACCAACCGCATTCTCATGATGACCTGGGGGATTTCGTCTTTCGTGGGCTGCCTGGCCGGGCTGTTGATCGCGCCCACCATCATGCAGCCCTACATGATGTGGGACCCCATGCTCAAAGGGTTTGCGGCCGCCGTGATGGGCGGCATGACCTCCCTGCCGGGGGCGGTTGTCGCCGCCTACCTGCTGGGGATTATCGAGAACCTGTTCGGCGGGTACGTCTCTATTGAGTTCAAGTCCGTGGTGGCTTTTGCCATTATCGTCCTGGTCCTGTGTTTCAAGCCGAGCGGGTTGTTTGCCAAACACTACGTTAAAAAAGTATAGAAGCGGTCTCAAATAGGCCTTTTGGCCCAATCTCGGCGTTGGGCGGACATTTCAAATCCTCGAAATACTTTAAAGTATTCCTCCGGTTTGAACTGTTCACCCGCCTTGACCTTGCCCCAAAATTCATATTTGAGACAGCTTCTATAAGTATAAATAGATTTAGGCAATAGGATGACACTTCAAACAAAGGAGGGGGTCATGAATAGAAGATTGCTGGCGGTATTACTTGTAACGGGTGTGCTGGTGAGCGGGCTTTGTTCCGGGGTGATGGCGGAAGAGGGGGTTACGGACACGGAGATCCATATCGGATCCTGGGGACCGCAGACCGGGCCCGCGGCTGCCTGGGGATCTGTGCCCCGTGGAACGGACGCCTATTTTAAAATGATAAACGCCAATGGCGGGATCAACGGCCGCAAAATTGTGTACCACAGCTTCGATGACAGCTACAACCCGGCCAAAACCAAGGCCGGCGTCAAGGAATTGCAGGAAGGCACCGGCATGTTCGCCTGGGTGGTGGGCGTGGGATCCTCCCCGGGACTTGCCGTCAGGGATTACCTGATGGAACGCAAGATTCCCTGGGTCGGGCCGGCCGCCGGTTCACTGCATTGGATCAAGCCGCCTCATAAGTACCTTTTTGGCGTTTACCCCCTGTATTACAAAGAAGCCAAAGCCTTGGTGCGGTATGCAGTGGAAAACCTGGGCAAAAAGAGGGTGGCCGTTGCTTTTCAGAATGACGAGTACGGTAAAAACGGTCTGAAAGGGGCCATCGATGAACTCGCGGCTCACAATCTCAAGCCGGTGGCGCTGGTTCCGGTGGAGTTCAAGGACACCGATATGAAACCGCACGTCATGAAACTGCGCCGGTCCAATGCCGACATGGTCCTGTTGTGGACCAGTGTCGGCCACGCCGTCCGCCTCGTCGGTACCAGCAAGGCCATGAAGTTCGCGCCCCAGTTCATGAGCACCAGCACCTGTAGTGATTTCCCGTTGATGATCCACATTTCCAAAGGGCTCTGGGAAGGGGTGATCACTGCGGCCTTCGGCGAACTGCCCGATTCCGACAACCCCTTGCTGCAGACATACAAAGCCGAGGCCTATGGCAAATTCGCCGCTCCGAAGGAGCGCTGGGGGGTGTTCTATTATGCTGGCATCTTATTTGCCGAGCCGCTGGTGGAAGCCATCAAGCGCTGCGGTCGGGACCTAACCCGGGAGCGATTGGTCAAAGAGCTGGAAGGATTGCGTAATTTCAAGGGGATTGGTCCGGTGGTGAATTACAAGCCGTTCGATCCCAAGGATCCCAACAGCCGCCAGGGCACGCATGCCACCTTTTTGGTGCAGTGCCTGAAAGGCGGTAAATCTAAAAAGCTGACTGATTGGATAACTATCCGCTGATGAAGGCTTTCTTTGAAATAGATCAATTGACCATTTCGTTCGGGGGGCTCACGGCCCTGGACAATATTGCGCTCAGTGTCGACCAGGGTGAAATATTCGCGGTCATCGGTCCCAACGGGGCCGGAAAAACCACCCTGTTCAATTGCATTAGCGGGCTATACCGCCCGGACAGGGGGACCCTCTTTTTCAAGGGGGTTTCCCTGCAGGGCAAAAAGCCCGATCGCATCGCGCGCCTGGGAATCGCCCGGACCTTCCAGAACATCGAGCTGTTTGCCCACATGAATACCATGGAGAACATTATGCTGGGCCGGCATATTTTTATGCAGACCGGGCTGCTGCGCGGGGTGTTTATGTGGGGCCGGCACTCTTATGCCGGCCGCGAAGAGCTGCGCCACCGTAAAAAGGTGGAAGAGATTATCGATTTTCTGGACCTGCAGGCCGTGCGCAACAAACCGGTCGGCGCCCTGCCGTACGGGACCCAGAAACTCATCGAGCTAGGCAGGGCCCTGGCCCTGGAGCCTGAGCTTTTGATGCTGGACGAACCCTGCGCGGGAATGAATACCGAAGAGAAACAGGATATGATCTTCTGGGTCAAGGATATCCAGGATGAGTTGGGGATTACGATCCTGCTGATTGAACACGACATGAACATGGTCATGGATATTTCAGACCGGATCCTGGCCGTCAACTTCGGTCAGCCGATACTCACCGGCAGTCCGGACGAGGTGAGCCGGCATCCGGAGGTTCTGCAGGCTTATTTAGGGGCGGAAGAGGGGTAGGGGAACCAACGGAACCAAAGTGCCCGCATCCAGTTTCTTGATCTTACGCTTTATCCTAATCTTAATCCCGGTTTGCATTGTCCTAAATGCCGCTGATTGATTAAGATTAGGAGCAAGCGTAAGAGTGAGAGTAAGAAAGGACAGGACCGGAGTAGCCATTGGACGCATTGCTCGAGATAAAGAACATCGAAACCTACTACGACCTTATCTATGCCCTCAGGGGGGTGTCCCTGGCCGTGGAGGAAGGTACCATCACGACGATTCTCGGCACCAACGGCGCCGGCAAGTCCACGATCCTCAAGACCGTTATGGGGTTGATCGACGACCAGCCGGACAAGGGCACCATCACCTTTGACGACCGGCGGATCGACGGCCGGGATACCGAAGAGATCGTCCGCCGGGGGATCTCGTTTGTACCCGAAGGCCGGGAGGTGTTCGAGGAATTGACCGTGCACGAAAACCTGCTGATGGGTGCCTATACCCGGCGCGACCGCGAACAAATCGCAAGCGACTTTGAAAGGGTGTATGATTATTTCCCCGTGTTGCAGGAACGTTCCCGGCAATGGGCGGGCACCCTGTCCGGCGGCGAACAGCAAATGCTCGCCATCGGCCGGGCCCTGATGAGCCGGCCCCGGTTGTTGTTCCTGGACGAGCCGTCACTGGGGCTATCTCCCATCCTGGTTAAGGAGATCTTCGGTATCATCGAGACGATCAACCAAAAAGGCGTGACCATTCTGCTGGTCGAACAGAATGCGCGGATGGCGCTGGCTATTTCGCATTTTGGGTTGATCCTGGAAAACGGCCGTTTCGTGATGAAGGGCCGCGCCGACGACCTGGCCGCGGATAAAGACGTCCAGGAATTCTATATGGGGGTGCGGTCCGAAACTTCCGCCAAAGGCTACCAGCGGTGGAAAAGAAAGAAGGCATGGCGCTGATGGCCCCATCTCCCACACAAGCGGCTGAAACGACGCCGCAGGTTTTCACCAACACCGTCCGGGCATGCGGCGGCCGGGTCGCGCTGCGCAAAAAGGAGCTGGGTCTGTGGCATGACATTTTGTGGGAGGACTATTACCGGCAGGTGCGCTATGTCGGTCAGGCCCTCATCGAACTGGGCCTCGAGCCGGGCCAGTGCGTTTCTATCATAGGTGATAACTGCCACCAATGGGTCAAGGCGGATATGGGCGTGCAATGCGCCGGCGGTGTCGCGGTCGGGATTTATGCCACCAATGCCTGGCAGCAGGTTGAATTCGTGACCCAGAACTCGGAATCCAGGTTTCTGTTCGTCGAGAATGAGGAGCAGCTGGATAAATGGCTGCATTTCAAGGAGCGCTCCCGGCAGCTTTACCGGGTCATTGTCTGGGATACCGAGGGGCTCCGCCAGTTTTCGGACCCCATGGTCATGACCTATGACCAGTTGCTGGAAATTGGGCGGGCAGCCGAAAAAAATTATCCCGAACGGCTGGATACACGCATGCAGGCCGTTCAGCCCGAAGACCTGTGCGTCTTGATCTATACGTCCGGTACCACGGGGCCGCCCAAGGGTGCTATGCTGACCCACCGCAATGTCACCTGGATGGCCCGGGCCGTCAGCCAAGCCAACACCATTCACCCGACCGACGAAGTGCTTTCCTTTTTGCCCCTGTGTCACATTTTTGAACGCCTCTTCTCGGTTTTTGTCCACATCACCTATGGCTATACGGTCAACTTTGTCGAAAAGCCCGACACCGTCATGGACAATATGGTAGAAGTCTCTCCCACCGTGGGCTACGCGGTGCCCCGAATCTGGGAGAAGTATTACTCGGCAATCATGATTAAAATGTCAGATGCCACCTGGTTTAAACGCGCCGTATTCAAAGTGGCCCTTCAGGTTGGAAATGCCCGGGCCAATTTGAAAATGAATTTCAAACCGGTTCCCGGTTCGGTGGCCTTGCTCTGCACATTGGCCCGCCTGGCGGTATTCAGAAAACTCAAGGAGCGCCTGGGTTTCGACAGGATCCGGGTGGCCTACTCCGGGGCCGCCCCGATTTCGGGCGAGGTGCTCAAATTTTTTCAGTCCATCGGCATCAACCTGATCGAGGGGTACGGCCAGACCGAGGGTACCGGGGTCACCACGCTGTCGACGGACGGTCGGGTGAAATTCGGGACGGTGGGCAAGCCGCTGCCGGACACCCAGGTGAAAATCGCCGCGGATGGCGAAATTCTGGTCAAGTCACCCGGGGTATTCAAGGGGTACTATCAGAATCCGAAAGGGACCCGCGAGACGATCCGGGACGGCTGGCTGCACACCGGCGACGTCGGCAACCTGGATGAAGACGGCTACCTGACCATCACGGACCGCAAAAAGGATGTCATTGTGACGGCCGGCGGGAAGAACATCACCCCGCAGTACATCGAGAACAAACTCAAGGCCAGTTTGTATATCAACGATGCCGTGGTGGTCGGCGACCGGCGCAAGTACCTGACCTGCCTGATCATGATTGATGAAGACAATGTGATCAAGTTTGCCCAGGACCATAAGATCCAGTTCAGCACCTACCGGGATCTAACCCAAAGCCCGGCCGTCGGCGACCTGATCCAGGGGGAGGTCGATCAGGTGAACGCCACCCTGGCCCGGGTGGAAAACGTACGCAAATTTACCATCCTTCCCAAAAAATTGTACGAGGAAGATGGCGAAGTAACCCCCACGATGAAGGTCAAAAGAAAGTTTGTGCATGAGGCGTTTAGTGATTATATAGAGGCCATGTACAACTGATTGCCGGTTTTTTGAGATGGCCATATTAACAACGCAACTTTCGGGAATTGTGAAAGTTTGGGCTCCGTATCGGTATCGGGTTCGAAATCGCTATCGAAATCGGGGTCCGCATGAGGTTTTCCAAGCCGATTTCGATTCAGGCTGAAACCCGAATGTTGAGTTTTCAACTTACGATGGACAAATATCATGGCGAAGCATAATTGCGAAACCTGTGCATTTCGGGCCAAGTACGACCGCAATCCAAAATCCCTGTTAGGCCGGATCTGGCGCTGGCATGCAGGCTGGTGCCCCGGATGGAAGGCTTACATGCGATCTTTGGAGGACCCAAAGCGGATCGAGCTGGCCGTTAAATACGATACGCGAAAGTATCGATAGCTTCTATACCCGGGAGGAGATATGCATCGTGTAAACTGGGTGGCTGTCACCGGTACCTGTGGCCGTATGCTGGGCGGGTGCCTGGCAGGCATCCTCCTGCTGACAATCGGCTGCCTGGAGCATTACGGCCGTATGGACCCCAGCACGGAGGTGGACCGGTTGTTTGAAGCGGCCAAGGTCCTGCCGGACTACAACTACTATTATGCCGGCGGGCAAAACAACCCGCGCGCGTTGCTGGGAATCCATAGAGCGTATACCCAGACCAACGCTTCCTGGACGCCCATGAAGGGATTGAATCCGGAGATATTGAAAAAACGGGTGGCGGCCATGACCAATGAGATCGGCCACGCCCCGGAAACCTACGGCGGGGCCATCTTCAGCCCGGACGGAGCTCAGATGGGGATCTGGTATTCAAGATCCAGGGATGTGATCATCCGTTTTGGGGAAAACCGCGAAGTCTCCGTCAGCCTGCCGCGCTGGCCGGATGAGAACAAGGAGAGGCGCAGCCCCTTCTCGGTGCCCTAACGCTGATAAAAACCTACATCACATTTGCACTGGGAACATTCCGAATTTCGATTTTATTATTTCGGATTCATAAACTTCTCACAGAAGTTTATTCTGGTAACCGCTTGGCCAGGTTCCGGGCGGCTTCGCCGATGACCGTCTGGAGCGAGACCGCATCCTCGTTGACCTCTTCTTCAGACCAGTTCAATTCCTGCACGCCTTCCCAGGCGATGCTGCCGTCCTTGGCATCCCAGATCTGGAAAAACAACCGTAATTTGGCGTGTTTGGTTTCCATCAGGCGGAGTCCGAACACACTAAAACGACCGGAAGAACCCTGGGTGAAACTGGCCAGTTTGAGTTGGGCCAGGTGGCGTGTCCCGGTCACTTCACCGACCTGGTAGAGCGTTTTGCTGTCAAACAGGCCGGTGTCTTTGTATTCGGCAAACATGCGCTGGTAGGCTTGGCCCAGGTCGGCCCGATTAATGGCACTCAGGGTTTCCGGCAGCGACACGCATTTGAAATCCGGACGCTCGGTTTTCAGGGTTTCCACAAAGGTGAAGGCCGCCGCCTGTTTTTCCTCCTCCTGGCCGGTTACGGTCGAGGGGGTGATAAACGCAATTCCGCTGTTGCGCAGTTCATCAGCGGAAAGCGAAAATTGGTGATGGTTGACGGTGGAATAGACCTGCGCCGACCCGCAGCCGGCCACCCAGGCCAGCAGTCCGGCCGCCGCAAAAAAATATAGGGCCAACTTGAAACGCAGGGCACGCGTCGTATGGCCGGAAAGTGTTTGTCCGGTTTGCTTTTGAAGTTTCATGGTCCTCCTGGTGTCGGGCCCGTGGGGCTCGATTTAGGTCCTGTCGCGGTCAATTTGCCAATCATATCGTCCCATTGCCTGAAATCAAGGTTTTTATAAGTTTTCCTTGATTTTAGAACGGGGTTCTGCGTACATCATCACTCGCGCCACCGTCAACGAGCGGGCCGGTCGGATGAATCGGCACCCGGTGCGATAATAAAGGGGCTTCAGGTCTGGAAACCTGAAACCCCTTAGGTATTCTTGGAGCCACCGTGCGGAGTCGAACCGCAGACCTACGCATTACGAGTGCGTCGCTCTACCAACTGAGCTACGGTGGCCAGAAGCCATCTCAAAAAAGTCTTTTGGTCCAATCTCGGCGTTGGGCGCGAAATTCAAATCCTCGAAGTACAGCAGTACTCCTCCGGTTTGAATGTAGCGGCCGCCGCACCTTGAACCAAAATCCGTTTTTTGAGATAGCTTCTCAATCGGTGAGCAATTACTGTATTTATGACCCAAAATCAAGAGAAAACATCCCTCGCGCTCCTGTTCGCAGAGGCTGCCGCGCAGACGGGGACCATTGAATGCAGCGGCCTTTCCGGGTCGGCCAAAGCCTGGCTGGTTGCCCGGCTGCACGCCCAGGTGCGGCGGCCGTTGTGCGTGGTCGCGGCCACCCTGAAAGAGGCCGAGCGGATGGCCGGCGAAGTGGATTTTTTTTAGGGCACCGCTCGGCGTCGCTGCACACGTTTCCCCCTTATAACATCCTGCCGCACAAGATGCTGGGCTACCACAGCCAGACGGCCGCCCAGCGCATCGGCACCCTGTTTACCCTCACTGAGAGCCGGCAGCCCTTCCTGCTGGTGACCTGCGTGGACGCGCTTTTGCAAAAACTCGCGCCGAAAAAAGACCTCATCGGATTTGCCGAGTTGGTGATGGCCGGCGAGGAATTGGATCGCGACCTGTTGATCGAAAAACTGATATCGGGCGGGTATACCCATGCGGCCCTGGTGGAAGAACCCGGGGATTTTTGCGTGCGGGGAGGCCTGATCGACCTTTTTTCACCGTTGTATGACGAACCTTTGCGGTTGGAATGGTTCGGGGACACCATTGATGCCATCCGGACATTCTCACCCGACAATCAGCGCAAGACCGGTGAGTTATCCGAGGCAATCATCCTGTCGGCCCGTGAAGTGATTCTTAAAAAAGAAGATCTGCCCCAAGTGGTCAGCCGCATCAGGGCCCGGGCTTCCGCACAGGACCTGGGGGCATCCCGGGCGCGCGACATCAGCGATCGAATACGGGATGAAGGCCTGTTTCCCGGTATCGAGGGCCTTTTGCCGCTGCTCTATGCCAATTTGGACAGCCTGTTTGACTATCTACCGGCCGACACGCTGTTCGTCACCGACATGCTGCCCGCGCTGGCTGCGGCAGCCGAAAAATTCACAGCCCGGGTGAATGAAAATTACCGGACAGCTATCCACAAAGAGCGGGTCTGTGCGGCACCGGACACCTTGTATTACGACTGGGAAGCGGTGCAGGCCAAGCTGGCTGCTGCCGGCCCGCTGGAGCTGGATGCCCTGGACATGGTAAGGCGCGCAGACGCGGACCCGCCAGATCCGCTAAGCCTGCCATTCACGGTAGCGGATAATCTTGAGCTGAAGCGCGAGCTGGAAAAAGGCCTGGACGCGGACCACCTGTTTCAACCGGTGGTCGATTGGATCAACAGTGCCCTGGACCGTGATTGTACCCCGGTGGTGGTGTGCGGGACGGAGTCGCAGGCCAAACGAGTGGAAGCTTTGCTGGGACACTATCAGATAACGGTGCATTTCACGCACCAGATGCCGGTGCCCGGAGATTCTCGCCACCGCAGGATTCATTTGTGCATCGGGCCGCTGGAGAAGGGTTTTGTCTGGTCGGAAGAACAGTTGGCCGTGCTGACTGCCCAGGAGATATTCGGCAAGAGCAAACGCCGCCGCCATCACCCGGTAAAGACTTCCCCAACCAAGCTGCTGACGTTCGAGGACCTCAAAAAAGGAGACCTGGTCGTGCACGCCCAACACGGCATCGGACGCTACCTGGGACTGGAAACGCTCGTGCATGAAGATGTGACCAATGATTTTCTCCTGATCAACTACCATGACGATGACCGCCTTTACCTGCCGGTGGACCGCATGGGAATGATCCAGAAATACATGGGGGTTGAAGGCATCGCGGCCGTCCTGGACAAGATGGGCGGTAAAACCTGGCAGCGCATTCGCAGCCGGGTAAAAAAGTCGGTGGAAAAGATCGCCGGGCAGCTGCTCAAGCTCTACGCGGAACGGAAAATTAGAAAAGGGCATGCCTTCGGACATCCCGACAGTTATTTCAGTGATTTCGAAGCGGCTTTTGCCTACGAAGAAACCGCCGACCAGGTGAAAGCCATCGATGATGTCATCGCCGATATGAATGCTGCGACGCCCATGGATCGGCTGGTCTGTGGAGATGTCGGCTACGGGAAAACCGAGGTAGCCCTGCGGGCCTCGTTCATAGCGGTCAACGACGGCAAGCAGGTGGCCCTGCTGGTTCCCACCACGGTACTTGCCCAGCAGCACTATGAAACGTTCCAGGAACGCTTTAAACGCTACCCGGTGAATGTCGCCTGCCTGAGTCGGTTTCGCTCGCCCGCCCAGCAACGCAAGATCGTGGCCGGGCTCCAGGACGGCCGGGTGGATGTCGTGATCGGTACCCACCGCCTCTTGTCGAAAGACATCGCTTTCAAGGATATCGGCCTGATCATCGTGGATGAAGAGCAGCGCTTCGGGGTCAAGCACAAAGAAAAGCTTAAAAGATTTCGCAGTATCGTCGATGTCCTGGCCCTTACCGCGACGCCCATTCCCCGGACCCTGCACATGTCCCTGATGGGTGTCCGGGATATCAGTATCATTTCCACGCCGCCCGAGCACCGTCAGCCAATCGTCACCTATGTGAGTGAATACGATGACGCCATCGTAGCCGATGCGATCCGCAAAGAAATTTCACGGCGCGGCCAGATTTTCTTCGTGCACAACAATATCGCGACCATCCAGTCCATGGCCGCCCAACTTAAAAAACTGGTCCCGGAAGTCAAACTCGACGTGGCCCACGGACAGATGGCGATCGAGGACCTTGAGACCGTCATGATGGCGTTTTCAGAGCGTGAAATCGATTTGCTGGTCTGTACCACGATTATCGAATCCGGATTGGACATACCCAATGCCAACACCATGCTGGTCAACCGGGCTGACCGTTTCGGCCTGGCCCAGATCTACCAGCTGCGGGGCAGGGTCGGGCGCAGTGACGAACAGGCCTATGCTTACCTGTTCATCCCGACGGAAAGCGTTCTTTCCACCGATGCCCGCAAGCGGCTGAAAGTACTGATGGAGCACAGCGACCTGGGGGCCGGATTCCAGATAGCCATGAGTGATCTCAAAATCCGCGGGGGTGGATCCATTCTGGGGGCCTCACAGTCGGGACACATTGCCGCGGTGGGGTACGATACCTTTCTAAAGCTGATGGAAGAAGCCATGGCCGATCTCAAGGGCAACCCGGTCCGGGAGCCTTTGGATCCGGAAATCAACCTGCCCCTGTCAGCTCACATCCCCGAGGCCTACATCACCGATATCGACCAACGTTTGACAGCTTACCGGCGCCTGGCGAAACTTGAAACGATACGCGAGATTTCCGACTATAAGTCGGAACTTAGCGATCGGTTCGGCCCCCTGCCGGGCGATGTTGAAAATCTGCTTTTAAAAATCATGTTGCGGGTATTGGCCATCGAGGCCGGGATTCGACGACTGGATTTGGGCGGGGGTACCCTGGCCCTTTGGTTTTCCGAACTGCACCAGAAAAAGCCCTACGCCGTGGTGGACCTTGTCGTGGATCAATCAGATACGTATTCCCTGACGCCGGACCACGTATTCAGGGTCCGCCTGACTCCGGGACGAATCTACGACCAGCTTTCCGAATCCAAAAACATCTTGAAAGAGATTGTCCAATGTGTTAACGCTTAACAGTTTGTTTTTTAAAGAGTTTACGGTAGGATACATGGTACGTATATCGCAGGATGCTATCTTTACATTTCGGTTCCTGGCAATGGTCGCTCTCTGCCTCGGCAGCTTGCTTTGGCCGGGTTGCATGGAGACGCCCAGCGATCCGGTGGATGCCTACCTAGTCAGGGTGGGCGGTCACACATTGACGGTATCCGAGTTCAATGAGGTGTTCGAGATTTCGAAAACAGCTTATTCGCACAGCGATACCATGGATCCCCAGGTTGTGGCGGATATAAAGCTGCGTTTATTGAACCAGTTGATCGAGGAGATGATCCTCCTTGAAAAGGCCGGCGCGGCCGGGATTGTGGTCTCGGATGCCGAGCTTGAAGGTGAAGTCCTGAAAATCAAGGCGGATTATCCCGAAGGGGTGTTCGAAGAGATGCTCCTGGAGGCGGCGGTTTCATTCGAGGCCTGGAAAAAAAGGCTTAAAATGCAGCTGGTTGCCCGCAAGTTTATTCGATCGGAACTGGAAGCCAAGATCACCATTACCGCTGATGAGGTCGCCCGGTACTATGCGCAGCAGTTCCCCGAGAATACCAAGCCTGACGCAGCCGACCGGCAGCCGGAGATCTCCGATGCCATGATTCTAAGGATGCTGAAAAACCAAAAGGTTCAGGCTGCGTACGCTAAATGGATGAAAGTCAACCGGCGCAGTGTAACTATCGATATCAACTCCCGGCAATGGGAGCAGATAACGCAGAAAAATTCATGAAATTATATAATAACGGTCTTTTACGAAAAAGGCTGCTTTAGAAAGTGATGTATACAGAAGTGAAAGTAAATACCCCGACGTTTCGTTACCTTCTGGTTCTCGGGCTGTTTATCAGTGGCCTGGGCGGCCTTATCACCCGGGATGTCCAGGCTGACCAGGATGCCGAAGTGGTCGACCGTATCGTGGCCATTGTAAATGACGATATCATCGTCCTGTCGGAGCTCAACGAAAAGTTGCAGCCCTATACCGACCGGATTGCCAAAATGGGTTACACGCCCGAAAAAGAAAAGAAAATGATGTACAAAGTCCGCGATGATATCATCAACAGCATGGTAGACCAGAAGCTGACCGACCAGGAAGTCCGCAAGTTCGGCATCATTATCGATGACGAAGAGGTGCTCAATGCAATTGAGCGGGTCAAGCAAAAAAATGCCCTCACCGAAGAACAGATGCTCGCTGATCTGGCTCGTCAGGGCATGACCCTCGAAATATTGAAAAAAAATATTCGGCAGCAGATGCTGCGCGCCCGCCTGGTGAATGTGGCCGTACGCTCCAAAATCGTGATCACACAGGAAGATGCCCGGGCATACTTCGATAGTCACCCCGACGAGTTCCGAGGGGAAAAGCAAGTCCATCTCTGGAATATCATGACGAATACGCCGCAATTTGCCTTTGAAGCGGAAATAGAGGCCAGCCGTGACCAGATGGAAAAAGTGCTGGCCCGGCTTGCCGCCGGGGAAGCCTTCAATGCGATTGCCCGGGAAATAACCGCCGCCAAGGGCCCCCTGGCTGCCAATGATATCGGCATGTTTCGTTTCGGGGTGTTGTCCCCGGAATTGCAGAGCGCCGTGGGTGAGCTGAAAGAGGGCGGGTACACCGAACTCCTTAAAACGGATAGCGGCTTCCAGATATTCTACGTACACAAAATAGAGGCCGGCACCGGCAAGCAATTCGACGAAGTTGCGGGGGATATCCGGCAGAAATTGTTTAACGAACTGGTGGACAAACGGTTCGAAGAATGGCTCGACGATCTGCGTGAAAATTCACATATTCAGATTATTCGTTAGCCGTGGGGCCCAATTCATCATGGAAGAAAAAAGAACAACAGCCTTTGGAAGCTATCTCAAAACCGTCCGACTGGAAAAAGGGATAAAGCTGTCCACGATATCAGAGCAGACCAGGATCAGTAAGGATACGCTCGCGGCCCTGGAGGATGAGGATCACAGCCGGCTGCCAGCAGAAGTATTTGTGAAAGGGTTTATCCGGGCCTATGCCCGGGTCGTGGGTGCGGATGGCGACGTGGCTGTCAAAGGATTCGTTGCCAGCTGCCGGCTGTTGGGTGACAGCCCGCCTCCCCGAACTGATTTGACCGGCGGGGAACCGCCTACCAGGGGAAGGTGGCCGCTTTTTTTAGGCATTTTGATTCTGATTGTGATTGCCGGTGTATGGAGCTGGCGCAGCATGTCGGCAGTAATTAGCAAGGAGCAGACCACGGCACCGCCTTCCGCCGAGTCACCTGTCTCACAACCGGCCGGCCCCGAGGAGCCTGAACCGCCGGCGGCCGCCCCGGCCGCTCCACCGGAAACGCAGCCGGCTGAGCAAGCCGTGGCCCAACCCCGGCAGCGTATCCAGATCCTGGTCATCGAAGAGACCTGGCTCAAGGTGATCACCGACAGTTTAACGACCACTGAATACAGCCTGGGCCCTGGAGACACCCTTGAACTTGAGGCCGACCTCGGTTTTAACCTGTTGATTGGCAATGCCACCGGCATCGAGCTGACCTACAATGACGAGCCGGTACCCATAACGGGTAAAAGCGGACAGGTGGTGCCCCTTCAGTTACCTTGATCCGTAGCAACCGTTGACATTTTCACTACCCCCTGAACAGGGATACTTGCGATGATTGGCGACAAAAACAAAGTCCTGTACGACAGCATCAAACGCCTGCTGCGGCGCGGTGCAACCGTGCACCTTAAAAAGATCGTCAATAAGACCCACGCCGCCGATCTGTCCGTTGTCTTCCGATCTTTGCCGCTGTCCCAGCAACACCGGCTCTTTGCCCTGATTGATGATCTCGAACAAAAAGGACTGCTCTTCAGTGAACTGGAAGACGTGGATCTGCTGGAATTGATCGATGCCATGCCCATCGATGAGATCGTCACCATCATGGAGACCATGCCGGCCGATGACGTCGCAGATCTGATCGGGAAGCTGCCCGAGGAAAAAGCGGATGCCATCCTGGAGAAAATGAAAAAGGAGGGTTCCGAAGAGGTTGAAGATCTGCTGCGTTATGGCGATGATACGGCCGGCGGTATCATGGTTCCCGATTTTATCGCCCTGAGTGAGGACATTACCGCGCGCGAGGCAATCGAATCCATACAGCGTGACTATGTGGATGTCGAAATGCCTTTCTACCTCTATGTGGTCGATCAATACGACAAGCTGGTCGGGGTCAGCTCACTGCGGCAGCTGGTAGTTGTGGCGGCCGAGACACCTTTGAAGGCCTTCATGACCACCGATGTGTTTGCCGTGCAGACGGACATGGACCAGGAGGAAGTTGCCAAGATCGTATCCAGCTACGATATCCTGGCCGTCCCGGTTGTGGATGAGAACAACCGCCTGGTGGGTATCGTCACCGTGGATGACGTTATCGATATTTTACGCAAGGAGGCAACCGAGGATATCTTGAAGATGGCGGGTGCCGGGGAGGAGTTTGTCGAGACCCAGTCGGTCGTGCGCAGCACCCGCATCCGGTTACCGTGGCTGTTTGCCAGCTGCGTGGGCGGAATCCTGGCCTTTTTTATCATCGGATATTTTGAAGAGAGTTTGAAGACGTTAACCTACCTGGCGGCTTTTATCCCGGTGATCATGGGGATGGGGGGCAATATCGGAACCCAGTCCTCGACCATTGTCGTACGCGGGCTGGCCACCGGGCGCCTCAATGTCCGGGATCTGTGGACCGTAGTATCCAAGGAGTTGTCAGTCGGCTTGATACTGGGGATCGTCTACGGCATTATCATCGGCATTGTCGCCCAGGCCAGCTTTGGTACCGGCGCATTCGCCCTGTCGGTCGGGCTGGGGGTTCTTTCCTCCATGTCGGTGGCTGCCCTGGTCGGGTCCATGGTGCCCATGCTGTTTGCACGGCTCAATATCGATCCGGCTGTTGCGACCGGTCCGTTTGTCACTACCTCCATCGATATCATCAGCGTGTATTTTTACTTTATGATCGCAACAACGCTACTTGGTATCTGAACTGATGACAGGCTACACTACACCCGCACTGGTTCTCAAGCGGATTGACTACGGGGACCATGACCTGATCATCAGCCTGTTTACGCTTGACCGCGGCAAGGTGTCGGTGATCGCCAAAGCCGCCAAAAAAAGTGTCAAGCGGTTCGGCGGAATCCTGGAACTATTTACCGCTCTGGAAGCCGTGATCAAGCCCGGCCGCGGCAAAGGCCTGCCGGTCTTGCAGGAGGCGGCGCTCCTCCAGCCTTTTACCAATATCAGGTCAGATGTGATCAGGACTGCCTACGCCAGCTATTGGTCGGAACTGGTCAATACCTGGATGGAGGAGTACGACCGACAGGATTTGATTTTCCAGCTGCTTTCCCACTTACTGGAAGAACTCGACCGGGGTGGTTTCGGCAACCGGGCCCTGTCAATTCTGTTTCAAATCCGGTTCATGGCGCTATCCGGTCTGGCACCCAACCTGTCCCAATGCAGTCGTTGTGGGCTTGATCTGGCCAGGCTGGGCTCCCGGGAGATCTACTTCAGCTTGGCCGGCGGTGGCATTGTATGCGGGGAGTGCGGTTCCCCGGGTGGCCGGCGGGTAGCGCTTTCAAGGGGGACCCTGAAACAACTGGCCTGGATTCAACGCGGTTCGCTCGGCAAAGCACTACGGCTGCAGTTTTCACAGCAGGCCCTGGCCGAGGGGTTGACCCTGTGTGAGGCGTTCGTGCCGTACCATCTCGGCAAGGAACCCAAGAGTCTGAAGTTCTTGAGGCAAATGCGACAATAACCAATTTAAGTTCTAAATGTTAATAAGGGTCGCAGAAATCGGAATCGCTATCGAAATCGGGATCGAAATCGGTCCTGGAAACGTCATTCAAAGTTCGACTACCGATAGCGATTTCGATCCCGATCCCGATAGGGGCAGTATCTTTCGGGGACCCCGAAAATTGAGAGCTAAGATTTGACATATATGCGTATGTATCAATCCGTCCGTAAATATTTAGAAGATAACGGACCCATAGCGGCATCGGCGCCGGTGCGGGTTGATCTGGGGGGGACCCTTGATATCAGCACGCTGCATTACCCGCTCCGGCACCTGAACCCGTTGACGTTCAACGCAGCGGTTGACCTGCGCACCCGGATTCTGCTGCAGCCTTTTAGCGATGGTCGGGTAAAGGTCTCCTCGCGGGGGTTTGCAGATGCCGACTTCGAGGTGGGCAAGGCCCCTTTTGACCATCCGCTCGGGCTGATGTTTGCCGTGGCGGGCTATTTCGGTTTGACAGGTGTGCATATTGATATACAGTCGGCCTCGCCGCCTCGCAGTGCCCTGGGTGGATCTTCTTCCGCTGCGGTTGCACTTGTGGCGGCCTATGCAGATCTGCGCCTGGCGACCGGACAGCCCGTGGGATTGAATCGCCGGCAGGCTGCCGGCCTGGCCCATCATGTGGAAGCCGGTGTCGCCGGGGTTCCCTGTGGGCTCCAGGATCAACTGGCTGCCGCTTTTGGCGGGATCCATGCCTGGCATTGGCAGGGCGGGCCGGACGGGACGGAATACGAGCGGGAGGCCCTGTTGGTGGACGACGGTCTTGACTGGTTTGAAAAGAGGGTCCTGCTCGCTTATTGCGGACAGCCCCATGAATCGCGCAACATCAACAGCCGGTGGATTGCCCAGTTTCTCGCGGCCCGGACCCGGTCGGATTGGGCTGAAATTGTGGATTGTACCTGGGGCTTTGTTGATGCTATGAAGAAGGGCGATGCGGCCGGTGCGGCAATGTGGATGAATCGTGAAGCGGCCATCCGCCTGCGGATGACACCGGATGTGCTCGATGACCTGGGAACGCGCCTGTGTGCGGCGGCGGAAAAGGCCGGCTGCGGGGCCCGGTTTACCGGGGCGGGCGGTGGCGGCTGTGTCTGGACTTTTGGACGGCAGGCCGATATCGAAAAACTCAAACCGCTATGGGCGGCTCATGCAGAAACGATCGCGACAGCCGCCCTGCTGGATTTTGCCGTCGATACAAAGGGAATGCGGGTCAATTCTTAACCATATATTAGTTGAGGGTATTCAATGAATTTTCAGGATGTAATTTCCGCGTTGAACAATTTTTGGGGTAAATATGGCTGTGTTTTATCCCAGCCCTATGACCTGGAGGTGGGGGCCGGTACCTTTCACCATACCACCTTGTTAAAATCGCTGGGACCGGAACCGTGGAACGTGGCCTATGTGCAGCCTTCCCGGCGACCCACGGACGGCCGCTATGGTGAAAATCCAAATCGACTGCAGCACTATTACCAATACCAGGTGATCTTGAAACCGTCGCCGGAATATTCTCAGGAGTTATACCTGGACAGTATGAAGGTTCTGGGGGTTGATCCCCTGGAGCATGATATCCGTTTTGTAGAGGACGACTGGGAGTCTCCCACCCTGGGTGCTTCGGGACTGGGATGGGAAGTATGGCTGGACGGTATGGAAATTACCCAGTTCACCTATTTTCAGCAGGCGGGCAGTATCGAACTTTCGCCGATTAGTGTGGAGTTTACCTATGGCCTCGAACGGATCGCGATGTACCTGCAAGGCGTCGACAACGTTTACGACCTGAAATGGAACGATGACATAACTTACGGAGATGTGCATCACCAGCAGGAAGTGGAACAGTCCACCTACAACTTCGAAGTGGCGGATGTGGATGTTCTCTTCGATCTCTTCAGCAAATATGAAAACGAGGCCAAACGGATACTGGAAGAGCGCAGCCTGGTGCTCCCGGCCTACGAATATACTTTGAAGTGTTCCCACACTTTCAATTTGCTGGATGCGCGCGGCGCCATCAGTGTAACGGAGCGAACCGGCTACATTGCCCGCATCCGGAATCTGGCCCGGCGGTGCGCCGAAGGCTATCTGGCCCAACGGGAAGCGATGGGGTTTCCCCTGCTCAACCGGTAGTACGATTTTCAGGTCCCCCGGGACCGGCCGTATCGCCCTGGCACCTTGGAGGGCAGTGCTAAAAAATAACCGTCCAATTACCGCGCTCCGGTAGCCCAACCGTGGTGCGGATGAAACGATGAGGAGCGTATGACTACTTTTCTACTTGAAATCGGGGCTGAAGAAATTCCGGCCGGGTATATCGAACCCGCTCTCAAGGCCCTGTCTGAAACCCTGGCAGCTCAACTGGAAAAAGCACGAATCGATCACGGTGACATCAACACCTATGGTGCCCCGCGGCGTCTGGCGGTTATGGTGGCGGACGTGGCCGCTAAACAGAAATCGGTGACCAACGAAATGCTCGGGCCGCCCGCCAAGATCGGATTTGATGACAACGGCCAGCCGACCATGGCCGCTGAAAAATTCGCAGAGAAAGTCGGGATCAAGGTCAACCGGCTCAAGACCCGGGAGACGGACAAAGGCACCTACCTTTTTGCGAAAAAAGTTGAAAGAGGGGTCGCCACGGCTACGGTTCTCAAGCAGATTCTGCCGGGGATAATCCTCGGCACGCCGTTTCCGAAAACCATGCGCTGGATGGACCTCGATATAGCCTTTGCCCGTCCGCTGCATTCCATCGTGGCACTTTTGGGCGATCGGGTGCTGACGTTTACAGTCGGCAATGTGAAGAGCGGCCGGTACACGCGGGGTCACAGTTTCATGCATTCTAAGAAAATAAAGCTCAAGCACCCCGATGAGTACCGCGACACCCTGCGGGAGGCCGGGGTTATCGTGGATATCGCCGAGCGCAAGGCCATGGTGACCGAACAGATTGCCACCGAAGCCAGAGCTTCCGGGGGGGCCGTCCTGGAAGACCCTGAACTGGTGGATATCGTTACCAACCTCGTGGAATACCCGATTGCCTCCGCCGGAGGTTTTGAAACCGAATTTCTGGAAGTTCCCCGGGAGGTACTCATTACGGCCATGCGGGAACACCAGAAGTACTTTGCCGTGGTCGATGCCGACGGGAACCTGATGGCGAAATTCATTCCGGTCAACAACACCCGTACCCGCGATATGGCCCTGGTGGCCACCGGTCACGAGCGGGTTCTGCGGGCACGCTTGAGCGACGCCAAGTTTTTCTACACTGCCGATGTACAGATTCCTATAGAAGATCGCGTTGCCAAACTGGAGGGCGTCCTCTTCCAGGCCAAGTTGGGCTCGATGTATGCCAAGACCGAACGCATCGGCCGCCTGAGCGGCTTTTTAGCGAGTGCGGTCGGCGGCGCTGACAGCCAACTACAGACGGACCTGGAACGGGCTGCCCGACAGTGTAAGTCGGACCTGGTCAGCCAGGTCGTGGTCGAGTTTCCAAAACTACAGGGGGTCATGGGGCGTGTATATGCCGCCGTGGCGGGCGAGAACAATGCCGTGGCTGCCGCTATCGAAGAGCACTATCGCCCGACCCATTCCGGTGGAGCCCTGCCGGAGACGTTAACCGGTTCACTTTTGAGCATTGCCGACAAAATCGATTCCATTAGCGGTTGCTTTTCCGTTGGGCTGGTGCCCACCGGGGCGGCCGATCCTTACGCCCTCCGGCGACAGGGAATCGGCATTATCCAGATTATGCGCGCCCGGAACCTTTCGCTTTCACTCAAATCCCTGATTGAGTTCGGGATCGAGCAGTTCGGCGAAAAGGTCGAAGGGGGTGTGGCCCAGGTAACCGATCAGATCTATGTCTTCCTGCAGCGCCGATTGGAGCGGATTCTGGTGGACGAAGGCTTTTCCAAGGACGTTGTGGCTGCGGTGACCAGTGTCTCCATCGACCATATCCCCAACGTCTGGAAGCGGGTGGCGGCGCTTGAGAAACTCAAGGGTGCGGCCGACTTTGAACCGCTGGCCGCAGCTTTCAAACGCGTGGCCAACATCATGAAAAAATCGAGCTCGGCGGCGGGCGCAGATGTGGATGCGGCTTTGTTTACCGATGCTGCGGAAAAGGCACTGTATGCTGCCGTCAAGAACGTCAGGCAGAACGTGGAGGGCTGCCTGGAAGGCGGCGATTTCGACAAGGCCTTTAAAACCATTGCGACCCTGCGGCCGACCGTAGATGCATTTTTCGACGAGGTGCTGGTCATGGCGGATGATGAAAAAGTGCGTGCAAACCGCCTGGCCCTGCTGGGCATGATCGCCGGGCTGTTTGGCCTGTTCGCTGATTTTACAAAGATATCAAACTGAAGAAAGGGTAAGAACTTATGCCATACGATCCAGAACTGGATAAAAGATTAAAAGAGTGGAAGTGCGAAGAAACCGGCCTGGTACTGGCCATTCACCGCTACGGTGAAGGCGAGGCCAAGCTGCAGGTGGGACCCCGAATTCTAAAAAAGAAAGACGGATCCCCCCGGGCGCCGGTTAAAGCCGGGCGCTTGACCATCGAAGATGTTTTGTGGCTTTACGATGTGATCGATGAGGTCAAAGAAGAGCTGCAAAGTCTGGCCGGCCCCAGTAGAGCAAGGGCTTTTGAGAAACCAGAAGCGACCTGGAAACTATCTCAAGAAAAGGGTTTTGGTTCAAGGTCAAGGCGGGTGCGATATTCGAACCGGAGGTGCCAGCGAAGCCAATGCCTTGCGTGGTAAATACTATTGAGTATTGCGAGGATCATAACCGAGCATCCAACGCCGAAATTGAATCAAAAGACTTTTACGAGTTAGTTTCTAAAAAGCGTCCTGCTGGGGTACCACTCCGGGCCTGGCGCTTTTTACTCTTTGCAAAGGGAGAAACCCAACGCCTTGCGTTCAAAACCTCTGAATCCGACGTTCGACGCCATCGTCAATCCGGTCATAACGAAAAACACCCCGGATCCTGGTGAAGTGGCTGTCCTGGTGAGCAGTGTGAGTGATCTGCAGCCCCTCAAGCGTGATATGGCGGCCGGCAGCAAGGTAATGGAGCGCAAGCTCTTCATGGGCCGCCACTATCTGGGCACCTGCGGGGCGACCCGCGTCAGCCTGGTGGGGCCTGTCATGGGGGCTCCTTATGCCGTGGCCCTGCTGGATACGCTGGTGGCCTGGGGCGTGCATAAAATACTGTTCCTCGGCTGGTGCGGATCCATATCGCCCCGGGTGGACATCGGAGATATCATCGTACCCGAACAGGCGTTCATCGATGAAGGCACCTCCGGTCATTACGGTCCCGTTCGGGGCGTTGCCCGGTGTCCGCAGGGCAGTCTGCCCGCGCAGCTGATCACTGCCCTGGAACACGCCAGCCGCAGCACCCATCGGGGTGCCGTTTGGACCACGGACGCCATTTACCGCGAAACCGAAGAGCAGGTGCGGCGTTTCCAGGAAAAGGGCGCCCTGGCGGTTGAGATGGAGGTGTCAGCTCTATTTTCTGCGGCGCGGTTTCGCCGGATTGAAATCGGTTGTGTGCTGGTCACATCCGATCGGCTGCACGATCTGGTCTGGCAGCCCGGTTTTCGGGACCGCCGTTTTCTGGAGAGTCGTGAATCCGCCGCTGCGGCGATTTTACAGGTATTGTCAAATCAACAGGATTCCAGGGATGGATAACATCACGCAGTTGGTTCTCCAGCTGGAGAAATACAATCAGGCCTATCGGGCCGGGGCGCCCCTTATCGGCGATGATGAGTACGATCATCTGGTTGAAAAGCTGCGCACCTTGGATCCCGGGCATGCCTTTCTTCAGCGGGTGGAACCCGAAGTGTTTTCTTCCCGGCGCGAGATTCGTCACCCGGTCCCCATGCTTTCGACCGAGAAAGCCTACACCAAAGAGGCCCTGGCCCGATTTGTCGCGCGGGTGGAAAAGGCGGCGGCCGAGATTGGCCTGCAGGACATCCGGTTGCGGGTGACGGTGAAACTGGATGGCCTGGCCGGACGGGATGACGGCGACATCTTCGTCTCCCGGGGCAATGGCGAGGTGGGGTATGAGATCAGCAGTGCGTTTGAAAAGGGAATTGTTCCGGAAGGCGGGCGCGGGTGCGGTCTGGGTGAGATCGTGATGCTCAAATCTTATTTCGAAAAACACATGCTGGGCGAATTTGAACATCCGCGCAACCTGGTCGTCGGGATTGTCACCTCCGACCGTCTCAATGAGCATGTCCGCAAGGCGCTGGCGGACAAGGCGGTCCATTTCGTACCCTACGCCAACCTGACGGCCTGGGAGGGCAGCGGCGCCGACCTGATCCGCGACCTGGAAACCATCCGGGCCGACCTTCTGGCCGGCAGCGATTATCCCCTGGACGGCCTGGTGGCCGAAGTGATCGATAGGCGGCTCAAGGACCACATGGGGGCCACCAGCCACCACTACCGCTGGCAGATTGCCATCAAGACCCAGGGCGCCACTGCGGTGACCATGGTTGCAGGACTTACCTGGCAGGTAGGGCGGACCGGCAATATCACCCCGGTCATGGAGGTGGCGCCGACCAATCTGTCCGGGGCGACCATCCGTCGGGTGACGGCCCACAATGCCGGCATGGTCAGCAAGCAGCAGATCGGACCGGGCGCTGAAATCGAAATCATCCGCAGCGGGGAAGTGATCCCCAAACTCGAGCGGGTCGTCACACCGGCCGCCGCCGTCGATCTGCCCCGGGCCTGCCCCTCCTGTCGCACCCGGCTGGAGTGGCAAAACGATTTTTTAAGGTGTCCTAACAGTGCCCTCTGCCGCTGTCAGGTGATCCAGGGGATCGTATACTGGTTTCGAACCCTGGGCACGGCCGATTGGTTTGGTCTGAAAACCGTGGAGAAATTGGTGGACGGGGGGTATGACAGCCTCGAGAGCATATACGCCATGCAAGCGGATGAATTCGCCCGCCTGGGATTCGGTCCGGTCCAGTCCGTCAATCTGGCTGAGGCCGTGGTAACCAGCCGGACCAAGGCCGTGGAAGACTGGCGCCTGCTGGCGGCCTTTGGAATTTCCGACCTGGGCAAAGGCGACAGTCGCAAACTGCTCGGCTTCTTTACCCTGGAGTCATTGCCGGAGTTGACCGCGGCGGATATCGTTAAGATTCACGGATTCGGAGAGATTACCAGCCGTTCGATTACCACGGGCCTTGCCGTCGTCCAGGCCACATTTCGGCACATCCTGGCCCTGGACTTCAACCTGATCCGGACCCCGCTGGCAGCCGAACAAGAGAAGATCGAGAGCCCCATCAAGGACAAAGGCATCGTATTTACCGGCAAGATGCAACAGGGCACCCGGGAAGAGATGCAGGCTCGGGCCCGGGAGCTGGGAGCCAGGGTACAGACGGCCGTGAGCGGCAAAACCGACTACCTGGTCTGCGGTGAGAACGTGGGGGCGAGCAAGCTGGCAAAAGCGACAAAAGCCGGGGCACAGGTAATTTCGGAAGCCGACTATATCCACTTAATCGAGACCGGGTAACGTATCGGCAGGGAGGGCAGCATGGAAGACAATACGAGAGCGCACGTTATCATCCACGGCCGGGTGCAGGGCGTCTTCTTCCGGTTGGAGACCCAGAAGGCTGCCCGGCAGCGTGGAGCCGTCGGATGGGTCCGCAATCTGCCCGATGGAACGGTTGAAGCGGTGATGGAGGGCCCTGAGGAAGTTGTCGAATCACTCCTGGCGTGGTGCCGGCAAGGTCCCCGCATGGCCCGTGTTGATAAAGTTGACATCACCCGCGAAAATTACACGGGTGACTATGAAAGTTTTGAAGTAACCTATTAAACTTTTTACTTGGCTATCCGATCAACCATGGAGATGAAGAAGATATCCAAGATTGCGTGGGTGGTAGCGGTGACCCTCGTCGTGCTTTATTTCGCTTTGCCCGAAGCCTGGTATCATTTCAAAACCAGCGGCATCGATCGGCGCAATCTCACCCATGACGATTTTCTCACCCTGGTTAAATATGGACGCGAGAAGGATGTTGAGCCCTTAATCGCATACCTCCAGCGGATCGATTCCGGACCGGCGCAGCCTGGCGAAAAACGGATTTACCCCTGCATCTACATTCACTGTGTCGATGCGCTAAAGGCTATAACCGGGGTTGATCACGGCATGTCCAGGGAAGGCTGGGCGCACTGGTTTCGGCAGACCTATGGGCGTGCGGTAGAGATAGATATATACGCCGACAAAAAGCCTTGATCAGGCTCGCCGACCTCTTTACAATTTCCATAGAACAAAGTGTCGACGAATTTCTCCGGTTCGAATTCCTGCGGGCCGCTGATCGGTATTCGGACCTGGTACATCTTGGGGTACACTTTACAACGGCACACAATCCGCAAAATACCGTCAATCAACCCCCGAAAAGGGAATTCTTATCAACCAACCGGGATTCCGGTGCAGGTGGACCGGGTCGGATCTATGCTGGGCATGTACTTTACGGACCAGACGGTGTATGATTTCGAGAACGCCAAGACCAGAGACATGCAACGGTTCGCCGCTTATAAGAAAGGTATGGTGACGCGCGGGATATATCTGGCACCTTCCCAATTCGAAGCGACTTTCGTTCATGCAATCCATACCGCGGCGGACATTGACGAAACCATCAACGCAGCGGCAGAAATATTTGAAACTTTATAGAATCAATCTTAAAGGAAATTCTGGTTCTAAATCAAAGTGGGATGAGTTAGGGGTTAAATAACAATGCGCACAGCAATGCTAACAGCGAAGTTCGCATGGATTCTTATTACCTTTCTGACAGTAGCCGGTTGTGCGGGATTCCTGCAAGTTACGCAACCGGCGCCCTCGCTGGTTCCATTTGAGCAGGGGGTTGCTAATCTGGCAGTCAGGCTCCTGAAACAGGTTGAGCAGGACCGGCAGGCCGGCAATGTTCCCGAGCCTGTGGACGTGATGCTGATTCCGTTTGCCGATGCGGACAGCGGGCAGGTGCCCGAAATCAGCCGGCGCATTGAAACGATCTTTTTCGAAACCGGATCGGCTAAATTCAAGCGCCTCAAACTGGCCCGGTTGACCTATCAGAACATTGCAAGCGCTGATTATATCATTTCCGGCATCATCGGCCTGAAAGCGTATCCCCCCAAAGGAGGAAAATCCACCACCAAGCACTACCAGATAACCACGGAGGCACGCCGGCGGGCTACGGCCGATCGGGTCGGGCAGGGCAGTACCTGGATAGCTGATCAGGATTTGAATTACACGCCCACGGCGATTTTCAGGGACAGCCCGCTTTATCTTAAGGGCAGCCGCTTAAGCCCCCCGGGAAAACGCCCGGACACACCCCCACCCCAATATACGGAAGTAACCCTGGAAACCATGGCGATCCAGATCGAGGGCCGCATGGCCTACGAGAACGGCGACTATGAGGCGGCCCGAAAATTATTCAATCTGGCTGCCAAGCGCCGCGATGGACAAGACCTGGGAATCTATGCCGGCCTTTATCTGGCAACCTACAAACTTGGACGGCATGCGGAAGCGGACGCCGCCTTCCGAAAAGTGGTAGCCATCAGTGTGGAGAAACACCGCTACCTGACGGTAAAATATCTTTTCGGGGTCGATTCCTTGGATTTTGTCGACCGATCCGGTTTAAAAGAACGGTATGATGCCTGGATCCGGCATATCGGAGAGTACTTTCAGGACACGCAGCATTATCTGCTGATTGTCGGCCACGCCAGTCGGACCGGGACGGTCGCATACAACCAGCAGCTGTCGCTGGCGAGAGCCGAGGCTATCCGTGAACGACTGGCCCATACGTTCCCGGCCGTCTATACGCGCACAACGGTCGAAGGGCGGGGTTTCAACCAGAATATCGTGGGCATCGGCACGGATGATGAGCGCGATGAACTGGGCCGCCGGGTGGAACTGTTCATCGTTGATTGCGAGCCATGAGCGCAGTACGGCCTCTTTATTCTGTCCTTGAAAACCTGGTACTCAGCTGTAGGTCAGAGATATTCGGCTTTGCCGGGGCAGATGTATTCAGGTTGTTTCGGCTGTAGGCTTAACATCCGCGCAGGGGCGGCCGGGTTTTTATTTTCAAAATTCTTGAAATTCAGGAAAATCGGCAACCGATGAGCTGTTGGCCTAATACCCCTTATCGGTCATACCCATTTAAAGAACGGTCGGCTGGAAGCCCAAAAGGCCGCCCGGCATTACGGAGCCGTTGGGTGGGTTCGCAACCTGTCCGATGGGATGGTTGAAGCGGGAATGGAGGGCCCGGAGGACGCTGTCGAATCACTCCTGGCGTGGTGCCGGCAGGGACCCCGGATGGCGGGTGTGCATAAAGTTGACGTCACCCGGGAAGATTACACAGGTGACTATGAAAGTTTTAAAGTGACCTACTATAAGTTATCTCAAAAAACAGATTTTGGTACAAGGTCAAGGCGGGCGCTACATTCGAACCGGAGGAATACTGTAGTATTTCGAGGACTTGAATTTAGTGCCCAACGCCGAGATTGGGCCAAAAGACTTTTTTGAGATAGCTTCTAGGGTTGTTGCCGTCTGGCGACCCCCGCAAAGGGAATTCTTATCAACTCAACAAGCATCGGCTATGCCATGGTTTATGCTTCCGTAACGATTATTATCGGCTTCTCAATCCCGGTCCTTTCCAGTTTAATCCCAACACCTATTTCGGTCTATTGACCGGGCTGTCCATGGTCAGCGCCCTGATTGCCGTCTTGGCACTCTTGCCGCAACCCATCACCCTCATAAAGTCACTCGGACCGGAGCGGATCACTCAAGATCCCCAACAGCCAACCTGATAATAGTGTTGATAAATCAATTTGTGATCGCTAATAAGATAGTATGTCTATGATTGAGATCCCAGAAGACTGACTTACTTTTTCTTTAAAACCACTTACAAGAAATGGTGGCCAGGATGATTAAGATACTAGAAAAAAGAGCCTTGCGGGGCGCCAACATTTACAGTTACCGCCCGGTGATCGTCATGACCATCGATTTGGGTGAATACGACGAGGTTTTCACCAACCGGATAGAAGGTTTTGTCGACAAGCTGCTGGAAATGCTTCCCAGCCTGGAAGATCACCGCTGCTCAGAGAGAGTTAAAGGCGGCTTTATCAAGCGGATGCGCGAAGGTACCCTGCTGGGTCACGTGATCGAACATATCGCTCTGGAGCTTCAGTATATCGCCTACATGGATGTTGGTTTTGGTAAAACCGTGGACGCCGACGACCCCGGAACGTTTAATGTAATTTTCAGCTACTGGGTTGAGGAAGCCGGAATTTATGCCGGGATTGAAGCCGTTGCCTTGGTCAACTGCATCCTCAGCGGAAAGACCTATGATCTGGAAAACACCATTTACGATCTAAAGGATATTCGTGACGATCACTATCTGGGGCCTTCCACTGCTTCTATCGTCCAGGAGGCCGAGCATCGCGATATCACGGTGCTCCGCCTGGATGATTACAACCTGGTGCAGTTGGGTGAGGGCAAATACCAGAAACGCATCCAGGCCGCCATGACCTCCAACACCAGCCTCATCGGTGTTGAAACCGCCGGCAACAAGCGTCTCACCAAAATAATGTTGGAAGATGCCGGCATTCCCGTTCCCAAGGGCACGGTGGTACGAAAACTCAAAAGTGCCATCGAAGATGCAGAGTGGCTTGGCTATCCCGTAACAGTCAAACCCCATGACGGTCATCATGGTAAGGGGGTTACCACCAACCTTACCGATGAAGCCGAACTGGTGGAGGCTTTTGAACGGGCCAAAGAAATAAGCGGTAAGGTTATCGTCGAGCAGCATTTGGTCGGCAGCGATTACCGGCTGCTGGTAGTAGGTGGAAAATTTGTGGCTGCTGCCAAACGGTTACCGGCAGCCATTATCGGAGATGGACAACATACCATCGCCCAATTGATCGATATTGAAAATCAGAATCCGGACCGTGGCTATGGTCACGAGAATGTCATGACCCGCCTGAAGGTTTCTTCAGTAACCCAGCATTTGTTGGAAAAGGCTGAATACACCATGGAAACGGTTTTGGAAAAGGATCAAATCTTTCAATTGGAGTTGACTGCCAATCTATCAACCGGAGGTTCGGCCGAGGATGTTACCGACCGAGTCCATAAGACCAATCGCTTTATGGCTGAACGTATTGCCAAAATCATCGATCTGGATATCGCCGGTATCGATGTGATGGCGCCCACGCTGAGTGAGCCCATCGCCAAGGTGGGAGGCGCCGTCATTGAGGTCAATGCCGCTCCGGGATTACGTATGCATCTGGCTCCCGCCAAAGGAGAGGCCCGCAAAGTGGCCCGGCCAATTATCGATATGCTTTTCCCCAAAGGCACACCCTCCGATATCCCTATTGTTGCTGTTACTGGTACCAATGGAAAAACCACGACGGTTCGTCTGATCGCCAACATGTTAAAAGGCATCGGATACCAGGTTGGTATGACCACCACCGATGGCATTTACGTACAAGACCGCTTGATCGCCAGCGGCGACATGAGTGGTCCCTATTCGGCCAAGGTTATTTTAAAAGATCCCATGATTGACTGTGCCGTGTTGGAAACCGCCCGTGGCGGTATTATTCGCGAAGGGCTTGGGTATAAAATGGCGGATGTGGGGGTGGTTCTCAATGTGCAGCCGGACCACTTGGGTCTCAAGGGAATTCACACTGTCGAAGATCTGGCCAAGGCCAAAGCGGTTGTGGCCGAAATGGTGCGCAAAGGTGGTTTTACGGTTTTGAATGCCGACGATGAGCAGTGTATTAACATGGCCCATTACTGCCGCGAAGAAATCATTTATTTTTCGCTACGCCCGTCAAACCCGGTTATCCAATCCCATGTTGACAATGAACATACTGCCGTTGTTTATGATCGCGGCTATATCACGGTTATGACCGGTGCCTCGGCCACACCCGTGGCCCGGGCTGTGGACATGCCCATAACCTTAGAGGGCCGTGCCCTTTTCAATGTTCAAAATGCTTTGGCGGCCGCGGCTGTGGGCCATGCTATGGGCTTGAAGATCGAAGAGATCCGACACGGATTGATATCCTTTTTTCCATCACCATCCCAAACTCCCGGGCGGACCAACTTTTTTTCCATCAACGATTTCGAAGTGATGCTGGACTACGCCCACAACCCGCCGGCCTATAAAAATATCATTGACCTGATCTCCCGATTAGGTCATAATCGCTGCCTGTTTGTTTTTGATGTGGTTGGTGATCGACGGGATGAAGATCTGCGTGAAATAAGCGCATTGATAGCCTCCGGTTGTCAACACGCTATTGTCTATGAAGACAAACAGTTGCGCGGCAGGCAACCGGGCGAATTGATGGACATCGTGGAAAAGGCATTCCTGGAACCTGGTTTCAAAGCCGCAGCGTTTGAAAAAATAGCCGATGAAGGTCAGGCCATTGAACGGGCCTTATCCATCGCCCAGGAGGACGATCTGGTCTGCATCATGTCCGGCCGGGTAGAGCAGGTGATCGAACGGCTCAATGCATTTGATGAAAAGGGAGATCAGGTGTCGAATCTATGAAAAGAGGTTACTTATTTCTTATAGGCGGGGCTGAAGATCGAAAGAAGGACAAACACGTCCTCCAAAACCTTGTGGAACAAACACGCCCAAGGAGCATCCTCATCATCCCCACTGCCTCAGCTTATCCCCAGGACGTATACCGGAGCTACCGTGACGCCTTTAGAGATTTGAGTGTCGACCAAGTCAACTATCTGGACATCCGCTACAGAGACGAAGCCGAACGCGAAGACTATTTGGAAGCCGTGGAACAGGCCGATCTGGTTTTTTTGGGGGGCGGCGATCAGGTCAAACTGGTGGATGTCCTCAACCATACCCAACTTTTTAACCGTATGTGTGCACGTTTCAATTCCGGCGACCTACACATCGCCGGCACCAGTGCCGGAGCCGCCGCCGCCGGCAATCCCATCCTCTACAATGGCGATCGCCGGGGATACAAAAAGGGCTCGATCAAATATTCAGAAGGATTCGGTCTCATCGACGGCGTGGTTATCGACACCCATTTTTCAGCCCGCCGCAGATTTGCCCGGCTGTGTCAACTGCTCATCAGCGGCCACTTCCGCAAAGGCATCGGCTTGGATGAGGATACCGGGATCATGATCTATCCCAATATGCAATTCAAGGTAATCGGTTCGGGGATGGTCACCATCGTCAACAGTGTGCATGCCACCGGATCAAACTACCATGCCGTTGCCAAAGGCGACATGCTGCGCCTCAACAACATGCACGTGGGTTGTCTGCCCGCGGGCACCCTCTTCAGCCTCAAGAAATGGTCTATTCTGAATCGGGTGAGACGACTTAGAAGTTAGCGACCGCCAGGCAATACAAGCTGTTCCCATTGGGATACCCATCTCCTCTCCCTCGACGGGAAGGGGCAGAAAATACCTGGATCTGTGGCAGTTCAAGCGCAAGCCACAGCCGCTCGCAAATACCTCGCCTACCGATGGTAGCACTATACATGACGACCTGCGTGGGCCGAGTGCGGCTGATTTGCTTGTCAACCCTTGCGCATGCTTAAAATGTGATTAAACATCATAGGCAAGCAGTACTAATCTAAACTCAAAACCCGCCTTTGCTTGGTGATAAAAAAATCAAGGGGGCAATCGTGTGGCGTTATAACGGCCAAAGCCGACCCGCTTTTGCCATCAAACCGCAAAGCGGCCAGGAATCGGTTTGGGACTATCCCAGACCACCCAAATTGGTGCGTGATGGACGTCGTGTCGAAGTCTTTCATACGAATCAGATTATCACTACCTCCAACCGCTGCTACCGTGTGCTTGAGACCGCCAGTCCGCCGGCTTTTTATATCCCGGCCGATGATATTCTGTGGACGCATCTCATCGCTGCGCAGGGTAGTTCGGTCTGCGAATGGAAAGGGGTGGCGAGATACTGGGCTCTGGCAACCGATCCCAGCCGTATCGTCGGCTGGAGCTACCCGGATCCACTCCCGGCGTTTGAGGCCATCCGTGAGTATGTATCTTTCTACCCGGCCCAAGTGGCATGCTTCGTGGCAGGCGAGAAAGTCCGCGCACAACCGGGCAAATTCTACGGTGGCTGGATCACCGCTGAGATCCTGGGCCCCTTCAAAGGCGAGCCAGGAACCGGGCATTGGTAATGGCTGTCACGGTAATTAATCTGATTTTTAGCTGGGGGCTCCTGGTCTTGATCTGGCTGGTGCAGATCATCATCTACCCCGGCTTTCATCAGGTACCTTCCGAGGATTTTCGTAAATACCACGATTGGTACGTCAAGCGCATAACTGTGATCGTATTGCCGTTGATGATCGGGGAGGCGGCGGCGGTGGCGCTCTGGTTCGCAACGGCGGCGTCAATGGCCGCGGGAATGGCGGCTGTCCTGGTTGTCGTAGTCTGGGCGGCGACTTTTTTATTACAGGTGCCGATACACCGCCTGCTGAGAAAAGGCAAACAAACAAAACTGATCAACCTTTTGGTGGCCACCAACTGGATACGGACGATTGCCTGGAGCCTTAAAGCGTTGATGGTCACGGTCCTGGTAGCCCGCCAACTCTTTTGATCAGTCATGCCCATTTAGAGAAAGGTCGGCTGGCGACGGGCCGCTGATCGGTTTTCGTATCCACTACATCTTGGGATACACTTTACAACAACACGCAACTCAACTTAGCAACTAAACAAGGTTGCGCCCGTGGAGTTACAACTGAAGTAAAAGTGATTGAAAGCGACTTTTAGAAAAGCGCGTCCACAAATTTTTCCGGATCGAACGCCTGCAGATCGTCGATTTGCTCACCCACGCCGATATAGTGCAACGGGATATTCAGGCTGCTGGTGATAGCCACCACGATGCCACCTTTGGCAGTGCCGTCGAGTTTGGTCAGGGCCAGACCCGTGATATCCATGGCCTCGTTGAACAGCTTGGCCTGGGACAGGGCGTTCTGGCCGGTAGTGGCATCGAGAACCAGGAGGGTTTCGTGCGGCGCGCCCGCCAGTTTCTTGGAAACGGAGCGCTTTATTTTTTTCAACTCCTCCATGAGGTTCACCTTGGTGTGCAGACGGCCGGCCGTATCGATGAGGACGAGATCCTTACCGCGGGCCAGGGCTGCCTCGACACTGTCGTAGGCCACGGCCGCCGGGTCGGAGTTCTCTTTGTGCTTGACGATATCGGCGTCCGCGCGCTCGGCCCAGATGGACAGCTGTTCGATGGCCGCCGCCCGAAAAGTATCGGCCGCGGCAATCAGGACCTCCTGGCCGGCAGCTTTGGCTTTGGCTGCCAGCTTCCCGATCGTTGTGGTTTTTCCGACCCCATTGACCCCGATAACCATGATGACATGCGGTTTGGCAGCGGGTTCCCGGCTCTCTTCAACATCGATGTTCAGCAGGGCCCGGATTTCGTCTTTCAAAATCTCCTTCAAATCCTCGGGACCGGAAATCCGCGGCGCTTTTTTGCGCAGCCGTTCAACAATGTCCATTGTTGTCTGTACCCCGATATCGGCGGTGATCAGCAGCTCTTCGAGGTCTTCCAGCATTTCGTCGTCGACCTTGACCTTGCCGGTGAACAATTCGTCGATATCGGTGGTCAGGACTTTCCGGGTTTTGGAAAGGCCGTTTTTCAAGCGCTTGAAGAATCCGCCCGCTTGTTCTGCATCAGGCTCCGGGGCCGGCTCCGGCGGGGTCATATCTTCCGGCGGCGCTTCAATTTCCTGATCAGGGGATGAGGACGCCTGTTCAGGTTCGGCCGGCGCATCAGCTTGCATATCGGGTTCTGCAGCTGTTTGGGCCGTATCAAGCGCATCGATCTCACGGTCAGGTGTCTCTTCTCCAGACTGGGCAGCCTGTTCTTCGTTAGACCGGTCATCTTCGTCCGGAGCTTTCTTTTTAAACCATCCAAGTGCCATATTGTGCCTCTTTATTAAGCGGTCTTTAAACCCTGGCCCTCAGGAACAGGCCGGATTTATTGTCTTTGCCGTAGAAAGATTGTAAAGCTGGTCAGGTTAAAAGGCTGAAGGCTGAAGAATGAAGGTTACGGCCAAGGGCTTTTTGATAATGGTAGTCTTTCACCCTTGCGTGGAGGTCCACCAAAACGAACCGATCCAGGCATCTAAAGCCAGGTTTCCTTCAGTCTTCAGCCTCCAGCCTGAACACCTGCAAGGCGGATACTATTGATTGGCGGCCACGTCAAGCTCAGAATCATCCGGGGCGGGCGGGTTGCCGTTGCGGTCGAAGTTCACCGATACGATTTTCGAAATACCCTTCTTTTCCATGGTAATCCCGAACAGGGTGTCGGCAAACTCCATGCTGCGTTTGTTGTGGGTGATCATGATAATCTGAGATTTGGCCCCGATTATCTGGAGCAACTCGTTGAACCTGAAAATATTGGCGTCGTCCAGGGGCGCGTCGATTTCGTCCATCAGGCAGAAAGAGGCCGGCTTGAGCATGAAAATGGAAAAGATAAAGGCGATGGCGGAAAGGGCTTTTTCGCCGCCCGACAGCAGGCTCATGCGGGTCAGCTTTTTACCGGGTGGCTGGATCATAAATTCCACGCCGGTCTCGAGAGGATTGCCCGGTTCGGTCAGGGTGAGTTTAGCGGTGCCGCCCTCGAACAGCCGTGGAAAGATTTCGCTGATTTTCTCATTGACCGCGTTGAACGTCGCCATAAATTTTTCCTGGGTAATCCGGTTGATCTTCCGGATAACCCGGTGCAGGTCATCAATCGCCTTGAGCAGGTCATCCCGCTGCTCAGTGAGAAAATCCTGACGATCTTTCAATTGATCGTATTCGCGGATGGCGCCCAGGTTGACATCGGTGATGCTCGCAATTCGTTTGCGACTTCGCTCCAGTTCGGATTCCATCTGTTCGACCGTTTGCGACGGCGTCTTTTCAGGCGACGCTTCAGCCGTGTCTTCCTGGTCGGCGAACTCACGCCGGAAATCGGCCAGGGTTTTGTGGTAACGCTCGATCAGACGGTTTTCCAGGTTTTCACGCTGCAGGCGCTGCTGGGAAAGATCGAGTTCGACCAGGCGAATTTTCTGGTTGGCGGCTTCCCGTTTACTCGTCAGTCGCGAGGCCTTGCGGTCGTTTTCGCGCAGCTGTTCATCAATAGCGCTAAAATCCTGCTCATTGCTCTCCAGGGCCGTAGCGAGTTTTTGCACCTGTTCGTAGAGGCCTTTGAGGGACGTCTCGCTTTCATCGATACGGTATTTGGCTTCGGTCATTTTCCGGGCTTTGCGGTTTATTTCGGCCTCCAGCTGCGCTTTGCGGGCCAGGCCATCCGCCTGGAATTCATTCAGGCGCCGCAGGGTGGTTTTGCTGTTTTCCAGACCGGCTTCGGCGGAGGTCAGTTTCATCTGAAGATCAATAATGTTCCGGTTGAAGCCTTCCATCTGCGCTTTAAGGGCGTCTATCTGGCTGCTGGTGGCCGCCACGGTTTCCCGGGCGGTTGTGATGCGCACGCCGATTTTTTCAATGGCCGCATTGGTCCGGTTCATTTCGGCGGTTGTATCATCCGCCTCACCCAGGATCTGTTCCTGTTCCAACTGGACCACTTCCAGGTGGCGGCGGGCGTGTTTCAGGTCTTCAGTCACTTTATACAGAGCTTTTTCAGCCTCGATTTCATCTTGAATCTGCTCCCCGCGCTCCTCAATGAGTTTTTGCAATTCTACTTTCGTTTGCCGCACGGCGGCCGCGATTTTTTCCTGCGCGGCGTGGCCAGACACCAGTTCCTTTTCCAGGGTTTCGATGTCATCGGCCAGGGTTTTGACCTCCGCTTTCTTGGCCAGGATGCCGGCCAGTTTGTCCCGGCTGCCGCCAACCAGAACACCACCGGCGGTGATCAGGTCGCCCTGCAGGGTAACCACGGCCCATTGATTGGCGGTCTTGGCGCGCAGGTCCCGCGCCGCCGCAAGATCGGTCGCCACCAGGACCCGGCCCAACAGTTCCTCGGCAAGTTTTTCATAACCGGCACGTGCGGTGACATGCTGTATGAGCAGATCTTCGCGCGTGTCGGCCGGGGTCGGCCTCTGGGGGCCGTTGAGGTCCGCCACCGGGATGAAACCGCTGCGTCCGGCTGCCGCGGTCCGCAGATACTCCACTGCGTTTACGCCGGATTGCATATCCTTGACCAGCACGTACTGCAAGGATTCACCTAACACCGCCTCCACTGCGGTTTCATATTGGGGTGGGACCTCCAGGATGTCGGCCATCAAGCCGAGAATGTCGGCCTGCAGCGGGGGCAGCGCGTCCGCAGATGCTTGCTGATTGGCTTGCATCACGGCCCGCACGCCGTCTTTGTACCATTCGAAATTGTCCTCCATCTTTTTCAGGGTGGCATATTTCGAACGGGCCCGGTTCTTTTCGAATTCGAGGGTCTGAACTTTCTTTACCTGCTGCCCCAGGGTCGTATTTTTCTCCTTGAGATCGGCCTGGGTTTCATCCACGCGCCTGTTGAGCCGGGTGATTTCGCGCTTGATGATCCTCAGCTCTTCTTCGCTCTGTTCTTTTTTGCGCTGCAGTTGAGCCAGGGCCTTTTGAGCCAGGGCGGCTTCCTCGTCGATCCGCTTGAGACGACGCGTCAGGTTTTCCTGATTGCGGGAAGCATTCTGCGAGACATTTTTCAAGCGCGCTTCCTGGGTGACCAACTCCATGTGGTCGGCCTTGGCAGTCTCCAGGGTGCGGTCAAGCTCGGCCTGGCGGTCGATAAGTTTCTGGGAGGCAGACCGTTCTTTGTCCAGGTCTGCCCGGACCGCTGTAATCCGGCCGGTAAATTCCTGGTTCTGTGCTTCTACCTGGTTGATTTCGCTGACGAGCTTGACATTTTTGGATTCAAGGTCCTTGCCGGCGTCTTCCAGTTCGGTTATTTCACTGGTGAAACGTTGGATTTCATTGCGCAGGTGCGCCATGTCGTTTTCCAGACGGTCTATGGAACGCTGGCCGTCATAGCGCCGGGTTTTCTGTTCACTGATCTCGTGGCTCTTCTTTTCCCGCTTGAATTTGATCGCTTCCACGGCCGCATCGATGCGTTTCAATTCGGCGGAATGTTCCAGATCAGTATCACTCAACTCTTTCAAAAGCGTTTCGGAATCAGATATTTTTTGTGTAAATTCATCATAATACACAAAAGACAGCCTCACATCCAAAGTGCGGATGCGTGCTTTGACCTTGTTGTACAGCTCGGCCTTGCGCGCCTGACGTTTCAGGCTGGCCATTTGACGGCTGATTTCCGAGGTAATGTCGTTGAGCCGGAGCAGGTTCTGCTGGGTGGCGGCGACCTTGCGCAGGGCCTCGGTCTTTCTGGTTTTGTAACGGGTCACGCCGGAGGCCTCTTCAATAAAGGCGCGGCGTTCGTCCGGGCCTGCATCGGTAATGGCGCCGATATTGCCCTGCTGGATGACCGCATAGGACCTGGCTCCCATGCCGCTGCCAACGAAAATGCTGTAGATATCCTTCAGGCGGCAGGGCTGCTTATTGATGTAATAGACCCGTTCCCCGCTGCGGTACACCCGCCGCGTAATCATGATTTCAGTGAAATCCTTGAATTCTTCCGGGCCGTTCCCGTTTTCATTGGAGAGGGTCAGGGACACTTCGGCCATGTTGAGCGAAGGGGTACCGGCTGTTCCTGAAAAAATGACGTCTTCCATGGACTTGCCGCGCAACTGTTTGGCGCTCTGTTCGCCCATGGCCCACCGCAGGGCATCTACCACGTTGCTCTTGCCGCACCCATTGGGGCCCACAATCGCGGAAATACCATCCGGGAACTGAATGATGGAGCGTTCATGGAAGGATTTAAAACCGGTGATTTCCAGCTTTTTCAGTCTCATGTATGTGTGTCTTACCTTATTTAGGGTCATTCAGGATTGGCGCGGATACCAGTGCTTCCGGGTATACCAGATGGGGCTGGTGATGTAAAGCCAAAACACAACAGAAAGTGGGTGTCTGCCAGATGTTATACAATATGTGGTGTAGATAGGATTGCCTGAAATATCGGGAAAATAGGTGTATAGATGTCAGGTCGTGAATCCGGGGTGTGGATGGGCGCGTGTTTCGGGGCAGCTGCGGTTGGAATCAGGCGGGCGGGGACGGGCACAGCTGCAGGTCGCAGCCCGTGCCCGACACCTTCCCTCCGATTATTATAAAATCTGGCTGAGAAACAACTTGGTTCGTTCGTGATCCGGTTTCTCGAAAAAGTGTTCCGGGGTGCCGACTTCGACGATTTTGCCCTCATCCATGAAGATGACCCGGTCCGCCACTTCCTTGGCAAAACCCATTTCGTGAGTCACGCACACCATGGTCATGCCCTCTTTGGCCAGGGCTTTCATGACGTCCAGGACCTCGCCGATCATCTCCGGATCGAGCGCCGAGGTCGGTTCGTCGAACAGCATGATCTTGGGTTCCATGGCCAGGGCGCGGGCGATGGCCACCCGCTGTTGCTGGCCACCCGAAAGCTGGTCGGGATAGACATTGATCTTGTCGACGATACCCACCTTTTTCAAGAGCGCCATGGCCTTATCCAGGGCTTCCTTCTTGGGCCGTTTGCGTACCACGGTCTGGGCCAGGGTGACGTTTTCCAGCACGGTTTTGTGGGGGAAAAGATTGAAAGACTGGAAGACCATGCCCACTTCCGCGCGGATCTTGTTGATGTTGGTCTTGCGGTCGAGGATATCGATGCCGTCAATCATGATATGCCCGCTCGTGGCAGTTTCCAGATGGTTGAGGCAGCGGAGCAGGGTGCTTTTCCCCGAACCGGAAGGCCCGATGACCACCACCACTTCGCCGGCTTCTATCTTGGTGGTGACATCCACGAGGGCTTTGACTTCGTGGGGTACCAGAAAGGTTTTATAGACATTTTTGACATCTATCACGAGGTTTCATACCTCCTTTCCAGATACTGGACAAACATTGAAAGCGCGAAGGTCAGCACGAGGTACATGATGGCGCAGACAAACCAGAATTCATAGGGCTGCAGGCTGACCGTAATGGCTTCCCGGGTGGCCTTGGTCAGTTCCCGGATCGCGATTATACCCAAAAGAGAGGAGTCCTTGACCAGGCTAATAAACTGTCCGGCCAGGGGCGGCAGGATACGCCGCATGGCCTGGGGTAGGATCACGTGATACATGGACTGGGCGTAGGTCATGCCCAGAGACCGGGATGCTTCTGACTGCCCTTTATGAATCGATTGGATGCCGGCCCGGACGATTTCGGTAACATAGGCACCGGTGAAACAGGCCAGGGATGCCACCCCGTAATAGATTGCCGGAATTTCCCGTAAACTGTAGTGTAGCAGGATATTGTTTACCAGCGTGGCAAATACAAAATACCAGATAAATATCTGGACGAGCAAAGGAGAGCCGCGGATGATTTCCACATAGGTGATAGCGGCCCATTTGAAAGCGGGATTGGAGGAAAGCCGCGCAATGCCCCCCATCAGGCCGATCAGAATACCAAACACGATCGCATAGAGACTCGCCTTGAGGGTGATCCACATGCCCTGTAGCATAATGCCGGGACGCCATTCCATGTAATGGGCCAGGGTATCACCCGGTGAGATAAGGTCGCCTTCACCGACCCAGACCTCCACTTTCTCATGCTCGATGGTATAGACTTCGGCCCCGTCTTCACCTTTGACTGAGACTACTGTGCGGTTGCCGTCGGCTGAAATAGAAGCCACGGTCCCTTCAATTTCGGCCTTGGTCTCTACTTTTTCGTGGTGGGCGAAGTAGCGGGGAACATTGTACCAGCGCCATACGTAATCAATTTTAATCGTGGCGATGTACAAGATGGCTAACATTGAGAAGACACCCAAAAAAAACACGCTGATCCAGAATATTGTGTTCGCTTTGGTACGGGGTTTCTGTAAGCTAGAAGATTCCATGTCAGATCCTGTTGGCAAAACAGGCCGGCAACTCCGGTGCACCCGGGCTGCCGGCCTGAAATGAGAGTCTGGAGTTGCTCAAACCGGGGTACTATTCGATCTCTTTGATCCAGTCAGTACTCGTGATCCAACGGCTATAGATTTTTTGATAGCGGCCGTCATTTTTCACCTGGCGCAGGAAGTTGTTGAGCCAGTTCATGAAATCCGGATCGCCCTTGCGGATGGCCCAGGCCAGCGGCTCAAACGTAAAGGGCTCGTCCAGGAAGATGAGCTTGCCTTTGCCCTGCTGGGCCATGAAGGTAGCGCAAAAAGGCAGGTCGTAGATTGTGGCGTCGGCTTTGCCGTTGAGAACTTCAAGCGCTGCTTCGGATTCAGTTTCAAAGGATTTATATCTTGCTCTGGGGATCATGCGCTTGATGGCCTGCTCGCCGGTGGTACCCAGCTTCGAAGTAAGGGTGTATTTTTTGTTGTTGAGGTCTTTGTAGGATTTGACTTTGCCTTTGTGTTTCGGATTCAGCAGAATGGTCTGGCCGACAATGATGTAAGGATCGGCAAAGTTAATCTTGAGGTTTCTCTCCTGAGTAACGGTCATCCCACTGATAATAATGTCGAACTTTTTGGTAATCAGGGCGGGGATGATGCCGTCCCAGGCTGTGTTGACCGGTACGAATTTAACGCCCATGGCCTTGGCCATCTCTTTGGCCATGTCGATGTCGAATCCGATAAAACGGCCTTTTTTGTCCGCCATTTCAAAGGGCAGGTAACCGGCTTCGAAACCCACTCTCAGCTCGCCGCGTTTGGTGATCTGTTCCAGCGTGGATTTTTTGGCAAGATCAATATCCGATCCGATTGCGGTTGCCGAAAAACCAAACAGTATTGCCGTTGCGAATACCAACCCCATTACAAGACCTTTTTTCATCTTAAATCCTCCTTTTAAAATGACTCTGTTTGTCTGGTGTATCCATAGAGAAACACCCAGTTTCCGTTAGAACCATGTTTCGGTCGGTTAATGCCCTGTAATGGGCTGATTTTCTGTCGTCTTGACCGATGGTTCGATATATATCAGATGCTGCGTAAAGTAAAGATTTGTTTAGCGTTTGAGGACGTGCTTTTAATAGGACTGAACGTATTATAATGGATCACCCATTTACTATCTCCGCTGTCCGGAGTCAAGCCAAACTTCATCCGGGAGGTTATCGCGCCCTTGCCAATGGCCGGTTCCGGATGGTTTTCAAGCGATAACCCTCTGTCCATAGCGGTTTGGGCTGGTTGCGACCCAGGGGCTAATCTCCTTGACACCTTCCACATGGGACAGGTAATATGGCCACCCAGCAGCACCGGTATTTTAGACTGAGGAATGCTTGTAACATACAGAAATTCAGAGATAAACACATGCCCGCTAAAGGAAGCCCAAACCTGGAAACCCTGCTGCAGCATCCGGATGTGAAACAGGCCACGAGTAACATCAATACGGAGTTGCGCGAACGGCGGGCTTTCATCCCGCCTGCCTGCGATGCCTTTGCCGGCCGTTACACCCGGTTGGAGGCCTGTCCGGATTACCAGTTCGAAATCGATCAGGACGCCCGCCGTCAATTGCCGGGCATAATTCACAATCAGGTCCAGGCGGTAAAGTGTTATCCCGCGGCCGATGAGAAATTTGTTGAAGCCTATCAGAGCAAGCGCAAAATCGGGGTGGTGTTTTCGGGCGGCCCGGCTCCCGGCGGGCATAATGTCATTGCCGGTTTGTTCGATGCCATGCAGAAGGCCAACCCGGCATCCAGCCTGTACGGTTTCTGGCTCGGACCGGACGGGATCATCGAGAATGAAGTGGTTGAGCTGACCGCCGAGCTGGTGGACGAATACCGGAATCTCGGCGGCTTTACCATGATCAAAACCGGGCGGACCAAGATTGATACGGCCGAGAAAATGTCCCTTTCGCGGGAAACCTGCAAATCTCTGGGGCTCGATGCTCTGGTCGTGGTGGGGGGGGATGATTCCAATACCAACGCCGCGTTCCTGGCCCAGGAAATGCTGGACGACGGGGTCCAGGTAATCGGTGTTCCCAAGACCATCGATGGCGATATCCAGGTGCGCGACGCGAACGGCGCGGTGTTGTGTTCCATGTCGTTCGGATTCCACTCGGCCGCACGTGGTTTCGCACAGAATATCAGTAACTTGTGTACTGATGCCAGTTCGGATATCAAGTACTGGCACATCTGCAAGGTGATGGGCCGGGTGGCCAGCCACCTGGCCCTGGAGGTCGCCCTGCAGACCCACGCCAATATCACCCTGATCGGGGAGGATCTCGCCGATTACGTGGACAAGCGGCGTATCGCCGCCGCGGCCAAGGAGGGTACGATCGACTACACGGCCTACGGCATGACCCTGCGGCACCTGTCCCGGGTCATCTGCGACGGCATCGTGCGGCGAGCTGCGGTCGGCAAGAATTACGGTGTCCTGGTCATCCCGGAAGGGGTGTTGGAATTCATCAACGAAATCCAGACGTTCATCATCAAGCTCAGCACGATTATCGCGGACTATAACGACACCCATGATATCGATTTCCACAAAACGTTTCCCGCCCTGGAAGAGAAGCTGGAATATCTCCGGCGCCTCCAGCAGCTGTCCGGCGAAAATGGCGGGCTGCCCATTTGGAATGCCCGCGATAACGACCTGTTCAGCGACATCCCGGAATTTTTCCAGGAAGGGCTTTTGACCGAAAGGGACAGCCACGGCAACTTCCAGTTTTCGCTGGTTCAGACGGACAAGATCCTGATGGGGCTGGTTAGGGACTACCTGGACATCCTGAAGGAAAAAGGCCTCTACAAAGTTGGCATCGAAAGAAAGTACTTCGCAAAGGTCATGACAGCAGGTGGGCTGGACCCGGCCAGAATCGGTCCGGTGCTTTTCAGTGATTACCAAGACGGACCTTACCTGCTCATGAAAAAGAGCATCTTCTCCATTAAAACCCTGACGCAGACCCTGGTAAAAGCCGGTATCATAAAGGCCGAAGACGGGGTGCCCGCGGCCGTCATGAAGATCTACATAAAGTCGATGCCCAAATTCAAAACCCAGCGGCACTTTTACGGCTACGACGGTCGCGGCAGTCATCCCACGCGCTTTGACTGCAACTATACCTACAACCTCGGGCTGACGGTGTTCAGCCTCATTGCCAATGGGGCCACCGGCCAGATGGCGGCCATCAAAAATCTCGAGAAAGAGTTTTCCCACTGGGAGCCGGTGGGGATTCCCATTGCCCCGCTCATGCGCCTGGAAGAACGCAAAGGCAAATTATCTCTGGTTCTGGAAAAAAGTGTGGTGGAACTGGATTCCGTGGCTTTCCAGGTGGTCAAGTCATTCCGGGAGCAATGGCTGGCGGCTGAACCGGGAGCGGACAACTACCGCCGCCCGGGGCCCATTCGATTTACGGGGAACAGCGAAGAGGACCGGCCGTTGACGTTGGTGTTGAATGCATTGGCAGATGAATAATCATCCGCCAAGGGGTTTAGACCGAAGGCAGAAGACTGAAGGTAGCTACGTTCTTTGAGGGTTTACTTCAGTCTTCAGCCTTCAGTCTATCTACCTGATTTTAATCCGTTGAGCTCACTACTTCAAAACCGTTTTCTTTCAAGGCACTGCAGATGCTTGCGGTTTTACACTCTTTCAGGCGGAAGTAGTAAATGCGGCCGGTGGACTGTAAAGTCGCTATGCCGACGTTGATGACGTCACCGCCGCTGGCGTTGATCACCTCCAGGGCCTTTTGAAACCCGCCCCGGCCATTTTCCCCGGCCCGGACATCAATCCGGGAAGAGGCTGTCAAGATCCCCATCATGTCGATAAAGGCGCGCAGCATGTCGGTCTCGGTAATGATCCCGATCAGGGTATTGTTTTTAAGGACCGGCATACCGCTGATTTTGTGCTCGTAGATCAGTCGGGCGGCGATTTCGATGTCGCTGTCGGGGGACACGGAGATAGTGTCCTTGATCATAAGGTCCATGAGCGTAACGCCGGCCACCATCGAAGGAATCAACCCCTGTTTCAGGTCTGCCAGGGTCACCAGGCCAACAAAACGTTTTCCCTGGGCCACCACAGGCAGGTGGCGGATCGAGTTGGTCTTCATAACGGCAATGGCGTCCTGGATAGTGGCATCCTGGGTGATGGTGATGGGATCCGGAATCATCAGGTCTTTGATTTTCATGGCAAGCTCCTTGGTTTCCCGAAAGCGTGGGGACCTGATGCGAGCCTGGAGTCGGAATGCGCCGATACGGAAAACGGCAGTGAGCGGGAGCGGCAGGGCAGGAAATCGCTTGAGCTGGAAGTTGTCAGGTCTATATAAACAACATCGCTCATCTGCTGAAAAAACGCAAGCGGGAAGCGTGCGCGGGTCGGCCCATTTCAAGGCCGCGGTTCGGATGGCTTGGAGAGGAGCGGCGAATAGCGGGAGTTAACCCTTGTTTTTCAGTACAGGTTCATAGCTGCACAAGGGCTCTTCATTCATATATTCCCCGGTGGCTTCAAAGGCTCGCGCACGGCAGCCGCCACAGACGCGCTTGTACTCACAGGCACCGCATTTTCCGGTCAATTGTTTAAAATCCCGCAAGCGGGTAAAGACTTCGGAAGATTCCCAGATGGTGTCGAACGGCGTTTTGGTGACGTCGCCACTGTCCACGTGCAAAAACCCGCAGGGTTGCACAATACCGGTGTGTGAAATAAAGCAAAAGCCGGTCCCTCCCAGACAGCCTCTGGTGACGGCGTCCAGACCGTGGGAGTTGAAGGTGACGGATTTGCCCTCTTCGGAAGCCCTCTGTCTCAAAATGCGGTAGTAGTGTGGAGCACAGGTGGCTTTGAGTTGCAGTGGGCTTTTCTCCCGCTGTTCGTAAAACCAGTTCAAGGTGCTTTCATATTCTTCGGCAGTGATCTCCTGGTCGGCAATATATTTGCCGCGACCGGTGGGGACCAGCAGGAAAATGTGGTGGGCCACCGCTCCCAAATCAATGGCCAGCTGATGAATCGCAGGAATCTGGTCCAGGTTGGACTGTGTGATGGTCGTGTTGATCTGGAATTCAATGCCGGCCCCGGTAGCATTCTCAATACCTTGCAGAGCAGCGGCATAGGCGCCGTCGACCGCTCGGAAACGGTCATGGAACTCTGCCGTCGCCCCATCGATGCTAATGCTGATGCGGCGAATGCCGGCGGTCGCCATTTTGGCGGCATTTTCTTTGGTGACCAGGGTGCCGTTCGGAGCCATCACCATGCGCAGCCCCTTGTCGGTGCCGTAACGGGCAACTTCAAAAATATCCGGACGCAGCAGGGGTTCTCCACCGGTTAGAATAACAATCGGTTCTCCTGTTTTGGCAATTTGGTCAAGCAGGCGCAGGCAGGCGGCTGTATCGAGCTCCCCCTCGTAGGGACCGTTGGTGGCCGCTGCCCGGCAGTGGATGCAGTTCAGGTTGCAGTTACGGGTAATTTCCCAAGCCACCAGCCGCAAGGTGGCCCCTCTGGCTTTTTCGCCCGGGTGTCCCCCCGGATGACCGCCTGGTTTCGATGCATGGTGTGGATGTGGAGTCATGGTTCTTTGTAATGCGTGTTAAGGGTTATGTCTCAACTTTCGGGCTTGACGAAAGTTCAGGCCCTGTATCGGTATCGCTATCGAAATCGAGGTCCGCATGACCTTTCCGAAGCCGATTTCGATCCCGATACCGATAGCGATTTCGATTCGAGCTGAAACCCGAAAGCTGAGTTATGTATAGGGTGTTGAGTCTTCCTGATCCTCCGTTTGGGTGCCATGTTTGTCCCAACACCTGAAACCTATCGCAATATTCGATGAAGACAGACCTAAGTTCACTTTATTGGGCCCGCAGTGCTTTGGCCGCCTCGATAGCGAAATAGGTCAGGATCATGTCCGCCCCGGCCCGCTTGATCGAGGTCAGGGTCTCCAGCATGACCTTGGTGCCGTCTATCCAGCCCATTTTTTCGGCGGCCTTGATCATGGCGAATTCACCGCTGACGTTATAGGCCGCCACCGGCAGGTCGATCTCTTCTCTGATCCGGCAGATGATATCCAGGTAGGACAGTGCCGGTTTTACCATGATGATGTCGGCGCCCTCCTCGATGTCCATGGCGGCTTCCCGGATGGCTTCCAGGGCATTGGCCGGATCCATCTGGTATGTGCGGCGGTCACCGAACTGGGGCGCGGAGTGGGCGGCCTGGCGAAAGGGGCCGTAATAAGCCGAGTGGTATTTCGCGCTGTAGGCCATGATGGGAATATGGTCGTAATTGTTTTCGTCCAGACTGTTCCTGATTTCGGCCACCCGCCCATCCATCATATCCGAGGGCGCCACCATGTCGGCTCCGGCGCGGGCGTGACTGACCGCCACCCGGGCCAGCAGGTCCAGGGAGGCGTCATTGTCGATGGTCCGGCCTTCAACCACGCCGCAGTGTCCGTGATCGGTGTACTGGCACAGGCAGACATCTGTGATCACCGCCAGGTCAGGGACCTTGTCTTTGACCGCTTTGACCGCCTGCTGGACGATGCCGTTCTTATCGTAGGCGGCAGTACCCAGGGCATCTTTTTTATCCGGTATACCGAAGAGCATGATCGCCGGAATACGCAGCTCACCGGCCTCGCGGGCAACCGTCACCAGGTTGTCCAGCGAGAGTTGAAAATGACCCGGCATCGAATCGATGGGGTTTTTCACATTCCGGCCGCCAATGGCAAAAAGCGGCAGGATCAGGTCCTCGACACCCAGACGGGTTTCACGGACCATCCGGCGAAAATTATCATTGCTGCGCATTCTGCGGGGACGATAATCAGGAAAGATCATAGCGCGTTCCTTTTAACAGGTGCCCATCCACAAACGGCATCTTTTGGCCCAGAGCGGCGTTTTCGCTCTTTTGAATTCCTCAACATAGCGCACTATGCCTGCGGTTTCAAAATCGCTCAAGCCTTGGTCTGAACCAAAACCTGCCATTTGTGGACGGACACCAGCTGTTCAGAGGGTTTCCGAAATTTCTTCGTCGGTCAGATAACAGGCCGGATCAGGCGCCCACAGGTCGCCGGTCACAGCCTCGGCGCGGACGCGGAAATTGCCGGCACAGATATCCAGCCACTGGCAGGTGGCACAGCGGCCCGTCACATATGCCTTTTTATTTTTGAGCTTCTGGAGCAACTCGTCGGCGGTATCGGTCCAGATCTCGGAGAAAGGGCGGTCTTTAATGTTCCCGAAACTGGTATGGCGCCAGAACTGGTCGGCATAGACTTCGCCGTCCCAGCTCACGCAGCCGATTCCGCGGCCCGAGCTGTTGCCCTCGTTCATTTTCAGCAGTTCCAGGATTTCCTTGGCTCGCTCGGGGTCCTCCTTAAGCATGCGCAGATAGAGATAGGGGCCGTCTGCATGATTGTCCACCGTCAACACTTCTTTGGGTTTGCCGCGTTCATGCAGATCCTGGGTCCGGTCTATGATCAGGTCGACCACCTCACGGGTCTGGGTGTGGGTCAGGTCATCATTCACCAGCTTTGATCCCCGGCCGGAATACACCAGGTGGTAAAAACAGACCCGCGGGATCTCCATCTCTTCCAAAAGGTCGAATACACCGGGTATATCCTGATAGTTAAAGCGGTTGACCGTGAAGCGCAGGCCAACTTTGATTCCGGCTTTCTGGGTATTCCGGATGCCTTCCAGAGCGGCTTGAAAGGAGCCTTTCACCGCACGGAAGCGGTCGTGGATCTTCTCAAGGCCATCGAGGCTGATGCCGACATAAGACAGGCCGATCTCTTTGAGCGTATGGGCCAGCTCTTCGGTAATAAGGGTTCCGTTGGTGGAGATGACGGCCCGCATGCCCCTGTCCACCGCATACTGGGCCAGTTCCGGCAGGTCCGGATGCATGGTGGGCTCCCCGCCCGAGAAAAGAATGACCGGTGACCCGAAAGCGGCCAGGTCATCGATGAGTGCCTTGCCCTGCGTTGTGGTCAGCTCACCCGCAAACGTTCTGTCCTTGGCGTGGGCATAGCAATGGACACATTTCAGATTGCACCGCTGCGTCATATTCCAGACAACCACCGGTTTCTTGTCTTCTGAAAACTGCAGCAGATGCGAGGGCAGCGAACCCGAATGTCTTCCGTAGCGCAGGGCGTCGGAAGGTTCGACTGTGCCGCAGTACAGTTTGGAAATACCGATCATATGTTTTTTAAACCTTTCGTTTTTGCAGGTCGCAACGGGCATGCCCGTTGCGGTGCCGGTATGGGATTTAGTTTTTAGGGGTGGGGTCAGGAACCAGGCAGTTGGTCATTGTCCGTGTCCAGATCGTCCCTTAAAAGCGTGCCCACATAGTCATCCGCATTGGTAAGCGCCTGCCGGGAGATGAAAAAGCGGTGTCGTCCCGTTTTCTCCTTGACCAGTTTCAGGCCCAGAGCGAAATCGTCGGTCAATATTTCATACAACTGGTCCAGGTCGAGCTGGGCCAGCACCCGTTTTTCAATAATGAAACCAACGGCATCTTCTTCAAGGACGATGTTTATATCATGCTTGTTGAAAAACTCCAATTCTATCTTTTTGACATCATCGTAAAAGCTTTTCAAGCGGGTGAGAGCCTGATCGATGTCGATGACGTTCCGGCAGTAAAAAGTGGCCGCCAGGTCCAGGCGCGTTTCGGTAAGCGTCAGTTTATATTTGTCCGACAAGACCGTGGCGTTTTCCTGCAGGTAATCAATCGGGCGCTGCTTCTCGTTTTCGGCCAGGGTGTCGAACTCGGACAGGACCTCCGCAGCCTGGGTTTTGAGCCGCGCTAGCGCGGCTTCCGGCTCACGGATCACCGCCGCGGTAACGGGAAATTGTTTGACGTCACTGGAGGGCAATTGTCTTTCAAAGTCCAGCAGGGCCCGTTCCACTGCGCTTACCAGACCCCGGGCACCGGTATTCTCGCTATGGGCATCGCGGGCCAGCAGTTCCATGGCGCTGTCGTCGAACTTGGCATCGATGCCGTAGGCCCCAAAATCAAGTTTTTTACCCAGTGATATCGGATTGTTGGGGTTTTTCAAGATTGCAAACAGATCCTCTTCGGCGAGGTACTCGAACACGGCCCGGACCGGCAGCCGGCCGACGAATTCGGATTCGAACCCGAATTTCAGCAGATCTTCGGAAGTTACGCGCCGCAGCAGGTCGATCGACCTGTCCCGCGGCTGAAGTGCTGATCCGAATCCGATCTGTTTGGAATTCAAACGCTTGCCGATAATTTCATCCAGACCACCGAAAGCACCGCTCATGATGAACAGGATGTTGCGGGTATTGACGGTCTGTTTCTCTTTTGATCCGGTTTTGCGAAAGCGCTCAATCTCTTGAATCATGGAAATCGGATCGTGGGGCACCTTGAGGTCGACTTCCGTTTCCTCCATGGGTTTGAGCAGGGCGCGCTGTACACCGGTCCTCGAAACATCGGCGCCGATCAGATTGCGACTGCCGGCAATTTTATCGATTTCATCGATATAGATGATCCCGTGCTGGGCCAGCTCGATATCGTCGTCGGCCTCGCGGACCAGATCGCGGACCAGGTCTTCCACATCCCCGCCCACATAGCCGGTCTCACTGAACTTGGTTGCATCCCCTTTCACAAAGGGTACGCCGATCTTGTTGGCAATCAGCTTGATCATATAGGTTTTGCCAACACCGGTGGGCCCCATCATGAGGACGTTGTTCTTGATGCTGCCGACCATGTCGGCCACTTCGCCGCCGGAAGCCTCCTGACGGCTTATCCTGTTGAAATGGGTGCAAATTTTTGTGGCCAGGATGGCCTTGGCCGTTTCCTGTTTGACAATGTACTGATCCAGGTAGGCAATCAGGTCCTCCGGCTTGAGATCGAACGCCAGCTTTGGACCTCTTCTCTTGATCTCGCCGTCTTCTTCCTGCTGAAACTGCTCCGGCATGACGATCGGTGAAACAATTTTTACGTTCGGGCCGAATTTCTTGGACAGAAACTCCCCGATCTCCTTTTCCAGTTCCCGTGGGCTCGGTATTTTTTCACCGGCGTCTTTCATGGTTCCAAATTGTAATCACGTCGCCGGGCAAATGCAAGGCGCCCGGGAGGCATCCGCGACTAATCCGCAATTTGGCAGATTTGCGCGCTTTGCACGCTTAAAGCACGGGCTTTTAATCTTTTGACAACGCAACGCCTTTCACCTATATTTTAACTATATCCTGAGAATATTGAAGCGCTGATTCGGTTACCGGGTTCTCTCCCGCTTCATTTCATGCGCGCCACACCGCGACTGCTCTCCACGGCCCCGGTCTGACCCTGTTGATTCCCTTTTTGATCAATCCTACCGGCAAAAAGGAGAAAAAACATGCGTGTTCGACTTAAAACCATCCTTTGCACCACTGATTTTTCGGATTATTCCAACCAGACCGTTTCTTATGGTGTGGCCATTGCCAAGGAATTCGATGCCCGGCTGCTGGTCTGCCATATCATCGATCTGCAGTTCGCGGCCATTTACGGCACCGTCCATTTCCTGCCGCCCGATCTGCAAACCCAGAGTATCGAAACCGCCCAGGACCGCATTGCCGACCTCATGGCCTCCCGGACGGTACCCTGGGAAGCCGTGGTGGCCACCGGACCGCCGGCGGATGAGATCTCCAGGGTGGTGGCGGAACGGAACATTGACCTGGCCATCTCGGCGACCCATGGCCGCACGGGACTCAAACGGTTTGTATTGGGATCGGTCACCGAACGCCTGATGCGTTCGCTCAGGTGCCCCCTGTTGGTGGTCAGGGAAGCCCCGCCGGACCCTGCCCGGGGTTTGCGCTTCAGCAAGATCCTGGTGGGGTGCGATTTCTCGCCGGCCGCTAACGCCGCCCTTGAATACGGGGTCAGCCTGGCGCAGGAGTTCGAAGCGGAGCTGCACTTGATTCATGTTCTGGAACCCCAGGTCTACAGCGACTTTCTGGCGACCACCCTGGACGACGTGCAGGGGGAGACGGGTGATATCAAGGAAAAACTCGATCAGCGGCTGACGGATCTGATTACGCCGGAGGCCATGAACTGGTGCCGGATCAAGACGGCCGTGATCGAAGGCCGGCCATTCGAAGCCATTACCGATTACGCCGGGGAAAACGGCATCGACCTGGTTGTCCTGGGCGTACGGGGACACGGTGTGGTGGAGACCCTGTTTTTGGGCTCGACGACCGATCGGGTTGTGCGCAAAGCGCAATGCCCGGCGCTGTCCGTGAGTCCCGCGGATTGATCGTTTTACTCTGGTTTTAAACCTCGGTCCTGAGGACCGGGTCACAGATCCTTGGCTGTGCCGGGGTAACCGCACCCAGGTGTTTAGGCTGTAGGCTGAAGACTGTTAGCGAAACCTCTAAACCCTTTATTCTCAAACAGTCTTATATTACCGGGTAGTATCCAAACAGTGCATCCTTACAAAGGTGTTAAAGGGCTTTTCCTACAGCCTAAATATCTATAGCCTATCAGCCTGAATCCGGCCATGATAGAACAGGATGCTTCGGTTGCACGCCCCTTCCAGGGGTAATCCAAAGCCGGGTCTTGCGGGCCAGGATTCTTTACATAGCTGAGAGGTTACTCGAACACGTTTGGTTGCATTCCGGCGAGCGGCCGGATGCGAGAGGCGGCAAGGATGATTCACTGTCGGAACAGAAAGGAGACGCCATGACGGTCAAAATTTTAATCAAGCGCAAATTTTCGGGCAAGCAGGATGAAGCGCTGAATTCATTGCTCAGACAATTCCGGGCACTGGCTATCGAGCAACCCGGATATATATCCGGTGAAACCTTGACGCGGCTCGACAATCCTGGTGAGAGCCTAGTGATCAGCACCTGGAAAAGTGCCAATGACTGGCAAAACTGGGTCAAAAACCCCGCCCGCCAGCAGATTCAAAGCCAGATCGATATCCTGCTGGGGGGCGAAACCAGTTACGAGGTGTATGAAGCCGGTTGAAGCCGGCCCTAAAAGTCCCGGAAGTTCTCATCATCCAATGCGGCTGATTCAACCGGTTTGCAAGCCCGGTCGTTTGGGACAGCCAGGCGGTCGGGGGGCGGCGCGCCGCCTTCGGCAGCGACATCCGAGTGGACCGGTTCTGCTGCAACTATCTTCCGCTGACCACTGACCATGGCCGCCAACTGATCGGCCACTGCCTGCATCTGCTTGGCCTGGGCACTCATCTCCTCCGAGGCCGAGGCAGATTCCTCGGCACTGGAAGCCACCTGCTGGGTGACCTTATCCATCTCGGTAACGGCCGTGTTGACCTGGCCGATGCCCTGGGCCTGTTCGTTGGATGCAGACGCAATTTCAGCCACCAGGTGGCTGACGCTTTCGGCGCTTTCCTCCACTTTGTCGAAGGCGGCGTTGGTTTGATCGACGATGGCCTCGCCCTCCTTGACTTTTACCACCGTGTCTTCAATCAAGGCGGCCGTAGATTTGGCGGCCTCGGCCGCCCGCATGGCCAGATTACGGACCTCGTCGGCCACGACCGCAAAGCCCGCCCCGGCTTCGCCGGCCCGGGCAGCCTCTACGGCGGCATTGAGGGCCAGCAGGTTGGTCTGAAAGGCGATTTCATCAATGGTCTTGACGATTTTTGAGGTTTCCTCACTGGCGCGGGTGATCTCTTCCATGGAAACCGTCATCGCGCCCATGGTCTGATTGGCGTCTTTGATGATCACGGTGGCCTCCTGCATCAGGGTGTCCGCCTGACCGGCATTGTCGGCGTTCTGGTGGGTCATGGACGCCATCTCTTCTAACGAAGCCGATGTTTCTTCAATCGAGGCGGCCTGCTCCGAGGCGCCGTCCGCCAGCGATTGGCTGGAAGATGAAATCTGCCGTGATGCAGACGCGACCTGTTCCGCCCCGGTTTCCATCTGGGCGGTGACCGCTTTTAGAGCTGTCACAATGCCCCGGGCGATCAAAAAGGCCAAAATCAGGCCGGCGACCATGGCAACCAGGCCGATGATACTGATACTGCTCCGGGTTGTCCGGGCGGTCGTCAGCATGGCCTGGTCGGTTAAATTGTTGGCGCGGGCCTCTTTGCGGATAGCCTGCAACTGCTGCTGGACTTCTAATAGGGCCGGGACGGTGGCATACGCATAGATACCCTGGACGTCATCCTGGATTTCCATCAGGCCGTCATGCCAGTCCCGGACCCGGGAGAGGGCGGCGATGGTTTCCATGGCCCGGGCCCGGGTGTGGGCGTTGAAATAGGCCAGGGCTGCGGCCCGGTCTCCGGCCCCCATCAGCCGATTGATTTCGATTGTCCCGGTGTGCAGGGCTGCGTGCGGTGTTTTCAGGGCTTCAACCAGGCCGCCGAAGTCTTTGTTCTCGGTTTGCCTGGCAGCCACTTCTTCAGAATACAGCCATTTGCCCAGGTTGCACTTGCGCGGATCGCTCTGGACTTCGACGCCGGTGCGGCCGGAATCGAGCAGGGCATCCTTGATGTGGTGCATCCAGTCCAAGTGGTCGCTCTTTTTCTCCCGCAGAAACCAGCCCAGGCGATGGTCGACCGGCTGATACAGGCTGCCGATTTCGATGGCGGTTTCATGCAGCTCCTGGTGCGGTGTTTCTATCTTTTTCAACAATGGAGTCAGGCTGGGGACCAGTTTTTCGGCGGACTCACGCTCCGCCCCGTGCAGCCATTTTCCAAACGCGCATTTGTGGTGATCGGTTTGCACATTCAACGTGGTCACGTCGTCGTTGTTGATCAGTTCGGTAAGTTTTCGGGCCCAGTTCAGGAGGTCCACTTCACGCTGCGCCAAGGCACCATCCAACTGATTGCCGGAAATGACCATGCCGGCGTTCTTTACAATCTGTCCCACCCCCAGGTAGCTCCAGGCTGCTAGGCTGGCCAGCAACAACAGGACCAACCCGAAACCCAGGGCGATCTTTTTGCCAACGGTAAGATTCAAGTGCATGCTTCTCCCTCGAAATTTAAAATACGATAAATTATAGGAGGCGATCTCAAAAATAGGATTTTGGTCCAAGGTCAAGGCGGCCGTGAGGTTCCATCCGGAGGAATACTCAAGTATTTCGAGGAGTGGAACCGAACGCCCAACACCGAAATTGGGCCAAAAGACATTTTTGAGTTAGCCTAAAATTGAGTTGTCTCCATTTCCCTTTTCCTCCTTATTGGCCATTTAGAGAAATACTTGAGGTAATTCATTCTAGTTATTTTGGATTCTAACAAGATACTTTCAAATTTATTGAAGCTTATAAGACGAAAACGGGATAACGTCGGCCAGAGTCAGCAGGTAGGGGCCTCTTTTAAAATTGCATGAATTTTTATGAAATCATGCTATTGGCAAGATGCATGACAGCGCTTAAAACGCCTGTGAAAGTTCGAACCGATTGGATTGCTAATTTTTCAATCTTCGGTACCCAATGTGGCTGTGCGGCGCAAAAAAATCAATCATTCCAGTAGCGTAAACTCGAGAGCCGATACCATAGAAATTAAAATATGATTCATTTCTTAACCATCGGAACGCTGTTAGGCCTTTCGGCAGGTTTGGCGCCGGGCCCCCTCTTGACCCTTGTCATTGCGGAAACGCTGCAACACGATATCAAAGCGGGTGTCAAAGTTGCGCTGGCACCCTTTATCACCGATCTGCCGATCATCATGTTAACATTATTTATTCTGGCAAAGTTATCCCATTTTCATAACATCCTAGGTTTGATTGCACTGACCGGTGGATTCGTCCTTCTGTTTATGGGCTGCGAAAGTATACGTACTCAAGGGGTAGATCTGAATCTCAAGGAAGCCAAGCCTAAATCATTAACAAAGGGTATCCTGGTGAATGCCTTGAGCCCGCACCCCTATCTGTTTTGGATTAGTGTCGGCGCGCCAACCATGACCAAGGCCATGAACCAAAGCGCCATTGCGGCGTTGGCTTTCATTTGCAGTTTCTATGTTTTGTTGGTGGGTTCGAAAATTATGCTGGCGCTATTGGTGGGGAAATCAAAGAATTTTTTGGTCGGCAATATGTATATTTACACCATGCGTTTTCTGGGCTTGGCCTTATTCGGTTTGGCGTTGGTTCTTTTTCGTGACGGGTTGAAACTATTGGGCGTAATTTGAGGTCCAATACTACAGGCCCATTCGAATCGTGAGATTGCACCTGGCGCCAGTATGGCTGGAAATGTAAATGGCGGGAGATTCTATATTCTCATCACTCCAAATTTCAGGGGCGAAGGTGGACGCGATTTAATTCTAATACAACTAAATTGGATGTTGTAGTGATAGCCCTAAGATATATGGAGTTTTGGGATAATTGCGATATTGGCAAGAATTCAAAACCCACCAATAGTGACTTTTAACCAACCGGAATATGGCTTTATCTTTGCCATATCAGGAATGGGATTCAATATTATTCTTGCTTAAAGCTCAGTTGACTATTCATTGAGAATACCGTACTAAACGCTTATCCCCTTAAGAAACTGGCCGAATACCTAACTCAACTTCGCTTTGATACTTCATTCTGTGCACTGACATCTCTGGCAGTAGACAAAATCCAATCCGCTACCGTGTTGCCGCTTAAAAAACAGAAAATAGAGTCTTCTCCCGCAGAGCAGCAAGAGATTCGGTAGTCATCTTTAAGGGGTGTTTATACCGGGGGAACATCTAAGAAATCTTAAAGGAGGACAGGCCATGAACAGGCGTCAATTTATCCTAAATCTATCCCGATATGGTTTTTCAGTAGGATTGCTTAGTGCCTTGCCCATCAAGACGTTTGCCAAAGAAAGATTCTTAAATCGAGTTATGCCGATCATCGATGCCCATGCGCATCCGCTCTCTTTTTACCGCCACCAACCCAACCCTACCGAACACACATTCGAAATGATTCGTGAAGCTGGAATAGTTGCGACATCAATTGCGGCAGTTGGCGATTATGCAAATTACTCACCTGATCCCGGCGACTCACCCTATGAAGACACGTTAAGACAGTTGACGATTGTGAAAGAATGGGAAGATGAGGGATACATCGAAATAATCCGCAGACCGCAACAGATACGACGACGATTGGCCCCGGAGGATCCCATTGGTGCAATTTTAACCATCGAAGGTGGCGATGCGCTTGAAGGAAACATTGATCACCTGAACGAGTTCTATGAAATGGGGGTTCGGATCATTACCCTGGTCCACAAAGACAATAATGAGATCGGCAACGATATGAGACAATTTGCTTCCGATGATCCCGAGGACAGCGGCTTGACGGATTTCGGTTACGACGTGGTAGCGCGTATGAACGCGCTTGGCATCCTCATCGATGTTGCGCATGCGAGCACGCAAACAGTTTTTGATATTGCTGAATCGACGAAGGCCCCGGTAATTGATTCGCACACAAATCCACTACCTCCGTTTGTATTAGATCGAGGCCCAAGCCGCCTGCGGACTTACCCTGAAATCGAAGCGATAGTGGAAACCGGCGGCTTACTTTGTACCTGGCCATTGGCTTACAGCGGTACATACCCGCGTGAAACATTTGAAGACTGGGTGCAAGAAATTCAGGAGTTTGAAAACCATTTCAGTATCAGACATATTGCCCTGGGAACCGACGGTGGTGGCGGTTTGCCGAATTACATTGAAGGCTGGAATGATATTAATGATCTGAATTTGTTAGAAGCAGCCATGCTATCGGAAGGTTTTAGAAAAAGAAAAATATCAGCCTTCCTGTATCATAATTTATTGAGAGTGCTGCGCAGATGCTTTGTCGTGAGTCGAGTTTTAAAAAGAAAGAAGAAAGTATAAGGAGTGCCAAAACCGGTTACGCCGCACTAGACTCATTTGCCGCAGGGGTGGCTGCGTCTGTTAGGCGTCACAGATTTTGAAAACTCGTGATGCCTGCTTGCTGCTGAAAACGTCTTTTTTTTTGAGTGGGAAATTGCATTGTATTGAACAATAAAGGGGTTAGCGAAATATCGCTAACCCCTTTATGTTATTTGGTACGCCCGGCTGGATTCGAACCAGCGATCTTCAGCTCCGGAGGCTGACGCCCTATCCCCTGGGCTACGGGCGCTTGGTTGTTCACTCACAAGCGGCATCTTTTGATCCTGAGCCGCGTTTTCGCTTTTTTGAGCACGAAGTGAAGCTCCCGCGCTATCCTCGAAATAGCGGCAACTATTCCTCCGGTTTCAAAAATGCTCAAGCCTTGCTCAGAATCAAAATCTACCGCTTGTGAGCGAACAACATGTGGTTAAAACGGTTACAGCATCTTTAGGCCCTGGCCGGCGTTCTCGCCGTCAGCCAATCCTCGACGTAGACTCGACTACGCCTCAGGTTGCCTGAAGGGCTGCGGCCTTGGCCAGAACCAAAACCTACCGCCTGTGAACGAAACCCTTTGGGAAATAAGTGCCCAAAACAGTTATGCGGACTATTAGTTGATCCTTCCTGTTATGTCAAGCATGTGTCTGGCTTCGCCGACGACGTAGAGGGATCCGGCGATGCAGATGACGTCTTGGGGCGCGGCGCTGTCGATAGCCTGGTTGACGGCATCCGGAACACTCGCGATGATGGTGGTTTCCTTGCCATAGGGCTTTACCACCGGCAGGAGTGCTTCCGGTTCAAGGGCCCGGTCGATGATCGGGCGGGTGAGGATCAGGTTTTTACAGGCCGGCACCAGCAGGTCCAGCATCTTTTCGTACGGCTTGTCGTCCAGAATGCCCACCACCAGCGTGATATCCCGGTCGGCATACCGGGTTTCCAGAAAGCGGGCCAGGGCTTCACAGGCAACCAGGTTGTGGGCCCCATCCAGCAGGATGGTGGGTGCTTCGGCCACGATTTCCAGTCTCCCGGGCCAGTTGTTCTGCCTGAGGCCGTAGCGCATAGCCTCCTCAGCGATGGTCGTTTTTCCGGCCATGTTCAGGGTCTCGCAGGCGGCCAGGACCAGGGCCGCATTCTCAAGTTGATGGTCACCCGGCAGACCGGCCGCCACCATGTCCAGATCGGTCGCGATGCCCTGGTAGTCAAACATGTTTTCCGTACTCGGCCGTATGTCGAAGGTCTCCTTAAAACGCGCCAGGGGGGCCTCTTTCTGAACAGCCAGCGATTCGATTGTTTCAATGGCTTCCGGCTGGCGTACGCCGGTGATCACGGGGACACCCGGTTTGATGATGCCCCCCTTTTCGCCGGCGATCTGCGCGATGGTGTCGCCCAGACACGACTGGTGTTCCAGAGATATGTTGGTGATGATGCACAGATCCGGGTTGAGGACGTTGGTGGCGTCCAGACGTCCGCCCATGCCGGTTTCGATGATGGCCCAGTCAACCTGTTTACGCCCGAATATGTCCAGGGCCATGGCCGTGGTCAACTCAAAGAATGTGTTTTCCCGGTTACCCTGGTAAGCCGCAACGGCACGGTCATGGGCGGTAATGATGTCGTTATTGGAGACCGGCTTGTTGTCGATGCAGATTCTTTCGTTGAAACTGACCAGATGCGGTGAGGTGTAGAGGCCGGTCCGGTAGCCGGCATGCTGTAAAATCGTTGAAAGGGCCGAGGCGACCGACCCTTTACCGTTCGTACCCGCGATGTGAATGCAGTTGTAGGTCTCGTGGGGATTGCCCAGGCCATTCAGCATGCCGCTGATGATGTCCAGGCCCAGCTTGATACCGAATCGGTGCAGGCTGTACATGGCCTGCAATGTTTTTTCGTAGGTGTCGGAAGTTGTCATTTTGCTGGTTGGGTTACGTGTTAAGTTTTAAGTATCATGGCAAACTCGTAAAGCGCCACATGCATGCCCAAATTAAGCTTTTAGCTCTTGGCCTTTAGCAGTTAGCAATCTGTATAACTCTGTTTTATGAACTTGTCAGCTAAAACCTTGTTGCTAAAAGCTAATAGCACCCAGCAATGATTGGAAATCATGGCTGGGTACTTCTAAACAAAACTGCCCGACAAATGGTAACCATCTGTCGGGCAGGGTGTTTCGCTTGTGGATTCTGTCTAGTAGCGCCGGCTGCGGGAAGCAGCGATGCGCTGCCGACGAAGTGCTTCGCGCTGTTTGCGCCTTTTGAATTCGCTGGGTTTTTCGTAGCTTTTCTTCAGCTTCAACCGTTTAAAAAGGCCATCGTTTTGAATTTTTTTCTTCAAAATGCGCATGGCTTTTTCGAGGTCATTGTCATAAACCTTGACTTCGATTTCTTTCAACCGTCTCCCCCCCTCCACTTACATCGGCCAGCCTCCAAGCTGGGTTGACGCGATGTATATCTTATTTTGTACATCGAAACGTTTTACATAACCAAGTAATTTACTAAAAGCAAGTGAAAAATGCAAGAAATCGGATGAAATTGTTCATTCTGCCGGCTGGCCATCTTGGGGCGCCGGTAGGCACGGGCAAAGCGCCAGGGCGCACAAACTAAGACCCCGGCTGCGGCAAGCAGCCGGGATCCGGGCAGTCGTTTGTAGTCGTATTGATCTACAGCTTGGAAACCAGTTCGGCGGTTACATCCGTGACGCTGGGTTTGCCGTCGAGTTCAATGTATTTGATGGAACCCTCTTTTGCCGCCAGGTCTTTGAAATAATAGGCGGATGCCAGGGTGCCGGTATCCGCGTCATAGTAGATGCCGTGGCGTTTGCCGATGGCGTCTTCGTCCTGGTCATCGGTGCGCATGGAGAGTTCGCCCCCGCATACCCGGCATTTGTCGCCGTCCGGTTTGATGACATCGATATAGATGTTGTTGGGGTGGTTGGGGTCGTTGGCGCACAGGCGGCGGCCCATGATCCGGTTTTTAGCGATTTCGCGGTCCAGCAGGATCTCAATGACAATGTCCAGCTTCATCCCGGCTTCTTTCAGGGCCTCATCCAGTTTGATGGCCTGGTTCTTGTTTCTCGGGAAACCGTCCAGCAGCCAGCCGCCTTTACAGTCGTCCTTCTGCAGGCGATCGAGGATCATCGGGATGGTAATCTCATCGGGCACCAGGTCGCCCTTGTCGATATAGGCTTTGGCCTGGGCGCCCAGCTCCGTCCCGCCTTTGATATTGTCGCGAAAGATCGCTCCGGATTCAATGTGGGCGGTGTTGTACTTGTCCTTCAAGATAGCACCCTGGGTACCCTTGCCGCTGCCGTTAGGCCCAAAAAACAGAATGTTCATCTGGCTCTCCTTTTTCGAATTAAGATTATATTCGGTGTCTGTAACTATGCAGACAGGTAGTTCGGCCTGGATATTTCAACCTTGTGTTTATCGCAAAACGCCCCGGGCTTGTCAAGCCCTGGCCAGTTGTAATAGAACCCATCTCAAAAAATGGATTTTGGTTCAAAATCAAGGCGGCCGTGAGGTGCCCCGCGATGCGGGAATTCCCGCTTGACCTATTCCTTAATGGTGGGTTGCAACCCGGAGGAATACTATAGTATTTTGAGGACTTGAACCGAACGCCCAACGCCGAGTCTGGGCCAAAAGACTTTTTTGAGATAGGTTCCAACACGGTTTTACTGCCCCGGGGATAGGCCCGCCTGCCCGAGCAGAGTGCGTACCAGTTCGAGGGCCTGCTGCCGGTCTTGAATCTCACCTGCCAGGCGAGCCGTTTCGACTTTTTTGAGCAGTTTTTTAAACAGCGGGGAGGGGGGCAAGCCGAAGTCGGCTATGAGGTCGCGGCCGGTCAACAACGCCGGTTCGGCCCGGAGGCGGATGTGGGTGTCAAAGTACTGTGTCAGCAGGGATTCGACAAAGCGGATATAGCGTTCCAAACCCTCTCCCGGAGCCGTCCTTTTACCGGCATAATCTGCGATGGCATGGATCAGTATATCGGGGGCCAGGTCGGCGCAATGGATGAAAAAACGCGTGACCGCCCTATCGCTGAGACGATTGTGGGCCTGCAGAAGATACAGAAACAGGGGGCGATTGTGCTGTCTGACGACGGTGCCGATATAGTCGCTTTCTGTCCGGGAGCACTTGAGCCGGTTGCAGATTTCATCGGCCAGCGCCGCGCCCCGGCGGCCATGACCATAAAAATGGACCTTGCCCCCGGCGTCCTCCGAGCGCGTGGCGGGCTTGCCGACATCATGGAGCAGAAGTGCCATTTTCAGCAGGCCGACCTGTTTGCGGTCCTGTAATTGCGTAACCGCCCGCTGGATGGAGGCGGCCGCATCATCCGGGGAGTCCGGATCCAGGCAGGTTTCCAAATGGCGGCAGGCGGCCAGGGTGTGGGTCCAGACATCGAAACGATGATGCTCATTTTGGCGGCAATTTGGCAACTCGGCCAACTCCGGAAAAATATCATAGAGCAGGCCGCAGTCGGCCATCTGTTCGATAAATGGTGTGGACGCATTGAAGGCCAGCAGTTTGAACAACTCGGTCCGGATTCTTTCCCCCGCGCAGCCCTGTATCGTTCCGACCATAGCATTGATAGCGGCCAGGATATCGGCCTCGATTCGGCAGCCGAATTGGGCTGCCAGCCGAAAGGCACGCAGCTGTCTTAACGGGTCATTGGCAAAGGCCCGCGGGGAAGCCATCTTGAGGGTCCTGGTTTGCAGGTCCCGCAGGCCATCCAGTGGATCTACCAGATTCTGTCCGGCGAGGTCGAAGGCCATTGCATTGATAGTGAAATCACGATTTTTCAAATCCTCTTCGATGGAAGCGCCGACCAGGGGCGAGAGGTCGAAAATTCGGCGGTCGGCCACAACCCTAAAGAGCCGGTGGTGGTCCGGCCCGATGGCAATTGGACGGCCGCCGAATTTTGCGGCCAGCAGGCGGGCATACCCTTCAGGCGAGCCGGATACGGCCAGGTCGTAATCAGCCGGGGGCTGATCGATCAGCAGGTCCCGGACACACCCCCCGACCAGGTAGACGCCTTTTTGGGCAGGTAAAAGCCGGGCCGCCTGAAACAGGGCCCGGTATTCCGGCAAGTTTTTTTCGATGGCTGTCACCATATTGAAAGGGTTAGTCGCTCCGCTTGCATATAGTCCTTTTATCGCATGGATTGTTAAATTTTTCAACAAGATGGCAATTTCTTCAGCCTACGGCCGGTATCGGGGTGTTTACAAGGCCTGCCAACGGTCAGGGGACAGTCCGGAACCGGGCCGCCGCAGACCTTGCCGTGGCGACCAAGTTACCGGCAACAGGGTGAAAACGGCCCGTCGGTTGACACGGGAGAAACTGCTTGACAGGCCAAAAAACATGATATACCTTGACCGCGCAAGGTAAAATTGATCAGGGCCCACCCCGTGGAGAGAAAACACCCGGAAATTCTTCTAACTTAAATCACATAACATTCCGTCTCCTTCGGTGTCATGAAACAGGTTGCCCTTTGTGGATTCATGATACTGAATTAATCATATGCTAAAATAGAAACTATCCGGAAAACCCTGTCCCCTATTTCAGGCAGACACTCATCCAGGCTGTAGATCAGGTCCGTCAAATCCGGCCGCTGTGATCAAAACGGTATAATGTGTACCGCCGGGGTAACCGATCGCATTGCGACGCGGTATGATCCATAAACAAGAAAGGTGGAGATCAAGCTAAATGAATATCGCCGAACTTAAAGACATGAAAATCAACGCGCTGACCCAGATGGCCAAAAAGTTTAAAGTCGAAGGGGCCGCTGGAATGCGCAAGCAGGAGCTGATTTTTTCACTTCTCCAGGCCCAGATCGAGAAAAACGGGCTGATTTATGGCGAAGGCACCCTCGAGATCCTGCCTGATGGATTTGGCTTTTTACGCGCCCCCGACTGCAACTACCTGCCGGGACCGGATGATATTTACGTGTCCCCATCACAGATAAGGCGTTTCAACCTTCGTACCGGTGATACGGTTTCCGGCCAGATCCGCCAACCCAAGGATACCGAGCGCTATTTTGCTCTGCTCAAGGTGGAGGCGGTCAATTACGAGGATCCGGAAGAGGCCCGGGAAAAGATCCTGTTCGACAACCTTACGCCGCTGTATCCGGAACGCAAGATGACCCTGCAAAAAGATCCGGAGAACTATTCGACCCGGATCATGGATCTGCTCACGCCCATCGGATTCGGGCAGCGCGGCCTGATCGTTTCACCGCCGCGCTCCGGAAAAACCATGCTGCTGCAGGCTATCGCCAACAGTTTGAGCGCCAATCACAAAAATATCGTCCTCTTCGTGCTTTTGATCGATGAACGTCCGGAGGAGGTGACCGACATGGAACGTTCCGTGGACGGCGAAGTCATCAGTTCGACGTTTGATGAGCCGGCCGAACGGCATGTTCAGGTGGCCGAAATGGTAATTGAAAAGGCCAAACGCCTGGTTGAACATAAAAAAGACGTGATCATCCTGCTGGACAGTATCACCCGGCTGGCCCGGGCGTACAACAGCGTCATGCCGCCCAGCGGCAAAATTCTCTCCGGTGGGGTGGACTCCAACGCGCTGCAGCGCCCCAAACGCTTTTTCGGAGCCGCCCGGAATATCGAAGAGGGCGGCAGCCTGTCGATCATTGCCACCGCCCTGGTGGACACGGGCAGCCGGATGGACGAGGTGATCTTCGAAGAGTTCAAGGGGACCGGTAACATGGAAATCCAGCTTGACCGGCGCCTGGCCGACAAGCGGGTCTTCCCGGCGATCGACATCAAGAAGTCCGGCACCCGAAAAGAGGAGCTGCTGCTGCCGGAAGAGACGCTGAACAGGGTCTGGATCCTGAGAAAATTGCTCAGTTCGCTGAATCCGGTCGACAGCTTAGAATTTTTACTTGAAAAAATGAACGAAACAAGCGATAATCAAGAGTTTCTAGACTCGATGAACTCTTAATTATTACGTACAGGGGTCGCAGATTTAAATTTAAGGCCCTAAAATTACAGGGAGAATTTTGAATATGAAGCCAGACATTCATCCGAAATATGCGGATACAACCATCCGTTGCGCCTGTGGCGCCGAGGTACAGGCGGGTTCCACCAAGAAGGATATCAGTGTAGAAATCTGTTCCAAGTGCCACCCGTTCTATACCGGTAAACAGAAATTGGTCGATACCGCCGGCCGTATTGAACGCTTTCGTAAAAAATACGAAAAATTCAACAAAGAACAGGCCGCCAGCTAGCCGGCCTTTACTGTTACATCCGAGACCTTTGTGTAAACTCCCGTTGGCGGGAATTTCCAAAGGTCTTGCGTTTTTAGTACCTAAAATAGCAATTAGCTTTTAGCATTTCGCTGTTAACCCGCTAAAATCCGGCAGCACCTGGTTTTCTTGGGCACTTGTTTGGCCTTTCTCTAATTATTATTAGGGCCTGAAATGATTTTCCCAACGGCTAATGGCTTTCTTGAGGTTGTATTTATATCCAGCCTGCCTTGGCAGGTGACAAAAGGCTGATTCTTCAGGCTTATTGCCTTGAGCCAAACTAACTAAGTTAACATGATTGATAAGCTCAAAAGCATTGAAAAGCGATTTCTGGAGTTGGAAGGGCTGCTCAGTAATCCCGACATCATCAAGGATCGGAAAGCCTATCAGGCCTACAGCCGGGAACATGCCGATCTGAACCCCGTGGTCACCGCCTATCGGGAATACGCAGACGTCCTGACTGAACTCGAGAGTAGCCAGGAACTGTTGAAGGACAATGATCCGGATATCAAGGAGTTGGCCCGTGAAGAAGTGGCGCGTCTGTCCGTCGAGCAGGAGCGTCTCGAATCCGAACTCAAGACCCTCATGATTCCCAAGGACCCGCTGGATGACAAGAATGTCATCGTCGAAATCCGGGCCGGAACCGGTGGAGACGAGGCCGCCTTGTTTGCCGGCGATCTGTTCCGGATGTACGCCCGTTATGCCGAGAACCTGGGCTGGAAAGTGGAAGTGCTTACCCACCATGCCACCGGTGTCGGCGGCTTCAAGGAGGTCATCGCGCTGATCAACGGCAAGGGCGCCTACAGTGCTTTCAAATACGAAAGCGGCACCCACCGGGTGCAGCGGGTGCCCACCACGGAGACCCAGGGCCGGATTCACACCTCCGCCGTGACCGTAGCGGTCCTGCCGGAAGCGGAAGATGTCGAACTCGACATCGATCCCAACGAGCTAAAAATAGATGTATATCGATCATCCGGCCCCGGCGGCCAGAGCGTCAATACCACCGATTCCGCCGTCCGCATTACCCATCTGCCCACCGGGCTGGTGGTAACCTGCCAGGATGAAAAATCGCAGCACAAGAACAAGGCCAAGGCGATGAAGGTGCTGCGGTCACGGCTGCTGGACACCATGGTGCGCGAGCAGAACGAGAAAAGGTCCGAGGATCGCAAGAGCCAGATCGGGAGCGGTGATCGCAGCGGCCGTATCCGCACCTATAATTTTCCCCAGGGTCGCGTGTCGGATCACCGGATAGGGCTGACTCTTTACAAGCTCGATGCCGTCATGGAGGGTGACCTGGACGAGGTCATCAGCTCGCTGGCCACCTTTTACCAGGCGCAGGCGATGCAAAATGAAAACACCGTCTGATGGGACCAGGGCCAGCTGGACGATCCTGGACCTGCTGAAATGGACCACCGACTATTTTAGCCGGCAGGCGATTGACAGCCCGCGCGCCACGGCTGAAATTCTGCTGGCCCACACCCTGGCCGTCAAACGTATCGACCTGTATCTCAAGTATGACCAGCCGCTGAATCCCACCGAACTGCAGCAATTCAAAGTATTGATCAAAAGAAGGGCCGCGCGCGAGCCGGTTGCCTATATCGTTGGTACCAAGGAGTTCTGGGGCCTCGATTTTGCGGTTGCGCCCGGCACGCTGATACCCCGTCCGGAAACCGAATGCCTGGTCGAGAGCGCCCTGGAGACTATCGATGGCGCCGCATCCCGCACTCCGCTGCACATCCTGGAGTTGGGAACCGGTTCCGGTGCGGTGGTGACGGCCCTGGCCAAGGAGCGTCCCGGACAGTGTTTTTATGCCTCCGATCGTTCTTTTCAGACTGTGGCCGTGGCCCGACGCAATGCGGCCGCCAACGGCCTGGCGGAGGATATCCATTTTTTTGCCGGTGACTGGCTGGAGCCGCTGGCTCCGTCGCGGTTGCTGTTGGATCTGATTGTATCGAACCCGCCCTATATCGACTCGGCCGTTATTCCCACCCTGCAGCCTGAAATCCATCAATTCGAGCCGCTGGCGGCCCTGGACGGCGGACCAGACGGACTCGATAGTATTCGCCGTATCATCCGACAGGCACCCGCGCACCTGCACCCGGGCGGCAGCTTGCTGTTGGAGACGGGGCACGACCAGCATGCCGCCCTCCAAAGTCTCGTCAACCAGCTGCCGGCATATGACCGGGTTGATTTTGGTAAGGATTACAGTGGTTACGACCGCATTGCCTGCCTGACGCTTGCTAAATAGGACCGCTATCATTCAGGTCCCATCGAAATTTCAGAAAGGCAGTGGTCCGATTTTGATAGCGATCCCGATTTCGATTTTTAACGGAAATATCAGGTCAAGTTCGTCCTCGGTATCGATATTTCAAACAACCCAACTGCTCGATCCCGATAGCGATTTCCAATTACACGCTCCGGGGGTCTCAAATTTAGGGCGAACACCGCACCATGGGCCCACGGAAAATTTGAAAATTATCTAAAATTTGCTTGCAGATTTATATATATCTTGTTAATAGAAATCGTTTTTATAACCCACACGTTTCCGGACCCGGCTCCCGGTGTCCCGCACAGGGCGGGATTGGACCCGGGGAAGATGGAGGCGAAGGTCAAACCAAATCCAGGAGGGAATTAAGATGGCCTACATTACCATGAAGCAACTGTTGGAAGCCGGCGTGCACTTCGGTCACCAGACCAAACGCTGGAATCCCAAAATGAAACCCTACATCTTCGGCGCCCGGAACGGGATCTACATCATCGACCTTTCCAAAACCGTCAAGATGTTCCGCACCGCCTACTCCTTTATTACCGACACAGTGGCCGCGGGGAAATCCGTCCTTTTCGTGGGCACCAAGAAGCAGGCCCGCGAATCGATTTACGAAGAAGCCAACCGGTGTGAAATGTTCTACGTCCACAACCGCTGGCTGGGCGGCATGCTGACCAATTTCCAGACAGTCAAAAAGAGTGTCGACCGGCTGCTCTACCTGAACAATATTGAAAACGACGGTACGATTGAACTCTTTCCCAAAAAAGAGAGATTGAAACTGGGCAAAGAACGCGTAAAGCTGGACAGCACACTGGGCGGTATCAAGGATATGACCAAGCTGCCCGGGGCGATTTTTATCGTGGACCCCAAAAACGAATCCATTGCCGTTCGTGAGGGCCGCCGGTTGGGGATACCCATTGTCGCCGTGGTCGATACCAACTGTGACCCGGATGACATAGACTATGTTATTCCCGGCAATGACGATGCCATTCGCGCCATCCGCCTCATTGCTTCCAAGATGGCGGATGCCTGTTTGGAAGGGCGTGAACGCTTCGAAGAAAAGAAACGCGCCGAAGCGGACAAAGCAGTTGAAGAGCCTGAGTCGGAAGTCACCGCGGCCACCTCGGAACTCAAACCGGGAGAGCGCAAAGTGATTTCGGACGGCACCGACGGACCGGTTGTGGAAATCATCAAAAAGGGAGCCGCTGAGACTGCCGAGGCAGAAGAAAAAACAGATGACGCCGAGAAGGCTGAAGAGACAGGAGAAGAATAATGGCTGAAATTAGCGCAGCGCTGGTAAAACAGCTTAGGGAAAAATCCGGCGCCGGTATGATGGATTGCAAAAACGCACTGAAAGAGTGCGATGGCGATATTGAAAAGGCTTCCGATTTTCTGCGGAAGAAAGGTCTGGCCACCGCGGCCAAACGGGCCGGCCGGGCCATGTCCGAGGGCGTGGTGGAATCCTATATCCATATGGGCGGCAAACTGGGCGTCATCGTGGAAGTGAACTGCGAGACCGACTTTGTGGCCAAAAATGATGACTTCAAGGAATTTGCCAAAAACGTGGCCATGCACATTGCCGCCACCAACCCCGTGGGGATCAAGGAAGAGGATGTTTCGGAAGAAGTTGTCAGTCGCGAAAAGGACATCTACCGGGGGCAGGCCCTGGAACTGGGCAAACCGGAGAAGATGATTGAAAAAATCGTCGACGGTAAGATGAACAAGTTCTTCAAGGAAAATTGCTTGATGAACCAGGCCTACGTGCGCAACCCGGACCTGACGATCGCCGACCTGATCAATGAACTGATCGCCAAGATCGGAGAAAATATTACCATTAAAAGGTTTGCACGCTACCAGATAGGAGAATAGGCGACCCTTGATACGATCACGGTACAAGCGCATCCTGTTGAAGTTGAGTGGTGAAGCCCTGATGGGAGATCAGGGCTTCGGTATCAGCCCCGATGTGATCAAGTATGTGGCCGAAGAGATTCGCTCCGTTTTCGACCTTGGGGTGGAAATCGCCATCGTGGTCGGCGGGGGGAATATTTTCCGTGGGATTGCCGCCAGTTCGTATGACATGGATCGCGCTTCGGCCGACCACATGGGGATGCTGGCTACCATGATCAACAGCCTGGCCCTGCAGGATGCCCTGGAGAAAAAAGGTATGCAGACCCGGGTCCAGTCGGCCATTTCGATGCATGAAGTGGCCGAGCCGTATATCCTGCGCCGTGCCGTACGGCATCTTGAAAAAGGCCGGGTGGTTATCTTCGGGTGTGGGACGGGCAGTCCTTATTTTACAACCGATACCGCGGCGGTGCTCCGGGGCCAGGAGATCCATGCCGAAGTACTGCTCAAAGCCACCAAGGTCGACGGTCTTTACACGGCCGATCCGACGTCGGACTCGGCGGCTGAGCTTATCGAAAATACCACCTACGTGACGGTTCTCGAAAAGCAGCTGAAGGTTATGGATATGACGGCTATCTCCCTGGCCATGGACAACAATCTGCCGCTGGTGGTGTTCAACCTGAAGAACCGGGGCAATATCCGCCAGGTGGTTTGCGGAGAGGCGATAGGCACCAGAATAAGTAAATAGGTGCACGTCCACAAACGGCATCTTTTGGCCCGGAGCGGCGTTGTCGCTCTTTTGAGATCCTCAACATAGCGCCTGCTAGGCCTGCGGTCTCATAAGCGCTCAAGCCTTGCTCCGAACCAAAACCTACCATTTATGAACGCGCACCGGTAAATTTTAAACAGGTGATGACCATGCTAGATTCGACATACAGTGAAACCAGAGAACGGATGGGAAAATCCATTGATGCCCTGGAAAATGAGCTGAAGCGAGTTCGTACCGGTCGTGCTTCATTGAATATTCTGGATGGTATCCGGGTGGATTATTACGGCACGCAAACCCCCTTGAACCAGATGGCGTCGCTCAGTGTGCCGGAGAGCCGGCTGATCGTGATTCAGCCCTGGGATGCAACGGTTATCAAGGATATCGAGAAAGCGCTCCTGGCATCCGACCTGGGGCTCACCCCGTCCAGCGACGGGAAACTGATCCGCCTGGCCATTCCGCCGCTCACCGAGGAGCGTCGCAAAGAACTCGTCAAGGTGATCGGTAAAATGTGCGAAGATTACAAAGTCGCGATCCGCAACATCCGCCGCGATTCGAACGAATTTCTGAAAATGGCCAAAAAAGAGGGGGACATCTCAGAAGACGACCTCTTCAAAGGGCAGGATAAGGTCCAGGAAATCACGGACGATTTCGTCAAGCGGATTGACGAGATTTTCAAAGAAAAAGAGAAGGAAATCCTTGAGTTCTAAGCCTGGCGAGCAAATGCCGTCCTCCAAGGACGCCAAACCGCTGCCGGCCCATGTGGCCATTATCATGGACGGCAACGGGCGCTGGGCCAGAAAAAGACTGTTAAGCCGCGTAAGGGGGCACGAACGGGGCACCGAAACGGTGCGCACCATCGTAAAAGCCAGCCGCGAGATCGGCATCCGCTATTTGACGCTCTACGCGTTCTCCACTGAAAACTGGCAACGGCCCAAGGCCGAAGTCACCGCCCTCATGGCCCTCCTGAAGAATTTTCTCAAGTCCGAAAAGCAGGAAATGATCGACCAGAATATCCGCCTGAATACCATCGGCGATACCCGCAAACTGCCAGACGGGGTTCGCAAGATCCTCGACCAGACTTTAACCGCCACAGCCGGGAACACCGGCCTGACCCTGACGCTGGCCCTGAGCTATGGTGGCCGGACAGAGCTGGTGAACATGGTTCAAGAGATTGCTGGGGCGGTAAGCCGTGGTGAAACCGATGTAAACGCCATTTCCGAGTCGCTGATTGCCGCGGCGCTCGATACCCGCGGTATCCCGGACCCCGATATCATGATTCGAACGAGTGGAGAAATGCGGATCAGCAATTTTTTACTCTGGCAGCTGGCTTACACGGAGCTGTTTTTCACGGATACCCTCTGGCCCGATTTTTCGCGAGGTGAGTTTGAACAGATCCTGCAAGCCTACCAAAATCGGGACCGGCGCTACGGTAAAGTTTCCGAGCGTTGATTCGCTCCGATTTGTTTAATTTGTTAAAATAGTTTATAAAAACGAATGGGCCCAGCGAACGAGCTGATCCGATAAACCTCAATCGGCCAGACAGGCAACATGCATCTGAAAAGAATCATCACCGGACTTGTGGCGCTACCTTTTCTGATCTACCTGATTGTCCAGGGCGGCCTGGCATTCTTCGGACTGGTGCTTGCGGCCGGGTTGTTGGCGCTGTGGGAGTATCTGCGAATTGTATGCGCGGTGCCCCCGCGCCCGGTATTATCTTTTTTGAGCGTCTTGGCCATGATCATGGCGGCCTGGATTCTCTGGGCTGCTTACCAGCCCCGCTTCGATCTTATCATCTTGGGCCTTACCGCCAACCTGCTCCTGGCGGGGATCTCCGCCATTGCATCCTATGCCGGCGATAAGGACGTATTCGCGGCGGTCGTGAAACAAGTGACCGGTGTCGTATATGTCCCCGTTCTTTTGGGGCACATCCTGCTGCTGCGCAACGGCAGTGACGGCATGGTCTGGGTCTTTCTACTGATCGGCTTGGTTTTCGCAAACGATATCGGCGCCTTTTATGCCGGGACCTTCTGCGGCAAGCACAAATTGTGTCCTTCTGTTAGTCCCGGTAAAACCATAGAAGGGTCGCTGGGTGGCCTCATTGCCTGTTTTGGGGTGGGGGTTGCATTCCGGCTCTATCTTTTGCCAGGCCTGCCGTGGGGCTGGTTCCTGTTGGCTGTTTTGTGCATCGCCATTGCCGGGCCGGTGGGCGACCTGTTTGAATCCATCATCAAACGCAGCGGCAATATAAAGGATTCGGGCAGCATCCTGCCGGGGCACGGCGGCCTGCTCGATAGGATCGATGCGCTCTTGTTCGCTTCACCGGTGGCATACTACTGTAAAACGTTTTTGTTTTAAGTGTTGGGTGTAATGTATCAAGGAATTGTTTTTTAATCGTTTTATGCCGCCCTTTAAATTTTGGTCTTCAGGACAAGTTCGGAGACCTTTTGGCTATGCCGTATACACAAGATTCTCGCGCAGAGGCGCAGAGAAAACCACGATTCGTTTCCCGCTCCGCGGGATTAAAACTCAAAGAGCCTTTTTTGTCTGGTTTCAGCGCGATAGCGCGAGGTAAACCTGTTCTTGCCTTTCTCGGCGTCTCTGCGCCTCTGGCAGGCGAGCTGCACTTCCCGCTATTTCGATAATTAATGTGGGTCGCGCGATGCATGGTTTTGGTAGTGTACTTTGATAATGAGGCCCCTTTTAAGTGCCAAAGCATGGCCCTCTTGGCCAGGCTGCTTTACTCAGTTCTTAAAAGCCTGGTCCTCAGGGCCAGGTCAGAGATATTTGGCTCTGCCGTAAAAGATTGTAGTGGCGCTCAGGTTTCAAGGTAGAAGGCTGAAGACTGAAGGTAAAAACACTACTGCGCAATTAGACTCAAGCGTCACACGGGCAGATTGGTTTTAAGGTTTTTCTTCAGCCTTCAGTCTTTGACCTGATCCCCTGAATCCGGTCATTTTAGAACTATGTTTGTCAGGGTGTTCGCCCCTTCAAGGGGCAATCCAAAGCCTGGCCCTCAGGGCCAGGATTCTTTACAGGCAAAACTTAACAAGACGAGTATGAAAACACTCAGCATCTTAGGCGCCACCGGCTCAATCGGGACCAATGCTCTGGAGGTTGTCCGGCGTTTTCCGGAGCGGTTCGCTGTTGCGGCCCTCAGTGCCAAATCCAGCCTGGATACCCTGGCCAAGCAAATTGTGGAATTCGACCCCGAACTTGTCTCCGTTTTCGACGAGACCGGGGCGGCTCGCTTGAAGACCCTGCTGCCGGCCGGATGTCGAACCGACATTGTCCACGGACGGGAAGGTTATCGGCAAACCGCCGAATGTGCCGCGGCCGACACAGTGGTAACGGCCATGGTGGGGGCTGCCGGCCTGGAACCAACCATTGCCGCCATTAAGGCCGGAAAGACCATCTGTCTGGCCAACAAGGAGACCCTGGTGATGGCCGGGGATTATGTCATGTCGCTGGCCCGTGACCGGCAGGTGGACATCCTGCCTATCGACAGCGAACACAGCGCTGTCTTTCAGTGCCTGGAGGGCAACCGGCGCCGGGACCTGGCCCGTATCCTGCTGACAGCCTCGGGCGGGCCTTTCCGGACCCGCCGGGCGGAAAGCTTTGGAAAGATCACCCGTGAGGATGCCCTGGATCACCCCAACTGGTCCATGGGCCCCAAAATCACCATTGATTCGGCCACCCTGATGAACAAGGGCCTCGAAGTGATCGAGGCCAAACACCTGTTCGATGTATCGCTGGAGCAAATTGAAGTGGTGGTCCACCCCCAGAGTATCATTCACTCGATGGTCGCCTACCGGGACGGCAGTGTCATGGCCCAGTTGGGCGTACCCGATATGAAGGGGGCGATTGCCTATGCGCTCAGCTATCCCGAGCGTCTTCCGCTCGGACAGCCGGTGCCGGATTTCGCCGACCTCGGTCGTTTCGATTTTGAAAAACCGGATCTCGAGCGTTTTCCCTGTCTGTCCCTGGCCTTTGACGCGGTCCGCCGGGGGGGAACCTACCCGGCGGTATTGAATGCGGCCAACGAGGCCGCGGTGGCCCTGTTTTTGGAAAGGCAGATCAAATTCACCGAGATACCAGCCCTCATATCCCAAACCATGCGCCGCCACACAGCCGTGGCCACCCCCAAACTGGAGGAAATCATGGCGGCGGACAGATGGGCCTGGGAGACTGTCGCCGGCGCCCCGGCTTAGTCGTCCGGCGCTCATCGCCGGAGCTTGCCATAATCGGGTCCGGTGCTTATGATTTCGATAAACAAAAAGGTGTTGTGTCCCACAGATGTAGGCAAATACATATATTCAACTTTGCCCCGGAACTGCGGGATAACTAAAATCGAAATACAAAATACGAAATTCGGAATGTTCTCAAGGCGAACGCCGCGAACAAATTTTAATGACGGAATTACCAAAACAGATACTGATCCATTGAACCGATAGGGGTTATTTCATTTGGTTATTACGATCCATCTTTAGGTTTCGAATTTCGATATTCGCATTTCGGAATTATTCACAATAATAAGTTTAGGTAGCATTTACGGAAAGAAAATATGGGTATCAGCCTTATAGCCCTCATAGTGGTCCTGGGAGTATTGATTTTTGTCCATGAAGCCGGCCATTTCATCGTGGCCCGGTTATTCGGTGTTGGGGTGGAAAAATTTTCACTCGGATTCGGACCGCGCATTTTCGGCAGGAAGGTGGGGCGGACGGATTACCGCGTTTCCGCTATCCCGCTCGGAGGGTACGTCAAGATGGTGGGGGAAGACCCCGACACGGAGCTGCCGCCCGAGGACCTACCGGTATCATTTACCCATAAGAATGTATACCAGCGCATGCTGATTGTGGCTGCCGGCCCGGTTTCCAATCTTCTTCTGGCAGTGTTCATTTTTCTGTTCTTTTTTTCAATCGTCGGCATCGAAGATATTCGTTCGGTGGTCAAGAGTGTTGAAAAGGAGAGCCCGGCGGCCAGCGCCGGTTTCAAGCTCGATGACCGCATTGTGGCGATTGACGGCCGGGCAACCGAATCCTGGTACGATGTCAAAAAGGCGATAACCGGCAGCAAGGGCGCTTTGTTAGTGTTCACGGTGGAGCGCCACGGTGAACTTCTGGACTTGGCAACAGTACCGGTCCTGCGCACCGATCGAGATATTCTGGGGGACGAAATCGAATATTTCGATGCCGGGATCTCCGGGCTTCCCGTAATCGAGGCCATTATCGGGGAAGTGACCAAGGGGTTTCCCGCTGAACGGACCGGTCTGAAAATGGGCGACCGGATTATCGGCATCAACGCTGCAGCGGTGAACAACTGGGATGAGATGCGCAAAGAGATCACCGCGTCCGGCGGCAAACCGATGCAGGTGAAAGTTCAACGTGACGGCGAGGTGTTGCAATTTATAATTGTGCCTGAGCTGACCGTTACCAAAGACCGTGTCGGCAACAAGGTAGAGCGCCATCTGATCGGGATTTCAACCGGTGGTATCAGCATCCCCGAGGAGATGCGGCTCAAAAAAAGGCTGCCGCCCGTTACGGCAGTCATAGAGAGTTTCAAACAGACCTGGTTTGTCATCGATGTCACCCTGCGCGGAATCGTCAAGATGATCGATGGTTCCATTTCCCGTGACAACCTGGGGGGGCCGATCATGATCGCCCAGATGGCCGGTCAGCAGGCCAAGGCGGGTATCGGCAAGCTGATCCAGTTTATTGCTTTCATCAGTATCAACCTGGCCATCCTCAATTTCCTGCCAATTCCCATCCTGGACGGCGGGCACCTGTTGTTCTTTTCCATCGAGGCCCTGCGCGGCAAGCCGGTCAGCCTGAGGGTGCGCGAAATTGCCCAGCAGGCCGGCATGTTCATCCTGCTGCTGTTGATGGTGTTCGTCTTTTACAACGATATAGCACGGATTTTTTCTAGCTGAATTCCTTTCAGGGTTCCCAGACACCAAGAAAACCAAAACCAGAGCATCGCGCAGAGACGCAGAGGCGCAGAGAACATTAAAACCAGAATTGCGTCACACTATCGTGCGAAAAACCACTTCAAAACCCTTTGGGTTTTAATCCCGCGTAGCGGGAAACTAATCGTGGTTTTCCGACTTTGCTGGACTGTCTGTTTGATATCTTTTTAAGGAGGACGTCTCTGCGCCTCTGCGCCTCTGCGCGAGGATAGGATTTTGGGGGTTAGACCTCGAATTCGCAATGGACAAATTCCCCCCGCCCTGCTATGTAATTTCCAAACCGTTCAGGTTCCATCCTTGGATGAATCTTCACCCATTACTTATTAGGTGTCCCTATGCCACACAGACTTGAAATCACTCTGAAACCCGAGCTGTTTGACGCGGAAGGCGAGGGGATCCGTCACAAGGCCGCGGATTACTTTGACATCCGCGTAGATCGGATCCGGACTGTGCACATCCTGACCATCGATGCCGATTTGACGGCCGCACAGCTCGAGACCATCCGCAGCGAGGTGTTCACCAACCCGGTGACCCAGGTTTCGTCCTATGAACCCTTGAACCTGGCCTTCGACTGGGCGATCTGGGTAGGCTTTCGGCCCGGCGTCCGGGACAACCCGGGCAGTACGGCCGTGGAAGCGCTAGAAGACATCCTCGACCTGAAAATCGGCGCGGATGAAGCAGTCTATACGTCAAAACGCTACTGCCTGGAAGGGGCGGGCATCACCGCCCAGCAGGTCGACTTGATCGCCGGAGAACTGCTGGCCAATGACATCATCCAGCAATGGAAAATCTACAGTCGAGACACCTGGGATCCCAAAGTGGGCACCGGACTGATTGTCCCCAAGGTCATCCTGGATCACGTACCCACCGTGACCACCATTTCCATCGACAGCAACGAGACCCTGCAATCATTGAGCGATGAACGCAACCTGGCGCTTAACCCGGCGGACATACCCGTTATCCGCGCCTACTTCCTGGATCCGGATGTTCGCTCCGACCGAGCGGCGGTAGGGCTGGAAGAACCCACCGACATTGAACTCGAATATATCTCCCAGGCCCGCAGCGACCATTGCAACCACAACACCTTTCAGGGCCTTTTTCGCTACACGGACATGGCCACCGGGCAATCCGATACCATTGACAACCCGTTCAAGACCTGCATCCAGGAGCCGACGCTCGCACTCAAGGAAAAAAAGCCCTGGGTGATCTCGGTGCTGTGGGACAATGCGGGCGCAGCCCGCTTCGATGATGATCACTACTATGTGGTAACCGGCGAGACCCATAACTCGCCGTCCAACATGGAGGCCTATGGCGGGGCCATTACCGGGATCGTGGGCGTTTACCGCGATCCCATGGGAACCGGCAAGGGCTCCAAGCTGCTCATGGGCAGCTATGGCTACTGCATGGGCCCCCGGGATTACGATGGGACCCTGATTCCAAAACTGCATCCGCGCCGGCTGCTGGACGGCGTGATCGAAGGGGTCCGGGACGGCGGCAACAAGAGCGGGATCCCCACACCCTTCGGTCAGGTGCTGTTTCACCCGCAGTATATGGGCAAATGCCTGGTCTACGTGACGGCGCTGGGCCTCATGCCGGCAACCGTCGCCGATACACCGGCTGAACAGAAAACCACCTCGCCCGGAGAACTGATGATCATGTGCGGCGGCCGGGTCGGCAAAGACGGAATCCACGGGGTTACGGCCGCCTCGGAAGTTTTTTCGGAGAATACGCCGGCAGGGCACGTGCAGATCGGGGACCCCTATACCCAGAAAAAGATGCATGACTTCCTCATCGAAGTTCGTGATCGGGGGTTGATCCAGTTTATCACCGACAACGGTGGCGGCGGACTATCCTCTTCGATAGGGGAATCGGCTCGGTTTTCCAATGGGTGTGAAGTCGACCTTGAAAACGTACCCCTGAAATATGAGGGTCTGGACCAGTGGGAGATCTGGATCAGTGAATCTCAAGAGCGCATGACCGTGTCGGTAAGGCCTGAAGACTTGGATGAATTCATGCACTTGTCCCAACGGCATGCGGTCGAAAGTACGGTCATCGGCCGCTATACCGACTCCGGCAAGCTGCAGATCTCCTGGGAGGGCCGGATCTGCGCCAGCGTGGATGTGGACCTGTTGACCAAGGGCTTTCCCCAGTGGGAGTTCGACGCCGAATGGACCCCGCCGGAGCTGCGGGGGCTGCGGGAACCGGTCCTCAATGATCCGGGCGATTACAACCGCCTGCTGCTGGATATTCTGGCCGGTCCCAACATCTGTTCCAAGGAGTGGGTCTGCCGCCAGTACGACCACGAGGTCCAGGGCACCAGTGTCATCAAGCCGCTGGTGGGCAAAGCACGCGATATCAGTAGTGACGCGGCCGTCATCCGCCCCGTTTTGACCTCCGAGACCGGCCTGGCCTTTTCCCAGTCGCTGCTGCCGTTTTACTCGGCTATCGACGCCTATCACATGACCGCCTGCACCATCGATGAAGCCGTGCGGCGGCTGATTGCCGTGGGGGCCGACCCGGATCAGATCGGCGGTGTGGACAATTTCTGCTGGCCCAACATTCAATACGATCCGGTCAGCAACCCGGACGGTAAATTCAAGGCGGCCCAACTGGTCCGCTCCTGCCTGGCCCTGAAAGATATTTGCCTGGCCTATGAAATACCCCTGCTCTCCGGCAAGGACAGCATGTATGTGGACGGCCACCAGACCGGGGCCTATGGCGAAACCCACAAGGTGTCGGCCCCGGAGACCCTGCAGTTTTCCGCCACCAGTATCGTGCCGGACGTGAATCGCTGCGTTACCCTGGATACCAAAGCACCTGGTGATCTTGTATACGTACTGGGACGGACCAAAGATGAGCTGGGGGGCAGCGAGTTGTACGATCATTTCGGTTACACCGGGCTCAACGTACCGCAAGTGATCCCCGCCGAGAATCTGCCGCTGTATCGCGCTTTGTCCACGGCCATTGCGCGCGGGCTGGTGAACAGCGCCCACGGTGTTTTCCGCGGCGGATTGGCCGTCCACCTGGCCATGGTGGCCATGGGAGGTGAACTCGGATTGGAAATTGACCTGGCTGCCGTGCCGGCCGAAAACGGCCTGCGCAGCTACATCCTCCTGTTTTCAGAGTCTGCCGGACGTTTCATTATCACGGTCGCGCCTGAGCAGCAGGACGCCTTGGAGAGCCTGTTGGCCGATACCGACTATGCCTGCGTGGGGACCACCCGGGAACAGGCGGACCTGATCATCAGGAGCGGAGAAGCAGAGCTGATCAACTCACCGGTTGCCGATTTGAAAACGGCCTGGAAAAAGACTTTTGGAGATCTGATATGAGTAATGTGCAAGCACTTGTACTGGCCGGCTACGGCCAGAACTGCGACCATGAGACCGCGTATGCCCTCGAACTTGCCGGGGCCACCGCCCAGCGGGTGCATATCAACGCCCTGATTGACGGTTCGGTGCGCTTGGATGGTTTTCAAATTGTGGTCTTCGGCGGTGGATTCTCCTGGGGCGACGACCATGGTGCCGGCGTCGTCCAGGCGGTGCGCATGAAGACCCACCTGGGGGATCAACTGCTGGCGTATATCGCCGGCGGCAACCTGGTCCTCGGCATCTGCAACGGTTTTCAGTGCCTGGTGAACCTGGGACTGCTGCCCGGTATTGCGGGTGACTACAGTTCCCGCAAAGTTGCCCTGATCGGCAACGACTGCGGACAGTTCCGTGACCAGTGGGTAAACCTGGCCGTCAATTCGGACTCCCCCTGTGTGTTTACCCGCGGACTTGATCAGTTCGAACTGCCGGTGCGGCACGGTGAAGGCAAGTTCTATGCGGAGGCCGCGGTCGTGGATCAACTGGTGGCTGACCAGCAGGTAGTGGTCCGCTATGCCGCTCCCGACGGCCGGCCGGCCGACGGCGCCTACCCGCTCAACCCCAATGGTTCATTGCTCGACATCGCCGGGATTTGTGATTCCACCGGCCGGATCTTCGGCCTGATGCCTCACCCGGAAGCTTACAATCACCCCACCAATCATCCTGATTTTACACGATTAAAGGCTCGCGGTCGGGCAGACAACGGCCCGACCCCAGGTATCCAGATGTTTATAAACGCGGTCGGATATTTCAATTAACTCAGACCACCACTTCAAAGCGGGGCTGGAGGAGAACCTTCATCCCTGCTTCTTTTAGTGCCATTCCAAAATACACATCCTGTTCGCAATCCTTTATGAGCCAGTCTGCACAGTCTACTGTGCAAGGTTGCCCGGCAACCTGGTCAAAAAGAGCCCTCCTTAAATAAAAACATTCATAAAAACAGTCTATTAAGTTTTGGCATCCTAATTGCTGAGGCATTATTTTCGATTTGTTATGCATAGATGGAAAACCCAAAGCAAAAACCAATGCATCGCGCGGAGACGCAAAGACGCAGAGAAGGTCAAAATCCAGAATTTAGGCGCGCTTTCGCGCGCAAACCAAGTGATGAAAAAGGATTTTTGGTTTTAATCCCGCGCTGCGGGAAACTATTCACGGTTTCTTTGCGTCTCCGCGCCTCTGCGCGAGGATAAGGTTTGTAAAAAATCAAAAGGAAAACCCAAAGCAAAACCCAATGCATCGCGCGGAGACGCAAAGACGCAGAGAAGGTCAAAATCCAGAATTTAGGCGCGCTTTCGCGCGCAAACCAAGTGATGAAAAAGGATTTTTGGTTTTAATCCCGCGTAGCGGGAAACTATTTGTGATTTCTCTGTGTCTCTGCGCCTCTGCGCGAGGAAAGGAATTAAACAAATAATGCATGAAAATGACATCGGGACCGAGATTGTAGAAGCCTCGATAGATATTCACAGAGAACTCGGGCCTGGATTGATGGAAACAGTGTACGAAGTAGTTTTAGCCCATGAATTGAAACAACGCGGATTGCAGGTGGAGCGACAGGTCCCGGTATCAATTGAGTATCGCGGCATCAGGTTCAATGAGGGTTTCAGAGCGGATGCAATTATAAATGATCGTGTTCTTATCGAGCTAAAATCTGTGAAAATAATCACAGCGGCTCACCGCAAGCAAATCCATACATATTTAAGGCTTACCAATTTGAAGCTTGGCTACTTGCTTAATTTCGGCGAAGCATTGATGAAAAGCGGAATCGTGAGGGCGGTTAATGGTTTGAAAACGCCTTGAAAAGTACTGTTGAAAACCAAGACCATTACATCGCGCGGAGACGCAAAGGCGCAGGGAAGACCACAAACCAGAATATGGGCGCGTTATCGCGCGAAAACCAAACAATAATAGGGTTTTAAGGTTTTATCTGGCGTAGCCGGAACAATTCATGGTTTTCTCTGCGTCTCTGTGTCTCTGCGCCTCTGCGCGCGGATAGGGTTTATAGGAAATTGTCTAACAAAGCGCGAAGAGAGACATCAAGGCATCGCACCAAGTCCCAGAGACGCCAGGAAAATCAATGCATCGCGCAGAGACGCAGAGTCGCAGAGAAAACCAAAATCATGATTTAGGCGCGCTATCGCGCGAAAACCAAGTGATGAAAAAGGGTTTTTGGTTTTAATCCCGCGTAGCGGGAAACTATTCGTGATTTCTCTGCGTCTCTGCGCCTCTGCGCGAAGATAAGGTTTTTACTCATTTCTAACTGTTTTATTTCAGAGGAATTTTTACATGCAAAACCATCGTGGATTCACACTGATAGAGCTCATGGTGGTGATCGCGATCCTGGGGATTCTTGCAGCGGTGGCAGTCCCTCAATATATGGACTACCTGGCCCGGGTGCGCCTGAAGGCCTGTTGTCGGGAATTGTCCACCGCCATGCAATATGCCCGCAGTCAGGCGATCGGAGGCGACGAATCCTGGTGGGTTCGCTTTGACCAGGCCGCCGGACGATATTTCCTTGTCGACGGTGGGGCCACTATCAGCCAGACGTTCGAACTGGCCGGTCACCCCGGCATTTCATTTGGCTCAAACAACCCGGCCGCCATAGACGCCAATCATGTGGTGCCTCCGGCCGACGGGGTCACCTACGGGGGGGAACAGGTCAAGTTCAATGGGGACGGGACCGCTACGTCCGGGACGGTCTACCTGAAGAACGACAAGGGCGGTACCGTGGCCCTGGGGACGGTCTCTGCCACCGGACAGATCAAAATCTGGCACGATTTCGGGTCGGGCTGGCAAAAGTAGAGTTCGCGAGCAACCGATCCGCGGTTCCTGAACACTGGATCGGACGCCCCGGCATGCTGTCAGGCTGCCAATCAAAATCCCAATTTCGTACCTTAGTACCCATCCCCTCGTTTTTAAAGTGACCGTGCCGGCAACCGGGAAAATCCTTAAAAAACTTTTAATACTATAAAAATTTTTAATAGCTGCGTTGGGTGGAATTGGTCATTTCGTCGCACCAACTCTGCTTTCAAAAATGCAGCCGTGCCTGCGTATATTATAAAATATATTGAATAACAGTAAGTTATCGGATAGAATGCTTCTTGTCCAGACACAGGCAAAGATTGGCTGTGATTTTGACGAAATGTGGCACGGAACTTGTAATATTTTTCTCTAATCTGAGAACCAGGAGAATTGGCCATGCGAAAAAATAATGCCGGTTTCACTTTGATCGAGATCCTGATCGTGATCGCTATCATTGGAATTGCCGCCGCCATCGGGATACCGCAGTTTCTCAAATTGCTGCCCAATTGGCGGGCCAAATCCGCCGCTACCGATCTGTTAAGCAATACTCAGCTTGCCAAGCTGACGGCCATTCGCCGGGGAACCAACTGCGTGATCACCTTTTCAGGCGATCCTGATGCGGCCACACCCAGCCAGTACACAATCAGCATCATCAACAAGACGGTACAGCTGGATGGATACGGCAGCCAGCTGGCTTTCCGGGGGCCGATTCAAGGATCCATTTATCCACGATTCGAGGGTGATACCATTGCACGGCCGGCTACCTGGACATTGACATTCAATTCACGCGGCATGGTCACCGGGAATGCCTTTAACACCAATATTGCTTCACTGGAGTATACCGACACCGATCCTGAGAGAACTTATTACCGTGCCGGTGCCACCACGGCCGGCGTCGTCCAAATGCAAAGATATGATGGGAGTATATGGAAATGATAGCCTCTAAAACAGAATCAAAAGGGATGAAGGAGCGTGGTTTTACAATAGTGGAACTGATGGTCGCCTTGCTGATAATGAGTCTCGTCATGTCCGCCATCTACTCGACGTTTCAATCGCAAACCCGCTCCTGGGTGGCCCAGCAGGAAATCGCCAATATGCAGCAGAACCTGCGAGCCGCCATGTACTATCTGGAGCGTTCCATCCGCATGGCCGGCTATGACCCCCGCCATTCCAAGGGTTTCGGGTTCGTCAGCAACTTGCCGGTCCCTTACAACGACCGGGGCGCCACCACGGACGGTGATGATATTGCTTTCACGGTGGACAATGATGAAGACAAGCAGATCGATACCAATTCCAACGAACTGATCGCCTACCGCCGCAACCCGCTAACCAACGAACTGGAAATACTCGATATCGATGACAGCGGCACCTGGAAGGCGGTCGCCCAGAATATCAGTCAGGTAAGATTCACCTACCTGAACGCGAACAACGTTGTGACGACAAACCCGGCGAACATCAGGGTGGTGCAGATAACTTTGGAAGCGCAGTCAAGCAGAGCATCGGTTACCAGCAGACGGAGCATCACCAGCCGGGTCCGGTGTCGCAATATATAAACAATCAGGCGGAGTCCCCATGATGAGAACATATCCAACTGCCAATCACAAAAATGAACGCTCAAGCCGGAACGCCGAGGCCGGATTCACCCTCATGGAAGTACTGATTGCCATCAGCATCCTGGCCGTGGGCCTGTTGGCGATTGCATCCATGCAGATCGCCGCCATCCAGACCACCGGCGGCGCAAAATCCATCTCCACGGGGATTATGTGGGCCGAGGACCGGATGGAATTCTTAAGTTCACTTCCCTTTGCTAATGCAGCCCTTAATGTGGGCAACAATCAACCAGATCCCTTAGCTTCGCCACCCGGTTACACCATTACCTACGATGTAGCAAATGTCTTTGGAGTGGCGAACTCTCGGCAGATTACCATCAACGTCCAGTGGACTGAGCGGGGAATCAACAAATCCACCACCCTGACCGGGGTTAAACCCCAATTAGATTAGGAAGGTGCCTACGATGCAAGCAAATCAAAAATCTCTGACTTCGGAAAAACAGGAATCGATACTGACTGGCGAGGAAGGGTCCGTGATTGTCATAGCCCTCATTATCCTGATGCTGCTGACCATGATCGGCACCTCGGCCACCAACACCTCCACCGTGGAAATTCAGGTGGCCGGCAACGAACGCAACTACAAAAAGAATTTTTTCCGGGCCGAGGCGGCCGCCATGCAGGCCTCACAGAGCATTCAGAACGCCCCTAATCACACGCAGACCTGGATGCTTGACGAGACCTTTTTACATGACGCGAGCCCTTCCACTAAGTTCGACACCATCGGCAACTGGACGGACCGCAGTGCTAGTGAGCCGGAATTCGCCAATACCCACTCCTTGGTCGTCTATACGGGTATCGCGCCCTGGAGCAGCCTGGATATGACGTCGCCGACTCAGGTGCGGGCATTTGCCGTATACGGCCAGCGTGTCGCGGCGAATGAAAGATTGATCATCGAAACCGGGTTTGCCAGGCGGATGTAACCGGTTTTTTAATTTCTGAGCCCGGTAATCGGGCTTAAAGCTTTTTAAATATATTGGGATGTCATGAATGCAAGGCCCGGAAAAACGGGAACCAGCGCATCGATAAAAGAGGAAATGAAAAATGAGTAATTACGCAAGGGTTAATCAAACTTTCAAAGTACTGATGATTCTTCTATCGGTTTTTGCACTGGTTCCCATGTCTGCCTGGGCGCTAAACGACATCACCATTACAGCTACGGACGCCAATAAAGCGGAAGGCAATGCCAGCACGACCGCCTTTACATTCTAGATTTCACGACCGGATACTGCTCAGGGTAACGCCTATTTGTTTTATTCTGTTTTGGGTTCTGGTGCGGTACCTGCCAATGCGGCCGATTTCGATGGGGGCGCTTTGCCTACTAATGTCCCCGTATCGATTCTTGGCGGACAGCTTACTACGGATATCACTATCAATGTAGCCGGCGATACGATTGTCGAGACAAATGAAAGTTTTAGAGTCCAGATTACTATCGATTCCAATATTAATTCTATCGTTGTTCCCACTGCTACAGGTACGATCCAGAACGATGATGCTGCGACGCTGGCGATTGCGGGTGTGACGGCGTCAGAGGGTGATGCCCCTGGTACGACCGCTTTTGATTTTGTCGTGACGTTGACCGGCGATGTTCAAGACGGTTTTACGGTGGACTACGCGACGACGCACGGGAGTACGACTGCAGCTGATTTTAGCGGGGCAATATCCGGAACGTCACCGGCGTTTACGGGCACCAGTGGTGAGACCCAGAACGTGACGATCACGGTTCAGGGCGATGATGTGGTTGAGACGGACGAGACTTTCACGGTGACCTTGGGTACGGTGAACCCGGTGAGTGCGGATGCGGGTGATATTACGTCCGGGGCGAGCAATACGGGCACGATCCAAAATGACGATGCGGCGACGCTGTCGATAGCGCCGGTAACGCAGGCGGAGGGCTCCGGGGGCGGTACGACCAATTATGATTTTGTCGCTACCTTGACCGGAGGTGTACAGGACGGTTTTGATGTTGCGTATGCGACGACCAATGGGAGCACGGCTGCGGGTGATTTTGCCGGTGGCCTGACCGGTACGTTGACGTTTGCGGGCACCAACCTTGAGACCCAGACAGCCACGATTGTGGTGAACGCTGATGATGTTGTGGAAATAGACGAGACGTTCACGGTGACCCTGGGTGTTGTTACGCCGGTGACGGCCGATGCTGGTGATATTACGTCCGGGGCGAGCAATACGGGCACGATCCAAAATGACGATACCGCCACGTTCACGATCAACGATGTATCGGTGAACGAGTCGACCGGCACGGTTGATTTTACCGTTTCTCTGGACACAGTTCTGGATATCCCGGTGGATATCGACGTGATCTACGCCGATAGGACAGCCACGGGCGGCGGCACGGACTATGATTCGGCCACGGACACGGTCAGTTTTCCGGCGGGCAGCACGGCCGGCCAGACAGCGACGGTGGCGATCAGCGACGACACCATCGTGGAGCTTGATGAGACCTTTGCGGCCAGCCTGGCTGTTAATGCCGGTACCCCGGTGGGCGCGCGCAGCGTGGACCTGACCGACACGGGTACGGGCACGATTACCAGCGACAACGATACCGCCACGTTCACGATCAACGATGTCTCGGTGAACGAGTCGACCGGCACGGTTGATTTTACCGTTTCTCTGGACACAGTTCTGGATATCCCGGTGGATATCGACGTGATCTACGCCGATGGGACAGCCACGGGCGGTGGCACGGACTATGATTCGGCCACGGACACGGTCAGTTTTCCGGCGGGCAGCACGGCCGGCCAGACAGCGACGGTGGCGATCAGCGACGACACCATCGTGGAGCTTGATGAGACCTTTGCGGCCAGCCTGGCTGTTAATGCCGGTACCCCGGTGGGCGCGCGCAGCGTGGACCTGACCGACACGGGTACGGGCACGATTACCAGCGACAACGATACCGCCACGTTCACGATCAACGATGTATCGGTCAATGAATCGGCCGGTACCCTGGACTTTACAGTAAGCCTTAGCAACCCGGTGGATATCGATGTAGACGTGGATGTCAGCTACACGGATGTGACCACCGCCGCCGGTGACTTCGATCACGCTATTGACACGGTGACGTTCCCGGCCGGCAGCGCGGCGGGACAGACCGCGACGGTAGCAGTTACGGACGATGCCGTGATTGAAGCGGACGAGTCTTTTACCGCCAGTCTGACCATTAATGCCGGGACACCCGTGGGCGGGCGGACCAACGACCTGACCGATACGGGCATCGGCGAAATTGTCAATGACGACACCGCCACCCTCACCATCACGGACGTGAGCCTGGCAGAAGGCAGCGGCGGCGGATTCACCAACTTCGATTTTACGGTGACTTCACCGGTGGAGGTGCAGGACGGATTCAGCCTGGCCTTCACGGTTAATGACGGTACGGCTACGGATGCTGACGACTTTGACGTTGTCACCACCAGCCCGGTAGCCTTCTTTGGAACAGCCGGTGAAACGCAGACCATTCGGGTGGCCGTCGTGGCCGACGATGTGAGCGAGGATGATGAAACCTTTACGGTGACGTTGGGCGCCCTGTCCAATATCGATCCCACCGCTGCCGATGACATCACCACCGGGGCTGTGGGCAACGGTACCATTGTTTACGATGACTACGAAGCGTTCATGGGAGCGGACATTACTGTTGCCGAAGTCCATCTCCCGGCAGACAACACTGTCCTGACCTTTACCGTCAACCTCGACCGGCCCAACAAGTCGGGCAGCGACATTAACCTGCGGGTCACCACGTCGGATGACACGGCGACGGCCGGCAGCGATTATACCGCGCTGTCTAATTTCAACGTGGCTGTAGCCGATACCGAACAAAGTGAAACCTTCAACGTAGAGGTACTTGAAGACACGCTTGTTGAAAACGACGAGGTCTTTTTTGTAGACCTTACCACGGCCTCCGGTAACACCATCGTACAGGCGCTTCCGAACAGTCGTGCAGTGGGTACGATCACCAACGACGACCAGGCGACCCTGGCCATCGACGATGTCATTGCCAGTGAAGGCGCGGACACCACCACCACCACCTATACCTTCACGGTAACCTTGACCGGTGATGTGGATCAGGCCTTTACCGTAGATTGGGCCACGGCCGATGCCAGTGCTATTTCAGACACCGACTTCCTGTCGGCCGGCGGCACGCTGAATTTTGCCGGTACCGATGGCGAAACCCAGACCCTCGATGTGACCGTTAACGGTGATGATGAGGTAGAATACGACGAAACCTTCTTCGTGAACTTGAGCAATATTGCCGCGAGCGGCAAGAACGTGATCTTCAGCGATGCGACCGGCGCCGGCAGCATTCTCAGCGACAACAAGTATCGCGTGACGATCGATGATGTGAGTGTCGATGAACCGGACGGAGCGGCCGCCACCACACCGGCGACCTTTACCATATCCCTGCACCAGGCTGTCCTGGCCGGGCAGGTCGTTACGGTTGGTTACCAAACCAGCGGCACCGCCACAGAGGCGGGACACACGGAATCGCCCATCGCGGTGGCCGGTACGGACTACACCGCTATCGCATTGTCGACGGTTAATTTTAATGCCACCGATACGTCTAAAACCATAGATGTTACCGTTCTGAATGAAGCGCTGGATGTCGACCTTGAATACTACTACGTCAACATCTCGGCTGGTTCGATCAATGCCCAGATAGATGACAGCACCGGTCTCGGCACCATCGTCGATAATGAATATGAGGTTGTCGCTTCCGTGGATGCCGTCAACAATCCAGGCGACATCTGTAGAGGTGCGACCTGTGCCGATCCGGATGACATCCCGCCGGATTCACTGACGATCACGGAGATCATTGAACGCAGCAGTGATTCTTCCGTCTATACCGTCACGGCCGACAGCGGATACTGTATTGCCGATGTCACGCGCGACGGCAGCTCTGTACTGGGCGGGATCGTACCAATCAGTCCCTATCCCTATACGGCAACCAATATCCAGAATGACCCGACCACGATCGTGGCGTCCTTCCGGAGCGAGATCCAGTTTACCACCAATATTGAACCGTTGGGTGCCAGAACCTATGGGCGCTGGCGGCTCAAGGATACCACCAACAACGTTTACATTCTGCCCGGGGCCGGATTCCCGACCACGGCTGATCCCACGGCCGCCTGGTTAAACCATGGCGACACGGTCGTTATACCCTGCGATCAGTCCGGGTATGACCTTGAATACAAGGAAGTCTCCGGATGGTTTAAACCGGCCACGGTCAATTACAGTATTCCACCGGCCGCCGGCGCGAATTTTACCGCCACCGGCACGTATGTATCCAAGACGGTTAAACTGACCCTGTCGGAAAGCGGCGGAACCGGCAGTGAAACCATTGACGTGGATCCGACCGGTACCGACGAAGGCGGACCCGGCACCCAGACCTACCTGTTGGTTGACAATGAGACCGTTACCTTGACGGCCAACTCTTCGGTTGTAGTCGGTTCCGAGACGATCTTCCTGCGGTGGATCGGGCCGGTGGCCGATGAATTTGCCTCCAGCACCACGGTCTTGATGGATGCCGACAAAACGGTCACGGCGGTCTTCGGCCTGCCGGGTGTCGACAACGATGGAGACGGCTACGAAGCCGGCCTCGACTGCGACGATACCGATGCGACCGTGCATCCGGATGCCACCGAGCTCTGCGGCGACGGGATCGACCAGGACTGCACCGGCGGCGACCCGGTTTGCGTCGGGCCCGATGCCGACGATGACGGCGACGGCTATACTGAAAACCAGGGCGACTGCAACGACAGCAACGCCGCCATCAACCCTGATGCCACGGAGATCTGCGGCAATGCCGTGGACGAAGACTGTTACGACGGTCCGCGGGACTACGGTACCGAGGTAATCTGTTCCGACTACGCCGAGCGGCCCCTGGAGACCCAGGCCCAGTCGGCGGCCCCCATGGTCATGTTTGTCCTGGACGACTCGGGCAGTATGGACTGGACCATGATGACCGAAGAGAGCGACGGCTTGTTCGACGACGAACGTTACGTCTGGTCCGTCGGCGACAACCAGTACTCCCAGGTGCTCAGCGCCAGCGAGCGCAAAGAGTGGCGGTCGCAGTACTACGCCTACAACTTTATGTACTACAACCCCAACACGGACTACGTACCCTGGCCGCAGTGGAATACCTCGGATGACACCGAAGGTACTACCGGCACCAAGATCAAGGACGGCGGGGCAGCGCCGCCAATCGATGCCGATCTTGACGACCCGCGGTCCAACCCGGTCCGGGATGACTGGACCCTCAACATGGATACGACCTTCTTCAGCGTGCTCCCTGCTACGGCCATCAACCAGTGGATCTCGGTTGAGCGGCACGGCGGCAGCGACGGTAACAGCACGCTGGCGGATGCCGTGAAGCTGGTCGGTACCGGTTATGCCGGCGACCCCGACACCTTCGCCTCCGACGCGGCGGTCCTGGCCAACAACAACCTGATCGTGGACAACGAGCCCGACCAGGCCGATCATACCTTTATCGAGAATGGCAACTGGAGTACCTCCGGCTCGCCCAACCCGTGGGATGAAAACGCCCGGTATACCACCGGTAACAACTCCGCTGTCTGGCGTTTCAGTGTTCCCATTGCCGGCACCTATGATGTCTATGCGCGCTGGAACGAATACAACCAGCGGGATAGGAATGCCCGGTACACGGTTGTCAGCAACAATGGTGGGAGCACCGTTACATACGATGTGAACCAAAGACTCAATGGCGACTCCTGGGTGCAGCTGGCCACCGGTGTGACGTTTGCCCAGCAAGACAACACGAACCCCGGCGCTATAGAGGTGAAGAACGCGCATTACTTCACCTGGTATGATGCCGACACCGACGACACCATCGATGCCGGTGAGGTCTACCTGGTGAATTTGGGCGGCAGCGCCGGAACCTACACGATGGATTTCTACCAGTTCAATGATGATGGTGATAATGTGGTGGAAGACGGCGAGCTGATAGGGCCGGTCACTTCAGGGCCTGCATTTGACGCCATCCAGCCGCGCACCGAGGGCGGCACCCTGCGGACCCCGACCGAAGAGCGCCAGAACATCGCCAACTGGTGGAGTTTCTACCGGCGGCGCGAGCTGACTGCCAAGGCGGCCATCGGCCGGACCATCAGCGGGACCGAGGGTATGCATATCGGTATCATGGGGATTAATGGCCGTATCGAAGAAGAGCTGGTGCCCATCGGGGTAGAGAGTACGCTGGTCAAGACCCTCGACAACCAGGACGCTTCCTATTCCGATACCGGTAGCTGGAGCGAATCCGGGTCGCCCAACGAATTCAGCGGCAGTTCTTTCTTTACGTCTAACTCGGGTGACACCGCCCGGTGGACACCGACGTTTACCGCCGGTGAAGCGGGGGCTTTCAGGGTCTACGCCTGGTGGAACTGTTTCAGTAACCGTGACGAATTTGCCAAGTACACCGTGGTCGACAAAGACGGCTCCACGGATTATCTCAAGGATCAGCGCTCCGGCCTGACCACCTCCCAGTGCGGCCAGTGGGTCGAGCTGGGGATTCACTTGTTTGACGAATCCGGCGGACAGTACGTGGAAGTGGCCCGGCATGCCGGCAGCAACGGCAGTTCGACCAATGCCGATGCGGTCCGGTTTGCCTCGACCGGGGCTACGGTGAACGTAAACCAGACACCGTACATCCTCAATGAGCTGTACCAGGTCAACTCCTCCAGCGGCACGCCCCTGCGGCGCGGCCTCCAGAATGCCGGCAAGTACTTCGACCATGAGGACAGCGGGGCTACCGGCGGCCTCAACTCCGTCGCCCCGTGGGCGTCCGCGGCCGACGGTGGCGGCTGCCAGCGGGCCTTTGCCATCCTGATGACGGACGGTTACTACAACGGGTCCGACCCGAGCCCGAGCGTGGGCAACGAGGACTCCGACGGCAACCGGCCTTCCGGGACCAATGCAAATGGCATCGGCGGCTCGACCTATGACAGCAATTTCTACGCCGGCACCGGAAGCAACACCTTGGGTGACGTGGCCATGTACTACTACGAAAAAGACCTGCACGGCGGTCTGGCCAACGATATAGCACCGGTCAACTACGACCTGGCCGACCACCAGCACATGGTGACCTATGGCGTCTCTTTCGGTGTCAAGGGTACTTTGGACCCGGCGACTTATCCCAACTGTCTGCCGGACACGCCGCCTACTGAAACGGCGGCCAGTTGTCCGTCCTGGCCCACGCCGGACAGCAATGCCCGCAAGATCGATGACCTGTACCATGCCTCGGTCAACGGGCGCGGCAAGTACCTCAACGCGGCCAACCCCGGGGAACTGGTGGAGGCCCTCAAGGAGATCATCGAGGATGTGGCCGACAAAACCGGGACCGGGGCTTCGGTATCCATCAACGCCCAGGAGCTCAAGGAGGGCACCCTCCTGTTCCAGGCCTCCTACGAGACCGGCAGTTGGCGGGGCGATATGCAGGCCAAGACCCTCGATCCCAATAGTGGTGAGATCGTAGACACGCTGTGGTCCGCGGCCGAACAGCTGTTCAGCAAGACCCACGATACCCGCAAGATCGTTACGTACAACGGAACCGTGGGGAAACATTTCCGGTTCGACACCACGACCTACACGAGCGAGCTTACCGATGCCCAGATCAAGAAACTGTTGAATCTGGCCGAAGCGCGTGACCTGACGACGACGCCGCTCACCGCGGGGGAAGAGACCGATCTGGAAAACCTCGTCGATTACCTGCGGGGCGATGGCACCAATGAAGGTACCACCGGCGGCACTTTCCGGCAGCGGGCCCGCAAGGACGGCACGACCGATATCGGTGTCCTGGGCGACATCGTTCACTCCGCGCCGCTGCATGTCGGGAATGTGGTGTACGTCGGCGGCAACGACGGCATGCTCCACGCCTTTGACGATACCACCGGTGAAGAGCTCTGGGCCTATGTGCCCAACCTGATCTACGACGACCTGGACGACTTGGCCGGGCAGTCCTACCAGCACAACTTCTACGTGGACAACTCGCCCTTCAGCCAGGTGATCACTGACAGCGGCGGCAACTCAACGACGCTGTTGGTCGGCACCCTGGGCCGCGGCGGCCAGGGGGTCTACGCGCTGGATATCAGCTCGTCGAACCCGTCTACCGAAGCGGATGCCAAGGCCCTGGTCAAATGGGAATACCCGACCACACCGGGATCGGATTTCGATCTGGGTTACGGTTATGGGCGGGCCTTCACCGTCAACTCACACCTGGATGACGGCGGCAGTGCCACCCGTTACGTGACGATTATAGGCAACGGCTACCAGAGTGCCAACGGCAAGGCGATGCTCTACGTCCTGGATGCCCACACCGGTACCCTGCTGGGCAAACTCGATACGGGCGTCGGGTCTCCAGCCGAGTGCAACGGCCTGTCGGTGCCGGTCCTGATCGATCCTGATTTCGACGGCGTGGCGGACTTCGCCTACGCCGGCGACCTGCTGGGGAACATGTGGAAGTTTGACCTGCGGGGGAACAGCATCTCTGACTGGAAAATCGCTTATAATACACAATCAGACGGTCTTGGTACGGCGATGCCGATGTTCCAGGCCAAGAACAAGCAAGGCCACCGCCAGCCGATCACCACCAAGCCGGACGTCATGGCCCATCCCGACGCCAGCCTGGGTGGCTACATGGTGATTTTCGGTACCGGTCGTTACCTCGGCAACGCCGACTTCGGTGAAAACAGCATCCAGACCATATACGGAATCTGGGACTGGCAGAAGACCTGGGAGGTTGCCGGCAGCACGTCGCCCGACAAGTACTACGGCGACTTCGGCCCGGTGGCCACCGGTGATCCGCTGTTCGGACGGCTTAGCTACACCAACAAGCCGGTCGACGACGACTTTGCCGTGGGACAGACCGTCACGGGCTTTTCCTCCGGCGCAACCGGGGTTATCGAGGAGATCGAGGATATCAGTGATACCGCCGGCACATTGAAACTGATCAATCTCAGCGTAGCGCAGTTCCAGAACGGTGAGTTCATTACCTCCACCACGGTGACGGCCGATGCCCGTGCGGACGCACCCTGACGGCGGTCTTTGACATCTCCGGCCCCGAGGGCGTGCCGGACGGCGTGATCGACGAGCACGACCTGGTCAACATCGGTACGCCGGACAACCCGCGGTGGGTAGCCCCCACCGGCCTGAAAAAGGATGCCATGTGGTATACGCCGGCGGTGCTGGCAATCCAGGACAGCGATACCGACGTCATGTACTTCAGCACGTCCCAAGGTAATGTCCAGCTGCAGAGGGTGGAAGCGGAAAAGGTCGGGATGTTCTACTGGCGTGAAATTCAATAGGTAAAGGAGTCGATCATGCAAAAACCTACTGTATATAGTCTATTGATGGCCGCCGTGTTGATGATTCTGGCAGGCCCTCTGTATGCCGGGGATCCGGATATCCTCGATCTTAAACCGCCCATGTCGAAACCAGGAGAAATCCAGAAAGAACCAGATTTGAAAGAGGGTGAATTTGATGGGTACGGCGTCATCGATATGATCACCGCCCAGGAAATTGTGATCGACGACGCTACCTATCGTCTTTCTGGTTCCATGTCCTACAAGTACCTGGACGGCAGTTCCACGTCAGCGAATGATTTTCCTGTTGGCACCCGGGTGTGGTTTATGTTATACACTGATAATATTATAAAATCAGTCTGGAAAGAAGGGGGGTAAAACGTGAAGCGCGCGTGCATGCTTGTCGGGCTGTGTCTGGCGGTGCTTTTATTTGCCAATCCAGCCCTGGGAGAGTTCTTCAAGTATAGGGATAGCAACGGGGTGCTGCGGTTCACCGACAACCTGGCGGAAGTTCCACCGGACCAACGCCCCAAAGCCAAAAGCTACAAGGAAGCCGATGACTACCTGACCCCCGCCCAGAAGCGCCAGCGGGCTGAAAAGGCGCGTCGGGAAGCGGAACTGGCCGCCAAAAAAACGAAAGAGGGCAGCTTTGAAGCCCAGCAGGAAAGGCGCATGGATCTCAACAAGGTGCGCACGCAGCTGGACAACGAATACGGCGAACTGATCCGCGAGAAGAAAGCGCTCGAAAAAGAAAAAGCGCAGGCTGATACCCAGGAAAAACAGATGGCCTATAAAAAGAAGGTTAACGAACTCAACAAGCGGATCATCGAGTACGAAGATCGTCGCAATAAATACGAAGAAGAGATAAAAAGTTTCAATGCCAAGGCCAGACCCGCACAGTAAAAACTGGCCTGGGCGGCCCGGTCAGAGAATTCGACCGCAGTCGCCATATCCACGAAGCCTGCCTGCCGGATAAACCGGCAGCAGGTTTTCGCTTTAGGACCCGCATCCAGTGAAAACGCCGGCCGAGAACACCGACCCATTTGCCATCAAGACCATCTGCCAGAGCCTGTTGAAAAAGGGCTTGATCAAGCGTGGCCAGGCCAAGTCTATCCTCAGCCAGGAAGAACGCATCCATAAAAAACTTGAAGATGAACGGGCGAAGCAGAAAGGCAGCGATCGCACCCGCGAGATCGTCAACCCCATCACCAGCGTGGACGTGATCGTCTCCATGGAACTCGTCCGGGCGGATCATGAAACGCGGGTCCTGGACGAAGACATCATTTTTCAGACGCTGGCCGAAAAGTGGGGCCACCCCTATAAGAAGATCGATCCGCTGAAGCTCAACCTGAACCTGGTAACCACCACCATCCCGCGAAATTTTGCTCTAAAGCATCTGGTCCTGCCCATTCATATCGCCAAGGGCACCCTGACGGTGGCCACCCCGGATCCCTTCAACCGGGAAGTGATGGAAGACATCACCCGCGTTACCAATATGCAGATCTCGATCGTGATCAGTTCCAAGGGCGACATTATCAAGCTGATCGATGAGTTCTTCGGCTTCAAGCGCTCCATTGCCGCTGCGGAAGACCTGTTTGCCACCACGGGCATCGACCTCGGCAACCTGGAACAATACGTCAAGATCAAATCGGACGGTGATTTAACCTCCAATGACCAGCATATCGTCAATGCGGTCAACCATGTGTTCCTGTATGCGTTCGACCAGCGCGCGAGTGACATTCACATCGAACCCAAGCGAGAGGAAACCCGCGTACGCATGCGCATAGACGGTGTCCTGCACACCGTCTACAAGGTGCCGAAAAAGGTTCACAACGCCGTGGTAACCCGGATCAAGGCCCTGAGCCGCCTGAACATGGCTGAAAAGCGCAAACCCCAGGACGGCCGGATAAAAACCGACCGCGGGGATGCGGAAATCGAAATCCGGATCTCAATGGTGCCCACTGCCTTTGGTGAAAAAGTGGTGATGCGGGTCATGGATCCCGAAGTGCTGTTCCAGGATCTCGCCGGGTTGGGTTTTTCCGATCATGACAAAGAGCGCTACAACAGCTACATCAACCTGCCGCATGGCATGGCGCTGGTTTGCGGCCCCACCGGCAGTGGCAAGTCCACCACGCTCTATTCCACCCTGCGACAGTTGTCCACGCCCCAGAACAACGTCATTACGGTCGAAGATCCCATCGAGATGGTCCACGAAGACTTCAACCAGATCGGCATCATGCCTTCGGCCGGGGTGACGTTCGATACCATCTTGCGGACAATCCTGCGGCAGGATCCGGATATTATCATGGTTGGGGAGATGCGCGACCTGGAAACGGCCCAGAATGCCATCCAGGCGGCCTTGACCGGCCACCTGGTACTCTCCACCTTGCATACCAACGATGCCCCTACGGCCATTACCCGCCTGCTGGACCTGGGCGTGCATTCCTTCCTGATTCAAGCCACCCTGGCCGGTATACAGGCCCAGCGGCTGGTACGCACGATTTGCAGCTATTGTGTGGAGCCGCTTGCGATCAAGGGCAGTAAGCTCCGAACGATGGGCCTTGAGGTGGGGACGGATGACGAGTTGTCCTTGCGGCATGGGATCGGCTGCCCGAATTGTCGTAACACGGGCTACCGCGGACGGACCGGCATCTACGAGGTCATTCCTTACACCGAATCCCTGCGCAAGTTGACCGCGGCGACCGCCGATATTGAGACCATCCGCAACCAGGCTATCAAGGAGGGGATGACCACCCTGCGGGAAAGTGCCATTACCAAGATGCTGCAGGGGATTACAACCTATCAGGATGTGCAGCGGGTAACGTGGGAAACGATATAAATCCCAGGCAGGTGGGCGAGAGCATAGCGCTCGGGGCCTAATTCGCACACCAAGAGGACCAAAACCAAGCATCGCGCAAAGACGCAGAGGCGCAGAGAAAACCAAAACCAGGATTTGGGCGCACTGCGTGCGCAAAAGCGGTCCTTACCGGCGAAGCTGGAAAAAAGTGGTTTTCTCTGCGCCTCTGCGTCTCTGCGCGATAATTAGTTTTAAAGATTCTGTATTGATAAGCTAATTGGCAGCTTATAGTTGCGTTTAAAAAGAACGGCGCTGAATCTTTTTGATTCAACGCCGTTGTTGTTTTCTACGCTGTGGCGAATGTTACGGGGCGCGGAAGGAATCTCCGGGGGCGATAGTCTTGTCGGAGGTCGTTACCAGGGCGGTTGCCGTGGTGTCTTCGACATGCAGGATCAACAGCGTTCCGAAATCCACCGGGGGCAGGTTGAGAACCTTTTTGCTTTTGGCACTGAGCTTACCGGTGCGTTCTTCATAGACCAGGTAACGCTGGCCGCGGGTCACCCCGTCGTCGCTGCCTTTATCCAGGAAAACAAGCATATGCTCCCCAATTAGCTTTTCACCCTCCCGGGCAGCGATGATTTTACCTGTCAGGCCTTTAACGTTCCCTGTCAAACTGATATCGGGATCAGCGGGAATATAGTTCATCAACTGGTCGCCGACTTTGATGGACTCAAACGACCGGAAGATTTCACCCAGGGCGAATTCGTCGCGGATATCGGTAATTTCCACGATTCCCAGCAGATAGTGCTGGTAGCCGATCATGGCGTTGGTCTTTTTATCACGCAAGGGGTCCAGCGTCCTGAAGATCGTATAGTGGGAGCCTATTAGTGGGAGCCTATTTCAAGTTCACCTGCTTCAGGGGTGATATAGACCAGGTCGCCCTGGCTGATCAGCCACTTGTCATCCTCTGATTTGAAGATCTTTCCGAAAGAACCGGCTTTATACTGGCGAATAAAGCCGACACTGTCGATTGCGGCGTAGGTGATCGTTTCAGTGGGGATCTCTTCCGGCTCCGGTTCCGGGGCCTTTACCACCTCAACCGGTTCGGGCTCCGGCTCGGGTTCCGGCTGCTTGCGCATTCTCTCAATCCAGTCTTTGTGATAGATTCGGATGCGTTCACCCGGGAAAATCCGGTGGGGGCTGGCTATCTGCCCGTTGCGCTGCCACAGGTCCGGCCACAGCCAGGGCGAATCAGCGAACCGCTGGGAAAGATCCCACAGGGTATCCCCCTTTTTCACTGTGTAGTAAAAGCCGGCCCCATGTTCCACGGTCTCGCTGTCCTGGGCGGAAGCGATTGCAACCGGAAAGGCGACGGCAACCGTCAAAAAGACAACCGCCAGTATGGCCGGCACCAGGGTCTGCCCGGTATGATTGCGCAGGCGGGTCAAGCTTTTTGCAACAGATCTCAAAATAGGTGTCTGTTTCATCATGGGCCCCGATTTTTTTGGCGTTGATATGAAAAACGGTCAGTTTAGAATCTAATACTCTGGATAGCGGTGTTTTGTCAAGAGTTTCAATGATTAAGACGATCTTCCCGTCTAAGCCGGCGCTCTTCCCCATGGCAGCGGTACCAAGTTGCGCGATCGTGTTTCCGGGGGCCGCGGCCGCCCTGCCGTCCGGGGTTTAACCTTGACAAGCCACCCCCGTCTCCTTATGCTCGGGCGCACCGTCCAAAGACCGTCGTTAGGCGCTGCGGCGGGGAACAGCGAATTCTTGGCTCTGGCATACCTCTGAAACCATGGCGACGCGGCTTTCAAAAAACAAGCTGAAGTATATCCGGCGCAATGTCGGCAAGCAGGAACCGTCCCAGATGGCCGCCCACTTGAAAGTTCCCCTGGATCTGGTTACCGCGCAGTTGGAGAACGGCTACACGGTGCCCGGACACCATGGCCCCCAAAACGCTTTCGATCCTTTCTATATCGCGTTTTTAATAGTCGTTTTTTTCAGCCCGCTTATTTTTTCAACCGCCTTTTACGAGTTCGAAAATCTTCCCCGGAGTTTGTTGATCCAGACCGGTGCGCTTTGCATCCCGGCCCTGTGGTTTCTGCGTCAGAGCCGGCAACGGAGTTTTTATATGGCCGGAGGGCCGGCTCTTGGGCCGCTGGCGGTGCTGTTTGGCTGGGCGCTGCTATCGCTGGCCTGGTCAACTTACCGGTATGGCGCTTTCAGCCAATGGGTGCACTGGGCAGCCTGCGGGCTGTTTTACCTGATCGTCTACAACCTGCATGCGAACCGCAGGGCTGTCGATGGCACCCTCCACGTGGTGATGGCCACGACCGCTTTGGCCGCGCTGCTTGGTATCCTGCAGTACCTGTTCGGGTTGGATTGGGTGCCCCAGCAGGTCGTACCGGCCGCGACGTTCAATAATAAAAATATGGCCGCCCAGGTCATGGTCCTGGCTTTTCCGGTGGGTTTTGTAATGGCCGCCACCGCGGCCAGCCGCAAATTGACCTGGGTATACGCCCTGATCACCGCCCTGACCGCCTTGTTTCTTTTCTATACCCGCAGCCGGGCTGCCTGGTTGGGTGCGCTGGTCGAGACGATATTGATCGTGGGCGGGGTGTGGCTTTATCGACGGAAATCCGGGACTGAACCGGCCTTTGGTAAAAATCGACTCCTGGCCCTGGTCACGGCGGTGTCCCTTCTGGTGGTCGGCATGCAGCTGGGCCCGAATGCACTGGCACCCTCTTCGGCGGGAACCGTGTCACCACCGGCAACCAAAAAGGTGGGTGAAAACCTGGATCTGGCCTCCGGCCGGCATCGCCTGGTGCTCTGGAAGAATACCCTGACGATTATCGCCCAACATCCCCTTGCCGGGGTGGGTATTCGGAATGTACAGGTGCACTATCCGACGGCTCCCGAAAAGCGCCACCACCGCCTGTCCCTGCATACCCAACGCGTCCACAACGACTACCTGCAAATGGTTGCGGAACTCGGACTGCCGGCCCTGCTGATATTCGGCTGGTTGTGGTTTTTAATCATCCGGGGGGGCGTTGCCCTGCTGCGCAACCCGGATGGCGCCGCCTGGTTGCCGCCGGCCTTGATTTGCCTGAGTGCAATGGCCGGCGCAGCGGTGAATGCGATTTTCAGTTTTCCCTTCAATCGGGCGCTGCCGCCCCTTTTGCTGGCGGTTTACCTGGGATTATTCTTCAAGACAGCGGCCCTGGCGGCAGAACAGGGGGTTCCGCATCCGGCCGCCAAGGCCCTCGGATACAAAGCCGCGTTGATTCTGGCCGGCGTGTTCAGCATCCTTTTGATTGGGTGGGGGGGCACCACCTACCACTGGTCCTGGGCGGATCACTATTATCGCCGGCATGTGGTTGCTTTTCTAAGCGGCGACTACGACCGGGCCGCCAAATTAGGGGAGCAGGCGCTGGTCCACAACCCTGCGCGCGGGGCGATCTTACGCTCCCTGAGCCGGGTGTACGTGCGCCAGCAGGATTATACCCGGGCTGACGCCCTGTTCGAACGCATCGATCGGGTTTTTCCCCACGCCCCGTTGAACATTTATCATCAGGCCGTGGCCCGCATCAATCAAAAGCGCTTTGCAGATGCTGAAGCAGCCATTCGCAAGGGTCTGAACGTCATACCGCAAAGCGGCAAGCTGTATGGCCTGTTGGGAGTAGTCCACCAGGCCAACAACCGGTTGGAAGATGCCATCGCGGCCTATGGCCGTGCGATTACCCTGTCACCGGGCGTGGAAAGCCATTATCAATGGCTGGGCCAATTGCTGTATGCCCACAAACGCTTCGAAGAGGCGGTGCCGGTTTACACCCGCTGGGCTGAACTTGATCCTGAGCAGGTGGAGGCAGCGGCCCGGCTCGGCCTCATCGCCCTTGACCGCGGCCAAGCCGCAACGGCCGCAGAGCATTTTCGCAGGGCGATTGAGCTGGCCCCGAACGATGCAACCCTGCACCGTTATCTGGGGGTGGCCTTAATCAATCAGGAAAAGACCGCAGAAGCGGCCGCAGCCTTTCAGCAGGCCGTCGTAAAGAGCCGTGGGCGGGATGCCGTGGCCCAAAACAACCTGGGCAGTGCGCTGGCGCGCCAAAACCAGCTGGAAAGGGCGATAGAGCACTTCAAGGCCGCCCTGAAAGTCAATCCGGACTACGCCGAAGCCCGGCAGAATCTGGAAAAGGCCCGCAAGATGCTGAGCGCCAACTAAGCTAAGGCCGCACAAAAAAACCCCCGTGCTGATGCACGGGGGTTTTGTCGGTCTAGAGGGTCGGAATTTTTGCAGTGCGGCTTACATCATGCCGCCCATGCCGCCCATGCCGCCCATACCGCCGCCCGGAGGCATAGCCGGCATGGCCGCCTCTTTCTCATCAGGCTTGTCAGCGATCATGGCCTCGGTGGTTAGCAGCAGGCCGGCCACGCTGCCTGCGTTTTGGAGGGCGTAGCGAACCACCTTGGTGGGGTCGATAACACCGGCTTCGATCAGGTTTTCGTACTTGTTGGTCTCGGCATTGTAGCCATCGGCGCCTTTGGACTGCTTGACCTTGTCGATGACCACGGAGCCTTCGAAACCGGCGTTGTTGGCGATCTGGCGCAAGGGCTCTTCGATGGCGCGTATGACGACCTTGACGCCCAGTTTCTGGTCGGCCTTGATCTTGATCTTTTCAAGGGCGTCGATGCAACGGACCAGGGCGACACCGCCGCCGGGGACAATACCTTCCTCAACCGCCGCCCGGGTCGCGTTGAGGGCATCTTCCACGCGGGCTTTTTTCTCTTTCATCTCAGTTTCGGTGGCTGCGCCGACGTTAATGACGGCCACGCCGCCGATCAGCTTGGCCAGCCGTTCCTGTAGTTTTTCACGGTCGTAGTCGGAAGAGGTCTCTTCGATCTGGGCCCGAATCTGCTTGACCCGGCCTTCGAGGGAGGCCCGGGAACCGGCGCCGTCCACGATGGTGGAGTTGTCTTTGTCGATACTCACGCGTTTGGCTTTACCAAGATCCTGGGGGGTCAGGTTTTCCAGTTTGATGCCGAGGTCTTCGGATACCACCTGGCCGCCGGTCAGAATGGCGATATCTTCGAGCATGGCCTTGCGGCGATCACCAAAGCCCGGCGCTTTCACGGCCGCCACATTCAGGGTGCCGCGCAGTTTATTGACGACCAGGGTCGCCAGGGCTTCGCCATCAACGTCTTCGGCGACGATTAGGAGCGGTTTGCCCATTTTGGCAACCTGCTCGAGAACCGGCAGCAGGTCTTTCATGTTGCTGATCTTCTTTTCGTTGATCAGTATATAGGGGTCGTCCAGGGAGACGACCATCTTCTCGGAGTCTGTGACGAAGTAGGGGGAGAGGTACCCGCGGTCAAACTGCATACCTTCGACCACGTCCAGGGTGGTCTCCATGGCCTTGGCTTCCTCAACTGTGATCACGCCTTCCTTGCCGACCTTGTTCATGGCCTCGGCAATGATGTTGCCGATGGTGCTGTCGTTGTTGGCGGAAATGGTGCCGACCTGGGCAATCTCACGCTGGTCCTTGGTCGGTTTGGAGAGATCGTGCAGTTCCTTGACAGCCACTTCAACGGCCTTGTCGATGCCGCGTTTGATGGCCATGGGATTGTTCCCGGCAGCGACGAGTTTCTGGCCCTCTTCGTAGATGGAGCGTGCCAGGACGGTGGCCGTGGTGGTGCCGTCACCCGCCATGTCACTGGTTTTGCTGGCAACTTCCTTGACCATCTGGGCGCCCATGTTTTCGAACTTGTCTTCCAGTTCGATCTCCTTGGCGACGGTGACGCCGTCTTTGGTGACCGTGGGGGAACCCCAAGATTTATCGATCACTACGTTTCTGCCTTTAGGACCGAGAGTCACTACAACCGCGTCGGCGAGAGCCTGAACGCCGGCGAGCATCGACTCACGCGCTTTCATGTCGAATTTGATCTGTTTAGCCATTTTGGTGTTTCCTCCGTATACTGAATTATAAAAATATTATTCGATTACGCCGAGAACGTCATCTTCACGCATGATCAGGTACTCTTCACCATCGATCTTCACTTCGGTACCGCCGTATTTGCCGAAAAGAATGCGGTCGCCTTTTTTGACATCCAGTTTGACCGGCTTGCCGTCGTCGCCGATGCGGCCTTTGCCGACCGCGATCACTTTACCTTCGGCCGGTTTTTCCTTGGCCGAATCGGGAATGATGATGCCGCCCTTGGTCTTTTCAGCTTCTTCCAGACGCTCTACCAAAATTCGATCATGTAATGGTCTCAGTTTCATGGTTCAGATTCTCCTTTTTATTGTGTGTTTTAAACCTTTTGGACGGACAAACGCCTGGAATCGGCTCTCCAGCCGACCCGGGTAGCTTGCTCCGTCTTGTTAAGAAGATTTTTACCGGCTGTCCTTCTCGCACCGCGCGTGTCCGCCGGATTTCTTCATTTTTCAAAACAATAATCACAGTTTCCGATTTGTAAAGATCCGGAATCGTTTTTTTTAGCACTTCAGCAAGGCCGGATCAATCGGCTTTCTGTTTCTTTACAGAAGATGATTCGCCGGACTTGCCGCCAGCATCGGCTGCCGGTTTATCACCTTGAGATGTTTTGGATTTTTTGTGAGGTTTGTCGGCATAGCCGTCCGCATACCACCCGGAACCTTTCAGATGGAAGGCACTTTGGGAGATGAGTCGGTGCAGTTTCCCGGAACAGTGGCCACACTTGGTCAACGGCCGGTCCGAGAACCTCTGGATGGCTTCCTCGATCCGGCCGCAAGCAGCGCATTCATATTCATAAATCGGCATGGCGTCCCTCTACACTGTAAGTGGTCAGCAGGTGACGTTTCTTTTGTTAGTGCTAATATAGGTAAGGATTGGCGGTTGTCAAGCATCTTACGATGCCCGGATGCCTTCTATGGGTTCGTGCCATTTGCCATAGAATTCAAGGACATTGTTCAGCCCGCTGACACTCACCGGGTCGAGGATCTTACGGGTTTTGGCATGCACCCGTTTTTCCTCGACCAGGGTCTCCTCCGGGGTGGCATCGAAACTCTGCAAAAATTTGCTGAAGCGTACAATGTGGATGAGTTCATGGGTGGTGATATACAGGACCAGCGGAAAGAGCCGCATGCCGGGGGTGTCGTGCAGCGCAGCCAGGATGGAATGGTCCTGGAGGCAGATCTTGTAATAATCGTACGCGGACGACCCCAGGGAGGTCCCCTTTAAGCGACCTGAAAAGCGTATGACCTGGGCGAAGGGGCCGTCCACGACCTCCTCAGCGTCCAGTTCCGCCAGCGTACTCACGTCATACCGTCGGCGCAGCCACTGATTTTCGGACATCTTGTAAGCGTTACTCACCAGCTCTTCGGCCATGGCCACAGCGTTGTTTACGGTGTTGAGTTGTTCGCTTTTAAATTCCTGCAAGGGATCAGCTCCGCATGAACTGGAAGCTATCTCAAAAAAAGTCTTTTGCCCAATCTCGGCGTTGAATGCTGAATTCAAATCCTCGAAATACGATGGTATTCCTCCAGATTGAATGTAGCACCCGCCTTGACCTTGAACAAAAATATTTTTTTTGAGAAAGCTCCTACATATTTTAGGCCCATCAAGTTAAAAAACTGTGGACAAAGTGATAAAAAGAGTGTTACCAGTATTTTTTTTTCATATCAAATAAATAATGAATGGGGGTGATCTGTTGGGTAGTGTAGTGAAAAAACGAAGAAAAAAGATGAGAAAGCACAAACACCGAAAGCTGTTGGCCCGGACACGTCATCAGAGAAGAAAGGGCAAATAAACCAGTTGGTTATATTTTAGGATCCTTGGCTTCCCTGTATACAGGAAAGGCCCCGTTGCAACGCCTGGCGTTTGCAGGGCGCCTTTCCTGCGTTTCATTTGTCCAACCTATTGTTGATACCCGTCAAGATACTTGAAAAACTCGGAATCGGTCGATACGACCGCTGAGCTCTCTTTGTCGATCGTCTGGCTGTATATATCCAAGGTTTTGGTGAAAGAGTAAAATTCCGGGTCGACCCCGAATGCGTCGGCGTAAAGCCGGGTTGATTCCGCATCGGCCTTACCTTTTATTTCCTGGGCTATTTTGTAAGCCTCCGATGTGATGCGTTTAAGCTCCCGTTCCTTTTCACCCAGAATTTTACGGGCCTCACCTTTGCCCTCAGAGCGGAATTTTTCGGCAATCTGCCGGCGCTCGGCGATCATCCGGCTGTAAACCGATTTGCGGACTTCCTCAACGTAATTGATCCTTTTGATCTTCACATCTTCAAGCTCGATACCGAAATTGGTCAGCTTCGGCCGGGCTTGAACCAGAATTCCCTTGTTGATCTCTTCACGCCCGGTGGTGACCTCAAACGTCGAATGGACCTTTGCATCATCCTCTTCATCAAAGGTGTCCAGCTCGCGATTACTGTTGCGGACGGCATCGATCAGACGGCTGGAGGTGACGAAGTTGCGCACGGCCGGGTCGATGATTTCATCAAGCCGGTTCTGGGCCCTTTCCACGAACCCGATCGTTTTGAAAAAGATAACCGGATCCACTATTTTCCAGCGGGCGAAGGTGTCCACCCAGATATAGGTTTTGTCCTTGGTGGGGATTTGGCCGGGGTCACCGTCCCATTCCTGCAGATTGCGTGGATAATAGAGCGCCTTTTCAATGAAGGGAATCTTGAAATGCAGTCCCGGCGTCAAGGCTGTGCGACTGACCTTGTCAAAGCGGGTCACCAGGACCTGCTCAGTCTCATCCACGGTGTAGGCGGACACGTAGGCCCCGAGAACGAGGAGGACGATAACGAGTATGCTGATTTTTAGTTTCATTTGATGACACCGTCCTGTTTTCCAAGGTTAAGCAAGGGTAGAAGATTTTTCTGGTTTTTATCAACGATATACTTGTTGCCCATCTTTGGAAGGACGTCTTTCATGGTTTCCAGGTAGAGGCGGCGCTTGGTTATATCCTTGGCTTTGGCGTATTCCAGATAGACCTGTGTAAAACGGGAGGCATCACCCTTGGCGCGGTTGACCCGGTCGAGTGCATAACCCTCGGCGGCCTTGATGGTCCGTTCGGCTTCACCCTTTGCGGCCGGGATGGCTTTATTGTAATCTTCACGGGCCTCGTAAATCATTTTTTCTTTTTCCTGAGTGGCCTGGTTGACTTCGTTGAAAGAGGGCTGCACCGGACCGGGCACGTTCGTTCGTTTCATTTCAACGGTTACAATTTTGATGCCGGTTTCCGCCTTATCCAGTTCGATCTGCAGGACCCGCTGGGATTCAACCGCGATTTCATCCCGCTTGCTGATCACCTCGTTGATACTCCGGTCGCCGACGACCAGACGCATGCTGGCTTCAGCCAGGTCAATCAGCAGTTTGCGCACATCGTTGACCTTGAACAAAAAGTTGTAGGGCTCATTAATGCGGTACTGCACGATCCAGGGCACCACAGCCACGTTCAGGTCGCCGGTCAACATCAGTGATGTGCTGGAGGTATCCTGCCGGTTGGCATACCGGGCCCGGGCGTCCTGCTGGCCTGACCGGAAACCGAATTCTTCCTTGTAAATCCGGTCCTGCCGTACTTTGGTTACTTTCTCAATGCCAAAAGGCAGTTTGAAGTTCGGGCCCGGCTGGGCGATGCGGACGAATTTTCCAAATCGCTGGACCACACCCACCGATCCAGATTCGATGGTGAAGAAGATGGAATACCCGATAAACAGAAGCAGGACGACTAAGATGGCAATCAGCGGCCCCCCGGGGATTTTCATATTCTTGAACTGCTTCACCAGGTCGTCGACCTGGGGCGGAATGTTACCTGGGCCGCCGCTGCCGGGTCGCTGGTGCTGTTGCTGTTCCTTCAATTTTTCCCAATCCCAACTCATTCATTATCCTTTCACCATTTGGCAATGATTTGGTGCCCTATCGGAAACGGTTGCGCGGGGCACATTTTGTTGTGTGGGCACAATGTAAGGTACCGATATTACCAAGTCAAGTAAAAATGGGTCGATATCCCCCCTAACGCCCACCAACAGTCGGATTGCGCTTGACAAGCTTCTGCCGCGGCGATTAGGTTTCGATCATGAAGAAAAAGAAAACGGAAAAGTCCCCGGTCCTGCCCATCGGCCGCATCCTGCCCGATGTCCTTGACAAATGCCGCCGGGAGAAGGCTGCCGACCTGACCGTGGTTGGGGAGATCTGGAAAACAGTCGTTGATGCCGCTATTGCCGAAAATACCCAGCCGGCGGCTTTCAAAGGGCGACTTTTGCTTGTCCACGTGTCCAGCAGCGTTTGGCTGCACCAGCTGCAGTTTGTGAAGCAGGATATGATTGACAAGGTGAATGCCGCCGCCGACCGACTTCTGGTTGCCGACATTACCTTTAAAATCGGCCCGCTCGAACAGGAGGACGGGTCGATCCCTTGAGACCGCCGGTGTAGATCCCTAAAAGAAAGGTTTTCCTTGGAAACCATCACGGACGATACCTTTTTAAACGGCCGCCTGACGGTAAACCAGCCCCGGGACGGCTATCGATTTTCCATTGATGCAATCTTACTGGCTGACTTCGTGCAGTGTAAAGAGGGCCAGATGATCATCGACCTGGGCACCGGTTGTGGTATCATTGCACTTATGCTGGCGTCCCGGTACCCCGGGCGTTCGTCTGGTAGGCGTGGAGATACAGGACAAGCTGGCCCGCGTTGCCGCAGCCAATGTCCGTGCGAATCGACTGGCAGAACGCATCTGTATTCTGCATCAGGATATAAAAGAGCTGCACGTTCGGCAGTTACCCGATCTGGTCCACCAGGTGGTTTGTAATCCGCCCTATCGACAGATCAAATCCGGTCGGGTCAACCCCGACCGGGGGAGGGCCGGTGCCCGCCATGAAATCTTCGCCCGACTGGCCGATTTCGTGGAGACGGCAGCCCGCCTGTTGCAGCTGTCCGGGCGATTGAGTTGCGTATATCCAGCCGAGCGGCTAACCGATTTGATGGACCGGATGCGGCGGGCCAACCTGGAGCCGAAAAGATTGTGCCTGGTCCACTCGAAAAGAGAGGCGGGCGCCCGGTTGGTTCTGCTTACCGCGGTAAAAGGCGGCCGGCCCGGTCTGACGGTCGAACCGCCATTGGTGATCTACCAGGCGGACGGTCGCTATACGCCCGAGGTTGCCCGCGCCTTTTTACGATAAACATTGAATTTTGAACACGAATGCGTTGAATTCGTATTTTTGGGCCTGTCGGCATTGACATGAAATAGTAAAAATACTATCAGAAACCGAAACTTGAAGGAGAGGTGGCCGAGCGGCTGAAGGCGGTAGTCTCGAAAACTACTGAGGGCTTTGTCCTCCGCGAGTTCGAATCTCGCCCTCTCCGCCACTTATGTGCAGCGCCCCGGAAACAGGTTATATTTTGCTTGATTTTTCCGACCGGATGATTCATATAGGGGCCGCCTGCCGACACCCGCCCCCAGGTGCGGGTAGGTATAAAATGTGGAGAGATGTCCGAGCTGGCTGAAGGAGCACGACTGGAAATCGTGTGTGTCGTTTAAAGCGGCACCGAGGGTTCGAATCCCTCTCTCTCCGCCATTTTTATTTCTTACCTGCGACCACTCCGGTCCCTGACCCACCAGTAGCATGAAGATAAATTTTCCATTTTTCTCGCCTCATTTGAGCAATTGGCCATCAGCCTTCAGCTGTTGGATTTCGGCCTTTGCGTGTCCCTGATTGGGACCTTTGCCCAGGGGCAGGTTTTGGCGACCCTATATGCCTATAAGGGGTTCGCTAACGGCTAATAGCAAACAGCTAATTGCTCAATTCAGATAAGCGTAAGCGCTATACCAAATATTACAAAAAAGGCAGGGTTCACAGGACCTGCCGTCACCTTCATACAGCCTTGCCGTATCAATCCGTTCATGTTAACTAAAGCGCATGTCTTATCTCGTGCTGGCCAGAAAATATCGACCCCAGACCTTTGAAGAGGTTGTGCAGCAGACGCATGTAACCACCACGCTGACCAATGCCATTGCGGCCGACCGGGTGGCCCATGCCATTCTTTTCGCCGGGCCCCGCGGTACCGGCAAGACGACCATTGCCCGTATTTTGGCCAAGGCCATGAATTGCATCCAGGGACCGCTGCCCACGCCCTGTAATGCCTGTCAGTCGTGCACGGAAATTACCGCCGGCAGCAGTGCGGATGTATTTGAAATCGATGGGGCATCCAACAACAGTGTCGACCAGGTGCGGGAACTGCGCGAGAACATCAAGTACATGCCCGCCCACAGCAAGTTCAAAATCTATATCATCGACGAAGTCCACATGCTCAGTGTGGCGGCTTTCAACGCACTTTTGAAAACATTGGAAGAACCCCCCGAACATGTCCTGTTCCTGTTCGCGACGACGGAGCCGCACAAGATACCGATCACCATCCATTCACGCTGCCAGCGACACGATTTACGCCGGATCGATGCCCAGGCCCTGATCGCCCACATGAAAATGCTCTGTCATCGGGAGGACCGCGAGGTGTCCCTGGAGAGTCTGGGGGTCACTGCCCGCGAAGCCGGGGGCAGCATGCGCGATGCCTTGAGCCTTCTGGATCAGGTCATTTCCAGTACGTCCGGTCCTGTTGAGCATGAACAGCTGTTGGATATGTTGGGGGCCGTTGACCGCACCCTGTTGTTTGAGCTGGCCGACGGTATCATGAACCGGGATCTGCCCAACCTGCTCGACTGCCTGGACACCGCCTATAACCGCGGCGTGGATATCCGGAGGCTTTACGCGGATCTGGTCGAACATTTCCGAAACCTGATCGTAGCCGGCCTGGGGAACCGGAGTGAAAAGCTTATCGATGCACCCGACCATGAACGCGAGCGCCTGGCCCAGCAGGCCCGGGGAGCAGGGGGGGCGGTTTTTAGTCATACTTTCAAGATCCTGGCCGCCGAGCTGCCCACCCTCAAATTTGCCGCTAGCCCGAAATTGGCTTTTGAGACGGTCCTGTTGCGGATACTCGAGACGCAGCCGTCGCTACCGGTGGATACGCTGATCGAAAAGCTGGAACTTCTCCGGGAGGATTTTGCGTCCGGCATAACCGGGGCGGCACCGGCGTCTTCCACACCGGCCCAGACGCTCGCACAGGCAGCCCCGGGTGCGCCCGCGATTAAGGAGCCGACCACGGGCTTTGAGTCGGCTCCGCCACCCGCCACAAGTTCCTTGGCAGGTCCGACCACGGATGCCGAAAACCCGGGTTCCCTCTGGAAACCGCTGCTGGATAGCATCGCCCGCGAACATCCGGCCCTGGGTGGGGCCCTGGCGAATGCCAAACTGCTGGAGGTAACCACCGCCCAGGTCGTTTTGGAAGTACCCGGCAGCCCATTCAATATCAACCGCCTGAGAAAGAAAGACAACAGCGTCCGGTTGGAGAAAATCTGCAGTGATTTTCTCGATCGGCCGGTGACCGTGGTCATCAGGGCCGATGTCGCCGGGCAGCAGGCAAACAACGATCAAAAAAAACTGGACAATAAACACAAACAGGATGTATTGAGTCATCCCTTGATCGAGGACGCGATTGAGATCTTTGAGGGTGAGGTGGTGGAGGTTCGTTCTCTGAACGGTAAAAAATAGAGCCCACGTGAACATTTTTAGGTGAGAGGGGCTCCAAACCTTTCGTACACGTTGAAACCGCTAATGAAAATTTTTTGGAGGATATACGCATGAAAGGCATGAAGGGCATGGGCAACATGATGAAGCAGGTCCAGAAATTACAATCTAAAATGATGAAAATGCAGGCCGAACTTGCTGAAAAAACGGTGGAAACAACGGCTGGCGGCGGTATGATCAAGGTGGTGGCCAACGGCAAACAGCAGATTGTATCTCTCGAGATCGAGCGGGAAGTAGTCGACCCGGAGGATGTGGAAATGCTCCAGGATCTCGTGCTGGCGGCGGTAAACGATGCCCTTACCAAATCCCAGGAGATGGTCCAGGCCGAGATGGGCAAACTCACCGGCGGCATGAACATACCGGGATTAATCTAAATCATGCAGCACTACCCTGACTCCATATTGAACCTCATCCGCCGGATTTCCAGGCTGCCGGGAATTGGTGAGAAAACAGCTGAACGTCTGGCCCTGCACATCCTGCGCGCGCCCGGGCAGGAAGCCGAACAGCTGGCCAGGGCGATCCTCGATCTCAAGGCAAAAACCAGGTTGTGCAGCCGGTGCTATTCATTGAGTGATGGGTCGCTGTGCCGGATATGCGGCGATCCGCAGCGGGACAGCACCCAGTTGTGCGTGGTAGAGCAGCCGGCCGATATGGTGGCCCTGGAAAAATCAGGGGCGTTTAGGGGCCTCTACCATATCCTGGGTGGTGTATTGTCGCCGATGGATGGTGTCGGACCTGATAAAATCCGGGTCCGTGAACTCTTGACCCGGGTCGAAACAGAAGCGGTCGGCGAGGTGGTGATTGCGACCAGTACCAGTGTTGAGGGTGAAGCCACCGCAGATTATCTGTCCGGCCAGCTTGCCCGGCGCGACGTGCGGGTTACCCGCATCGCGTCGGGGGTTCCGGTCGGCGGCGATCTCAAATTCGTAGACCAGGTGACCCTCAAGCGAGCCATGGAGAGCAGGCGTGATGTCGCGTGATCCGCTGAAATTGTTTGAGTGCCGGCTGTGCGGTGACTGCTGTCATGGGTACGGCGGTACGTATGTGACACCGGAGGATGTGATCGCGATCAGCGCTTACCTGGAAGTGGATTCGGACGGCTTTGTCGACACGTATTGCCAGCTGTCCGGTGACCGACCGGTTCTGGCCCAGGCGGCGGATGGGTATTGCGTCTTTTGCCGGGACGGCGCCTGCGGTATTCAGGTAGTGAAACCGAATATGTGCCGGGCCTGGCCCTATCTTCACAGCATTCTTGTGGACGTGAGCAACTGGCATGCCATGGCCCGTGCCTGCCCGGGCATGCGGACCGATTTGGATGATGATTGTATCCGCGCGGGTGTCCGGCGGGAAATTAAGAATCGATCAAGATAGTATTTAGAAGCGGTTTCAGGACCTTCAATTGGGCTCAAGGTCAAGGCGGGTGAGTGGTTCAACCCGGAGGCGCCCGCGAAGCCAGTGCCTTGCGTGGTAAATACTCCCAGTATTTTAAGGATTTGAACTACACACCCAACATAGAGACTGAGTTTGTGAGGAGGTTTTGAAACCGCTTCTAAGCTTCTTCCCAGTCGGCCGTGTTGGTCAGGACAAAAATAGCCTTCGTGTCCTGGTCGGAAATGATCTTCTTTATGATCTGCTTCTTTTCCAGGGTGTGCAACCCGGTCTCCAGGTCGGCTCGGCTGCCGTTCCAAATTTCAAGCATATTCGCGTTAGAGAGCGTTGCGCCGGCATCGGTCAGTCCACAGCACATCAGGTAGACCGAAATAGTTTCCGTGGAAAGATTCAGGTTGAATATCTTCTGACTCATTGCCGGGGGTTGATGCTGATCGACCATGGGGTTCTCCAGGATATTTAGCGTTTGCGACTTGGACTTCACGATCCTTTAAGGCGTTCGCCCGCATGGAAGGCTTTTAGCGCCCGTACACCCATCATACAGTTTATAGCGGGCGCAGTTCGCAAACACAACCATCAATTCGGATTGAATACGGAGCAATGCGCCGGGCCCGTTTGCCGGGCCGGCAAGCGGGGTCGTCATCTTTATAGGGTCGCGGTATATTTGGGCCCCGCAATCAGCATATTGTTGGAAATGGTGGACTGAATCCTCTCCATTTTGTTGCCAAAGACAAAATCCCGTATCAAGCCATGGCCGTAGGCGCCCAGGACGATCAGCGCGTCATGCGGCACCTCGTACAGGTTGTCCTCAAAGCGCCCGGTATCGTAAAAATGCCACGCGCGAACCGTTTCCGCCACTTCTTGACCGAGGCCGGCCGCCTCCAATAGCTTCCGATAGTCTGCTTCGGTTCCCGATTCGATCCGGGTAAAAATATCGATGGGCCGGCCGGACGCCCGGCTGATACGCAGGCCGAGCCGGAAGGCGTTGACCGCATTCTGGGAGCCGCCGAAGAAGACCGTGATACTATTCCAGGGTTTGTACACCGGGCTGGTCAGCAGTACCGGAAAGCGCGCGGACTGGACAATTCTTCTCACCCGCGGCCCGATATAACCCAGGCCGATTTTTGAGGAGAGATCACTGATACTCCGGGGGCAGCACATGAAATCAAAATCGGTTTTTATATCGGGCAGGGTGGAGGCGGTAAAGTGTTTGGGTTTCAGAAAGCGGACCGTGATACCCGCGGCGGACAACAGCTCCGTAGCATGGCTTTCGGCTGTTTCCGGACTGTTCAGGTAGGAGTCGTCCAGATCGACCTGGACAACATCGTTTTCAAAATACATCAGAAACTTCGTGTGTTCGGGGATGTAAACAACCGGGGAGACGCCGGTCTGGCTGCAAAAGTAAAGTGACTGCAAAAATGTTTCCCGACCGAGCGGTGTGTTTCTGAAGATGTGAAATAGCTGCTTGTTCATGGACGTCTCCTCGTTGTCGCCCTATATAATGGTTGCCTGGATACCATCACAAAGACATTCTGGGGCCGGTTTCTACGCTATTGGGTTGACTGCACCATAAGTTCTTTCCGATATTTGTCAAGAAATGCGGCCTTTGACACCATGCCGACATATCTTCCCTGCGACAGCACCGGCATGGAGAACAGGTTGTAGACATCCATCTGGCGCAGTATTTCGGACACGTCGTCATCGAGGTTCACCGTTAGCACCGACCGGTCCATGACCTGGTCCAGAAAGACAGCATCATAGATAGCCGGATTAAACAGGTAAGGGCGCAGATCATCAAGGTGTATCATTCCCAGAAATTGCCCGGTTTGCGAATCTTCGACCGGGAAGTGATTCCGGTGCGACCGTTTTAGAATCTGAATGAAGTCCCGCAGGACCATGTCCTGCCGGACACAGACACAGTCGGTTTCCAACAGTTCAGAAACACTCAGGTCGGTGAGGACCCGGGCATCGGTTCCCGGTCGCAGCAGGTGCCCCCTTTCCACCAGTTCCTTAAAATAAAACGAGGCCGGTTCGAGATAGTGGCACAGGGTGGTCGATACGGCGGACACCAGAATAAGCGGCAGGATGACTTCGTAACCACCCGAGATTTCGACAACCAGAAAAATAGCTGTCAGTGGTGCCTGCAGGATCCCGCTGACCAGGCCGGCCATGCCCAGCAGGGCGAAACAGCCCTCCCCAGCCCAGGGAACCTGCGGCCAGATTGTCAGCAGGGCCCGGTGGTAGACCAGACCGGTCAAGCTGCCGATCACCAGGCAGGGTGCGAATATGCCGCCGGAGCCGCCCCACCCCAGGGTGAACGCGGTGGCTGCCATTTTGGCGAGGACGGCGATGGCCACGAAAGCCAGTCCGGTGGAGAAGGTCCCGCCGATCATGGCTTGAATCGAATGATACCCTTCACCGAGCACAACCGGCATAAGCATGCCGATGAGGCCGACCACACAGCCCCCCCCGGCTGCTTTCAGCCATAGCGGCGCCTTTACCCGGCCGGCCGTTCGCCCCATACCTTTGAGCAAACGGGTGAGCAGGACCGAGGCCCCGGCGCACAATACCGCCAGACCGATACAGGCCATGATATCGATAAAGGCGATATTGAACTGGACATGCTCAAACACGATTTGATTGCCCTGGAGCAGGCGGCTTATTTCTGTCCCGGCCACGGAGGCGATGGCGATCGGGATGATATTGACCGCTGACCATTCACCCAGGATGACCTCGATCGTGAAGACCATGCCGGCAATCGGCGCATTGAATATCGAGGAAATAGCGCCGGCTGCGCCGCAACCGACCAGGGTTACCCGCTGGCGGTCATTTAGAGCGAAGAACTTGGCGATATTCGACCCGATGGCGGCCCCGCTCATGACCACGGGGGCTTCGGGGCCGGCCGAGCCCCCGGTACCGATGGTGAGACAGCTTGAGATCAGACGGGAGAAACTGGAACGCAGACGCAGCAAGCCCCCATAGCGGGAAACACTGTAAATGACCTCGGGAACACCATGCCCGGCGGCCTCATTGACAACTTTTTCAAGGAATAAAGAGGAGAGGGCGGCACCCACGGCCGGGAGTAAAAACGCCCACCAGTAGATGCGCAGATGGTGCAGCCATTCGAACAGGGCAATCAGCGATCGGTTCAGCGCCAGCGCCGCCAGGCCGCTGCAGGTGCCTACAATCACGGCTATCAGGATGAGCAACAGACGATCATCCGATCGGAAGATGTTCCAGTTTGACGGGTAGCGCCACAGTTTGGAAAGGTTCATGGCCATCATCCCCGCTAAAGGAGTTCACTCTGGTCGAGCTTGCGTTCAAGCTCGTTGATTTCTGAAAAGAGCCTTTCAGCCGCTGGCATCCCTTGCAGGAAACGGACAAATTCATCGTCCCGTATGCAAAAAGCCAGTTTTGACAGAAGGTGCAGATGGATTTTCACCGACGTGCTCAGCAGTAGAAAGAGTACAAATACGGGGCGGGCGTCGATGGCATTATAATCAATGGGCTTTTGGGGAAAACAGGTGACGATCAGCGGCTGGGCAAGACCGGCCCGTAAGGGCGTCCGGGGGTGGGGGATGGCTACCCCTTTGCCCATGCCGGTGGATGTCAGCCTTTCTCGTTCGATGAGCGTGTCGTGCAGTTCCGACTTTTCAGGGGCTGCGAGTCCGGGGACGCATTCGGCCGCAGACGCCAGGATATCTTCCACGGTAACGCCGGAAAGGCCGGTGTACGCACCGCCCCGGCGCATGGCCGACAACAAGGTTTCCGGGGTCGGATTTTCGTCGGCGGCGGCCGGCCCGGTTTTCGGAAGGGTAAACGGCAGGTTGCGGGCCGCCGCCCATTTCTTTAAAACCTGGACGTCAAATGACCAGTTCGCCCCGCTTTTTTGCACGGGTATCCGTCCCTGCCGGACCCAGCGATCCAGGGTGTTGACAGGCAGATCAAGGCTGCGGGCGATGTCGTTTATATCCAGTTTCATGGGTTGAAGATATTTGGCGTTTTCAAATAAGTTCGAAAAGTTAAACAAAAAACATAATACAAAACCAAGGTGCAAGGCAAGGGGATTTATCGGCCGGTAAATTTTACAGTCGCGGTGCCGGTGTCGGGCCGGTCTATGGGCAGTATCCGGTTATTTTACCGTCAACCGGGTGGGTTTGCTTCCGTTTGGGTAATGGTGATATCGCGCTTGGGAAAAGGAATTTCGATGCCGGCTGCATCAAACGCGGTTTTGGTTTGGTCCGTGATTGTAGATATGGTGTTCATCCGCTGGCGGGCGTCATCGATCCAGACCCGCAGCTGCAAATCGACCGCTGAATCTCCGAAATTGCGTACGACTACTTTCGGAGGAGGATATTGGGATATCCAGGGAACGTCTTCGGCCAGGCCCACCAGGATAGCACTGGCTTTCTGGACGTCGGCATCATAGGCAATGCCCACATTGATGCGGACCCGGATACTCTCGCTGAGCAGGGTGTAGTTGATGATGTCCCGGGTCATGATCTTGTTGTTGGGGATCACAATGACGATGTTGTCAGTGGTCCTGATCTTGGTCGCCCGCAGGCCGATATCGATGACGTCCCCCCAGGTCGCGCTGCCGCGGGGGGCATCCCAGACCTCGATCCGGTCGCCGATCTCAAAAGGGCGGTCCACAATCAGAAGGACGCCCGCAATAAGGTTGGAGAGTGTGTCCTTGGCTGCGAAACCGATGGCCACGCCGGCCACACCGGCGCCAGCGATAAACGGCATGACGTTGATACCCAGAATGTCCAGGGCGATCACCGCGGCCGAGACATAGACGATGGCGCCGGCAAACTTGTTAAGCAGGTCGAACACAATATCGTCGACCTGGGTTTCGGTTTTTTTGGCTATGTTCGACTCGGCATATTTCAGGGCCAGGATCATAAACTCTTTCGCCGGAGTGGCGATCAGCATCACCACCAGGGCGTAGAAAAGGTTTTGAACCAGAAGGATGTCGTAAGGCTTGATCAGGTAGGCCCCCGCGGCCATGATCAGGGCATAGCGCAGCATTTTTTGAATGGCGATGAATAGCCCGGGGTTCTGCTTGAAGACCTCGTAGCGCGCAGCACGTTTTTCAGCGGTAGATGTTATCCGCTTGATCACCAGCCAGGCGACATAAAATAAAATCAGGGCCAGCACGGTGTTGATCAACTGATCCACCAGGGGGATGTCGGTGTGAAAGGCCGCTTCCAGGCGGTGGTATACCTCCGAGACTTTATCCAGTTGGGCCTTTATACTGCTCATATCCGCCTCTTAATCTATATTGAAAGGCCTGCTCTTCCTCAAAAGGCCTGGCTTAAAAAACGCTGGAGCCGATCCCCGCCTTGATAAATTCCCGGTTGAGCCGGGCAATGTGGGTAATAGAGATCTGTTTGGGGCACTCGGCTTCGCACTCGCGTTCGTTGGAGCAGTTGCCGAACCCGCAGGCATCCATCTGGCGAACCATGGCCAGCGCGCGTTTGGCGGCTTCGGGCCGTCCCTGGGGCAACAGGGCCAACTGGGAGACCTTGGCGCTCATGAACAGCATGGCCGAGGCATTGGGACAGGCAGCCACGCAGGCCCCGCAGCCGATGCAGGCGGCCGCGTCCATGGCCTCTTCGGCGATGTCCGCCGAGATGGGGATGCTATTGGCGTCCGGGGTCCCGCCGGTGTTCACCGACACATACCCGCCGGCCTGGATGATCTTGTCCAAGGGGCTTCTGTCTACGGCCAGATCCTTGACGACTTTAAAGGCCCGTGCTCGAAACGGTTCGATTACCAGGGTGTCACCCGAGTTGAAATGGCGCATGTGCAGCTGGCACAAGGTAGTGCCCTGTTCGGGTCCGTGGGGCCGGCCGTTGACCACTGAACCGCACTGGCCGCAGATGCCCTCGCGGCAGTCGTGGTCGAAGGCAATCGGTTCACGGCCGTCCAGGGTCAGCTGTTCATTGATCACGTCGAGCATCTCCAGAAACGACATGTCCGTGGAGATATTGTCGGCCCGGTAGGTCTCCAGGCGGCCTTTGTGCCCGGGCCCCTTTTGCCGCCAGACTTTCAGGGTGATATCGATGGATTTGGTCGTCACTTGTAACTCCTTTGGGTAAGCTTAACGTTTTCAAAGACCAGCGGCTCCTTGTGCAGGTCCGGCGCGCTGTCCTCCCCGGTGTGATTCCAGGCCGCCACGTAGCAGAAGTTCTCGTCGTCGCGCAGGGCTTCGTGCTCTTCGGTCTGGTAGGCTTCGTTGAAATGCCCCCCGCACGACTCCTTGCGATGCAGGGCGTCGGTGCACATCAGTTCGGCAAACTCCAGAAAGTCGGCCACCCGGCCGGCCCGCTCCAGGCTCTGGTTGAAATCCCCGGCCGAGCCGGGCACGGTCACGTTCTCCCAGAACTCGCCGCGCAACTCGGCAATCTGACCGATGGCTTTTTCCAGGCCGGCGTCGTTTCTGGCCATGCCGCAGTGGTCCCACATGACCAGGCCCAGCTGCCGGTGAAAGTCGTCCACGGTCCGGTTGCCGTCCACAGACAGCAGCCGGTCAATGCGCCCGGCCGCGTCCGTGGCGACCTGGTCGAAGGCCTGGTTGTCGACGCCCACCTCGCCCGGCGTAACACCGGACAGGTATCCACCGATGGTGTAAGGCAGTACGAAGTAGCCGTCGGCCAGACCCTGCATTAGGGCGCTGGCCCCCAGACGGTTGGCCCCGTGGTCGCTAAAGTTGGCTTCGCCCAGGACAAACAACCCGTCCAGGTTGCTCATTAGGTTGTAGTCCACCCACAGCCCGCCCATGGTGTAGTGCACCGCCGGGTAGATCATCATGGGCGTCTGATAGGGATCGTCGGCCACGATCTTATCGTACATCTCGAACAGGTTGCCGTACTTTTTGGCAATGACCTCCCGGCCGTCGCGCTTAATGGCATCGGCAAAATCCAGGTAGACCGCCAGCCCGGTATCGCCCACGCCCCGGCCGCCATCGCACTGCTCCTTGGCATTGCGCGAAGCCACGTCCCGGGGCACCAGGTTCCCGAAGCTGGGATATTTTTCTTCCAGGTAATAGCTGCGTTCGGACTCGGGGATCTGGCTCGGCGGCCGCGTGTCCCCGGCCTGTTTGGGTACCCACACCCGGCCGTCATTGCGCAAACTCTCGCTCATCAGCGTCAGCTTGCTCTGGTAGGTCCCGTGCACCGGGATGCAGGTGGGGTGGATCTGCGTGTAGCATGGGTTGGCAAAATAGGCCCCGCGCTTGTGCGCCCTGAAGGCCGCCGTCACATTGCTGGCCATGGCGTTGGTCGACAGGAAGAAAACGTTCCCGTAGCCGCCCGTGCACAGCACCACTGCGTCGGCGGCATGCTTTTCGATTTTCCCGGTGATCAGGTTGCGCACCACGATGCCCCGGGCCTTGCCCCCGCTGACCACCAGATCCAGCATCTCTCGCCGTGGGTACATGGTCACCTTGCCGGCTGCGATCTGCCGGCTCAGGGCGCTGTAGGCTCCCAACAGCAGCTGCTGGCCTGTCTGGCCCCGGGCATAAAACGTCCGCGACACCTGCGCTCCCCCGAAACTGCGGTTGGCCAGGGTCCCGCCGTACTCGCGCGCAAACGGCACCCCCTGGGCCACGCACTGGTCGATGATGTTCCCGCTCACCTGTGCCAGACGGTACACGTTGGCTTCCCGGGCCCGAAAGTCCCCGCCCTTGATCGTGTCGTAAAACAAGCGCCACGTGCTGTCGCCGTCGTTCTGGTAGTTCTTCGACGCGTTGATGCCGCCCTGGGCCGCAATCGAATGCGCCCGCCGCGGCGTGTCCTGGATGCAAAAACTCTTCACGTCGTAACCCAGTTCCGCCAGGCTGGCTGCCGCACTGCCGCCCGCCAGACCCGTACCCACCACGATGATGTTGAACTTGCGCTTGTTGGCCGGGTTGACCAGCTTGAGCTCGAACTTGTGCCGGTCCCACTTGTCGGCTAACGGGCCGCCGGGTATCTTTGCGTCTAATGACATCGTTTTCCTCCTGTATGCAATGTCGCCGGCAGGGTGCGGCGACGGTCTTTCACTCAATTGGGTACGCCGGCCTTAAAGCATACCGACATAGATGGGAATAAACCCGAACCCCACCCCCACCACGAGGGCAAACAACAGGCCCAGGATTTTGATCGCCGGCATGTACTTGGGATGGTTGGCCCCCAGGGTCTGGAACAGACTCCAGAACCCGTGGCTCACGTGTACCGCCACCACCACCATCGCCGTGATGTACAAGGCCATCTGCACCGGGTTGGCAAACGTGCCCGCGACGATCGCAAATATCGTGGCGTGGCTTTTATCCACGAAATGAAAGTTCATCAGATGGTAGATGATGAACAGAAATATTAGTGCGCCGGTGTACGGCATGGTCCGGCTGCCCAGAGTCCGGCCGCCCGCGCTGCGGTCCACCGCGTAACGCTGGGGACGGGCCTTGAGGTTCTGCAAAAACAGCACCAGCCCGGTCACGACATGCACCACAAACAGGGCCAGAAGACCCAGCTCGGCTACCGTTAAAAGCGGCCCCAGGCTGTGCAGGTGCGCAGCATAGCTGTTGAATGCGTCCGCCCCCCCGTACAAGGTCAGGTTACCGGCCAGGTGCGCGCCTAAAAACCCGCAAAACGAAAGACCCGTCACTGCCATCAGCAGCTTTTTGCCCACTGCCGTGCCCAATGTCCTTATTACCCAGTCCATGCTTTTGCTCCCGTCTTATTTTTTAGTGGTAACAATGTTATCTCATGTCGAACATTACTTAAATTCTATCACCTTGCCTGTCAATAGAATTATCAACCTGATTCAATATCATTCCCCGAAATAACGGTTTTATACTAATTGTTGAGCTAGTCGGAGGGCTTTGTAACATTGTTATCCTCATAATGTTCCAGCCACCATGAATCACGATCACGCGTGAGGATGGCCGCCATGACTTTTTTCCCGGTGGCCGTTTGGAGACGATTTTTAACGTGGGGGATCCACTTGTCGGGTGGCCGGTAACCGATGTCCTGCAGGGCTTTTAATTGCAGGAGCAGGGAAAGCTGATCGGCATCCCGCGCCAACCGGGCCTCTCTGGTTTCACCCGCATTGAATTCAGTTATAAGGGTCTCGAATTCAGACCCGAAAGGCAATCCGGCCACGGTGTGACCCACGGCGCCGGCCTCGTCCGCCTGGACATACTGTTTCTGAACGTAGTTCAAATCGCCGATCCGCGCTTCCGGCAGGTCGTGCACGAGGCACATGGACATCAGGCGGGCGGCATCGATATCCGGTTCCAGCTTCGAGAGCACCAGAGCGATAAAAGTTGTGTTAAAACTGTGCTCGGCGACGCTCTCGTGGCCGGCCCCTAGAAAACTGTAGCCGGACCGCGGAATTCGATTGAGCATGAGGGCTTCAAACAGTAGGTCAACGATGCGCTGCATGTTCATCTGCTGGTCTCCTTTGGTTCATTTTCCGTACAAGTCGTATATCGCTTATGGAAGGTTCCCGGGGCCTAACAACTTAGGGATCCGTTATAATTCAATAAAAGTGTTAAACAGACAAATCGCCGCGGCTTTGATTCCGACGCGGCCAGGACGATCACAATACGATCACCGGCCGCGGGGTTCCATTTTGAGACAACGCTTGTTTCCTGTGTAGAAACTGTCAGGGTGAAATGCAACCGAAAATTCATAGCTCGGCCGCAGCGAGTTGACCGCCCGGGCCATTATATGATTGCCGGACGCCGGGCCCCGTTGGTCCCGGGATTGATTTAGGGGGAGCTGGTGGAATCGCTTGACATTCCAGATGGGTTCGGCTATTTTCCCGGACGTAAAAGCGGCTGTTTTTTTTATATAAGTTGCATTTGAGACCTTTAACGGAGTTACAGCGAATGTCTTCAAATCTCGATCTGGTGCACATGATCAGCAACGCTGGGTTTGTCGTTCAAATGGTGATGCTGCTGCTGCTGTTTTTTTCAATTACTTCCTGGGCGATCATTATAATAAAGTATCGCTATCTGAAACGTGCCTTTAAGCAATCTTCCCAGTTTGTAGAATTTTTCTGGAAATGCCGGGATTTGTCGGACGCCTTTTCCATGGCGAAAAAACTCGCTTCCAGCCCGGTTGCCAGAATCTTTCGGGTAGGCTATGTCGAACTCAACAAGGTCAGCCGGCTCGGTCGTGACGGGGCGAAAAGTGCCGTCCGACCGAGGGGGGCAAAGACCGGTACCATCAACGGAAAAAACCTGGGCACAGACAACGTCAAGCGCGCCCTGCGGCGGGCCACCAATGCGGAAATGACCCGGATGACCCAAATGGTGCCCTTTCTGGCGACCACGGGCAACACGACCCCTTTTATTGGCCTTTTTGGCACCGTTTGGGGAATTATGAACTCGTTCCACGGCATCGGGCTGACCGGATCGGCGAGCCTGGCGGTGGTTGCGCCGGGCATCTCCGAGGCCCTGGTGGCCACGGCCGCCGGATTGGCCGCCGCGATCCCGGCGGTAATTGCTTTCAACCACTTTTCCAACCGGATTGGTATGCTGGAAACCGAGTTGAATAACTTTTCCAACGATTTTCTGAATATTGTCGAACGCGATATCCTGATGACCGGAGGGAGCCGAAAATGATGATCGGCAGTTCAAATAAACGACTCATGTCGGATATCAACGTGACGCCGTTCGTGGATGTCATGCTGGTTCTTTTGATCATTTTCATGGTGACGGCCCCCATGATGGTACAGGGCGTCAACGTGTCCTTGCCGGAGACCACGGCCCAGCCCCTGCCTTCGGAAAAGGAGCATTTGATCGTCACCATCGATCAAAAAGGGCAGGTCCATATCAGCAATTACCCGGTTGCCATGGAATCGCTGCGGCACAAACTGTCCAAGATCCTGGAAGGGCGTTCCGACCGTGAGGTGTACCTGCGGGCAGACAAGAAAATTCCTTACGGCAACGTGGTCAAAGTGATGGCGGAAATCAAGGCCGCCGGCGTCGAAAAGCTGGGCATGGTCACCGTCCCGATCGACGAGACCCCGGCGGACCGGTAGGACCCGGCAAAGGTTGCCTATGACTGCAAATGTCTATATGCCGTATGGCTATATGGGAGAAAAAAAGGAATTCGCGCTGCCTTTCTCGGTTTCCTTCGCGGCGCATGCCCTTTTGATCGTCCTGTTTATCTTTACGCCTTCCGGCAGTCCCCGCAAGCTGCTGATGCCGCCGGTGATCAGCGTCACCATGGTGACCCTCCCCACGGCGGCCGACCCGGTGCCGACGCCGGTCGGCAGCAAACGGACCACCGCCAAAAAGAAAAGCCGGTCGGTGAAGAAAGCCGATATCAGCCTGGCGCCTACCAAATCAGCCAATCCAGATGATAAACCTAAAGTTATCAAGTCGTTAAAGAAGAAAACCTTCAAGCCTTCCAAGGTTGTAGAGAGCGCTTTGACCCGTATCGAAAAATCCGTCGAAGCCGAGCAGGCCAATGCCGTGCAGGCCGCTATTGATCGTCTCCGGAGCAAGGTACAGGAACAACCGGGGCCGGATGCCCCCCGGGCCACGGCCAAAAAACAGGTCGGGATCCCGGGCAAAATTAAGGTGGATAGTAAGGAAATCGTTGAAATTATAGATATTTACAGGGTTGAAATCGCCTTTAAGGTAGAAAGGAACTGGGCCTTCTCCCAATCCCTGGCCGGCGGCGCCAAAGACCTTACCGCGTTTGTTGTGTTTAAAGTGATGCCGGACGGTGAAATACGGGATATCTGGTTTGATAAGAGATCCGGGAACGCTTATCTGGACGAATCGGCTCGGAAAGCCATTATGAAAACAAATCCTGTAAATCCGCACCCTAAAGGGGTGTCCAAACCATTCATTAATGTCGGTCTCAGGGTTACCCCTGAGGGAGTCAAATAGGGTGACCATATTGTATTACAAGACCCAAGTCCAACCAATCTCCGACCAATGCAGCAGCTTGCCAGCCCGTTCATTGCGGTTGCTGGTAATCTGGGCAGCAATTTTTCTATCCGGTCTCCTGCAGGGTGTCAGTTATGCCGACTACGATTACATCGATATCACCAATCCTTTCTTACGGAAAATGCCGTTGGCTGTGCAGCCCTTCAAACTTTCCGAACGACTCCCGCAAAACGAAAAAGCAGCTGTGGAGGCAGCTGGGCTTATTTCAGAAACATTAGAATTTACAGGATATTTTGAGATAATCAACCCGGAAGCATTCCTGGTGGACGTTCATAATCCGCCGATTATCAGGCCCAATATCGAATTTGCCAACTGGACCGGCATCGGCGCCGAACTGCTGGTGACCGGGGGGCTGCATGTGCGCAACGGCCTGGTCGAGGTGGAACTGCGGCTGTTCGATACGTTTAAACAGCAGCTGCTGGTGGGCAAAAAATACCGGGCACTGCCGCGGGACCTGCGCCGGGTGGTGCGCCGATTTTGCAGTGCGATCCTGTTCAATCTGACCGGCAGCCGGGGATATTTTGACAGCGATATTGCCTTTATTTCAAACGGGTCTGGAAAAAAAGAGGTGTTTATCTGTGATTTTGACGGGTTCAACCCCCGCCAGTTTACCAAAAACCGGGCCATCACCCTGTTCCCCGCCTGGTCTTCGGACCGCAAATGGATTGCCTACACCGCTTTCAACGCCGGCAAACCGAATTTGTACATCAAAAGTGTCACCCGCAAACGGGGGTACCTTTTGGATAAAAAAGGTATCAATACCAACCCGGCCTGGGTGCCGGGACGGTTTGAACTGGCTGCTACCCTTAGCTTTTCCGGCGATCAGGAAATTTATCTATTGACCGGAACCGGGAAAATTATTAAAAGATTGACCCATAGACGGGGTATCGACGTCTCACCGACTTGGTCCCCGGACGGCAAAAAAATGGCGTTCGTGTCCAAGCGCTCCGGCTCCCCGCAAATCTACATCATGACCGTAGCTAGCGGAGCCGTTGAGCGCTTGACTTTCGAAGGGCGCTACAACACCCAGCCGGACTGGTCGCCCAAAGGTGACCGGATCGCTTATACGGCCATGCGCGGCGGTCAAAGCGATATATTCACCATCGGTCTGGATAGTAGCGACCCGGTAAAGATGACAGAGAATTCAGGAGATAATGAGGCCCCGTCCTGGGCACCGGACGGAAGTCTCATCGCTTTCAGTTCAACCCGCGAGGGACCATCCAGGATATATGTAATGACTGCCTACGGCACTGACCAGCGAAGGTTGCTGTCCATGCCGGGAGAGCAGTCCAGCCCGGCCTGGTCCTCAAACGGCATCTATACAAAAGTGTTATCGGGTTCTTAAAAAGGAGGAAAAATGCGGAAAAAATTTTGGATCCATTTAGCTTTGTTGCTGGTTATACCCGGATTGCTGTTTACAGCTTCATGTGCCAAGAAAACCGTCAAGTCTGACATGTCAGCAACGACCGCAGAAGAACAGAGACAAACCGAAGAGGCCGCCACCCAGGCCCAGCAGGAGCGGGAACAGCAGGCGGCTGCTGAAGCCTCTGCCCAGATCGCCGAGGAAACTGCACAGCGCGATATGATGATTCAAAAGAACATGTTCGAAAGTGAGAGCGTCTATTTTGAATTTGACAGTTCCGCCCTGTCCCCGGTAGCTCAGGGTGTTCTGACCGGCAAGGCGGATTATCTCCGCGACAATCCCGGTTCCCAGGTGATTATCGAAGGTCACTGCGATGAACGGGGTACCCCCGAGTACAACCTGGCCCTGGGTGATCGGCGGGCCGAGAGCGCCAAAAACTTTCTCGTCAACATGGGCATCGATTCCTCCCGTTTTACCACGGTCAGTTACGGCGAAGAGAACCCGGTTGATGCAGGTCATGGTGAAGAAGCCTGGGCGAAAAACAGAAGAGCCAAGTTCCTTATCGAATAGATAAGACCGCCTGGTTCCGATGGTGCTCACCCGGAATTTTACCAGACCTACAGCTAAATGATCTGCTTGCCCGCCTTTTTGGCGGGCAAGTTGTTTAGAACCCATCTCAATAACGCCTTTGGGCCGATTCGCCTGCGGTTTTCCCACCGCCCCTTGGGCGTGCGTGCCGACTTTGCGTGTGAAGGCCCCACATCGCAATAGAAACACGGCAAAAAAGACAGCGCCCAAAGCTGAATATCAGGAAGGTTGCGCCATGAAAAGCACGCTAGTGTATATCCTGGGAATCGTGTGGTTGCTGACGGGCTGTATGGCCCAGCAGGAGGTCACGGTACTGGATGGGCGGGTGGCAGCGCTGGAAAAGCAGTCCGCCCGGGTGGTCGGGCAGGATGCCAGGTTGGATGCCAACGACAAGCAGGTGCGCGATATTCGCAGACAGGTGGCCGGCACGGCGGCCGATCTCGAAAGACTCCGGGAAGAACTCGAACTGATGCGCGGCAACCTGGAAGTGACCGAGCACCAGGTCGCGAAGAAACTGAGTGCCGGTGATGATGTCGAGGCAAAGCGTAAAATGGAATTGGAACGCCTCGAAGCGCAGCTGGTGGCGGCCAATCAAAAGATTGACCGTATATTACAATACCTCAATTTAGCGGGTAGCGGTGAAGCCGGGGCAACCCAACCCGAAACGGCGCCTGCGGCGGTCAGCCTGTCGGACAGGGAATTGTACGGACAGGCTAAAAAAGCATACGACAGCGGCAACCTGGAAGACGCGCGGCAGGGGTTCATGGATCTGCTCAAACAGCATCCCAAATCCAAAAACGCGGACAACGCCCAATTCTGGATTGGGGAAACCTACTACCGGGAAAAGTGGTTTGAGAAAGCTATTCTGGAATACCAGAAAGTAATTGAAAAATATCCCAAAGGTAACAAGGTTCCGGCTTCCCGGCTCAAACAGGGGCTGGCTTTTTCCAACCTCGGCGACAAAACCAATGCCCGGCTTATCCTGCAGGAGCTGATCAAAAAGCACCCGCAGTCAAATGAGGCCAAAATCGCGGCAAAGAAGTTGAAGAAACTCAAATAGCGTCCGTCATCTGCGTATGGTAAAAGTTATCGGCATAGACCCCGGACTGGCGGCCACCGGGATCGGACTGGTCCAGGGGGAGGATACCCACCTCTGCGGATATTCATACGGATGTATCAAAACCCCGAGTCAGGACAAAACCCCCGCCCGCCTGGACTGTATCTATACCCGGCTCTCGCAGCTGCTCGCGGATGAAAAACCGGACCTCATGGTAGTCGAGGACGTTTTTTCGCTGCATAAATATCCAAAGTCGGGCATCGATCTCGGCAAGGTGACCGGGGTGATCCTGCTGGCCGGCAGCCGGGCCGGCCTGCCGGTTGTCGAACTGGCGGTGCGTGGAGCCAAAAAGATTCTGACCGGCAGCGGGAATGCCGATAAGGAGCAGCTCGAGCAGGCGGTTCGGCGCATTGTCTGTGCGCCGGAACCCATCCGGCCCTACCATGCATCCGATGCCATTGGCCTGGCCATAATAGGACTTTACAGATATGATCGGTTACATCGAGGGTAAACTGCTCGAAAAAGAAAACGAGCGACTCCTGGTGCTGGCCAACCAGGTCGGTTATGAAATCCTGCTGCCCGCCATCGTCATGGCATCCTTGCACGATAAAGACGTTGGCGATGAAGTGGCGCTGTACATCTACTACCAGCAGACCGAACGGCAGCCGAAGCCGGTGCTGATCGGTTTCAATCGGAAATTGGAAAAGGACTTTTTTCAACTTTTCATTTCCGTGGCGGCCATTGGTCCCCTGAAGGCCGCCAAGGCGATGACCCTGCCGGTGGGGGAGATCGCCCGTGCCATTGAAGCTCGGGACGCGGCCGCTTTGAAGCAACTGGAAGGTATCGGCAGCCGTACTGCACAAAAGATTATCGCCACCCTGGAAGGCAAGTTGGACCAGTTCCTGCTCGCAGCCGAGCCGGTCCGCAAGGTACCGGCCCAGGCCGAAGACATCGCCCAGCAAGTCCTGGAGGTCATGACCAACCAGTTGGGGCATCGACCGGCGGATGCCCGACAGATGATAGCGGAGGCCCTGCAGCGCAAAGAACGGATTTCCACGGCGGAAGAACTATTTGACGAAGTCTACCGGGGTGAAACCTCCCATGACCAATGACATCTTGACCCATAGATCCGATATTTCCAACGCCTTGTCACCGACGAGCCTGCCGGTGGATCGCGAACTCGACATGTTGTCCCTGCGGCCGGGCAAGCTGACCGAGTATATCGGTCAACGGGAGGTGGTGGAAACCCTGAACATTGCCATAGAAGCGGCACACTTGCGGGAAGAGCCGCTGGATCACATCCTGTTTCACGGGCCGCCGGGTCTGGGTAAAACCACCCTGGCCCATATCATCGCCAACGAAATGGGCGGCCAGTTGACCGTCACCTCGGGACCGGCCCTGGACAAAAGGGGCGACCTGCTGGGGATATTGACCCACCTGCAGGCCGGGGATATCCTCTTCGTGGACGAAATCCACCGCATTCCCAAGGTGGTTGAAGAGTTCCTGTACCCGGCCATGGAAGATTTCGCCGTCGATTTTGTCTTCGACAAGGGCATCCACGCCCGCAGTCACCGCTTTCGCCTGAAACGCTTTACCCTGGTAGGCGCTACCACCCGGGTAGGCCTGCTGTCTGCACCGCTGCGCGATCGATTCGGGATATTCCGGAATTTGGATTTCTACTCAAAGGACGACCTGGTCAAAATAACCGAGCGCTCCGCATCTTTGCTGGAGATGCCCATTGACCCGGACGGTGCCGCGGAGCTCTCCATGCGCTCGCGGGGGACGCCGCGGATTGTAAACCGCTTGTTGAAGCGGGTCCGCGATTTCGCCCAGGTCCGGGCCGATGGTCAAATCAACCGGGAGACCGTCGCAGCGGCCTTGGACCTGGAAGGGGTCGATTCGCAGGGATTGACGGTGCTCGACAGGCGCTATTTGAGGACCATCATTGAGTTCTACCAAGGCGGCCCGGTCGGCATTGAAGCGGTCGCCGCCACATTGCAGGAAGAGACCGACACCCTGGTTGACGTAGTCGAACCGTATTTATTGAAAATCGGAATGATCATGCGGACCTCTTCCGGGCGCAAGGCTTCCGAAGCCGCCTACCGCCATCTGGGAATCAAGGCTCAGGGCCGTTTGTTTGACCGGGGTTGAAACGTGGGAACCGTTACATTACTGACAGATTTTGGACTGGCAGACGCCTGGGTTGGTATGATGAAGGGGGTCATCCTGGGGATCAATCCGGATGCCCGCATCGTGGATATCACCCATCAGATTCCGCCGCAGGATACGCGGACGGCTGCCTGGAAGCTGGCCGCTGCCTATTCCTATTTTCCCCGTGACACGGTCCATGTGATTGTCGTGGATCCGGGTGTCGGCAGTGACCGGGCAATCATCTGTGCCCGGCTGGGCGATCAATTCTTTGTGGCCCCCGACAACGGCGTGCTGTCAGCCGTACTGAAAGCCGATCACCATCCGAATGAGATTCGGTTTCTGGACAATCACGATCTTTGTCTGGATGTAATCAGCAAGACCTTTCATGGCCGGGATATCCTGGCTCCGGTCGGGGCGCACCTGTCACTTACGCATGATATCGAATCGACCGGGGCTGTCGTCCCGGCCGCCGACCTGGTAAGCCTGGAACTGCCGGAACCTTCCCAGGCCCCGTCCGGCGAACTGCGCGGTGAGGTGATCCTCATTGATCATTTCGGCAATATCATCACCAATATCGATAAATCGGCCCTGGACGCCTTTTTACAAACCAATGGTAACTGCCGGCCTGAGATACGGCTCGGGGAGCACTGCATCGCGGGTCTACAGCAATCCTACCTGCAGGGGCTCCCGGGTCAGCCCCTGGCGATATTCGGCAGCATGGGTTTGTTAGAGATTGCCATCTTCGGCCGGGATGCCTGCCAGGCACTGCACGTGGCCTGCGGCGATCGGGTGATCATTGCCAGGCCCGGGTAACGCCCGGTGGATAAAACAGGGTGATATTACCGCCGGCCCCACCGGATCTAAAGAGCATGCCGATTACTAACTATTTGACATTCAATGGTAATCCTATATAATGCCGATGAAAAATGATAGCCGTTAAAGTTAGGAGGTTCGTTGTTTGGATAGTCTTAAAATAAATGGATGGATGTTGCTTGCGACATTACTGGTCCTGCTGACAGTACCGGCCGGTGCTGCTGCGTCTGCAGAGTCGGGCAGGCCCAGGTTGATCCCCGATCTGTTTGTGTCGATGCCTGCTAGTGAACGTCCCGCCTATGCCCTGGTCGTAGAGAAAAAATCTCAGCAGATTACCCTTTTCAAGTATGACGGCCAGTACGAAGTGGTCAAAACCATGAAATGCTCAACCGGTAAAGCGCGCGGTGACAAAAAGATCAGCGGGGATAAAAAAACGCCGGTGGGGGCCTACTTTTTTACCCGGGAGTTCAGTGACCAGGAACTGGCACCATTATACGGCACCCGTGCTTTTCCGATCGACTATCCCAACTTGATGGACCGGCGCGAGGGACGCAACGGATACGCCATCTGGATGCACGGCACCAATCGCCCCCTTAAGGATCGGGATTCAAACGGCTGCATCGCACTCGTGAATAACGATATCGACAAACTATCCGATTATATCGCGTTGAAGGATACCCCGATCCTGATTGCTGAGAAAATCGATTATAAGCCCTACACCCAGGCGCAATCGGAGGATGCCGCCATTCGTTCATTCCTGGCCGCTTGGAACAAAGCCCTGGCAACCGGCACTTACCATGACTATCTGGCCCACTACGATTCTCAATACCTGCCGGATATTTCCTGGTGGATGCAATGGCTCCAGGCCCGTAATCCAAGGCCGCCTGCCGCGGGTGTGATTGCCACCCGGTTGGATTGCCTGGGTATCTATAAACACCGGGAACTCTATGTCGCCATGTTTGACCAGCGGCTCGCGGTGGGTGACATTGAGGCCCTGGCCGGCCGCCGGAAGATCTTTATAGCCGACATTGACGGCGACCCGCGCATTGTGGGAGATGCGTTCATGGCGTCCGGCGATGCCCAGCCCGGGGGGGCTGTCGGTTATCCGCTCTTGTCGGCGGCCCGGACACTCCGATCCCGACATTCCGGCGATGCGGCCATTGCGAGTTTGGTTGACCGGTGGCTGGCAGCTTGGTCGGGAAAAGATATCAACGCTTATGGCGATTGCTATTCGAAACATTTTCGGTCCAAGCGGATGGACAAGCAGACCTGGCTAACCTACAAGAATCGGCTGAACAAGACCTACAGCTACATACATGTAAGCGGGGACAATATTAAAATCGTACGGGAGCAGGACAAAGCCACCGTGACGCTTCATCAAACTTACGCATCCAATGCAATTAAGGCCAAAGGCATAAAAACTTTGAGCCTAAGACTGGAAGACGGAAAATGGAAGATATTCCGAGAGACGTTCAAAAAGAATTAGACAGTTACAAGGCGCCGAAAAAAAACCGTAAATCCGGGCATTGGACACTGTTGTTCGTAGGTGATCAGGGGGAAGTGATCACAATTCGAAAGTTCAAAGGGTTGATGCTGCTGGCGGTTTTTATCATGGTGGTGGCCCTTTCAGCGGCCGCCAGTATCTATATGTTGTATAAAAAGCCCTTTGAGGAAAATCGGCGGCTCGAAGCTGAACTGTCCAGGGTTGGTGGGCAGATCCGGATGCTGGGGGAAGAGCGGGATCTGCTGCTGACCCGGCTGGGGATAGCGGAATCCAAGCTGAAAAAGACTCAGGTGGCAGCGGAGCAGGCTGCGGCAGCCGGCGAACAAGAAAGTATACCGGTGGACGCACCGGCGGTTGCGGCACCCCTCGAATCTGCCGGGGCGGCGGTTGGGCCGGCTGCGCCCAGCCTCCCGGCAGAACCTGAATCGCCGGTGAGAAAAGAAGCTCCGCCGACCGAGACGCCTGAGGAAGTAAAACCGGAAATTAAAGTGGATGTACTGAATTTTCAAGTACGCCATGAACCGGAACAGAAGCTACTAAACGTTCAGTTCCGGTTGAAAAACGTGAATGTGGAAGCCGGGGCTGTCTCCGGCCGGACGTTTGTTGTCCTGAAAAACGACCAGGGCGCGGATAGCGGAATCCTGACCATTCCGCAAGCCCGGCTAGTCGATGGCAAACCGGCCCGTATCCACCGGGGACGCTACTTCTCAATTTCAAGATTCAATATCGTAAAGTTCAAAAAGGCTTATGAGACGTCACCGCAAGTATTGGACAACGCTACGGTATTTGTGTATTCGGGTGCCGGGGATTTGCTGCTGGAGAAGCATTTTACAATCGAAAATCCCTTTATTGAAACGGTGGCGCCGGCGGCGACCGGCTATGATCAACGGCCTGAAGAAGCCGCAGAACCCGGTGCTGCGCAGGAAGGTTTCGAACCGCCCAATACCATTTTGAACAACTGATCCGGTGTTTGTCTTCGTACCGGTAAGGGTCATAACACGTGATTTCAAGATTTAAACATACTTTCCTGGCATTAATAGCCCTGGTCTGGTTGTTGGTTGCCGGATCTTACCCCGTCGCAGCTCAAGAGCGCGTGCATACTGTTTTCTTTGAGGGAACCGACCACGAACTCAATGTGTACCGGATCTACGGCCAGCAGCCGGGCAAAACGATTCTACTGATCGGCGGGATTCAGGGGGATGAGCCGGGCGGCTTTCTATCGGTTGCCCTGTATGCGGACATCAGCCTGGCCAAGGGCAACCTGATCGTCGTACCCCGGGCAAATTTTCATTCGATCGTGCTCCGGCGGCGGCAGATCAATGAAGATATGAACCGGAAGTTCGGCGCCAGTAAAAAGAAGGGGTATGAAACAGAGGTCGTGGCTATCCTCAAAAAGTTGATTGCCGAAAGTGACTGCCTGCTCAACATGCATGACGGTTCCGGTTTTTTTGCGGAGACCTGGGTAAATCCCAACCGGAATCCTAAAAAATACGGACAATCCATTATTGCCGATGCGGATACCTATACCTCGCGCCAAAGCAATGTAAAGATTGAACTGGGTGAAATGGCCCGGGAAGTGTGCCGCCGGATGAACATCCATATTGAAGACCCGGACCATTTTTTTCGCTTCAATAATCACCGGACGGCGGAAAAAAATTCACAGCATAAAGAACAGCGCGGTTCGGCAACCTACTATGCTTTGACGCGCTACGATATTCCGGCCTTTGGGATTGAGACCAGCAAGTCACTCTCACTGGAATTGAAGGTTCTGCATCATAATCTGGCCGTTAACGCCTTTATGGAGCTTTTGGATGTCGTGCCGCAAACACCGCGTATGAACCTGGAAAAGCCCCTGCTTGACTATCTGGTCCTTTCGGTGAACGACACCCTGCCGGTTGTGCTCAAAAACCAGCAGACCCTGCGAATTAACCAGGGCGACAAGGTGACCATCTCGCATATTGAGGCAAATTACGAACGCGGCCTCAGTGCCGACCTGGTCGGTCTGGGCACGATCAATGATCTGCGCAAACCGATCGCGATCAGAGCGCCCACCCGCATCGTTGTGCGCAAGGACTACTATCCGTGCGGCAGTGTTTACATCGACATCGGTCCGCCGGCCCCGACGGCAACTGTGGCTGCCGCCGCACCGCCGGCGCAGGCAGCCCAACAGTCGGGGCCCCTCTTTTTCAAATTGAAGCGCAACGGTATCACCGAGTATTACAACAACTACGGCCGCTTCAAGATCATTCGCGGTGATATTTTTGAAATCGTGGACGTGGTGACGACCCTGGCGGACCCCTCCGACCTGGTCGTTAATCTAAAAGGGTTTGTGGGCCAGCGATCCCAGAATACCGGGGAGGATCGTGGCTATCGGATAAACTCCGGCAAGGACTTGTGGAAACGCTACTCCCTGAAAAAGAAGGGCCGCAAGTACCAGGTCATTGTCACCCTGGAGGATGAGGAAGTCGGCAAACTGTTTATTGATTTGGCTGAGCCGGAATTCAAGCACGCTATTTTCGGCTTTGCCGACGGCTCCCTGCGTTGTTTCATCCCGGGCAGCACCATGGACGTCAGTCCGGATGCGCCGCCGCAACTGGTGGCTCTGGCAACCAACATCAACCAGAATTCCGGCGTCCGGGCCTATCTTTCCGGTCCCGGCGTCAAGCCCCGGCGGATCAAAATTAAGACACCGCTGTTCAAAGATCAAGCACTGCCAAGGGCGACCCCGGCCGATAATACCTACCGGTTGGACGTACGCCGGGGCAAGGTCTCCTTGGGCTTTATCAATATAAACCCCTCAACAGAATTACCCCAACAGCAAGGAAGAGATGTGAAAAGAAACCCCAAAGATTTTTCCATAATTGACAAGGCGTTAACGGTGGACGGTACACTGACGACGCAGGGAAGGCTGGTTATCAAGGGGACCGTCAAGGGCGCGCTGGAAGGCGATACCGTGGTGATTGCCAAAGAAGGCTCGGTCTATGCCGATACCAAGGTTGCCAGTATGACCATCGGCGGCACCTTCGAAGGAGAAATCCACGCCTCCAAGGAGTTGATAATTCTTTCGACCGGCAATTGCTCCGGACACGTAGAGTGCAAGGATTTTGTCGTGGAAGCCGGCGGGGTGCTCAACGCCCAGGTTACCTGTATCAAGTCGGGTGATACAAAGCCGAATCGTTTCCTTTAGAAGCTATCTCAAGAATCCATTCTTGCGATAGCTTCTATCATAAACAGCAAACACAGGGGGTGATTATTTCAATCACCGGATTCAAACCGGGTTTTAAGTCTGGCCAGGTCCAATGCCAGACCTTCAAAATTGGCAAAGGTGATATCTGAGAAGTCGAGCTGGTAGGCCTCTTTAACCAGTTCGAATAGTTCGTGATAGGTCAACACACTGCGGTGTTCCCAGGCAAAGCCCATCTTTTTTGAAAGATCCCGTATATTTTCCGTGCGACCCTCTATTTCCAGAAAATATCCGTAGGGCAGGGTATCCAGGCACAAATGGGTGCCGTCCAAGATGAAGGTTTCGCGCCATTTTTCATAGATGCGCATGGTGGTATAACCCAACGCGGCCATGATTTGCCTGGTGTCGGTGAAATCCGATACCTGCACCTCGATTTCCCGGCGAACCTTGAATTCCCGGTCGGGGGTCTCGGGCGGGGACTTAAATGTAAGCAGGGCTCCATCCGCCTGCCTGAGGCGCAGCAGGGCACCTTTCCGGAACAGGGTCAACCCGGGCTGGTCGAGGATATGGTTTGATTCGAAAACCCGGCCGCGTGACCGCGCGCCCAGGCCCAGGATGGCTGTCCGGACGGCAGCGGGGTCTTCGAGAAAAAATTTTACTTCGATTTCCAGGTTCTCCATGGCATCCGCTATCGTTTTAATGGCTCGCCCACAGGGTATTGGCAGCTTGTTATTGCATAACGGCTTTATATCACAGAGGTTTTTAAAATGACAGCACCAAGGGCAGTGCCGAGATTTTTAAGTTATTTTTCTAAATTAGGCTTGACAAGACTATAGTTTTTATATAATTATCCCAGATTCTGAGATACACAGAGGAGAAAGAACGGTGAAAAAATATACGCAAAGCGCGAAAAAAGGTGAACATAAAGAGAATTGGTGGGTCGTTGACGCTGAAGGGCAGGTATTGGGGCGCCTGGCAACTGCCATCGCTGCAAGGCTCCGCGGAAAGCACAACCCGGCTTTTACGCCGCATGTAGACACGGGGGACGCCGTTGTGGTGATCAATGCCGATAAAATTGTCCTGACCGGCAAGAAGCTCCAGAAAAAGATTTACTACCGGCATAGTGGCTATATCGGAGGACTCACGAAAATTACCGCAGAAAAACTGCTTGAAAAGCGCCCTGAGGAACTGATCCGGCATGCCGTCAAAGGTATGCTGCCGAAAAATAAACTGGGCCGGAAGCTTTTCAAAAAGCTCAAGGTTTATACCGGCAATACCCATCCGCACAAGGCCCAGCAGCCGGAGGCAATGGCCAACTAAACCAGCCGCGGTTTAATGCCGCGCACGACCGAGGGATTCAATGGATAATCAGAACACGTTTTACGCAACAGGCAAAAGAAAATCCGCCATCGCCAAGACATGGCTGACACCGGGTAACGGCCAGATTACGGTCAACAAAAAACCGCTGGATGAATATTTCAGGGTGGAGACCGCTAAAATGCTGCTGGCACAGCCTTTCGCCATCACCAACACAAGCGGGGAATACGACGTGAAAGTCAAGGTGCTGGGCGGCGGTGTGACCGGCCAGGCCAATGCCATCCGACACGGTATTACCAAAGCCCTGATTCTTGTCAATCCGGATTACAGGGGCCCTCTTAAAAAAGCCGGTTTCGTTAAACGGGACCCGCGGGTCAAGGAAAGAAAGAAGTACGGGCAGAAAGGGGCCCGGGCAAGGTTCCAGTTCTCGAAACGTTAAAATTCGTTTCCATACAGAATCAAAGAAGGAGCACGGATGGAAATCCGGTGCTCCTTTTTTTGTTTATTCAGTCTTTTAGAACCTGCAATCTGAGGCCAGGCCTGAGGTCTCCGGCTATGCCGTAAAAACACGATTCTCGCGCAGAGGCGCAGAGACGCTGAGACGTCCTCCTTAAACTATAAATCAATGCACAGTCCAGCGAAGTCGGGAAAGCAAAAACAAGTTTTCGTCGCACTTTCGTGCGAAAAACCATTTCAAGCTTTAAGTTGGAAAGGCTCATTGGGTTTTCCGGCGAAGCCGGACATATTCTTGGTTTTCGCTGCGTCTCTGCGCCTCGGCGCGATGCATAGTTTTTTCAATGTATTATAGCTGTAGCCTCTCTCTGCCACTCACTATCCCGGTCTGAGTTACACGAACGTAATCGCTTCTTCGAATACCGTTAGCTGCCGCAGCCCATTCGCTTCCACCACATGGGTATTTTCTATGCCGACCACGCCTTTGCCGGGCATCACCACTTTTGGTTCCAGGGCGATGACCATCCCGGCGGCCAGGGGCAGTTTCTGCCCTTTGGCCAGGAAAGGGAACTCGTCCAATTCGACGCCGATGCCGTGGCCGATAAAACGGACGCGCTGGTCACCGGCGCCCATAAAGAATGCGTCCAGTCCCTGTTCAGTGGCCCGGGCCAGGGCCAGCGCGTACAGTTCTCCAGCTGGCACGCCTGGTCGGGCGGCTGTCTTGATCATTTCCTGGATATCAAGCATGGCCGCATGGGCCTGTTTCAGTTCATCGGGCAATTCACCGGTGGCAAAAATACGGGTATGGTCGGCCAGGTACCCTTGCCAGGCAAAGACATAATCCAGGAGCACGGTTTCATTGCGGCCAATCTTCCGAAACCCCGGCCCCTGGGCAAAAGCCGGCGATGTGCCGGTTCCCCCGGTGGGGGATGCCAGGTAACTGGGAGCCGCTGCGGCGGGTCCCGACATGAGGTGCCCGTAGAACATTTCACTGCCCCACAAGCGCATGCGCACAAACCCCTGGTGACCCAGCGCCCGGGCCCGGGCTTCGACCAGACCGGCCAACTCGATTTCGGTCAGGCCGGGCTCCAACAGCGCACCCATGCTGCCGGCGACTTGGTCCGCCCGCCTGGCCGCCTCGGTAATCAGCTCAATCTCGTATGCTGATTTGACGGCCCGTGTCATGCGGATCAGGGTTGACGCGTCCCTGATCCGGCAGGCGCTGAAAATTTTCTGATAGGCGAAGTACAAATTTACCGGCAACACATCACTTTCCAGGCCCAGGGAAGCAGGCTGGGGGTACTCGTATTCATTCAGGATTTCCGGAATCTGCCGTGGACTGGACAGGGGTACGATTCTTTCCAGGGGAGATTCGGCGCGGGCCCGGGCCAGGTCTTTGCGAACCATGACAATCGGCTGTCCGTCGGCCGGGATGTAAAGGTGGGCCTGTTGAGCCGTCCCCGCGAAATAAAACAGGTCCGAGTTCTGGATCACCAGGATCCCGTCCAGGTCATCAGCCGCCATTTTCGTCTGCAACGCCTGAATGCGATGCTCTAATTCCGACAACGGGGTCTGTTGTAATTCGGTTGGTTCCATTTTTTTACTCTGTTTCAGTTGGCTGGCAGCGCACATAGTGGTCCTCGGCTACGCGGACCAGACTGCCGCTGGATTGGGCACAGTGGGCGGTGCTCTCCGGACAATGAGCGTAATAAGCGCAGGCTGCGGGGCTGTCCGGGGTCCGACTATCCTCAGGTGTCGCGGTTTGCTCGGTGTCGGCCGCTTCAGACCCCGGTTCAAGAATCGAAGCGAGTAGGGCGTGGGTGTAGGGATGTCGAGGCTGGTCAAACAGGTCGGCCGCCGGTGCCGATTCAACGATTTTTCCTTGATACATGACACATACGCGGTTGCAAAGATAGCTGACCACATTCAAGTCGTGAGAAATGAAGAGGTAGCTCAAACCCAGTTCGGCCTGGAGGTCTTTGAGGAGGTTGATGATCTGGGCCTGGATGGAAACATCCAGGGCCGACACCGGTTCATCGCAGATGATTAGAGACGGATCAACACTCAAGGCCCGGGCGATCCCCACCCGCTGGCGCTGCCCACCGCTGAATTCGTGTGGGTAACGATCAGCCGAAGCGGTGGGCATACCGACCATGTCCAGCAACTGGCCAATACGTTTTTGACGCGCGTTCCGGTCGACAGTGCCGGCGATACGGACCCCTTCGCCGATGGAGGCACCCACGGTCATCCGCGGGTTCAGGGAACTGTAGGGATCCTGGAAGACGATTTGGATCTCCCTGCGCAGCGGTTTGAACTGGCGCTCGGTTAGGTTGACCAGATTTTGATTCTTATAGCGAATTTCGCCCGCGTCGGCAGTTAACAGGTGCAGGAGCAGGCGTGCCACGGTCGTTTTGCCGCAGCCGCTTTCACCCACCAGTCCCAGGGTCTGGCCCTGGACGATATCGAAGTCAACCCCGTCTACCGCCTTCATGTTTGAAACGGCTTTTTGCAGCATGCCCCGGCGGATGGGGAAGTATTTTTTCAGCCCCCGAACCTGCAGCAAGGGTGTATCTTGTCCGGTGCCCCTGTTCATTGGTTACAATTCCTCCAGCGGGTAGTCGACAACCGGACAGCGGACCAGGTGCCCGTTGCCATGATCAACCATGTCCGGCAGGTCTGTTTCGCACGTTGTGATGCGATACCGGCAGCGTGGATGAAAGGGGCACCCTGCGGGCTTATAAGCCGGATGCGGAACATTCCCGGCAATGTTATAGAGCCGTTGGCCGCGTTTTTCCCTGGTAGGCAGGGCGGCCAGAAGGGCCTGGGTGTAGGGATGCCCCGGTTGGTTGAACAGTTCACCTGCGGTCGCCTCCTCAACGACCATGCCGGCGTACATCACATACACCCGGTCGGCGATGGACGAGACCACCCCCAGATCGTGGGTGATGTATTGTATGGCCATGTGGTGGCGCTCTTTCAGGTCCCGCAGGAGTTTTAAAATGCGGGACTGTACCGTCACATCGAGAGCGGTGGTGGGCTCATCGGCGATGACCAGGTCCGGTTCACAGGCCAGCGCCATGGCAATCATGACGCGCTGGCGTTGACCGCCGCTCAATTGATGCGGATAGTCCGCCAACCGGCGGTGGGCATCGCGTATGCCCACATCGGTCAATAGCTGGATGCAGCGCTCCTGGATTTCTGCAAGTGCCAAGCGGTTATGGATACGGATGGCTTCCTCAATTTGGTTGCCGATTGTAAACAGGGGGTTCAGGGACGTCATCGGCTCCTGGAAGACCATGGCGATCTTGCGCCCGCGGATGGATTGCAGGGCCGCTTCCTCCAGCGTGAGCAAGTCCCGGCCGTTGAATAGGGCCTGGCCGCCGGCTATTTCGGCCGGGGGTGATGGCAGCAAGCCCAGCAGGGCCAGGGCCGTCACCGTCTTGCCACAGCCGGATTCACCGACGATGCAGACCGTTTCCTGGCGACGGACCTGAAAGCTGACGCCGTCTACCGCGCGCGCGATGGTACGATCTCCCCTGAAGAACACCTGCAGGTCACGCACGTCTAAGAGGATGTTGTCGGTCTGTATGTCCATTTGGAGATCGCTGCTAATTGCGTTCCCTTAGTTTCGGGTTAAATATATCCCGCAGGCCCTCACCGAACAGGTTGAAAGCCAAGACCACAATCAGGATAACGATGCCCGGAGCGAACGTCAGCCAGGGGGCATCGAAAATGAATGCCTTGCCGTCGGAGAGGATATTGCCCCAGGTGGCATGCGGCGGCGGCACGCCAAAGCCCAGGAAACTCAGGCCGGCCTCGGTTAAAATGGCCGAGGCAATGCCCAGGGTGGCCGACACGAGCACCGGGGCGATGGCGTTGGGCATCATGTGGCGGAATATGATCCGTGCATCGCTCAAACCGAGGACCCGGGCGGCAGCTACAAAATCCTGTTCGCGGAGCGACAGGAATTCGGCCCGGACAAACCGCGTGGTGCCCATCCAGCTGGTCAGGCCGATAACAATCATGATGTTATACAAGCTGGCCGGCAGCAGGGCCACCACGGTAAGGATCAAAAAGAACGTGGGGAAGCATAGCATAATGTCCACCATCCGCATGATCAGGGTATCCACAGAAAAAACCCGGGTGCGCAGCAGGTATGCAAACTGGTTCCGGGGGCTGGGAACCGTAGCTTGATCAGACTGGCGCCGGAGCCAGCCTATAAGCGGCAGGGCCAGTATGAATGCCAGGACAGCCGCAGGGATATTTCCAGATAGTGTGGCCAGGGGCACCGCGGCCAGCAGCCCGAAAAACAGCAGATTATCTAGTCGGATATGCAGCTTGCCGTAGTAGCCGGCAATGCCGCCCAGGATAATGCCGATGAACACAGAAATACCGACGGCCACGAATCCAACCGTCAACGACACCCAGGCCCCCTGCAGCATCCGTGCAAAAACATCGCGGCCCAAATCGTCGGTGCCCAGCAAGTACACGCCCATGAAGGGGATCTCTTCCGGTCGCAGGGAAGAAATGTTGGCTTTGGACAACGGCGAGCGTAACTTTTCCTGCAGTCTGACCGTGGAAGGATCCACCACGGGGTCGACGCCGGTTGTGAGAATCAGACCGATGAGGGCCACTAAAAAGAACAGACCGAAGACAATCAAGCCGGAGAGCGCCAGACGATTCTTGCGCAGCAGAGCCCAGAATTCGCTGCGCGGAGAACGCGGCGGCGGTAGTAAGGCGCTATCTCCGGTCGCTGATAGTTGGTTGGTCTGCGTTTCAGCCATTAGAGTTTTATCCTCGGGTCAACCACCATGTAGAGTATGTCAGATATGAACGTACCGACCAGCACCAGCACGGCGGAGATGAAATTGACGGTCAAGATGACCGGATAATCCCTCGCCAGGATGGCTTCGTAGGCCATTCGACCCATGCCGGGCCATGCGAAAATTGACTCGATGATGACTGACCCGCCGATCAGACCCGGCAGGATCAGGCCGAACATGGTCACAAAAGGCAGCAGCGCATTGCGCAGGGCGTGACGGTAGTAAACAGTTTCCGTAGGCAGCCCTTTGGCCCGGGCGGTTCGTACATAGTCCTGATTGATGATCTCCAGCATCTGGCTGCGGACGTACCGGGATAATACTGCAATACCGGCGGTTGCGCCGAGGATGGAGGGGAGGACCGTATGCCAAGTTCGGTCCATGATCTGAAAAAGCGGCGGCGCATTCGAAAAGCCGAATGTTTCCATACCAATAACCGGCACGTGCAGCCAATTCACAAATAGAATGATAAGGATGTAGGCAAAGAAAAATCCGGGGATTGAAATCAGCATGTAAGCAAAAAAGGTAGTTGACTTGTCCAGCGGACTGCCGCGATTTATAGCTGAGCCGATACCCAGCGGAAATGAGAAAGTCCACGTCAGCAGGGTACCGATGATAAACAGGGGCAGGCTGTTGAGAAAACGCTCCCATATTTTAGCCATGACCGGCCGCTGATCCTTCCACGATACGGTCTTGCCGGTGAAAAGATCTCTGTAAAACAGGTAGAACTGAATGTGGTAAGGCTTGTCCAGATTCAGTTCCTGGCGCATTCGCTCCATGATTTCGGGTGTGAATTTTGGATTCAGTGGATCGATTTCACTGGGTTCGCCGGGGGCCAAATGGATGATCAGAAACGATACCACGGCCACGAAAAACAGGGTGATAAGTTTTTGAACCAGGCTTCTTCCAATGAATGACAGCATGCTGAGCTATCCTCTGTCGGTCAGGGCAGGCACATTGCCTTTTTTTATCCACTGATTGAAATGATACAGATATGAACCCGATTTAGTTGGCACGATCGGAAGATAAACCGGGTTGCCATTATTGTCCAGCACCTGCCGAACGATGCGTTTGTCGAGCAGGGCAGTCCAGCGCCCCACATATAGGAAGGTATAAGGTTGCTCCGCTGCGATGATTTCATGCAATCGGTGGCAATCGGCGACCTGTTGGGCATGGTTATATTCCCGGCGGATCTTTACGATCAAATCGTCAGCCTCGGGATTGTTAAAACCTGCGAAGTTGAGCTGGTATTTCCCGGTCTGGCTAGAGTGCCAGATCTGGTATAGATCCGGTTCGATGCCCATGGACCATCCCAGGATCAGAGCATCGAAATCCAGCTGGTTGACCCGTTTTTGGATGAACACCGACCACTCGATTTGATCTGTGCGAACGTCTACACCAATCCGTTTCCAGGCATCCTGGGCAATGGCCAAGATGGCTTTGCGCAGATTATTGCCATTATTCGTTATCAGGGTGAACTGCATCCGGCGGCCGTCTTTCTCAAGCCAGCCCTCCGAGTTGCGATGCCAGCCGGCTTTGGCAAGCAATTCCAGGGCACCTTCGGGGTCATAGGGCAACGGTTTGATATCCTGGTTGTAGTAATCCGTCTGCTTGACAAACGGCCCGGTAATAGGTTCAGCCTGGCCGTATAGCACATAGCGGATGATTTTTCCTGTGTCGATAGCCATCCCGAGGGCACGACGGACTTTAGGGTCGTCGAACGGCTTCCGACGCAGATTGTAAGCAATATATGAATATCCGAAAGATAACCCGGAAAAATTCCGAAAGCGCGTATTGCTTTTCAATCTGGCCACCTGGTGAGGCAGCACATTGTAGTCGTCTACTGTCCCGGCGTAAAATTCCATTTCCTGTGTCAAAGGATCAGGAATAATACGCATCACATAGCGATCGTAGTTCGGCGTTCCCTCCCAATAGCCCTCAAAGCGTTGCAATTTGATGTACTGGTCCGATTTCCATTCCTTAAAGGTAAAAGGACCAGAACCTACCGGCCTCTGATTGAAACTGCTCTGGCGTATCGTGAAGGTGGACGGTTCTTTGCCGGTCATCTTGGCTTCCGCTTTTAGGGTTTTTCTATCCAGAAGGTGCGCTGGCAATATACCCATCCCCCAGGTGCCCAATGCCGGTGAGTAAAGACGCTTGTAGGTGATCTTTATCGTTAGCGGATCGATGACGGTGAATATCTTGACCGGCTCGAAATCCGGGATGCGCGGCGAGCGGTTACGGGGATCGACAATGGCTTCATAAGTGAATTTTACATCTTCGGCATCAAGTTCATGGCCATCGTGGAAAAGGATACCGGGGCGCAGCTTAAAGACAATGACGGGGTTATGCTCTATGGCGGGCAGTAACTCGGATGCCAGATTCGCAAGCTGCTCATCAGGCAATTTAGACTGTGTTGATAAATATGACAGCGCTTTGAATGAAGAAAAATAACTTTCGCCAAGCAAACTCTCCAGACGTCCAAAAAGATGCTGGTCAACCCTGTTTAAGACCAATCTCAGGCGCGCGGGCGCGTCGATCCTGAGCTTAACCGGCATATTTTGGCCAGCTACGGATATAGTTTTCGTTACAACTGATTGTTTAGGGGGTAGCAGATCAATATTGGAGACATTGGCCAAGATCGGTTCTCCGGCTTTCTGTTTGGCGCGTAGCCATGCCAGTAGATTTTGCCCACTTACACCTTTACCAGTTGGGTCGGGCGCCGCATGGTTTAGATAGAAATAGGCGACCTCGGAAATGTTCCATTCACGAGCGATGCGGCCTCTGAACTGCAGGTTTTCGTCCCGGTCGATGAGACCCTCGAATACCATTGACGTAATTTGGCTGCTGGCGCTGTCGGCATTCAGGATTGGATTCAGCAGGCTGGCATCGCCGCTTGTGGCCGTAATGAACTGATTCAAGCGGTCCGGGTTGCCGCGCGTCTGCTCTTCATAGGTGGGCACCCAGAAATACGATTGCAGTAGAAAAAGGACGACAATAACGGGAACGATAATGAGGGCGCGTCGTGTGGTCATTTTGCTTAAAGGGTCGTGTGGATCGAAACGGGCGGCACCTCACGGGCGATGGGGTGCCCATCCGAACGGGGGTTGGGTTCGGACGGGCACTACCTTGAGGGTTCGACCTAATGGCCCTTGGCCGGTTATTTCTCCATCGGCGCAAGTTCCGGCGTAGCCGTCTGGGCGGCTTCTTCTGTAGCCGCTTCCTGCTGGGCGGCCAGGGCTTCTTCCGCTGCGCGTGCTTCTTCTTCGGCGCGGGCCTGGTTTGCAGCAAGTGTTTCAGTGAATAGCGCTTTCTTCTGTTCAATCAACTTGTGCAGGTTCTCGTCCGGGTTCAGGGCGGCGGCAGACGCCAGGTGATCCAGAGCGATTTCCAGGTCTTCGGCTGTTCCGCGGCTCGCCGCTACATTGGCTTTGTACAAGTAAATGGCAATTTCGATACCGTCGATGCGGGCATAGACAGCCTTGCGCAGATCCCGGGTATGGGCAAACTTAAGCGCCTTTTCCAGGTATTGCTTGATACCGTCGAAGTCCGGGAAACCGGGCGCCGCCAAAAGGGCATCGGCCTTATCGAGATAGTGGGCGTAGATCAGCGGGAATACAGCAGCTTTATCGTACGCGGGCTGGATCTCCGCCGGGGTTGGAACCCCGGGGAGGGTGACCAGCAGCCGGGAACCCAGCGGCGCGAATTTGCCCTGCCAGATTTCGATCGCACCCTCGGCGGGTTTGACATAGTACGTGCCGGCGTTGTTCATGGAGGCGCCGATAACCAGAAAAAAGAGCAGGAGGGCGATGCCGGCGGCACCGAACGTGAAGTACTGCCCCGTGCGGTCGACCGGTGGTGCAGGGGGTGCCGCGGACACGGCCGGTTCGGCGTAGGACACTTGGACTTTTTCAGCAGCCGTTTTTTCGGCGACAGCCTTTTCGGCGGCCGCTTTCTCGGTCGCGGCTTTTGCCTGGTCGGCCTGGGCGGCAGCGGCCTTGCGGCCGGCCTCCTGGATGGCGGCCGTATCGAAGCGGCGCCGCAGGACGGCCTTGATGCTTTCGATTTCCTTTTTATCCGTGCTGGCGATAAACGGCGGCGGGTCCGGAAACTTTACCTTTGCCCGGGAGGCCTTGACGATTTTTTCAGTTTTGGGCCAATCGAATTGCTGATGGAGCAGTGCTTTGCCGGTCAGTTTTTTAGCGGGTGCTTTTTTAGGTGCTGCTTTCTTGGCGGCAACGGTTTTGGCTACCGTCTTCTTGGCGGCTTTTTTCTTCGGTGCGGCCTTTTTCCGCGGTGCAGCTTTTTTCTTCGGCGCGGCCTTTTTCTTGGGAGCAGCCTTTTTTTTCGGTGCGGCTTTCTTGGGGGCAGCCTTCTTTTTTGCGGCTTTCTTCTTGGCGGTCTTTTTTGCGGCGGCCTTTTTAGCGGCGGCTTTCTTGGCCGGAGCCGACTTTTTGGCGGCACTTTTCTTTTTTGAGGTCGATTTAATCAGGCTCTTTTTTCCCATAAAAAACCCCTTTGAAAATGAATGAAATTGGAATATAGGCTGTAATTACATGCAAATAACTCACATATCGAATAAGGTATTATTTGTAAACACTTATTTGATTGACACCGGCCGGCGCCGAAAGGAAAATAGATCCTATGCCAACTGAGACGTTAAGCGCCAAAAAAGAAAAATTGACCGTCCGCCTGAAAGCACTGCAGTCAGTAGCGGTGGCTTTTTCCGGCGGTGTGGACAGCGCCTTTCTGGCCGTCATGGCCAGGCAGATTCTCGAAGACCGCATGATTGCTTTGAAAGCCGTCTCCCCGATACATTCCGGGCGGGAGCACCAGGCAGCGCTGCAGTTCGCCGAAACCTTCGACTTGCCGTTAAAAGTAATCTCCACCGATGAATTGGGTGTGCCCGGCTTTGTTGATAATCCTGCAGACCGCTGCTATCTGTGCAAACAGTACCTGATATCCCTGATGGCGGCCCAGGCTGAAAAATTGGGGTTTACCCATATTGCCCACGGTGCGAACCTGGATGACCTCGATGATTACCGCCCCGGCTTCAAAGCGGCCAAAGAACTCGACATCAAAGCCCCGCTTATAGACGCCGGTTTGACCAAAGCCGAGATCCGCCGCCTGTCGCGGGAAATGGGTCTGCCGACCTGGAACCGGCCGGCCATGGCCTGTCTGGCTTCCCGGGTACCGTATGGAATGCCTCTGACGAAAACTATCCTGGAAAAAATCGCCCAAGCCGAGAATCACCTGTATGACCTGGGCCTGGCCACATGCCGCGTTCGGCATCACGGAAACCTGGCCCGGATCGAGGTTGATCCGGCCGAGTTTTCCCGGCTGGTGTCCGGGCCAGCCCGGGAAGGCCTGGTTGCCGGGCTGAAAGCGTTGGGTTATGATCACATCTGCCTTGACCTGGAAGGTTATGTTCAGGGCAGTTTAAACCGGGCCCTGGAGCAACAGGAAAAGTGATAGCACCTGCCGAACGACCGGTCATCCTGGTGAGTGCCTGCCTGGTCGGCTGCCGGGCAAGGTACGATGACACGATTATCGAGGCCGTAGACGAACGGCTGGTGCGATGGGTTGCGGCCGGCTTGGTTTTGCCGTTTTGCCCGGAAACGGCCGGGGGTCTGACGGTTCCCAGGTCCCCGGCGGAAATTGCCGGCGGCGCGGGGCAGACCGTGTTGACCGGGAACGCGAGGGTGTATACGCGCGCGGGCCGCGATGTAACCACTGCGTTTGTGGATGGCGCCCGACTTGCCCTGGACGCCTGCCGGCATTTCAAACTGCATTTGGCCGTGCTGAAGGACGGTAGCCCTTCCTGCGGGACGACCCGCATTTATGACGGGCGTTTTAGAGGCTGCCAGGTTGCCGGACAGGGTGTCACCGCAGCCCTGTTGGCAACCCACGGTGTTGCCGTGTACAGCGAGGATAGCCTGGCGACGCTGAAAGTGCCGGTTTGAAAAGAAATTTGACAGGTTAAGTGTCTTCGGATACGCTCCAGTTTCAGCTTGGTAATATAGCTCCCCGGGAGGCATTGATGGCCAAAGAGGTACTGGAAGACCGCTCCGAACGCCGCGCCCATCCGCGATATGCCGTCAATATTGCGGTGAAGGTCAGCATCGGGACTGAAACCGTAGATGGCCTTTTGGTCGATATCAGTATCGAGGGGCTGCGCATCAGCCTTCCCAAGCTTATCAAACCATCCACCGACATGCTGGTGACTTTTTCCGCCGAAGACGAGGTTCATATTCTTTCCCACGCCGTCTGGACCCTGGAACAAAATTTAGCCGGCCTGCCGTCCTACCTGGTGGGGCTGAAGATTCATTCCGTGCGGGTCAACAACCATGACGTGCTGGGCCAGGCCGAACGCACCGCTTTTCTAGATAGACTGCTTCAGTAGAATATTCGGGGGACAGCTGAGCGGCAGATTGCCCGGCCGGCACCGCCCGCGAGCCTTCTTCTGCACGACGCTCTGGCTTGACAATAGAATTGAGAATCATTATGTTGTCGCCTGCTGAGTATATGCTCATAAGGAGGGGCCGTATGGCACGACCACAGAAGGATCGCATCGTTGCTTTTAACCCCAACGTCAGCTATTTCAAACCGCGCGGCATACCGCTGCTGGAATTGGACGAGGTCGGCTTGACGGTCGATGAACGCGAGGCTATCCGGCTGGCGGATTTACAGGGGCTGTCCCACGAGGAAGCCGGCCGGCAGATGGGCGTATCGCGCGCAACTTTCGGCCGCATTGTCCAGCGGGCTCGTTATGCGGTGGCCGATGCATTGATCAATGGCAAAGCCATTAATGTCGAGGGAGGCAATTACCGGCTGGCCGATCCTGACAAGCGGTTCGCATGCAGGGGCTGTGGTCACAACTGGGTGGCCCCTCCGGAGAAGGGCCGGCCGGAGGGCTGCCCGGAATGCGACGGTGACAGTTTTAAACGGATATCAACACAGGACTAATCTGAAAGGTAAGGGAGCTAGAAAACATGGTACAGATTCAAGACAACATGCCCAAGCAGCAGAACCCGCAAGAACAGCAAGCCGCCCGGGATGCGGCCGTGGGGCAGGCCCTGGGCAGAATTAAAAATAAGATACTTGTCATGAGCGGCAAAGGCGGTGTGGGGAAAACCAGTACCTCGGTCAACCTCTCCGTAGCCCTGGCCCAGAAAGGGTATCAGGTCGGCCTTATGGACGTCGATCTCCATGGGCCGGATGTACCGCGGATGCTGGGTCTGGACCAGATGCCGGATCTCAGTGACAACGGCAAGCTGGGCCCGGTTAAATACTCCGAAAACCTTTCGGTAATTTCCATTGAATCCCTTACGCCGGGTAAGGATGATGCCATTATCTGGCGGGGGCCGGTCAAGTATTCCGCGATCCAGCAGTTCATCGGGGATGTAGACTGGGGGGATCTTGATTTTCTGGTCATTGACGCTCCTCCCGGAACCGGGGATGAACCACTGACCGTGGCCCAGACTATTTCAGACGCCAAGGCCGTGATCGTGACCACCCCCCAGGAGATCTCCCTGGCGGATGTCCGCAAATCGATCAATTTCTGCAAAACCGTCGATATGGACATTTTCGGTATCGTGGAAAATATGAGTGGATTTTCCTGCCCACACCGTGGAGAGGTGATCGATCCTTTCGGGACCGGCGGGGGCGAGAAGACTGCCGCGGATGCCGGTCTGAATTTCCTGGGCCGGGTGCCCTTCGACCCAAGTGTGGTAGCGTGCGGCGATTCGGGTGAGGCCATCCAGGCCAAGCACACCGATTCTCCGGTGGCCAAGGCCTTTACCGCGGTGGCCGGGAAATTGTCGGAACTGGTTTAAGCGCCGCAGTCCAGCCTGCAGACACGCCGCCAATCTGAAATGCAACGCCAAACCGGCCGTCGGTAGACCCGACGGCCGGTTTTCTTTATGCCTGTGGATGGGGGTTCAGACTCGGTCTAATCATCCGGGTACATGCTATCGATCTGATCCTGGTACTGATCCATGACCACGTTTTTCTTTACCTTCAGGGTCGGGGTCAGCAGTCCGTTTTCGATCGTGAATTCCGGTCCCAGGGTGATCTTTTTGATGGTCTCGAAGGAAGCGAATTCCTTGTTTTTCGCCGCGACCTGGTCTTCGACGTGCTGGATGAGGCGCTCGTTGGCAATCAGATCTTCGATGCCGTTAAAGGCAATCCCTTGCTGCCCGGCCCAGTCCTGCACATTTTCAGTATCCACGGTCACGATGGCGGATAGAAATTTACGCTGGTCCCCGATAACGCAGACCTGGTTGACGAACTTGGAGGTGGCAATGACGCCTTCAATGGCGGACGGGGCAATATTCTTGCCGCCGGCCGTGATGATCAGGTCTTTCTTACGGCCGGTGATTCGCAGAAAGTTTTCATCGTCGATTTCACCCAGGTCCCCGGTTTTCTGCCAGCCATCGGCTGAAATGGTGGCCGCTGTCTCTTCCGGCATCTTATAGTAGGCCTGCATGACGTTGCGGCCGCGGAAAAGAACTTCACCATCCGCATCGATTTTCTGTTCGATGCCCGGCCCGGGCTGACCAACCCATCCAAACCGGTAGTTGTCAAAGCGGTTCAAATTGGTAAACGACGTATTTTCGGTCATGCCGATGCCTTCCAGTACCAGGATCCCGGCGGCGTGAAAAAATTTCGCAATGTCCGGGTTGATCGGCGCGGCGCCGCTGATGCACCAGCGCACCCGGCCGCCAAGAGCCGCCTGGACCTTGCTGAAAACCAGTTTCGTGGCCAGGGAATACTTGAGGTTCAGACCAAACGGAATCGGCTGACCATTCAATTTGCAGTCGCTGACCTGGTTGCCGACCTCGCAGGCCCAGTTGAAAATTTTTAAAGCGGCGCCTCCTTTGGCCTCGGCACCACTGAAAATCTTCGAGTAGATCTTTTCATAGATGCGGGGCACGCTGGCAAACCAGTGTGGGCGGGCGGCCGCGATATCTTCGACAATCGTTTCCATACTGCGGGTAAACGTGGTGGCCGCGCCGGCCAACAGGCTGGCATAGGTGCAGGTCCGGGCAAATACATGGGCCAGCGGCAGGAAGAGAAAGACTTCGTCACCTTCCATGATCGTCGTACTGCCCTCTACCGACTGGGCGGTAAAGGTGACATTGTCGTGGGTAAGCACCGCCCCTTTGGGTACGCCGGTGGTTCCCGAGGTGTACACGATGCCGGCGGTGTCTTGCGGGGTTACCGCGTCGACTCTTTGCTGGTAGTCCTCGTCGGAAATATCCCGGCCCAGGGCGAGGAAATCCTCGAAGTTGAGAACCCAGTCATCCCCGCGGGCATCGCCGTTGAAAAGAATGACTTTGCGTACATCGGGAATACTGTCCTTGATCTCGTTGAGCTTGGCCAATTGCGCATCGTTTTCCGCGAAAACCACGACGGCGTCGGAATGGTCAATGATATATTGGCAATCCTTGGCCAGATTGGACTGATAGATCCCCACCGTGACGGCCCCGATGCTGGTGATCCCCATGTCGCACAGCACCCACCGGTAGCAGCTGTAGCTGAGGATGTTGACCTTGTCGCCCTTTTCAACGCCCAGGGCCATGAGGCTTTTGGACACGCCTTTGACCTGGTCGTGGAACACGCCCCAACTGACAGCCTCCCTGACACCGGGTTCTACGAACCACCTGTAGGCTGGTTTGTCAAAGTGACGATCCACCGTCTCTTTGAGCATGTGATTGATGTTGCGGTAATCTGTAAATTGCATGCTTCCCCCTTTCCCCAATATGAAGCCTTGCTGGCGAGATGCTACTCTTAGAGCACCTCTGGTGGTGTCACGGCCGGTGCTGCCCTGGTTTAAGGTCTGTCTGTCGGAATATGAATTACCCATTGAAATCAAAGGCTATTGGAACCAGCCCCCGGCAGTCGGACAAGTTGACGTTTACGTTAATGGTGTAGTGCCATACCAGAGAAATGACCGGGTGTCTACCGTTTGATTTTTCCGGGCAGGATGAATTCGTAGCGTTTACGGGTAAAGCAGGTGGTCAGGGTGCGGTCGAGCTTGCGGAAAGCCAGAAAAATGGTCCAGATGAACTTGTCCTCCCGATAATAGCGCTCTACTTGGGCCGTGGTTACCTGCGGCTGTTCGGCCGGCAGGTACGCATTGACCATCCGGACCGCAGGACCGATCAAGTCCGGCCGCTGCTCCTTGATCAGGTTGGCCGCCAGATCGATCAGCACCTGGCGGGGATCGTAATACCGGTTCATGACGTCGGCGACGAAAAGCCACCGGATCAGCCAGCGCAAAAAGGAGGGGGCGGCCTGCAGGAGGAGCTCGGGATCGAGCTGCTCGACCCCGTGTTCCCGGATAAACGGCGTGCTGGTATCGATATAGTAAAGTTTCTCTCCAGCGCCGGCTGGTGTCAAGGCCCAGTTGGAGATCTGGCCGTCGATGGCCAGTTCCACCTCCGGCTGGAGGGAATCGCTGTAATTCCAAAATCCGGCCAGGGTCCCCATAATTTTTTTCAGCAGGGTTTCGAACCCCGCTTCATCCAGATCCTGGATCAATCGATTGGCAATACGTTCGGCCGGTATTTGGGCCTGGGTGATATACAAAACGACCGGACGGCGGGGGAGGGCCACAATGTGGGTATCGCTGTCCGGCAGGTTCAGCCCGGCCTGCGTCAGCCGGCGGCAGTAGGTGTGATACATGGCGGCGTACTTTTCAGCTTCCGGGATCGATTCGAACAGCGGCATTCTTTTATAGGCCCGGTCGGCATCATCGGCGATCTGGAAAATGGCCGAGATTTCGCCGAATCCAATGAGGCGGGCCGGGATTTTCGACTGGTTCAGTCGTTGCGGGTCCAGGCCCGCTTCGAAATGTTCCAAAAGGTCGCTATCAATATCCATTTTTCCTCACACTTGCAGATAGCAGGGGACAATTATCGGGCTTGGAATAACTATATTTGAACAGGACCATTGAATAGGGTTCCAGGGGGCAAGGCAAATACCGCTTACACCGAAGTTCCAACTCCCTGAGAACCAGGTTTTAACCCCGGTTTTGCAATAGACAGTAATGCATGGCCTGACCTGATCGATAGATACCCCTTCGGCACATCCCCTCGGCCCCTAAAAAAAACGTTGTACGTCCTCCAGGGCGCGGTCCAGGCGATCGATAACCCAGTCAACCTGCTCGAGATCGATCACCAGCGGCGGCAACAATTGGGCCACGGATTTGTCGTTGTTGGCGTACACGACCAGAAGATCATGTTTATAGGCCGCCAGGGACAGCAGCGGACCACAGTCGGTGGTTTTCATTTTCAGGCCCATAAACAGGCCCAATTGACGTAGGTTTTCAAGGATATCATGTTTGGCCGTTAAGCCGGCAATGCCGGCTTGGAAGCGATCTGCCAGTTGATTGACATGTTCGAGAAATGCCGGTGCAGCCGATATATCCAGCACCTTCAGGGCAACCGCACAGCCGGGTTCGGCCCCACCGAAAGTGGAAACATGGATATGGGGATCGGCGTGGAATACTGCTTCCAATGGGGTGCGCAGCACGGTGGCTGTGATGGGGTAGATCCCGCCGGACAGCCCCTTGCCAAGAATCACCATGTCGGGCAGGATGTCAAAATGTTCGAATCCCCAGAGTTTGCCGGTTCTGCCCAGCCCGGTTTGAACCTCATCCATGATCAACAGCGCACCACAGCGGTCACACAGTTCCCGGACCCCTGCGAGATACCCGTCCGGAGGCAGGGGCATGCCCAAGGTGGCCGGGACAGTTTCCAGGATGACCGCAGCTGTCTCCGGTCCCAGGGCTTGTTCAAGGGCCGCAGCATCGCCAAAGGGAACCTGGGCGAATCCCGGGGGCTGGGGGCCGAACAGTACCCTGTATTTTTCGTCGCCGGCAGCCATGGCCAGTCCGGTATGCCCGTGGTAACCGCCCCGAGCGGACAGTATTGACGAACGGCCGGTGTAAGCCCGCGCCACTTTGAAGGCCAGATCAACCGCCTCCCCGCCGCCGACGCCGAACACGGTATAATCGAGGTCGCCAGGCATGAGCTCGGCCAGGCGGGCCCCCAGGCGGGCGCGGTTGTGACTGATGAGATGGCCGTTGCCGATATCGGTTTCCAGCAGGGCATCTGTCAGGGCGGCGATGATATCCGGGTTGCGGTGGCCCAGATTAAACGTGCCGCCGTTGGTGTGGAGATTGAAAATCCGCTTTTTACCATCTACATCCCAGACGAATGGGCCTTCCCGCCTGCCGAGTACTAGCGGCATGTCGACGTCTTCCCAGAAATCGGCTTTGGCCGAGTTTACGTGCCGGCGGAATTGATCGATGACGCGCTGTTTTTCTGAAGAATAGGATGAGGACATGGGTCCGGCCATCACCTCATTTGCATGGGTTTTTCGATGGTTACCTGAATGTGGCCAGCGGTAACATTCAGGGTGAATTCGTCAAAGTTCAGCGTGGTCCAGACACGTGCCTGGCGGTCCCCTTCTTTTTCGAGGGTGAAGGTCCGAAATTCAACCGGCCCCATGCGATCCGTACTCAGTTCGATCCGCTCTTTGTAAAAAGCGATCAGGCAGGTTGCGGCCTCCTCTGCAAGGTTCTGCAGGGTAACTTTCAAATAGCGGGTCGCTTTGTGATCAATGGTACCGACATACTCTTCGCCGGCCAGCAGATTGACCTGCACCGGCTCAGAATCTGCCCGGGCCAGGGCCGGGCAAAGGCTGATAGTTAGGACCAGGGCAACGATGAACGTCTGGTTAACCCGTTTGATCATATGTTTCTCCGGAGGTCTGTTTATTCAGCTGGTCGATCAAGGCCGCAACCGTCAAAAAGCGGACACCGATGTTTTGCAGTTCGCTGATCCCGCGTTCATAAAGGCCCGAGAGGGCGTCGCGCGCCACAATGATGCGATAGTCCCGCTCGCTGGCTTCGTAGATGGAGGTGCGCGGACAGTTGGAAAAGTTACAACCGGCAAAGACTATCGTGTTTACCCCACAAGCCTGCAAATGCTTATTGAGAGGGGTATTGTAAAAAGCGCCCCAGCGGGGCTTATAGATAACCACTTCATTGGCGATCAGCGTCTGGATTTTCCCGGACAGCAGCCCGGCGCAATCCAGCGGCGCAGACTCTGCGGGCAGCAGGTCGTCGGCTATCTGGCAATCGGCAGTATTTTCCAGGATTAGCTCGGCTCCGCATTCGACTGCGGACCGGCGGCAGAGATCCACGTTCCGGCCATCGGGCTGGTAAATGCGGACAATGTGAACAATGGGCTTGCCGGCCTGGCGGAAGGCCGCGGCCAAGCGGCCCATGGCGGGCAGGGCAGCGGCGGTTCCCGGAATTTCCATTGGGCGACCATCCAGGGTCGCGGCCTGGGTGTCGATGATTACCGGGGCGACCGAAGCATAATCCGGGCGGGTATAGTCGTACGTTTCAGGCATCGGCGGTTTCCCGGTGGCCGTTGAGATGTTTCAGTCCATTTTTAAGATCTGCAATCAAATCCCGAGCATCTTCCATGCCGATATTCACCCGGAATACCGTCCGCGCTTTGTATTTGGACGCAGCGGTCCGTCTGTATTGGCCCACGGTCATCAGGCTTTTATAGCCACCCCAGCTGAATCCGAGTCCGAAGAGTTCCAGCGCGTCAATAAAAGCGGCCACCGCTTGATCAGGGTATTCCTGCTTGAACACGAAACCGAAGAGCCCGGTTGAGCCGGTGAAATCCCGCTTCCACAACTGGTGTTGCGGGTGTCCGGGCAGGGCCGGGTGGAGAACGGCCTCCACGATATCCAGTCCGGCCAGCCAGGCCGCCACTTCCCGGGCCGCGGCCTCGTGGTGCCTGAGCCTGAGGGCCAGGGTTTTCAGGCCACGCAGGGCGAGATAGCAATCATCCGGAGAAGCGTACAGCTCCATGGTCCAGCAAAATCTCTTGAAGGTGTCCACGCGGTCCGCCTGGACAGTCACGGTACCCAGGAGAACGTCCGAGTGCCCGGATATATACTTGGTGACCGACTGGATGATAACGTCCACCCCCAGGTCAAACGGCTTCAAGTACAGCGGTGTTGCCCAGGTATTATCCATGATCGTGATAATGTCATTTTCTCGGGCAAGGGCGGTAATGGCGGGAATATCCTGAATCTCGAAGGTGTTTGATCCCGGCGATTCCAGGAAAATCAAACGCGTTTCCGGCTTGATGTAATCTTGTACATCGGCACTGACCGCCGACGGCAGGTATTCGGTTCGGACGCCGAATTTAGCCAGGGTCTGATCACAAAAACGCCGGGTCGGTCCGTACACGTTGTCCACAACCAAAATGTGATCACCGCTGCGGGTAAATGCCATCAGCGCAGTAGTGATAGCGTTGATCCCGGATTGAAAGGCTTTGGTGTACGCGCCGCCCTCCAGGGCAGTCATGGCTCCTTCAAAAGCACGTTGGACCGGGAGGCCGGCGGTGCCGTAGCTGACGCCGCGGTATTCGCCCCGGGCAGCGGCCTGCAGGTCGGTGTAGCTTTCGAAAAGCACCGTGGACGCGTGGTGTACGGGCGGGTTGATGGTTTTAACCGTGACCCCGTTTTGGTCAAGGGTGTGGGAGCCGCTGTTTACCAGTGTTGTGTGGATACCTTTGTTTGGCATGGTATATCTTTGCGGATGCGTTCCATTTTTTGTGGGGCCAGAATAAAACAGTGTGAAACTATCATTTGCCGCGTCGTACGGCAAGTTCAAACTGGACTCTGCACTTTCGGCGGTCTTTCTCCACGACACCCTGACCGCCCGTGAAGCCGGCCAATCTGTCTGCTGATTATCAAAACCCGTCGTCCAGTCGGTTTGTTGCGTTGCGGGGTTTTGAGGATGCATCAGCGAAGTATGCCGGAACGGGAGAGGCTGTTATTGCTTTTTTCATGGGCTTGAAGTAGAGATGACCAGCCGAGAGGGCCATCCGGTAGAACATGGCCAGATCGGTATGAAGACAGAAAAACAATTGATATCAATAAGTTGTTGACAGAAAAGGAACTATGTCACCGTCCGAGGAGAACCCCTGCATTTTAGTCGGGGCTCAGAGCAATGATCATTCCGCCCACCTGGCCGGTGTCTCTTCCCGGCAGTTTTTTACAGACGCTTATACCTTTACAAAAGTGCAACTGCTCGTTACCGAGTACTATCGATTCGATGTGCCCAGTAATTTCTGGGATGTCTACAACGTGGAAGCCGAGGCAATGGGGCAAACGCTGGTCTATCCACCGGAAGGGATCCCGGATGTCGACCGGACAAAGCCTTTGATCGCGGAACCCGCGGATCTGGACCGGATAGCCCCGCCTGACCCTTATACCGCGGGCCGGCTGCCCTGGATTCATCAGGTCAATAAACTCTATCTCGAAATGACCGGTAAACTTGAAAGGGTCTATTTCACTTCTCCGTTTAGCCTGGCAGCCAATATCAGGGGGTATGAAAACCTCGTCAGCGACATGTATGCGCGCCCCGGTTTCGCTCATCAGCTTTTCAAATTTTTATGTGATGAAGTCCTCTTGCCGCACATTGAGGCGCTACGCACTGCAATCGCGGTGCCTGACCTTTTCATGGATGGACGGGATGCCTGGGCATCGCCGCCAATGATCACACTCGACATGATGGATGAATACGTTGTCGCCTACACCCAGCGCCTGCGTTCCAGGCTGGGAGACCAGGTGATAACGCGTGGAAATTGGGGGGATGCTAAAAGCCGTGATCCGGAACGGTTTTTTGCACAGAAGCTCCAGTGCAGCCCGGGGGTCCTGAGCGTGCTTGATCCCGACTTGTATGAAGTCGGCCCGGACCGAGTGAAAGCGTTTGCTGAAAAAAATGACGTCGCGGTCGCAGCCGGGGTCGATGCGACATTATTGAAAGATGGGCCGGTTGAAGCCATAGTTGAGCGAATCAAATTCTATATCGACCGGTTGGCACGCGATGAACGTTGCATGGTTCATCTCAACCAGATACCCGCCGATACCCCGACTGAGCATATTCATGCTGCCGTGGCGGCCTGCCATACCTTCGGGCAACTGCCCATCGCCGCGAATCTGGATGATGTCCCCTTTAACCTTCCGCGCAGAGAGAGTTTTTCTGAATTCCTGCAGGCAAAAGGGGAAACGATCGAGATGTAGTCCCAGGTGCTGCCTACCCGACCTATCAGTAGTCTGCGCCTATTAGAAAATATGATTACGCGCCCGTGAGTCCCGCAATTAGCAATGTTTGTGAGCATCGATATTAGGGGAAGAGAATCCCAGCTTGCTTTGCGAGCATCCGTACCCATAGTAGAGATTAGAGCAATCTTCGTATATCGTCTTCAAAACGAATGCCGGATGACAACCAGATAATCGCGATTCAGCAAATTTTTATGCCGGTATTTGCTACTACAGCCGATGTCGATAACTACGGGCAGTGCCAGGCCGTTTGCTGAAAAGGGTGCAGACTACCTAAAACTTGCGTTGATAAAACGACAGGTTGGTGTTTTAATAGCACATCAACAAGTCACTCCGCGGATCTATGGTTGCAGATATGTCACCCAATCATCATCACCACCATGACCATGAAGTAAAAAACTACGATCGGGCATTTGCCGTCGGCATTTTCCTGAATGTCGTCTTCGTGGCTGTGGAAGCCGGATACGGGTTTGTTGCCGGGTCGCTGGCGCTGCTGGCCGATGCCGGTCACAACCTGAGCGATGTGCTGAGTCTGGTGCTGGCGTGGGGTGCCAGCGTGCTGGCCCGACGCTCCGAGACCCGGCGAAGAACGTATGGCTTTCGCAAGATCACCGTCATGGCCTCCCTGATCAGCGCTATCACCCTATTGGTGGCGTTGGGCGGGATCGCCTGGGAAGCGATCAAAAGAATGGCAATGCCCCAACCGGTTGAAGGGGGCGTCGTCATCACCGTTGCGGCCATCGGGGTGTTTATCAACACCCTCACCGCGCTCATGTTTCTTTCCGGGCAGAAACATGACCTGAACATAAAGGGTGCCTTTCTGCACATGGCTGCCGATGCCGCCGTGTCACTCGGGGTGGTTCTGGCCGGCCTGGTGATCATGCAGACCGGCTGGTTTATCGTGGATCCGGTCATCAGTATCGCCATCGCGCTGATCATATTTGTGGGGACCTTCGGGCTCCTCCGCGATTCGTTCAACCTCTCCATCGATGCGGTCCCCCGGCACATGGACATTGAGAGTATCGGGGCCTACTTTGCGAGCCTCGCAACCGTCTGCAGCTTTCACGACCTGCACGTGTGGGCTTTGAGTACAACCGAGACAGCCCTTTCCGTCCATATCGTTGTGAACCAGGATACGATTCGAAACGATTTTCTGGAAGATATCCAGGCGCATCTGCATGACCAATGCGGCATCGAACATGCCACCATCCAGGTAGAGGGGTTGTCAGACACCCAGATGTCTCACGATCCGCAATGTGCGCGGGATGACCACCATACCCCGGGAGAACGAGATGGTATATGAATCCAAAGATGTGCTGTTTGCCCTGGGCCTAACCGTTTTCGCCGGTCTATCCACCGGTATCGGCAGCGCCTTGGCCTTTTTTGCGAAGAGTACGAATACCCGTTTTCTGACGGCCTCCCTGGGTTTTTCAGCCGGGGTGATGATCTATGTCTCCATGGTCGAGATTTTTGTAAAAGCACGAGATGCCTTGTCGGCGGCCGCCGGTCCCTCGCTGGGGTATTTGTATACCACGCTGGCTTTTTTCAGCGGTACCCTGCTGATCGCCTTGATCGACAAACTGGTTCCTTCTTTTGAAAACCCCCACGAGATCAAGGGAGTCGAAGAGATGTCGAGTGCTGCCGCCGAAGAGGCGCGGCGGCAAAACCTGCACCGCATGGGTATGTTTTCGGCCCTGGCGATTGCCATTCACAATTTCCCGGAGGGATTGGCCACGTTCGTCGGCGGGTTGCAGGACCCGGCCCTGGGAATGAGTATTGCAGTGGCCATTGCCATTCACAACATCCCGGAAGGGATCGCGGTGTCCGTACCGCTCTACTATGCCACCGGCAGCCGGAAAAAGGCCTTTGGGCTGTCTTTTCTCTCAGGGTTGTCGGAACCGGTCGGTGCCCTGGTTGGTTATTTTCTACTGTTCAAGTATTTCAACGATTTTGTTTTCGGGCTTTTGTTTGCGTCCGTAGCCGGTATTATGGTCTTTATCTCCCTGGATGAACTCTTGCCGACGGCTGAAAAATATGGTGAACATCACGTGGCCATGTACGGGGTCGTTGCCGGTATGGCAGTGATGGCCATCAGCTTGGTGCTGTTTGTTTAGAGGCGGCTTCTAAGCCTCCCCTCGAACTCAATCCCTGTGTTGGGCGTACAGTTCAAATCCTCGAAATACTGGAAGTATTTACCACGCAAGGCATTGGCTTCGCTGGCACCTGCGGTTTGAACTACACGCCCGCCTTGACCTTGAGCCCGATTGAAGGTTTTGAAACTGCCTCTATTTATTGCGTACCACCAAGACCGCTGCATTGGCCGACTTTCCTTACCTGACTGTTAATACTCAATAAAAACAACCTTTGGCAACCATGAGAATGGTTGACAAATTATCGGATTAAATAGTAACAATAGCGGTTGCGGTTTTATGAGATTGGGCGCCTTCGCTGATATTTGGATGGAAAATTCCAAGGAGAACCTGATGGCTACCCTGCGTACGCATGCCCACAGCTGTATGGTGGCTTTGCCCCTGATAATCATAACCCTGGTCCTGGCCAAACCGGGAGCGATGGCCCAGTCAGCGGGGGTTTCAGATACGGAAATACGGATCGGGCAATCATGCGCGCTTACCGGGCAGGCCCAGTTGCTGGGCAAAGGTATGCGGGACGGGGCCCGGGTCTATTTCCGGCAGGTCAATGCCGCCGGCGGGATCAATGGACGCAAAATCCGCTTGATCACGATGGATGACGGGCATGCGTCCAATGCCAGTATCGTCAACACCAAAAGGCTCATCGAAGACGAAAACGTTTTTTTACTGTTTGGCTATGTCGGTGCGGCCCCCTCCAAGGCCGCGCTTGAGATCGCCCAGGAAAACAGCGTGCCCTTTTTCGGGTCTATGAGTGGGGCCGCCTTTCTACGTGAACCCGTAAACCGTTATATGTTCAATCTGCGGGCCAGCGATGCCCGTGAAATCGAAGCGTTGATCCAAAAACTCGTTCAAGAGCGGGGGGCCGGCAAGTTTGCCGCCTTTTATGCAGACAACCCTGTGGGTCAGGCCGGTTTGAAAATTATTCGCGCGGCTTTGCAGCGGCAGGGCCAGGAACTCGTCAGCACCGTCAACTATGCCTCCAACACACTGGCGGTAGAACCCGCCGGTCAGGAACTGCTGGCCGTGCAGCCGGATACGGTGCTGTTGATAGGGGCAGCCGCGCCCTGTGCCAAGTTGATCATTATGATGCGCAACTGGGGCAGCGATGCCGTGTTTGCCGCAACGTCTTCGGTCGGGTCCGAGGCGTTGGGGATACAATTAGCCAATAAGGGACTGGGGGTCACCATCAGCCAGGTCGTTCCTTTTCCCTATGACCGGCGGGTACCGCTGGTGGCTGAATACCAAACGCTAACCGGAGAGTTTGGGGAGGAGACCGAGACCGGGTTTGTGGGTCTGGAGGGATTCATGGCCGCCAAAGCCCTCTGTACCATTTTAAAAAGCATGGGAAACCCCATTACCCGCGACGGCTTTATCACGGCGGCTGAAAGCCAGAGAGAAACTGACCTGGGCGGTATAAAAATCACTTTCCGCCCGGATAATCATCAGGGTGTAAACGATGTGTTTTTTACCCAGGTGGTTCCCGGGGGGTTCATCAAACCGATTGCCAACTTTAGCGACCTTTACAATTAGAAGAGATACCAGCCATGAAAAAAGACATTTCAAAAAAGTTGTTCGAACAGGCCACCGCACTGATACCGGGGGGCGTCAACAGCCCGGTCCGGGCCTGCCGTTCGGTGGGGACCGATCCTCTGTTTATAGATAGGGCTGATGGAGCCTACATATTTGATGCGGATGCAAACCGGTTTATCGACTATATCGGGTCCTGGGGTCCCATGATCCTGGGGCATCGGCCGCCGGCCGTATTGAACGCGGTGGCCGATGTCCTGGCACGGGGCACCAGTTTTGGGGCGCCGACCGACCTGGAAATTGAGTTGGCCCGCCTGGTCTGTGCAGCCGTGCCGTCCATCGAAGTGGTCCGCATGGTGAATTCCGGGACGGAGGCGACCATGAGCGCCATCCGGCTGGCCCGCGGGGTGACCGGCCGCGATCTGGTGATCAAGTTTGACGGCTGTTATCATGGCCATGCTGACACCCTGCTGGTAGCAGCCGGATCGGGCGTGGCAACCCTGGGTATCCCGGGCAGCCCGGGCGTGCCGGAGTCTGTGGCAGCCGGAACGCTTTCCCTGCCGTTCAACGGCATCGAAGCCGTTCAGGCCGTTTTTAAAGAAAAAGGAGACCGGATTGCCTGTGTCATCGTGGAGCCTGTCGCCGGTAACATGGGACTGGTGCGTCCGGCAGAGGGCTTTTTAGAGACCCTGCGCGAGTTGACATCCACAGCGGGTAGTCTGCTTATCTTTGATGAGGTGATGACCGGCTTCCGGGTAGCTTTCGGCGGGGCTCAATCCCTGTATGGTATTACCCCGGATCTGACCTGTCTGGCCAAGGTTATCGGCGGAGGCCTGCCGGTGGGTGCTTATGGTGGGAAACGGGAGATCATGGAGCAGATCGCACCCCAGGGCCCCGTTTACCAGGCTGGTACCCTTTCCGGAAACCCCCTGGCCATGGCCGCCGGGATCGCCACCCTCAACGAATTGAAGGCCCCGGGATTTTATGAAGCGCTGGACACCACAACCGCCACGCTGGTGGAAGGCCTGACCAAGGCAGCGGCGGATGCCGGTATCCCGGTGCAAATTGACCGGGAAGGCTCCATGCTGGGCATGTACTTTACGGACCAGCCGGTCAAAGATTTTGAGGATGCCAAAACCAGCGACCTGGAACGGTTCACCGCGTATTACAAGGGGATGCTGGAACGGGGCATCTATCTGGCGCCCTCCCAGTTCGAGGCGGCTTTCGTTTCAGCCGCCCACAGCGCAGCGGACATAGAGACAACTGTAAATGCAGCCGCCGAGGTCATGCGAGCCCTGTAGCGATAGAAAAAAGTATGCTTGTTCTAAACCAGGTAGTGACAGGCGCGGACTGTGTCAAGCAGTCCGCGTCTTTTTTTTATCCATGTTACTGAAAACCAAAGGTCGTATTATGCAGTGTCGATGCTGGGTGGGCGATTGTGAGTTTTCGTTGATATCACAAGACCTTACATCGGCCCGATATGGCGGTAGCTCCGGGCTTAAAGCACGGCAGCTTTTATCGTGGCTTGAAGGCCTTGTCAGCCACCCCGTGTTTTACAACCCTTATTTCGCCACATATCTGAAATTGAATATTTAGATTATCGCCTAATACCCTTTGATCGTATCGGAAAAGGTCTTATGCCCATGACGAAATTCGTCGATTCTTTTCTGTATATAAAAAGTCCTATCATCATTAACATGATTTCTTGGCGATCCAGATTGTATGCACGGGACCTTTTTTCCGTGTTCTGCCCCGAACTTTCTTTTCGATCACATGAAATGACGACTGCTTCAGTTTCTTTTTGAAGCCTGCGTCTGGCGACGCTGACCAGACTGCCACCACACCACCTGGTCGCAACGCACGGTGTATCATGGAAAGTCCTGACAGACTGTACAGCGTAGCATTATCATCCTGAGTAAAACTGTCCGGACCATTGTCTATATCAAGAAGAATGGCATCAAAGGTAGATTTTTCGGGCATGATAACATTCACCACATCGTCAACACGCACCGTGACTCGGGAATCCTCAAGGGGATAATCGGCTAGCGTTCCCAATACACCCCGGTTCCATTCAACCACTGCCGGAACAAGCTCAACAAGAAGCACATCCGCATCGTCATGAAGTGATCGCAGCGTGGCTGAAAGTGTGTACCCCATACCAAGCCCCCCAATCAGGACACAGGCGTTTTTCCGATCGGCAATCTCACCACAGGACAACTCGGCCAACATTTTTTCAGAACCGGACATTCTGCTGTTCATCAACTCCAGTCCGTTCACGCGGATGGAATATTCCGCATCCCGCTGATAGAGTTCTAGCACACTTTTTGTGTCAGGGGTTTTGTTGCTGCTCAACAGTTTCCATGGAATCATACATATCCTCAAACGCCAAAGGCTGGCACAGGTTCCTACTACGTGGCAATGTTGATGATTTTTTTGGAGTAACCAAATCGTAAATTTGGGCCAAAATATTACACGTTCTTCTTTTGTCACGTATGAACGTGATTATGGAGGTTTCTATTGAAGCACACTAATTTGGAGATAATAAGCGGTGGCTGGAGACATGACGCTACTATCTTAAGAATTTCGGACTTGTCAAAAGTGGTGTTTTCTTGCCAAATAACATATCAGGCAGGGCTTCAATGCTTTGGAATTTAGAAAATATCTCAACTAGTGCCCCTTTATTTCAACAACCTGACCGGTGCCCATTTTGATATAATTGCTTCCGAAAGTCTGTTTAAATGATTCAAGGTTACCGCTACAATGTGACGGTCCGCACTTTTTAACTCCCAAAGATTTTACTTCCGAAACAATTTCTTGTTGAAATCCAAGAGGATGCTCCACCAAATGAAACCCGCCCATGACCAGGTAAACCTCCTTTTCCAGAATTTCTTTTGCTGTTTTGATAATATTTGTTATGCCCGGGTGCGCACAGCCCGCAATTACCACCAAACCATATTTACTATCCAAGATAAGCGATTGTTCCTTTATATCGCCGCCTAATTCACCAGTAGAGTAGCAATTTTCAGATATTTGCGTTGACGCTTTTACGAAAACCACCTGACTGCCAGTTTCTATTGCTTTTCTGGCGTCATAAGTATCTTTAAAAGATTGCGGTAAATATACTGTCAACGTGTCCGCGATATCTAATACCTTCAGAAGACTGCCGGTATGATCGAAATGGTTGTGAGAAATGACGACAATGGTGACTCGCTTTAAATCTTTGTTTAATGCTTTAGCGTTGTTTATTAAAATATCGGGTTCGCTACCCGTATCGAAAAGTATCATTTTGGAATTAATTTCGACCAAGCAGGCAAATCCAAAACCCACCTGTGTGTTTGGCGCGTGCTTATAATTATCGTATAATAAAGTTATCCTAATATTTTCATCCCCAGACTTTTGGCTCGCTGCTGATATTTGCAAAAAGGCAGTATGGGAAAAAATGAAAATAAGGAGCACATAGAGGGCTGTTTTGAGTATTTTCATATTCATTACCTCTAATAGGTCGATTCGGAGTAAAAAATTGCTTTTTGGAGATAACTTGCCAGAGGACCAACATATCCCTCTTATCAAAAACTTGTGATATTTACAATTTTATGGGGTCTGGTAGGGTTTTGATATGATGAGAATATCTGGACAGCGGAAGATTGCCAACTAGACGTAACGAGATGACGATTTGACCTGAGATTCGCAATAGGTCATCATCTGTCTGATTTTTCTACTTAATGTAGAAAGGAGGCAGAGATGACCCCATTCACGATTCCTCGCATGAAC
>Ga0209149_1000009_pt1 | contig 257073 bp, 234 predicted proteins | sample WorMetTyACAVOLI2_FD_187423 | JGI IMG/M metagenome (GOLD analysis project Ga0209149, IMG submission 187423) | Marine gutless worms symbiont microbial communities from Max Planck institute for Marine Microbiology, Germany - Olavius algarvensis... ... | reverse complement strand
TCAGGGCCGGCGGCCAATCGAGACATTTGAGCTTGGTAAAAAACGTCGAGAAGAATTGTCAAAGGAGGCCGCCTAATAATCACTGACCCGAGAGGGCTGACTGTCCGGGAGGTCTTTGACTTTTACAGCTTAAGATACCTTGTGATACGCTTAAAATATCCCACTAATACCGCTTATGTATCCTGGCGGTATCCCGTTCAATATGTTAACCTTCTATAATTGTTAATAAAATTTGGGTAGGCTGCGGGTTCGACTCCCGCCGCCTCCACCACAAAATTATCAACGAACCGTCTGAACCTTGAAATGGAACCCTTCCTGTTTTTGCAGATGTGCGATGATTTCAAAAATGTTGCGAGCTTGAGGGTTTCCTTTAGGGCCAAACATGCGCATAAGGCTTTTAGGGGATTTGGCCGTGGCCGTGCCTAAAGCATCGAAACCGATTGTGGCGTTTATATAATCACGCAAAATAGCTTTACCGGTATCCACTTCTCCGTTTAAAAGGCACTCTATCCCTTCTTTGAGTAACGCTTCGCGAAATGCCGGTTCACGTTCAATCCGGTTTTTAATAGTCTCTTTAAAATCTCTCGTGAGTGCCATTTTTAGCCCTCCTGGCGTTTTCGCCTTTTGTATTCTTTCCAAAGCACCTTTGCGTTTTCTATGTCACTTTGCTGGCGCTTTTTGGTACCGCCCCCTAACAAGATCACAATCCTGTCGCCATCGCGACCAAAATAGATGCGGTATCCTGGACCAAAATCAATTCTATATTCCAAAACTCCGCTACCAAGACGTTTGGAGTTGGAAGAGTTGCCCTGCTCCATTCTGATTAAAGCGGTGGCGACTTTCGCGGCTGCCACAACATTGAGGCGGTTGAACCACTTGGCGTAAGGGCTTTGGCCTTTAGAATTGATATATTCCTTGACTACGATCATGGCCAAGAAGGTAACATTTATGTTACCATTTGTCAACGCTATATTCTATCTTGGTAGCTGTTCACGCTGGGTTCGTTTTTCAATACGTTACTGCGAATGTACTGCGGCCCCGCCAATATCTTCAATGATTTCAAGGGGGACAGCGGGTTCGACTCCCGCCGCCTCCACCATTAAATATTTAACAAAATCAGGTTGTTATATATATATTCATTGCTCAAAAGTGGTATCCCATCAGCAGTGTAATCCTACCATTGAATCCTGCACGATCGCAGGAGCAATTTAAACCTGTCATAATTTGATAATATCACCATATCTTGCTAAGAATGATATATTGGTTTTCTGGCAAGCTGTACGACATAAACTCTAATATATCATATAAATTAGGTGGGTTACATAATGTTTTCCTGTTTCAAACTTCTTCCATTGTCAACTCTTTCTTTATCATAGTACTTGTGAGGCAAAATTGAAAACGTTACCACTATTGAATTGCCCCTATTTGTAATATTGGCCGAATAAGTGTTTTCCAGTCCATCCTTGACAAAACAAAAAACCTCCTCAGTATATGTATGCCACAACGTGGTACTGATAAATCTTTCAAAAGACTTCATTCCCATTTCCTACACCAATAGTAATTAAAAGTTTTTAATACCTGATTTGTCGGCTTGATAAGAATGTCGAGAATAGAAGCAAGGGCTAATAATCGCTTGCACGCTGACACAGAAATACTGCATTCAGTCCCTACTCCCCTTTCTTTTCCCGGTGAAACAAGATTAGACGCTCTTGCTCGAAATAGAGACCGCGATAGGTATCACAACAAAGGAGATTTCAACATGCAACCAAGTGTGTTAGAAGCGCAAAAACCTCTTAGGGCACAGTATACGCGAGAACCAGAGCTGGCCATGGTTACAGACCATGCAAAGACATCCGGTGATATTGCTTCAGATCCTTTTCATTCAAAGGTCGAACCTATGGATGGCTGTGGCGTTTCGGTGCCGGTTGGCGTCCATGCAGCGGTCGGCGGAAAACACGATGCTCCGACACCTGGAGATCTGCTTTGCGCCGCGTTAGCGGCCTGCCAAGACTCGACCATTCGGATGGTCGCAAACTTGATGAACATCGAACTCATTGACTTGGAGGTCCGAGTAACGGCTACCGCAGATGTTCGTGGTGCTTTGATGATGGATCGGAATGTGCCTGTTGGATTTCAGGCCATGAAATGCGAGGTAAAGATGAACGTGAAGGAAGGAACTCAGCCGAGACTGTTAGAGCACCTCCAGGCTGCCGCGAAGGAGTGTTGTGTTGTTCAGCAAACTCTCAAGTCACCGCCACCTATTGAGACTACCTTTGAATAGTGGATCTTCGATTTTGAATAAATCTATTGACGACGATGCCTAGCATGTCAGTGGTGCGGACGCAAGGGGCGCGCCGCACAGTTTGGCGTTTAACTACAACTATCTGCTATGTACATGTATCCCCGAGGTACCCCGCCCCAAATGTTATCCTTCAGATATAATTGAAAAAAATGGGTAGGACACAGGTTCGACTCCCGCGGTCCTCCACTTAAATCATTAACATATCTGCTTCTTAGGCAGCTATGGTGCGGGCCACGCTAAGTAACATACATTGCCCGCAGAATAGCGTAAAAATTCCTCTGAAACAGGCTTAATCGCCCATTTTCGCCCCTAAATTTGCTATAGTAATAAAGTCTGCCTTCGCTTTCCAATCTTTCGAATTCGCTCACGGCTTTTCCGTAAAGGGCGATGGACAGGTCGAGATGTAGTATCAATTATCTTTAGCACTTCTATCACTGTGTCTCTCTTTTCCGCTTGATTGTCATCAGATCAATAACCATCATTGGAATATGGTACGCCGACTAACAGGGATTCGACAAATATAATGATCCGCAGCGTCGAGGATCCATTGGGGATTATTAAGTTTTTGGAGGTAGCAATTCTAATGAAAACAATCAAAATGAGGTGCCTGCTGCTGACAGTGGCCCTGGCTGGTCTTATCGGTTTTGCTGAGGCTGGTGAAATCAATCGGAATCCTGAACTGGACGGCAGGGTGACAGCGTTTTTAGAAAGCCACCGATCGAGCTGGCGAGATATGAACGTGCCCATGGCGGACGGCAAGCTCCTGTATGACATCATTGTAAAACACAACTACCGGAGAGCCCTTGAAATAGGAACATCCACAGGCCACTCAGCAATTTGGATTGCATGGGCGCTGAGCAAAACCGGTGGGAAACTCATCACCATCGAAATTGATCAGCGCAGATATAAAGAAGCTTTAAATAATTTCGATAAGGCCGGCCTATCCCAATATATAGATGCCCGGCTCGCCGATGCTCATGCTCTGGTAAAAGATTTGGAAGGACCTTTCGACTTTGTGTTCAGCGACGCAGACAAGGACTGGTATACCAATTACTTCAAGGCTATCGCACCGAAGCTGACAGTCGGGGGCTGTTTTACCGCCCATAATATGTCTATGGCAGGGTGGAGCAGAGGGATACAGGACTTTATGGATTATGTTCACAGCCGCCCGGATTTTCAGACAACCATCAACCATTCGAGCCGGGCCGGCGTTTCTATAAGCTACAAGAAATACGAAATGAAACTTAAATGAATCAATTTACCTGAATCGACTCGAACATGCGGTTGGCGGTGGGGTTCTACGAGTAGTATAAAATTCTTGTGATTCGGTGGGGTTAGGTCCAAATCTTACTTGTGTGTCCCGGAGGTGTCCCACTATAAAATTTAACTATATAATGTTGCTCGGAAAATACGAGTGGTACGCCAGCGCGCCTTCACCGCCGCCACCGCACTTTTTTTCATTTTAATCCTACCGGTCCCGGCGACCTTGTGTCAGGTAGCGATTCTTCCAGTTTGAAAGGATTTCCGCTCTTTTTCCAGGCGTTACTCCATTGGACATAATTTGAGCCGGGCGGCAGTGTGAGACCGGTGAGTCGGGTCAATGCGGCTTCGATATCTCGCGAGGCGAGCGATTCTCCCCCGTCGCGTCTTAGCACGTCGATGAGAAGCGGCACATCCCGTTCAGGATCGCCGTAGCGCGCGATGACGTCGCTGGCCACCCCCGACCTGCGTGGTTCTATCTCCGCCGCAATCCGGCGAAACTGCGGCAATGCCGACCGCCCCTCTCCTTTCAAGGCTTCCATGGTCAGCCGACCCGGAGCCGTATGCGCCCACTTGATTGCGTATTCTGCGGGTGTGCGAGTCAGATGCACATGGGCGGTTAATCCGCCAAGCCCTATAAAAACAGCGATAACCACAAAGGCCAGCGACACCTTCAACACATGGAAGCGACGCTCTTGCGAGCGCAGGTGTGTCCTGAGGACACCGGCACAAAAAATCATCAATGGAAGGGCAAGGACCACCATAAACCAGATCCCAAGGAATCCGGCACCGGCCAAAAGCAGCACGCTAATAACTATAAACGCCCTCAGGAAGGAGGGAATACCGCTTAATCTCTCTCCGGTTATTGAACCGATTAGAGATATCAGCAAAAAAAGTATAGTCAGCCAAAGCGCCCAAGTCTCAACAGGCGGCAGAATCTTGTCGGCAGAGGCGGTCACGCACATGGAGCAGGCATCCGCAGAGGCGGGAAGCAACAGGAGCTTCCACCCAAGCATCCAAATATAGTTTCTTTGACTCATCGCGACACCACCTGTCCGTTGGAATCGCTTGCGGGTTTTAAGAATTCGTTTTTCAGGAACGGAAAAAGATAAACTTCACAGTATGCGACGTAGCAGGATTGACCCCGATATTTAGTGGACCGGATTCCGCGCTCCGAATATCGCGCTGCAGTCACCGGTAGGAACTTTTATGCCCGCAATCAGATATTATGTCAACAGGCGACATACCGGGTAAAATGTTAGAACTTTGGAATCTCTTTCCATGGTTGCCGTATTGTCTGACCGACAGTTATCCTGGTCTTGCTGAGATAAAAAAGGTGGAAGCTATTTGGTAAGTATCCACTGAATTTCATTTAAAACAAATTTCCCGTTAGAAACTGAGGGAACAACCGCCTGCCGGGGATTTTTGTGTGTTCTGTATGAAGTGGCACAATGATTGCTTTGTAAATACTAAATTAATCCATGATGATTTGAAAACCGGTAAAAGGTAATTGTATACTTGTTTCATCACTTTTAGGAGCTCGCGTGAACAAAAAAATCCTATTTGTCGATGATGATAGAGTCTTGAGGAACTTGGTCAGCAAGAAACTCAAGCCTTATTCAGAGATAGTTACTACATTCCTGGCAGCAGATGGGATAGAAGCCCAGCAGATTTTAAAGGAAAATCACATTTCCATAGTTGTTACAGACCTTCAGATGCCGAGAATGGACGGCTATGCTTTACTATCCGAAATTTCAGATAAATATCCCGATATTCAGGTAGTTATCTTGACCGCGTACGGGAGTCCGACGTCCGAAAAGAGGGTCATGGACACCGGTGCGATAGCTTATTTAGAAAAACCCTTCGTTGTGGAGGAACTGGCGGACCAAATTCTACAAATGTTGAAGAAAGAAAACGAAGGCGGTACTCTCCAGACCGTTTCGATGGAAATGTTCATTCAACTTATCGAGATGGATCATAAAACCTGCACCGTAAGAGTTGTCAACAGAGATACCCAAAAACAGGGCGTCCTATTCTTCCACAATGGGGATTTTATGGATGCGCGGATCAACGACCGCCAAGGTATTGAATCGGCCTATGAAATATTGGCCTGGGACCACGTCACAATTTCCATTCAAGACGAATGCGCAATAACCGAAAAAAAACTCAAAGGTGGACTAAAGGCTATACTTTTCGATGCCATTCGTATTAAGGATGAGGCTATCAGTCAACCGGGGACGCTTTAAGTGGCTCCGACTGATACTGGGTATTGGGCGTGGATAGATATTGGATTCACCTGTGTCACCTGTGCACTCATTTTTTATTCATTTCTATCGCCTCGATAAGTTCATGGTCTTTCATTCGGATTCCAATCTTTCAGGATGATTGCTTGTTGGTCTCTGCCCAGTTATAAACTCTATAAAAAACGGTAAGTTAATGAAAAATCGAAAAGTCCTCTTTGTCGAAGATGATCGCATTACGTTGGCCAAAATCAGAAAGACAGTGGCCGCGGAACCGTACCAGGCAATATTCACTGAAAATGGTGCCCAGGCCATTGAAATACTTGATTCTGAAAAAATCGATGTTGTCGTGACTGATCTAATGATGCCTGTGATGGATGGGCTTGAACTGCTGGAGCGGCTCAAAGAAAAAAAGCCGGAGGTCTTGCGTGTGATCGTGTCGAGCGCCAGCGATACCGATTCTCTGCTTGATGCAATCAATAGGGGGTCAGTTTATCGCTACGTTTTGAAACCCTACAAGACAGATGAGCTCAAAATTGTGGTACGTCAGTCTTTGGAGATGTCCATTATCCAGCAAGATAGACAGCGAATTTTGATGGAATTGGAACAAGCCAACCGCCAGCTTCACAAGACTGTTCAATATCGCACAAACCAGGTGTTGGATTTGTATAATCAGGCGGAGATTGGAAAATACGCCGCGCAGCTTGTGCACAATCTGAACAATCCCTTGCAAGCTATATTTGGTGCTTTGCACATCTCTCAAATTGCTTTGGAGCCCAGCCCTCCGGATGAAGACTTGTTGAACAGAATGCATAGCGTGCTGCTTAGCGGTGCCGATAAACTTGAGAAGATTATTGATTCAGTGCTCGCGCATTCAAAAAACCGTGCTCTCTATCAACCGGAGCCAGTGGATATCAATGAAATTATAGATGACGAAATGGAGTTCTTCAATCTTAACGCAACTTTTAAAAATGAAATAGAAAAGAAGCTGGATCTCCAGAAAGACCTTTTACCTGTCCATGGCAATTATATTCAACTCAAACAGATTTTTGACAATCTTATAAAAAATGCCATTGATGCCATGGAAGCAACCCCGCTAAAATTTCTCAGGATCAAGACCCGCAGCAGCGAAGGGGGGGTTATTATCGAGATTGAAGATACCGGTGAGGGGATCGAAAGTGACAATTTTGAGAAAATATTTAAACCTGATTTTAGTACAAAACCCAGGGACAAAGGCACGGGGCTGGGGCTTGCCAGTGTGCGGTCTATGGTCGCTGCTTACAATGGAGAGGTGCAAGTTCGGTCGGAACGTGGAAAGGGTACCACATTTACGGTACGGCTTCCGGCATACACTCTCGAAAGCGATGGCACAAAGAAGATCTAATCTTGTTCATCCAATAACGGCTTATCTGGAAAAAACTCCTTAATTGCCTTCAAGAGTGCATTCTTATCGATCGGTTTGACAAACGAACGGACAGCGCCGATGCCCTCTGCCAGGGAAAGGTATTCGCCTCGCTCTCTGCCGGCACCCGACATAGCGAATATCGTCGCGTGGGGGTCAGCGGTTTTGAGATCAGTTATCAATTGGATACCTTCACTCTCGGGCATCACGATGTCTGATATTACCAGGTCCGGTGCATGGTCATGATAGAGTTTGAGCCCTTCAATGCCATTGGAAGCCTCGATGACCTCGTATCCAAACCTTTCCAGCCATCTTTTTATTTTCCTTCTTTCTACCCGAACATCCTCAATCAATAGAATTTTCACTTATAAAATCATACTCCCGTAATTATGTAAGAACAGTAAGTACCTTCCTAATCTTGGCCTTAACTCCCGGCAAGAATTCACCGTAATTTGCAATGGCGGGAGATATCACAAATACAGTAACCCTGATAGAAATTTTTCGTATCTGTTATACCGGTATTAACAAATTGCCAATACTGCTTGATTGTCTCAAATAAACAATATCAATAATGTTCCTGACATGGTGATACATGCTGTAAATATCGCTAATTTAATTAAGTATCGTTTTTGGTTTTTTATCCAAGTTTCTTTGTCGTAGACATCCTTGCTAATGCCAAAGAGAAAAAAGTAAAAACTATCGATATTCTCGATATTAATTTGCGAATCATACACTTTTTCCATTTTAAGCCATAATAGCACCAGGATAATTATAAATATTAGTACGATCCCGGTTATAAAGAGAAAACTTATCATATGATTCTAAGACCAGCTTTAGTTATACACCTGAAGATTGTAAATGTATCGTATTCGAAACCAACGTACTCGGCCAAGCAAATGTTACCGATGTTGCTGACGGTAATGTTCTTGAAAAACATAACATATAACCCATAGTTTTTACATCATTTTTTTATTATAAGGTTTTGCAATCAAAGCAGACAGGTAGGTCTGAAACAGAGCCCTTTCAGCAAACCAAGGGAATACGGAGGTATAGGTTCAAATCCCCGTGCTATCTTTTTCACATCTATTACTAATCTTCCCTTTGATATTCTATTGGTGGTATCTATGTGGTGGTGTGCCACAGAAAACCCTTATCCTCTATAGGCTACCTCGGGTTCGAACCCCGCCGCCGTCATCAACTTCAAAAGTTACGTTAATCAAACGTGGTATTTTCTCCAGTATGGACTTTAGCGCAATTATCGGAATTTTATTTTTTGCCTAAATATGCACCTTACAAACACCAAACATACCGGTTCTCGCTGTACGCATTTCAACAAAGACGCTAGCAAAAACCCTCCATCCAATAGTCACGTCAAAACCACACTCAATTGCACCTAAAGGTTCGGCCGGATCTCATATTGATTGAGAGTTAAACACACTGGAGCCCTTATGCGAGGATTCTTGCAAGGGATCTGGAATTATCTTATGATCTAAGGTAAATGTAATGATCATCCTATACTCTCAGGGGGCTATCGTTCAGTGACTACTCCTCAATTGAGCATATGGTCGATTTTAGCCAGAGCACTTATTGCACCATTCAGTTTGAGCGCAACATCATGGCAGGCACTTTTGAGGCCAGGATTTGCTCTGGCTGTCTCTATCGCTGTGCTGTTAACAGCCAGCTATTTCAAGCTAAACGCTACCTTTCAATTGTTTGCCCAGCTTCCCGTATGGACATCAATCGCCTGGTTTGGTTTGGAATATCAGCGCCACTTGGTGATCGGCCCTTCAGGACACGAATCCGAACCCGGGATGTGGCGCCGGTATGGCCTCTTTTTACTGGTGTTGGTGTTACTGTGTCTGTTCCTGGCACTATTTCTGGGACTGCTTTTGTATTTGGTCCTTCCTGCAATTGTCTGGTTTTCCATGGCAATCAACAGCCCGAAACCCTGGTTGGCATCTGGATCCGTCTTGATTTGGGTTTTGGTGGTGGGCGCAGCGGCATACCCCGTGGTTCGCTTTGCCTTGGCACTTCCGGCCATTTCGGCCAGGCACGACGTCACCCCCAGGCGTATATGGAACCTGTCAAAGGGCAGCGGGTTCAAACTTCTTATACTGCTTGTACTTATTCCGGGATTGATCAACGGCTCTATTAGTATAGCTTTCGAGATGTACGTGAACCAGACCTTGATAAAACTTCTGGCAGGCATCCTGGAAACTTATTTTATCTTATGGTACCTGTCCATTCTCGCCCTTTCATATGCAGAATTGACGGGCCGGCGGGTGCAGGGAAAAGCGAGCCTTAAATCTATTTCGAATCAAATTCTGGGTTCACGATTTCTGTGGCCTGCGGTTTTAATCCTGGCAGCTGGTATCGGCCTGGCGATGGCATTTGATGCGGTGTATAAAGTTGAGCCCGGACAACAAGTCATTATATCCAGGTTTGGAAAACCCGATCGGGTTCAATCCAAATCCGGTTTCAATATTAAAATTCCATTTTTTGAGCAAACCAAACGGGTTTCAGAGGAGAAATTCTACAAACTAGAAGGAAACGGAAAATTCTTTACTATCGATAAGGGCAACGTCTCAATAAAGTATGCCGCCTCCTGGCATGTCGTGAACGCCGACACTTACCTGCGGACCACAGCCAGTCAACCCCAACTCGTTAGTCGACGCCTGGAGCACCTCCTGCAAAGCCAATTACGCGACCGGGTATCCAGGCTGCCGCAAACAGATCTACAAAAGATATTGAAAGACGGCACGAATAAATTCAGCATCGAGAATGAGTTTGTCAGTGAATCATCCTTTGATGCCGTGCTAAAAGAAGTCAACGCCCGGGTCAAAGAATTAGGCGTTGAGATGACGGCCTGGTGTTTTGAAGATTCTTAATATCTTGCCTGGCTCGCGGGATCGAGCGTTACGCATCTATTCGCTAAGTTACAGGTTACCCCACCCTGAGATATGCATTGAATATCTGGCCTATTAGGATTCAACTTCACAGGCCTTTCTTCATAAAAAAACCCACCATTTGTTGGCACCTGTTGGCACCGTGTTGGCAGGGCGTTTCAATTCTTTATGTTGTAATTACAAATAGTAGAGTGGTGGGCCGTGAAGGAATCGAACCTTCACTCCAATTTTAAGATGGAGAGGCTTGAAGATTGGAAAGAGGCGTCTCCTGCCTTATGAATACTGGTGAAACAGAATTCTTGGCAGGGATCCTAATTCTCCCCTTTTTTCCGTGCACCGACTATGCGGTTGGCAATTAGGAAGATTACAATTCCGCCGCATATCCCCAGCAGCACAAAGTCAGATGATGTGAAGTCGACTCCGAAAATATTCATAACCGGCACTATATACTATAAGTGCCTAATTTGTCAAATAATCGACCAGTCAGAAAGTTATTTAGGAACTCAAATTGTCGTTTAGGCAACAAATAATCAAGTGTTCGATTACTCTTGCCGGTCACGATATCTGCTAAAGATTTGGATTTTCTGTAAACTTTTTATGAATAAAGCGTGTCCGGTTCTGCGAATGTACCGTGGCCATATCAATATCTTCAATGATTTCAAAAAGGGTAGCCGGTTCGACTCCCGTCGCTACCTTCTCCCCCCAAAAACTGTATCTCCATTGAGGCAGTTTAGGTCCGTGAAAATTGGACAAAACTAATATATTTAATGAGTTAGGCCTTTCATATATGAATATCGAAGGAGTTATTTAGCGATGATGATGGCCCACAATGATATGTATAACTCAGGGACTGCGTTACTGGATGACAAAAGGTAGAACAAATTCTATAATAGATACTCACTATTTTCTTAGCCGACTTTGAGTAAGTCAAATGAAGGCGAACCATCAATTTTCCAATTCGGGCGGACGCGGATCAAAATCTGAAGATGGCTTCGAAAAGATTCTGATAGCGTTCACCTATGCTTCGGCTGGTGCGATGTTGGGAGCATTTTTGGGTGCGGCCCTTCATTACACGCGCTTCTGGCTGATTGCGCCAACCCTCCTGGGCATGATTTTGGGTGGACTGGCATCATATAATAATCCCCTGGGTAGAATGGTGCTGGGCATTCTATATTCAGCTTTAGACCTTGAGGGCCCCCAGGCCCCCGATGGGATGGTCGGCATAGGGGCTATTGGGCTTGGGGCGGTGGTTGCCGGTATAGCGGCTCTGATCATCCTCTGGGAGAATCCATTCTGGGCTGACATCACAAAACATATCCGGGCGACGCCACCGAGGATGTTTGCAGGTGCCGTGATGGGGTTTTTGGTATTTTTACTGCGCAAGCGGCTGAACCCGGTGATTACAAAGTATCGTCCCAGCCCCAGCGATCAGCTGGTGAATGCGGCGAGAAAAGGTGATATCGATCAGGTCTCAAAACTGTTGGCCGATGGTGTTCCCATTAATTCCAACGGTGGAACTATCGGTTTTACGCCCCTTATAGCGGCGTCCTATTCCGGCCGTATCAAAATTGTGATCCTTTTGATCGAGAAAGGCGCGGATGTTCACAAACGTGAAAAAGGTAATGATTCGACTGCGCTGATACTTGCGGCCCAGAGGGGGCATCTGGACGTGGTGCTCACACTTATATCGGCGGGTGCCAAGTTAAATAAATCTAACGAAAACGGCGTTACCCCAATCGGCGCTGCCGCGACCTGGGGCCGTACCCATGTTGTCCAAACACTATTAAAGAAAGGGGCTCATATCGAACCCACCAACGCAAGTGGCCGGACACCATTGATTCTAGCCGCGAAACACGGTCACTTAGGGATTGTCCGGCTGCCGCTGGATAACGGTGCAAATGTAAACGCCGAATGCTACAAACGCAAAACCGCCCTGATGTATGCCAGGGAAAATGGATTTTTAAAGGTGGCTGAATTGATCTTGAGTAGAGACAGCCAGGCGCCTTATTGGATGGTTAAAAAGCGGCGAGGGGAACCTTGAAGGTAAAATTGCCGGTGTAGTTGCTTGATATATTGAAAGTGGTAAACTTGATCTCTTTTGGATATTAGCAGACCCTCGCATAGATATCCCGGGGGTATCCCCCCTGAAAATTTAAACGGTAATATTCCATTTACAATCAGAGTGGGGCGCAGTTTTGACTCTATCCGCCACCACCAACCGATGCCACAGCTTCTGCTGGCTGGCCTGGCTATAAAGTGAAGCTTCAGAATCGCTAAAAGGGTTTATTTCTATTGTCGCCCCCGCTTCATTTTTTTTAACCCGCGCAACAGGCTGGCTACTGTTTTTCCCTCAATTACATTTTCACCGGCCTGATTATCAATCCAGCTCTTAATTTCAATCCGTTCCTGCTCAGGGTCTATGGCGATGATTTCAAAAAAGGCCGTGAGGGTATCCCCCACAAAGACCGGCCGCAGAAATTCAAGCGTTTGTGATTTGTAAATTGCTCCAATACCGGGCAGATGCATGCCCACCAACGTTGAAAAAAAGGCTGCGGACAGCATGCCGTGGGCGATCCTTTGGCCGAAAAATGTTTGCCGGGCAAAGTCATCATCAATATGCAGCGGATTTTCATCGCCCGTGATCTGAATAAAAAGGTCTAAATCCTTCTCGGTAATCGTCTTTTGTAATGATGCGGTTTGCCCCACTTTCAGGTCGTCGTAGGTTGTAAGCTGATAGGCCATGGATGCCCTCCTCAATCATTTGTCGCACTTAAAAGCTGCACCGAGTGCAGCTTCGCTAGTCGGGTGTTCATGAAATGCCCCAACCAGAATCTGGTTTTTTGCGGGGCCAGCTTTTTTATATCACATATGAAATCTGTATATATCTATAATTTTTCAGCTATTCTCTCACCAAACTGAACGGCTAAGTGTTCTTCTATGACCTTCCTGATAGAAGCATGGCGGTGCTCAGCCAATTGCGTATGAGTCATTATACCGGTATGTTAGGTGCTTAAGGGGATTAGGCCGCCTTGCATTTGTGAAACTCGTGCATTAGCATTTCAATATTCAGTTTCACATAACCCCAATTCATAAAAGCTCAAGCTGGAGGGCGCTTTGAAACGGACAATTCTGCCTTTCCTGGTACTTGCCTTGATAGTTCTGGTGCCGCCCGCAATGGCCCAATCCCCGCAAAGGGGACTGGCTGTGGCACCCACCCAAGTAAACGCCGGTTCCTGGGGTACGTACTACGCCCTTATCATCGGTATAAACGATTATGCCAAGTGGCCCCGCCTCCAAACCGCGGTGAAAGACGCCACCGTTATCCGGGATACCCTGATCACCAATTACGGTTTTAACCCGCAGAATGTCATCCTGCGCACAGACCGGGATGCCAACCGAATCAGGATTACTGGTGACCTGCGGTATCTGGCTGTATCCATGAGTCAGAACGACAACCTGCTCGTCTACTTTGCCGGTCACGGGCAATTGGCTGATTTCACCGGCGACGGCTACTGGGTGCCGGCCGAGGGCGCCCTGAAAGACCCGGCCACGTGGGTTGCCAATTCCTATATCAAGGCGGTCCTGAGTTCCGAAAAATTACAGGCCAAAAATGTGGTTGTTATTGCCGACTCCTGCTACAGCGGTTCCATGCTGCGCGGCGGGCCGTCTTTGATGTCCCTGGAAGATCGGCGCTACAAGGAAAAGCTGGCCCAGAAGGCCGCCCTGCGATCTCGCCAGGTCATCTCTTCGGGCGGCGTCGAGCCGGTTGCCGACGGCGGGGCCGACGGCCACAGCCTGTTTGCTTACTACCTCATCAATGCCCTGAAAACCAACGACCGTGAAGTCATCGACCTGGAAAACCTCTTTCATACACGGGTGTGGGAGAAGGTGACCCAGATCGGCGACCAACGACCCAACGTGGGCCGTTTAAAAATCCCGATGGACCAGGATGGCCAATTCGTGCTTTACAACGCGGCCTGGGCTGAAAAGCAGGCCCGCAAGCAAGCGGCTGCCCAAGCAACTGCCCAGGCGGCCGCCAAAAAAGAAGAGCAAGCCCGCCAGAAAGCCGCGGTCGCATCGGCGGAATTGGAACTCCAGCGCCAGCGTATCCAGATGGAGAAACAGAAACTTGCCCTGGAGAGGGATAAACTGGCCCAACAGAAAAGCCTTGAGATGGAACGGCTCAAGCTGGAAAGGGAAAAACAGGAGATCGCGTATGCCAAAATGCAGGCGCGTCTGGATAAATTGGAGAACGACCGCAAATTGGCCGATCAGCGAACTCAGCTTACCAAGCAGCAAACTCAACTTTCCCAACAGCAAACGCAGTTAGCCGCGGTAGATAAAAGTTTGCAATCCGAGCGCCCCGTCTTCCGGGAACGCTATAAGCTGGCACTCTTTCCGATAAATGTGATCGAATCGGCCACCGGGGGTCTGGCTAACTTTGAAGCGGCAGCCATACAGGGCGTGTACCTGGCTACCGGAAAAAGTGACGCAGTTGAATTCGCGGCATCATACAAAATTACCAGCGATTTGCCCGAGACAATCACACCCTTGGCGGAGAAAATCGACAAAAAAGAACTTGCCGTCTGGAAAAAGAAATCCTTTCTTTCAAAACCGGAACCGGACTTGGAGCAGATCAGAAAAGTCTGCCGGAAGCTGGATATGGATATCGCTGCTTTAATAAAGATTCACGCCGACTCTGACGGCGTAACAGTCACTATCCTGGTCTATAATGCCAGAACCGGAAAAATGTATAACGAAAAAATACGCGCCCGCGCCTGGTTCGGCGTTGGTAATTTGGTTGACAAATATACTACCAAGCTTCTGGAAAAATACAAACGTAGCTTGTAGAGTGTCGCATTGCTTCACCGGCCACATATCGGTTGCCTATCTTTAGATGTTTACTTGAAAATTCAGACAAATCTTTACCGTAACTCTCTTGATTCTACCATCGAGGCAGCATGCAAACAAATAACTTACTTGAAAAGTTGACCTTCTCCATAGATGGTCCCATTAAGACACCAATTTTAAAACAGGAGCATTTTGCTCTGGTGCGCATTGCTTTGGGAAAAGGGGTGACCATTCCGCCCCACCGGGGCGGGCATGCCGTCTTTTTCATGGTCATTCAGGGAAAAGGAATCTTTACGCATGGAGAAGAGGAAATTGAACTGGGGCCGCACGAATACGTCCACATTAATGCGAATGAAGCCCGCGGGATACAGGCATTGGATGACCTGGTGGTTCTGGTGGTGAAAAGTTAGTTCGGCCGGTGAAGGCGACAAAGGCCTTTGAGTGGTTCACTGAAAGTTGATTGCCGGTGGCCTGCCTGCACTTCAAATCATCCATGTCTAGTACAGGCTAGAAAGCCAAAATCTTATCGCTCTCTTTGATCAAGTCGTAGAGAACTTTCTGGGTCCCTCTCTTGTGGTGACCTTCCTTCACACCGTGAAGGTCCATTAGCTTCCCTCAGGCAAAAAGCGCTCCTTCGGAAAGGGTGAATGCCTTGGCCAACTCAAGCAGGGGGAAAGTCACGGAATCCATCTTTTCATATTCAACAGCCGGACCATTTAAAAAAATGCTGACGTCTTCCATGCCTTCCAACATCATATTGGCCAACCGGAAGGCGTTCCAAATGACCTCGACGTTTTCCTGGCACAGGACCATTGCTATCTTCATTCCTTCTTCCTCCTTGGTATCAATCGCAATCAACTCTCTTGGCTAAAACTCGGCGTCGGGCGCAGGCAGCAAATCTTCAAAATACTATCAGTGTCCCTCCACATTTGATATACAAGACCGCTTTGCCTTTCGAGCCTGCGCGTAGAGCGAAAACTGGATTTTGAGGATGCAATTTTGTTCACTGATCTCAAATCACGAGGGAATACCACATACGGATAGCGGCCAGTGCGATTAGGACGGCCAGAATTCTTCTAAGCCATTTTATCGGGACCCTGCGGCTGACATGGCCACCGAGGGATGCGGCCGGGAGCACTGTCAGTAAAATCGGGGTGGATAAAAGCCACTCGATTTGTCCGGTAACGGCCTTGCCGATAAAAGCCGCCAACGATGATAAAAAGACGACAGCCAGATTACTGCCGATCGCGATGCGGGTAGGAATATTGACGTAGTTCGTCATCAGGGGAATCAAAATAAATGACCCCCCCTGGCCAACCAGGCCGCCGAAAAGACCCACCCCGGTGGCTGCCGTCACGGCCCGGGATTTGCGAAACACAAGGGCGGCGGTATCCGGGTTTTCCACATCATGGTTGAGCGGTGCAAACATCAAAATCGCAGCTGCAAAGGCCATGCTGGCGAAAATGAACAGGAGAATCTCGTTGGCGATAAATTGCGTCGCGGCCCCGCCCACAAACGCGGCAATGAAAATACTGATCCCCATATAAACGGAAAGTCGGGTTGACACGTAGTCGAACTTGCGGTGGGTTAATCCCCCGGAGAGGCAGCCTAATAGTCCCATCACAATGGTAAGCCCGGCTACAATCCGCATGGTATAGGGTTCCAGGCCGAATAGTGGCGGTAAAAACAGAAGCAGGGGCGCCATGACGATGCCCCCACCAATGCCAAGCAGTCCCGATGTAAAACCTGTAAAAATGCCTATGCAGCCAATTAACAGATAAGTTTCCATTTTTCGTGATGCCCACTAAAGTCGCCGGTGGCAAGCGTTTGTGTACATAACTTGCGTCGCCACCTGAACGTAGCAAAAATGCCCCGGCAGTTTTCAGACCCGTTTGCCGGTGGGGTTTTTGAATACGTACTATAGCACCCAATCATAGATAAAATCTATATAAAAAATTTTTTAAATAGAATTTATCAATGTCATTGTGCGAATCCGTCTCTCCCGAACACGCTGTCAAGCGGCCGTTTTCGACTCACTGCTGTGGCGAGGGTACAGATTAATTCAGTACAGTCGGATATTTAGATCGAGATAGGCACATCTGGTGGGCCCTTGCCCACCTCCGGGCAGGCTGATTTGTCGCGCCGCCGCCTTGACATGCTGCAAAGGAGTATAACTCTATTTACAGGATGCTGCGCCCTATCTATCTGTGATCAAAGGTTTTCCCGGCGCCAGGCAAACAACGCCAGACTTCTTCCGGGTGTTGGCTGAACAGCCCTATTTATCAGGCTGGCTGAGGGTGCAGCGGAATCCTTTCCGGGGAAAGTGAGTTGAAATGAAATATTCTCGCACACTTTTAAAAATACTGTTTCTCAGTGCCTTGATTCTGTCTCTGTCCGCAGGCGCTTATGCATCCGATGATTCCCTTAGAATAGAACCCGCCGAGTTGAACGCGATGCTCAATCAACAGGATCTTACAGTGATTGACGTACGCAGGGTTTCGGATTGGCGTGGCAGCGACCGCAAGATTGCCGGCGCTGTTCGCAAGGACCCCCACAACGTCAGCGCGTGGGCTACGAAATCGCCCAAACAGAACACCTATGTCATCTACTGCGCCTGACCCAGCGAATACACGAGCGCCAGTGTGGTGCTCCGGTTGAAGGAACTGGGATTTGAGCAAGTCTTTGCGCTCAAGGGGGGCTGGGATGCCTGGGTGCTGGCCGGGTACCCCACTGAAAAGAAATGAAACTTATTGCCGAGGAATTGTTATGCGAAATTATCGAAAAGCAGTCTTGCGCATAAGCTTCCTGCTCGTCCTCGTATTCGTTTTCGGCTGTCACCACCGTATCAAATCCATCAAACAGGTGGAGCACATACCCAGGATAACCAAGGAAGAGCTCAAACAAAAGCTAGGCGAGCCGGCCGTCAGCATTATTGATGTCCGGTATGGCCCAAACTGGAAAAAGAGTGATCGCCTGATTGCCGGCGCCGTGCGCGAAGAGCCGATGGAAGTCGGCTCCTGGATCCACAAGTACCCCAAGCACCAGATGATTGTGTTGTATTGCGACTGAGCCAGGGAACAGACGAGCGCCAGTGTGGCGTTCAATTTAGTCGAGCAGGGTTACAACAACGTTTATGCCCTCAAGGGCGGCTGGGATGAATGGATCGAGGCAGACTATCCGACAACGGCCAAATAGGCGCCCGAAAAGGTGATGGTGGTGAACATCTTAATGCCGGGTCCTTTAGGAAACTTGCCCCCTGAGTTCATAAACTGGGGATTTGGCCTGCCAGGTAGCAGACATGCTGCCCCCCGGTTGATGGCCAGGCGACTGCCTTTCAGCCCAATCGATTTACCCGTCCCTCTAAAGCCCAGCGTTTGATGCATACATTCCCCGTAGTAATAGCTATCGCTTTGATAAGTTCATGTTTCTCATTTATCCTGATGTGATCGGGCTGCTGATTTTTTAGAGCTGCAACCGGTCGGTTCAATGAAGACCAGACACTGTTTAGCAATCATTTTTATCAGGATGACCACAGCGGTCTCAATTATGCTGTAAATTTTATTGATTCATGTATAATGCCACCTATCCGGTACTGAAATCGACCTACCTTCCATTGCATTGAACTATCCGGATTCGTTAGCCACCCAAGTGCAAAGGCCTGCAAACGCGACCTTGGGGAGGGCCTTAGATGAAAACATGTTTTACATTGACAACCCTGTTTGTGACTTTCTGCCTATTGTCCGGCTCCCATACCGCAGGCATTGCTGCAGATGCGCCCATTAAGATTGGGGCGACGATATCGAAGGAGGGGCCCTACAAAGAGCCTTCTTTGATGATTCAGAAGGCTTATCAACTATGGGCCCATGAGGTGAACCAGCAGGGCGGCCTGCTCGGGCGCCAGGTGAAACTGGTCCTCTATGACGATAAAAGTCAAAAGGCGCGGGCAAAAAGTCTTTACCGTCAATTGATCGATGAAGACCAGGTAGACCTTGTCCTGTCCCCTTATGGTACCCCGCTGACCCTCACTGCCTCGGAAGTCAGCGAACAACACGAATTGCTGATGCTGGCCTGTGCTGCCTCAGGTGAAGTTATCTGGGAAAGAGACTTCCAATACATTTTTGGTGTCTATGCGCTGGCGAATCGATATTTTATCGGGCTGCTGGACATGATGGCGCGCCAGGGAATCGACAGCGTGTCGCTTGTCTACAACAAAGGTTCGCCCTTTAATGTGGACGTGGCTGCAGGGTCCAAAAAGTGGGCCCGGAGATTCATGATTTCCGTTGCACACGAAAAGCCCTACCAGGATGGCGAAAAGGAACTGGCGGCGATTGTTTCTGAATTAAAAGCGGCGGAGGCGGGCCAGATTATCGTTTCCGCTTATCCGCCGGACTGTTACCGGATACTGGATCTGATGCGGCAGCTTGACTACCATCCCCGGGTTCTCGGGATGACCATTGCACCGGTTCATCCGGACTTTGCCAAAAACGCCGGCCCCATGGCCGACCGTGTGTTCGGCCCATCCCAGTGGGAACCCAATGAACGGATCCCCTTTCCAGGTACCAGGGAATTTGTAAATGCGTTCAACCGTTTTTCCGGGAAGATTCCATCTTACCACGCCGGGTCGGCATATGCCGCCTGTCAATTGATGGCAGACGCCGTTCGATACACCGGATCTCTGGACAATCGCAAGCTTCGCAACTACATCGCCGCCCTGGATACGGTGACCGTAATTGGCCGTTTCAAAGTAGATCCGGCCGGCCGGCAGATTGGGCATAATCCGATCATTATTCAATGGCAGCAAGACAAAAAAGAGATTGTCTGGCCTTATAAAATGCAAACCGCTCCGGCGCTTTTTTAAAAATCATGGCACCTTCAAGCGAATCTCACACCCCGCCTTTTTACCGGCGAATTATTTTCTGGCTGATTTTACCGGTATTTCTCGTCGGCGTCCTGATTGCCTGGCTGCTGATTGTTTACATCTCCCCACACATAGAAGACCATGTAAACCAACACTTTGAAGACAACCTGCGGCTCACTGCCAGTCTGGGGGTTGGGGTTTGCGAGAGCCATTTCAACCAGCTTCTGGATATGCGCCTGGAAGACAACCTGGATATGAACGCTGCCTTGCAAAAAGAGGCTCTGACGGCAATAAAAAAAATCGGAACCCAGGTGACGGGCGTGCATATCATGGTCCTGGAAGACAAACAGATCATCAAGACCATATCGGTCGACTATCCTAATGATGTCTGGCAATTGCCGCCCCTGGAAGGGCAGGAAGGGAAACTTGAAAACATTCGGCTGGGCGCGGAAACGATTCAGGCGCTGGTCCAATATTTTCCTTTCTGGGACTGGCACATCATCAGTTTCGTGTACATGCAGGAACTCCAGACCCCCATGGCGACGGCCCGTCGCAGCGTTGTCATCAGCACCATCGTGCTGCTGGCTGCCGTATTTTTCGTGCTGTTGCTTACGTTCCGGTACGCCCTCACGAAACCACTCAACCGCCTGATCCGGGCGACTCAGGATGTTGCCGCGGGAAAGCTGCTGCCGGTCGACCCGATCCGCGACAATGAAATCGGCCAGTTGACAGCGTTCTTCAATTCGATGGTCGCCAGTCTTAGTATGAAGACCCAGGAGGTCCAGAGCCTCATCGATCAGCTAAAGGAATCGGAAAGCAGGTACAAAAGCCTTGTAGAGCTTTTTCCGGAGGCTGTTTTTGTGCACCAGGACAATATCATCAAGTACATCAATCCCAGTGGTGTAGAAATGTTTGGTGCGGCCAACGCACAGGAGCTCAACGGCCAGGATCTGATGAATTTTGTGTCCCCCCAGTTCTATGAACACGTAAAGGCGCGGATCCAAAAAGTATACCAAGAACATATCACCTTACATCCAGCGGAATTTCAATATTTGACAGTTGATGGTCAGACTTTGGTAGCTGAGTCGACCGCTACCTATATCGAATATGCCGGGGCACCGGCCGTACTCAGTGTGGTTCGGGATATCAGCGAACGCCAACAGGCCGAACTGGCCCTGCAGGAGAGTGAAGAGCAGTTGTCGAGTGTGTTTCGGATTGCACCGACCGATATCGGCGTGGTCGCCGATCGCATGTTCAAACAGGTCAATGCACGCATCTGTGAAATGACGGGCTACACCGAGGAGGAGCTGGTCGATCAGAATGCCAGGATATTATATCCCAGTGATGAAGATTATGAATATGTCGGCCGCGAAAAATACCGCCAGATAAGCGAGCACGGCACCGGGACGGTCGAGACCCGCTGGCAGACCAAAGACGGCCGCATACTCGATGTGCTGCTCAGTTCAACCCCCATGGATCTGAGCGATCTTTCGAAGGGGGTTACCTTCACCGCACTGGATATCACCGAGCGCAAGAAAAACCGCGAGGCCCTGCGCATATCCCATGAAAGGTTCCTTACGGTACTGGACAGTATCGATGCGACCATATATGTGGCCGATATGGATACCTCCGAAATCCTATTCATGAATAGAAATATGGTGGAGAGTTTCGGTGGGGATATGACCGGCCAATTGTGCTGGGGAGCATTCCGGGGCTCGACCGGTCCGTGCCCGCACTGCACCAATGACCAACTGGTGGATGCCCAGGGTCAACCAAAGGATGTATGCATCTGGCAGGGTAAAAATCCCCTTACCGGAAAATGGTACATCAACCACGACCGCGCCATTCAATGGACGGACGGACGGCTGGTCAGGCTGCAAATTGCGACCGATATAACCGATCTTAAAAGAATGGAACAACAGATTCAGCAAACCCAGAAGTTCGAGGCAATCGGCACGCTGGCCGGCGGGATTGCCCACGATTTTAATAATCTTCTCATGGGCATCCAGGGGCGGTCTTCACTTCTGGCGGTAGATCTCGAATCTTCCCAAATGGATTTGGAAAATATCAAGGCGATCGAGACCTATATTCGCAATGCCACTGATTTGACCCGCCAACTCCTGGGGCTGGCCAAGGGTGGCAAATATGAAGTCAAGCCTACCGAGATCAATGACCTGGTGGGCAAAAGCGCCAAAATGTTCGGGCGGACAAAGAAAGAAATCCGGATACATACCCGGTTCCAAGACCCATCCCCCGTAGTGGCTGTGGACCGTGGTCAAATCAAACAAGTATTGTTGAATCTGTACATCAATGCCTGGCAGGCCATGGTCGATGGCGGCGAGCTGTACCTGGCGACCCAGATTGTCGACCTGGACGAGTCTTACTGCCAACCTTACGACATCGCACCCGGGCGGTATGTCAAGCTGTCGGTGACGGACACCGGTGTCGGCATGGACGAGGCCACCAGGCAGCGGATATTCGACCCCTTTTTCACCACCAAAAAGAAGGGGCGCGGGACCGGCTTGGGCCTGGCTTCGGTTTACGGCATCATTAACAATCACGACGGTTTTACCGTGGTAAATAGTGAAGTCGGCGTCGGTACCACCTTTAATCTTCATTTGCCGTTGAGCGATAAAGACGCCCTCCCGGAGGTTTCCGTCAAAAGTAAACTGGTCAGGGGAACCGAAACAGTCCTTCTGGTCGATGACGAAGAAATGATCCGTGATGTGGGCGAGGCCATGCTGACCAAGTTGGGCTATAATTCCCTGGTGGCCGATGGCGGAGAACAGGCCTTGGATCTGATCAAGCACAATGGCCATGCCATCGATCTGGTGATCCTGGATCTGATCATGCCGGGTATGGATGGAGGCAAGACCTTCGATCGCATTAAAAAGATCAAGCCGAATATGCCGGTTATTCTCGCCAGTGGCTACGCCCTCGACGGCCAGGCGAACGAGATCATGAAAAAGGGCTGCAACGGGTTTATCCAGAAACCGTACAATATCTCCGATCTGTCCCAGAAAGTCCGGGAGATTCTCGATGGTAAAAGCACCGGAAGGAATGGTAGCTAGCGGTTCACTACCGGAACAGATTAAATTAGAAGACGTTTAAACTGAACCGATATTCAAGTTTAAACGAGTGTGTACACGGATTGGAAGGTGGGTACAAATGGAGGCCCTTAAAAACAATATCCGCCTAATCATCTTGATGTTCCTGCTGCCGCTGCTTGCAGGGGCCTGTGTCAGCTCATCCACCAACCTTCAAATCACAATTCCGCAGGGTAGGGAGAACCTGCACCTCGAGCAGGAGCTTTTTCAGAGCCGAAACCTGGGCGTGCAGATGGGTTCATCAGGCAGCGGGGGCGGCGTACGTCAATCCTACCACTTTGATTTCAACCTGAAAGAGACCCAGCGGATTCGGTACGCCTACCTGAGCATCGATACCCTGGATGTAGATCATCCCGAAAACCCGCTCTTTTTAAACGGCCATCCGATTGGCTTTTTGAAGCGAGCAGGATACGGGATTAATCAGGACGAATGGTACGCCGGGCAAGCCGGGCCCAAAAAACGAAAAAAGCAGGCCCGGACCCAGCGCTACCTGCCGGCTTCCTATTTTCGTTCCGGAAAAAACACCATCGAGTTTGGCCACCAGAAAGTACGCTCGGCCAACAGGGGCGGTAGGATTAATTATGAGCGGTATATAATTAAAAGAATAAACCTGGCGATAATCAGAACCCATACATCAGGGCGTTCACAGCTATCGGCAACCGGGGTGAAAGAAGATCGTCGCTTCCCGGATCAATTCGCCCTCTTTAAAGACCTGAACGATGAAGAACTCTATATCGCTTTGGTGAAGCTGCCCTATCTGTTGGCGGAAATCAGCGACCCCGGGAGTCTGGCCGGCGACAGCCTGAGCTATGTTTACGCCCGGATCGGCGATTATTACCGCTGGACCGGGCTATACAATAAGAGCCTGGATTACCACCGTAAAGCCAGCCGGCTGCAAGCGGAGCAACCCCTGACCCTCTTGACGCCTAAAGTGCGCTCCGGGCTCGCCTTGGCGTACAACTTCGTGGGGGACTACCACAGCTCGGTGGCCGAATGCGAAAAGGCCCTCAAGGAAATCGAGCGGGTAAAAGAAAATCTGTCACGACCGGTGCCCAAACACATCATCGGCAAAGCGAATTACCTGGAATTCCTATTAAGTGCCTACCTGGCCATCAACCACTACCACCTTCAGGATGGTTCTGAGGCCGAATACTATGCGTACCGGGTCATAAACAATTTTGACGACACCTGGGCGCATTACAATACACGGACGACGGAGATCGGTAAGTTTGTCCCCCTGGCTATCGCCTATCAAACCATGGGCGATGCCGCTCTGCGCAACGGCGGTTATGTAGAGGCGCTGCGGCTATATAGGGAGGCAGAAAAGTATCTTGGCTACGAGGTTCGGCCTGCCATATACCATGACCAGATGATCAGCATCCAAATCGGGATCGCCAAAACACTATACCACCAGGGGCAATACAAGCCGGCGCGGGAAATCTTGCAAAACGTAAAATCCCCGACCAATGCCTTCCTGTGGCGGTCCTACCAGCTCCAGGGGATGATCGCCGAGTCCGAAAACAAGCTGGAGTTGGCCGTGGAATTCTACCAAAAAGCAATCGATGCCATCGAATTTTCGCGGGCGCGACTTACTTCGCATGGTCTTAAAATTAATTTCATGTCGGACAAGCAGGAGCCTTACGCCCGCATGGTAAAGTGCTTGGTTAAACTAGAGCGAACGAAAGCAGCCTATAATTATGTAGAAAAATCAAAAGCACGCGCCTTTCTTGATTTGATCGCCAGATCGGATAAAATCATCGGCCAAAAAAACGAAGCCCTCAAGGAGATAACGGAAGAAGAAAAAAGGCTGCGGGAGAACTTGTTGAACGTCCAATACCGTACGGAAATGAACACGCGTATGTTCCAGGAACGCGGTGCGGCTATAGACAACAGCCGGGAAATAGCGGCCGCCCGGGGCGCCCTGGGTGAGTTCTTTTCGCGCTGGTTTCGTCGGAATAAAGATTTTGCATCCCTGCGGTCAGCGGACACCCTGCCGATTGAAAAAGTCCAGGCACTGCTTCCGGCGGATGCCCATCTGGTGGAATATTACTTCCGGGATAAGCACCTATTTGCCTGGATCATCGGGCCGCAATCTTTTCGGTTTGTTCAAAAACAGATAGACGCAAGCGAGTTGCTTGAGCTTGTCAGCGCCTACCGCGACCTTATCAGTCGGCCGGATACAGTCCGCGGGCTGGAAGTCGCCGCACAGGAAGCGCCGCGTCAGACCCCAACCCGGGAAAGCCTGGCGGCCATCAGCCGGCAGTTGGAAGATGTCCTGGTCACGGACATTTTATCAGGCATCCCAGCCGGGAAAATATATATCATTCCGCACGGGATTCTCCACTACCTGCCTTTCCAGGCCCTGACCCTCGAAGGAAAATATTTGATTGAAAGCTACGAGATTGGCTACTCCCCCAGCGCCTCGGTTCTCGGGCATGTCTTTGATAAAAAGAAGACTGTTAAAAAGGCGGTCCTGGCACTCGGAAACCCCAATCTGGGTAACCCCCAAATGACGCTGCCCTATGCGGAGGTTGAAGTCCGGGACATCAGGCAGTTTTTCAATCAGACCACAGTTTTGACGCAGAACCAGGCTTCAGAGTCGGCTTTCAAGCAAAGCGCCGGCAACTACGATATTCTGCATATTGCTTCCCACGGGGAATTCAACCAGGACACCCCGCTGCTCTCCTGCCTGCGGCTGGCCCCGGGCAACGATGAGGATGGCCGGCTGGAAACCGCCGAAATCTTCGAGCTTAATCTGAATGCCTATCTGGTTACACTTAGCGCCTGCAACACCGCTATGGGCAAAATGGCCAGCGGCGACGAGCTCATGGGGTTGACCCGGGCCTTCATGTTTGCCGGGACACCCTCGATCATGAGCACCTTCTGGAGTGTGAACGACAAGTCCACCAGTGTGTTGATGAAACACTTTTACGCGAATCCAAAATCCATGAATAAGTTTGCCGCCATGCGGCAGGCCCAGTTAGAAATGATTGGGAACCCGGAATACCGGCATCCTTATTATTGGGCTGCATTCCAGGTTATTGGTGATTATCGATAGTCTTTTAATTTAATAGGGAGGATAGGATCTCAATGGACTGGTCTGCAACTTTTCAAGCAATTCCCTTGCTGGGAAAACTACCGGAGCTAGACCTGAAACAGCTTAGTGACAAAGCGAAACAATATGAATTTGAACGGGAGGATGTCATCATCCAGGAAGGCGAACAGGGTGACCGGCTCTTTATCGTGATCGACGGTCAGGTCAAAATTTATACTGGCTATGGGGAAAAATACCAGAAGCACATTCAGACCTTCGGGCCCAAAAGCTATTTTGGAGAGATGTCCCTTATTGACCGGCAAAATCGTTCCGCCACTGTAGTGGCCGACACTTATGTGCAAGTGGTCTGTATCGAACGGGAAGATTTCCAAAACCAAATCCGGAAAAATCCGGAGTTAGCCTTGGAGCTGCTGGAGAGCATGAGCCTGCGGGTACGCGCCATGAACAAGTTGATATTGGGTGCCCTGGGGGAAATCGCGCCCATCTGTATCCGTTGCAACAAAGTCCGCGAGCCTGACAACCGCTGGGTGATCGTCGAGCAATATATAAAAGATTATTCAGACATAGAAGTTCCGCACTCCATGTGTCCCGATTGCTCCCAGGAAAATTATCCCAAATTTTATAAGCAAGGATAGCCTCCAATCCAACCCGGCAACTTGCCTTTGACACCAGATTGTACTAATAGAGTGGGTATCATTTTCATTGGAGTTGGCCGGTAACATTACAGCGGAGGCTATTCTTGCATTTGAGAATTCTTACCTTATTGGTATTCCTGCTTTTTCTTCTCAATCATCCTGTTTTAGCTCAATCCCCACAGCGCGGCCTGGCCATCGCCCCGCAATCCGGTGCGTCCGGTTCCTGGGGTGACTACCACGCCCTGATCATCGGCATAAATGACTATGCCAAGTGGCCGCGGCTGCAGACCGCAGTGAAGGATGCCACGGTTATCAAAGAGACTCTTATCTCCCGCTACGGATTTCAACCTGATAACGTCATCCTGCGTACCGACCGTAAAGCCAGCCGCCTGCAGATCATCGAAGACCTGCGGTACCTGGCCCAGTCCATGGGCGTGCACGACAACCTGTTCGTCTATTATGCCGGCCACGGCCAGTTGGACGACTTTACCGGCGACGGTTACTGGGTACCGGCCGAAGGTGCCCTGAAAAACCCCGGGACCTGGGTGGCCAACTCCTACATCAACGCGGTGCTCAGCTCGGAAAAACTGCAGGCCAAGAACGTGGTGGTCATTGCCGACTCTTGCTACAGCGGTTCCATGCTGAGAGGCGGACCGTCGTTGATGTCGCTAAACGACCGCCGCTACAAGGAAAAGCTGGTCCAGAAAGCATCTCTGCGTTCGCGTCAGGTCATCTCGTCGGGTGGGGTGGAGCCGGTGGCGGACGGCGGCGCCGAGGGCCACAGCCTGTTTGCCTACTACCTGATCGATGCTCTGCGCAAGAACGACCGCGAGGTGATCGACCTGGAAAACCTGTTCCACACCCGGGTCTGGACCAAGGTGACCGAGATCGGCGACCAGCGGCCCAACGTGGGGCGTTTGAAGACGCCCATGGACCAGGACGGTCAGTTCGTGCTTTACAACACGGCCTGGGCCGCGGAGCACGCCCGGAAGCACACGGCTTTGGAAGCCGAGCGGCAGCAGCAGGACCGGACCTGAAAGCAGGCCGCGGTGGCCCAGGCTGAACTGGAGCTACAGCGCCAGCGCTTTGAGATTGAAAAGCAAAAGCTGGCATTGGGAAAAGAGCAGTTGGCTCAGCAGAAAACCATCGAACTGGAAAAGCTCAAGTTGGAACAGCAAAAACAGGAGATCGAATATGCCAAGCTGCAGGCGCGACTGGAAGATATGAAGCGCAAACCTCAAGAAACCGCCCCGCCGGTTGGCCAGCAAATGGTCGCGGCAGTATCTCCTCCCGTAAAAAATCAACCCGGAGCGTTAAACCGGAAAGCTTCCCGAGAAGAATACAAATTGGCGATATTACCTCAGAATTTATATGCTTCCACGAATGATGATAGATATCTGCGTAGTTATCAATTGGCCAGCATACAAGCAGTCGCCAATGTAACGTTTGATGATGATAGATTAAAATTAACCCATGGTTACGAAGAATTTGAGGACTTTACGGAAGGCGTAACAATTCTAAGTGATATTACGAAAAATGATGTATGGAAAAAGAAATCGATATTCTCCAGATTGAAGCCGGATTGGGAAGAAGTTAATAAACTCAATCTGAAAATTGACGTGGATCTTGTTTTGATGATAGAAGGTGAAATCTATCCCGGAAGTTTTACCTTCTATTTATATGACTTAGCTAAGGCAAAGATTTACTCTAAAAATTTCAGGCCCGCCTGGCTTGCATATCCTAACAGCGTTGAGGGTTATGTACGCAGCCTTATGAAAGACTATTTTAAGAACCAATGATATCGGATGCCTGGCTTTAAAGAATCGACTGGCCATTGGTTAACTATCTTCTAATTGTATTACCTGCCGATTGCATCATTGTTACCTCAAAATCGTGCTTCCTAAAAACCTGCCTTCAAAGTAATGAGCCAGCCATTTTAAGTGTTCCAATTTAAGATATTTGGTCCATCGTCATTGCCAATAGGCACCTCAAGCAATCCATCTGACTTGGCTGACAAAGAACGTTTACGGATAATTGGATACATGAGCGCCCACACTTGCCTTTATTTTGAAACTATATTAGCATCCGCAGACCCATTTCAATTGAGACTACATTTGATGGTTCCCTTGGCTGGAGGTTGCTTTTGAAACGGCTTATTCTGACCCTTTCAGTATCCCTGTTTTTTCTTCTCAATCATCCCGTTTTAGCTCAATCCACACAGCGCGGCCTGGCCATCGTCCCGCAATCCGGAGCGTCCGGTTCCTGGGGTGCCTACCACGCCCTGATCATCGGCATAAATGACTATGCCAAATGGCCGCGACTCAAGACGGCTGTAAAGGACGCCACGGTCATCAAAGAGACCCTGGTCGGCCGCTACGGGTTCAAACCCGACAGTGTCATCCTGCGCACCGACCGCCAGGCCAGCCGCCTGCAGATTATCCAGGACCTGCGCTACCTGGCCCAGTCCATGGGCGCGCACGACAACCTGTTCGTCTATTATGCCGGCCACGGCCAGTTGGACGACTTTACCGGCGACGGCTACTGGGTGCCGGCCGAAGGTGCCCTGAAAAACCCCGGGACCTGGGTGGCCAACTCCTACATCAAGGCGGTGCTCAGCTCGGAAAAACTGCAGACCAAGAACGTGGTGGTCATTGCCGACTCCTGCTACAGCGGGTCCATGCTGCGCGGCGGTCCCTCGCTGATGTCTTTAAACGACCGCCGCTATAAGGAAAAGCTGGTCCAGAAAGCCTCCTTGCGCAGTCGCCAGGTGATCTCGTCGGGCGGGGTGGAGCCGGTGGCGGACGGCGGCGCCGAAGGCCACAGCCTGTTTGCCTTTTACCTGATCGATGCCCTGCGCAAGAACGACCGCGAGGTGATCGACCTGGAAAACCTGTTCCACACCCGGGTCTGGACCAAGGTGACCGAGATCGGAGACCAGCGGCCCAACGTGGGGCGCTTGAAGACGCCCATGGACCAGGACGGTCAGTTCGTGCTTTACAACACGGCCTGGGCCGCGGAGCATGCCCGTAAACACGTCGCCCTGGAAGCACAGCGGCAGCAGCAGAACCGGGCCCGGCAGCAGGCCACCGTGGCCCAGGCTGAACTGGAACTCCAACGCCAGCGTTTTGAAATGGAAAAACAGAAACTGGCCCTGGAGAAGGAACAGCTGGCCCAGCAGAAAACCATTGAACTGGAAAAGCTCAAGCTGGAACAACAAAAGCAGGAAATCGAGTATGCCAAATTGCAGGCCCAAATGGAGGAGATGGAGCGCAAGAGGAAGACCGCTGAAAAAACCGCTACAGCAAGTAGCCTCCAGGCAGCTCTTTCGCCTCAAACCACAAATTCACGCAGGGTCGCCCGTGAAGCTTACCGGTTGGCAATCCTGCCCCCCAACATTTATACCGCTGAGGCGAACCTGGAGGCCTGGCTCAAGAACGTGGAAAGTAGCGCCCTGGAGGGGATCGTTTCCACCCTGGACCGTGATGAACGGGTTGCCTTGCAATACTCATATGAAACGTCCGATAGCATTCCCGTGGAACTGACGCAGCCGCGCATATTTGAAAAACACAACAGCCCCAATCTTTGGAAGCGCAAGAACATGTTCTCGAAATTGGAACCGGACTTGAAAACCGTGCGTGACATCGGCCTTCAGGTCGGCGCGAATCTGGTTGTTCTGGTTGACATCGATGTAGGGATAAGCATTAAAGAAAGTTGCACGGTATTTCTGTATGATACGGAAAATGCCAAGGTCTATAAGAAAAAAGCCCGGGGCAATCACTATACAGCCGGTGGAGTGATCGGTGATCTGGTCAAGGGCGTGCTCAGGGACTATTTCCGAAATAGATAAAATTAAGGGAAACAATCTCGCTGAGAATTACCCGGCGCACCTTAAAGCAACTACCTCAAAATATCTTGTAGTGAAAACGATCCTGCTGGATGACCGCTATGATTATTACCTGGCGGTGAACCGCAAAACTGAGGATGTTCTTGTGAATAAACTCCAGACTTCCTTGGATCGGATCAAGCAAAACGGCGCTTATGGGCACCTGTGGAAAAAGTATTCCGAATGACGGCTTAAAATGCGAATGTGCCTTTCAGGCAACCTGACAGCCATTTGACATCCACCGGTTGCGTATCCATCTTTTATCAGATCTTTCAATTCCCTGAATTTTATCAAGGTTCGTCCTCCGTATAACCTAGCGAAGCCCGTGCTTGCCCTGCATATTCCGCACTCAAGTTTCAGAACCGAAATCATTGAAAGATCTTGGCGAAATCCGACAGTTCCGGAGCGTGTTATCCGTGCGGATATGACACCTGTCGATGCGTATTCTCAATAAGCCTGCAACGCGGAACGAACCTTTGTCGCATATATACAACCAGCGGGAGGTGAACATGGGAGCCAACGTCACCGAAAAATTGATCGCTGCCCATCTGGTGCATGGCAGCATGGAAATAGGAAAGGAAATCGGGTTGCAGATCGATCAGACCCTAACTCAGGACGCTACCGGTACGATGGTGATGCTGGAGTTCGACAGCCTGGGGATTGAAAACGTAAAAACAGAGCTTTCGGTCCAATATGTTGATCACAATCTGATCCAGACGGATTATAAAAATGCCGACGACCACCTGTTCTTGCGGAGTGCCTGTGAAAAGTTCGGTGTCTGGTACAGCCGGCCCGGCAACGGCATCAGCCATCCAGTGCACATGGAGCGCTTTGGAAGGCCGGGACGAACCCTGCTTGGGTCCGACAGTCATACCCCGGCTGCCGGAGCGCTGGGTATGTTTGCGATGGGGGCCGGAGGCCTGGAAGTGGCCATGGCCATGGCCGGTGAGCCGATCTATATCCCCATGCCGGCCGTGATGGGCGTCCGCCTGGAAGGCAAGCTGCCCGAATGGGTAAGTGCCAAGGACGTCATCCTGGAAATGCTCAGGCGGCACGGCGTGAACGGCGGCCTGGGCAAAGTCCTTGAATACTACGGGCCCGGTTTGGATGGTCTAAGTGTCATGGACCGCCATGTCATCGCAAACATGGGGGCGGAACTGGGGGCCACCTCCACGGTCTTTCCATCGGACGAGGTTGTAAAAAAGTTCTTGAACGTCCAGGGGCGCGGGGCGGATTGGCGCCCCCTTTCTGCCGACACCGATGCCGAGTATAAATTTACAGACGTGATCGATCTGTCAACTCTGGAACCGCTGATTGCGTTGCCCAGCAGTCCGGGAAACGTGGTGCCGGTGCGCGAAGTGGCCGGCCGTGAAATCTTCCAGGCTTACATCGGATCTTCGGCCAATCCCGGTCAGCGCGATTTCACTATCCCGGCCCTTATGGTGGATGGCAGACAGGTACCTGAACGCGTTTCCTTCGATATCAACCCTACGTCACGGCAAATGCTCGAAAACCTCATAAATGCCGGCATGGTGGAAAAGTTGCTCCATTCCGGGGCGCGCTTTCACCAGGCGGGCTGCAACGGCTGCATCGGGATGGGCCAGGCGCCGGCCACCGGTAAGATCAGCCTGCGTACGGTACCGCGAAATTTCCCGGGACGGTCCGGTACCAGGGAAGACCAGGTATATTTGTGCAGCCCGGAAACGGCTGCTGCATCCGCTATTACCGGCGTTATCACGGATCCACGCACACTCGATATGCCCTACCCAACTTACAAGGAGCCCAAAACACTGCGCATCAACACCAAGATGCTGACGCCGCCGCCGGATAACGGGAGTGGCCCGGTAGAACTGGAGATGGGACCCAATATCCAACCCCTGCCGGTTTTCGACTTGTTGCCGGATTCGATATCCGGACCAGTCCTTTTAAAAGTAGGCGACGATGTGTCCACCGACGAGATCATGCCGGCCGGGGCGGCAATTTTGCCATATCGCAGCAATATCATGGAGATCAGCAAATTTGTTTACAGCCGAGTCGATGAGACCCTTTATGAAAGATCCCGGGCTTATCAGGAAAGTGGCTTCCTATGGGTTGGCGGGGACAACTACGGGCAGGGCTCGAGTCGCGAACACGCTGCCCTGGCCCCCCGCTACCTTGGTCTGCGCGCAGTCGTAGCCAAGAGTTTTGCCCGGATTCATCGCCAGAATTTAATCAATTTCGGGATATTGCCGCTGACCTTTGCCGACCCAGCCGATTACGGTGCAGTTGAGCAGGGCGATCAGATCGAGATTGCCGACATCCATGTAAACCTGCGACCAGATTCAGGTTTAACGGTGATCAATCCAACCAGGGGAGAAACTTACAAGGTCGAACATCACCTCAACCAGCGACAGGTTGATATTGTGCTGGCAGGTGGAGTGCTGAACCTTGTCAAAGCCCGGTTGAAAGGTCATTGATTAACAAGCTATTGCAATTGACTTTGGTCGGTAGGCGTTTATCTTAAGGTTAGACACACCACCTATCGGTGGTGAAGTTCTGATTGACATTCACCAGGGTTTTCCCTGATATACTAGAGGGTGTACTGCTTATGAAATCCTCTGCAAATAAGAGTGCCAAATGCTGCAGCATGGAAAAAAAGCGCTTGGTTGAAGACCTGCGCAAGTGTGACATGAGTTCTACGAGTTACGCTGAATTTCACCGGTGTTCTCGCGCGGCGGCCCGCGAAAGCGGAAAACGTTCACGAGCCTGCATGCTGTCTTAATCACCATACAAAGCGTTTTAATGTAAGTCCGCGGTCGCTGGCTGCGGACTTTTTGTATTTGAGGATCACACCGCTTTCGGATGTAACCTTGGCAGGGCGTTTCTCTGCTTGTCTTCCGTTTGAATTTACTATAGAATAATTAATATGATTGGTAGGTTGAACAGAGAAGGTTGCTACGCGACACCCCTTTCTGCAGTCTGGTGGGCCTCACCACATCACTAATGCGAGCAGAAAGCGTTCATCCTCATGAGTGCTCATTATGCCTCCGAAGCCGACCCACCCCGATTTGGCCGCCCAAGTCCAGCATCTGGACCCGGAAGCCCATTACCTAAAAAAGGAATTGTACGCCCTTATCCAGTCCGATCCGTCCATTTTTGATTTTCTGCAAAATGGGTCATTGGATGGTATCTGGTACTGGGACCTGGAAAAGCCGGAAATTGAGTGGATGAGTGATCGGTTCTGGACGTTACTCGGTCATGACCCCCGAGACAAAGAACACCTGGCCGCTGAATGGCAGGATATCATTCACCCGGACGACCGGCAGGTGGCCCTAGAGAATTTCAACAAGCATTGCGAGGATCCTGCGCATCCCTATGATCAAGTTGTGCGGTATCGGCACAAAGATGGTTCGACGGTCTGGGTGCGCTGCCGAGGTATCGCCATCCGCGATGAGACCGGCAAACCAATGCGCATGCTGGGCGCCCATACCGATTTAACGCTGCAGAAAAAGACCGAAGCGTCCCTGAAAGAGAACGAGCAGAAATATCGCCAGCTTTTTGAAACGGCGTTGGTAGGGATATATCGCACGAGAATTGAAGACGGTAAGTTTCTGGCCGCCAACGAATCGTTGGCCAGAATGATGGGCTATGATTCCGTTGATGAATTCATTGCTGAATTCATCACATCGGAACACTATACCGACCGCAGGCGTCGCGAAGAACTCATTGAAAAGCTGGAACAAGACGGGTTCGTGGAAGGCTATGAGATTGAGGTGGCCCGAAAAGACGGTACGCCTATAAATATCGCCCTGAGCGCTATCCTTTATCCTGACCAAGGATATTCGGAAGGGGTTATCATCGACATTACTGCCCGCAAACAGATGGAACAGCAGTTGGCCAACTCCGAGCGGTATTACCGGGAGATTTTCGGCGCTACCAGCGATGCGGTCTTTATTCATGACATGCAAGGCCGGATCCTGGATGTCAACCGGACGGTCAGCGAGATGTTCGGGATGACCCGGGAAGAAGCGCTGAACTGCACGGCCGAGGATCTGTCCCAGGGTGAGCCGCCCTATACCCAGCAAGACGCTGCTAAGTATATACAAAAGGGTATTGAAGAGGGGCCGCAACTTTTTGAATGGCGGTCAAGAAGAAAAAACGGGGACCTGTTCTGGACGGAAGTGAAGTTGGAGTTAACCACTATTGATGAACAGAAGCGTATTGTCGTGGTCGCCCGGGACATTACCCACCGGAAAGAGGCTGAGCAGGCCCTGGCCGATTCAGAGCAACGGCTGGCCGACATCATTGAGTTTCTGCCGGATCCCACCTGGGTGATCGATACCCAGGGCCGGGTCGTTGCCTGGAATCGGGCCATGGAGCGGCTTTCCGGTGTAAGTAAACAGAACATGCTCGGTAAAGGCAATCATGCCCATGCCGTCCCGTTTTATGGCATCCCCCGGCCGCTGTTGATAGACCTTGTATTGAAAGGCGATCCGAAGTGGGAAAGCACCTACCTGAGTTTCAGGGATGAAGGAGACATCATGGCCAGCGAGTCCTTCAATCCGCTAATGGGTGAGGGCGGTAGTTACCTGGCCGGATCTGCCGCCAGGCTATACAATACCCGTGGCGAGGCGATTGGCGCCATTGAATCAATACGGGATGTGACGGCTGCTAAAAAATCGGAAAAGGAACGCGAACGGTTAATCGGCGAATTACAGGCGGCGCTCAGTGAAGTGCGCGTTTTAAGCGGTCTGCTGCCCATATGCTCTTCATGCAAGAAGATTCGCGATGATGGCGGCTATTGGAACCAGATCGAATCTTATATCCGGGATCACTCGGAGGCCCAGTTCAGCCACAGCATCTGTCCGGAATGTGCCCGGGAATTATACCCCGACTTGGAGTATCCTGAATAGGGTTGTCGGATACGAAGAGGAGAGTCGTAATTGAACGCTAATCTGGAAGCATCCCATAATATCCTTTTAACGGTTCTGGACAGCCTGGATGCCATCGTCTACGTAGCCGACCTGCAGACGTACGAACTCCTGTTTTTAAATAAGTATGCCCGCGAGATATTCGGAGATGGTATTGGGAAGCCTTGCTGGCAGGTTCTCCAGAGCAACCAGGCTGCGCCGTGCGATTTTTGCAGCAACGACAAACTGGTTGCACCCGATGGAACCCCGAAAGGGCTGTATGCCTGGGAATTTCAAAATACGGTAAGCCGTCGCTGGTATGACATTCGGGACAGGGCCATTACCTGGATCAATGGTCGCATGGTGAGACTTGAAATTGCCACCGATATCACCGCACGAAAAAGGGCTGAACAGGAACGTGAAAAGCTGATAGACCAGCTTCAAGAGGCTTTGAATGAGATCAAGACCCTGCAAGGCATCCTGCCCGTTTGCTCCTACTGCAAGAAAGTAAGAGATGATGAAGGGAACTGGAATAAAATCGAGGCCTATATCCAGAGACGGTCTGAAGCCAAATTCAGTCACGGGATCTGCCCGGAATGTGCTTCCGAACGTTTTCCCGACGACGACATCTATCCTGGAAAATAAAAACTTCAACTATCAACAGATTTATTTTTGCTACCTTATAAATCCTTAAGCTGATGAAAAGAATCCGGCACAATCTATCAGTATTTATCTGCATGGTCTGCCTGTTGGGCAGCCTGCTGCCTGGTCAGGCCTTTGGGGTCGATCCCGGCCAGATTTCCCGTACGGCCGAAGCAACCTGCGCTTTTCGTACCATCGGGGCTACTGACCCGGACCCCAAAACCAGAAACCCGGATTATCTGGCCCGGCATTTTCTAAACCCTGAGTGGGAAGGACGCTTTCCCGGTCTGGGCATGGACTATGCGGCGGCCAAGATCGCAATGGACCAGATGAAAAGCGGGGCGTTCTATTACGTCAATGCCCGCACCCTGCACATGGATGCGCTGCTTGCAGAGGCCCTCCAGGAAGGCTGCCGGCAGGTGGTGATCCTGGGCGCCGGGTTCGACAGCCGGGCCTACCGTTTTCACGATTCCTACCCGCAGGCACGCTTTTTCGAAGTCGATCTGCCGGCCACTTCAATGGATAAACAGGCCCGCGTTGAAAAGCTATTGGGCCGGCGGCCCGATTGGGTGCATTTCGTGCCTATTGACTTCAATACCCAATCATTGGCGGACGTGCTAGCCGCCGCAACCTTTCTCACCGACCAGAAGACTTTTTACGTTTGGGAGGGTGTGACCTATTACATCTCCCAGGAGGGCGTTGACAACACATTACGATTTATCGCGGAACACTCAGCACCCGGCAGTGGCGTCGTTTTCGATTACCTGCACGCAGATGTAGCCCTGGGCCTGGACTATTCGGCCTATGGTGCCCGGCGGGTGACTTCCTATGTTGCCTTCCAGGGGGAACCCTATGTCTTCGGCATTGATCCTCGGCATTTGGAGACATTCGTACACCTGCGCGGCTTGGAGATGCTTTCTGACCAGAGTCCCGAGGCGTTGACTCAACATTATTTGATCCGCAGCGATGGCACGGTCAGCGGCAAAATTTGCGGCTTTCTGAATATTGTCCACGCCCAGGTGCCGGTACATTCCAAACGTCGCCGGCTCATTCAGAAAGCGAAATCACAAATGAAAATGTTTAGGGTCGCCCGAGCCAGCGATATAGAGACCCACCGCATAGACGTCCCCCATGACGTGCAGGATTTCTTGACTGCCTATTCCCGCCTGCTCGTGAGCAGTGACTTTAAGGCGTTGGAGGACTATTTCTCCCCTGACTATCTGTCCAGCGGCATCTACAATCGGCAGCAGGTAATGGGATTCATCCGGCGCGCCTACCAGAAACGCCCCATACAATACCACCAGATCATTCTGACCCGTTTCGACCGGCAGGGCAACCGGGCCCGGGTAGACGGATATGTCCAGCGCAAGGGGTATCGGACGCCGCTGATGGTTTCACACATGGCCCAAAAGTCCGACGGCAGATGGTGTTGGTACCGTTATGACCCTGAGCGTTAGTTGCTTTGTTCAAATATTAGGATCATAACCGTTTGGCAGATTGAAATTAAACACATTTCCGCCCTTAAGATCTGAAGCTGTGATCCGTATGCGGGCGCCTACCTATACCGCTACTCATACCGGGGTACTTTTTCTGGAAAAATTGAAAATCTCAACAGTTTTTGGTATAAGAAAGCATCCCTTTTCCGAACATACCGATAGTACCTCTGCAACTTTTGGATTGGTATCAAAAATTCCCATGCATCAGTTTGTAAAGAGAAAGGAAGTGGCATGCATACGACTTCTGCGCGGTTGCTCAAGATCCTTGTATTCATAGCTATGGTTGGAATCATCACCGGGTGTAAAACCAACACTATGTCTGTTCAAGAGGCCCAGGATGTGGCCATTGAGTTTCAGGAGACATATAAGATCGTTCCGCCACGAGGGTTGGGGGAGTTGATCGAGCGGAAGGTGGCCTACTATAAAGACCCACCCAATGTGCCCGCAGAATTCCTGATTCCCCGTAAAAGGTATACCGACGCGGAACTCAATGACCTCTATAAAGGCGTAAAGAAACAACGCAAGTATGATGAGCCCAGATTTTATGCCACTTGGGCCTATGATGAATTTTTACTGGGCAACCTCAGCTTTTCAATCCGGTTGGCAGACCTGGCAATTTCCAAAGCGCCTGAAAGGATGTCTGGGAATAAATCTGAAGCGTATGCCTTCAAGACCTCAATCCTGGCAGAGGCCGGCGATTACAAAGCAGCCGAACCGGCGCTTTCTGCAGCCAATCGTTACTATAGCCAATATAGATCCTGGACGGGGCGAAACCACAGTACCCACGCCAGATCACTTCTGATGAAGGCAGTCGTCACCCGGTCCAGGGCAGCAGTTGATTTTGCCCGCGGGGATTTGGCGGCGGCCGAGCAGGCGTATCGACAGCTTCTGATTGACCTTGATAAGTTCCGCCACAATGGCCGCTTGGCCGAGCCAACCTCGCATGAACCCGAAGCCCATGTAAATCTTGCTCGGGTTCTGCTGGCGCAGGGGCGTGTAACGGAAGCAGAAATACAGGTGCGCGAAGCTGTTCGCCTGGGGCACGTAAACATCCAACCGCACGCATTCCTGACTTTGAGCCGCATTTTTTTCGCACAGGGCCGCTTTGAAGATGCCAGCGTATGTGCGCGGACGGCGTTGCATGTGACCATGTCTTTGCGGGCTCCCATTGACGCCTTTGTTAGGGCAAAAGCCCGGGAAGATTATGCGCGAGCCCTGTTTGCCCTTGGTCAGTACAGGGACGCGCTGGAGCAGTTCAAGCTGATCGAGGATGAGTTGAAAACCGACCCGGCGACCTTTAATCGTCGGTTTAAAGGGAGTGCCGAATGGGGGCTGGCTCTGTTGATGAGCGGCGATATTCAGGCGGCCATTGATAAGCTTGAGTTCGCCGTCCGGCAAAGTGAACAAATTATAGGTGCGGATACCTATAAACAGGCTGAACTGAAAGGGTTACACGCTATTGCATTGGCAAGGTTCGGCCAACCCAAGACCGCGCTGAAAACATTTGACCAATATGTTCCCATGCTGCTGAAAAAATGGGAAACCAAGGAGGAGGGCATCAACTCGGAGAATGCGCGGCCATTTAAGTTTAAACTGATTCTGGAAGCCTACCTGGCGCTGCTGGCCGACAGTGGCAAATCTGAGGACGCCGAAAATAGTTTTAAATATACCAGCGCCTTGCAGGACAAGCTGATCGGCCGGGCAGTAGCCCAAAGCTCAGCTCGTGTTGCAGTGAAAGACCCTGGCCTGGCTGGCCTGATCCGGCAGCGTCAGGATTTGGAATTGAAACTGTCCGCTTTTAAAAACCGACTGAACAATGCCCTTTTTGCACCACTAGAGTTGATCAATACCGAAGTCATCAATGAACTGCGCGACCAGGTAACGACCGTTCATCTGGCAGTAAAGACTTTGGAACAGGAGATTAAAAATAGTTTTCCCGAGTACGCCAATATCGTAAACCTGGAGAGTGCCGATGTGGCCAAGGTCCGAACTACGTTGGATGAGAGCGAGACCCTGATATCTATCTTCTCGGGAAAAGATTATACCTTTATCTGGGCCATCCCCAAAACCGGGCCAGTAGCACTGGCCAAGGTTCCCATCGGAAAAGAAAAAATGGCAGGCGTGGTGGGCAAATTGCGAAAAGCCCTCAATCCGGGTGAGGTGTTCGGGATCCTGGAGTTGCCGCAGTTTGACCTGGAACTGGCCTACAGTCTGTATAAGCAGACGCTTAAACCAGTCGAAACCGGCTGGAAAGAAGCCGAGCATCTGATGGTGATCACCCAGGGACCGATCGGCCAGATACCACTCTCCATCCTGCCGACTAAGGCGAAATTCAAAACCGAAGCCGCAACCGGCAAACCGGTCTTTTCAAATTATCAGGATGTCGACTGGTTGATAAGACACCATTCGGTGACGGTCCTGCCGTCGGTATCCGCTTTGGTCAACCTGCGTTCCATTGTTCCCCAGCAAACTGAACGGGCCGCCTATGCCGGATTCGGTGATCCCTACTTCAATAAAGATCAACTGGCCCAAGCAGAGGACGAAGCCATGCAGGACCAGATGCTGGCCATGCGCAATGCTCCCATCCAGATGCGCGGCATCCGGGTGACCGAAGCCGGCCGGATCGACAAGAAGAAGATTGCATCCATTGACATCAGCATGCTTAACCGTCTGCCGGATACCCGTGAGGAGGTCCTCAATATTGCCGTTTCGCTGAATGCGGACACTGAAAAGGATGTGTTCATCGGTAAACAGGCCAGCGAGCAGATTGTTAAATCCCTGGACCTGAGCAACCGCAAGGTGGTGGTCTTTGCCACCCACGGCCTGGTGCCGGGCGACCTGGACGGGCTCGATCAGCCGGCCCTGGCCCTGAGCGCCCCGGATATCACCGGTAACCCAGACGAGGACGGCCTGCTGACCATGGGTGAAATCATGGGGCTGCGGCTCAATGCCGACTGGGTTGTTTTGTCGGCCTGCAACACCGGGGCGGCCGAAGGTGAGGGCGCCGAAGCAGTGTCCGGATTGGGACAAGCCTTTTTCTATGCCGGGGCCCGGTCTATGCTGGTGACCGGCTGGCCGGTGGAGACGGTGAGTGCGAAACTATTAACCACTGACCTGTTCAAACGGCAATTGGAAAACCCGGGTATCAACCGGGCCGAAGCGCTGCGTCAGACAATGAATGCCATGATTGCCAAGAATCATGACCAGGGGTTTTCATACGCCCATCCGATTTTCTGGGCGCCCTATGCCATTGTAGGTGATGGTCGACGCTAGCCACTGGATAAGTAAGAGCGAATGCTGAAGTCTGTTTCCTTTACAAGTAGTGTTTTGTATTTATTTTTATAGTTAAACTAAAGGATTACAAGGCAGGGCCGATACCAGGGTAGAGAGGTAGGCAACCCATCGACTCGAAAATTATATGAAGGATTGTACCATGGCGTCTCCAAAAAGCCTGAAAGATATGAATCTACGAACCGTCATCGATACCATACCGTCCGCGCTATTCATTGTAGATCAAGACGCTCGGGTTGTAGACATGAACCATTACGGCGCTCAACTTACCAATAACATGAAGGATGTTTCCCTTCATCGTTTGAGCGGTGAGATTCTGCATTGTGTCCATGCTATGAATGCCCCGGCTGGTTGCGGGACAGCAGAACATTGTCCCGATTGTGTGATCAGGAATACGGTTCGTGATTGCTGCACCGGGCAGCATGTTGTCAAAAGAAAGGTCGAATTTTTAAGACAGGCAAAGAATGATGTTTACCGGTGTGTTTATCTGGTTTCCGGGTCGCCCTTTCAACACGAGGGGCAACCATACGCCATATTGGCATTGGAAGACATTACAGAACTTGTCGTTCTGAGAGAAATGGTGCCCATCTGTTCACAATGCAAGAAGATAAGAAGCCCTGAAGATCAGTGGGAAACCATTGAAGACTACTTGGGGCGCAAGGCCGGCACCCAACTGACCCACAGCCTCTGCCCCGATTGTGTCCACACCCTCTATCCTGACTTAAAGCTTTCAGCGCATGAACGCGCTAAGGATTGATTGCCGCACCTGATTTTTTATCTTTGAGAATACGGCGGATTTGGCGGTGGTGGGTTTCGAAATGCGCCAGGGCCAATTCTAATGTCCTGACTGGATCCAGTGGCCCGGTGACCGTATGCCTGGCCACCACTTTGCCCACATCTGCCGGTGTGACGGTCTCCAGGAGATTACCGAGTTTTTCACGTTCAGTATCCCAGAGCTTTAGGAGGTCCGGCAGGTCTTTATTGCCAACCGGCTCTATGCTCGGATCCGGGACATCCACCGGCACGTCTTTATCCAGGATCTCAATGACCATTTTGAACAGCTTTTCGGATTGCGGGTCAGCTTCGATCTGTTCGCCAAGGATTTCGGCCCCTTTCAACCTAACACCTCTTTCGCCCATGATCATGTGTTCAACGACCATGAGGATCGACCAGCGATCCGGCCCTGGTCGAAATCTGAGCACAGCGTTCGAGCAGAGTTCGAGTTCCTCTATCAAGGCATAACGTCGGTATTCCAGGTCCTCATATAGATTACGCAGCTTGGCTATCATTTTCATTTACCTCACGAACCAGGCGAAACCCCACGCGGCTGCTGCGGCGATCCGGTGAGCTGAGACTGCGGGAAGCACAGCGGCAATACCAGTCAAGACTGCTCCAGTCTCCGCCCCGCAAAGCCCGGGCCAGGCCTGTAGATGGGCCTGTGGGATCTGTTTTCGGGCTCTGGGTATAATAGTTTCGATCAAACCAGTCCTGGCACCATTCATGGACATTGCCATGCATGTCATACAACCCCCATTCATTCGGTTCGAGTTGTCCAACCGGCTGTGTCATGTCCCCGGCATTCTTTTTAAACCAGGCGTGTGCGCTCAATGAGCTGGTTTCATTCCCAAATGAATAAGCCGTCGTTGAGTTGGCCCGGGCCGCATATTCCCATTCTGCTTCGGTTGGCAAGCGGTATGTCCGGGTGTTCTCGCTGGCGTTCAGGCTTTCAATGAACACCTGGGCGTCATGCCAGGAGACACATTCCACCGGTCGCTGGCCACCGGCGAATTCGCTGGGGTTGGATTCCATCACACGGGCCCATTGTTCCTGGGTGACTGAAAAGCGACCCATGAAAAACCCTTTCCTGATATCAACCCGATGAATAGGATTTTCATGATCCTCGGCCTGCTCGCGGACCTTGTCCCCGCCCATTTTAAAAAAACCCGATGGAATCGAAACGAATTCCATGCCGATACTATTGGTCGTGGTAGTCAACATGTTCCCCAACGGTCCTTTCAGGTGAGTTCTGTCTCAGGATAGCTTCATGTAGGTGCCACAAGCCATAAAAAACTACATACATAGAGATATCCTTTGGTCCGGTAACAAATCAATGCCGGCAGTTGCCGTTGCAATTAGCTATACCGTAAATGCCCGTGCCAACCAATGAATAGCATTTTAAAAGAAAATGACATTTTAACTGTCTAATACTAAAACAATTTAGACCTTTTGCAATTTTCAGGGCGGTTTTCCCGTGATCATTACCTCAAGTTGCTTGTCTATATGCCGATAAAACATAAGATGGCCGGGTGTGGGTACACGCGGCTTGTGACCAACCAGACTGCCCACTGAACAACAAAGCGAGACACATTCCATGGCTGTCAATTATGATAAATATCTCCAGTTACTGTCCGAAGCATGCAAACAGGTATATGCGCAGATGGCCAGAAAGCAGACCGACAGCTATGTTGTCAAAGCCAGCAAGACCACCCAGGTAGGTGATTATGCCACGGGTATTGCCGTCCCATATGAAGATTGGAAAGAAAAGCTGGCCGGGCAATGCTTCCTGGGCCTGACGGATTATAAAAAGACAATCCGCCTGGCATCTGAACTCGGCATGGATGACAAATTGTCTGCGGCATCGGAACTGGACAATCAGGTTGCGAACATCCTTACCAGGTTTCTGTGCGCGGTGGTCGGGGAGGCGGTTGATGGGTGGGATAGACTGGGCAAGGATACCAAATTCAGCCCGCCTTTAAAGCTGAATTCCAATAAGATAGTCAAACTCGCGCCTACCAGACGCGAAACTCACATTGTTACCCTGCGCGTTGCCGGCGACTCAATTTCCATGTTTGCAACCTTTGAAGAGTTTGCGGAAACCGTATTGACCGGCAAAAAGTTACTCGTCGTCGATGATTCCCGGACAATTCGCAAAGTGCTGGTCAAGGCTTTCAAGAACCAGGGTTGTACTATTGTAGAGGCCGTGGATGGGGCTGACGCCGTCGCAAAGTTCAAGGTGGAGCGGCCCGAACTGACCATAACGGATATGGTGATGCCGAATATGGACGGTCTTGAGGCCATCAGTCAGATCAGAAAGATCGCGCCCCAGGCAAAGGTGCTTGTGCTGACCTCCACGGCGGACAAGAAAGAGGTCATGGCGGCGGCCTCATTGGGGACTCGCGGGTACGTGAAAAAGCCGGTCAAGCCGGAAAAGGTAGTTGAAGCGGCAATTGGTTGCTTTGACTAGAGATTGCAAAGCCCCATATTGCGAATTTGAAGAATTTTGTTTGAAGGGGAGTGCCGTCAGACCGGAACTTCGTGGGATGCCATGACCAGGTCCTTCACTTTATCCAGAAGCGCGTGAATCGACATCGGTTTTTCAAAAACAGCGTTAAAATCATTCCGATCAAGCAGCCAGGCAGTCGCCGAAATGCCGATGATGGGCGTCTCGGGTCTACTGGAACTGCGTATCTGGCGGGCAACGTTATTGCCGTTGACCCCGGGCATCAACATATCCGTGATGACCAGATCGAAATGCTCCTGATTGAAACAATCCAATCCTTCACGACCATTGGTCGCTATTTTTGCCTCAATACCATTTCGCGAAAACGCGTAAAGAAGCAGGTTGCAGATGTCATCTTCGTCGTCGATGATCAGAACTCGGTACATGGCATTTCCAAGTATGGCAGCATCCAAGGATCAAGCTGATACGTCGCAGTTTCCTTCATCGTGATCCAATTAACTTGAAATTATGCTACATTTTATATAATTTTATATAATTGTCAACAAAATAATGCAATCCTCTCATTTGCTGGGGGCTCGAATAAGGTTTTGGTCCGTCTGGGCAGCGTAATACCCAATTCCTTGTGTTTTAAAAGGGCTATGGTATTCTATCCTGTATAGCGTTGAACGATCTAATCGAGTGCTGATGATGGAACACCTTACAACTTCGCATTGTGACATCGAGGGGCATCAATTTGCCTATTTTGTCCGTGGCCAGGGAGAACCCTTACTGCTGGTCCATGGCATATCAACCTATTCGTTTATTTGGAGAAAAGTGCTCCCGTTTCTTGAGGATCGCTACCAGCTTATCGGGGTGGATCTGGTGGGCTGCGGCTTATCCAGTAAGAACCTGGACCAACCTTATTCCATAAAACGCCATGCGCACTTGTTGCAAAAATTCTTGCAAAAACTTGAGATTGGTAAATTTCACTTTGTCGGCCACGATGTCGGAGGCGGGATTGGTCAGATTTTTGCGGTCAATTATCCGGATATGCTTTTTGACCTCGTTGTTATTAATTCTGTCGCCTACGATTTCTGGCCGGTACAGCCGATTATTGCCATGCGGACCCCGATTGTCCGACAATTGGCGATGGCTACCCTGGATATGGGCGCGTTGCGCATGATTGTCCGACGTGGCTTGTATCACAAAGAGAATCTGACCCCGGAACTAATGGAATATTTCTGGGCCCAGATGAAATCCAGGGAGGGGCGTAAAGCCTTTCTGCATTTTGCCGCCAGCTTGAACAATCAGGACCTGCTGGAAATTACAGACCAACTGCATCGGCTTGAACTGCCGGTCCTTATCATCCGCGGTGACGCAGACCCCTATCTGAGTGGGGCCATAGCAGGCAAATTGGCTCGCAATATTCCCAACAACACACTCATCAAAATCCCCACGGGCAGCCATTTCATCCAGGAAGACGAGCCTCAGCAAATTGCAGCGGCGATGGTTGACTTCTTTGCAGGAAAGTAAATGTTTGAAAAGTTGAAGAAAAAAATTGGCGTTCTCGAGCATAAGGTTCGCGTCCTGGAGGAGGAAAATGCCCAGTTGGCCGAGAGGGCGGAAGACTCTCTACTGTTAGGGCTGGTTTCCGAAAACATTCAGAACCTTTCCAGTGGCACTGAAATTATAGAGAACACCCTTGAGCGTATTTCGATTCTGAAAACGATCCCCTATGCAACCTGTGCGGAATATAACGGTACCACGCTAAAACCCATCGCCACCTATGCCGCGTTTTCCGAAGAGGAACACACCGGTTATCCCATTGAGTTAACCCCAGCCATCACCCGCGAATTGGAATACGGGCCAACGATCATCCACCCCGGTAATGACATTCAGTACCGTTTCAACAAAGAGAATTTTGCCCCGCAGCAGATAGCGCTTATTCCGTTCAACTCCCAAACAGTCGCCCATGGCGTGTTCCTGTTCATGGACAGTGCCCCTGAGGAATTCCGTTTCAGGCAGATTCTGATGCTGCTCAACCAGGTGGTTGAGATGGCCATAGCCAAGCATGACAACCTCTATCTTCTCAGTGCCCTTACCCGGTCCAAGAATGAACTGGAGTCCCGCGTGCTGCAAAGAACCCGTGAGCTGGCGCGGACGAATGAGCTTCTCGAGAATGAGATCGACGAGCGCAAAGGTTCAGAGCGGGTTTTGAAAGAAACCCACCAGACCTTTCTCAAGGTCCTCAACAGCATCGATGCCACCGTTTACGTTGCCGACATGGACAACCATGAGATCTTATTCATGAACAAATACATGATTGACAGATTCGGCGGAAATTTTACCGGTGAACGTTGCTTTAAAGCCTTTAGGGGGGAAGACCGACCCTGTGGAATCTGCACCAATAAGCGGCTGCTCGACAAAGACGGGGACCCCGGTGAGGTGGTCATTTGGCAGGGAGAGAATCCCAAAACCGGCGAAACGTATATCAACTATGACAGAGCCGTCAAGTGGATCGATGGCCGCATTGTAAGGCTGCAGATCGCCACGGATATCACCCAACTCAAGGAGATGGAGCAGCAGTTGCATCAGTCCCAGAAATTTGAGGCGATTGGGACCCTGGCCGGCGGTGTTGCGCACGATTTCAACAATCTTCTCATGGGAATTCAGGGGCGGGTATCGCTGATGTCTATGGATACCGAGCAACCGCCTTCAAATAATGAGCACATTGAAGCCCTTGAGGACTACGTTCGGAGTGCAACCGATCTTACCCGACAACTCTTGGGCTTTGCCCGGGGCGGAAAATATGAGGTCAAGCCTACCGACATCAATGACCTAATTCGCAAAAGCGTGAACATGTTTGGGCGCACAAAAAAAGAACTCAAGATTCATGTCAAATTCCACAAGCCGGCCCCGGTGGTTAAAGTTGACCGCAGTCAGATAGAACAGGTCATGATCAATCTATATGTCAATGCCTGGCAGGCCATGCCGTTGGGTGGCGACCTTTACCTGGAAACCAGGATTACGACGGTAGACAGTACCCAGGCCGGCCCCCACCAGGTAAATCCAGGGCACTATGTCAATATCATCGTGACCGATACCGGCACAGGCATGGAGGCGGAGACCCGGCAACGCATTTTCGACCCCTTTTTCACAACCAAGGAGAAAGAACGCGGGACCGGTCTTGGGCTGGCTTCCACATACGGGATTATCAAAAATCACGATGGATTTATAACCGTGACCAGCGAGATCGGTCAGGGTGCGAGCTTCAATATCCATCTGCCCCTGTCAGATACAAAAGCCCGGCGGGAAGCACAAAAAGCCGAAACGTATCTGCGGGGATCGGAAACCATCCTGCTGGTCGATGATGAGCAGATGATCCTGGACGTGGGGCAGGGTATGATGGAGAAACTGGGATATCGGGTTCTTGCTGCCAAAAGCGGCAAGCAGGCGGTTGCTCAAATAGAACAGGACGGTGATGAGATTGATCTGGTTATCCTCGATCTGGTCATGCCGGGCATGGATGGCGGGATGGTGTTCAGCCGCATCCGTGAGCTTTACCCACAAATGGCAGTGTTGCTCTCGAGCGGCTACGCTATTGACGGTCAAGCCGCAGAAATCATGCAAAGCGGGTGTAACGGCTTCATTCAGAAACCATTTTCCGTAGCTACCCTTTCTGAAAAGGTACGGCACATACTCGATGAAACATAAAACCTGCTGTCCTGAACCGATCACCACGCGCATTCCCCGCCGCTTGCTGCGGGAAGCGTTCAATATCGGTGTTGAAACCCTACAAAGAATACTCGGACTATCGGCGCGTTGATTAAAAGCCGAAAATCACAGGAATTTGCGCAAAGCGCTATAGCAACAGCGCGACACTGGTTGGCCATATAGAAGAGAAGCACCCGCTAGCGGCCCTGGCTTCGTTTCATAATGCGGTTAACCGGCGGAGCAGGCAGCATCATTCCAACCCAGGATTTGACAAGACAGTAGGTCCTCCTAATATTCTATCTGTTTAGACCTGTCCATTTCGGCAAATGGCCTTTTCTATCAGCTTACCGGTGCAGGCTCCCGCGGAGTCGGTATTCGGACAGGTTGCATTCAATACACAATATAACATTTTCTGATAAAAATCAGTTTCTGCGTTTGGTTTCTAAATGGGTACCTGCACGTTCTTATCCGACCAAACTGGCTGTCGTTATATAGAACGCCTTGGGTCACCCCGCTTAGGGCCGAACCAGATATAAGAGGATTGAGAAGATGCGCGGAAAAATTCATTATATGGTCAACTCGCTTGCCTTTGCTCTCTGGATAAACCTGATCATTGTGATCAATGCCACCTTAATCGGGATTGAGACCTATTATACCAGCACGCTGATCGGGTATACGCAAAGGGTTATACTCGGCATCTTTACACTCGAGATCGCCTTGCGTTTTATCGGCCGGACCTCCATCAAGGCCTATTTTTCGGATGGTTGGAACCTGTTCGATATTGTGATCGTGAGTATTTCCTATATCCCCGATTCGCTTTTTGAAAACAGCGCCGCCTTAAGCGTTTTCCGGATCATGCGTGTTTTCCGGATCCTGCGGCTTGTCAAGACGCTTCCGGAACTGAAAATCATTGTTAGTGTGCTGCTGAGGTCACTCAAATCCCTCGGTTACACCTTCATCCTGCTGTTCATATTCATGTACATGTACGCCATCATCGGGGTCATACTCTTCAAAGGAGGGCCGGTGGCCGCCAACGGGCCGGCTATGGGACCGACCAGCCCCGATCCATACGGGACGATCACCGAATCCTTTTTTACCCTCTTTCGGATTATGACCGGCGAGGACTGGACGGATCTGAGGTACAACATGCTTGGCGGGCAGGTCGTTGGGGCAACGGACTGGCTGATCACAGCCTACCATGTCTCATGGCTGGGGCTGTCGGCCTTCCTGCTGATTAACCTTGTGGTCGGCGCCGTGGTCAATAACTATGACCAGGTTATGGCAGAGTGTCAATCCGAGAATGAGGACGAGGACCAATGCGGATCAGGCGCGATTACCGATCTGAACAGGAAAGTGGATTTGTTGACCCAACAGGTCGGCGTACTGATCAATAAAGTTGACCGGAAGCAGGAGCAGGCGCCGGGGTAGGCCCCCAAACAAAAAAGCCGATATTTTGCCTTTAAAACCTGGTCTTCGTAATCAGGTCAGAGTCTATGGCTATACCGTAAAACAGGATTCTCGCGCAGAGGCGCAGAGACGCAGAGAACCCATGCATATATCCGGCTTCGCCGGTTAAAACCAGAAGGGCCATTGAGTCTGAAACCTGAAACGGTTTTCGCGCGATAGCGCGACGAAAATCTGTTCTTGCCTTTCTCTGCGACTCTGCGCCTCAGCGCGATGCATAGTTTTGTCATCTTGTTTTGATGGGGAGGCTCCTTTTAGGGGTACCTCAAAGCCTGGCCCTCTGGGCCAGGATGCTTTACTCTGGCCGGTAACCGGTGGTACATCCGCCTGGCAACCGGCCGCTCAAAATTCCTGGCCCGCTTTTCTACTTCATCAACTTGGTCGCTGGATTCTCCTTTACCCATTTATTGAACTTGGTGTCGGTCGACTCCAACATGGGCAGCCGCCGCTTGAAATGCTTGCCCTGGATGCCCATCAGGCTGCCCCTATCCGGATACCAGAGCGTGCCGGTTTCCTTGTCATAGAGCACAAACGTGCGCCGATAGGTCCACCCCGAGGGCGCCAGCGTGAGCGCCTGTCCATCGATTTCGCGGCTGTACACAGCCGCCAGATTGACAAGCGGTCAGTAGCCGGCGACGATCGGCTGGGAACCCAAATGGGTATTGGCGGTTTCGTGTGACCAGAGTTTCGCTATGGAATAGGCGTGGGCCTCACCGTTGCCGGTTATGCCGATAACCCGCATCTGGGAATATTCGTCCACCGGGCTTTCCTGCCAGTTGTCCTCCCCCAGGGGCGTGAACGCATTGCGCCCGATGCCGAATTCAAAATAGCGCGGATTGAACCCCAGGGATACCGCCTGGGTGATGTTCCAGCGCTCGCCGGTTTGATCGACAATATATGTTTTTTCACCTTCTTTCAGGGCGGCCGTCCCGGATGACTGGGACACCAGCAGCAGGCCTGCGAAGGCAAACAGGATCACGAACAAGATCCATTTTCTTTTTAGTTTGGTTTTCATGGGACCCCCATTTCCGTGAGCCGCTGCAGTCATAGGCAGTGACTTACGATATGAGTTAATAGCTTCTATTAATTTTGTCAGTTACTGGCCAAATTCCTTACAGGAAAATTGGGGCTAACCATATTGCTCAAGGGGAGGGGCAGTACCAGGAGAAAAACCGGGACGTGATTTACTGATAGCTTCGCAGCGCTTCTTTGATACGGTCTTTACACTCTTCGGACAGGAGTTCTGAGGGTTCACATCCGGGAAGATCGGTGTCGATCTGGCCGCTTATTTCGCGCAGCTGTCGCAGCTGTTTGCGATAGCGGGCACAATAGCGGCACATCACCAGGCGAAACTCAACCGCCAGGCGCTCATGGAAGGGCAGCCCGGCATCCATACCCAGTGATACCTTCCGGGAAATGTCTTTGCATCGAAACATCCAATGGTTCATCATTTTCTTCTATCCTAAAACAAGGTTTACCCTTATTCTGCAGCCCCGCTTGGCCCAAGACCGGCCAACTCGAGGCATTTACGCAACAGCATTCTAGCCCGGTACAAAATCACCCGACAATTGCTGGCGGTGATGTTCAGGCGCTTACATATTTCCTTGGTACTCAGCCCGTCGATTTCCCGAAAGGCGAATACCTCAGCTGTTTTCTTGGGCAAGTCGGCCAGGCACTGGTAGAAATGATCAATAAACTCTCTGACCTCCTGGGATTTGCCGGGATTCAAGCGCCAGTTTTCCGGCATGGTTGACCAGGCGCCTTTGGCGTTAAAAAAAGCATCCAGGTCTTCGGTTCCCTTACTGAGGTCCTGTTCATAAATGACTGACCTTTTCTTGCGGTAGTGATCGATCACTTTGTGCTTCAGGATACCGAACAACCAAGTCTTTTCCGTGGATTTTCCTTTGAAGCGGTCCTTGGCTTTGACAGCCGCCAGGAAGGTTTCCTGAACAAGATCTTCAGCGATCTCTCTGTCTTTGACGCGCGCCAGAGCAAAATGAAATAGCGCGTCACCATAGCGGTCTACCCAGGACTCAGGATCTATTTGCGGGCCATCTTTCATGCCGGTGGGTACCCTTTTTGAGAAGTAGTGTGATTGCAGTAAGGGTACCAAACTGGTGATGGAATGCAAGCTGGAATATCAAACCGGTTTATCCGGGTTTAATAGCGAGCAACTTTAGCGGCCATTGAGTGACCAGTCATAATCCAGATACTCTACTTCGATGGCTGACCGGTTGGCTGTGATGTTACGTTTGAGTTCGCCCTCCGCGTATTTTTCAACGAAGCCGATAACATCGTCGTCGAAGTCTTCGCTGAACCATTTAAAGATTCGGCTGACATAAAGTGTGTTGCCTTCCAGCCGGTTAAATCCAGGATTGTTGATGAAGTTACGGGTGGCAGTGTTCAGTTGATCATTGAGACGGCTGCCTGTAAAGGGCTCGCTCCAAAGTGGCGGGCAACTCTTCGAAGCACAGTTCACCGCCATGTGCACCCGGGGATCTTTGAATTGCGGTCTAAGGATATCATGTTCGATATGGTCCAGGGTGATGACTTTGCCTCCCAGTTTGACGAACTTCTTCTTCCAGGGACTTCTAAACAGGCTGCCCAGGTCCTTGATCGATCCAACCCCGGGATACCCGGTTAATATGAGCTTGATGGTCCAGGCATTGTAAGCGTTTGCGTAAAAGGCGAATCTCTCGTCGCGGGATAAATCTTCCGGATCGATTTTAGCCAATTGGTCCAGATATTCATCCAGGCGTGCTTCGTCTTTCTTGAGGCCGGCATAATCCACATTCCCGTTACGATTGTATTGGGTCAACAGGTCGGTATACGAGGTGTGGTCCACTGCCGCTGCAGATGCCGTCCATATACATAGTGTCAGAAATAGTACCGCCAGGGTCACAACCCACGGGCGGAACCGGATCAAGGCTATAGAGTTTATTTTGACTGACATGTTGCTTTTCCTTTTCACTGGAACGCATCGTAATGAAATTGAGTTTAGCATTTTGTCGCTTGAATGGGCTATGCCTTACAGATTAGCACCTTTGAATTTTTTAAATCCCTCATATAACCCCTCAGCCTGTCATCTTTGTAAAAGATAACAGTATCCTGTAAGGTTTACCGGCAATCTGCGACGAAAATTTAAATGCTTGCAATAGAGAGGAACCCATCCATGCTGGCAACCCGATATGAGAAATTAGACACCGCCTTCGATGCCGACCATATGAATTTCTGGGGCAACCTGAGCCGGGTCAACAACCTGCTGGTCATCATGAATATCAGTATGTTTTTTCTGACCGGTTTGGTGGCGCGAGGCTACTATTTTACCTTCTACTCTTTGATCTGCCTCGGCATCGTGGCCATGGGGAGTCTGATCCCAACCACATTGATCCGCAAGCTCTGGTACTACTGGATGTTTTTGGGCGTTGAATTGATCGGCCTTTATTTCATGGTCGCCAGTATTCTCTATTGGGTTCAAAATGGCACCGGATAGGTCGTGACCTTTTCATGGCGGTCTGCGGTTTTCAACGCGTCATGCCGGGCTCGACCCGGCATCCAGAATCTTCCCTGGATCCCGGATCAAGTCCGGGATGACACCCAGTGTAAGACTAAGGCCACAGACAAATGAAAGGCAACCTATGGCTGCAAACACTGAAAAACCACTCAACAGACTCTTGAAAAAAATCGGTCGTTATTTCCTCAAGCGCCTGGAACGGCCGATCTCAACTTATGAGCAGCGCATCATCAACAACATGGACAACCTGTACCGCGAGATCCGGCCGGGTGATGTCCTGCTGGTTGAAGGCAACTCCCAGGTCAGCCGCATCATCCAATTGCTGACCAAGAGTTCCTGGAGTCACTCGGCCCTGTATGTGGGTGACCGGCCGGAAATGGCGGGCAGTCCCCATGTCGTTGTCGAACAGGAAAACCTCACCGAACGAGATATAAAGCACATGCTGGTGGAAGCCGATGGCGGCAACGGGGTCATCGCCGTGCCTTTGGCCAAGTACCGGGATTTCAACATCCGCATCTGCCGGCCCTTCGGCATCACTCTCCACGACCTGTCCAGGGTCATTGATGATGCCATTGCCAACCTGGGCAAACATTATGATCACGAAAACCTGCTGGATCTGGCGCTGCTGGCTATGCCGCCTCTTTTAAATCCCTTTAGAAAGCGCACCATCCAAGCCTGCCTGGGCGGCTGCACGGAGTACAAAGTGATCTGCTCCGGGATGATTGCCAGTGCTTTCCAGAAAGTGGGCTATCCCATTGTCCCCGCCCTGTTGCCGAATGCTGCAATTAACAAACGGCAGACTAGCGACCCTTGCGGCTCAAAGCTGCGGATGCGCCATTTTTCCCAAATTGTGCCCAGGGATTTTGATATCAGCCCCAACTTTGAGGTCGTTAAATACAACATCATCTGTTCGGGGCAATTCGATTATAAAACGCTCTGGGCAGAAAAACCCCTCCAAGCATTATAACGGCGCATTCGATCGCGCTGCTTATACTGAAACCGTTAACCTACTGTTAATAACAGATTAAGACTTCAGAAACGTTTGACTATACGGCCCATGATAATTATCGTTTTTAAAATATAGATGATCAGATGGCTGTACTGCCTTTCACAAATACCCTACCTCGGCCTTTGACGGCCACAAGTTACAGGAGGAAACGATATGGTAACCTCATTGCGACTGCAATTGATTACTGCATTGACGATGACTTTCACGATGCTGGTGCTACTGGTTTTAGCCTTACCCGGATATGCCCATGCTGATTATGCCGGGGCCGTTAAGGCTGATCAGAAGAGCGTCAAGCAGGGGATTAAGAAACCCAGTTATTCGCCCTATGCCGGTCGCGGTTTTCCGACCCAGGTCTATTGGGGCGATACCCATGTACACACTGACAACTCGCTGGATGCACGGGGATTCGGGGTGACGATTGGGCCGGAGGAAGCATACCGCTTTGCCCGCGGTGAAGAGGTTGTTACCAGCAGTGGCATGCCGTTTAAACTCTCCCGCCCGCTCGATTGGCTCGTCGTTTCGGACCACTCCGACGGTATGGGAGCCATGAAGGAAGTCATCGCCGGCAATCCCAACCTGCTGAAAGACCCCCAGGTCCGTAAATGGCACGAGGCTTTTCGCGAGGGGGGGGAGGCGGCTTTTAATGCCACGATGGAAGTGATCAACGCCTTTTCCCAGGGTAAGGTGCCCGCCGTCATACTCGATAAGACTTTTCAGCAGACGGTGTGGGACGACTATATCGAAATCGCTGAGCGCTTCAACGATCCAGGTACTTTCACGACCATCATCGGCTACGAGTGGACCTCGACCGAGAAAGGCAACAACCTGCATCGCAATGTCCTCTATCGTGATGGCGGCGAACGCGCCCGCCGGGTGGTCCCTTACACGACTGCCGAGAGCTTCAATCCCGAGGATCTTTGGAAATGGATGCGTCGCTACGAGGAGACCACCGGCGGACAGGTGCTGGCCCTGGCCCATAACGGCAACATGTCCAATGGGATCATGTTTCCCGTGGAGAGAAATCCGGCCACCGGCAAACCGCTTACCAAGGGCTATGCGGCCGAGCGCATCCGTTGGGAGCCGCTTTACGAGGTAACCCAGATCAAGGGCGACGGCGAGACCCACCCATTGCTGTCATCGGACGATGAATTTGCCGACTACGAAACCCTGGCTCTGGGCAACCTGAACCTGACGGTGCCGAAAAAAAACAGCATGCTGCAGTATGAATACGCCCGCGAAGCACTAAAAAACGGGCTCAAGTTGGCCACTAAACTCGGCACCAACCCTTACAAGTTCGGCATGGTCGGCTCCAGTGACACCCACACGGCCCTGGCTGCGGTCGAGGAAGACAACTACATTGGTAAGCATGCCGGTACCGAGCCGACACCCGATCGCTGGAACCACCCAATGGCCAAATTTGCCGGCCGGCAGTACGAAGGTTATGCCATGGCTTCATCAGGTTATGCCGCTGTATGGGCCACGGACAACACCCGCAAGGCCCTATTCGATGCCATGAAGCGCAAGGAAGTGTACGCTACTACCGGCCCGCGCATGCTGGTGCGTTTTTGGGGGGGGTGGGATTTTGTCGAAGCGGATGCGCAAAGCCGCCTGCCAGCCGAAGTCGGCTACGCCAAAGGTGTGCCCATGGGGGGCGACCTGTCCGCCAAGCCGAAAGACGTAAGCGCCCCGACCTTTCTGGTCGCTGCGCTAAAGGATCCTTACGGCGCCAATCTTGACCGCATCCAGATTGTTAAAGGCTGGCTCGACAACAAAGGCAAAACCCATGAAAAGGTGTACAACGTGGCCTGGGGCGACACCCATCGCCGCAAAAGGGATCTGCAGGGCAAGCTGACGCCGGTCGGTAACACGGTGAATGTGGAGAATGCCACCTGGGCCAACACCATTGGCGATCCCGAGTTGATCACCACCTGGCGGGACCCGGATTTTGATCCAAAGCATAGGGCCATTTACTATGCCCGCGTGATCGAGATACCGACGCCGCGCTGGACGGCTTATGACGCCAAGCGTTTCGGCGTGCAGCTGTCCAAAGAGGTTCCCATGACCACCCAGGAAAGGGCCTATACCAGTCCGATCTGGTATACGCCTGAGTAAAGAGAGGAGCCTGCGTGTCGAGATGCCGTCATCTGGATAATGTGCGGTGGGTGGCATGAAGTCCCCACCGTCATCACCAAATCAACGCTCGCTACTGAAAAGGTGGCTTTGGGAGCCGCTTGTCCATTTCTTTGTTCTGGGCCTGGTGGTTTTCGGCCTCTACAGCTTTCTTGGTGTAAACGCCAAACCGGTGGATGATCCTTTATTGGTGGAGGTGACCTCGGCCGAAATCGAGTGGTTCCGCACCATGTGGCATACACGGATGGGGCGCCAACCCACCACAGAAGAACTGCGTGGCCAGGTCAACCAATTCATCCGAGAGCAGATTCTCAGCCGTGAAGCGGTTGCCATGGGGTTGGATACGGATGATACGGTCGTGCGGCGCCGGCTGGCTCAGAAGATGGATTTTCTCTTCAAAGACCTGTCGGCGATCGCTGACCCTTCGGAAAGCGAACTGCGGGCCTACCTCCGGGGAAACCGGCAGGCCTACGAAACCCCGCGTCTTATCAACTTTACCCAAATTTATTTCAATGCGGATAAGCGCGGGCCATCCGACGCGGCCCAAGCAGCTAAAAACCTGATTGCATGGCTAAACGAACATGGATCAAATTCGCCGGATCTGTCGTCCCTGGGTGATGCTCTTCTCCTGCCCGCACGACATACCAACAAACCGATCACTAAGGTAAGGGACGAATTCGGCGAACGCTTTGCCAGGGAGATCTGGCAGCTGTCGTCCGGGAAATGGCAGGGGCCGGTCACTTCCGGGTACGGCCTGCATGCGGTTTATGTTCAAGCGCGGACGGAATCAAGCCTGCCGGCGTTCGGCGAACTGGCTGAGCGTCTCAAAATGGACTGGTTGGCTGCCAGGGAGCGAGAACTGGCGGCCCAGGGCTACCTGAACATGCGGACACGGTATCAGGTTCTGGTTGAGGGGATGCCCTATGACCTGGATGTGAATCAATGATGACCGCAAGTAAAAATAGCCTTACCCAAAAAGCAGTCAGCCTCCTGCTCCTGATTGGCGCAATCTTCGGCCCGGCTGTCTGCGTGGCCGATAACGTCCAACCGGTTTATCTCGAGATCGAAGAGTTCAAGCCCGATACCCTCCGGGTTGTCTGGAAAGTGCCGCTGAACCAGAAGATACCAGCGCATGTCCGACCGAAGTTCCCGAAAACGTTTATTGCCACCTCTCCTAAAAGCCGGGTGCAGGTACCCAGGGCTCAAATCGAAAAATGGACCATGGTTTGCGGCGGGCAGGCTCTGGCCGGGTCGACTATCGGCATATCAGGGCTTGAAGAAACAACGACGGATGCCCTGGTACGCATTCAACTTGTGGACGGTTCACTACATCGTATGGTTCTGCGGCCAACCAAAACCCAGGCTGTCGTTCCGGCTCGCGAGACATCGGGCAGCTTAAGGGTAAACCCGTTAGAAGACAGTTTCCTGGCCGCAACACCCTGGCTATACGTCGTGTTCTTCATGGTGGCCTATCTTTTGAGCTTGACCCCGAATGCCCGTAAAAGGGGCGTTTTGCTCTGCGCTATTGCCCTGATAGCGGGAAGTTTCAGCGGGCATGCCCTGGGGAGCCGCATTGATTCCGGCGAACTTTGGGGGGCCAGAAACCTTACGGAAACCGAGACCAAGCGGGTTTTACAGGGTCTCTTGTTAAACACCTACAGGGCCTTTATATTGGAAAATGATGATGAAGTTTATGCGGTTTTATCCAGAAGTGTCGCGGGTGATTTTATAGAGCAGGTCTACCTGCAAAATAGGGAGACCTTCCGGACAGGTGCCAGCAAAGGGACATTGAGCATCATTGATCGTTTGGATATCAAATCGATCGAATCCATGACCCACAGGCACAATGGGACCATCAATGTCGTTGTGAACTGGGACGCCTATGGCACCGTAAAGCACCTGGACCACATCCACTATCGCTGCAATACCTACAAAGCGGGGGTGACCCTGATCCCGGTGAATGATTACTGGAAGATCTCCAAAGTAGAATTGCGCGATGAAAGCAGGGTCGTTTAGACGACACCAATTTTCTTTACCGTCGCCGCAAATAAGGCAAATAAATTCGGCCCGCTCGATATCGAGTTAATGAGGTGACTAATTTCGAAATGTTCTCAAGGCGAACGCCCCAAACAAATCTAAAATTCAAATGTCTAAATGACCAAAACAGAAACTTGGTAGCTGTTACAATAGGTGTTTTTCGAATTTTTTGGTCATTCTGATTTGCTTTATTGTTTCGAATTTGCGGCGTTCGCTTTGAGAACATGCCGATATTCGGATTTCGAATTTTTAAGGTGTTCACAATCACCACTACGGCAGTGTCATTAAATAAGAAACTTATGAGACGCAACACCAGTGAGTTTTTGTTTTTCAGTTCGGTAAGAATACTGCCAACAGGACTGGCAGGATGAACAGGGCAACCTGGCTGCTTTTCTATCCCACGATCATCAACTTCCAAATGATTCCGGCAGCTGCGGCGATGGGTATCAGGTATTGGATGGGCAGGTGGAATTTCTGGAGCAAGAGCAGGGAGACCCCTGACACGCTCAGGGCATAAAGGTCAATGCCCTGGGCCGGCCAGATTACCTTGTAGCCGAACCAGACCGCCAGGTTCAGGATAACCCCGACCACGGCAGCTGTGACACCGGTGAGCGCCGCCTGGAGTTTTTCGCTTTCCGCCATCGTCTCGATGTAGGGCGCGCCGGCGAAGATGAAGAAGAAGCAGGGTAAAAAGGTGACATAAGTCGTCAGCAGGGCGCCCAGGACGCCGGCGGTCAGCGGTGAAAGCCCGCCAGGCAGATGCCAGGCCCCCAGAAAACCCACGTACTGCGTCACCATGATCAATGGGCCGGGCGTGGTTTCCGCCAGGCCGAGGCCGATGAGCATCTGGCCGCTGCTCAACCAGCCGCTGCCGACCGCCACTTCGTTGATGTAACTCAGCACTGCGTAGGCCCCCCCGAAGGTGACAAACGCCGCCTTGGTGAAAAAGAGGGCGATCTGGGTCAAAATGCCGCTGCCGCCCTGCCAGGCCCAGACAGCGCCTACCACTGCGACCCATAATGCAAAGCAGATAAGGGAAACCCGAATCAGGTGGGCCCCGGAGGGCGGGGCTATTTTATTGGCGCCAGCCGGCTCGATCGCGATGCGGCATTCGCCGGACTCCGGATCGAAATCACCCCTGCAAAATACCTGGGGCAGACGGCGCTGCATGAGTAGACCGCCGCAGGCCGCCCCGGCAACCACGTAAGGAAAGGGGGCTTTGAAAACAAATATGGCCGCAAACGCCAGGACGGCAAATCCATACAGCGCCCAGTGGTTGAGCGCCTTTTTGCCGATGCGCAGCACGGCTTCGATCACCACGGCGACGACAACCGGCTGGATGCCGTAGAAGGCCGCCGCAACAGCCCGGACATCGTAGTGGGCCACCGCCAGGTAACTGAGCAGCAGCATAACGAAAATCGACGGGATGACAAAGAGCGCACCGGCCGCAAGGCCGCCCAGCACGCCATTCAGCCGCCAGCCGATGTAGGTGGCCAGCTGCTGGGCCTCAGGACCGGGCAAGAGCATGCAGAAATTGAGGGCCCGTAGAAACTGGTTCTCACCCAGCCAGCCGCGCTTCTCAACCACCTCCCGGTGCATCATGGCAATCTGGCCGGCCGGGCCGCCGAAACTGATGAACCCCAGACGGGTCCAGAATTTCAGGGTCTGCCTGAAAGGTGCCGACGGGATTGGGTTCTTTGCGTTTGATGGTGGTTCCATTTTCGTACCCGATGCTTTCAAGTTCGATTCCGTGCCCAGTTTTCTGATAAAACCATAATATTTGGAAGAAACCATCCCCTCAATATGGGACCTCAGGTGTAATTGCAAGCCGCAGTTGCGGCAAGTGCGTATTACCGCGTTTATTTCAGGCAGGGAGCCGCAGTCCTAAAAAAATGGGAGGAAGCGTATGCGGAAGGGAATCATTCAAACTTGGTCAATCCCGCGCTGGTAAGCCCGGCAGCGAGCAATTCGATGAAATCCGGAATTGTTACGGAGTTACCCATTAATTGGCGGCCCGCATATACAAAGCTTGTCTAAATGTAAAAAGTTCTATGCAAATATCTTTAGCAGAATGCACGTCTATCCCTCTCTAAAGAAACCTGATACCTAAATTCTCTTAAAACTGTCATATTTACACATGTTACAACATTTTGCTAAGTATGATATATTGGTTTTCTGGCAAGGTGACCGCAATTCGAAAAGCTCAGACCTAAAGCAAGATCGCAATCTATAGATTATAACCAAATACCGAATGGCCAAACTATTTAAAAAGTCGCGCAAACCGGTTGGGGGCGCTCCCGGCGCCCTTATCCATGTTGGTGAAAAAAAGGTTCAACAGACTAGCACTTCAATTACGCACTATAACGAGGGTCACCTGATAGAAAACGAATCGGTTGAGACTGAGCAATTCAATCAGATTCGCACGCAAGTCGGGGTTGTCTGGTACAATGTCAATGGTATCCATGATGTTGAATTCATAGGGCAGCTGGGCAAAGATGTGGGTATCCATCCACTAACCTTAGAAGACATCGTGAACACCCGACAGCGCCCCAAAATCGATGACTATGAAGACTATCTTTACCTGGTCTTTAAAATGCTGGTGTTCGATCAGCAGGCCGGGGTTGTTAAAGCCGAGCAAACCAGCCTGATTGTGGGCGACGGTTTTGTGATTTCCATTCAAGAAGCAGAGGGTGACCTATTTGAGCCTGTCCGTGAACGGATCAAAAGAGGAAAAGGCCGTATCCGCACGGCGGGCGCTGGTTATTTAGCCTATGCATTGATCGATGCTGTCGTGGATCACTATTTTGTAGTCCTTGAAAGCTTGGGAGAAAAGATAGAAGGCTTTGAACAAGATTTGATGGATAATCCGAGTGCCTCCCGGCTTGAGTCTATCCACAAGCTAAAACGCGAGATGATCTTGTTTCGAAAGCAGGTTTGGCCCATGCGAGAAATGGTAAATCGGCTGATCAAGACAGAATCCCCGCTAATTCAAGAGTCCACAGGGATCTTTTATTCAGATGTATATGATCATCTTATTCAGGTGACGGACACAATCGATTCTTTCCGAGATATCCTCTCAGGTATGCAGGATCTGTATCTTTCCACCGTCAGCAACCGGATGAACGAGGTGATGCAGGTGCTAACCATTATGGCCACCATCTTTATTCCCTTGACTTTCATAGCCGGGATATACGGGATGAACTTTGAATGGATGCCTGAGCTGAAGATGAAACACGGTTACTTTGTTGCTCTGTCTGCTATGGCAGCCATCGCAGCTGGCATGATACTGTATTTTAAGAAAAAGAAATGGTTTTAGGTACTGATAATCTAATCAGTGACAATTTTGTATAGAGGCCAATAGGCATGATCAAGAAAGAAGTCTTTGCATATATGGTACTTATCCTGGTCTCAGCTGCATGGCTTTGCGGATATGGGGTAAATGCTGCAGACGCGCAATCCCCTGTCTCTGATCAGACCCTGAATCTTGCAGAGTTAGGTCGGGCGGTCGATGAGTCCATAGCGGCAGAAAAAGCAAGTGTGGCGAGCTTTAAAGAGCAGTTGAACCTTCTAAAGCATGATAAGCTCTATTTTACAGCAGCACTAAATGGCTATCAGCTAAGGGTTTCGACCTACGAGAGCCTTTTGCTGACTTCGGGTGTTGCCATCGCTACAGTCCAAAAGGCGCAAACGGAGTTGCAGGCCTCAATCAATGAGGTCCGTGATATGGTTGCTGAAAATGCCCCGCGCTTGAATGTCATCACCCAGGCAATAGAAAACATAGGTCAGCAGAAGACTTTAAATAAGAAACAGCTGCGTGAGCTGATGAAGATAAGCGCCCCGGCCAGTGTTGTCGAGGGCCTCAAATCACGTACCCGGGAAATATCTAATTTGCTGGTCCAGAAAGAAAAATTGCTGTTGCAGCTGAATTCAATTATTGCGTCGCGTTTAGATCAGCTGAACAACCTTAATCAAGCGTATTCTGAACTGGCGGTTAAATTTAAGGGCATGCTTGAACAGCTTAATGAGCAGCATCTTTTTCAACGCCGCCAGGGGCTGTTTTCATATATAACCAGGCCTGCTTTAGAAGCTGAGTGGGCTTCGGTTTCAAAGAAAATAGGTGCTTTTACACGATCGCACGAGTGGCAAACCGACCTGCGGCGGTTCTGGAAAAATTCCGGCAATGTCCTGATTGCTTTTCTTTTTTTACTCGGGGCGCTGATCATTTTGCTTAAACGGGCGACCCTGGGCATCACCCGCCTTTCAGAGCACGTAATCTTACAGAAATTGGGCCCCTGCCACCAACTGGCGGTCCAAGTGTTAAATTCGTTGTTTTTCACTACCGGGATTACCGTGCTTATTTACATCTATTCACATCTCGATGTCTTATATTTATCTACTGCCGCGTTGCAACTTTTGGCCAAACTGTTGTTGGTTTTAATATGTGCTCGTTTTTTAAAGTTGCTTCTTGAGTCCTGGGACTGGGGGCCGGCCCTGTCGGATGAGACATCAGCCCGCTTAAAGAGCTTGATAATCCTGGTGCAATATTTCTGGTGGATTTATCTCATTGCAAACTGGAGTCTGGGGAATGATTCAATCCTATTGCTGCTAATCAGAATCGCCTTTGAATTATTTTTAATCGGCTGGGCTTTAAATTTCTGGCGCCGAATGTCTTTTGGTCTGAAATCCAAACCTGGGGAAAATCAGAACCGGCGACCGCTGGTTATCGCCCTTAAGGCAATCAGTTACCTGATTGGCGGGGCGGCCCTTATTTTGGATTTGGTAGGCTATGGGCCCCTGGCAATTCTTTGGCTGGTGTCGTGGGGCCGGAGCATTATCGTGATTTTATGCTGGATCGGTTTTTATACGATGCTGCAGGAGTGGGATCATTATTACCGGGAGAAAAGCGTCAGCCAAAAAAATGAACTGCTGCAGGACGAATATCCCTGGCAATGGCTCATGATTCGCTTCGGGCAACTTGCCTGTGCACTTTCCCTGGTGGTTGTTCTCATCCTTGCCTGGGGCGGCCAACGAGCCGTCTTGTTTAAAATTTATGAGTTTCTGGGATATCCACTGAAAATCGGGAGTATGACGTTCAGTTTTCTGGGTTTGATTTATTCTGTATTGATTCTTTTGGCGACCCACGGCATTACCCGGCTTTGGCGCTGGGTATTTCAAAATAAATTCCTGAATCGCAGTGGCATGGAAATTGGTCTGCAAGATTCGATAACCTCTATCACCGTCTATGGCATCTGGTTTTTGGGTATTACCATTGCGATGCACGTGTTTGGATTGAATATGGCAACGATGGCCGTGGTTTTAGGCGGGCTTGGTATTGGTATTGGTTTTGGCCTTCAGAACATAGTCAATAATTTCATTTCCGGCATCATTCTGCTTTTCGAGCGACCGATCCAGGTGGGCGATGATGTTGAAGTCAATGGTACCTGGGCAACCGTAAAAAAAATCAACGTACGTTCCACCGTTGTTCAATCCTACGATAACGCTTCCCTGATAATTCCTAATTCTGAGTTTATCAGCCGCCAGGTAACAAACTGGAGCTTTAAGGACAGGCGCCTGCGACGAAATGTGGATGTGGGGGTTGCCTATGGTTCGGACATTGAACTCGTTCGGGAAACCCTGCTTGAGATAGCAGGGAAGACAAAGCGTGTCTTGAAGCATCCGGCACCCGAAGTCCTGTTCACAGATTTCGGAAATAGCGCGCTGATATTCAGGCTGCGTTTTTGGACCGCTGTTGACTACATGCTCAAAGTCGAAACAGACGTGCGCTTTGAAATCGATCGCCTTTTCAAGGAACGCAATATCGAGATCGCCTTTCCACAGCGCGATATTCACATACGTTCAACTATTGATAGTAATTCTGCATTAGAAATACCTGCTGGTGACATACAAAGTCGGATAGAGAAATCTGAAAAATACCCCAAAGAGTGAGAGTTAAAGTCAGTATAGGCAGTACTTTGCTTTGATATTGAAAGTACCTTCTTTTGATTTATTCAGTTCTTTAAAAACCTGGTCCTGAGGAACAGGTTTCAAAGAGCTGCATAAACGACCTGACGATGCAGAGTATCAATGAGACTGCAAAAATAGTCACCCTGGAACGCAAGGCCAGTATCGACCAGTTCAGGCGTTAGGCAATGTATGTCATTCCAACCTTCTTGAGACCGGTAATAAGTGATTCAACCAGGACCGGGACTTTCACGTAATTTCCCATTAATTGGCGGCCCGTCGATTCAAAATCCGGTACAAGTGTAGAAAGTTCCTTGAGGGCCTTTTCAGCCTCCTGCTGTTCATCCAATTGCGCCAGGGCGACGGCCCGTATCAGGGGGTCCCAGAAAAGTTCCGGATAGTTGAATTTCAAAGCTTCAACATAAGCGGATTCGTAATCCTCACGATGATAACAATCCATAAACGTTGCCAGGTAAAACCAGGTGGGATGATAAGGATTGAGCTGCATGCCCTTTTGCAGAAGCGATAGACCGCGATCCCATTCGCCGTATAGGCAAAGGTGCCACCCGGCCACACCGACGATGTAAGGCGCGTTTGGATTAAGCGCGAGCGTTCTATCCAGGTGTTTGATAAAGGCAGCCTTGTCTCCCCGATGAAAGTGCACGAGGGTCAGGGCATCGTGTACAAACTGATTTTCAGGTTCCAGTGCCAGGCCTTTCAGCGCAAAGGTCAGGGCCTTTTCCGGGGGGTTTTCAAGTTCACAAAACCCCAGGGCGTGGTTGTCGGCGTACAGATGGCCCAGCACGGCCCAGGCCAATCCATATCCCGGTTCGATTTCAACTGCCTTTTCAATTGCGGCCAGGGCTTCCTGGAAAGCATCCGGGGTCAAGACCGTTTCGTAGTGGTAGAAACGTAAAACTGCGTCATAGGCATCCAGGTCCTTCGGTGGCTTCTTGCGAGACTCTTTGGATAGGCGGCGGGTGATCTGGCCGAACAGATCGGCCATGGCGCCTACCGCGCTGGACGAAATTTCTTCCTGCAGAGATATCAAATTCTCAGGTGTAAGTTTGCGAGTGTAGCTCTCTCCCCAGATCTGCCGGGCGGTCGTCGAGTCCAGTAAGCGGATGGAAATCTTGATCGATTTCGAATCCTTACGGATATTACCGGTTAGCAGAAACCGGACGTCGAGGTCACTACCAACCTTCTGGGGGTCAACCTTTTGACCTCTTAAATGTAGGGTTGTCTGGGATGCGATGACCTGGATTTCCTGGTAACGGGCAATCTCAGCGGTCAGCTCTTCCGTCAGGCCGTCGGCAAAATAATCCTGATCTTCAGTGCCGCTTAAATTTTCCAACGGCAGGACCGCCAGGGAAGGTCGGGTGCTGGACTGGCGCGTTTTCTGTCCCGTAGCAAGCGGTTCAGGTTCTCCGGGGAAAGTCTGCATCGCTTGAAAGGTCGGCATGTAGGCACCTTTGGGAATTTCAATCCGGACGGGGTCGTTTTTTCCATCCGTCAGGTAATAGTGCTCCAGCGCCCGGCGCAGTCGGCCGGCCTCCACGCGCACAATCGGATCGACCTGGGGGTCGAAGCTCTCGTCACGCCCATAGACGGCCAGCGCGATGGTAAACCCTTTGAGTCGGGTGCCCCTGCCGGCCAGGGTCTCGTCTACCACAAATTTCAGGAAGCCCTTCTGTTTTTTCGAGCTCCTGAATCGGTCGCTTTGGAGGATTCGCGCTGTCTGGGCCCGGACAGCTTCGGGGGTGGGTTCGCTTACAGCATTCATCGTTTTCCGTTCTGAAAAACTTACAGGTACGTAACAGTAACTTACTTGTGACTATCCCTGAAAAACCAGTAATCAATCAGTATCCTCACAAATTACCAAATATGTGGCTGGCATGCAATAGCTGCGAGCCGAAAACAGGTTCCACCTTTAAGACACAATGGGTGACATTACGCACCAAATTCAAGCGCGATTTCCGGACAAGAAAGAGGCCATTGCCGACCTGATGGCCGAGGATGCCGATTTTTGTGTCGTCTGCCAGGACTATGGCGCCTGCATCGATGCCTATCGCTATTGGTCACGCGCCAGGGACCCCGAAGCCGGGACCCGGGCCAGCGAGTACCGTGATCTTATCCAGGCCCTCGAAGGTGAGATTGAAGAGGCCCTGTCCGGGCCGCAAAACCGGCAGTCGAAATGATGCGTTCGCTGAAGCAGATGAATATACAGAATGGCTGCTTTCTAACCGTCCGTTCAAGCAAACCTCGGTTTTCCTTCCCGATAGAAATAATGGAGATTGTTTTATGATTCGATTGAGCCCCACAGGCGCTAACCGTATGCGTTGTAAAATTATAATCCTGGTTTTGGTATGGTTGTTCTCTGCTGGCATTGCCTTCGCCCAGGATGCGGGCCAGGCGGCGCCTGGCAAGGCCGCGGGCGGCGAGGATCTGGCTGCCAAGACCCAAAACCCGGTGGGGGCCATGTACAGCCTGCCCTTCAAGTTTACCTTCGATTACGGGGCAGACAATGGCGAGGCAACCTTTCTTAACGTGCAGCCCGTGATACCGGTCACCGTGGGCGACTGGAACCTGATCAACCGTGTGATTGTGCCGCTTGTAGACCTTGACGGCACGGTCACGGGAACACCCGAGATCCCGAATCCGACACCCGGGGACGGTGCCTCCGGACTGGGGGACATCAACTATTCGCTGTTTGTATCACCGGCCGAGCCCGGTAACATCATCTGGGGTGTCGGACCTTCCCTGATGATGGATACCGCCACCGATGAGCAGTTGGGTTCCGGAAAATGGAGCGCCGGTCCCACGGCCGTCATCCTCGTTCAGCCCAAGCCCTGGACCGTCGGCCTCCTTGGTCGGCAGCTTTGGGATGTGGCTGGAGACGACACCCGCAGGAGCGTCAGCCAGCTGCTTTTGGAACCGTTCATCAATTACAATCTTGCGGACGGCTGGTACCTGCTTACGGACATGATCATCACCGCCAACTGGCAGGCGGATTCCGGCAACCGCTGGACCATGCCGCTGGGCGGCGGCCTGGGCAAGATGTTTGCGATCGGGAATCAGAAAATGAATACGAAGGTTGAAGCCTATTACAACGTAGAAAAGCCGCATGGGGCCCCGGACTGGTCGTTGAACTGGACGCTCCAGTTCCTGTTTCCCAGATAGATTAAAATACAACCCGCGGGTAGGTTTAAGACTAGCTGCGATGTATAAAAAATGGATTACGGAGATGTCATGGATTCCGGTGATAGTACTATTGGCCAGATAAAGATCGTACCTAAAAACGTATATCGCGGCAAACCTGTGCGGCGCATGCATGTTATGATAAAACCCACCGGCGCTCTTTGCAACCTCGATTGCACCTATTGCTATTATCTGTCCAAGCAGGACCTGCTGGGTAAGCCAAACACCTGGCGCATCTCAGAAGAAGTTTTAGAAACGTTTATCCGCCAATACTTTGAATCCCAGAATTGCAAAGAGGTTGTTTTTTCATGGCAAGGAGGGGAACCGACCTTACTTGGCCTGGATTTCTTCCGGAATATTGTGGCGCTCGAAAACAAATACAAACCTTCCCATGTGCGCTGTGAAAACGATCTGCAAACCAACGGCATGCTATTAGATGACGAATGGTGCGAATTTTTACATGAGCATAATTTTCTTGTTGGTCTCTCCATTGACGGCCCGAAAGATCTACATGACACGTACCGCAAGGACAAAGCCGGATCCGGCAGTTTCAAGCGTGTACTGCGCGCCGCAAAGCTGTTGAAGAAGCATAACGTCAATTTTGCAACCCTGACCTGCGTAAATCGGACCTCGGCCCGCCAGCCTTTGAAAGTCTATCGTTTTCTTAGAGATCAAGTCGGTTCCCGGCGGATGCAATTCATACCCATCGTAGAACCTGTTGATTTTCGCTCGATGGCACCAGGGCATGGCGATTCAAACACCGCCCCGCTGCTTGGTTCGCCGGGGGCGCGTCCGGGAAATGCCGATTCGGTTGTGACGGACTGGTCTGTGGATCCTGATGAGTGGGGCCAGTTTCTGTGCAGTGTTTTCGACGATTGGTACCAAAAGGATCTGGGCCGTATTTTCGTGCAATACTTTGATGCGGCGGTCGAAACGTGGATGGGGCATGTATCACCGCTCTGCACCCAGGGCCCGATGTGCGGCAAGGGGCTTGCGCTGGAGCAAGATGGCGCCCTGTTTGCCTGCGACCACTTTGTCTATCCTGAATACCGCCTGGGGAACATCATGGAAGCCCCCCTTGATCAGATGGCCTACGGGAAGCGGCAGGAAAGATTTGGCAAGCGCAAGGAAGGCACGCTGCCGGGCTACTGCCGAAAATGCAAGTACCTGTTTGCCTGTTTTGGTGGGTGCCCCAAGAATCGATTGATAAAGACCCCGGATGGTAAGCCTGGGTTGAACTATCTATGCCGGGGGTGGCAGAAATTCTTCACACATATAGATGCCCCGGTTCAAAAAATTGTACGCCGCCTGGGTGGGACTGTCGCGCAGCGACCTTCCAGGCGGGCGGCAGAACATTGGAGGCCGGAAAAAGGAAAATGAAAATTGATTTCCTCGATCAGGAACAGGGGTATTCCCGGGCCCAGGTTGAAATAGACTGGGTCGATTGCAAGGCCGATTACGAGGACTGCGTGCGGGCCTACGCGAGACTGCCAATCCCGGGATTCCGGGCGGGTAAAATACCCAAACATGTCGTTGAAAAGCGATTTCAACATAAGATTGCCGAGGACTTGTCACTGAGGTGGGTGCAACGTATCGACCCGGAGGCCTTGAATAAGGCGGATTCGGCCACGATAGGACCGCTTGAAGTTTACGAACCGGAAGTCGTGAAAGGCCGCTGGCTGAAGTTGGTATTGCGTTACCTGTCAATGCCGGCTTTTGACCTGCCGAATTTTAATACCATGCATATATCCAAGGAGAGCGAAGATCCATTGAGCGAACTTTCGGATTGGTTGTTGAGCCGCGTGACTGTATCGCCCCCGGATGCTTTGATCGAGGCCGAACTGGGCGCGGATGGAGTCGAACCAATCGTTCCGGGAAGCGACGCATGGGCCGCAGCAGCCGAGCGTGTAAAGCTGATGTTGATTCTAAAAAAGATCGCGGCCGCGGAAGGCATTGTAGTGGACGAATCCGATGTGACAGCGCGAATCAAAGCAAAAGCAGCGGAATTCGGAACTACCGCCGGCGAGCTATCCGCACAACTTAATAAAGGTGGCGGGATAGGTCGGCTTCGGGATTTATTGGTTGCTGAAAGTACGCTTGAATACCTTTTGGACAACTTTGGTACTTAATTAACCTAACTAGAAAAGGAGAAGAATATGGCCAAGAAAATGAACCCTAAAAGCATGAGAGCTGCGGCCTGGGCCGCCGTGGGCGGTGTGCTCACGGCCGCTACTATCATGACGGCTCAGCCGGCCATGGCCAAATCGGCGCACGCGGCCACACATTCGAAAAAACCCAACATCCTGATTATCATGTCCGACGATGTAGGTATTACTAATATCAGTGCCTACAGTCGCGGCCTGGTGGGTTACCAAACCCCCAACATCGATCGCATCGCCAACGGTGGGATGCTTTTTACGGATTACTATGCAGGGCAGAGCTGCACTGCCGGTCGTTCGGCTTTTATTACCGGACAGCATCCCGTGCGCACCGGGCTGACCAAGGTCGGGTTTCCCGGTTCAGCCATCGGGATTCAAAAAGAAGATCCCACCCTGGCGGAGCTGCTCAAGAACCATGGTTACGCTACCGGGCAATTCGGGAAAAACCATTTAGGCGATCGTAACGAATACTTGCCCACGGTACATGGATTCGACGAGTTCTATGGCAACCTCTATCATTTAAATGCCGAAGAAGAGCCGGAGAACCCGGATTACCCCAAAGACCCGGCCTTCCGTAAGCGGTTGGGGCCGCGGGGCGTACTGGATTGCAAGGCTACGGATAAAGTCGACAAAACCGTCGATCCGCGTTTCGGGAAAGTGGGCAAGCAGACCATCAAAGACACCGGGCCACTGACCAAAAAGAGAATGGAGACTGCTGACGAAGAGTTTTTAGACCGTACGATGAAGTTTATCAAGAAGAATACCCAGGCAAAAAAGCCCTGGTTTGCCTGGCTGGCGACCTCCCGAATGCACTTCTATACCCACCTGAAGCCGGAGAGTGAAGGCGTAACCGGGCTGGGTATATATGCGGACGGCATGGTGGAGCACGACGGCCACGTAGGCCAGATGCTGGACTTGCTCGAAAAGCTCAAAATCGACGACAATACAATTGTCATTTATACTGTGGACAACGGCCCCCATTACAACGAGTGGCCCGACGGCGGCATTTCTCCCTTTCGGGGAGAGAAAAACACCAACTGGGAAGGCGGCTACCGGGTGCCGTGCCTGATACGCTGGCCCGGTAGGATTCCTGAAGGTAAAATCTCCAATGAGATTGTTTCCATGCAGGACTGGGTGCCGACCCTGCTGGCCGCAGCCGGTGAGCCGGATGTCAAAGAGAAGTTGAAGAAAGGCCACAAGGCAAACGGGAAGAGATTCAAGGTCCACCTGGACGGCTTCAATCTGTTGCCCTACCTGGAGGGGAAAGAAAAAGATTCACCCCGCAAAGAGTTTTTCTACTTCAGCGATGACGGTCTGCTGGTAGGTGTGCGTCATAATCAGTGGAAACTGGTTTTTGCCGAGCAACGCGCAAAAACCTTTCGCGTCTGGTCAGAGCCGTTCGTACAACTGCGTATTCCCAAGCCCTTTAATCTGCGCAGCGACCCCTTTGAGCGGGCGGATACCGATTCCAACAATTATGACCGTTGGTGGATTGAGCGCAGTGCTTTCTCGGTGACAGCCATACAGGAGATCGTCGGAGATTTCATGGGGACATTCAAGAAGTTCCCGCCGCGCCAGAAGCCGGCCAAGTTCAACGTGGGCGATGTCATGAAAGCGATGTATAGGACAGGGGCCCATTGATGTGTTCGCTAGTTGCGTGGGAGCGTTGACAGCGTCACCAAGCAGCTTGAGAACCCGGCAGTGCGGCACTATTCTCGATCTGCAGGGCAGTTGATTATTAACATAAACTGATAATTCGGCTGGCGCATGCCAACGGCGGCATGCGTTAGTCGTTGGCATTACCGATTCCACAACTCTTTTTTAAGGCGTTGCGACAAGTGGTGGCTTCCGCACCGCGATTGGCTGGTACCCAACGAGACAGACAAGGGGCCGCAATCTTTATTTTCTTATAATTTACTGTGAATAGGAGGGAAAATGACCAAGCTGCACCAGGCGACAACCAACAGGGTGGTAACAGTACCAAAACCACGGAATTTGAATATAGCAGATAGGCCTTTCCCGCGTCTTAAGCCGGGTTCTGGTTCAGTAATTATCAAGACCGAGATCGCGGCCTTGTGCGTCGATGATAAGATGTGGACTGATCACGATCACGAGTGGTTTTCCCACCCGATCCATGGAATGGGACACGAAGGCGTTGGTATTGTTGTTGATGCCGGCACCAGCGCCAAGCTGAAAGATGGCGATCGGGTGCTTATCTCGCATGGGGGTTATTGCGGCGGTTGCTATTCCTGCGAGAACCTTCTCTGCCAGGCGATGTGTACAAACATTGCAGGCGGAGAGGTGGGGACGAGCTCAGCCCCTCCGGCATTCTTCATCGATGGGTTTGCTCCTATCGAACGCAAAAACGATTCAAAGTCGGGATGGGCGGCTTTGGCGCAATATCGTCTCGCAGATGAAGGAACCTGCACCGTCATACCCGATGACCTTGATTTTAAGTATGCCATCGCTGCGGAATGCTCTGTTGGGATGGCCTATTGTGCCCAGGAATTCTTGGGTGTGAAATCGGGCGACTACCTTCTGCTACTTGGTAATGGTCAGCGGCAGTTTTCGCTTAGTCATGTCATTGTAGGCCTTTTCAGAGGGGCGCGTGTAATTGCTGCTATCGGTGACGACTATCAAGCAGAACGGGTGCGCGCGATTGGCAAGGCCCGTGGCGGAACCCCAGACCTGCACATTGTTGACATGCGGTTATCCGACTGGAAAGTCAAAGCTCTATCTTTGACAGACGGAAATGGTCCGGAGAAGGTTGCCGATTTCACCAGTGACGAGAAAGTTCTTAATACTGCCCTTGATCTATTGTGTGTGCAAGGTGTGCTCTACATCCAAGAGAATCTGTACAACAAGAACCGAAAACTGAGCATAGACCCTTATGCGCAGCTGGCCGAAAAGAACCTGACAATTACCGCTACCATCGATTCTCGCCACATCGACCGGCCCGGCATCATTCGAATGCTGCGCAATATCGAGGTGCAGCGCATGTGGGATGAGGTGGCAACTCACGAGTTTTCTTTGACAGAGGTAGACAAGGCCCTTGAACTCACTGTCACGAAACAATGCGGGAAAGTCCTGGTGTACCCGCACCGCCACTAAAGTGTAGAGGAATACACAATATGAGCAATCATACAAAAACATTGGAGAAACCAGCAGCAAGCTGGCGCATAAAATTAGGAGCCGCGCTGTTTGGAATAAGTATTCTATTGCCGGTTGCCGGTATTCCACTGGTGACGACGCTCGGCCTATCAAAAACAATGATCGCATCTGCATCCGGCGCTCTCCTGGTGGGGGCTGAGGTTCTCGGTGTCTGTGCGGTAGCTATCATGGGAAAAAGTGGCTACGCGTTCATCAAGAATCGTATTTTCGGATTTCTAAAGCAGCATGGCCCACCCCAGAAAGTCAGTCGCGGTCGTTATAACGTCGGGCTCGTGATTTTTTGCGTGCCGCTCCTGTTCGGCTGGTTGTCATTATATATATCCAAGTGGGTTCCCTTGTTGAGTTATCCGCTCGCTTTTGCAATTGGCGGGGACATCCTGATCCTGGTTAGCCTGCTCCTTCTCGGGGGTGACTTCTGGGACAAGATCCGTTCGTTATTTGTTCATAACGCGAAGGTGCAGTTTTCACAAACCTTCAAAAAGGAGGCTTTGTAAATGAACATTATGGCACTTGGTCAAAACAAGAGCGCGTGTTTGTTTACAATTTTCCGATATTTGACGTTGGGTCGCTAGTTTAGACTGTTTACGCGGTGGATAGATTTTTATATGGTTACAGTATCTATTGAACAAATCAAGGAGACAGTCCGCATGCGTACGAAGCTACGAGGAAACGTTTTATTTGCTTGTATGTTCCTGTCTGTGATTTTCAGTCCGATCTTTTTTCAGCTGACTACTGAAGCCGCCAACTCGAAATCTACGCCGCCTGAAAATGCAAAATCCGAATCAATAACCAAAGAGAAGAAAACCCCGCCTGGTCCTGTGGATGATTACAACCGGGGAACGCCCCGATCCATGGTGCAAGGGTTCATCGAGACTACGCGGGATGGGAAATTTGAAAAAGCGGCTGAATATTTAGACTTGAGATCGTTGTCGCCGGGTTCGCGCCAGAGCCGGGGTCCGCAACTGGCCCGTCAGTTCATCATTGTATTGGATCGTTCCCTTTTGGTTGACCTAGAACTGCTGAGCGACGATCCAAAGGGAAACTTAGAAGACGGCCTGCACCCCTCACTTGAAATTCTGGGCAGCATCAAGACCCCGATTAAAACTGTTGAAATCCGTCTGAAGCGCTTACCACGAAAGGACGGGGTGCCCATCTGGAAATTCTCCCGTAAAACGGTAGCCCAGATACCGCATCTGAATGCACACTTTGGCTATCGGCAATTTGAAGAAGCACTTTCGCATTTTTTCCCGGACGGCGTTTTTCTCGGCTGGCAGCTCTGGCAATGGGTGGCTTTAGCCATCGGCATCGGCCTGGCCTATCTGGCGGCTTATTTCCTCAGCCTGGTTGTTCGCTGGCTCGTCTGGCTTCGCAACAAGGAGATGGGCAGGCATATGCAAACGTTGGGCACCGGGCCGGTGCGTATTCTTCTGTGGCTCTTTCTGGTTGACAGGGTGATCTACTTGATCGGGCCATCGGTGACCATCCGTACGGTTTTGCGATCCGATACCATTGGTGTCGTGGCCGTTACGTGGGCTGCCTGCCGCCTGGTTGATCTGGGGCATATCTGGTGGACCAACCGGCTGCAACAGGTGGGTCAGGATTCAACGGTACCTTTGCTAGAACAGGCCAGGGCGTTTCTAAAAATTGTTATCGTCGCTATGGCTTTGTTGGTGTGGCTGGATAATCTCGGCTACAATGTCGGCACCCTCCTGGCCGGTCTCGGGGTCGGCGGATTCGCTTTTGCCCTGGCCGCCCAGGATACCCTGAAAAATTTGATGGGCAACCTCATTATCCTTTTGGACAAGCCGTATCAGATCGGCGAGCGCATTGTGGTGAAAGGTCACGACGGCGTAGTGGAGGAGATCGGCCTGCGTTCGACAAAACTGCGGCTTCTCTCCGGTCATCAGGCCACACTCCCCAATGAACAAATGGCCACCACCGATATCGAAAACATCGGCCGGCGACCGCATATCAAACGGCTCAACAATATTGCGATTCGCTACGATACGCCCCCGGAAAAGGTTGAAAAGGCGGTTGATATCGTCACAGGCTTACTCGCCAACCACGAGGGCATGGACCCCGAGTTGCCTCCTAAGGTGTACTTTAGCGAGTACAACCGCGATTCATTGAACATTATGATGCTATACTGGTATCACCCTCCGGATTACTGGGCTTTACTGGCCCTGAACCAGAGGATCAACATCCAGATCATGCGGAAATTTGAAAAGGAAGGCATCCGGTTCGCGCTTCCGAGTACGACCGCTTATTTGACCCAGGATGATGAAAGGCCGCTGCAAAGTAAATAATAGCCGGGGTTTTCAATGTGGTTTTTATCTGGCTGGTTATTGGTCTATACAGCGGAGTCTATCCCGGCATTCACCCAAAGTCCGCTGCTTTACGCCCTGGGTGGCGAACTACTGTCGCCGCCGAGCCTGTTCGCGCGCGGAGGGGAATTTTTTGGGCAAGATCCGTTCGTTATTTATCCATAGTGCGGAGGTCCGTTATGAAAGTCCATCAGATAGCGTCTAAAACCGTAGGGATAATTCTCACTCTGGTGCTCATGGCCGGGTGTGCCGGCATGGGTCCCAAGACCGTCTCGCGGGATCGTTTCGATTATATCGAGGCTATCTCCGGCTCCTGGAAAAAACAGATGCTCCTCAACCTGGTCAAGGTCCGCTATGTGGATGCGCCGGTGTTTATGGAAGTGTCTGCCATTATCAGCCAGTACGAAATCGGCGGGAATGTCAATCTGGAGGCCACCCTCAATTCTCAATTCGGAAATAGTCAAATCGTCGGGGGCAGCGCTACATACTTCGATCGGCCGACCATCACCTACAACCCGCTCACGGGGGAGAAGTTCACCCGCAGCTTGATGAGGCCCATCCCGATCAGGGCTTTTCTGGGGCTGATACAGTCGCAGTATCCGGTGGATTTCGTGTTTCGCATCTGTGTCCATACCATCAACGGCGTTTCAAACAGTTTTGGTGGCAAACTCATGCAATCTTCGGCGCACACTGATTTCCCCAGATTGATTGAGGCCCTGCTACGCATCCAACAGGCCGGCGGGTTGGGTATGCGGGTCAGGTCTGATGGCGATCAACGCTCCGTGGTCATGTTTTTCCGTGATGAGGGCCCGGTTGAAATTGAAGAAGATATCAACACCGTGGCAACCATCCTTGGCCTGGACAAGAGTGTCCGGGATTTTCGGGTGCTGTATGGCGCGTATGCTGCTGATGATAAGGAAATCGCCGTGATCACCCGGTCCATGCTGCAAATTATAGCGGACCTGGCATCGTATATAGAGGTGCCGTCCGGAGACGTACAGGAAGGACGGGTGGCGGCAGGGCTCGCCGGTAAAAAGGTGTCCGGTATGCTGCCCTTGATCCGGGTCCACAATAATAACGATTTTCCGGAAGACGCTTTTGTCGCGGTCCGGTACCGGGATTCCTGGTTTTACATCGATGATACGGACCTTGAATCAAAACGCATGTTTTCATTTCTGATGATGCTTTTTTCATTGACCGAAACCGGGCCGCAGGCCGGGTCGCCGCTTGTGACGGTGCCGACCTATTGAGCTTGAACAACCGTACAGGCCGCAATTGCTAAAGATACCGTTGGGGTCCACAGGGGCGTAAAACCGTGAAAGCTACATCAATTATAAGGAGAACAAAATGGACAGAGGAAAGTTTTCCAGAAACATCCGGATTGTTCTGATTGGTCTATGGCTGGTTGCTTGGGGCAGCGCCGCGCTGGCAGCCGAGAAAAAGAGCTCATCAAAGGACGCGCAAACCGTAATGACCCAGGCCGAACTGCAGGTCGAGGTAATGGCCTATGCAGATCGCCACTTTTCCATAGTAACGTCTGCTTACACGGCGTTTGAAAACCAGGTGCCTGTAAAAGAAGATCACAAACGGATATTGGGGGTCTGTACCTACAGTATTTCTTCGGCTTTCACTATTGCGGCCCAGGCAAATCCTGCGGGTGCTCTCATGGATATGTTGGTCATGGTAACGTTGGGGCGCATCATCGTTGAAGAAAATATGCTTCCAAAGTATGGCCCCGCATTTCAGCCATTGGTAGATGGTTTTCGAAAGGCGGAAAAAGACATTTGGCAGGTTGCGGCTAAAATAGGGACTCCGGAACAGCTGCAAACCCTGAGATCCCTCATACTGGAATGGCGGGAGAAAAATCCCAATATTTTGTTTTTTCCGGCTATTCGGTTTAGTGATTTTTCGTCTTTCCGGGCGCGGGTCGACCATAAAAAGGCGAGCGGCCTGTTCAAGTCGGTTGCCAATGCCACCCAGCAAGTGGAAGAGGCCCGCCTGCTGGCCGAGCGCGGTATGTTTCTGGCGACCCGCATGCCTCTGCTGGCCGGATTGTTTGGCGGGGTCTGGTTTTCACAGCTGGCAAATCATCCCGATGTGGATAAAATATTAAATAATATCAATAAGCTAACTGAGGTGTCCGAGCGCCTGACGGTTGTCGCTGAGCAGATGCCCGATAAAATTTCGACCGAGCGGGATGCTACCATCAAGCAGGCCATGGGAGGCCTAAACGACCTGACGATACAGAGTCTCAATGAGACTGCCAAAATAGTCACCCAGGAACGCAAGGCCAGTATCGACCAGTTGATGCAGGGGCTTTCCAATGAGAGAAAAGCAATCATAGAAGATTTCACATCAGAGGAGGCAAAGGTGCGCGGGCTTCTGGCGGAACTGCGTTTGACCCTGGAGGCGAGCAATGCGGTCATTGTATCGGCCGATTCACTGGTCAAGGCGCTACCCCTCGAGCCATCCAAGGCTCAAGAAGCGGCCCCGCCCGGCAAGCCCTTTGATGTCCTGGAGTATCAAGCCGTACTCAGGGAGGCAGCCCACACGATATTGCAGGTCCACGAGGTGTTGAAGACCCTGGATAAAATGGGCCTGAAAAGTATGCTGCCGCAAATTATAGTGGCGCTTGAGAATCTTGAAAAGAAAGGGCAGGCCTGGGTGTATTTTGGTTTTTTTCTGGGGGTTGCCCTGATCCTGGTTTTTCTGGTCGGTTCGGTTATTGCTGCGCTGACTTACCGGCACTTTGCGTTGCGGATCTTCGGTTCAGGTACTCAGCCGGCCAACCCCTGAAACGATTACGCCAATCAACACAAACTGGGCTGCAGAGCCTGCAAAAAGGGAACGACAGGAACCGCAAAGATGGAAATAGCTTTTTTAATGGACCCGCTGGGGTCGATCAACCCGGTCGACGATACCACCAGCCACCTGATGTACGCGTGCAACCAACGGGGGCATACGGTCTATTTCCTCGAACCGCACGACGTGTATATCCGGGGCGGCGCGGTGGTGGCCAGGATGCGCAACGTGACGGTGGCCCGCGACCTTTCAATGACAAAATACTGGCAGGCCATGATCAGGTGCCTGCAAAAGGAGGAACTGATATTCGAAACCGTCACCGATCTCGACGCCCTCTTTCTTAGGAAAAAGCCCCCGCTGAACTACCAGGTGATGGAATTCTTAGGCCCCGTCGGCGAGCAGGTATTCATCATCAACAGCGCCATCGGACAGATTCTGGGCAACAGCAAACTGTATACCCTGAATTTTCCGGACATCAGCCCTGAGACCCATGTATCCCGGGACCCGCAGCGGTTGAAAAAGATTATCGATGATTTTGGTGGCGCCATGGTGGTCAAGCCGCTGCAGCGGTATGGCGGGGAAGGGGTTATCAAAGTCAGTACCCGGGATCAGGAAAACCTGGCCTCCCTGATCGACTACTATGTCCAGGCCAACCGGGTCTACCCGAAACGTGAACCGATTATGGTTCAGGCCTATGTCAATGCTGAAAAATACGGTGGCCACGTCCGGATTCTGATGCTCAATGGCGAGGTTCTTGGGGCCCTGCGTAGAAAGTCAGTGCCGGGAGCCTTTAAGGCCGGCCCCTGCGCCGATGGGCTGGTCTGCCGCCACGACGTTACGTTCCGACAGGCTTCCATCTGTGCCGCCGTCAAAGACCGCCTCATCAAAGACGGCCTCTATTTTGTGAGCCTGGACCTGATCGGTGACCAGCTGGTCGCGATCAACTGCGCCTGTCCCGGCGGAATCCCCTGGATCAACAGGCTCGACAATGTCCGGCTTGAGTTAAAGATTGTCGATTTCATAGAGAACCGTCTGAAATTCAAAGCCCCCCGGCCAGAGGGTATTAAACGCTCGCGCCGGAAAGCCGGGTAAAACGGGTATCGTCGTGCCCGAGCAATGAATCTTACCCAGTTGTCATTGAAGACGAGAGGAGCAAAATAATGGAAACCCAAACGACCAAAATGCAAAGGCTGAGTGAATTGATGGCCACGAGTGGCCCGGAACTGATTTTATCCCTGCTGGTCCTCATCATCGGCCTGCTCCTGATCAAGTGGATCTTGCGGGGATTGCGCAATGCCCTGGGTAAGGTGATCCAGAATAAAACCAGGATTTCGGTTATTTGCAATAGTGTCGGCGTTCTGTTGTTCGCGCTGGTGATCATCGCAGCCGCTGCCGAGGCCGGTCTCAAACTGGATCGGATCGTCTCCGCCCTGACGATCATCTCTCTGGCCGCGGTGGGCGCTATTGTGCTCTTTCGACCGCTGATACCCACCATGCCGTTTAAGGTTGGTCAAACGGTGAAAGCCGGTGACCTGCTCGGAAAGATCGAAGCCATCACGCTTCTCAATACACGATTTAGGACCTTTGACGGCAAGACCTTCTTTGTACCCAACCGCAAAATCCTCGATGACATCGTGATCAACTACCAGGTCACCGAAACCCGGCGGATCAAGCTGGATGTGAGCATCCGCAGCGACCAGGACTTGATGCTGGCCAAGCAGACCCTGGAGACCGTGATGATTGCTGACCCACGGGTCAAGGCAAAACCCGGCCCGGTCGTCTATGTTCTGGATACGTCGAACGGCCGCGTGAAATTGGGCGGCCGCTGCTGGGTGGATAATGCCAAATATTGGGTTGCCAGGTGTGATCTCATAGAAAAGGCCAGGTTCGCTATATACCACGCGGGCATCGTGCCGGCCAGGCCGCAGATGGACATTCACCATTTCAACGACCTTTATCGGGGGCCAGTTGCCGGGAATGACCCGGAAAACGATGAAGGCCAACTCTAATAACAACCTGAAAGGCGGAAAGATGAAAATAACCGAGGGACTCAAAATGATCGACGCCGGCTGGATCCGGAAACCAGCCGGGTTCCGGGTTAAATACGAGAAACTGGTCGACGGCCGGCGGGTGACCGAACACTCGCCACCGGAGGGTAGCGCACTGCTCGATTCGGATGTGACCGCCTGGCGGTATGCCTGGAAGCTTTTTGCGGCCTGCCGTTCAGAAAAAACCGACATCCAGGAAAACGAACTGGTCAACATCCACGTGGTCGACGACGCGGGTGAGCAGGTGAAGTACTACGCTACGAATAAATACGATTTGTTCAACCCCAAATAGGCAGATTGCGATACCGGCCGCCTGCGGTTGAGAATCGGCACTCCACTCGTAACTGGTCACCTGGCCGGTGAATTTGTTGTCGCCGCATAGAATTTGAGCTATAATTCTTCAATTGAGACATATAAATCGCTGCCAGCGTGCTATAAGCCGATACGCGGACATTGCCTCCAAGATTTCGGTGTAACTTAATTAGGGCAATAAGAGAGGTGAATTATGTTATCGAAACAGTTGCGGATAGCCGTCGCCGGATTAATGGTTTTGGCGCTTGTGCTTATGATCAGCGCCTGCTCCAGTCAAACCGGCCAGCGGGCCGGCCAGGGCGCCGCCATGGGGGCTGTTTCCGGCGCAGCCGGCGGCGTGGTCAGTGCGCTGATTTTTGGAGGCGACGTAGGCGAGGCCGCAGCCCGTGGCGCGGCCTGGGGCGGTTCGATGGGGGCTGTGGGTGGCGCCCTCACCGGAATGCAACAAGACAGCGCCATCAAGAAACAGCAGGAGGATGCGGCCGCGAAACTGAAACAGGAACTGGGAGATGACACTTTCAATGGACTTGTCGCCCTGGCCAACTGCAAACACGACGTGGCCGCAAGCCACGCGAATACCGCTAAAAACCTCGATAATCAAAATTACGCGTTGGCCGGTCAGTGGCTTGAAGTCTTGACCCTGTCAGATCGGCGGGAAGAGGACCAAGCGCGAGTCCTGTTTCCAGCCTTGATTGAAAAAGATCCCGAGGTGAATTCGGAAGCCAAGGCCGAAGAGAATATGCGCAGTGCCCTACAGGGTCTCATGCAAATACGCGCGAAACACAATTTGCCGAAAACTTGTCAATAAGCAGGAAGGCCTAATGGTAGTAAAGGATTTGCTTTGTCACTTCCTCAAAAAATACGCTGCTGCCAAATGCTTTTGCTGGCGTTTCTGTCGATATGGTTTTTAAGTGCCTGTGCCTCCACGCCTGTCGACCAGTTGGTATTGATGCCGGCCCCGGATGTGTTCGAGCATGGTGATTGGGACCCGTTTACGGACCATGATCCTATCAAGAATATCCCCTATGGCGGCATCCTCTATGCCACTGACCGCGAACCTGCTCAAGAGCCAGGCCGCTATTACCGGGATGCGCGCGGCCATGTCCTGCGTCTCGGCGTTGCCTAGATAACTGTTGGCAAGGAAGGCATAACGTGGGAAGAGGCCCGTCGTATTTCGCTGCTCAAGGAACGGCCCGAAGCGTATCCGCTCAAGGTAACCGATGTACGCGAACTGGGCATTCTGGATCGCACGATCAACCCGCTTTCCGAAAGCCTGGTCGATCAAGATCAGCGGCACTTGCCCGGTGAACAATTTGCTGCCAAGGTAAACGCGAAACTGGCAATATCTGAGCGCAAGGACGTTTTTATCTACGTCCACGGATATAAAGTGGTCTTTGAGAACCCGCTGCTGGTGGCCTCGGAGCTGTGGCATTTTCTCGGTTACGAAGGCGCCTTTATCGCCTATGCATGGCCTTCCACCCCGGACACCCTGGCTTACTTTTCAGATCTGGAAACAGCCGCGTTGAGTGCCGGGAACCTGCGCATCCTGATCGAGTACCTGGCCGAGACAACCGCTGCCCACCGCATTCATGTCATTGGCTACAGTGCGGGCACGCGGGTGGTCACCCAGGCGCTTAATCAACTGGCCCTAATACACACAGGCTTGGACCGCAAGGCGTCAGCAAAAGAATTACGCATCGGGCATGTCATCCTCACCGGCAGTGACGTCGACCAGCATCTTTTTGGTTCGTATTTAATAGATGGCATGCTCGAAGTGACTGACGGTATCACCGTGTATGCTTCCACGAAAGACCGGGCCTTGGGCATGTCCAGGTGGGCGTTCGGGCGCCAACGACTCGGACAGATCGTCAGTGAACCGTTGTCGGCCGAGGCTAACAATTACCTGCGACAGAATGAGAACCTGGTCATCGTCAATGCCACTGATTCTCCGGGGGCCGGTACTGGGAACGGGCACGCTTATTTCCGGAAAAGCCCCTGGACCAGCAGTGACATCCTGACGACGCTGACATTTGATTTAAAACCGGCCCAGCGGGGCCTGCAACAGACAGGCGGCCAACATATTTGGACTTTTGCAGAGGATTACATCGACCGACTGCGTACAGCCCTGGTAAAGGTGGGAGCCAAGCAACAGCAATAGAAAGAAAATTTTGTGATCCAAAAAGGAGATATCCATCGTGTCTAAACCAAATGGATTTTTTAAAAATACTATCGTTGGGGGAATCCTGGTCCTGTTGCCGGTCCTGCTGCTTTGCTTGCTACTGTCAGAAGTACTGCAACTGGTGGTGGCCCTGGCCACACCGATTGCAGAGCTGCTCCAGGAAGGGGGGCTTGAAAAAGCGGCTAACCCGGTGCTTGTGGCGCTTTTGCTGCTGGTCGGGGCCTCTTTCATCATCGGGATCATCATGCAGTCTCGAATCGGTCGCAGGTTTGGTCAGTGGCTTGAAAAAATGACCGTGCAGCGGCTGCCCATTTACTCTGCGCTCAAACGTCTCACCCGCAGTTTTGTCGGCACGGAGGAAGGGGAAACCTTTATGCCGGCGCTGTTCGAAGTTGACGCCGAAACGCAAGAGGTCGTCTATGTGGTCGAAGCCAGCGAAGACGGTCTGGTCGCCGTCATGGTGCCCCACGCGCCCGCGGCCTTTACAGGACCAGTCAAAATAGTTGCCCGTGAACGGTTGACATTTCTCGATACCAATATCGGCGACCTGTCTCGTTCTCTCAGTCACTGGGGGGTGGGCACAGTGCCGCTGGCGTCTAAAAAATTTACTTCTGGAAAGGAGTCATAGCATCATGAGCTGCCACCGTATAATAATTTTTGGTTTGATCTTTTGTTTTGTGATGCCGATCAGCTCTTATGCCAAGGTCTATCGCTACATCGACAAAGACGGCGTGGAGCGCTTTTCAAACGAACCGCCACCGGCCGGTGCCAAAATTATCGGTGAGGAGGCTGAAATCAAATACGATGAGGCTGCCGACAAGGCCCAGCAGGATCGCACTCAGCGTGCCGCCGACGCTATTGCCAACCAACCGGCAGCGCCACCACCGCCTAAAAAGTCTCCTGCGCCGGCAGTCGAAGCAGGCGGGGCCGAGGGCACAGGTGAAAAGGGGTACTCCCGACGCAAGCATCGCCGTAAGAAGCAGATCCGCAAGGAGAAGGCTGAGGCGAAAAAGGCCATGGAGGGGGCGGCGGCGGAAGAAGGCAAGAAATAGCACTACTGACAATGCCGATAATCCTTGCCAGTTATCAGGATAGGTTAGAGCAGGCGTTCCTTCTTTGGGTAGAACCGCTTCTATTCGATGACTCGCATCGCCTTCCATTTCCCCCCCAAATACCGTGTCCAGGACATCAAAAACAGGGATAGAATAAAAAGGACCACGCAGCCCCAGGCGAACATAAGGCCGGCTTCGAACCAGAGGATACCGATGGATACCGGCAGGATCATGCAGATCAGCGACAGCGAACCGATAACCCACATCAGGTATTTCGTGTCCCCGGCACCTTTCAGGACCCCACTGTAAACCATGTAAAGTGCATCCACACACACGTACACGGCCACGATTCGCAGCAGGATCGTGCCCAGGCGCATGATTTCCTGCCCGGCCGCTCCGGCTAACTCCGTTCCCATGAATATCGACAGCAGCCACTGCGGCGCGAAAATGAATACCAGGTCCAGACAAAGGATATAAATCAGCAGCAGATGGATAGAGCTGTTGGCGGCCTTGACAGCATCTGCAGGCCGGTTGCCTCCCAGGGCCTGTCCGGTCAGGGTGCTGACCCCCATGGAAAAGCCCATGGCCGGCATGAAGGCCAGGGAATTGATGGACAAAACGATATTGGTGGCGGCCAGTTCATATTTGCCAATACGGCCCACCATGAGGATGAAAAAGGTGAAGGCAAACACATCCAGGCAAAACTGCAATGATCCCGGGACACCGAATTTCAGAAGCCGCATAAAGAGATCGCGGTCAAAGCCGCGGCTTTGCCACAGGTTGAAGCGGATGATGTTTTTCCGGGTAAAGATCAGCAATCCGTATATCAGCAGCATCAGTCCCCATGACGATACCGTGGCGATGCCAGCTCCGGTGATCCCCAATTCCGGGAAGATCCAGATCCCGTTGATCAGGGCGTAGTCCAGCGGTATATTGAACAGCATACCCAGGAAACTGACCATCAGGACGGGCCGGGTGTAACCCCGCCCACTAAAAAAACAGGCCAGGGTTGCGGCGGCCACGTTTAGCCCGGCCCCGCCGCAGAGAATGCTGAAATAGGTGACCTCCAGCCGCTGCACTTCTATGGGGTGCCCGCTGAGTTTAAACAACGGTCCAGCGATAAACACCAGGCTGCCCAGGACGATGGCGGACACGAGGGTAAACCAGAGCCCCTGCCACAGGCAGGCACCGACCCGGTGGTGGGCGCCGGCTCCCGTGTACTGTGCGATGAAAACATTGACATACCCGGCCACCCCCACAAAGAAGGCCAAGAACAGAAACTGGGTGATACCCGCCGGTACCACCGCCGCAATCGCTTCCAGGGAATAGTTGGCCAGAAAGACCCGGTCGGTAAACTCCATAACAGTGGTGGCCGCCATGCTCATGGCCAGCGGTACACTGATGGAGATCACCCTGCGGTAAGCTGATTTATCTTTTTGAATAGTCGGTTGAGCCATGTATTAGCGATCTTTTAGCAGTTTTACCCAACTCGTGCCCTGCAGGAATAATAGTCAGGGATTGCTTATCTATACCATAAGTTGGGGGAGAGTGTTGCTGCTCTACCATATGTGGTAGGTTTTTGTTTGACTATAGTCATAGAAACGGTTTAAAGACCTTCAATCGGGTCCAAGGTCAAGGCGGCCGGGAGGTTCCAACCGGAGGAATACTTGAGTATTTCGAGGATTGGAACCTCACGCCCAACGCGGAGATTGGTTCCGAGGGGAGGTCTTGAAACCGTTTCTATCGGTATTCCCGCCGGGCTCGATCCAGATCCCTCTTCTCATCCCGCTTTTTAATGGTCTGGCGCTTATCATACTGGCGCTTGCCTTTGGCCAAACCCAGCAGGATTTTCACTTTCCCATTTTTGAAATAGAGTTTCAAAGGGATCAGGGAATACCCCATCTCGTTTACCTTACTGTAGAGCTTTTTTATTTCGTACTTATGCAGCAGGAGTTTGCGCGTCTGGAGCGGGTCGTGGTTGTCGTAATGGGCCCAGGGGTACGGGCTGATGTGCATCTGGTAGACGAACACTTCGCCTTTCTTGATCTTGGCGTAGCTGTCCTTCAAGTTCGCCCGACCCTGTCGCAGGGATTTCACCTCGGTGCCTTTGAGGACGATCCCGGCCTCATAGGTGTCTTCGATGAAATAGTTGTAGCGGGCCTTCTTGTTCTGGGCCACCAGCTTTTCGTGTTTCTTTTCTGTCATAGCTTGTATCAGCCGTCACTCCGGCGAAAGCCGGAGTCCAGGTGCTGGCACATAACACATTGTTTCCACACCTTGCCTAGCTTCTTTCCCAATATATTATTGTTTGTGGGCTTTTCCTTGACCCTCGGACCCTTGGCCCCTTGAACCCTGCCTTTCTATCTTACCACCGAAAAATGTTCTTCCAATAGATCGCCATACGATTCCTGGCAGAGGTCAAGAATTTCATCGCTGGTGTTCAGGGCTAGCACTTTCTTGGTGAATTTGCGGGTTGCCTTCGTATCCAGAAGGCGGATCATGCTTTTCACGGCGGGGATCGCCTGCGAGTTCATGCTCAACTCGTCTATCCCCAGGCCTAAGAGAAGGGGGATGTTGGCCGGGTCCGCCGCCATCTCGCCACACATGTAGAGTTTGGTACCCGTCTTTTGGGAGACATCCGCCACGTGTTTGACCATTTTAATGATGGCCGGATGGAGCGGGTTGAACATGTGGGCGACTTCCCGGTTGCCGCGGTCGATGGCCAGCGAGTACTGGATCAGATCATTGGTGCCGATGCTGAAGAAGTCAACCTCCGGGGCCATGCTGTCGGCCAGCATGACGGCCGAGGGCACTTCGATCATGATGCCGATTTCAATATCGCTGTTATAGACCTTTTTCTCTTTTTTTAGCTCGGCGGCAGCGGCCTGCAACATAGCCTTGGTTTTCGTAATTTCTTCCATCCCGCTTATCATGGGGATCAAAAGCCGAACCTTGCCATGCGCAGCGGCTCTTAAAATGGCTCTTAACTGGGTCATGAAGACATCCGGTTTCTGAAGGCAATACCGGATGGCCCGCAGGCCCAGTGCTGGATTTTCCTCGGCGACCGCTTTGCCATTGCCCATGGCCTTGTCACCGTTGACATCCAGGGTGCGGATGGTCACCGGCCGGTCACCCATGACATCGATTACGTCCTTGTACTTCTCATAAAGTTCGTTCTCCGTGGGAAAATCCGGCCGGCTCAGGTATTGAAATTCGGTGCGGTACAGGCCGATGCCGTCACCGCCGTAACCCAGGACCGATACGACTTCCTCGGGGAGTTCGATATTACCCATCACGCTGAAAGTGATGCCGTCTGTGGTCGTGGCATCCAGGTGGCTCTGGCGGCCGATCTGGGCTTTTTGGACTTCGTAAAGCTCCTTGCGAACTTCAAACTCGATGAGGGTCTCTTCGGTCGGATTGATAATCACCAGGCCGGCGACCCCGTCCAGGACGATGAGGTCGTCATTTTTGATGACGGACGTGGCGCGATTCAATCCCTGGACGGCCGGAATTTCAAGACTGCGGGCGATAATACTGGTATGGGAAGCCTTTCCGCCCCGGTCGGTGATGAATCCCATGACTTTTTCCAACTGGATCTGGCTGGTATCCGCCGGAGACAGGTCGTTGGCTACCAGAATGACCCGTTTCCTGATTTCGGATATATCGACCGGCGCCGCCCCGATCAGTTTGTTCCAGATACGCTCTGAAACCTGGACAATGTCGTTGGCGCGTTCACGGAAATATTCGTCTTCCATTTCGTTGAAGACGGCCTTCAGGTCGGTGACAACCCGTTTTAAAGCCCACTCGGCGTTGATGAGCTCAGCTTCCATCGTCTCAAGGGTTTTGTCATACAGCAGCTTGTCTTCCAGGAGTACCACGTGAGATTCCAGGATGCTGCTCTGCTGGCGCAATTCCTTGGGCGTGTCCTTGATGATGTCGCGCAGGTCGTTCTTGGCTTTTTTGACGGCCGCTTTGAAGCGGTTCTTTTCCTTTTTAAGATCGGAATCAAGAATATAATATGTGTTCAGGACTTCAACACCGTGGGTATCCACCAGGCAAGCCTTCCCGATGCAGATGCCCGGAGATGCGCTTATTCCGCTGATGCGAATTTCCTGGATGTCACTTTTTACAGCCATTACTGCGTTTCTCCAAAACCGTTGTTTACCAAGTCCAACAGGTTTTTCAGAATATCATAATCCTCAGGGTCTTCAATGATAAATTCGAGGGTTTCCCCCGCCGGGCAGGCCAGGGTCAAGATGTCGATGACACTGGTAGCGTCAGCCTCCGATTCTCCGCGTTTCAGCCGAACGCCCGCCCGTGCCGCTTTAGCCGCAGCCGCAATTTTGGCGGCACTGCGGGCATGCAGGCCAAGGGCGTTCACCAGGGTGGCCTTCCCGGTCGATCTGTTTGGTTTTTCCGTCACGCAGGGATCTCCTATTGGAACATATCGCTTGCAAGAACGCAACTTCCTATCAACATGCCGTAGGTTTGTCAAACCCCCTGATTGACACTATTTCCTGTTACTGGTAACCTTTGGCCGTCGGTGAATTTCTTTGCGGCTGGAAACCATCTGGACAGGGGCGCCGATTTGGCCCCGGGAGGCTGATATGGCATCCAAAGTGATCATTTTTGGCAAGAACACCTGACCCCATACCAACCAGGCTCGGGAAGCCTATCAAGCCAAGGGGGTCGTGGTGGAATATGTCAATGTTTTCGAAGGTAACGACAATATGGAAGCCATGCTGGAGTATTCGCGCGGAGAGCGGAAAGTGCCGGTGATTGTCGAAAATGAAAACGTTACCGTAGGATATAAGGGGGGCACCTGACGGGTGTGAGCACCCCCGGCCGTGTGCCGAACTGAAAACGATCTCAATAACGCCTTTTGGCCCGATCTCGGCGTTGGGCGCTATTTGTTAACCCTCGAAATACTGAATAGTATTCCGAGGGTTAACAAATAGCGGCCGCCTTGATCTCGAACCAAAATCCATTCTTGAGATCGTTTCAGATATTAGACATATGCTAATTGTGAAAACCTAAGGTAGGGGCTATGGAAAAACAGTGGGTGATAGATGATTTCAAGCTGGAAGAGTCGTGGCGTTTGTTCAAGATCATGGGTGAGTTCGTGGATGGTGTCGAGGCGCTGCATCACATCGGGCCGGCCGTGACCATCTTTGGGTCGGCCCGGATGAAGCCCGAAGACCCGATCTATAAAAAAGCCGTTGAGATCGCGTCGTTGTTCGTCAAGGAAAAGTTTGCCGTCATTACCGGCGGGGGACCCGGCATCATGGAGGCCGCCAACCGGGGGGCCAAAGAGGCCGGGGGGACGTCCGTGGGATTAAACATCGAACTGCCGTTTGAACAGGCCCCCAACCCGTATGCCGATATACAGGTGGATTTCCGGTATTTCTTCGTACGCAAGGTAATGCTGGTAAAATATTCGTTGGCCTACATTATTATGCCGGGCGGTTTCGGGACCCTCGATGAACTGTTCGAAGCCGTAACCCTGATCCAGACCGAGCGGATCAAGTCTTTCCCCGTTATTCTGGTTGGATCGGATTACTGGCAGGGGCTGTTGGATTGGGTCAAGGACCGCATGCTGGCCGAAAAAACGATTTCGCCCGATGATATCGATATCCTACAGATACTCGATGAACCGGCAGATATTGTGAAAGCGGTGACCAACAAGGTGATCATCTAGAACCCTTCTTAAAAGCGTCTTTTGGCCCAAACTCTGCGTTGGGCGCGAATATCAATTCCTCGAAATACCCGATGTATTCCTCCGGATTGATATTCGCGGCCGCCTTGACTTTGAACCAAAATCCATCTTTTAAAAAGGGTTCTAATATATTCCTAAACCAATTTAGACGCTTGTTTTAACATTGTTGAGAAGTTTATTTAGCTTTTTTTGTAGTGATGTCAAGAAAACCCACATACGAAGAACTGCTCCAGAAGGTCAAGGTCCTGGGAAGGGAAACCGAGCGGCGGGAACGTGCCGAGAAAACCCTGCGCCGGCAGAATGCGTATCTTTCCGCCCTGCATGAAACCTCTCTGGGCCTGATCAATCGTCTTGATCGCAAGGAGCTGCTGGAAGCCATCCTGGATCATGCGGCCCTGCTGACCGGCACCGAGCATGGCTTTTTCTATCTGCTTGAGCCGGAAGAGTCGCGGCTGCAGATGCGGGTGGGCATGGGGTTTTTCGCCAGCTGGCTCGGGCTGCGGGTGCGTCCGGGGGAAGGCTTCGGCGGCAAGGTCTGGGAAACCGGGCAGCCTCTGGTGGTGGACAACTATCGCTCCTGGGAAGGACGCTTGCCGGACAAGTCCCTGGATGCCCTCCGCAACATGATAGGCATCCCCTTGAAATCCGACCACAAGGTTGTCGGCGTGCTGGGCCTGGCCCGGGTTAAGGGCGAGAAGGAGTTTAGCGAGGACGTGGTGGACGCCCTGGGTCGGTTTGCCCAGTTGGCCCTGATCGCCCTGGACAACGTGGGCCTCTATGAAAATTTGCGGCATGAGCTGGCCGAACGCAAACGAACCGAGGCGGTTTTGCGGGAAAGTGAAAAACGCTACAAGCTGCAGCTGGAAGGCATGCCGGATCCGGTGGTTGTGTATGACATGCAGGGCAACGCCAAATACGTGAATCCCGCCTTTGAACAGGTGCTGGGCTGGACCCAGGAAGAGCTGACCAGCAGCAACATCGATTTCGTGCCCGAGGAAAACTGGCCGGAAACCCGCAAGGCCATTGACAGCATGCTGGCCGGCCAGAAGATCCAGCTTTTTGAAACCCGCCGGAAAACAAAGAGTGGACGCATCCTGGATGTCCAGATCGGCTCCACCCTTTTTTCCGACCTGGATGAAAATCCGGCCGGCAACATCGTGACCATGCGGGATGTCAGCGCCCAGAAAAATGTTGAGCGGGAGCTGCGCCGCTACCGTGAGCAGCTCGAGGAGCTGGTAGAGGCCCGCACGGCAGCCCTGGAAACCAGCCACCGCAGACTTGAGAATGAGGTCGAGGTCCGCGGCCAGGCTGAAAAATCCCTGCTCCGCAGCCAGGAAGAACTCGAGGCCCAGTCCCGCCACCTGGAGGAGGTCAACACGGCTTTGAAGGTCCTGCTCAAACAGCGGGATCAGGGTAAACAGGAGCTGGGCGAAAACGTGCTGTCCAACGTGAAGGAACTGGTGAACCCCTATTTGGAAAGACTTAAAAAGAGCCGGCTCTCGACTGATCAGTCCACCTTCGTAGGTATTCTGGAAGCCAACCTCAACAACATCGTATCGCCCTTTATCAGCAAACTTTCATCCAAATATTTCAAACTCACGCCCATGGAGATCCGGGTCGCCAATCTGATCAAGGCCGGCCGGACCAGTTCGGAGATTGCGGACATGCTGTTTCTATCTAAAAATACAGTGCTGTTTCACCGTTATAATATCAGGACCAAGCTGGGTATCAAAAACACCAAAACCAACCTGGCTTCCCACCTGCTCTCATTTGATGAGTAATGGTATTTGCCCACTATTTAACCACTACAAAAACACTTTGATTGGCGTGCCCCGGTTCTGTTAAGGCAGACCATTAGAATGCTGAACTTGGATATCGTAACTATGAACCACGATTGGTTTCAACTTCCTGTTTATCCGAATCCTTTTAAAGCGCCTTTTTCTGTTTACAAAAAGACCAAAGCATGATTGTTTGTAACATCCTGAAAGTTAAGAAATAAGGTTGATAATCCGTTGAGGTGACATCGCCTGTATGGCAACAGGGGTACATGATGGTGGCACTGCGCGCGCAGTGTCTAATTGTCGGGTGCTGGCGCAACGGATCCCCCGGGTGTCCAGTTTAGCTATTTTGTAAATACAATCCCACGACTAGTGGTTTGTGAAAGAGGGCTGTGCCGGCTAAAGTTTTTTGCCTTGACTTGATAATTTATAGTTGCGATTAATCAAATTAACGATAATCGGTAAATGAATTATGTTCATTTTTAGTTTGAGGCGTGATTGTATGTTTCAACCCGTTTTACCGGAGCCATCCCACCGCCGGCAGGCAACTGGCAAATTCAACCCAATCAAAATCGGTTATAGGTATCTATGACACCACTAAACGTTTCGACACCGCTAAATATTTCGAATGTAACCTTGACCTTTGGGGGGCTGGATGCCCTTTCCAATGTGGACATGAACATCGAACCTGGTTTGATCACCTCGATTATCGGGCCGAACGGTGCCGGAAAGACCAGCATGTTAAATTGCATCTCCGGTTTTTACCACCCGAACATGGGTGAAATAACCTATGGCGAAAAACGGCTGACCTTTTCATCACCGCACCAGGTGACCAAGCTGGGAATTGCGCGGGCCTTCCAGAACCTTGAGCTGTTCGGCGGGCTCTCGGTGCTGGATAACCTCATGCTGGCCCGGCATACCAGCCTTAAATATAATTTTTTCCAGGCCTGTCTCTTTTGGGGCAAAGCATCCCGGATAGAGGCTGAGAACCGCCGTTACGTGGAAGAAGTAATCGATTTCATGGAACTGGAAGCCTACCGCAAGAGTGTGGTCGGCAACCTCAGCTACGGGGTCCAGAAACGGGTTGAAGTGGCCCGGGCCCTGACCCTGGGACCGGAACTCCTGCTGCTCGATGAACCCATGGCCGGCATGAATATCGAGGAAAAAGAAGATATCGTCCGGTTTATCATGGATATCAAGCAGGAACGCAATACCACAATAGTGCTGGTGGAACATGACCTGGGCGTTGTCATGGACATATCCGATCGCATATACGTGCTTGATTTCGGGCAGGTCATCGGGTCGGGCACCCCTGAAGAAGTGGCTGCCAATCCAAAAGTTATCGAGGCTTACATCGGAGAAGAATAAGTGAACACGGAAAAAAAAGACCAATTGTTGGAATTCAGCATTCCCCAACTGCTCCGCTGGCGGGTAAAGTCCACGGGCGAAAAAGTCGCGTTGCGTGAAAAGGATTTTGGGTGCTGGAACAGCTACACTTGGGACCAGTATTATGATTATGTCCGCAAGGTCGGCCTTGGCCTGCAAAAGGTCGGACTCCAAAAAGGGGATATCATTGCCCTGATCGGTGACAATATTCCGGAAATGCTTTTCATAGCCCTGGGAGCCCAGTCCATTGGCGCTATCTCGGCCGGTATCTACCAGACCACAATGCCGGATGAGATCTCGCAATTGCTGCAGTACATGAACGTCACCGTGGTGTTCTGTGGCGATCAGGAGCAGGTTGATAAACTGGTCGAAATCAGAGATGAGGTTCCGGAAGTACGCAAAGTTATCTATGAAGATCCCCGCGGGATGCGGGATTATCGCAAGGATGACTGGTTCCTTTTTATTGATGACCTCTATGCGGAAGGGGACGCCGTTCACCAGGCTCAACCCGAGGCTTTCGAAACTTTGGTTGACCAGGGCAAGCCGGACGATGTCTGCCACCTCTGCCTGACCTCGGGAACGACCGGTCTCTCCAAGGGGACCATGTTGACCCACAAGAATTATATCGCGATGGGGCTGCAATTATCCGAGGCCGACTACCTGGCCAGTACCGATGAATATGTTTCTTTTCTACCTTTTGCCTGGATAGGCGAGCAGATGAACTCTTTCGGGGTGGCCATGGCCACCGGGATCACCATTAATTTCCCGGAGTCCGTGGAAACCGCCATGGAGGACCTCAAGGAGATCGGCCCCCACTTCATGTTCGGCGCGCCGCGTATTTATGAAACGATCAGGTCCCAGATCTGGCTTAAAATCGATGAGGCCTACTGGCTGAACCGTCTGTTATATAATTACTTTATAAAAATAGGCCTGCAGGCCGCCACGTTTCGCATGTCGGGTAAAAATATGCCGCTGGGCCTCCGGTTTAAGTCCTGGCTGGGGTACCAGATGGTGTTTCGTCCCCTGATCAACCAGATCGGCCTTTTGCGACTGCGGCGGGCCTACACGGGCGGTGCGGCTTTGGGGCCAGAGCTCTTTACGTTCTACCAGGCCATTGGTGTCAATCTCAAACAGATTTACGGCCAGACCGAAATTGTCGGGATCGCCTACATGCACCGCGACGGCGACGTGCGTCCGGATACCGTGGGAAAACCCCTGCCTGGGACCGAGTGCAAGATTTCAGAGGAGGGCGAGATCCTATCCAAATCGCCCTGTGTGACCCCCGGTTACTACAAGATGGACGATAAATCGGAGGAGCTTCTGGCCGGTGGCTGGCTGCATTCCGGGGATGCCGGATACATCGATGAGCACGGGCACCTGGTGGTCATCGACCGCCTGGCGGACGTTATGCACAACAAGCAGGGCGAGATGTTCAGCCCCATGTTTCTGGAGAACAAGCTCAAGTTCAGCCCTTATATAAAGGAAGCAGTAATTTTTGGTGACCAGCGCGACTTTGTCGCCTGCCTGATCAATATCGATCCCATCGTGGTGGGCAAATGGGCCGAGGACCGGGGGATTTCTTATACCACCTACATGGATCTTTCCGCCAAACCGGAGGTGGCCGAGCTTATCCAAGAGCAGGTCATGGAGATCAACAGCCGGGCGGAACAAGAGCACTTCAAGATCAGGCGTTTTGCCGTGCTCTACAAACTTCTGGATACAGATGATGGGGAATTGACCAAGACCGGGAAAATTCGCCGGAAATTTGTGCGGGAAAAATACCAGGATCTTTATGAAGCCCTCTATGATGAAGCCATTTCAGAGAAAGAAGTAGAAGCGCTTTTTCAATACCAGGATGGTCAGTCAACCTCTGTTAAAACAAACATTTCATTTTACACAATGGAAGGGGTCTGATGAGTTATTTTTTTCAGCTGGTGGTCAGCGGTATCGTGGTTGGATCAATATATGCCCTGGCAGCCCTTGGTTTTGTATTGATCTATAAATCGAGTAAAGTCCTCAATATTGCTCATGGGCAGATTATTGCGGCGGGGGCTTTTATTACGTTTGCCCTGACCAGCAAGATGGGGATTCCAGTCTACATCTCCTTTTTGTTGAGCATGGGGATTACTTTCTTTCTGTCCATGAGCGTCGAAAGAATATTTTTGCGCCGCTTGATCGGGGAGCCGATCATCTCGGTCATCATGGTGACCATCGGGCTGATGTCGATTATTGACGGTTTGATCTTCCTGACACCCTATGGTTCCGAGAACTTCTCGTTCCCGAAGTTTCTGCCAACAGAACTGATTGCTTTTGGCGGGGTTTCCATTTCCTGGACCCAGCTTGTGGGTGTCCTGCTGACGGCCACGATGATTGCAGGGTTCTCGATTTTTTTTAAAAAATCCACCATCGGGATCTCCATGCGGGCCGTATCGGACGACCAGTTAGCGTCCATGTCAATTGGCATCTCAGTTCCCCGGGTCTTCGGCCTGGCCTGGGCCCTAGCCGGGTTAAGTGCGGCCGCGGCAGGTTGTATCATTGGCAATATCACCGGGTTGAATTTTGAGACCCTGCAGGCTTTTGGGATTACGGTATTTCCGGTGGTTATCCTGGGCGGTCTGGATTCCATCCTGGGGGCCGTGGTGGCCGGGATTATTATGGGGTTGATCCAGCAATTTGCCAGCGGGTATCTGGACGGTAACTTCGGGCTTAACGGGACCGCGGAAGTTCTTCCGTATATCATTTTGCTGATCATACTGCTTATCAAGCCACACGGATTGTTTGGCATTCATGAAATAGAACGGGTATAGATTATGGCGACAAATAGATGGATGGCGACAGGCAATTATTTTACATCCTACAGGGATGAACAGCGTATTTACTTCACGAACCTGGACCGGACGATTTTTTCAATGTTCCTGGTGCTGCTGTTTGCCTGGCCGCTGCTGTTCTCATTGAGCAACAAGTACATGCTGGTGATTGACAATATTCTGATCGCGGTGGTTGCGGTGATCGGGCTGAATATCGTTACCGGGTTTGCCGGCCTGATCTCCATCGGGCACGCCGCCTTTGTCGGTATCGGGGCTTATACCGTGGCTTCTTTCAGCACCCTGATCGGTGATCGGCATGTGATTATCACCCACTGCTGGCCGTTGATGATCCTGCTGGCCGGTTCGATGGGGGCTATCTTCGGGGCCATCGTTGGGCTGCCGGCCATGCGGCTGAAACACCTTTACCTGGCCATTGCCACCCTCTCTTTCCAGATGATCTTTTCCTGGACCATCAACTTCCTCGATTTCTTCAACCAGGGGCAAACCATCTTCGTGGGCCGGGCCTACTGGTTGACAGGTAAAGTGGGCCGGAGCGATCATTATCTCTTCTGGTACTATGTCATTCTGGTGGTTGTGGTACTGTCCGGGTTTATGGTCAGGAATCTTTTGAGAACGCGCTACGGGCGCTGCCTGAGCGCTGTCCGGGACAATGACCGGGCGGCGGATGCCATGGGAATGCATCCCGGTCTTACCAAGGTGTATGCGTTTGCCCTGGCCGGATTTTTCGCCGGTATGGCCGGCGCACTGCACGCGTATGTGTACCGGGGTGTTGGCTTCGAGTCTTTTACCCTGCATGAATCGATTGCCTACCTGGCCATGGCGATCGTCGGGGGGCTGGGTACCCTTAACGGATCCTTCTGGGGGCCGGCTGCCATTATGACGCTTGATCTCCAAGTTGAGCACCTGGCCGAAAAAGTCGGCAGCCTGTTACCGTCGAACATGAACCTGGCCACTGCGTTGAATCCGCTCTCTTTCGGCCTGGTCATCGTCCTGTTTCTGATGTTTGAACCCCGGGGAATCGCCAACTGGTGGCGGATTGCCCGTTCATATACCAAATTATGGCCGTTTCGTTACTGACGGAGTGGCCCGTAAAAGGTTTTGTTTGAAGCGTTTGTGCCATTGTTAACAGCTCCAGATCTTAAACCGTTAATTATCAACCAGACCAAGGGGGAAACATGAAGAAAAGAACAAGGATGCTGTTTAAAATTTCGCTGGCGTTTATGATCGTATTCGCGTTTGCATTTCAGGCCCAGGCCGGACAAACTTACAAGCTCGCCCTGTCCCTGGCCATAACGGGACCAACCTCTGATGCCGGCAACCCCTATTCCAAGGGTGTCGAGGATTATTTCCGGTATGTAAACGACATGAAGCTTCTCGGGGATGACAAGATCGATTGTACCATCCGGGATGACCAGTATAAGACCGATGTCACTAAACGGAATTTTGAAGATTTTATCGATATGGGCATAGTTTTTTACCTGAACTATTCAACCGGCAGCACGCTGGGTTTGAAACGGGATTTTGAAGAAGAGCAGATGCCGGTGATCCCGGCCTCCTTTCATGCCGGCAACCTGGACAACTCCAACTACATCTTCCTGCCCATTGCGTCCTATTCCGCTCAAGCGATCGGGCTGGCAGAGTATATTGTTAAAAATCACAAAGGCGCCACGCCCAGAGCAGCCATGTTCCTGCATCCGTCTGCATTTGGACGGGGACCATTGTCTGATGTCCAGAAAGCAGTCAAAGCCGGGTTGGATATGAATATCGTTGAAGTAGTTGAACATGGTAAAGATTTGGACAACACCGCCATGCTCAAACGTCTGCAGTCCAAAGGTGTTCAGTATGTGATCAGCCAGACCATCCAATCTCCGGTTGCCACGATGATCAAAGATGCCAGTCGTCTGGGTATGGTCGCGACATCCTTTGGCCAGAAGGGCAAGATCACTTTTACAGGTTGCCACTATACAGGTGGTAATGACCTGGTGGCCTTGGCCGGATCGGCTGCCGAGAATTACTACTGGACAACGTCCTATATTGTGACATCTGAACCTGGTGCCGGTACCGATGCACAGATTGCTCTGGCAAAGAAGTACGGCCGGGATGACAAGGCGGCCATGTCGCATAACTACGCCAACGGTGTCATGGTAGCCCAGGTCGCGGCTGAATGCATCCGCCGGGCCAAAGCCAAAGGGAACAAAATTACCAAGGAGACGCTTTATGCAGAGCTCCTGCAGATGAACGGCATGAATGCCTTCTACCCTGTAACCACGGTAGGTCCGGTGACTTATTCAAAAACCGACAAGGCCGGCGTGGACACATTGCAGATGTATTCTGTCCAAAACGGGAATTTTCTTTCTGTGGGCAAACCGTTCATCCCGGAATATACCAGCAAGATCAAATAGGTTTGACCAAAAGGGGCCTGGCCCCTGCTGTTCAGATCACATCAGATACCCCCTGCGCCGTCGGCCGATTTTGGCCGGCGGGGCAGGCTTGCTGCGAGCTGTGCGGCTCGACGGCAACCATATGATAAGGATGTTTAAAGCTGCCCTATGGATACGAACACGAGTGAAAACCTGCTGGAAGTAAACAACATCGAAGTGGTGTACAACGATATCATCCAGGTCCTGCGCGGTGTCAGCCTGAATGTCAAAAAAGGTGGCATCGTGGCTCTGCTGGGAACAAACGGTGCCGGGAAAACTACAACCCTGCGCGCCATCAGCGGATTGCTTAAACCGGAAAACGGCTTCATCCGGGATGGTTATATCAAATTTGCCGGCAGCGATATTACCAATGTTCTAGGAACCGAGGTGGTTAAACTCGGTGCAGTAATGGTCCCGGAAGGTCGACGTGTTTTCAAGCACCTGACGGTGGATGAAAATATCCGGGCGGGGTCTATCACCCGCAAGGATGGTGCGCAAAAAATCAAGGCAGACAACGAGTTGATGTATGATCATTTCCCGCGGCTGTCACCGATCACCAACCGCTTGGCTGGTTATTGCTCGGGTGGTGAGCAGCAGATGATTGCCATCGGCCGGGCCCTCATGGCTGCGCCGAAGATGCTTATGCTGGACGAACCGTCCCTGGGGCTGGCGCCGCTGCTGGTCAAGGAAATTTTCGAGAATATCGAAACCATCAACCGGGATTTGGATACCACCATTCTGGTCGTCGAGCAGAATGCCAAGATTGCGCTGCAGGTTTCTGATTATGCCTATATCATGGAATCGGGAAAAATCGTGTTGGAAGGACCGTCCAATGAGCTGCGCGACAATCCGGATGTTAAAGAATTTTATATGGGGATCACCCAGGGTGGCGGTCGCAAGTCCTTTAAAGAAGTAAAGTCCTATAAGCGTAGAAAACGATGGATGTAGAAACTTGGATCTCCGGGAAAGGAGCTGTAACATGAATATTCTGGTTGGTTACAATGCAAGCTATGTTGCCAAGTCCGCGCTTGAGTTGGCCAGAAAACACGCCAAAGCCTTTGACGCCAAGGTTTATGTAATGATTTCTTCGGAGGGCGGATCCAAGGAGAAACTCGAAGATGTAAGCCAGGCCAGAAAAGAACTCGAATCCGCGAAAGAGTTTGTTGAACAGGAAGGCGTGGCGTGCGAAGTGGTTCAAATGGCCCGCGGCCTTTCACCGGGCGAGGATCTGGTGCGTTTTACCAAGGAAAAAAGTATCGACCATCTGTATGTAGGGATCCAGAAGAAGTCTAAAACCCAGAAACTGCTGCTAGGTTCTACAGCCCAATATGTAATTTTAAAGGCCAACTGTCCGGTTACAACTGTAAAGTAGCATCGCGACAGGGATACCGGTACTGACTTCACCCGAAGCCGGAACCGGCAAGTGCCCCGGGGACAGGTATATGAGAAGCCATCTCAATTCAGATCCCGGTTTTTGAGACAGCTTCCGGTACGATTTCCAGACCAGCAACAAGAATTCTCCCGAGAATCAGCCGGTCAATCCGGACACTACCGGTGCGTCCAGATCCGCTGATGACGGAGGTGACCAACGCAATGTGCAAACTGCCACCCAGCGTTTAGATGCCACTTTTGGCTGGAGGTTGACATGGGACTATATGATTTCACCTTTTACGACCTGATAAACCGCAATGCGGCCTGCTACGGCAGCAACGACGCCTGGTTTGAGGTCGATACCGACCAGATGATTTCCTTTCAGGAAGTCAAAAAGTTGACCGACCGCCTGGCTTGCGGCCTGCAAAACGCGGGTGTCAAACCTGGAGACCGTATTGCCGTGCTGGGCAAGAACAGCATTGAGTTTTTTCTCGTGTACGGAGCGGCGGCTGCCCTGGGCGCAATCGTCCTGCCGGTAAACTGGAGACTTGCCGAGGACGAGGTCAGGTATATTTTAAACGACGGGGCTCCGACGATCATGTTTGCCGATGAGGAATTCGAGGCCATTTTAGAAAAACTGGAAGGCCAGCTTGACACGATGCAAGGCCAATACAACCTGAAGTTCGATGGGGGTGGCAGCCTGACCGGGTTTGATACCCTCCTGGACAACAACGGGCGTTTCAGGAGCGGTCCGGTAACATCTGATGACGGTTTTGTCATTATCCACACGGCAGCTGTGGCCGGAAAACCCCGGGGCGCGCTCTTAAGTCACGCCAATCTGCTGTGCGCAAATCTGCAATGGAACTGGCTTTGCGGGATCGGCCGGGAAGACGTACACCTGAGCATGCTGCCCCTGTTTCATGTGGCCGGCTTGTTTATGGCGGCGGCCAGTTTTCACGTGGGCGCCTTGAATGTCAATATGAGCAAGTTTGATGCCGAAGCAGCGGTTACGTTGATTGCGGATCGCAAGGTGTCTTTATTGTTCGATTTTTCACCGATACTGGCCAATATCATGGAAAAACAGGCCGAAACAGGCGCGGATATCAGCTCTCTGCGGGCGGTCATTGGCCTCGATTCTCCGGAAGACATAGAAAAGTACCAGGCCCTGCACGGGGGTACGTTTTACTGCATGTACGGCCAAACGGAAACATCCTGTGTGGCGACCTTTGGTAGATACAGTGATTGCCCCGGGTCGGCCGGCCGGGTTATTCCCATGGCCCAGGTACGGTTGTTTGATGATGACGATCAAGAAGTCCCCCGGGGGGAAGTCGGTGAGATCGTCATGCAGGGACCAATGGTTTTCAAAGGGTACTGGAACCTACCTGAAGACAATGCCACCACCTTTCGCAATGGGTGGCACCACACGGGCGACCTGGGACGCTTCGATGAAGACGGCTACCTTTTTTATGCGGGACGCAAGCCGGAAAAGGAACTGATCAAACCCGGCGGCGAAAATGTATATCCGGCTGAAGTCGAGAAAGTCATCCTGGAACACCCGGCGGTCGCAAATACCGTGGTATTCGGGGTTCCCGATCCCAAGTGGAAGGAAGGCATCAAGGCCGTTTGCGTCACTGCAGCGGGACAGAGTGTTTCCGCCCCGGACCTTATCGCTTTCGTAGGAGACCGCATTGCGCGCTATAAAAAGCCCCAGTATGTGCAGTTTGTGGAAAGCCTGCCGGAAAATGAAGACGGCAGCCCTGACCGGGCGAAAGTCAAGGAGCTGTATGGCGGCGAGCAGGGATAAAGGCCATCTCAAAAAAGTCTTTTAGCGCAACCTCTGCGTTGGGCACTCGGATCAAATCCTCGCAATACTACCAGCATTCACCACGATGGGCATTGGCTTCGCTGGCACCTCCGGTTTACGACCCACCTTTGAGGAATATATCCAGTGTGAAGTCCCGCAACGCGGGGCTCCTCGCGGCCGACGCACCTTGAACTAAAATTCGTTTTTTGAGGTGGCCTTTACTCAGTTCTTAAAAGCCTGGTCCTCAGGGCCAGGTCAGAGATATTTGGCTCTGCCGTAAAAGATTGTAGTGGCGCTCAGGTTTCAAGGTAGAAGGCTGAAGACTGAAGGTGAAAGCACTACTGCGCAATTAGACTCAAGCGTCACACGGGCAGATTGGTTTTAAGGTTTTTCTTCAGCCTTCAGTCTTTGACCTGATCCCCTGAATCCGGTCATTTTAGAACTATGTTTGTCAGGGTGCTCGCCCCTTCAAGGGGCAATCCAAAGCCTGGCCCTCAGGGCCAGGATTCTTTACGTTTTAATTACAGATCGTGAGAACGAGTGTGCGGGGCCTGGCTATTGACATCCCCGGTTTCCAGCAGGAATCCGGGGATTTATTTTTTTATCTTTTCGTAGGTCTGGGAGACATGTTGAAATATCAACTGGTCGCTGTTGGGGATGCAGGCGGTCCAGTACTTCTCAACCCGCTCGGCAATGCGGACAATACTCCTGGCCGCGATACTCTCCGGAAAATTGGTGAGTAGCGGCACCCGTTTGCGGACCGATTCGTTTACCTGTGGGTCTTCAAAGATAAAACCAAAATAGTCGGCTTCTATATTCAGGTTGTTTTTAAGGCTGTTACTGATCTGCGCCGCCATTGTGGAATCGTCCGGGCCGTTGCCCCGGTTAAAGATGACGCGGGGGCGGCACTCACGGTAGGCCTTTGAAATCAGAGCACCCGCTTCGGGTTCTTCCCGAACCAGTTCCTGTTTCAGCTTTTCTATGGAAGGGACCTGGTTCTCCATGGGCTTGTTGACCAGGTCTTTCAGCAGCAGGCTGGCACTGCGGTTCTTGGCAATATTCCGGCCAATGGCTCTGATCAGGTAGTTCTTTAAAAAGCCGAGCATACTGATGATGGCCGGGTAATCAGGGGTGGTAATGGTAATGCCGTGCTGGCCCAGTCCAAAAAAGTCCAGGGTATTGAAAGAGGAGCCGGCACCGAGATCCAAAATGACGTACTCAGCCGAGAGTTTCTTGATTCTGCGGACGAGCTTCAATTTTTGGGTATAGGCAATGTTGGCCATAAAGGGGGTTTTACCGTCTCCAGGGATAAAGCCGAGTTTCGGCAGCGCCGTGGGTACGATCAGGTCCGCCAGTTCGCTGCGGCGGGCTTTCAGAAAATCGCCCACCCCTGGAAATTGATTGGGAATCCCCAGAAAGTGATGCAGATTGGAGCCGCCCAGATCAAGGTCCAGAGCCAGGGTTCTATGACCGGCCTGGGCCAGGGCGATGGCCAGGTTTGCGCTCAAAAATGATTTGCCGACCCCGCCTTTGCCTGCAGCGATGGGAATAATGACAGGTTCTGTTTTCATATACGGTGCCCGGGTACTGGTTGTCGCATTGCCGCGAGTTCCTCTGGCGAAGGGTTGGATAAAACGCCGTTGTCTCCTAACAGCCTGAATAAAAATACTATTTAATGGTCGTTCTGTCAAACCGCTGACCCGTGCGGCCAATTGACTTTGTCGAGCGGGTGCGATATTTGTAAGTTACATCTGAATGCAGCTGGATAACAGACACCCATGCAGGAGGTCGCAGGGCCAATATGGATACTGAAAAAAGAAAGAATATCCGGATCGATTTCAACACGCGGGTGTTACTCAAATGCGCGGGTGAGACAATATCATCCGACGCGGACTCGAGGGATATCAGCCTCAAGGGAATGTTTATCAAGACCGACAAAGTGCTCCCAGCGGGCACACCCTGCGACCTGGAATTGATTCTAAGCGGCGTTTCAACTAGCTTGAATCTGGCTATTAAGGGAAGGATCACCCGCCAGGAGGCGGACGGCCTCGGGGTGTCTTTTGGCGGAATCGATCTGGACAGCTATTGGCACCTGAAAAACCTGCTGCTCTATAACGCCCAGAATCCTGACGAAATCGAAAAGGAATTCCCCCAACCACTTGGAGAATCCACACCCCCTTTTGAAGCAGATGAGTAACTCAGAATTTAAGAAACGGTTTTAGAAGGTTCATTCGGGCTCAAATTCAAGGCGGACGTGAGCTTACCCACGATCCGGGACTTCCCGCTATTCAATTCTTAACGGTGGGGCGCAATCCGCAGGAATACGAGGGGTTGAAGCGAGCGCCCAACGCTGAGATTGAGTTCGAGGGGAGGTTTTAAAACCGTTTCTAAACGGAGTCTGCGAATATCTTCGCCGCCAGATCGATATCTTCCGGACAGAACACAAACAGGCACTTTTCATCGGGAGACGAAACCGATCCATAGACGTAGTTGATGTTGATGCCTTCCTCGCCGAATTTAGAGGCCATGGCGGCCAGGATACCCGGTTTGTTTTCCAGCTGCACCGCGATGACCGGCATGATATCAAAGATGAATTCATTGCGGGAGAGCAGGTCAATTGTCTCGTCGGTCTTGTCGACGAGAAAGCGGATGAGCGCATATTCCGCGGAGTCCTTGCGCATCGAGTTATAGCTGGCGGCGGAGGCAATCCGCTTCAGGGATTTGCCCCGGGCCTTGAAAAGGCCTTTTACATAGTCGGACGCATCCTGGATGGTGAGGGCATCAATGTTAATACCGGCATCCGAAAGGAGAGACGTTAAACGTCCCAACTCGCCGGGGACATTCTTTAAAAATAGTGAGATTTCTGTGCGAACCATGTATAGGCCTCCGACTGTTAGGGTACGTAGAACCTATCTCAAAAAAGTCTTTTGGCCCAATCTCGGCGTTGGGCGCTCGGTTCAAGTCCTCAAAATACTCGAGTATTCCTCCGGGTTGAACCTCACGGCCGCCTTGACCTTGAACCAAAATCCGTTTTTTGAAATAGGTTCTAAAAAGATTGTGCGGTTCACAACCTGTCTACGGATATAGTGTTATCGGTTTCTGAATGTCAATATCAAGTGTCTCCAGAGCTGCACGCAATCCAAGTCAGACATGCCCTAAGTTAGAGCCTGCCGATGGTTTACATAAAACGAGCGGTTGCACGGCACACTTATTTTGCCGCCCCGGATGGTTTCCGCCGGTCCTTGAGTATCTGGTTGGAAATAACCACTCTTTGGATTTCCGAGGTGCCCTCATAAATAGTGAAAACGCGCGCATCCCGGTAAAATCGCTCCACGGGATAGTCCTTGGTAAAGCCATACCCACCGTGTATCTGCAGGGCTTTGCCGGTAATCCGGTTGACCATTTCTGAAGCGAACAGCTTGGCCATCGAGGCCTGGGCGGTGTACCGCTCGCCCCGGTCCTTCATGGCGGCAGCCGATAGAACCAGCTGCCGGGCAGCCTCGATCTCGGTGGCCATGTCGGCAATGGTCCACCGAATGCCCTGAAACTTCGAGATGGATTGGCCGAATTGCTGCCGTTCCTTGGCGTATTTGATGGCGGCATCCAGGGCTGCCTGGGCTACGCCGATGGACTGGGCGGCAATGCCGATCCGGCCCCCGTCCAGGCCGGACATAGAGATCATGAAGCCGTCGCCTTCGTTTCCAAGCAGGTTTTGGGCTGGGACCCGGCAGTTTTCAAAAATCAAATCGGTTGTATCCGAGGCGCGTAGACCCATCTTGTCTTCAACATGGCCCACAATAAGCCCTGGCGTTTCTTTCTCTACGATGAAGGCGCTGATCCCTTTGTGCTTCTGTGATTCATCGGTCTTGGCCGTCACGATAACGATTTTGGAGTTCTGGCCGGAAGTAATAAAACGCTTGGTACCGTTGATGACGTAGTGGTCGCCGTCGCGCTCGGCCGTGGTTTCCTGGCTGACCGGGTCCGACCCGGCCGTTGGTTCGGTTAGGGCAAACGCACCGATCACCTCACCGGCAGCCAGGGGTTTCAAGAACTTTTCCTTATGCCCCTCAGTCCCGAACCGATAGATGCTTTCACAGACAATTGAATTTTGGACCGACATGACCACTGCTGTGGAGGCACACGAATAGGCGATTTCCGACAGCGCGAGGACATAGCTGATGGTATCCGCGTCGGAACCTTCGTAATCGAACGGAATCATCATGCCCATGAGCCCAAGTTCCCCCATTTGGCGCAGGTTGTCCGCGGGGAATTCTTTTGTTTTGTCGCGCTCAGCCGCGGTCGCCGCCACGACTTTGCGGGAAAACTCCCGCACCATACTCTGGACCATCAACTGTTCATCGGTAAGTTTAAAAGACATGGCAAGCTCCCTATGGTCCATAGATGACGACGATCAATCTAGCAGCCGTTTTACCCACATTCTTCAGGTTATGGCTGATGCCGGAATTGAAATGCAGCGAATCATCCGGGCCGAGTTTATTGACATGGTCCCCAACTGTGATTTCCACGTCGCCGTCCAAGACGTATACAAACTCCTCGCCTTCATGCTGGTAGCCAACGCCCTCGTGGTCGGTCAGAGGGTCGATGGTGACGCGGAAGGCCTTCAGGTGCTTGTTTTCAGCGCCCGGTGTCAGCGTCGTGTAGGCATAGTTCGAGGTTCGCTTGGCATAGGCGGCGACGCGGTCGGTAAGCTTGTCATCGCTCTGCTCCTTTAGAAACAGGGCGGAATCGATCTGCAGCGAGCGGGCGATTTGCAACAGGGCACCGACGGGCGGGATTTCCTTGCCGGCCTCAATCTTTTTTAGGCGCTCGACAGATAGACCAGTTTCATTCGCAACGTTTTCCAGGGACATTTTCTTCTGGGTTCGAGACTGCTTGATCTTCTTGCCCACCGGCGTCATGGCGGGTTTCTTCTTGCGTGGCATTTAGGTTGCCTCCTTGGGGATCCTTCTGGTTAGGCCCGGATTAATATTCATAAAACCCGCGCCCGGTTTTGCGGCCCAACCAACCGGCTTCAACATATTTGTACAGCAGCGGGCAGGGGCGGTATTTGGAATCCTTGAATCCGTTGTATAGCGTTTCCATGATAGCCAGACAGGTGTCCAGACCGATCAGGTCCGCCAGGGCCAGGGGCCCCATGGGGTGGTTCATCCCCAGTTTCATGACGGTATCGATGTCTGCGGGCTTACCGACATTGTGGTAGAGGCAGTAGACAGCCTCGTTGATCATGGGCAGCAGGATCCGGTTGGCGATAAATCCCGGAAAATCATTGGCCTGGGCCGGGGTCTTGCCGAATTTTTCAGAAAGATCCCAGGTTGTCTGGAAGGTTTCGTCCGAAGTGGCGATCCCCCGGATGATTTCCACCAGGCGCATAACCGGCACAGGATTCATGAAATGCATCCCGATTACCTTATCCGGGCGGGATGTCTGCGCCGCGATCCGGCCGATGGGAATGGACGAGGTGTTGGTGGCCAAAATGACATGCTCGGCGCAGACGGCATCCAGATCTTTAAAGATCTGGAATTTGAGGTTTTCATTTTCGGTGGCAGCTTCTACGACCATGTCGGCAGCGGCCATGTCCTTGATGTCCGTACTGGGTTTGATGCGGGCCAAAACAGCGTCTTTATCGCCTGCGGACAGCTTCCCCTTGTCTACGCTGCGGTTGAGGTTTTTGGTGACGACGGCCATTCCGTTTTCAACGAACTCGGCCTTGATATCATTCATGATGACGTCCAAGCCTGCAGCAGCCGCAACCTGGGCAATCCCGTTTCCCATCTGTCCTGCACCAATTACACCAAACGTTTTTATGTCACCCATTTTTAGCTCCTTTAATTGAAATTCAGGGTTCAAGGGTCCGAGTGATTTTTTGGTCTAAAGCCTTTGAATTGGCCCCCCGACCCATGGCCCCTTGGACCCTTTTATTAAATCATCTTTTCACAATCAGCGCCACGGCTTCTCCGCCGCCGAGACAGAGAGAAGCGAGACCGGTTTTACTGTCCCGCCGGATCATTTCGTGCAGCAGGGTGACCAGGACCCGGCAGCCGCTGGCCCCGATGGGGTGCCCGAGAGCGACTGAGCCGCCGTTCACGTTCACTTTGTCCGCAGCGAGCCCCAATTCTTGCATGACGGCCACGGTCGAGCCCGAGAAGGCTTCGTTGATTTCATACAGGTCTACGTCCTCTATGGCGATACCTTCCTTGGCCAGGCATTTGGGCACGGCCCAGATCGGTGCTACCAACACGTACTTCATATCGATTCCATACGAGGCTTGGGCGCCGATGCTGGCGATGATCTCGCAGCCAAGCGCTTCGGCTTTTTGGCGGGACATGACCACGACCGCGGCGGCGCCGTCGCTGATAATCGACGCATTGGCTGCTGTGCCGACACCGTCTTTTTTAAAGGCCGGCCGCATTTTGGCGGCAGCGGCATAGGTGGTTTCCGCCGGGCATTCATCCTGATCGAATCGCAGCGGATCACCCTTGCGTTGCGGAATTTCGACCGGGACGATTTCGTCTTTGAACCGGCCGGAGGCGATGGATTCGAGGGCTCGCGCGTAAGACTGCACGGCATAGCGGTCCTGATCTTCGCGGGTCACATTGTACTTTTCCGAGCAGAGTTCATTGGACATGCCCATGTGGAAGTCATTGACGATGTCCCACAGGCCGTCGTGGATCATGTGATCCTGGATTTGTCCCGGTCCCATGCGATACCCGAAACGGGCTTTTTCCAGATAGTAGGGGGCGGCCGACATATTCTCCATGCCGCCGGCGACAACTACCTCTGCATCTCCGGTCTGGACGGCCTGGGCGGCCAGCATTATCGCCTTCAGAGCGCTGCCGCAGACCTTGTTGACGGTAATTGCCTCCACCTCCCAGGGCATGCCGGCGGCCACGGCCGCCTGCTTGGCCGGGTTCTGACCGCTGCCGCAGGGCAGAACCTGACCCATAATGACTTCATTGACCTCCTGTTTATCGATACCCGCCCGCGAAACGGCCGCTTCTATGGCCAGGGCACCCAGTTTGGTGGCCGGTAAGCCGGAAAGAGATCCGTTGAAACTGCCCAACGGCGTGCGGACTGCGCTTACAATGACTGCCTCATTCATGTTGGTCTCCGTGAAAATTGATGTTTGTTTATAAACCGGTGCCTGCCCATGAACATTAGTTTTGTCTCCTGCCACGGTTAAAAACTGTAAGGGCAGGCACCGGTTTAAGCCTTTGAGATAGCATCCAAACTTGAATTTACATATTCCGGCGGTACTTGCCGCCGACTGCATACAGCGCCTCGGTTATCTGTCCGAGACTGCAGGATTTTACGGTCTCCATTAATTCATCGAAAATATTTTCGCCGGTCAGGGCGGCATGTTGGAGTCTATTCAGTGCATCCGGGGACGCGTCTTTGTGTTTTTCCTGAAAAGCGGCCAGCCGCTTGAGCTGGGATTCCTTTTCTTCATCAGTGGCCCGGGCCAGGTCGATGCAGGAGATGCCCTCGTTGAAGTCGTCATTGTCGGCGTGTGGGTCGCGGAAGGTGTTCACGCCCACAATGGGCAGTTCGCCGCTGTGTTTCAGGATTTCATAATGGATGGATTCATCCTGGATCTTGCTGCGCTGGTAGCCGGTTTCCATGGCGCCCAGGACACCGCCACGCTCGGTTATCCGATCGTATTCCATCAGGACGGCTTCTTCAACTAGATCGGTCAATTCCTCTACTATGAAACTGCCCTGCTGGGGATTTTCATTCTTGGCCAGGCCCCACTCTCGGTTTATGATCAACTGGATGGCCAGGGCCCGGCGAACCGATTCTTCCGTGGGCGTGGTGATGGCCTCATCAAACGCATTGGTATGCAGGCTGTTGCAGTTGTCATAGACAGCGCACAGGGCCTGGAGGGTGGTGCGAATATCATTGAACTGGATATCCTGGCTGTGCAGGCTGCGTCCGGAGGTCTGGATGTGGTATTTCAACATCTGGGATCTGACCGAGGCGCCGTATTTTTCTTTTAAGGCAATGGACCAGATGCGTCGCGCGACGCGGCCGATGACAGTATATTCCGGATCCATGCCATTGCTGAAGAAGAAAGAGAGGTTGGGGCCGAAGCTGTCCAGGGGCATACCTCGGGAGAGGTAGTATTCCAGGTAGGTGAAGCCGTTGGCCAGGGTAAACGCCAGCTGCGAAATGGGGTTGGCCCCCGCCTCGGCAATATGGTAGCCCGAGATAGAGACAGAATAGAAATTGCGGACATTTTTGGCGATGAAGTATTCCTGGATGTCGCCCATCATCTTGAGGGCGAAATCGATGGAGAAGATACAGGTGTTCTGTCCCTGGTCTTCTTTGAGAATGTCCGCCTGGACAGTGCCCCGCACATTTTCCAAGGTCTGGTCCTTAATGGACTCGTATTCAGCCGTATCCGGCACCCGCCCGTTGGCTTCCTGGAATTTGTCTGCCTGCTGATCGATGGCGGTATTGAGAAACATGGCCAGCATGATCGGCGCCGGGCCGTTGATGGTCATGGATACCGACGTGGTCGGTGCGCACAGTTCGAATCCGCCATACAGGACCTTGACATCGTCCAAAGTACAGACGCTCACGCCGGAATTGCCCACCTTACCCATAATATCAGGTCGCCGGTCCGGGTCGTAGCCATACAGGGTGACCGAATCGAAAGCCGTGGAAAGCCGTTTGGCATCACTGGAAGCGGACAGGAGCTTGAACCGGCGGTTGGTGCGCGCCGGATCGCCTTCCCCAGCAAACATCCGGGTCGGGTCTTCTCCCACGCGTTTCATGGGGAACACCCCGGCAGTGTAAGGAAAATAGCCCGGCAGGTTTTCCCGACGCAGCCAGCGGTAGATTTCGCCGGGATCCTTGAACTTGGGCAGTGCGATTTTAGGGATTTTCTGGTGCGAGAGCGATTCATTCTTCAGGGGCACCCGGATTTCCCGGCCGCGCACCTCGTATACCAGTTCATCCTGCAGGTAGGCCTCGCGGGTTGCCTTCCAGTCGGCGAGCAGATCGGATGTTTCCTTGTCAAGGGCTTTTTCCGCCGCAACGATTTCCGTGTTCAGGCGCGCCAGCAGTTGTTCGGTGTCTCCTTCCAGGGCACCGTCCGACAGTCCCTTGGCGGTCTCCTGCAGGTGCCATACCCGCCGCAAGGCATCGGCCTGGTCTTCGGTACGCTGGTGGTACGTACGGACGGTATCGGCAATTTCGGCCAGGTAGCGGGTGCGCTCCGGGGGTATGATAATGGTTTTGGATGAAGATTCCTTGGTATCCGGTTTGGGCAAATTTGATTCAAACGCTACCCCGGTTTTGGCGGCGATAGTATCCAGGATCGCATGGTACAGGGCGGTCACGCCGTCATCATTAAACTTGGAGGCGATCGTTCCGAAGACCGGCATGTCATCAGGTGCTTTGTCAAAGGCATTGCGGTTGCGCTGGACCTGTTTGCGGACATCCCGGACAGCATCTTCGCCGCCACGTTTCTCATACTTATTCACGACTACCAGGTCGGCGAAATCGAGCATGTCGATTTTTTCGAGTTGGGAGGCGGCTCCGAACTCACTGGTCATGACATACAGGGAGAGATCCACAAGATCGATAATGTGCGAGTCACCCTGGCCGATACCGGCGGTTTCGGCGATGACGAGATCATAGCCGGCGGCTTTGGCGACTTCGATCGATTCGGCCAGAGCATCGGGAATTTCGGTGTGGGAGCGCCGGGTGGCCAGTGACCGCATGTAAATGCGCGGATTGCCGATGGCATTCATGCGGATGCGGTCGCCCAGCAACGCGCCTCCGGTTTTCCGGCGGGAGGGATCGGCACTGATAATGGCGATATGGATATCCTTCAGGTCATGCAGCATCCGTAGGATCAATTCGTCTGTTAAAGAAGACTTGCCCGCACCACCCGTGCCGGTGATGCCGAGAACCGGTACGCGGCGATCTTTGATCAGGGTTTTAAGTTCAGCCCGCAGCTTGTCGAGATGGCCGTTTGCGCTGGCCTTGGCCTGTTCAACCGCCGTGATGGCGCTGGCCACCAGGCGCTTATTGTCTGTGGACAGGGTGGCCACATTAAAAGCGCCATCGGTGCCCCGCGGGGCGGCATCCATTTTGCGGACCATATCGTTTATGATCCCCTGCAGGCCCATGCGGGTACCATCTTCCGGGGAATATATTTTGGTGACACCGTAGGCTTCCAGTTCACGGATTTCTTCCGGTACGATAACGCCGCCGCCGCCGCCGAATACCATGACGTGCGGTGCCCCGGCTTCCTTCAACAGGTCAACTGTGTATTTGAAAAATTCCACATGACCGCCCTGGTAACAGGAGACGGCGATCCCCTGGGCATCTTCTTCAATGGCCGCATCGACCACTTCCTTGACCGAACGGTTGTGTCCGAGATGGATCACTTCTGCGCCGCTGGCCTGTAGAATTCTACGGAAGATATTGATGGACGCATCGTGTCCATCAAACAGGGATGTGGCGGTCACAATTCTGACATTGTTTTCAGGCTGGTAGACATCGATGTCGGCGGACATTAACTCCTCCTTCTTGTGGTCGTCTACACGCGGCATTGTTTGGTCCAGAGTTTCATTTTAATTCTTTTGAATTCCTCAGGGTGCTATCTTTCCGGATTCAAAAGTACGCCTGCCTTGCTCTGAACCAAAACCTAGCGCTTGTAAGTGAGCACATACTTTTTTTTCATCTTCTGAACTATACCTATAAACCAATAGTGAACCTATAAGGTACCGGCGTTGCAGATGCCCAAAATGAAATCCGATTGCATCTGGATATAATCTTCGATGCGGTAATGCCGGGCCAGATACCAACGGCGGAACGTCCACATGTGTCCGAGAACGGTAATGTTGTGGGCAACGAGCTCGATGAACTTTTCCTGCAGGGCAGGGAGTTCCCCGTTGTCGCTCAGCTTAGCCAATACCTGCATGAAGATGCCGGTGATACGCACTTCGTTTTCGAGTACTTTGTTGCGCCACTGGGGCGGCAGGGACTGGGTTTCCTGGTATATCAGTAAAATATGGTCGTTCATGCGGTGACATACCAGGAAATATTCCCGGATGACTTCCGCCAGGGAATTACGTCCCTTGCCTGTGCGCTGCAGAGCCTCGTTGACGCCATGTTCTATTTCGGCGTGGATGGCATCACACACCAGGTAAAGTACATCCTCTTTTGACTCGATGTATTCATACAAAGATCCGATGGAAAGGCCGGAAGCGCGCGCAATTTGGCGGGTCGTGGTTTTATGAAACCCTTTTTCGATGAACAACGTCACCGCCGCGTCGATGATCTGTCGACGCCGCAGTTCCACCAGGTTGCGGTTCTTTACCTGGGTCGGGATGTTGACAACGTTACTGGTATGCCTGTTTTGCATTATTGAGATCCCGTTTGCGTCATTTTAAACCAGGACGGGTCTATTCTCTGAGCGAGCGCTCGGTCATGGATAGCCCGACAGGTGCGGGCGTGTCAAGGATTTTGTTCGTTTAGAGTGAACAAATTTTTGAAGGTTTCGAAATTTCGAGGAATTTTAATCTGTTTTAACTGCCGTTGTTTCATAATATCCTGCCACAGGATGCTAGAAGGAACAATTCTGAAGGTAAGGTTTTCTGTATATAGGGTCTGTTTTTGACTTGACAAACAATATCAGCTCGTGGGAAATAAGATTGTATCAGCCTACCGGTCGGTCGGTAAGCTGAATTCGTCTCTTTTGCATAACCCCGAGAGGTCCCCCATGGCCGGCATGAAAGAAACCATTAAAACCGTAGCGGTGGATCTTTTCTATCGGCAAGGATATTTCGCTACCAGCATCAGTGATATCGCCAAAGGTTGTGGCATCCAGAAGGCCAGCATCTACTACCACTATCCCAGTAAAGAGGACCTGCTTTTTTTCATCATGGAATCGACCATGGATGGCCTGTTGGACCACCTGAAGGCGGGGCTGGCCGTTTCAGACGGGGTTGAAGCCAAGATGCGCGCAGCCGTGCACGGCCATGTGCAATTCCATCTGGAACAGCAGAAAGAGACCTTTATCGCCAGCAGTGAACTACGGGGGCTGTCGGCTGAGCATTATGAAGTGGTCGTCGGCAAACGCGATGAATACGAAGGGATTTTTCAAGACCTTATCAAAGCAGGTCGCAAACAGGGCATCTTCGATACGGGCGATGTTAAAATCCTCTCCTATGCCGTTTTAACCCTGTGTACGGCGGGTGCCTTCTGGTTCAAGGCGGAGGGGCGGCTGGCCGTGGATCATATAGCCGAAATCTACGAGAACTTTGTTTTAAAAGGAATGAAGAAACCAGTTTAACCGGAATAGACCTAACCGGTTCCGGTTTTGAGATGCGGGAAAGGAGGGTACCTTGGATTTTGACCTCACCAGAGAACAGGAGATGATCAGAAAAGAAGTCCGTAAATTCGCCCAGAGCGAGATTGTGCCTGTAGCTACTGAACTGGACGAAAAGGAGGAATTCTCTGCGGAACTCACCCGGAAGATGGGGGAGATCGGTCTTTTCGGTATGTTCGTATCCGAAAAATACGAAGGCCAGGAGATGGACTATCTTTCCTACATCATCGCCGTGGAAGAAATCGCACGGGCAGACGGCTCCCAGGCGGCTACCATTGCGGCCGGCAATTCGCTGGGTATCGGCCCGCTTTATTATTTCGGCACCGAAGAGCAGAAGAAAAAATATCTACCGAAACTCTGCGCTGGGGAAGGGCTGTGGGGATTTGGTTTAACCGAACCCACGGCCGGGTCTGATGCCGGCGGCAGTAAGACCACTGCCGTTAGAGACGGTGACGAATGGGTGATCAACGGTTCCAAAATATTTATCACCAATGCCGCCTGCGACATGACCCTGGGCGTTACCGTACAGGCCATTACCGGGGAGCGCGAGAACGGCAAACCGGAGTATTCGTGTATCCTGGTTGAGGCCGGCACCCCCGGTTTCAAGGCGGCGCCCATGAAGAAAAAGATGATGTGGCGTTCGTCCAACACCGCCGAACTCTACTTCGACAATGTCCGGGTTCCGGTCAACAACATCCTTGGTAAAAAGGGTGACGGTTTTCACCAAATGCTGAAGACTTTAGACGGCGGCCGTCTGTCCATCGGGGCCATGGGATTGGGCGGTGCCCAGGGCGCCTATGAGGCGGCCTTGCAATATGCCAAGCAGCGTGAGCAGTTCAACCAGCCCATCAGCAAATTCCAGGCAGTGGCTTTTAAGCTGGCCGACTGTGCCATGGAGATCGAATGTGCCCGGAACCTGATGTACAAAGCCTGCTGGCTGCGGGACCAGAAACGGCCGTTCGAAAAAGAAGCCGCTATGGCCAAGCTTTATTGCAGCGAGCTGATGGGCCGGGTCGCCAATCATGCCGTCCAGATTCACGGCGGCTACGGTCTCATGAAAGAGTATGCGGTAGAACGGTTTTACCGCGACCAGAAATTACTGGATATTGGCGAAGGCACATCGGAGGTGCAGCGGATCGTCATTTCCAGATTCATCGGCTGTTAGCCGTTCCTGCCGGAAGGCGATTGTTGCCGCCGGCGCCAAACCAGTTGGTGGAGGTAGTCCATGGAAGAGCAAGTTTTACTAACCGAGGAACAAGATGGGATCGTGACCCTGACGCTGAACCGGCCCAAGGTGATGAACTGCCTGAACTTCGAATTGCTGCACGCCCTTAAAAAGCAGATAGATCAACTCCGTTTTAAGCCGGCCGTACGGGTTATTATCATCACGGCTGCCGGCGAAAAAGCGTTTTGCGCCGGGGCGGACCTGAAAGAGCGGGCGACCCTGACGCCGATCCAGGTAAAAGAGTACATCTTTACTATCCGGGACCTGTTCGCCACGATCGAAAACCTCAACAAGCCTGTTATTGCGGCCGTAAATGGAATCGCTCTCGGTGGTGGTACCGAACTGGCCCTGGCCAGCGATATCCGCATTGCCTCGACGAGCGCTTCACTGGGGCTCACCGAAACCCGCCTGGCGATCATTCCGGGTGCCGGCGGTACCCAGCGGTTGCCCCGGCTGGTAGGTAAAGGCAAAGCCAAAGAGCTTATTTTTACCGGCCGACGGGTAGCTGCGGTCGAAGCACTGGATATCGGCCTGGTCAACAGCATCTGTGAGCCGGAGGCTCTGCTCGATGAATGTCATAAGATGGCCGCCATGATCTGCGAGACCGGCCCCGTGGCCATCGAACAGGCCAAGTATGCGATCAACTACGGTCTGGAGACAGACCTCAATACCGGCATGGCCATAGAATCCAATGCCTACTGGGTCTGCATCCCGACCCAGGACCGTCTGGAGGGTCTGGCGGCGTTCAAAGAAAAACGTAAACCCGTATTTAAAGGTGAATAAATAGATCCATAAAAGAATTGACGTAAAAGAGGAGGATACCATGACCGAATATGATTATTGGAAAATTTTCCCACGCATGCCCCGCAAGGTAACGATCGGTGACATTACCGTAAGAGATGGTTTTCAACACCTGGAAAAATTCATTTCCACGGAAGCCAAAAAATTCTACCTGGAGGAACTGATTTTTGCCGGTTGCCGCAATATCGAGGTTACCAACCTCGGCAATCCCTATCTCATGCCCCAGTTCCGTGACGCCGAAGAGCTATTGACCCATCTGCGCAGTGATCGTTTCAAATCCAAGTGCCAGCGCCGGGGCATCAATTACGATGACATTGTGTTAACCGCCATTACGATCCGGGAGTCCGCGGTGGATCGGGCCATCGATCTGAAACAGCGGGGTATCGGCCCGGACCGGATCCTCATGATGGTGAGTACGGAAGAAGAGCACCACTTCGCCAACTCCGGCACAACCCTGCCGGATTACTGGGCCGAAGCGGAGCGGAGCATCAAAAAGTGCAACGATGCCGGCATCATGATGTGCGGTACCGTGAGCACCATCTGGGGCAGCCCCATCGGCGGTGCCACCGACATGAAGGACGCGGTTGAATTTTCCAAACGCTGGTTGGAAATCGGCGCGCACGACATCGAACATGCCGACCATGACGGCAGTGCCTCGTCCCCTGATGTGTATCGTTATTTCTCCATGATTCTCGATGAAATGCCCAATACGGACTTGCACATCGCCCATTTCCATGAAACAAAAAGAGTGGCCTCAGCTTCGATTCTCGCAACTCTGCAGGCCGGTATCACCAATTTCGAAGCCACTCTGGGCGGTCTGGGCGGCCAGCCGGCCAACTTCCTGGACGACTGCCCCGTCAAGGGTACCGGTGATTACTATTATGACGATCCCCGGTATGTGGGTTTGACCTGTATAGAAGATCTGTTGGTCCAAGTCGACGAAATGGGCATTGAACACGGCTACGATGTGGACCGCATGCTCTGGTTGGGGCGCGCCCTGGAGAAAACGACCGGGCAGAGGCTGCGGTCGGAGGCGACCATTAACGGCCGGACTTTGAAAGAAGGGCACATGAAGTACGCCCGACCGGGGCTCCAGAAAAGAAAGGAAAAACTGGGCGAAACCCCGGACCAGCAATGGCCGTCCGGCTGGGCCCCGGAGGCAAATCTGCCTGCGCAGTATCGGGCTTAGTTCAGGCGCCGGGCCAACTGGAATATTAACAGGACGATGACGCAGGAGTCTCAAATGGAGAAAAACAGCGAGAAACCACATATCAACGTTGACTTTTTCGAAGATCTCACCGGGGATATCGATGCCCCGGATGATGAGGGCGTCGAGGCCCTGGGCCAGAAAATTAGGGCGCTGCGCAAAGATAAAGGCATGACCCTGGATGCCATGTCGAAAATGACCGGGTTTGAGGTCGAAATGCTGGCGCAGATCGAGAAAAATGAGATCCAGCCGCAGCTGGGAATCGTTATCAAATTGTCCAAGGCCCTGGACAGTGCCCTGGGGCGTCTGGTGTCCGGGCAAGGGGATCGTTTGTACTCGATCACTCGTAAAAATGAGCGCAAGGCCACCGTACGTTCCACTTCATCCAAATCCGGCGGGCAGAAGCTCTACACCTATAAAAGCCTGGCGCCCGAAGTGAAAGGCCGTCACATGGAGGCCCTCGTTGTCCAATTGGAGGAATCTCCTGACCAGGAGGCATCGGTTCACGAAGGTGAGGAGTTTATTTTCGTGCTGGATGGCGTGGTCCTGCTGAAGATCGGCGAGGAGTCCTTCGAACTCGACCCCGGGGACAGTGCGTATTACCTTTCCACGACGCCGCATGTCCTGTCGGCCAAGGGCGGCAAAGCGACCATCGTGGCAGTCGTTTATGACAGATAGCGTGCCTTAGGGTAGTTGCCAGGCCTGCTTTTATACATGCACATCCGAGCACAGCGAAGCCCACCCAATGTTTGTAAGCTTAGCTTCCGGGGCCGGATTCTTCACTGCGTCGCCTTTTGCACGATGGTCCTCTCGGCAGATATCTAATCTTCCACCAGCGTAAACTTCCACGCACAAAACCACTCATCGGGATGCTCATCCGGGGGGCATCCTACGCACTCGGTCCTGATGCGGGCATCGATGGCCGTGGCAAAAGTGGGGTATTCAACCAGTCCGGCCGACTTGCAGGGGTAGTCCCGCAACCCCTTGCGCTGGCGGGCGGCCTGTACACGGCAATTGTTCATATAGAAAACAAAGGTGTGGGTGTCGGTTTGCTCGATGGATTGCTCGTTGATCTGGGCATACATCCGCAAAGCCAGGGCTTTTTTGAGTGCATCCAGGCCGCCCGCCTCAGGCAGGTCCAATAGTTCCTTGATCCGGGCAGCTTCAAATGGTGAGTAACGTGACCAGCAGGTATCGTTACATCGTTTGGCGTCGTTCATGCCGCGTTTTTTTTCGATAGCTTGGAACCAGATACCGTCATTGGCCAGCCAGTTGATGGCCAGGCTTTTGACGAGACGGATAGCGGTTTCGCGATCCAAGGATTATAGGAAGGCAGGTCGCCCAGCGTCAACCTCAAAACCCAGGGTTTTACCGAGTCGTGTGATCTGGTTGCCGAAACTGGCTTCCCAGACTTCCGCTTCTATTTCCATTGCTTTTTCCATGCCGAACTGGTGCTCAGCCTGGGCCAACCACTGTCCATAGTGGACCACGGTGCGCCGGAAGGCATCGAGGGTAAATTGCGGGAGCTGCTGTTGTTCCATCTGTTCGGCTCCGCTTAAATCAAGTTGCATACCAGGCTCCTCTCACCGTTGAGAACGGTTTACAATGACTTTCAAGTTAAAAGGTTCGGCAGGAAACAGAGCTTTACATACTGGAAAGGTGGCCAGGGGTCAACTGGTGAACTTAGGGCCGCAGCTGGTTGACTCTCGGTGGGTAGTGTACTACATCAAGTCAGCCTCAGTGAGTATGGGCTGCAGGGAGAAAGTGCAGATGGCCAGCCGAAAGACAACCACCAAACCGTTTGTTCTCGGCGTTACCGGGGGCATTGCCAGCGGCAAATCAACCGTATCCGCCATGCTGGTTGAACGGGGGGCCCCGCTCATCGATTTTGACGTATTGGCCCGCCTGGTTGTCGAACCGGGCCGTCCGGCCCTGAAAGCCATTGTTGCACATTTCGGAAAAGAGGTCCTGCACGGGAACGGAACCCTGGACCGCGAAAAAATGTCGGATCTGGTGTTCAACAACCCCGACCAGCGGCGCAAACTGGAAGCGTTTACCCATGCCCCTATTTATGCGGAATACGGCCGCCAGGTAAAGCGTCTGGCCATCGAACACCCAGGGGCCATCATCCAGGCGGGCGTCCCCCTGCTCATGGAGATGAACCTGCAGACCCTGTTTACGAAAGTGTTACTCGTATATGCCGGTCCGGCCCAGCAGGTGGCCCGCCTGAAGGCCCGCGATGGGATCAGCAACACCACTGCTTTGAAAATTCTCGCATCACAGCTGCCCATCGACGAAAAAGTGAGTCGTGCGGACTATGTCATCGATAACAGTGGTACCGAGGCTGAAACCCGGCTCCAGGTGAAAGCGCTCTGGCATAAGCTCCAACAGCAAACCGCCCATTATCCTGCCTAGGGTGAGTTGACACATCCAATCCCGGCCTTATTATTTTCCCCAGTTCTATGAAGATTCAGGCGTGTAATTCCCTGAATTCAGGACTCTATTATAATAGATACGCATACCACATGTTGTGGTTCTATTGGTGTTGACATACCAGATGTAATGTTTTATTTATATGAGATAGGTAGCGGCGGCCCAATTGGGTGCTACCCATCCATTAGACATACAGACAACGATACGGAGGTTTCCCAATGAGCGGAAACGTTCATTTTTCCAGTCGGAAGGAGATAGCACGCCGGCTGGGTCTATATATATTGCTGATTACCCTGGCAGTTGTATTGCTGGCACCGGGTCAAAGCACCGGTGTTTACGACAGGGCCATGCACGGCCGACTGTCCGATTTGAATCTCGCAGTTTCACACCGGGTTGGACCCGTTGAAAAACAAAGTGCCCAGACGGTGACAGAAGCCGCATCCATCCCGGCCGGCAGGAAGGCGAAGAGTTCCAATCTGCGGGTGAAAACCGGCTACCATGCGATCATCAAGCAGGCCGGCCGGCAGCATGGCGTGGAAACCGCTTTAATCCAGGCGATTATTATGGCCGAGTCCAGTTATAACCCACGGGCGGTGTCTAAACGGGGCGCCGCTGGGCTCATGCAGCTGATGCCGGCGACAGCCGATTCCATGGGTGTCAAGGACCGGTTTGATCCGGTCCATAACATCGACGGCGGTGTCCGGTATTTTAAACGCATGCTGGTACGTTTCGACGGTGATACCCGCCTGGCCTTGACCGCCTACAATGCCGGGGCCCGCAAGGTAAGACAGTATAACGGCATTCCCCCCTTTAAAGCGACCCGTTCTTACATTGCCAGGGTTTTTCAGTACTACGAACGGTATAAGGATCTGGCCAGCAGTAATTCATCCGATCGCGTTTAACCTGCTATTGCGCAAACGAATCTCGACAGTCGGCTGGAAAACGTATACCATCGCGGCAGGAGGATTTTAGACGTGACGGAAGCCTTTACCTGCCAATGCCTGTCGGACACCCTGGAGGGCCTTTGCGACGGCCTATCGCATTTTTCCCATCCCAGCCGCGCGGCGGTTATCTATACCATCCGGCCCAAAGACCCGATCCGGGTCTATGACCCCCAGAACCTGCTGGTGGGGCATGAACTTCGTTTCCAGGAACTATATCTGGACTCTCAGACGTGGCGAACCGACGCGCCCGATGTCAAGCAGCTGCAGGAACACGGCCACATCAACCCGGAAAAGAATATCGGTCTGGCGGGGCTCATCAGTTTTGGGGGCCGCTCCCGATCGCTATTTTACCAGATGTGGTTCACGGAACATCACCCGGACATGTGCAGTGTGGTCCCCGTCGAGCGGTGGCTGGAGCACGCCGCCTATCGATTGAGCCATGACCTGGGCAGTGCCTCCGAGTGGTACACGGCCATTTCAGGCAGTTTCCTGCGCGAATATGCCACCCACGCCGTCCGCGATTGTATCGTCGATGAAATGAACCGCGTGTTGGGTTGGGATACCCATGTGCGGGTCTACCCGATCCTGGACGCGATCCTGGGCATCTCGCGCACGCGCGAAGAGGGCTCCTGGGCCCGCGGCCAGTTGATGTTCGTAGAAGCGGCGGCTATTGGTCATCTGGACCTGGTGGCCGAGTTCCCCGAGGATGAAAGGCCGGCTTTGGTTAATTTCAAGCACGTGCGCAAGCTCCTGCAGGCTGTAGAAAACTCGCCGCGCAGACTGGTATCGGAGGGCCGCGCGATTGTCGGGATTGCCAACGGAGAGCTTCCCGATTTCAGTATCGTGGCTGATTTTCGAGGCGGGCACGGGTTTTTAAAACTCAATGGCGAGGCGGTCTGCAGCTTCTTTGACGGAAATTTCAAATCGACCATTCGCCGGGCCAAGCTGGTCCAGGTGGAGGAGCTTCTACTGGAGTCCGAACTCGATCCGGATGCAAGCGGCGAGCTATTCCGGATTATTTCCGATCTCGTGCATTCGGCCGAGACCCACAAGCACGGCACCACCCTGGTCATCGACCTGAATGCAGAACCGGTCGAAATTTCCGGGCAGGGACTGCAGGTCCCCCTGGACCTGCGCGATCCGGAATCGCTGTCCCTGGCCAAATCACTGGCGCACGTGGATGGCGCGCTGCACCTGGGCGCAGATTTCAGACTGCATGGATTCGCCTGTCTGCTGGATGGCCGCTCGATTGTCGGCGAGGATCGCGCCCGGGGTGCCCGGTTCAATTCAGCCCTGCGTTTTACGGCCGGTAATCCCGGACTGGTGGTCGTGGTGGTATCGGCCGACCGACCGATATCGGTTATTATGGAAGGGGTTGAGCTGAGCGCGCAGTGTGCCCTGGAAACACCGCCAACCTGTCTGGCGACACCGCCTACTATGGAAGCGTGGATTCACCAACAACTATAGATAGTCAATCCACTTCAGACAAACACTATTTCCACCCGCCCTATCCCAGATCATATCGCCTTTTTTCAAGGCATGTGTCAGCGTATCTACGATTTCCTCAGGCGGGTTTTTCACATGGTCGGCCAATGTGGCGGCCAGTTGCGCGAGACGTTCCGCCTCCGGGCGCGTTGCCGCTTCCGACAACAAGCTGCCGTACTGTTCTATGAGGTCGCCCATCATTAAATCGTAAACCAGGACGGTTCGCTTCAGGTTCACCACCTGGTCGATTTCATCCGGCTCGGCCGCGCCCCGTTCCATCCGTTCGGCGACATCTCCCAAGCACAGGTCAAAACGCCGCATCCACCCGGCCGCGATATCGTCCAAAACGTCAGGCCGAATGCCGCGGTTCTCCACGATGGCACGGTTGGCGTGATAGTGGCGCCAGTCGTCGGTGGTAATTCGAATCTCATAGTCTTCACTGCGATCGCGGACTTCAGTGCCGGGGAAGGGGGCCAGCAGGTGGAATCCATAGGCAACCCCCAATTTCTCCAACTGCTCACCGAAGGCCAGGGTCTGGGCAAGTGTTTCTTCGGTTTCGCCGGGCAGGCCAAGGATAAAAGAGGCGTGCGGCTGCAAGCCGGCCCGGGTGCAGAGCTTGACGGCTTCAACTACCTGATCCCGGGTTATCCCCTTGCGGACGGTTTTCAGGATTGTCGGGCTGCCGGATTCAATGCCGAAGCTGACGGCGGTGCACCCGGCGGCCTTCATTTTTTCTAGAACGTCCAAGGACACCGTGTCGACCCTGGCAAATGAAGTCCACTTGATATTTAAGCCCCGGTTGACGATCTCAGCGCATACGGCCCGGCGATGGCCGGCGTTGGCGGTAAAGAGGTCGTCGGCCAGGTTGATCTGCTCGAAACCATACGCGGCCAGGATTTTCATTTCATCCACCACTTTTACCGGGTCGCGATAGCGGACCTTGGCGCCAACCATTTTCCGGCCGACACAGAAGATGCATTTAAACGGGCAGCCGCGGCTGGTGGTCATGCTGATGGAAAGGTTCAAGGCACGGTAACGGCCTATCGGCAGCAAGTGACGGGCCGGCAAGGGTAGCCGGTCAACATCGATCCCGGGTGGTTTGTGGCCGGTGTGAACAATCTTTTGACCGTCGCGATAGACAAGACCCGGGATGGCGTCCCAGGCCTGCAATTGTTCGATGGCTTGCACCAGGTCCACCACGGTTTCTTCACCCTCGCCCAGAATAATTGCATCCAGTTCGGAATTTTCCGCAAGAGTATCCTTGGCCCGAAAAGTAACGTGGGGGCCGCCCATGACAGTTATGATCGCCGGATCGATGGTCTTGGCGTCGCGTACTACTTCCATAGCCGTTTCAAACGTCATGGTCACCGATGTAAGGCCCACAACAGTCGGTTTGAAGGATTGGATTTCACTGGCCAGGATGTCGCGACCGTAAGGGAACACGACATAGTCAAGGATTTTGACGGTGACACCTGCCGCTTCAAGCACCGCGGCAATAAATGCCAGGCCCAGTGGGGGAGAAGGGGTCTCATCGATGGGATAGAAAGGGTTTACCAGTAGTACACGCATAATAAAAAAGGGGCCCGGATGTTACTCCGGGCCCCTATCGTCCTTACATAATCAGGCCATTAGAACAGGCCGGTTACCTTACCGTCAACCGGATCCACGTCAACGCGGCGGTAGGCCGGGTTGGAGCCGGTACCCGGCATCAGGCTGATGACACCTGCGCAGGGGCAGAGGAACTTGGCACCGGAATAGATCAGCACGTCACGGATGGGCAGCGTCCAGCCCTTGGGCGCCCCTTTGACGGTCTTATCGGCGCTGAGGCTCTCATGCGTCTTGACCATCATGGTGGCGAAGTCGGCGTACTTGGGATCGTTTTCCAGCATTTGGGCTTTGGCGTTGGCTTCGGGAGCCCAATCCACGCCGTCGGCACCGTAAACTTCCTTGGCGATGAGGTCCACGCGGTCGCGCAGCTTCATCTCCAGCGGGTAGAGGAATTTGAAATCGTTTTCCTCTTCACAGGCGTCGATGACGGCATCGGCAAATTCAAGGGCGCCTTCTCCGCCCAGCTCCCAGTGCTTGGACTCGGCGCAGCGTGCGCCGGCGGCCTCGGCAATCTTGCGTATGACGGCGCACTCGGCGTCGGTGTCGGTGTAGAAGCGGTTGATGCAGACCACCGGGTTGATGCCGGCTTTACGGATGGTGTTGATATGATGCACCATGTTCGCACAGCCTTTTTCCACCCACTCCAGGTTCTCCTTGGTGTACTCATCCGGCAGGGCTTTGCCGGTTACAACCGTGGGGCCGCCGCCGTGCATTTTCAGGGCGCGGATTGTGGTGGTCAGAACCGAGACGTGTGGCTTGAGGCCGGAGAAGCGGCTCTTCACGTTCCAGAACTTCTCGAAGCCGATGTCGGCGCCGAACCCGGACTCGGTGACATGGTAGTCGAAGAGCTTCAGGCCGACGCGGTCGGCGATGATGGAACTTTGACCCACGGCGATGTTGGCGAACGGTCCGGCGTGCACCAGGCAGGGGTTGTACTCGGCGGTGCACATCATGGTCGGGTTGATGGTGTTGCGCATGAAGGCCGTCATGGCGTTACCGACTTCCAGGTCGCCGGTGGTGACCGGGTTGCCGGATTTGTCGAAAGCCACGGTGATGTTGTTGAGGCGCTCTTTCAGGTCGGCCAGGTCGCGGATTACCGACAGGATGGCCATACACTCGGACCCCACCGCGATGCCGAACTTGGACTGCATGGTGAAGCCGTCGAAACGGCCGCCGATACCGATGATGATGTTGCGCAGGGACTGGGCGCAGAAGTCGATGATCCATCCCAGCTCAACGCGGGTGGGATCGATGTCGAGGCGCGGCATGCCGGTGAGGCGTGCCAGCTGCTCGTCATTGTAGTTGCGCTCGTGCTGCATGCGCGAGGTCATTGCCACCATGGCCAGGTTATGAGCATTCATGATGTCGTTGATGTCGCCGGTGAGTCCCAGGGAAAACTCGGTCATGGGAATCAGCAGGGAATTGCCGCCGCCGGCCGCCGTACCCTTAACATTCATGGTGGGGCCGCCGGAGGGTTGCCGCAGGGCACCGCCGACGTTCTTGCCGCGTTTGCCAAGACCTTCCATCAGACCACAGGAGGTGGTGCTTTTGCCTTCACCCAGTGGGGTAGGGGTGATGGCGGTGACTTCAATGTACTTGCCGTCGGGTTTGTCTTTAAGGCGATCGATGATCTTGAGAAAATCCAGTTTGGCCAACCGGCCCACAGGGAGCACTTCCCCTGCGGCCAGGCCCAGTTTTCCGCCCCATTCTTCCGGGGTCGGCATGTTCTTTTCGGCAGCTTCGGAAATCTGCCAGTCCGCCATTTCGACTGCATTGTAAGGCATCTGCGGTCCTCCTTTGGATTGAAGTTTAAACCTATGTTACCTGTCTATTTGAGACGGCGGTAAGCCGCCCTTAATTCGGTGCCGGCTGAAACCGGCCGGGTTTAAACGAATTAGGTCCGATCATTTCGGCTCATCGGTCGAATAGCGACGACCCAGTTTCGAGTTTGGTGACGCGTTTGAAGTGGAGTGTTGCGCTGCTTGGCATTGCGACCGGCGGCCAGGATAGACGGCGGATTCTGCCATTTGCCGCTTGTCCTGCCGATGCCCGACGATGAGCCGGGGAAGCAAACACAACAGAACGATCTCCTACCATGGAAGCCGTAATTTGGCAAGCCATATGTGCCATTTACCTGATGAAAACCGTTCATGTCCCGGGCTGTTTTTCTGGGTTGCCAAATCGATCTTCAGGCCTATCCGCGACCGGTCGGGAAAACCACTCCGGGCATTGACTTTCCATGCCCTGGTTGTTACGTTTAGGGGCTATGGAACTAGGTAATGTTGTTGAATATATTGATCAGCAAAAAATATTGTGTGCGGTTGTACTGGATATCAAAAATGAGCGGCTGAGACTACTGAACGAGGCCAACCGGGAGATCAACCTGTCGGCCGGCAGGATCTCCCATACCTCCGATACCCGTCTGGATCTCGCGTCCGGACGGACGGAGGTGGTGGATAATCTCAGAGAAATCGCCCGCCGTCGCAGCAATCTGATCAAGAATATCGATATCGAGGAACTTTGGGATGTGCTCAACGAGGAACAGGAGTGGATCGACCTGAGCACGATGACCTCCTTTTGTTTCCCTGACAATCCGGCCAGTGACGAGGAGTCAGCCGTCGTCCGGGCCTTTTTCAGCAACCGGCTCTATTTCAAGTTCAACCAGGACCGTTTCTTCCCGCACACCCTGGCCCAGGTTGAACTGAAAATTGCCCGCCTAAAGGAGGAGCAGCGTCGGGAGCGAATCATTGCCAGCGGGGGCAGGTGGTTGCGTGCTCTGGCAACCGACGGCAGCCGGACTCCGCCGGATATATCACCGGCCGGCCGTGCTGAAATCCTGGCAGTACTCAAAGATGAGTATCTGTACGGTAAACACGGTTCTGCCCATGCGCTTGCCAAACCATTAATGCACAAAGCCGGTATCACCAGAGTCGAAGCACTTTTTCCCATCCTCGTAAAAACCGGCATCTTTGAACCCAACGAAAATATTGATCTCCTGCGCCTGGGCGTGCCGGTTGATTTTTCGCCACCGGTTCTGGATCGTTGTCGTGAGCTGGTCGAACACCCTGGTAGACTGGTGGCCGAGCCGGAGCGCAAGGACCTGACCATGCTCTCGATCATGACGATCGATGGCCAGGCAACCCAGGACTTCGATGATGCCATCAGTCTCGAAATCCGGGAGGATCACCTCCGTTTGGGGGTCCATATTGCCGATGTGGGCTACTATGTAAAGAAAGATGACCCGGTGGACCGGGCCGCCCTGGAACGGGGCAGTTCGATCTACATGCCCGACCGCAAGATTTCCATGCTGCCCTCCGTTCTGGCAGAAGACCTATGCAGCCTGAAGGCCGGGGAGTACCGGCCGGCGATCAGTATTTTGATTAAATTGAGCAGGACCTACGAAATCAAGGGCTACGAAATCCTGCCGAGCTGGATCCGGGTGATGCACCAGCTGTCTTACTATGACGTGAACCTCATGGCTGCAGATAACCGTGACATCGTCACCCTGCGAAACATTGCCGAGCAGTTCCGCCGGGATCGCCTGAACGGGGGCGCCGTGCAGATATCGCTCCCGGACGTGAACGTGTGGCTGAATGGTCCGGACGACATTGCCGTCAACCGGATTAACCGGGAGAGCCCCGGACGTATGCTGGTTTCGGAGATCATGATCATGGCCAACTGGGTGATGGCGGGATTTCTCGCTGCTTGGCAGCTGCCCGCCATTTTCAGGACCCAGGCCGATCCCCGGGAGCGGCTTTTCAAGGGTGAAGGGGGTACCCTTTTTCAAAACTGGATGCAGCGCCGGCACCTCAGTCGCTTTGTTCTCGACCATAAGCCCGGGAAACATTCCGGATTGGGGCTGGATCGCTATACCACGGCGACTTCGCCCATTCGCAAGTATTTCGATCTCATCACCCAGCGGCAAATCAGAGCGGCCCTGGATCTGGAGTCGCCCTATACTATTACAGAGATGGATACCCTCATTCAGCAGCTAGAAGTTCCCATGCAAGAGGTGTCCCTTATCCAGCGCAACCGGAACAGGTACTGGCTGCTGAAATTTCTGGAAGGTCGCATTGGTTGCAAGGAAGAAGCTATCGTACTGGGCAAGCGCCGTCGCAGCTATCAGATCCTGTTAAAAGAATACCTGCTCGAATGTGAGCTGGCCCTTTCCAGCGGCATCGAATGTGAACCGGAAGATCTGATCAGCGTCACCATTCAGCATGCCAATGCCCGGAGAGATATGCTGTCTGTCTTTATGGGGTAGTATTCATCCGGCGGGATGATAGAGGCTATCTCAAAAATGTCTTTTGGCTCAATCTCTGCGTTGGGCGCTCGGTTCCAGTCCTGGATATACTTGAGTATTCACCACGATGGGCATTGGCTTCGCTGGCACCTCCGGGTGGCTCCTCACGGCCGCCCTGACCTTGAACCAAAAGCCTATTTTTTAAATCGCCTCTAAAAAAAAGCAGGCTGCTCCAGAAACTGGACCCAGCCTGCTTTTTGAATTTTTAAACTGTATACAGCTTGCCTTTACTGAAGGTTTTTCCCCGGTTTGAAAGTAACCACATTCCGGCCCTTGATCTTCATCTTCTCACCAGTCTGGGGGTTTCTGCCCATACGGGTTTTACGATAAACGGTCTTGAAGGTACCAAACCCAACCAGGGTTACCTTACTGTTACGCTTTTTGAGACCTTTGGAAACATTGGTCAGAAAAGATTCAAGCGCTTTGCCAGCGGTAACCTTCGTGGTACCGGCATCCTTAGCCATTTTCTCAATCAATTCTGCTTTAGTCATTTGCCCTCCTCCTGATGGTTGTGATGAATATCCAGCAAGATTAACCTGTATGTTAGATCGTTACAAAAAACAAATTATAAAGTCAACGCTAAATACCATATGATAAGGAAAAAATGGACATGCCGGTCATAACATCTCGACTGACAGGGGTTGCGGATGGGGCGACGGACCCCGAAAGCGATCCGGCCCGTGACGGCAGTCCGAGGTTTCGATCGTTCGACGGCGGTCCCTGGTGGCTGATCAGATCCCGGCGGGGGGGCTGTGCCCGGCCGGTGGGTTTTACGCAGATAACCATAACCAGCCTCTGTCCGTCCCGCTGTTGCGGGGCAGGTAAAAGGAAGCACCAATGTGCGTCAGGGGGTATATATGCCTGTTTTACGGGGTTCGACCGGCGTCTCTTGGTCGGGCTCCGGCGGTGCAGATTTTTTACTCGCTGGCGAAAGGGTCTGGCAGTTGCCGGTAAATACAACCCCTTCCTGTACTACCACGGTTGGTGCCTGGATATTGCCGAACACCCGGCCGGGAACATTGATGTCGATTTTACGATCAGCCGTAATGTCTCCACGGACTTCACCGCTGATGATAATGCTATCGACATGTATATTTGATTCCAGGCGGGCCGTTTCACCTATCACGAGGGTCCCCTTGGGGGCTTCGATGCGGCCCTTGAAGAGCCCATCGATTCTGATGGCGCCTTGAAATCTCAGTACGCCGTCAAACACGGTATTCTTACCCAGAAAGGTGACGATTTTGTTTTGGTTTTTCATGGGGGCTGTATAGCGCATTGCTGCCTGCAATGCAAGCCACAGGCGGTGCACTTCCCTTGTAGGGGTTCCGGTAAAGGGCCTATCGACAGTGAGTCCAGGGGCGCCGCACCTGGTCTCGGAGGTGATGCCATCCGGTCGTTCCCGGTTGGGGGGCGGCTTGTTCAGGCCCAATCATCCGGCAGGGGTCGATTGCTGCGCAGGATTGCGAGGATCTCGGTCCGATAGTTCTCCAACTTATGTATGTGAAAACTGCAGGCCCCGGCCCCGGCATGACCGCCGCCTTCAAACCGGGCAAACATCTGGCCCAGGTTGACCCGGCACTGACGGTTGAAGATACTGTGCCCGGCACTGATGATGACTTTTTCCCGGTCGTGGTCGTCGTAGCGTATCTTGACGCTGACTACCGCCTGGGGAAAGAGCGAGTAAACCATAAAGCGGTTGCCGGACGGTGCCGGGTTGAAGGATCGCAGATCGGTCACGGCGACCTCCCCATCCACCGCTGTATGTTCCAGCAGGACCGCTCTGAACCGGCTGTTCTGGTCCGTGGCTTCACGGCAGCGGGCTTGCACCACGGCTGCTTCCATCACTGCTTCAATCGGCTTTTTGCCCAGCAGATCGACCAGGGTGCTCCAGTAGGCCGGCCCGTTGGGATCTTGGCCGTTTATGGTCATTGAGAGCAGGATCTAGGGGTGCTTCTCAGGTCTGAGAACTTCATCCAGGCTTAGATCGGCAGAATCGATTTTGTCCGTGGCCGCCACCAGTTCGGTATAATTGCCGGTCAACCGGCTATGGTAATAGTTATGGATCACCCCGGCGGCCGAGGGGGCAATTTCGAAAGCACCCTCAAAAGGCACACCGGGCAGGTTGGAATAGTGGTGGTCAAACCATAATCCGCAAGCCGGGTGATACGGCAGGTTTGCCAGGATTTCATCCGGTGCTATGTTTACCAGCCCTTTCTGTATGTCGCCTGGTTCTATCCATCGGATCGGAGCACTGATGTCCAGGACATCTTTGAGAAGCACCGCACAGACGATGCCGTCGAAATCGGGCCGGGTAACGATACGCATGACAGCGGACTCCTTAGTTGTTAGCGCTTAAATTCATTCCAGTTCCTGCCGGTTTGCAAGCAACGTAGTGCAAAACACCGGATTTTTCAAGAATAACCAGAGCTTGAAGATCTTATTCTCCTTAGCGGCAGGTGGTATTTGCAAGATAGGCGGCCCTCAGAGGCGGCTGGGGTTGGCGCTGCCCGGAGCCGAGCGGCAATGGTACAATATTTATATAAAGTTTTTCTGAAAATGACCGATGAAATAATTGATTCGGTGCCTATCAGGGCCCCCGGGCGGATAGGATCGGGTCCGCAAACGCCTGTTGAAAAATAATCACAATAAGCGCTGCAACGGAGACAACCAGTCGTGGAAACACAAAGCGAACAGGAAAAGATGGATCATTTGATGGCCGAACTCCAGGGTGAGGCGGCTGCGGGGACAGCCGAATCGGCCGAACCCGAGCCCGACCCAGGGAATTCCGGCGATGCGGGTGAAGATCTAAGCGAGCAGGATAAAATGGATCAGCTGATGGCTGAGCTGCAGGGTGAGGCCGGCCCGGGTACGGATGGTGAATCCCAAGCAACAGCAGACCCGTCCGAAGCAGAAGCGGACGAGGATCTTAGTGAACAGGAAAAGATGGATCGCCTGATGGCTGAATTGCAGAGCGGCGAGACCGGCGAGCAGACCACGTCTGCGGAGACCGACGAGGCGGAAGCTGACCAGCCGGGAGAAGAACCCGGTGAACAGGAACAAATGGACCGGCTGATGACGGAGTTGCAAGGTGGCGGCAACGGTGGAAAGCCGGAGCCGTCCGAGGCAACGGATTCTGCCGAACATGAGAACCCGGAAGAAGATCTTAGCGACCAGGAAAAAATGGACCGCCTGATGGCGGAATTGCAAGGTGAGGCCGGTGGGCAGAATTCGCCGGATGACAGCGCGGAAGGGAACCAAGATGATGAAACCAGCCTGAGCGATACCAGCGATGACGATTTCCAGTCCCTGGATGAAGAAGAGACGGAACTGGATGGATACGGCGGAGATACGGAACGGGATGGATACGGTGAAGAAACCGATACCTTTGACGCCCTGGATGACGATGAAGAAGACCTGGCCGGTTACGACCATGAAGATGAGGGCTCAGCCGCCGATGATGGCATGACCGCCGAAGAGGTCGCTGATGACGCCGCCGACCCGGAACCTGAGTTGAAGCGGAAACCGGTTGCCCGGGAGCGCAAGTCACTGTTCAACCTCGCGGAAGAGCGCGTCTCCGCTCTGCCCGAGAGCTCCCGGCGGGGACCCTGGCCACGGATCCTCCAGGTCTCGGCAGGCATTACCATACTACTAGCGGCCTTGTTTGCCGGATTTACAGTATATAAGAATCGGGGGGGCGTGACCGCCGACAAACCGGTGGCCTTTTCGGAAGAATCCCAGTCGCAGGCGGCCGCTGCGCCGGATTTGCAGGCGCAGCCGAAAGCGCACGGCGAGCAGGCTGGAATGGATACCCGGCCGATCCCGGCCGAGGATTCGGCGGATGCCATAATCAAGGACAGGTTTGCGACGATCGATGCCCTGCGTCAATCCCTGCAGATAAAACAGTCTGAAATCGTCAAGTTGAAGCAGGATTATGAATCCGGGATTGAACAGTCCCTGGAGGTGATCGCGGGACTGGCGGCCGAAAACCGGATCAAAGAACTCAAGGACGCTCTGGCTGTCCGGCGCATCGCGTTTGAACTACAGACCGCGCAGCGGCGCAAGGCCTATATTCTTAAGCTGGAAGGTCCCGATAACCGTCTCCTGTCCGGGAGTGAAGCCCTTCTATATATTAAACGGTTGACCGAAATTGACCTGGCGGTGGCGCCCTTTGTCGGGGGGCTGGGAGCCGGACGGCTCCTTAAGCGCATCGATGCTGAAATTGACCGCCACCAGTTGACCAGCGACAAACTGCAGGTGACCGCCGGTGACGCCGGTGTGCCCGGCCTGGAATCCCTGTGGCAGGCTGCCCTGCGGAAAAACCTGCCAAACAAGGCCGGCAGAGGGGCAACCGGCAGTAACCCGGCTGAGAGCACCCCGCCGGTTGAAGAAGTAAAATTGAGCAACAGCAAAATCTGGGGGCAAATTTGCAACGGACAGCCGGACAACAAATACCGGCTCACGGAACTTACCACGGAAGCCGCCGCCTGCCTGGCCAAATGGAAGGGCAAAGAATTGTTTCTAAATCGCCTGACCACGCTGACTTCCCGACAGGCCCGGGCGCTTGCTGAATGGAAAGGGGAATGGATCGGCCTAAACGGGTTGAGCGAGATGGACCGGGCCACCGCCCGGGCCCTGTTTAAATGGCGGGGGAAGCGTCTGTCCCTGAACGGATTTACCGAATTTCCGCCCGGCATTGCCAGGTACCTGGCGAAGTGGAAGGGCAAGCAACTCGAACTGATGGGGCTGGAGCTGCTTTCGCACAAAACCGCCGTCTACTTTATGGAGTGGAAAAATGCCGGTGGGCAGCTGTATATCCCGAATAAATTTTATCGCAGGAAGTGATACAATATGAAAAAAAGCCTATTTGGTTATGCCGCCGTGACGATTGTTTCTGTATTCCTGGGTACCTCCGCACTCGGTGCGGTCAATGTCGCCAAGCTGGATCTCTTGCAGCAGCGGATTAACGAGATTCAAGCGCTGCAAACCCGAATGGATGATATTCGCAGCCAGGCCGTTGCCCTCCAGGGCGCGCTGCAAGGCAAGGCTGACGCCTATTCAAAGGAGATTCAAAAGGAGCAGGCAGACCGCGATCTAAAGAATTACCAGCAGGCTATCAAGGTGTATCGGGTGCGCTATAACCTGAAACTTATGCAGCAGATAACTGCGTACCTGGCCGCCGTTTCAGAACGGATCACCTTTTTCCAGGAGGGCCGCGAACAGGTTGATTTTCTTTTTCAGCAGGCCCAGGATGATCTGAAAATGGTCCAGACCCTGAGTGATATGGAAATCACCGGCTTCATCGATCGGATGGACCAGGTCCTGGCCAAGTATGAAAAGGCCGTCAACAGCAGGTTGTTCGATATCGAGAACATACAGCAGGCTGAGTTGGAAGCCCTCTGGCATTCCATCAGCAACAGCAAGTAATCCCCCCGGTTCGGCCGCTGTTGCGGCCGGCCCGGTGGCCGTGAATCGGGGTCAGTGTGCCCCCTTCCAAATGATGACCCGCCGCTCGTAATCGATTTCATAGCGAACCTTCATTAAAAAATCCATGCCCAGCAGACCATCATAGTCCCGATGGTAGCGGCCCGGGCTCATGAGAGCGATTTGGACATTCTTTAAACTGTAAGGGCCCACAATGATGGCTTTCGCCCGCACCGAGCTGGCATATTTGCTCCCGGCGATACCGGCGGCGCGCACCCGACCGATTTTACGCAGCCCGATAGCCGGCACTGCAGATCTCCAAAGAAAAGTCTGTTGGGCACCGGTATCCATGACCAGGTGTACTTTTGCCTGACCGCGGGTACCGACGACCTCGACCGGCAGGAGGATTCTATTCTTTTGGAGTGTAAAGGGTGTTTCAATATGCCGGGGGACGGTTCCGGCGGCCGGCTTTTTGGCGGGGGCGGCAGCTGGTTTTCGGGATTGGGGGGTAGCCGGGTCCGTTGGGGGGGGCGCCACACTGCCCGGGTATACTTCGACCGGGCCCGGGTGTCCTTCGGGCGGTGTATCGCTAAAGCGCAGGACGCCGTCTGCATCCCGATATTTATAGAACTCGGCCGGAGATATGGGGGGGGCAGGCAAAAAAGCATAGAATGATAAAAATAGAAAGTTTCATCACAGCCGGTTTCAGATAAGCAGGGCATGTTCGGCCAGGGTCTTCAGCATGCTTTTGCACAATTGCGAAACATGGCTGGAAGTGTCACTGGAAGCCGGCAGCTCCCGGCCGTCAAGCTCAAGTTTCAAGTCCCCGCTGCTGATATGTTTTTCAAGCCGGGTGGTCAACCGGTCAAGATCATGGCGGCCGTCCAGGTAGCGCACGAGGATTCTTTCGGCGGCATTCAGCACAGTGGGTTCATGGCGCTGATTGGCCACCACCTCGCCCTGTAAGGCCTGGCAACGCACCAGACGGGTAACCTCAGGTTTTTTGGCCACGGCCGTGGTATAAGGGCCGGCCGTGGAGCTGATGCGGATCAGGCCGGCAAACAGCAGCCGGATCAAATTCAGATCGTCGTTTAACTGTTCCCGTATATAAGCGCCATGCCGCACCCCGGTTTCAGTGCGGATCCGGTCGCACAATTCGTCATAGGCCATGGGCTGATAACAGTTTTGCGCGAGAATCAGCATGGCGGTTTTAGGTATCCGGCCGCGCAGGGTCAAGGTGGCTTCACCGGTCGTAAAGTTCAACGGGGCGCCATCTTCCATGTCAGCCGGCACGACGTCCCTGGCGGGAAAGGCGCGGGTCAATATGAAGAACTGTTCAATCGTGCTGACTTCCAGTTTGCGATTGATTTGAGTGTCCCTGTGGCAAAGCAGGGTGCTGCGGAAGCGGCGGTTGCGAACAAAGTCCATATACTGTTCCGCCTTGATCCGTTCCGGTATTTTTTGGATGGTGGCAGCCACCTCTTCCTCCAGGTTATCCGGGTACATAGTGAACAGGTCCGTGTCGCCCAGGTAGTCCAGTTCATGCTGTGCCGCGCGCGCCATGAATTCATGGAAATAAATGGGGTCATTGATGTCTTCGAGGTGGTCATGCAGCAGGTAGGAATCCCGCTGCCGGGAGAGGACTGCCATCTCTGATTTCAAGTAGGCGGTGTAGGCCTTGTCGGACCGGTCCTGGCTGTTGATGATGAACTGGAGCATGCTGCGCGCCTGCTCGGCTTTTTCAGCCGGGTCCTCGAAGGCGGCCACATGGTACAGCATCATATCGCGGATGCTCTTGATAAAGTTCCAACCGGGCAGGCAGTTGTAACTGATGTAGGCGATGCCGGACGTGGACAGGTGCCGGCGGCAGACCGACAGGATCTTGTCCTGGATATCCGGTGGTACCCAGGAGTAGACACCATGGCAGATGATATAATCGAATTGGCCGAAATCGGGTTCGATATCACCAATAGACATATGCTCGAGGCGGATATTGTCCAGTTCCAGTTGTGTGACCAGGTCCCAGCCCCACTGCAGTTGCTTTTTGGAAAGGTCCACCCCCACGAAGCGGCCGCGCGGCAGGTTGACGGCCATGGGGATGATGTTGCCCCCGCCGGCACAGCCCAGTTCGAGTACGCGCGCCTGGTTGAAGTCGGGTGCCGCCACGCCGAAAAGACGGGCAAGCGTAAACAGGTGTTCCGGGTGGGTCTTTTGGAAAGGGTGGCTGAAATAAGGTACCAGATCGTATCTGTTCCGTGTCATATCAAAGCGCTATTCTTGATCTTCTTCGAGATCTTCGTCCTCCTCATCCTCGAAATCTTCGTCGTCTTCATCTTCGAAATCTTCATCCTCGAAGTCTTCATCTTCGAAATCTTCGTCGTCCTCATCTTCCAGCGCCTCATCATCTTCGTCAGCCGCGGAAGCACGTATTAGCTTGGATTTCCAGTTTTCCTTGTCCGTGCTCTTAAAATCGAAGTTGATTAAGATAATAAAACTTTCCAGGGCCGTGCCACTGGTGACAAAGGCTCTCAGATACTTTTCCGGGTCGGCCTGACTGCGCCCGAGGAGATAAGCTTTCACCGTGCCACCATGGGTGGTGCGGACCTTCCAGTCCCCGGACCAGGTCACGGGTTCCTCTTTGGGTACGGTATGTACACATTCAAATTTACGGGCCGTGGTAAATTCGAATGTAATGGTTTCCTTGTATCTGTTTTTGGGTACTTTCCATTGGCCGATAAGGGCACTTTCCAGTTTTTCTTTGGCTTCACTGGCCCTACCCTCGGTCACCGGCACGACCAGGCCCAGGGTTGCAAAGGTGACGATCAATAGCAGCGCAGCGGATGTTTTCATGGGTTCGCTCCTATTCAAAATCTACATTGAAGATCCTTACCATCCGCCACCCACTGTCGGTCCAACGGTAGCGCAATCGTAAGGTGCCGGATTTGTTGCGGATGGTATCCACATTAATTTCTATTTTGGCTTTTTCTTCGGAGTACGTGCTGCTGAGTATATCAATATCGCGCCATTCATAGTCTCGGAAAATCCAGCCTTGTACCATTTTGCCGGTGATATCTTTTTCGATTTGGTCTACGGTGATTTCCGGTTTTGAAGACTCGCTGAGCCGGGCCAGGCGTTTGCAGATACTGATGATACGTTCTTCTTCCAGGTCTTCTTGCTGCATCGCGCTTACGAACGCATTGGGACAATTGTCGGCAAAAACCGATTGACCGGTCAAGAGAAACAAGGTCAGGCAAATAACTGGAACGATTTTTTTATTCATTTTTCAGGACCTGATAAAGGAATTGTAGTTTGCAGTTGCCCAATCCTATTAGAGATCTTTGACATAAGCAACTAAAAAATTCTTTATCCGTGTAAGGGTATATGTTATTAAAACAGGACGTTTGAAATCTATAGTTAACCCCACCCGAACGGGAGGCCGGCGGTATGTTTTTCAAAAAATCAAAACAAAATCTCGAAACCTTGGAAGCTTACCAGAACGACCTGAACACGGTCAAAGACGAGTTGGAAGGCTTTAAACAGAAGATTGAGTCGGACCTGGGCAGCATCAAAAAAGATTTCAAGGAATTGATAGTCCTGCTGCAGGAATCGCCGGAAGAGGAAGATGAGCGCTCCGAAGACAGTAAACGCGGCCGCGAAGCAGATCGCAAGGAAGAGCGCACGCCGGCCAAGATCATCAACGAAATCTTGGGACAGAATGAACTCGATGAAATGCGTACCGACATCACTTCCATCTTCGAGAAGGTCGTTACCATTGCCCGTCAGACGGATGAGACCGCCAAGGAGCTGGCCCGCTTCAAAGATACTACCTACACAGAATTGAAGAGCATCAAAAGCAATATTGACAATGCCAGAAGGGATATCAACAACAAGCTCAAATATTCAATATCCCGTTTGCGAACTTGATCCAGGCTGGTGCAGCCTCTGGAAGCGCTTCAGGAGCATCTTTAAAAGCTTCCACTCTATCAACAGGGCATGTGCGCTTGAAACTACAGGCCCGCCTGAACCCTAACCCAATAGTATAATTTGAAACCACTGCGAGCCAACGAGAGTCTACCCCTGCATTCCGGTGATATTTTTTCCGGGCTTCTGGCGGGGTTTGTGGTCGCCGGGCTGACGATTACCCTGACCCTCTCTTTGGGGTCGCTCATCTTTTCGGGCCACTTGGCGGCCTATCTGCCGGCCGGTCTGCAGATTGCCTTGTTTAGCGCCGTGGCGGTCGGGATTGTGGGCACCCTGACCGGCTCTCTGCCTGGAACTATCGTTGTGCCCCAATCCGCACCGGCCGCCATCCTGGCCCTGATTGCCGCCTCTATTACCCTCAACCTCGGCCCAGGCGCATCCCCGCAACAGGCGTTTTGGACCGTCCTGGCCGCAATCGGCATCACGACCCTGCTGACCGGGATCTTCTTTCTCTTCCTGGGCCTCCTGCGGTTAGGGGCGTTGATACGTTTCGTACCCTACCCGGTTTTCGGGGGGTTTTTGGCGGGGACCGGCTGGCTGCTTGTACGGGGCGCTGTCCAGGTCATGGCGGACGTGAGTCCGGAAGTAGCGGGCATATCGATTCTGGCCGAGGGCGCGGTTGTCCAACGGTGGCTGCCAGGAACCGTATTTGCCGTTTTATTGCTGCTGGCCCTAAGACGCTTCAACCATTTTCTCGTGATGCCCGGTACCATCCTGGGCAGCCTGGTGGTTTTCTATGCGTGTCTCTTTTGGGGCGACATCTCTTTTAGTGAAGCCGTTGCAAAGGGGTGGCTGCTGGCCGCTGTCAAACCGGCCGAGATCGATTACTATTCCCTGGCAGTGCTTGCGCATGTTGACTGGACACCGTTGTTGAACCAGGTTGGCAGCCTGGGGGCAATCTTGTTTATCAGTGTGGTGGATCTGCTGTTCTCCGCCAGCGCCCTGGAACTGGCCACCGCAGAAGATGTCGACCTGAACATGGAGCTGCGGGGGGCCGGCCTGGCGAACCTTCTATCGGGCGCCGGCTGCGGCATCATCGGGTACCAGTCCATGACCTTTACGATTCTCAGCCGCCGCATCAGTCCGGGTGGACGACGGATAGCCGGGTTTGTGGCCATTGGGCTCTGTGCGGCCACCCTTGTATGGGGGACGGCCTTCGTCCATCTTTTTCCCAAACCGATTCTAGGCGGGTTGTTGATGTTCCTGGGGCTTTCCTTCATGGTCGAATGGTTGTGGGACGCCCGCGAACGCCTGGCTCGGACAGATTACTTCATCGTGATCCTCATCTTGATCATTATCGGCATCAAGGGTTTTCTGGCCGGGGTGGGGGTGGGGGTAGTGGTGGCTGTGGTTCTGTTCGTGGTGAAATACAGCCGGATCGATGTCGTGAAGCATGATCTGTCGGGTGCCGTGCAGCACAGCAATGTCGACCGCCGGGCCGAGCATCGCAAAGTGCTGGCCAAACTGGGCCAGCAGATAAATATCATGAAACTCCAGGGGTTCATTTTTTTCGGGACCGCCAACCTGCTCCTGGAGCGTTTCAAACGGCGGATTGGAAATCGATCCCAAATGCCTTTGAAATACGCTATCTTGGATTTCAGGGGGGTTAGCGAACTGGACAGTTCGGCTGTATTCGGCTTCGTGCGGATGCGTCAACTTGCTGCTGCCAGCGATGTCCACCTGATATTCACCAATACCTCGCCCGGTATTCGCCACCGGTTGGAAAAGGGCGGTTTGGGGCAACCGGACGACACTGTATTTCGGATTCACCCGGACCTGGACCATGGGCTGGGATGGTGTGAAAATGAAATCATATCCAACGCCCGCCCCACCAGCAGCAAGTTTGACCGTACGGTTATCGATTATTTCCGTGATCTCATTCCGTCTGGAACTGATACCGGGCACCTCTTGGAGTACCTGGATAAACAGTCCATGGAGCCCGGGGATGTCCTGATCCGCCAGGGGGATCCGCCCGATGTGATGTATTTCATTGAGTCTGGGCGGGTAACCGCCCAGCTCGAGCTATCCAATGGCCGTACGGTAAGGTTGCGGTCCATGGGCAGTGGAACAGTGGTCGGCGAAATGGGCCTATACCTTGAAATGCCCCGGACGGCTACTGTTGTGGCAGATCAGCCCGGGGTCGTCTACTGCCTGACGGCGGCCGCCCTGCGCCGCATGGAGGGTGAGGCGCCCGTTCTGGCGACAGCCTTCCACCATTTTATGGTCAGGTTGCTGGCGGAAAGACTGCTGGAAAGCAACACCACCCTGAATGCGCTTTTGGATTAAGACGGCGCCCCTTGTTGCCAGATGAAATTCCGGCTGTCGGACCGGTCGTGAGGTCGGGCAGCCGGCTAGGCACACGGCTATTTGGGCTTGACACATGAGCTATTTCCCTGTATTTTTTGGCAATTGCGCTTTCACCGGAACCTTCCGGGATGGCTGGCTGGAGGTTAATTCCGGTTGGTAAGGATCATTGCGATTCAACTATCCCCGGCCTGGCCGGGAAGTCGTAAACCTAAAACCATGGCATGATCGTGCCCATGGCCCGCCGGCTTGCGGACGGGCCCAAAATTATCGGTGTGATGGGCGGAGGTTTTCGCGAATAAGGAGTTGGCATGCAGACAAAGCGGTTGTTGAGGATCCTTATGGTAGTGGTTCTGGCGTTGAGCCTGACCGGCGTCGGATTGGCCCAGAACGTTCCGGTAACCCCCAAGCACAAAAGTGATGGCGGCAAGTTCCGCGTGGCCTACATACAGGGTGGGCCCTATTTTGAGTATGACCAGGTGTTTCTGGCTGTCATACTACAGTTGCGCAAACTCGGTTGGTTGGAGAGCGTCAACATCCCCTCGCGGTACACCAAAGACGCCCAGGGCATCTATGAGTTTCTATCCACCAATGACAAAGTCAGTAAATATCTCACCTTCGTACCGAATGCGTTTTATGACAGCAACTGGCAAGATAACCTGCGCCTGGCCAACAAACGGAAACTGATCGAAAGGCTCCAGAAGCGGGATATCGACATCATATTCGCGCTGGGGACCTGGGCTGGACAGGACATGAAAAACATGCCGCCGGAATTTGATATACCGGCCGTCGTGATGGATGTTTCCGATGCCTTGAAAGCGGAAATCGTTGATTCGAACGAGGACTCGGGGCGGGACAACCTGACGGCCCGGGTGGACCCCCTGCGCTATCAGCGGCAAATCGCCATGTTTCATGATATTATCGGGTTTACCAAGCTCGGTATGGCTTTCGAGGATACGGTCGAGGGCCGGAGCTATGCGGCCATAACCGATGTTGAGGCCATGGCCGCCGAGCGCGGATTTGAAATCGAAAAAGAACTGCACCTGGGATATGTAAAATCCAAGGAAAAGGCCGAGGATTGGCTGCTCAGGGCCATCAAGCGGCTCGGCCCCAAGATTGATGCCTTTTACATCACCCAGCAGCTGGCCATCGATCAGACCTCTTTGCCGAAATACCTCGAGGTGCTCAACAGGAAAGGGATACCGACCTTTTCACAGACTGGTTCGGTAGAGGTTCGCAATGGGGTGCTGCTCAGCATTGCCACCTCCGGTTTCAAATACGTTGCCGGGTATCATGCTAAGAAGATCGCCAGGATTCTAAACGGTGCGCAACCGCGCAGTCTGCCTATTCTTTTTGAAGATCCGGCGAAGATTGCCATCAACCTGAAAACATGCTAGGCAATCGGATTTGATCCGCCGGTAGACATTCTCGGAGCAGCAGACGAAATATTTACCGAATAGCCCGATCGGGCGATTGACCCCGTATGTTGCCGGCCCATTACCCCGTCCAGAGGGCAGGCCGCAGGGTGGATTGCCGTTCGCCTTGAGCGCTGGGGATCTATACGACCAGTCTTAAAAGACGTATTGGGACCTTTGAATAAAGAGCCTTTGGAATCCGGGCAGGATTCGACCGATTGACCACCGACTGCCCAGGCGCGCGCGGGCGACGGTAAATCGGCCCGCTGACCGGGTACGGCAGGTCAGGCTGTTTTTCAAAGGTCTCATTTTGCCGGCATCATCATCGGGAGCAGCGTAGGCTATATATGATCGACATTGATATTGTTGACCAGGAGCAGCTCTTTGACGGGATTGCCGATGAATACGATCTGCTGCTGGCGGACTGGGAAAATGACCTGCTTGAACAAGGCCGCCAACTGGATGGCTTCATCCAGCGCTATGCCGGCCAGTCGGTCCGATCGATTCTGGACTGTACCTGTGGTATCGGCACCCAGTGCATCGGACTGGCCCGGCAGGGGTACCAGGTTACGGGAACAGATATCAGCCGGAAATCAGTTGAACGGGCCCGGCTGGAAGCCAGGCGTTTCAATGTCGATGTACGGTTTGAAGTGGCCGACATCAGGGTCCTGGCAAAGACGGTTGCGGGTCGTTTCGATTGCGTGATCAGCTGCGATAATTCCTTGCCGGCGCTTTTGACCGAGGCAGATGTTCGTGCCGGACTGGCTCAGATGTATCAACGGCTGGAGGCGTCCGGGTTGTGTATCATCAGTATCCGTGATTATCGTTCCATTTTTGAAGAGAGAAAGCAGTTTCATCCCCGACAGGTGCACACGACGCCGACCGGTCGATTGGTCGTGTTCGACCTGTGGGAGTATCCCCGGGAAGACATTGTGGTCTTCAATGTGTTCTATTTGCCGGAAGGGGCCCAGGGCTGGAGCGTGGCCACCCGTAAAATGGTATATCGGGCCCTCTACCCGGAACAACTGGTCGGCCTGCTTGCCCGGAGTGGTTTCCAGGATGTAGACATTATCCGGGAGGTGGACGGCAACCGATTGCCCTTTGATTTTTATGTATGCCGTAAATAAGACGGTTCCGGCAGCCGGGGGGGAGCCGACGCTCCACACAACCGCCGGTCTGGTCTGCCGGAGAGGCGTATCAACAGGATTTTCGTGTTTATGGGCACTACCAGCACACCGAAAAATTTGAACCCCCAGGTCAAGACATACTTTAGAAGTGTTCCGGTCAGAATCACCCTCTTTGTGACCGGGACATTGCTGGGCGCCCTGTTTTTAAACATGGCGCTGTCGATCCTGACCCTCGAGAAGATATACACCAAATCCCTGCTCTCGGAATACAGCGTTATCGGCCGGTATCACATCCGCAAGATCGAAAGGTCGCTTGGCTTCGGTAAAACCCTGCCCAAATTCACCGGCATGCCTAAACTGATCAACGCTTTTCATAAGAAAAATCCTGAAATAAAAGAAATTTTTATCCACTCGGCCAAAAAGGAGCCGCTTTTTTACCTGAACGAAGAGGCCAAAATGGCCAACAGTGTCATCTTCGGCGACGAGGTTGGCGAAAAAGAGACCGTTACCCTGAAAAATCAGCACTATCACCTGGTTTTTCCGATTTTTGGCGGCAGCAAGTTCAAGCGGACGTTCCAGGGATATGCTGAAATCGTGCTGCCGGAAGCCCTCATCAAGGAAAAGATCTCTGCCATGATCGCCAGCAACGGGATCCTGCTGGCAATCGTGGGCTCCATTTCCACCCTGGTATTCTTCCTGATCGTACTGTTGGTAATCCCCACAAAAAAGAAAAAGGGCCGCCTTTACGGCATTTCATTGAAGGCGCGGGCGCTGATTATCACTTCCCTGGTCCTGATCCTATCTCAGGTGGCTTTCTCCTATTTCAACCTCAGCGATTTTCGGGGCCGCTACTTCAGCGAGATTCAAGGCAAATGTAAGACGCTGGGCAGCCTCGTAAAAACGGATGTGGATTACCTGCTCAAGCTGGGAATTCCGATCGACAAGCTCATTAAAATCGACAAACTGCTCGACGAGGTATTGCAGAACATCCCGGAATTGTCTGACATTGCTATCATCGATGATATCGGCGAGCCCCTGTACCGAGTGCTGGCCGAGGACGAGAAAATCCGCAATGAGATCGAGCCGGTCGTTATCGACATAGCCAACAGTGCAAATCGTCCCGACCGGATCGTCCTGCCGGTCTCGCGGACAGGGGAACCGGCCGGGTATGTGCACCTCAATATTTCCAATACCGTCATTGGTCGCACCATTCATGACCTGGCTCTCGACTCTGCGACGGTCGTGGTTGTCTCCTTGCTGGTTGGGTTTGAATTCGTCTTCTTTCTCGTGGCGATCCTGATAGTTGGCGATCCGAGCGCCCCCCGCGCAGATCAGACCCTCATCGATTTTAATCCGGGGCAGACCTCGCGTATCCCGGTGCGGGCCTCCATCCGGACATCGGCCTTCCTGTATGCGTTTGCCATGGCGCTGTCCATGTCGTTTTTACCAATTTACGCCAATGTACTGTATACGCCTCTTGCCGGACTTTCCCGGGAGATCGTGATCGGTCTGCCCATTTCGGCCGAGATGTTCTGTGTCGCGATCAGCCTGGTACTCAGCGGTTACTGGCTGGATCGCCAGGGCTGGTTTTTCCCTTTTATCGCCGGCGTGCTCATTACCGGCATCGGGATGGCCCTGTGCGGAATTGCCGCGACAACCCTGGATCTGATCGTCTACCGGGGTTGTGTCGGCTTTGGGTACGGGCTGGCCCTGATGGCCACCCAATCGGTTATCGTCAACCTGACCCGGGTCCAGAATCGTTCCAGTGCCGTGGCCGGCCTGGAAGCCGGTTATTTTTCGGGCTTCATTTCCAGTACCGCTGTCGGTGGCATGCTTGCAGAGAAGATTGGTTACCGCGGTGTCTTTTTTGTAGGGAGCCTGCTCGTTCTGATCTCGATCGTCTTCGTGGTGACCTTCCTCCTGCAGACCCGTAAAGCCGGTAAACAGCCGGTCAGAGCTGCGGTCAAAGAGACCGCCCAGGCCAGTGTCGGGCGGCTTTTTAGCGATCGGGTTTTCATGGGCAGTCTCTGGTTGAGTGCCATTCCAGCGTCCCTCTGCCTGGTGGGATTTCTCTATTTTGCCAGTCCGCTGCTGCTGGCGGATCTCGGTGTGAAACAGTCCAACATCGCCCGCCTGATGATGCCCTACGGACTGTGCATGGTTTATGTGGCGCCGATGATAAGTCGCTGGGTCGACGGGATTCAAAACAAGCGTATCCCGGTGGTCATGGGCGGTTTTTTGGGCGGCCTGGCGCTGCTGTCATTTCTGTTCCTCAATTCGGTTGCTCTGTTTGTGATCGTGCTGGTCCTTTTCGCACTGTCCGGTGGGATGAGTTACGGGGCCCGCATCTCGACCATCAGCGAGTCACCGGCCGTAAAAAGTCTGGGGTCCGGGAAAGCGCTGGGGGTTTTTAACTCCTTTGAAAGGATCGGAAACACGGTGGGACCCATTGCCGTGGGCGGGATGATCGCCACCTTCGGTCTGACCGCCGCCATCAGCAATTTGGGCATCATTTACCTTCTGGGAACGATTCTGTTCTTTGTCGTGGCCCGCAAAGGGGCAACCCGCTGACATACTATGCAGGTTCTCATCCACCTAGACAAACTCCGTCATAACTTCGCCTATACCCGTGACATCTGCCGGTCAGCAGGCCTCCAGCCAGTTTGGATAACCAAGGGGCGCCAGGCGCATCCGGCCATCCTGGAGCTACTGGCCCAGGAGGCGCACACCATGGTCGGAGATGTCAGTCCCGCCAATCTGGACCGCGCCTGTCAGGTGTTCGCGGACAGAGTGATGATGGTGCAGCTGCCCGATCGGGATCGGGTGGCTGCTATTGGCGCCTGTGCGAAAGTGTGGCTGGTATCGGATCCGGCCCATGCCCGCATAATTGCGGCTGCGGCCGGCCCCCAATCAACGCCGCGCGAATTGATTCTCATGGTGGACGTCGGCAATCGGCGGGAAGGGGTACTGCCGGAACAGACAACTGCCCGGGCTGTTGCTATTGAAGCCGTTGAAGGTGTGGTTTTGACCGGCTTGGGAACAGCGGTCGGCTGCTATGGCGGATACCTGACCGGCCGCACTGATATGGAGCAACTGGTGAACATTGCCCGGGAGACGGAAGCACAGCTTGGCCGCCGCTTTGAGGTGTTGTCTGCCGGCAGCGGTACCATGCTGCTGGAACTGGCGGCGCGCGGTGAGATGCCGGCCGGAATCAACCAGCTGCGCATTGGGGCCGCCCTGTTCGTGGGCGAGATGCCGCCGACCCGGACGCCCATACCCGAGCTCTATCAAGATGCTTTCATTTTCGAGGGGGAAGTGCTGGAAACTTCGCTGAAGCCTTCCCTGCCGGCCGGTCGGACCGGTCCGGATGCCTTTGGCAAGCAGGTTGTTTTCGAGGATAGTGGGCCGCGTCAGTTGTGTATTCTCAATTTCGGCCTGCTGGATGTGGATGCATATGATCTGTCTCCCCTGACTGCGGGCCTCCGGATTGTGGGCGCCACCTCCAACTACACCATCTGTGACACCACCCGCTGCAACCCCCGACCAGCCATCGGCGATACACTTTCGTTCCGGATGGCTTACAGTGCCATGGCGCGGGCGATGGCTTCCGACGAAGTTGAGAAGAAAATCATACCGGTCGGGTAGAGGGTTTAACCGCCGACTCTAAAAATTCACAAAATCCTTTTTGGCGCTCATTACCTTGGTTAGATATCGTCGCGTTTCATGATAGGGCAGGTTGGCCTTCAGCGCCTGGTAGACCTCCAGGGGTGCCATTTGATTGATCTTATCCGGTGCGCGGTTGCGATTTTTATCGAAGGTTCGCAGCACATTACCGGCGCCGGTATTATACGCCGCGATAACGCAATATTCCCGGGAGACCCGATTGCGAATGCCGGACAGGTACTGGGCGTCCAGGATGTGCAGGAACACGCTGCCATAGAGTATGTTTTCGGCCGGGTTCAACAGCATTTTCTCAGAGGGCAGCCCCGGTCTGTTCAAGAAGCGATTCACGTCATGCCCGGCGCTACCGGGTACAATCTGCATCAGCCCGAACGCCGGAGCCTTGCTGACGGCCCAGGGATTGAAATCGCTTTCGGTTTTAATGACCGCAAAAATCAGGTTTTTGCTCACCTTGTAACGGTCGGCATACGTTTCGACATGGGGCCGATATTTGCGGGCCCGGACATGCAGGTGATCTTTCACCATGGCGATGTCGACATAATGAACTGTGATTGTTTTCGGGCCGCTTTGGGAAGTGCGGGTGTGCAACCGGGCCTTGATAAGGTGATCCGCGAATCTTTCCGCCCGCCAGGCCCAGCGAATATCCTTGCCCTGATGGTCTTTTACCTCACCAAGCATGAACGGCGTTGCCCCGAGTTTCACGGTTTTAGCGGAGTAAAGGTCGACCGCCCGGGGATCATGCGGCGTTAGCAGGGTCGTGACGATGGCATTTTTCAGGCTGGCCAGCGGTTGTTCGGTATCAACGGTTTCGACTGTCACCAGGCCGCCGTCGAAATCCACCAGGGCCCGTGATTTATAATTCTGGGTGTACTTCACGTACTTTTTCCGACTGGGGACCTTGACGTCCTCTGCTCCCCACTGGCCAGTGGCGGCTTTCTTGAGGGCTTCGACCAGAGCCGAGAAATAGTGGTTGAACTTCTTGACGTCCCGGTTGAGCCTGGCGGGATTGGCTGCATAGCCCATGGCTTTATCGGTTGCCAGACGACCGACCGAGGCCATGTCCCCCGTGGATGCCACCTGGGCCACCCGCACGACTTCACCCGGGGTGCAGGCTACCAATAAAAGAAGCAGGACCGTCGCTATAATTTGGTTTCTCAAATGCATGACATGACTCTCTTTTAGCTGGTACACCATCAGGCTGTTATGCCTTTGAATCATGCAATGTCGCCGCTGAAAAGTAAACCCAATTGTGGCGCCGGAATAGACAGCCGGGCACCAACATGTTATGAACCACCTCCTTGGGCACGCCGGTTGAACACAATAGGAGCGTTGCGGATGGTGTACTTTAAACTGCTGCTGACTGCATTTTTCTGGGGCGGAACCTTTGTGGCCGGGCGAATCCTAAAGGAGCATGTCGGCTCTTTCTCGGCGGCCTTTCTACGGTTTACCATAGCGGCCGTATTGCTGCTGGCCATTGTCAGAAAAAGCGAAGGCCATTTTCCGCAGCTGACCCGCACGCAGTGGCTCTCCATCGGTATTTTGGGCCTGACCGGTGTTTTTGCATACAATGCCTTCTTTTTTAAAGGCCTGCAGTTGATCAGTGCCGGTCGCGCCGCGTTGATCATTGCCACCAGCCCAGTACTGATAGCACTTCTTTCCGCCTGGCTGTACGGCGAGAAACTCAGCCCTCTAAAGATGGCCGGCATTCTGCTTTCGGTAACCGGTGCCGTCGTTGTCATCACCCGGGGCAATCTGGCGGACCTGCTGACACATGGACTCGGGATCGGGGAATTGATGATATTCGGCTGTGTTCTGAGCTGGGTGGCCTACAGCCTGCTGGGCAAGTCGGTTATGCAGGTAATCTCGCCGCTGGTCGCAACGGCGTATGCCGCCTTGACCGGGATGCTCTTTTTGGCTGTACCTGCCTGGGTGGAAGGAATGCCGGGTCAGCTGTCGTCTTACACTGCCCTGGATTGGGCCAGTATTGCGTATCTCGGCCTGTTCGGAACCGTCATCGGATTTGTCTGGTACTATCAAGGCATCCGCCAGATCGGGCCCCTGCGCGCCGGCTTGTTTATCAATTTCGTTCCTGTCAGTGCGATCACGCTGGCCTTTTTCATACTGTCCGAACCGGTGACCATTTCACTCATGATCGGCGCCGGGCTGGTGATTACGGGCGTTTATCTCACAAATCGCCCGAGCGGCTAAGCGGGCCAAAAGACTGGCCGGCCGGACCTGGATTTTAACCAGGCTAACATCACCCGCACGGGGCTTCAGCTTGACTTGGATAGCGATTGTGTTACATTCTTGGGCGCGTGCAAAAAACACCCCGCAGCCCGATGAACAGTGCTGTCTCAGGCGGATACCCACATGAAGCGTAAAAGCAAAGTCGGCCGCAATGATCCCTGCCCGTGCGGCAGCGGCCGCAAATATAAAAAATGCTGCCAGGGAAAATCTACTTCACCAAAAGTAGATCTTCGGCAGGAGTACGAGCAGCGACACCGCATCCGGTTCAAAACTCCGGAGCAGATTGCCGGCATTCGTGAGGCCGGCCAGCTCACCGTGGCAACCCTCGACATGGTGGCCAAGGAAATCCGGCCGGGGATCACAACCGATTATATCAACACCCTGGTGCATGAATTTACCATCAACCACCAGGCCATCCCGGCCCCTTTGAATTACCGGGGCTTTCCCAAAAGTGTCTGCACTTCGGTCAACGAAGAAATTAACCACGGCATCCCCGATGACCGTATCCTCAGGGACGGGGATATCGTCAATGTCGATGTGACCCCTATTTTGAACGGCTATTATGCCGATGCCAACAAGACCTTCTTCGTGGGGACGCCCGGGAAAGATGCCGTCAAGATCGTCAGCGTCGCAAGCGAATGTCTAAAGAGAGGCATGGACATGGCCCGTCCCGGGAATACGACCGGCGACATCGGGTGGGCCATTCAGAGCTATGCCGAGGAAAACGGCTGTTCGGTGGTGCGCGAGTTTGTCGGGCACGGCGTTGGCCTCGGGTTTCACGAACCACCGCAGATACTCCATTACGGCAAACGGGGCCAGGGCATAAAGTTGCTGCCGGGCATGGTCTTTACCATCGAACCGATGATCAATCTTGGTAAACGCTTTTTACACATCCTCGACAACGACTGGACGGCGGTAACCGATGACGGCCGGCTGAGTGCCCAGTTCGAGCAGACTGTTTGGATTAACGACGATGGAATGGAAAGCATGACGCCGTATGAACTCTAAGGACCCGCAGGCTGAATACCTGACCCCGACCGCGATCATCGACAGTGATCACCATACGGTCGTAGAACTTGTAAGCGAACTAACGGCAGAATGCGGCGCAGACCCGGTCGGCAGGGCTGTCAGCCTGTACTACTATGTGCGCGATAAAATCCGCTATGATCCGTATGTTCCCTTTTACCTGCCGGAGCATTACCGTTCCAGCAACGTTTTACGAGCCCAAAGGGGGTATTGCGTGAGCAAAGCCACTTTGCTCTGCTCCCTGGCCCGGGCTGCTGGCATCCCGGCCCGGCTGGGTTTTGCCACCGTCAAGAACCACCTGGCCACGCGCCAGTTGATCGAGCATCTGGGATCCGACCTGTTCGTCTGCCACGGCTACACAGACCTGTATCTGGATGGACAGTGGGTCAAGGCCACCCCGGCCTTCAACCGCGAACTCTGTCAGCGCTTCGGCGTACCGCCCCTGGAGTTCGATGGAACGGCTGACGCGGTTATGCAGGCCTACAATTCGGATCAGATGCCATTTATGGAATACCTCGCCTACACCGGGACCTACAGTGATGTCCCGGTAGAGCTCATTTTACGTGAGTGGAAGCAGACCTACGGCAAGGAACGGGTCGCGGGCTGGATAGACGCGCTGGAACATACACCATCCGACAGGCGACCCGATTTCAGCACCGAAGACATAATCTCATAGAAGCCATGGCACCGACCCGCTTTCAAAAAAAATGCATGGCGATTGTGTTCCGCCTCTGCGACGGCATTCATTCCGGGGCGTTCGTATTCGTGCTTCCGGACGGGAAAGCCGTCACCTTCGGCCGGACGCCCCGGAGGCCGGTTCCCCGCGTAAAGATCCAAACCTATCGCTTTTTTTCCAGGATTGTCACCTGCGGCGACATTGGTCTCGGCGAAGCTTACATGGCGGGCGAGTGGCAATGTGATGATTTGTCCGGATTCATCAGCCTGTTGATTGCCAATCGCGACGTTTTTTCCGACGGGAATCCGCTTTCCGCCCTGGCGGCCAGGTGCGTCAATAAGGTGCGGCACCTGTTGAACCGTAATTCCATCCCGGGCAGCCGCAAGAATATGCGGCGGCATTACGACCTGAGCAATCGCTTTTTCGAGACGTTTCTGGACGACTCCATGACCTATTCCTGTGGCCTATTTGCGGAGCCGGACGCGTCTCTGGAAGAAGCCCAGCGCAACAAATTGAGAGCCATCCTCACCAAAGCCGACGTGGGGCCGAAAGATCACCTGCTTGAGATTGGCTGCGGCTGGGGCGGGTTCGCCCTTGAGGCGGCGCGCACAACCGGCTGCCGGGTAACGGGCATTACCGTATCCAGGCGCCAGCTTGCATATGCCCGCCGAAAGGTGGCCGCCGTTGGCCTCGCGGACCGGATTGATATCAAATTTTGTGACTACCGGCGGATGCAGGGGCGGTTTGACCGTATTGTCAGCATCGAAATGCTGGAAGCTGTGGGGCATGGCTATCTGGGGGCTTTTTTCAATTGCTGCGACCGCCTTCTCCGGCCGGGTGGAAAGGTGGTGATTCAGACAATCACCATTCCGGACCAGCACTATGCCCGCTACCGGCGCGAGGCGGACTGGATCCAGAAGCACATCTTTCCGGGAGCCTGTATTCCGAGTCTGACAGCCCTGTGCAATGCCATGACGGCCCATTCCGGTCTCGTCGTGGAAAACATCGAGAGTATCGGGCAACACTACGTTAAGACCCTGCGGGCCTGGCGGCAGAGATTCCGGCGACATGCTGACCAGGTATCCGCCCTGGGATTTGATCGGGAGTTTGCCCGCAAATGGAACTACTATCTGGCCCTGTGTGAAGCCGGGTTCGCGGAAAAGGCCCTCGGTGACCTGCAAATGGTCCTGACCCGTCCGGATTCGCCCGAGGCTGTCGCCCCGTAAACGGTGAGCTTTCAAACCGGCGGACCTACAATGGTCTCTTGACAAAACCGGTTGTCTGGGGCAAGGTAAATTATTAACCTACCGATCGGTCGGTAAGTCTAGTCGAAAACAGCCTACGGCGCCCGCCGCATCAATTTTCAAAAGCCAGGTGCGCCTGAAAAGTCAACAGGGGAGGATTCGCAATGGCCAAAATGTTATGGCAACCCACCACAGAACGAATTCAAAATTCCAACATGTACCGGTTTATGAATTTTATTAACGCTAAATACGGACAGGCGTTTACGGAATACACACCGCTGCACGATTGGTCTGTCGAAAATATTGCTGATTTCTGGGCCGCCCTGTGGGAATTCGCCGATATAAAAGCGTCGGTGCCCTACCAGCAGGTCATCGACGATGTGACCAAAATGCCGGGGGCTAAATGGTTTCAAGGCGCCCGCTTAAATTTTGCTGAAAACCTGCTGCGTTACCGGGATGACCGTACCGCTTTGATTTTTCGGGGGGAAGACAGCGTGCGTCGCGAAATGACCTACGCCGAATTGTATGATGCTGTGGCCCGCCTGGCACGGTCCCTGCGGGACGCGGGGGTAGGTCCCGGGGATCGCGTGGTGGGTTTTATGCCCAATATGCCCGAATCGATCGTTGCCATGTTGGCGGCCGTCAGCGCCGGCGCCACCTGGTCCTCCTGTTCCCCGGATTTCGGTATAAAGGGGGTTCTCGACCGGTTCGGCCAGATAAAACCCAAGGTGCTGTTCACCGCCGATGGTTACTATTTCAAAGGCAAGCCCCTGGACTCTCTGGAACGGATTGCCGATATTCTCAAGCAGCTACCGTCTATCGAAAAAGTGGTGGTTGTGCCATATACCCAAACAGATCCGGACATCAGTGCCGTTTCCCATGCCGTAACCTATGCGGATTTTACTTCCTCGGCAGACAATCTCGAAATCGAGTTTGAGCAGCTTTCCTTCAGCCACCCCCTTTACATTATGTATTCGTCCGGTACGACCGGATTGCCCAAGTGTATGGTGCAGAGTGCCGGCGGTGTCCTCGTGCATCAGCTAAAGGAGCTTATCCTGCACACGGATCTTTCCCGGGAGGACGCAATCTTCTACTTCACGACCTGCGGTTGGATGATGTGGAACTGGCTGACCACCTCGCTGGGAGTGGGTGCGACCCTGGTGCTGTTTGACGGCAACCCGTTTCATCCCGATCCCGGGGCGCTGTGGCAAATGGCCCAGGATGAAAAAATTACCGTGTTCGGGACCAGTGCCGGCTACCTGGCGGCTTTGCAAAACGCCGGGGTAAAACCTCGTGAAACCTATGATCTCTCCAGCCTGCGCGCCGTGCTGTCCACTGGGTCGCCCCTGCCCGACGAAGGTTTTGAATTTGTGTATGAGCAGATCAAGCCCGACCTGCAACTGGCCTCCATCTCAGGCGGATCGGACCTCAACGGCTGCTTTGCCCTGGGCAACCCCATGGGGCCCGTCTACACCGGTGAACTCCAGTGCCGCGGCCTGGCGATGAAGGTCTTTGCCTTTGACGACCACGGCCAGCCGGTGGTTGGTGAACAGGGTGAACTGGTCTGCGCCGCACCGTTTCCCTCCATGCCGATCTATTTTTGGGAAGATCCGGATGGGCAGAAATACCACAATGCTTATTTCGACCAGTATCCGGGTGTCTGGACCCACGGCGACTACGTCCGGGTGAGCGAACGCGGCGGGGTGACCATGCTCGGCCGTTCGGACGCCACGCTGAATCCCGGAGGGGTGCGCATCGGGACGGCCGAATTGTATCGCCAGGTGGAACAGTTCGAGGAGATCGAGGATTCGGTCGTTATCGGCCAGAGCTGGGCCAACGATATCCGCGTGATCCTCTTTGTCAAAATGGTGCCGGGCCATACCCTCGATGCCGACATGGAAGCCAGGATTCGAGCGGCCATCCGGACCAACGCCTCGCCGCGCCACGTGCCGGCCAAAATTATAGCAGTCCCGGATGTACCCTATACGCTCAACATGAAGAAAGTGGAATTGGCGGTTAAAAAGATCGTTGAAGGCCAGGCGGTCTTGAATAAGGACGCCCTGCGCAATCCGGAGTCTCTGGACTTCTTTGCAAACCTTCCGGAACTGCAGGAGGATTGATCGCTTGACACCTGCTATTTCCCGGTGTTGAATAACTATTTGCAGCCGCATTAGCTTCTGTCATTCTGAGAAGCGTAGCGACGAAGAATCCCTACCCCGCAAGAGATACCATTGGTTGTAGGGGATGCTTCGCTGCGCTCAGAGTGACACTCTCATTCTGCTCCCGGGCACCCCCCATCCGGCACCTTCCAACCTATTTCTGCGCACCAATCGAACTGCCGACACGCCCTAAGGCGGCTGCCGGAGGCTGCCTGGTTTATGGAAAACGAATGGTCCAAAAGGTTTTTACAAAATGTATATTCTTGATTTGTAAGCTGTTTTTTGCTTTTATAGGGCGATGTGCAGCAGCCGGTGTGGTGGCTGCTATCCGGTAACCTACAGTGAGGGGGTGCTGTGGACAACCCCATGATCAACGCAACCTTCCGGCAGTTTCGAGCGGATCTAAAAGAGATCCTCAACGACCTGCGGGGGCTTATCGAAGATATCAACAACCCGGAACTGCTGGTACTGGCCGGTGACCTCGTAACCATGGCCGGGGAACCCTTCCTGTTCGTGACGATCGGCGAGATCAAGGCCGGCAAGAGCAGTTTTGTCAATGCCCTGCTGCAGGCCGCTGTCTGCGCCGTAGATCCGGCACCCTGCACCGATGTGATCCAGCAAATTGTTTACGGCCCGGAAGAAAAGATCTCCGAAGTTTCCGCCCATATCCGCCGGGTAACGCTGCCCGCGGATATCCTAAAGCAGATCGCTATCGTCGATACGCCGGGAACCAATACCATCGTGGAACACCACCAGGACATAACCGAGGGATTCATCCCCAGCTGTGATCTGGTCTTTTTCATGTTCCCGGCTAAAAATCCCCACACCCGTTCGGCCTGGGAGTTTCTCGATTTTGTTCACCGGCAGTGGCACAAACGGGTGGTCTTCATCCTTCAGCAGGCGGATCTTGCCGATGAGACCGAGCTGGCGGTGAACACCGCCAAGGTAAAGGAGTACGCGACCGCCCGCGGGATCGACCAGCCTATTATTTTTCCGGCATCGGCCCGCCTGGAGCTGGCCGGTGAGGCCGACAGCGGTTTTGACGCCATTCGCAACTTTATCCGGGAAACCGTCACCGGCGGCCAGCACTTTTACCTCAAGCTCAGATCGGTGATGGATACCGGTGAGCAGGTGTTAAAAAGGGTTTATGAGGCCCTGCAGCAGCTGCGTAAGCAACTCGATGCCGACAAACGTGTCGCCGCGGAACTTGAGCATCTGCTGTTTGCCGGTCGAGCAGCCACAACCGAAGATATCCGCAGTGCGGTGGACCGCCTGCTGCAGCAGTATGATCAGCTCACCGCTGATCTAAAGGAAGAATTCGAAGCGGGCCTGTCCATGCCGGTGCTGCTGCGGCGTGCTTTCGGTTCGGCGTTCAGCAGCAAACCATCGATCAAGGCCTGGATGGCGCAATTGCAAGAGAAGTTCAGCGCCCGCCTCACCCGCTCCTTCGAAGAGCTGTCCACCGAGAGTGCCCGGCAGTTCCTGGTTTCCTTGAATGCGCTGTTGGAAGACATCAGCCGAGCATTGGCGGACATTGAAGATTCCCGCAGCCTGGAAACTACCAGGGTGGAGGACCTGGGAGGCCAGCGGGAAGACGTCATCCTGGACATCAAACAAAACGTCGGTGACCTCGCCGGGACCGATTTTTTCTCCCGTTTGATGGCCTCTAAACCACAGAACATGCCGTCCACCCTTATGGGGGGCAGTGCCCTGACAGTCATCGGCGCCATCTTGCTGTCTGCTTCGCATGCCAGTTTCCTGGACCTAACCGGTGGCATTCTCACCGGGGCCGGCCTCTTGATGGCCGGGGGTGTGTTGGTGGTTAAAAAGGGCAAACTACTGAAGGAATTCTCCCGGGGCCTGGCTGAAGGGCGCCAGACCTTTGAAGAAGAACTGGAACGGCGCCTGGGAGAGAAATTCGACCGGGTGCACCAGGATATCACCGGCAGCGTGCAACCGTTTTTTGACTATCTAAACACGCGTGAGCAGGCGCTGGATCCTCTGGTCGACCAGGGCCGGAAGATTCATGAGCGTTTGCGGGCGCTTTCCGATACGTTTCAAAAAGAATGTGAGAATTAAAATGAATGCAGATCAGAAGGACATGACCGCCAAGATCGAAGCGTGGATTGCGGCCGGCCGCAATCCCGGCGTCGCCCATTGGCACGGCGCCCTGGAGGCCACCATGGCCAGTTTGGAATCTCACCTGGAGCCCGGTCACCTGATTCCTGCACAGGCGTTGGACCAAAGGTCCTATGCGGTTTTTGCTGAAATCTACGCGCTGCTCAACCTGAGTCCCGATGTCCAGGCCGCCTTCTTGCCGACGGCCATGGGAGGGGTGCTCAACCCCCCGGCCGCTGTGGATAACTTGCGCCGGGTGCACCCGGACAACACGTCAACCATGCTGCTGTGCCGGCGACCGGGCAGCCAGCCCCGTATACTGTGCGCCGAGATTTCTAAGGAGGCCTGGAAACCCGGGGTCGACCTGTTTGAAGAAGGTGCCCTGGTGGGCAGCTATGAGTATGACAGCAGCCCGGACTGCATCCGCGATCTGGCAAAACTGATCCGGACGCACCTGTGGCGTAAGGAGAAGTGGTCGTCCAGCCACTACCTGGAATACACGCTCAACTGGTTTACCCGGTTGGCCGACACCGGCCGCGTGGACGCCCCGGTCCAGCCGGATCATTCCTACGTGCACACCCCGGTGCTATTGAACCTCGAACGGGTGGCGGCGATATTCAAGCTAGTGTACGCCCTGGCGGCCCGGCAGCTGCACGAGACGGAGCCGGGTCCGGCCGGGCAGAGCGCCTCGGTCGTCGCACCGGATACTGGAGTGGCCGAAAATCGCCGCCGCTATCTGGAGGGCCGGCTGCTGAACCTGCTCAACCACCTGCGTGACAGCAACGCAGTCGATTTTAGTACATTTACGCCCCGGGAAAATGATGAGTTCAAGGATGCGTTTGCCGAGACGGTTGCCCGCCTGGACCCGCTTTTAGAAGGATCGCGTTGAACAACGCGAAGGCGCCGCACGGTGTCCATCACCTGCTTTTAGGATGTCCGCTATGCAAGATATAGATGCCCTGCCGGGAGAACGATGGTTTCCCGATCCGGCCAGTTTCGAGGAAGACTTGCCGCGTCATTGGGGGGACTGGGGCGTAGCCTCCGAGGTTGATGACCTCAAGGCGGTTCTCATGCGCCGGCCCGGCCGGGAAGTCGATGACTTCGATTATCGCCGGGCCCGGTTTTTGGCCCCCGTGGACGCCGGGAAGATGCGTGCTGAACACGATCGCCTGACCGCCCTTTACCGGCAATATGGCGTTACCGTCCACTACATCGAGGCCCAGCGGGATGACCGCCCTAACGCCCTGTTTTGCCGGGATCTCGTGTTCATGACCCCGGAAGGCGCTATCCTGGCCCGGCCGGCCATGCGGGCCCGCCGCGGAGAGGAGCGTTATGCGGCCCTTGCGCTGGCGGCGTTGGGCGTACCCATCATCAAAACCGTAAATGGCAGTGGTCTTTTCGAAGGAGCCATGGGCATGTGGGTCGACCGGGAGACAGTGATCCTGGCGACGGGTGTCCGCACCAACCGCAGCGGGTACGACCAGGTAGCCGGTGAATTGACCCGCATGGGGGTGACCCGGATTGTCCCCATGCCCATTCCTTACGGTCACGCCCATATCGACGGTCTGCTGAATTTCGCCGCCCGCGATGTGGCCATGATTCATGCGTCCCAGGTACCCTATGATGTGGTTGCTGTGTTGCGGCAAAAGGGATTCAATATATTAGAAGCCCCTTCCCAGACCGAAGCCAAGCAGAATCTGGCCATCAATTTCGTAGCCTTGAAACCAGGTCTGGTCATACAGCCCGGGGGGAACCCGCGGACCCGGGCAGTTCTGGAAGCGGCCGGCATTGAAGTGCTTCCGGTGGATATCCCGGAGATATTGAAGGGCACGGGCGGCATCCACTGTATGACGGCCTTTCTTAAGCGAGGTTGATGCATGCGGTTTCGACCCTGTATAGATTTGCACGACGGCCAGGTAAAACAGATCGTAGGCGCGAGCCTGGTTGACGGCCAGCAGCCGGAAACCAATTTCCAGGCTGAAAAACCGGCAACCTGGTTCGCAGACCTCTACCGACGGGACAATCTGCCCGGTGGGCACATTATCCAACTGGGGCCCGGCAATGCCCGGGCGGCTGAAGCGGCCCTGGCCGCCTGGCCCGGAGGGCTCCAGATTGGGGGCGGTGTCACCGGCGACAATGCCGCCGCCTGGATAGATGCCGGTGCGTCAGCGGTGATCGTGACTTCCTGGGTGTTTCACGATGGGCGGGTCGATCGACGGCGCCTTGACCGGCTGGTATCCGGAGTGGGACGCGAGCACCTGGTGCTGGACTTGAGCTGCCGCCGTAAAGGCAATGACTACTACATCGTGACCGACCGCTGGCAGACCTTCACGCAAGAACGGGTCACACGGCAATTGCTCGACAGCCTGGCGGACCATGCCCACGAGTTTCTCATTCATGCCGTCGATGTGGAAGGCAAATGCCGGGGCATCGAAAAGCCGCTGGTGGAGTTGCTGGGTGCCTGGGGCAAGATTCCGGTGACATACGCCGGCGGAATTCACAGTCTGGAAGATATACAGTTGATTGATGGCATTGGCCGGGGGCAACTGGATTTCACCGTGGGCAGTGCCCTGGATATTTTCGGCGGGACACAGCTGGCCTATAAGGATATTGCCGGGAAATACCCGGCTGGCAATGCTGTCGAACCACCGGCTTAGTGCTTTGTTGCCACGACATGATAAGCCGTTTTATCTCTAATCCACTATGGCTTAAGAATTTATTGACAGGAGGACCCATGACGGTGACTGCCAACCAGAGGCAAAATAAAAGGGCCTACCATATCAAACCAACCAGGATCGCGCTGAAAGGCACTTTTTTGGTGTTGAATGATGTCAGCAGCGGTGGGATCGGGGTCATTCTCGAAAAGGACGGGCCGGAATTTGTCACCGGAGAGAGGCTGGACAAAATACCCCTTGAATTAACCGACGGCCCGGTTACACTTAGGGGAGTTGTTTCACACATTTCCGTTTCAACTGACAAAACGGTCTGTGGTATCCGTTTCTTACTGACCGGTGATCAATTCGACACGGGCATTCAGTTTAAACGGGAACGCGAAAGTTAAGCCGCTGGGTGCGCCCTGCGTACCGTCCAGATGGTTTCCGGGAGGTGTCCGGTGAAAAATGCCGTTAAGGGAGTGCTCCTGTCGGGGCTGGTATTGCCGGGACTGGGTCAGATCGTACTAAAGAGCTACAAGCGGGGCGCCACCTTGATTCTGGTGGTACTCGGCGCGATTGGGGCGATTGTCATCCGTGCCGCCGGCCAGGCACTGGCGATTCTGGAAAAAATCGAGTCGGAAGGCGGGCCGGTTGATGAGGAAACGATCACGCAGGCCGTCAATCAGGCCGCCTCGTCCGGTGACCAACTGCTCTACACGTTATCCTTTCTGCTGATCGCGATCTGCTGGGTAATCGGGATGGTGGACGCCTACCTTACCGGAATCAAAGCAGACCGGCAGCCCCAACCCTAGACGCCACCCATGGCGATAGATAGGAAGATCGCCGCCGGCTGGCACGTGTGCCCGGAACAGACGCCCCCGGCCCGGTATGGACGTAGCCATACGCAAGCGGGTTTGCGAACTTTTCTGCACCACCCAAAATGCCGGCGTGGGAACCGGGCGGGGTCTTGCGGTATCCTAGTTTGTCGTGGCGGAAAAACACGGCGGCCGCAAGGAAGCCGCGTCCACTCCCGGGAAAGGCACCCGGTTCAGCATACAACGGTCCTGTATTAAAGCGGTCGGACCGGACTAACCTGCATACGTTTCCCTTAACCGGTATTTAAGGATCTTGCCGCTGGCGCTCAGGGGCAGAGTATCCACGAAAATGACCTTTTTGGGGGCTTTATAACGCGCCACGGACTCTGCGCAGAAAGACTTGATGTCCTCTTCACTGGTGTCCACACCCTCACGCCGGACAATCAGGGCGGTTACGGCCTCACCCCACTTGGCATCGGGCGTGCCGATGACGGCCGCCTGCAGGACAGCCGGATGTTTGTATAATACGTTCTCGACTTCAGCCGGGTAGACATTTTCGCCCCCGGTAATGATCATGTCCTTTTTGCGGTCGACGATATAGATAAAGCCCGCTTCATCCACTCGGCACAGGTCCAGGGGATAGTACCAGCCATCCCGGTAAACCGCTTTGGTTTCTTCCGGTTTGTTCCAGTATCCCAAAGTAGTGCCGAGGCCGCGCACTTTGATTTCGCCCACCTCGCCCGGGGCCACGGGGTTGTCGTTTTCATCGACGACCACGCTTTCCATATCGGCGAACGATTTACCACAGGACGCCAGCACATCGATGTTCCCGGCAGCCAGAGCGGCGGCTATGTCGGCGGTCTTCAAAATGGTGGTCTGGCCTACCGTTTCGCTGGTCCCGAACAGGTGGATGAAGACATTGCCGAACTTCTGGATGGCTTTCTCGTACACCACCGGCGTAACCGGTGCACCGGCAAAATAGATCTTTTGCAGGCTTGCAAAGTCGTAGGCCGCGGTATCGGAATACTCCGCCAGGAAGAGCAGCATGGGGGTCGCGAGCATTCCGGTGGTCACTTTATATTTTTGAACCAAACTCAGAAAATTCTCCACGGTCCAGGCGGGCATGATAACCGAGGTGGTTCCGCTGTACATGTGATTCATCAGGGTGACTTCCCCGGTGGCGTGAAACAGCGGGGAAGCGATAATGCCCATGTCCGCCCGGTTCATTTTCAATTCCAGCGACATGCTGCGGCCGGCATGATAGAAGTTCCGGTGCGTAGCCATACAGCCCTTGGGAGCGCCGGTTGTGCCGCTGGTATACATCAGGGCGGCCAGGTCGTCTTCGGTTACCTCCACCGCCGGCACCTTCCCGGTGAATTCCGCGGCAAGGGTTTCGTAATGATGCCAACCATCCGGTGTGTCTGCCCGGGGCCCGATGAAGATGAACTGCTTGACGAATCCCAGCTCCCCCTCGATTTGCCTGATCTGGTCCATGTAGTTTTCGTTTACCAGAAGAGCGGCCGGGGTAGCATCTTTCAGGATGGTCAGGATTTCCGGGGCCGCCAGGCGAAAGTTCAACATGACCAGGACCAGGCCCGCATTGGGGATGCTGAAATAGGCTTCTGCGTTGGCAATACTGTTGTGCCCCAGGATGGCCACACGGTCGCCTTTTTGAAGGCCGAAAGACAAAAGCGCGCTGCCGATGGCACGGGTCCGGGTGCCGAATTCAGCAAACGTCAGTTCCCGGTCACCTTCGATCAGCGCTGTTTTCCGGGGATTGAGTTCCAGGTTGCGACGCAGCATGTTTTGCAGGGTACAGATTGTTTTCATCGGGCCTCCTTGCACGCGTTCTTAAAATTTTGGCCTGGGGTGTTGCGCTGTTGCCCGCCGGCAGCAGCCAGAGAAACATGATAACGGGAAGCCGCCAAGGCGGTATCCCGCTGGAGCCGGGTAGATTCCAGTTGTGTTGCGGAAACGATTTTTATAACTATAGTGTGGTTGTTTAGTTACGGTCAAGTCGAAAACCTGGCCTGCCGGGCTGACAGCGCCGGCGGATGAAAGCCATATGGGAGGTGGCTATGCAATTTGAAAAAATATCCTTTACCAATGCAACCGGTCAACAGCTGGATGGACGTCTGGACCAGCCGGCGGGCAAGCACCCCGCGGCTTACGCTCTTTTTGCCCACTGCTTTACCTGCACCAAGGATTCGAAGGCGGCGGCCTACATCAGCCGCGCCCTGACGGAACTGAATATTGCGGTGTTCCGGTTTGATTTTACCGGCCTGGGTGAAAGCAGCGGCGATTTTGCCGAAACGACTTTTTCTTCGAATGTGGCGGACCTGGTAGCAGCGGCTGATTATCTGCAAGCAGCCTATGCCGGGCCACAGCTCCTCATCGGCCACTCCCTGGGAGGTGCCGCAGTGATCCGGGCGGCCGCACAGATTCCGTCAGCCCGGGCCATCGTGACCATCGGCGCTCCGTCCGATCCCGGACATGTGATGCGTCACATCCAGGATCATCGCAATGAAATCGAGAGTCGGGGTGTGGCCCAAATCGATATCGCCGGGCGTCCTTTCCGGATAAAAAAGGAGTTCCTGGATGACCTTGCCCAGCATCGCATGAGCGGTGCAGTCAGAGATCTGAAACGGGCCCTGCTTGTGATGCATGCGCCGCGGGATAATACCGTGGGTATTGACAATGCGGCGGCGATATTCAAGGAGGCGTTGCACCCGAAGAGTTTTGTATCCCTCGATAATGCCGATCACCTGCTTTCACGCGCGCAAGACGCCCGCTATGCCGGGGCGTTGATCGCGGCCTGGGCCGACAAATACATAGAAAAGTCGCCGACCGTCGCGGATCCGGCCGCCGATTCCGCCTGGCAGGTGCAGACCCGGATCGGACCGCAGGGGTATACAACGGAAATTTCCACCGGGGACCACCAGCTGACGGCCGATGAGCCCATTGCTGTCGGTGGGGCCAACAAAGGCCCCACGCCCTATGATTACCTGTTGGCCGCCCTGGGTGCCTGCACGGTAATGACCTTGCGCATGTATGCCGATCGTAAAAAATGGCCGCTTGAGGGTGTGACAGTTGATCTTAAGCACCATAAGATCCACGCCAAGGATTGCCTTGAATGTGAAACAGCCAAAGGCTATGTGGACCGGATAGAACGGGAAGTGGGCCTGTTCGGTGTACTGACGGCAGATCAGCAAAAACGGCTGCTGGAAATAGCCGACCGCTGCCCGGTTCACCGGACCCTTGGCTCCGAAATAAACATTTTATCCCGCTTAAAAGACACGCACTGAAAAAGGATGGAAAATGGCGGAACCGGTCTTACACCTCGTCGACAAGCACATGGCGCTGATCACCCTGAACCGGCCTGAGAAGCGCAACGCTCTGAACCAGGCCCTGCTGGCGGCCCTTTACGATGCCGTCGAAGCAAGTGATCAGAACCCGGACATACGGGCAATCGTGATAACCGGTCGGGACCCGGCCTTTTGCGCCGGCCTTGATCTGCAGGCGGTTACCCGGGAGAACCTGTTGGACCCGAGGGGGGATGGGCGTGACCTGCCGCACGTTTTCGGGGCATGTCGCAAGCCGCTAATCGCCGCTGTCAACGGGGTAGCCATCACCGGTGGTTTTGAGTTGGCTTTGAACTGCGATTTCATGATTGCTTCAGATGCAGCCCGGTTTGCCGATACCCATGTCCGGGTTGGCATACATCCCGGGTGGGGGATGACCCAGCACCTGCAGCAAGCCATCGGCCGGCGGCGGGCCCGACAACTGTCTTTTAGCGCAGAATCGATCTCTGCCCGCACAGCCCATGCCTGGGGCCTGGTTAACGAAGTCGTCCCCCACGCCGAGTTGCTGGTTCGGACGGCTGAAATCGCCGACCAGATTGCGCAGGCCAATCAGGATATGCTGCATACCGTTCGGGGCCTGATCGACTTTCGGGACCGGGCCGGGCATCGTGAGGCCCTGCAGCATGAACGTAAAGGATTTAAAGCCTTTGTAGGCCAACTTTTCCGTGCGTGAAAGAAGTATCGGGAAAGATACTGTCCGGCTGTTTCAGGCCGCTACTGCAGTATCCTGCGGCTGTACCACCACACATAGTCCGCAGACAATAAGAGCTGCCCCAATCCAGGCCGGCGCCGTTAGATATTCGCCCAGGATAAAAACTCCCAACACACTGGCTGTCAATGGTTCCATCAGGCCCAGCACGGCTGCCCGCGACACCGGGACCGTTATCAGCCCTCTGGTAAAAAGGGCGTAAGCGACCGCCGTTGCCGCAACGCCCAGGAACAGGGCGATGGCAAGGCCACGCAGGGATGCCAGCAGATAAACTTCAGCGGTAGCCAGGCAGGGGGCCAGCAAGATTGCGCCAGCACAGAGAACCACCGCCATGACTTTTACCGGGGAGCGCTCTTTAACCAATCGTTTGCTGGCTACCTGATACACAGCGTATCCAAAACCGGCCCCGGCAGCCAGCAATATGCCGCCCCTGTCCAGGGTGATTTCATTGCCTGCGGTCACCAGCAGGCTGCAGCCACCGATTGACAGACAAGCCGCCACTACCCAGCGTGGTGTAATGGGCTCTTTGTATATAATGGCTTCGAGTAGTCCGGCTGCCACGGGTGCACTGCCAATTGCCACCAGCGTGCCAACCGCAACCCCTGTGCGGATGATAGCTGCGAAAAAACAGACCTGAAACAGGCAGACCCCGGCAACCGCCAGCAGCGTCACCCCCAGGGGGAGACCGGCAATTAGCGAATGCTGGCGATGGGTCACAGCGGCAAATGCCAGCAGGGTCGGCCCTCCGATTGCCAGACGTAAGGCCCCGATAAAAGCCGGCCCCATGCCCTCCGGCGCAAAAGCCCGGGCGGTGCCGGCTGTCCCGAACAATATTGCGGCTCCCAGTATGAAAAGGTGCCCCTGTTTGAACCAATGCATTGGCGTTGCCTTTTGTGTTTGTATTTAGACAATATTAGGTATTTAACTACGAATATCGAGAAATCAATGCAAAAATAGTACGAATATAATAACTTTAGGCCCGTTTGAAGCAATTCCCTATATTCTCGGGAACCGCTTGCAAAATCACCATCAATTGAATAACATTTCAAGTAATTGCATTTTAAGCCGATTTAACAGATGACAAGGAGCGCGCAACGTTTTCATGAAAGCCAGGAGAAGCACCAACCGGACCATCGATGATACCGACTGTGATATTATCCAGCTGCTGCAAAAAGACGGTCGGGTTACCAATATTGAAATCGCCCGGAAACTTGGCGTTTCCGAGGCTACCGTCCGGGCGCGCATGAAACGGCTGATCGATGAGGAGATCATTCAGATAGTAGCGGTAAGTAACCCCATCAAACTCGGATTCAAGGTTACCGGGAGCATCAAAATCCGGGTTGATATCAAGAAAATGGATGCCGTTATCCGCGAACTGAAACAGATCGAAGCCCTGTGGTTCATTGTCCAGATGACCAGCGGGACCGGTATCTATACCGAATTTGTGGTCCGCTCCATGGAAGAGCTCAATGAACTGATCATGCAAAACATCAATCCCATCGATGGTGTGCTGGACACCGAAACCAACCTGATTATGAAATTTATCAAACGCCGATACGACTGGGGCACCGCCCTGGACTGACTACCCTGAGACCAGGTGATCCGCCTGCTTGTGAAAAGTAGCTGCATATGCCTTTTAAAAAGCGATATTTTCTGTTGCCTATTCTGGCGGCCCTGTTTATTTGGCTCATCTTCCAAACGTATGCCGAAGTAAAGGCAAACACGATTCGGGATTTCAACCGGCAGCAGCTGTCCCTCGCGCGGCAGGCTGCCCAGGGTTTAGAACGATTTTTCGCCCAATATCAGAAGGAACTGAACTTTTTAGTAAGCCGGCCGGCTATCCTGAGCCTCAACCGCCATGGCAAAGACGTGATGCATGCCTACTTTGCCAGCCGGTTGGACGATATCAGGGCCATCACCCGGGTCAGTGCCCAGGGCCGCATTCTATACACCGTGCCCGTGGCGCCCCAGGCGCTTGGCAAGGACATTTCCGACCAGGAGCATGTACAGGCGATTCTCAAAAGCCGCCGACCGGTAGTCAGCGAAGTTTTTCAGGCGGTGCAAGGCTATCCGGCCGTGGCCCTGCATGTTCCGGCGCTGCGGGACGGCGTTTTCCACGGAACCTGGCTGTCCTGGTCCCGTTCAACGAACTGGCGGAACATTACGTTGGCAACCTGAACCTTGGTGATTTCGGTGAAGCCCTGCTTCTCAGCCGCCAGGGGATAGAGCTGTATTGCCCGGTTCCCGACCACAAAGGCAGCCCTATCAAGGCCACCTCCCGAGAATTTCCATCCTTGAAATCTTTAAGCGCCAAAATGATGCAAGGTGGCGAAGGCTCCGCCATTTTTACTTCTGACACCATTCGGGGGATGCCGGTTAGCCGTAAGGTTTCCAAACTGGCCGCTTATACCCCGGTCAACCTGGGGAGTACTTACTGGAGCCTGTCCGTGGTAACTCCGGAGCATGAGGTCCTGGCCACCTTACAGGGTTTTAGAAACCGCCTGGTGATGATAGTGCTGCTTTTGATCGGCGTGGGCCTGACGTACATCTATTACGGGTTCAGGGCCTGGGCCATCCTCCGAGAAGAAAAGCACCGGCGCGTTGCGGACCAGGCCCTGCGGGCCAGCGAAGAAAAATATCGCCTGTTAGCGGATCTGCTGCCACTGGTGGTCTTCGAGACCGATGCCATCGGGGTCGTGACCTTTGCGAACCGGAGTGCGTTTGAAAAATTTGAGCTTTCGCCTAAGAATTTCAAGAAAAATTTGAATGTTCTTCTGGCCGTGGCCCCTGATGACCGTGAGCGGGCGCGGGCCCTGATGGACACCCTCTTTAAAGGCGAGACCGTCGGCGGCGCCGAATATCAGCTGCTGACCCGTGGTGGCCGGGTGTTTCCCGGGATGGTCTATGTCGGTGCCATCTTCAATGGAACCGAGCCGGTCGGCATTCGCGGCACGGTGGTAGATCTGACCGATGTCCGTGGTGCCCAACAGGCGCTCAGCGAGGAGGAACAGAAATTCCGGACCCTGGTGGAGGAATCCCCGTTGGGGGTCTCCCTGATCGATGCCGCAGGCCGGTTTTTATACGTCAATCCCAAGTTCAGGGACATATTTGGATATGACCTTGCCGATCTTCCCAGCGGGGAGCAGTGGTTCAAACTGGCTTATCCAGATCGGAATCAGCGCGAAGCAGCTATTGTGGCCTGGAAGGCGGATTTATCTGCTGCGCAGGTCGGTGAAGTGCGTCCGCGAACCTTCAGGGTAACCTGTGGGAACCGTACCGAAAAAACCATCAATTTCCGGCCGGTCACTTTGACATCCGGCGACCAGTTTATAACTTACGAAGATATTACCGAAAAAAAGCGCCTCGAGGAGCAGTTCCAGCAGGCCCAGCGCATGGAGGCCATCGGTACGCTGGCCGGCGGGGTGGCGCACGATTTCAATAACCTGCTCATGGGTATCCAGGGCCGCACGTCCCTCATGCTCATGGATCTAAGCTCCGACCACCAGCACTATCAGAGCCTGAAAAGCATAGAAGAATACGTCCAGAGCGCTTCAGACCTTACCCGCCAGCTACTGGGGTACGCCCGGGGGGGGAAATACGAAGTAAAAAGCACGGACCTGAATCAGTTGATCGATAGCCAGAACCAGATGTTCGGACGCACCCGCAAAGAAATCATCATCACGGCTGATTTCGACCCAGCCCTTCCGGCGGTGGACGTGGATCGGGGGCAGATGGAGCAGGTGTTGTTGAATCTCTACCTGAATGCCTGGCATGCCATGCTCGGTGGTGGTGAACTCCATGTGACCACCCGGCAGATATCCCTCGACGCGGCTGCCACCGAACCTTTTAAAGTCCGCCCGGGCGCTTATGTGCAGGTTATCCTCCGCGACACCGGCATCGGCATGGATGACCTCACCTTGAGTAAAATTTTTGATCCGTTTTTTACCACCAAAGGTACCGGCCGGGGAACAGGGCTTGGGTTGGCCTCTGTATATGGGATTATGCAGAATCACAGGGGTTTTGTCACCGTGAGCAGCAGCAAAGGCCGGGGAACGACGTTTAAGCTGTTTATGCCGGTGTCCAAAAGGACGGTCCAAAACATCCAGGTGACCGAGACACAGCTCATCCAAGGCAAGGAAACCATATTGCTAGTAGATGATGAGACCATGATTATCGATGTTGGCGACAGTCTGCTTTCCGCATTGGGGTACGACGTCATCGCTGCCGACAACGGGCAGCGGGCTGTGGCCCTGTTTGAGCAGATGCATGCCAGCATCGATTTGGTCCTGCTGGACATGATCATGCCCGGCATGGGCGGCGGTGAAGTTTATGACCGGCTTGCCCAAATCAAGCCGGAAGTGAAGGTCATTCTCTCCAGCGGGTATAGTATCGATGGCCGGGCCAAGGCTATATTAGACCGCGGTTGCAACGGTTTTATCCAAAAGCCGTTCGGCCTGGAGTCACTTTCCACCAAGATCAGAGAGGTTCTGGATTGAACGTTTTTTAGGGAGAGCCGTTTGTAGGAATAGGATATGGGGTCAAAGCGCACGATAACCAGAGATTTGGTCGTCAGTATCATCGGTGTGGTGGTGCTGATCTCCGCCATCGTGGTGATGTTGAACTACCGGATCATGTCTGAAAAAGCCCGGGTAGAGTTGGAAACCACCGCGGATGAATATCTGGCCTATCTGGTCAGCAGTCTCGAACTGCCAATCTGAGCCATCGATCATGCAGCTGTGCTGAGCATTGCCGAATCTTATGGCAAAAATGAACAGGTTGCCAAACTCAAGATCAGCGTGACCTTCAACAATGCAACTATTTTTGATTTAGCCAAAGGAGAGGCGGGGGACCTGGTCGTCAGGAACGGCTTTATACGCCACGAGGGGCAGATCATCGGTGAGGTGACGCTGGGCCTGACGCCCCGATTCTACCGCCGGACAATCCAGCAGTTGCTGGTTACCAGCGTAATGACTACCATTTTGATCAGCATTGCGCTCACCGGATTAACCCTGTTGTTTTTCCGGCTGTTTCTCAAACGGCCTTTCGACAATCTTATTCAAGGTATCGAAGAGATTTCTGAGGGGAAATATGATTACCGGTTCAGCCAGGTCAGGCACGGGGAGATACAGAGTATTATCCATAAATTTGTTTCCATGGCGGACAGAATTAAGCAGCGGGAAAAATCCCTGCTGGAGAGCGAGTCCCGCTTCCGGAGCCTGGTTGACCAGGCGGCGGATGCATTTTTCTTGTCCACGGTGAATGGCCGGATCATCGATGTAAACCGGCAGGCCTGTGAGAGCCTGGGGTACTCACGGGCGGAACTGCTGAATATGCGCATGACGGATATAGAGGCGACCGATGATCCGGGTGCATATGAAACCATCGCCGACCGGGATAGGTCATTTTCTGATCATGTGACCATGGTGAGCAATCACCGCCGCAAAGACAATTCTCTATTTCCGGTAGAGGTAAGGGCCGGTTTTCTGGAACTTGGCCAGAAACAGGTCATCCTCAGTCTGGCCCGGGATGTAACCGAGCGTAAGTACGCCGAGGACGAGATGCGTCGACTGCGCAATCTGCTGGGTAATATAGTCAATTCGATGCCTTCGGTTCTGGTCGGGATCGATGCCGCCGGGCATGTTACCCAGTGGAATCAACAGGCGGAAGAAGTCACCGGGGTGACCACCCCTGAGGCCCTGGGGCAGAATCTCAAGGATGTTTTTGCGGTCCTGGCCGGAGAGATGGAAAATGTAAAGAGAGCCATCGCGGAGCGCCGGCCCCAGATCACTGAAAAAGTTGCCATGGAGATAAACGAAAAGACCCGTTATGCCGACATCACGGTGTATCCCCTCGTGGCCGACGGTATTGAAGGGGCTGTCATTCGGATGGATGACGTAACCGAACGCGTGCGCATCGAAGAGATGATGATCCAGAGTGAAAAAATGATGTCGGTCGGCGGGCTGGCCGCCGGCATGGCCCATGAAATCAACAATCCTCTCGGAGTCATTTTGCAGAGCGGCCAGAACATTCATCGCCGCCTGGCTCCCGATCTCGCCGCCAACCAGCGGGTAGCACAGCAGTGCGGCGCCGGATTAGACGCGATTATCCGGTACTGTGAGGAACGGAAGATTCTGAAATACATTGATGGGATTCACGAGGCCGGCACCCGGGCTTCAAAAATAGTGGCCAACATGCTGAATTTCAGCCGCCGCAGTGAATCAACCCTGTCCTACGCCGACCTCAACAACTTGATCGATGCCACTATTGACCTGGCTTCCAATGATTACGATTTGAAGAAAAAATATGATTTTCGTCATATCAACATCGAACGCGATTACGCGCCCAACCTGCCGCGCATACCGGTCGCGGTCACGGAGATCGAACAGGTGGTTTTAAACCTGCTTAAAAATGCGGCCCAGGCCATGGCGGGCAAAGATGTAAAAGCACAGCGAATTACCGTCAAAACCCGCTTGGATCCAGGGTTCGTGCGTATTGAGTTGCGAGACAACGGCAGCGGAATGGATGAAGGGACGCGCAAAAGGGTTTTTGAGCCTTTCTTTACCACTAAAAAACTGGGTGAAGGCACCGGGTTGGGGCTGTCGGTTTCATACTTTATTATCACCAATAATCACAAGGGTGCGATGAGCGTCGAGTCAAGCCCGGATAAGGGCAGTCACTTTTTGGTGAGACTGCCGATTGGGGTGTAGCAGCTGTCGGTTGGACAGTCACAGGCACCACCTGCGGTTGAGAGCGGAGCGAAATATGGAAAAACCTGCTGCGAAAATTCTGTGCATTGATGATGAGAAGATGATCCGGACCAGCATCGGTGATTTTCTCGAAGACTCGGGCTATGACATGATCCTGGCATCCGACGGGCGTGAGGGACTCGCGGCCTTTCGGGCGCATCATCCGGATGCGATCCTGGTGGATCTTAGAATGCCGGAGATCGATGGGTTGGAGGTCCTCTCGGCCGTGCGGGCGGAATCTCCGGACACGCCGGTTATCGTTGTTTCCGGCACCGGGGTGATTGGCGATGTGATCGAGGCCCTCCGCCTTGGCGCCTGGAATTATCTGACCAAGCCGGTAGAGGACATGGTGGTCCTGGAGCACGCCCTGGAACAGGCCCTCGAAAAATCCCGCCTGATAAGTGAGAACGTAGAACACAAGCGGAATCTGGAAGAGAAGGTCCGGCAGCGCACGGTAGCACTGGAGGAGGCCAATGCACAGTTGAAGACGACGCTGCAACAACTTGAAATTCAGTTCGATGAGCGCCAGAAAACTGCCGAGATGCTGCGTAAATACGAGCAGATTATTTCGACCACGAATGACCTCATGGCCCTGATCGGGACTGATTTTACCTTTCAGGCCGTGAATCCGGCTTATTGCGCGGTGCACACCGCCCAGGCCGATGATATGGTCGGCAAGACGGTGGCTGAAGTCTATGGGCGGGAGTTTTTCAACACGGCCCTGAAACCCTACATGGCACGTTGCCTGGCTGGTGAAAAAGTGGATACCTATGCGTGGCTCCATTTTCCCGGCACCGGCCGCTGCTTTTTGCACATATCCTACTATCCCTATTTCCAGGATGACGGCAGTGTGGCCGGCATCGTTGAGAATACCCGCGATTCTACTTCGCGCAAGAAGCTTGAGGAACAGTTGCAGCAGGCCCAGAAAATGGAAGCCATCGGGACCCTGGCTGGCGGGATTGCGCATGATTTCAACAATATTCTCGGGGCTATTATGGGGTATACCGAAATGCTGGCCTGGGATATACCCGATTCGGTTGACCTCCAAAAGAAAGTTCAGCAGATATTGAAAGCCAGCGATCGGGCCAAAGAACTCGTCCACCAGATCCTGTCATTCAGCCGGCAGCATGATCAGGAAAGAAAACCGGTTCAGATGTATCTTATCATCAAAGAAGCGCTCAAGCTGCTCAAGGCGTCGCTGCCCAGCACCATCGAGATCCGCCAAGAGATCAGCGCTAAGCGCAGCACTGTCCTGGCCAATCCCACCCAGATACATCAGGTTCTGATGAACCTTTGCACCAATGCCCACCATGCCATGCGGGAGACCGGAGGTGTACTGACGGTTAAGCTTTATACGGAAGAAGTCTCCGCGGACCAGGCGCTGCAGTACGACCTGGCCGAGGGGCATTACCTTGCGTTGGCCGTGGTGGATACCGGGCACGGCATGTCCGTCACGACGAAAGAGAGAATTTTTGATCCCTATTTCACAACCAAGAAAAAGGGGGAAGGCACCGGCCTGGGGCTTTCGGTCATCCATGGGATTATGAAAGCGCACGACGGTGCGGTTATCGCGCAAAGCGAGGTCGGCCAGGGATCTACTTTCACAGCCTTTTTTCCGATGACGGAAGACAAGGAAGACAAAGTTCCCCAACCCGCTGATTCCCTGCCCACCGGCCGGGAACGCATTTTGTTTGTGGATGACGAGCCGGTTCTGGTTGAAATCGGAGGACAGATGCTGCAGCACCTGGGGTATGCGGCCGAATGTGTTTCCGATTCAGTGGAAGCCCTGCGTATTTTCCAGGCTTCCCCGGACGATTTTGACCTGGTGATTACCGATATGACGATGCCGCACATGACCGGTGATATTCTGGCCCGCGAAATATTGAAGGTCAAACCCGGCCTGCCCATCATCATGGCCACCGGCTTCAGTGAGTTGATGACCGAAGAAAAGGCGAAACGCGCCGGGATTACCGATTTTTTAATGAAACCGCTGGTTGTCCGGGAATTGGCCAGTATCATTCGCCGGGTGTTGGATGCCGGCCGGAAAGGAGACCATGCTGAACCTTGACATTCCAGGCTATCCCCCCCTGAAGCTATGCCACCTGGTGCTCGATTACAATGGCACCCTGGCCGTCGACGGCCGGCCGGTAGCCGCGATCGGTCAACTGCTGACGCGGCTGTCTGCCGATCTGGACATCCACGTGGTTACTGCGGATACATTCGGAAAGGTCCGCGAGGGGCTGACCGACGTTCCTTGCACCGTATCCATACTGCCCGCCGGCGACCAGGACCAGGCCAAACTGGATTACATCAACCGGTTGGGATCAACTCAGACCGTCTGCATGGGCAACGGCCGCAACGACCGTCTGATGCTCAAGGCGGCCGCTTTAGGGGTGGCGGTCATACTGGAAGAGGGGGCCGCCGCGGAAACCCTTTTGGCGGCAGATGTGGTGTGCCGCATCATTGTCGATGCACTTGAACTTTTGCTGCAGCCGTTGCGGCTTGCGGCCACGCTTCGCTCATAGTGTCCGGCCAGAAGGGGCATCTTTTGGCCCGGGGCTGCGTTCTCGCCTGTTTGTGATCCTCAACGTAGCAATACTACGCCTGCGGTCCCAAACAGGGCTGCGGCCTTGCCCCGAACCAAAAGCTACCCCTTCTGGCCGGACACTCTTGGTTTTGAGTGGGGCATCTTTTGGCCCGGGGCTGCGTTCTCGCCTGTTTGTGATCCTCAACGTAGCAATACTACGCCTGCGGTCCCAAACAGGGCTGCGGCCTTGCCCCGAACCAAAAGCTACCCCTTCTGGCCGGACACTCTTGGTTTTGAGTGGGGCATCTTTTGGCCCGGGGCTGCGTTCTCGCCTGTTTGTGATCCTCAACGTAGCGATACTACGCCTGCGGTCCCAAACAGGGCTGCGGCCTTGCCCCGAACCAAAAGCTACCCCTCCTTATTGCGTTTAGGTGGGAAAGATGATAGACCGCTTTTTCAATATCAGAATTGGTCTTGTGTGCACAGCGTGGGGACGGGCACGCCCCGTTATGGATCTGAACTAGTTTGTTTCCGATTCTGATCATCAAAATTACCCGGGTCGATTCCTAATAGTGCGAGATTACCTAGCCTCCCATGATACGACCCGGGTTTTTTGTTTCCAAATTCCCGCTCAGCTCGTTAGCAGCCCAATCCAAAAACAATCTTGCCTATGAAACACCTTTTGTTTGCGGGGATGCAAGCTTTGGTACCCTCTTGGCCGGCCGGACGTCATCCACTGGTTGAAATGCCCATGGGAACGTGGTTTAATACGGTTGTACCACAACCCGAGGAGTAAAACATGGACCCCAGTGCTAAGACCATCCTGGTCATTGATGACGAGTCCATATTCAGAACGATCATCGGCCGCATGCTCGAAAATTTGGGTTTCCACGTTACGATCGCCCCGGACGGGGTTACCGGCCTGGAATTATACCGCCAACTTGTCCCGGACCTCGTCATGGTTGATCTATTCATGCCGGATATCGATGGTTTCAAAGTGCTCACCACCATACGGGATCAATCCCCGGAAACCCCCGTGGTCGTTATTTCCGCCACAGACCGAATCGGTGATGTGATCCAGACCTTGAGACTGGGCGCCTGGGATTTTATTACCAAGCCGGTTCAGGACCAGGTCTTTTTGGAAAACACGGTACTGCGCGCTTTTGAAAAAGCAGACCTGAAGGTTGAAAATCGGCTGTTTCGTGAGCGGATCCAGACCATTGTCGATACCGTTCCTTGCGGCATTGTGGTTGTGGATGCCACTGATCAGACCATCATGGAGGTGAATCCGATGGCTGCGAATATGGTCGGGCTGCCGGCGGTTGACATGATCGGGAGGCAGAGCAGCGGATTTATCTACCCGGACAAGCCGCAGGCGTGTCCGCCTGAGAACGCCGACAGCACCCGTGTAAATTCCGAACAGATCCTGCTTAAAACAGATGGCATCCACATCCCCATCCACAAGACGGTGATGCGGACGGATATCGAGGGCCGGGCCTGTATGATCGAAAGTTTTGTGGATATCAGCGAGCACAAACAGGCCCAGCGCGAATTGCTGGAGCGAAAAAAGATGCAGGGCGTTATCGAGATGGCCGGGGCGGTCTGGCACGAAATGAATCAGCCCCTCCAGATTGTCTCCGGCCTTTGCGAACTCATCCTGATGGATGCGGGTGACAACGGACCGTTTGCCGATCGTCTCAAGACCATCCGGAGGCAGGTAGGGGAAATGGGGCGGATAACCGGCAAGCTCATGGGCATTACACGCTACCGGACCAAAGAACACCTGGAAGACCGGATTATCGATATCGATCAAGCTTCCGAAGCGGAACCCTGACACCTTGCCGGATAGTTGAAGCCCGGCCGGCCGGGGCTTGACAAAGATCTAAAGGTTCCCGGCAGATAACCGAATACGCTTATAGAAGCACTCCAGACACATTTAAGTGCAATCTGCACGCTTGATCTCAGTCGCTGAAGGGAGTGTTGCGGCCAGCCATCAAAGACAAGGGGGAAAGATGAAAAAAAGGGTTGGATTTGGGATCGGACTGCTGTTGTTATGGGTCGGGTGCTCGTTTTTCAGCCCGGCCGAATTGTCCGAGATGATTCCAGGCATGAGCAAGCAGATGGACAAACTCGAGTGCTGGCTGACGATCACCTTCAAAAAGTATCCCAGCGGAATCGATCCCCGGGATGTCCAGGTGAAATTCAGTTCCATGGCTCTGGAACAGCCCGAGGTGTTCGATTGGGAGTACATTGCCGCCCATGATGTCATTTCGCTGGGCTTCATGCAGGGCTTCAAGGAGAACCCGGCCAGTGTGCCCGAGGGGCGGCCACCCCTGGAAGTGCCTCTCAAGGTCAATTTTCCGCTGCACGCCAAGCAGTACCTCTACACCGCCGGGGAAACGATTGAGCTGACCGCCGAACTTTTCTGGGGCGGCAAAAAGGTCGCCTCCAGCAACAGGACCATCGAGCATGTTTATGAGTGATGTCTGGCGCGGCAGCGTGGCCTGGCGGCAATTGATGATACCAACCGGTTTCAAGTTTGAATGGTGGCCGTGATCCCGAACTCGGGAGGGGCCATTATGTTCCGTTTGACGGCGCATAAGTCGGCCGCCTTGATGACCGCATTTTTATATTTTGGCGGAAACCCAGGCGGCAAGCTTATTCGCAGGTTGACTTGGTTGACCAGAAAGGTCTTGAGATCCTTTTCAAAGGAGAGCGTTAGTTTCAATCCGGTTGTGTCAATTTCCCGTTTTTCACAAAAGGAGAGTACAAAAATCCCGGCGCAAGTGCCCAGCGACGACAGAAACAGGCTGAAGGGGTCGGGCGCGCTGGTATCACCGCCTTCCTTCCGGGATTGATCGGTTTCGATTGTAAAGCCCTTATAGTCCGCATTTACCCGCTTACCGCCCGGAAAGCTGATCTCCATCTCCATGGAACACTCCTAGTCAGTGTCCATCCACAAACGGCATCTTTCGGCCCAGGGCGGCGTTTTCGCTCTTTCGAATTCCTCAAAATAGCCCGCTATTCCTGCAGTTTCAAAATCGCTCAAGCCTTGCCCTGAAACAAAATTTACCACTTGTAGACAGACACTATTTAGCTTTTAGCCGCCGATGGACGACATTTGCCCGCACACTTTTTTCGGTATTTCATCCGTGAGACCGTGCCGGGCCTGCTTGATTCTGACGGCAGCCATGATTCGCTCGGCCACCTGGTCATCAGAAACCTGATTGCGTAAATCGGTTTTCAAATCAACTTGGCGGTCCGACAGTAAACAGGGCCGCAGCTGACCACCGGCAGTCAGTCGCAGCCGGTTGCAGTTTTCACAAAAATGCCGACTGAGGGCGCTGATAAAACCCACCTCACCACGGGCGCCTTCTATCTGGAACCTTTCGGCCGGCCCGTCGGTCAGGCCCGGCTGCACCGGAACCAGGACGCCCAACGTCTCGATCCGACGCTTTATCTCCGGGGTGAGCAGGCGCCCGGTGGTCGCGACGTTATTTTTCCCGATCGGCATGTGTTCGATGAAGCGGACATGAAATGGGTATTCGAATGTCAGGGCGGCCATTTTCTCGAGTTCATCCTCGTTCAGCCCGGGCAGCGCCACGACATTGATTTTAAGCGGTTTAAAGTCCATGGCATAGGCGCGCTGCAGTCCCCGCCAGACCTGGTCGAAACTATCCCGGCCGGTGATGCGTTTAAACCTGGCCCGGTCCAGCGTATCCAGGCTGATATTCAGACGCCGGATACCGGCGGCCTGGATTTGGTCAAGATGTTTTTCAAGCGTCACGCCGTTGGTCGTAAGGGATACATCCTGTAGCCCTTCCAGGGCGCCCAGTGCTTTTAAAAAATCAAAGATACCCTTGCGGATAAGTGGTTCTCCGCCGGTTACCCGTACTTTGGTGATACCCAGCCGGATGCCGATACGCACGACCCGCAGGATTTCCTCATAGGTGAGAATATCGGCATGGGTAAGTTTGGGTATCAGGTCGCGCGGCATGCAGTAGCTGCACCTGAGATTGCAGCGATCCGTAACCGAGATACGCAGGTATTTCAGATGGCGGGCACGGGTGTCGGTCAGGGAGGTTTTGTCCAACGTGGGGGGTCCTTTTCAACGGGGTTTGAATTTTTCCAGGTACTCCGGAATATCGATCATCGGGGGGCGTTCCAGGGCCTTCCAATCCAGGATATCCGCTTCATAGTCATTGCCGACCAGGTTATACTGGATCATTTTTAGGAGCAACTCCTTTTTCAGCTTGATGTGGCCAAGTCGCTCCAGGCGCTTTAAAAAGGTTTCCATAATCACAAAGGCCATTTTACCGAGGGCCCGGGTGTCCTGGTTGCGATGAACCCGTTTGTCCAGATCCACCTGGGCGATGACATCGAGCCCCCACTGCTCGCAAATATCAAGGATCAGGCTTGTTTCGATACCATAGCCGATGGGGAAGGGGACCTTCTCGAAGAGTTCCCGGAAACCGGCATACTCGCCCGACAGGGGCTGGAGAATCTGGGTAAGCTCCGGGAAAAAGAGCGAAAAAAGGGGGCGAATCACCAGTTCGGTAACCCGACCACCGCCTGTGGGCCGAATCTCGTCTTTACTGGTGGCAATGGGGCGGTCGTAAAACGCTTTTGAATATTTAACGGTGTCGTTGGTCAGCAGGGGGCCGAGCAGTCCGTAGGCAAACCGGTGGTGAATGTTTTTTATATCGGCGTCCAGGTATACGATAATATCGCCCTGGGTCACATAAAGCGCTTTCCACAGGTTTTCGCCCTTACCGCGGTATTTTTCCAGATCCGGCAGAATTTTGTCGGCCGCATAGACATCGGCCCCGAATTCGGCGGCGATTTCAACCGTCCGGTCCGCGGACCCGGAGTCGATGACAATTATTTCATCGAGCAACGGATAACGGGTCATCAATTCAGATTTCATGATGACGATCTCCTTGGCGATCGTCTTCTCTTCATTGAGGGTCGGCAGGCACAAAGAGATTTTGAGGCCCTTTTGTTCTTTCCGGTCAACCAGGTGCCCGATATCCTGGAACTGGGCGTAATGAAAGGTATTGGTTTCAAGCCAGTTGCTGCTCATCGCATACTCCGGTGTCTATGGCCATGATGGTGGCGACCACCTGGGCGATCCCCTTAAATATAGGCTCGATTTCCACCGCGGCGGTGTCGAGGTGGTAGTTTTCACCACTGGTGATACCCAGGGTGACCGCCGGTATCTGTTTGGAGAGAAAAATGGACAGTTCGGATTCACTGTGGTCGCTGACCGGTTTGATATCCAGCGCGTGAATGATCTTGCCGGCGGTTTTCACCAGGGGATGGTTGTAGTTGAGTTTCACGGCGTTGACATTACTGATGGTTTTCAAATTCATCTCCACGCCGTATTCGTGGCCGGTGCCCTCCACGATGTCGCTGATATCGCGATAAATAGATTTTACCATTTGATCCGAATCGCTTTGAATCTCAAGTCCGAGCTTGGCATCGTATGCGATGATGCCGTGTTTGAAGCCGCCGGTAATCTTGCCGAAGATCACCCGGGAACGTGGCCGCTGAGGCAACTTAAGCTCCAGGACCTGGTTGATCACTTCGTTGAGAACCAGGATGGCATTGGGCCTAAAGGCCCGTTCCCAGCCGTCCGCGGTGCCGATCCGGCATTCGATTTCAATCCGGATCATACCGGCGGAATAATAGTTCAGGCGCCCGATTTCGACACCTTCCACACAAACCACGCCCCGAATGGGAGTAGACCAGGTTTTCAACAGGTGCCGGATGCCTTTCAGGTTTCCATTGCCGATGGATTGGATAACGCCGGCCAGAACAATATCCGATTTGAATTTCAGGTCCAGCTTTCTGAAGATTATAGGCAAGGAGGCCAGAACCGCCACCCCCAGGGAATTGTCGGTAAGGCCGGGGCCCTTGATAAAATTTGATCCGACCTCGTAGTTTAATTCATTTTCGGAGTTATGGTGGGTATCCAGATGGGCGACCACGAAAATGGGTGGTTTGCGGGCCGACGACCCTCGGATAATACCGATCGGGTTGCCATACCCATCTGTTGTGCACTCATCGACCTGGTAGTCCGTCAACCTCTCCAGGAAGACCGCGGTCCGTTTTTCTTCCCGGAATGTGGGCGCCGGGGTCTGTCCGATCAGAACGACATTGGTGATGATGGTATCCTGGAGCGATTTGACAATGTCGATAAATTCCGGGATTAATTTCAGATGGGGTTCCATGGCAACTCCCTATTCCTGCCTGATGCATCGGTCACTGGGCACGCCCCTACTTTCTGCCAGGAGATTATCCCCGCAAGGTCAAATTGTCGGAGGTGTTGACGTCATCGGTGGCGGCCACACCTAAAAAGGGTACACGCAGACCCCTTATAGGTCAATGTTTCATTGACTGCCCGCTGGGTGGGTAAGTCTTTGCGGCACTATCGACTGGCGGCTATAATCGCTGTGCACAGCCCGGGAATGGTATAGGTGTTAGCCGTAATATCAACCTCAAACCCGAGCTTTTCGGCTGTTTCCGTCGTGATGGGACCTATGCTGGCGATCCGTGTGCCTGCAAGCAGATCGCGCCAGCCTTTGGCAGGCAGGAGCGCTTTGAAGTTGGTCACCGTAGAAGAACTGGTAAAGGTGATCAGGTCCACCTTGCCCGCCCGCAGGTCGGCTGCCAGATCTGTGGCCCCGTCATTAACGGGGTGGGTGACGTAGGTGGTGATTTCGTCTACGCTGGCGCCCATCTTCTCCAGTTCGACCGGCAGGACCGCCCGGGCTTCGCGGGCGCGCGGCAGCAGTACCTTTTTACCCTGCAGGGCCTGGCCGGCAAAGGCTGCCACCACCGATTCGGCCCGGTAGCTTTTGGGGAGAATGTCCGCGGTAATCCCAAAATCAGCCAGACGGGCCTTGGTGACCGGTCCGATGACGGCGGTCTTGAGATGCCCGAGTGCGCGCACGTCCGGTCCCTTAGCGAAGAGCCGTTCAAAAAAATACTTCACGCCGTTGACACTGGTGAAGACCAGCCAGTCATAGTCAGCCAGACTATCGATGGCCGCATCGAGCGGCTGCCAGTCATCAGGGGCAACCACTTCGATGGTGGGGTACTCCAAACACTGGGCCCCCAATTCAGAGAGTCGGTCTACCAGACCGCTGGCCTGTTCGCGGGCACGGGTAACCACGATCTTCTGGCCCATGAGGGGCTTGTTTTCGAACCACTGCATGGTCTGCCGCAAAGAGACCACCCCGCCGACCACGATTACCGCCGGGGCCTTGAGACCGGCTTTCGCAACCGCTTCCACGATATTGCCAAGATTCCCGGTTACCGTGGCCTGGCGCAGAGTTGTGCCCCACCGCACCAGGGCCACGGGTGTGTCGGCTGGCTTTCCGCTGGCCAGCAGGCGCTCCACGATGTGGGGTAGATTTTTCACTCCCATGAGAAAAACCAGGGTTCCGATACCGCGGGCCAATGCTTCCCAATCGATGCTGGATTGGTCCTTGTTCGGATCTTCGTGCCCGGTTACAAAGGCCACATTCGAGGTGAATTTTCGATGGGTCAGGGGAATACCGGCATACGCCGGGGCGGCGATGGCGGAGGTTACCCCCGGGACGACTTCAAAAGGGATGCCTTTGGAGATGAGAACTTCCGCCTCTTCGCCTCCGCGACCAAAGATGAAGGGATCGCCGCCCTTCAGGCGGGTGACAATGTGCCCGTCAAGGGCTTTTTGGGCGATCAAATCATTGATGCCGTCCTGGGAGAGGGTATGATCGCCGCCTTTTTTGCCGACATAAATTTTCTCGGCATCCGCCGCGGCATATTTTAAGAGGGCCGGTGAAGCCAGGTAGTCGTAAACCAGCACATCGGCTTTGGCGATACATTCCCGTCCTTTGATGGTCAACAGACCGGGATCGCCCGGTCCGGCTCCTACCAGATATACTTTTCCGTTCATACTTATCTTTTACCCGGTTGTAAGTTCTTTAAGAATACGATCCGCGCCGTTGGCCAATAGCTCTTCAGCCAGCTCTATTCCGACTTCCCGGGCCCGCTGGCCCGCACCGGATGCGGTGGCTTGGATCACCTGGGTTCCTTCGAGGTTGGCCACCAGACCTCTGATGCTGAAATTCCCATTTTCGAGCGTGCCGTGCCCGGCCACCGGAATCTGGCAACTGCCCTCCAAACGCCGCAGGAATGCCCGTTCCCCCAGGACCACGGTTCGCGTGTCCGGGTGATTCAGGATGCTGACCAGGCGGTCGGTTTCCGGGTCTGATTCGCGGATTTCGATACAGAGGGCCCCCTGGGCCACTGCCGGGAGCATATCGTTAGGGTCCAGATATTCCGTGACCCGGTCTTCAAGGCCCAGGCGGTGGATACCGGCGGCAGCCAGTACGATGGCATCCATTTGGCCTTCGTCCAACTTGCGCAAGCGGGTATCGAGGTTGCCCCGCAGGCCCGCGATCTGAAGATCCGGCCGTAAATGCTTTAGCTGGGCGGATCGGCGCAGGCTGGAAGTTCCGATCGAGGCGCCCTGTTTCAGGTCCGCCAGGTTGTCCCCCCCGGCGGAGATCAGGACATCCAGCGGCAGTTCCCGCTTTGGCACCGGGCCGATGCACAGTCCCGGGGGGATATCCCCGGGCATGTCCTTCATGCTGTGTACCGCCAGGTCGATCCGGCCATCCAGGAGGGCTTTCTCGATCTCTTTGACGAACAGGCCCTTGCCGCCTACCTTGGCCAGGGGGACGTCCAGGATCTTGTCTCCCTTGGTCTTGATGGTGACCAGTTCCACTGCGAGACCGGGGTGGCCTTTTTCCAGGCCCGCTTTGACCCAGTTGGCCTGCCAGAGGGCCAGTTTACTCCCGCGGGTACCGATTTTCAGGTCAGCGGCCATCAGTGCCCGCACCCCGCGCAGCTCGAAGCCGCGCAGCCGCCGCAGGATGTGCCGGCCGAGGCGCTGGTCGTCTGGCCGCCGGCCCCTTTGCTGACAAATCCGCAGGCTGACATCAGACGTCTGAAATTGTTGCTCTTGCAGTCCGGGCAGCCTTCCGGTTTGCCGGATCCCATGACCAGATACTCGAAGTCCGTGTCACAGTCTTCACAGTGAAATTCATAAATGGGCATTTGCTTTTGATTACCTCTTCTAAACTGTTTACGCTTGTACTGCCGATCAGGCTCGAAACATAACCATGAATGGCCTGAAATCAACCGTCGAGCAGCTCGATGATACCGGCCGCCAAAAGGGGCAGCATAATTTCATGGTGTCCCACCAGGTTATAGCCATGGCCGCCACCAGAGGTGGGCCGATGGACTACGTTGGTCATGGGCCGGTAGTGCCTGATGAAGTCCATGTTGACGGTCGTAAAATTCTCCAGTTTACTTCCGAGGTTGCGCACCAGGGTGGTGGCTTTGAGAAACACCTCCGGCATGATAACGGCCGAGCCGACATTCAGGTAAACCCCCTGTTCAAGGGTGGCCACCACTGAAGCGAAAATTCTGAAATCCCGGTGGGAGGCCTCTCCAGCCGCGGCGGCATCGAAACCGGGGTGCATATGGATAATATCCGTTCCCAGGGCCACATGCACGGTAGCGGGTATGTTCAGGCGGGCGCAGGCGGCCAGCAGACTTTTATCCTGGTAGGGTAAATCAGCCGCCAGGATGGCTTTTCCCACCGCCAGCCCCAGCCCGATCTCTTTATCCCCGGCGGTCCTGATCGCCTGGCTCAAGAATTCACCGGTTTCGCGGGCCATGCCGAAAGAGCCGTCCCCGAGACTGGCGGCCACGTCTTCCGAAGTCTGGCCCTGCATGGCCAGTTCCAGGTCATGAATGATGCCGGCCCCGTTCATGGCCACGGCCGTGATGATACCACGCTGTATCAGGTCGATTAGAATTGGATTGAGCCCGACCTTGATGACGTGGGCCCCCATCCCCAGGGCGATTGATTTCTGCTCGCGAGCCGCTGTAACGATCGCCGCTATGACGGCCTGGAGGTCATCGGCGGCCAGAATCGAGGGCAGGCTATCTAAAAAAGTGGTGAATCTATCCCCCTGTTTCCAGGGCGTGGCAAAATCCGTCACCGCCACTTTGCTCTTGCGGCTGCCAAGTGGATAGGTTTTTAATTTTGAGAGGTCGATGGGGGCTATTTTTTTCATAACAAGGTTACCTGCCTTCATGTCCGGGGAAAAGAATGCGGTCGGTGAGCAGGCACAGGATGTGGCCGGCCAGGGCATGGGATTCCTGGATGCGGGCGGTCGTCTCCGACTCGACGCAGAGGGCCAGGGCGGCGATTTCTTTCAGCCGTCCTCCCGGCCCGGAGAGCCCGACTGTGTGCAGGCCCATCTCGTTAGAGACCTTGATAGCCTTGAGGACGTTTTTAGAATTACCGCTGGTGCTGATGCCCAGGGCGACATCGCCCTCAAGGCCAAGGGCACGAACCTGCTTGGAGAAGATCTCATCGAAATGGTAATCATTGCCGATGCTGGTAATGACCGACGTGTCGGTTGTCAGGGCAATGGCAGGCAGAGGCCGCCTTTCAATTTCAAAACGGTTTACGAATTCCGCAGCAATATGCTGCGCATCCGCCGCACTGCCGCCGTTGCCGAACAGCATGATTTTTTTGCCTGCCGCTACGCAATCCGCCATCAGGGTCGCTGTCTTGACCAGGGCATCCAGATGGCTGCGAATAAACCGATCCTTTACAGCGATACTCTCCGCTAGAATTTTCTCAATAACAGTTTTCATATCCTCAGCTCCGCTTAGGGGCTGTTTCCAAATTAGGATTTTGGTTCAAGGTGCGGCGGCCGTAAGGTTTCCCCGCCTTACTGGACTTCCCTCTGTTTTATTCCCCGATTGTGGGTTGCAACCGGAGGAATACGCAAGTATTTCGAGGGTTGAAACCGAACGTCCAACACCGAGATTGAGCCAAGAGACAATTTAGAAACCGCCCCTAGTTGATTTCAATGGCGATGCGTTCTTTTACGGTTGCAATCATCTGGCCCACGTCGTGGCCCAGCTGCTGTGCGGTTTCGAATTCCCGCAAGGCCTCTTCTAAAGCGCCTCTTTTGGCCAGCAAATGCCCCAGGCGGTAACGGAAGAGGCCGTTTTCCGGCGCTATTTCAACGCTCTGTTGGCAAAAAATGGTGGTAACATCAAGGTTCTCGCCCTGACGATCGAGCAGATACCCCAAGGCGGAAAGGGCCTGCGCATCATTGGGATTGAGTTGCACCGCTTTTTTAAGGGCCACCACGGCGGCGGCATCCTTTTTGAGCTCTAGATAACACAGGCCCATATAGCGCTGGGCGGAAGCGCTTTCGGCATTGAGCGCCGTCGCTTTTTCCAGATAGGCTCGCGCTTTCTTCGTCTTGCCGTTTTCAAAGTAGACCCGTCCGGTCTGGAATGCCGGCTCAAATGCCTGTGGATCTTTTTCGGCTGCCGTCAGGAAGGACTCCAGCGCGGCCGCCTTGTCACCGATTAAAAGATGGGCCAGCCCGATGTTGTAGACCGGCATCAAATCCTGCGGTGCCAGGTCAGCGGCCGTCTGGAAAACTTTCACGGCTTTTTCATAGGCCCCCAGAACACCGTAACAAACCCCAAGACTGTTGTGGACGTTTACATTTTCAGGATCCAGCACCAGGGCCCGGTTAAATTCGTCCATGGCCCGGTTGAGGTCCCCTTTCTGGTAGAAACGGTCGCCGCTGATATTCAGACTCACTGCGTCGAAATCAACCACGGACCCCGGTCCAAAGAAGGCGGCATGGTCCAGGGCCTTGAAGGCATTGTCGAGCATATCTTCGCGCTGGTAATCGATCAGCGGATAGCGGGCACACCCGATGGAAAACGTGGCCGGTTGCAGTGCTTCCAGGGCGGCCTGCAACTCCGGGCCGCGGCTTGCGGATGTGGTTTGGTCGGGGAGCGGTAGAAAGCAACCGAAATTGTCCTGGTCGAGGATGCTCCACTGCCAGATCCGGTTTTCGCAAAAATTGTCCAGGGTCCGGGCCAGTGCCGGCAGCATTGTTTCGGGCGGGGTTTCCCGGGGAGCACCTGCGCCCGTCCGGTCGATCCGGATAACACAGACCTGGAAGGCCGCGGCCGCCTGCAGGTTCTCCAGGGCCCGGGCGACAAATTCCGGGCCCGTAAAAAGATCCGGAAAAACCCGGGTCAAGGTTTCCGCCAATTGCGGCTGCGTCTCGGATTCGGCCGCATGGTCGGCCACGGTCGCCGGCTTGCCCAGCAGAAAGTCATTTGAAGCGCTACGGTTGTCGAACAGGTTCTTCAGGGGGTTGTTCATTGGGGAGCCCTCGTGAGCAGATTTTCGAATGCCGACTTGATCAAATCGATCTCATCATCTTGAATAGTGCGCAGGTCCATCAAGAACAAGTCATCCTCAATCCGGCCGATAACCGGCGGAGAATTGGCGCGCATGCGTTTTTCGATCGCATTGGCGGATAATCCGGCCACCCGGATCCCGATGCAGACACTGGGCAGTTCCAGCAAAGGCAGGCTACCGCCACCGGCTTTGGATGAGCGCTGCAGGCTGACGACTTCTGCCTCGGCCGGGGCGCCATCTTTCAAGCGCGCCGCCAGGCGGTCAGCTCTTCCGGCAATAACTTCCCGGGGGGTCGTTAACAGCCGTAAGGTGGGGATGGTCGCCACCGCCGCCTTTTCATCGCGGTAGAGTCGCAGGGTGCTTTCGAGGGCGGCCAGGGTAAGCTTGTCAAGCCGCAGCGCCCGGGTCAGCGGGTTCACCTTGATCTTTTCAATCAATTCACGGCGCCCGACGATCAGGCCGGCCTGAGGGCCTCCCAGCAGCTTGTCGCCGCTGAAGGTAATCAGGTCCACCCCGGCTTTGACCGAATCCTGAACGGTCGGTTCCGCGACCAGCCCATAGCGGGCAAAATCGATCAGCGTACCACTGCCCAGATCCTCCATCACCGGCAGGTTGCAGCGGCGGCCCAGTTCCACCAGTTCAGGCAGCGTCGGACCGGCAGTGAAGCCCACTATCGCATAATTGCTCGTGTGCACTTTCAGCAGCAGGCCGGTATGATCGCCGATAGCCCCTTCATAATCCTTCAGGTGGGTCCGATTCGTGGTGCCGACCTCATGCAGGCAGGCGCCACTTTTGGTCATGACATCGGGGATGCGAAAGGAACCGCCGATTTCGATCAATTCCCCACGGGAAACGATGACTTCCCGACCGCGGGCAACCGTATCCAGGCACAACAACACTGCCCCGGCATTGTTATTGACCGCCAGGGCAGCCTCGGCGCCGGTCAGTTCGCAGAGCAAACCTTCGACCGCGCTGTAACGCGAACCGCGCACGCCTTTGGCCAGGTCAAACTCCAGGTTGGAATACCGGGCCGCGACCGAGCGGATATTGTCGACAACGGCATCCCCGAGCAGGGAGCGGCCCAGGTTGGTATGCACCACAATACCGGTGGCATTGATCGTTCGGCGCAGGTTGGGCGTCATTCTGCGGATCACGGCCGCCTTTACGGACCGTATAACCGCAGCCATCTCCAGGTCCGGGGCCGTAATTTTAGCGTGGTCATACAAAATGACCTTGCGCAGGCCTTCAATCACTTCCCGGCAACTGTCGACCAGAACGGATTTGGGTTGGTCGTTGAAATCTTGATCCTGGGCGGCGGCTTCCAAAACGCGGTCGACCCCGGGCAATTGACGCAACAGGTTTTGCTGGTGGGTGTTGATTCCCATAATTTCTACGATTCTATTCTCTCAGTTTCGATCCATTATTCGTCTCAAAAACACTGCTGGGAATAAGGTCAACAATTTCCTGAAAACGCTCAGCAGGCAGATTGATGGCTTCCAGGCGGCTGGAGAGAGCCTCCGTGTTGATACGTTCAATCTCCAGGCCGGTATGAAAGCGCGACATCAGCAGGTCGGCCAGGTACACGATATGGGTTAGCTGGCTAAACGCCGTGGCCGCTTCCGGGTAGTGATGGTGGGAGATAACGGTACTGAAGGAGTCGGGAAACGACCAATTCTGGGCCAGGCGCAAGCCGGTCTCGCAGTGCGTCAGGCCGAATATCTCCTTTTCGGTGGTCATGAAGGACGTCCCCTGGTCCTGGGTCTGGCGATAGAAGAGCGGAAAGGCCGTCGCCACATGCTGGTCGAGTACCACTTTGCCGATATCGTGCAGCAGGCCGCCGGTGTAAGCCAGAGTCGGTTCCACCAGGTCGGTCACCGCGGCCACCTTTTCAGCGATGGTGGCGGTTCCAACCGCGTGATGAAACAGGCCGCCCTTGCACAGTGAATAGCCCGCCTGGCGGCTGTCATACAGGTCGCTGATAGTGGCGGTGATCACCAGCTTGAGAAAGAGATCGCGGCCCAGGTACACCAGGGCGTGGTCCAGGGATTCGATGCGGCGTTTGCGGGCGAAAATGGCCGAATTGCAGATTTTTAACGTCAGGGCGCTGATCACCTGGTCCTGGCGAACCTCTTCGGCCACCTCGGTTACATCAAAATCGTCGTCGCTCATCAGGCGCAGAATTTTCAGGGCCACCTGGGGGATCGGTTGTACGCCGTCGATGGCCTTGAGCGTTTCCTTTTCCGTCATGGTGACGAGCTTGCGGGTTTGCAGGGAGCGTTCGACCCCGATCGGTGTAATGGTGCAGGCCCACGTCTGCATGTCCAGGCTCAAGGTGCAGGCAAAAAACCCCCCGGTTTCGACATGCTCGATAGCAATGCCCTCGCTGTCCAGGATTTTGCGGACAACTTCGGTGGTGCGGCCACCGATATCCAAGTCCAGATCGCGCCGCATGACCGGACCGACCAGGGCACCACCCGCGATCCAGGCGCGCAGGTTGTGCCTGGATGCCCCGGCCGCGTATAAGGCATCTAGAAAGAGCGGCAGGCCGTTGGAGGCGTATTTTTCGGGTTGGAAGGTGCTCTCCAGGGTGATGGGCTCCGGCAGCAGCAGGTGGATTAGGCCGCCGACGTCGGCTTCGGCATCAAAGACGGCCACCCCGATACAGGTACCCAGACAGGCGTTGAGCACGGTCGCTTGCTTTTTTCCATGGTAATAGGTTCCGGATGCCGCGTGATGTCTTTGCATAAACCAGCAGCCTTTGTGTGCAAACCGAACGTTTCCGTCCGGTAGGGACATTCAATTACCGCCCGGGCGGGACTTGGAACACCACCCGGCTAAGATCCCTGCCGGCACCTGCCGGAGGGATAACGACAAAGGTACAAATAAATTCTATATCATTATTAACTTACCAGTTTCAATAGATTTATTTCACCTGGGATAGCCCGTGATCGTCCTGATTTTTTCGTAAAAAGGCTTCAGTTTGCGGTACATCTTGCGGTACACATCGCGGTACAGTGCGTCGTAGAGACGCTGGTTGGCCGGGTCCGGGTCGAACACCTCCCCGCTGTGGGTCATGGCCCCGACGGCACTTTCGAAATCGGTGTGCAGGCCGACCCCCACCGCCAGGTCTATGGCCGCTCCCAGGCCCGAGGTTTCGTAGAGGTGCGGCCGGGCGGTCGGCAGCCCGAAAATGTCCGCCGTGACTTGCATGGCCTGATTGCTCTGACTACCGCCGCCGGATACCCGCAGGCTGGTAATCGGAACCCGGGTTTTCTTCTCGATGCGTTCTTTGCCCTCCCGCAAGGCGTAAGCCAGACCTTCCAGGATCGCCCGATAAATATGGGCCCGGGTGTGGACATCTCCAAATCCGATGATGGCACCTTTGGCTTCCGGGCCGGGCAGCTTTAAGCCCGGGGACCAGAAGGGCTGCAGCATCAGGCCCATGGCCCCGGGCGGGACATCCTTGACCAGGTCATCGAAGAGGGCTTCGGCGGCAACGCCGTCGAGGGCAGCTTTTTCCAACTCGGGGTGTCCGAATTCCTCTTTGAACCAGCTGACCATCCAGTAACCCCGATAGATCTGTACCTCCAGAGTGTGGTACCCGGGGACGGCGGCTGGGTAGGGCGGCAGCAGGGGCACCGCCTCGACATATTTTTGGTGGGTGACATTGATGGTGGCCGTGGTGCCGTAACTGAGACACCCGATATGCGGCTGGAGGCTGCCGGAACCGATGACTTCACAGGCTTTGTCGGCCGCGGCCGCGATCAGCGGTAAGCCCGCCGGGATCCCGGTATCTCTGGCGGCGGTTGTATTGATGGTGCCCAGAGGCTCACCGGGGGCCACCAGATCGGGCAGTTTGTCCCGGGTGATCTGCAGGCAATGCTTCCAATCCCATTGGGGGGCCCAGCGCAAATGCTTGTAATCGAAAGGCAGGTAACCCACGATACAGCCGAGCGAGTCGACAAACTTACCGGTCAGCCGGTGCGTCAGGTAGCCCGATACCAAAAGGTACTTGTGCGTCTTGGCCCAGATGTCCGGTTGGTGGGTCCGGATCCAATTCGCTTCCGCCTCGGCCAGGAAATATCCGATGGTCTGTTCCAATCCCAGTATTTTGAATAGCAGGCCCCACAGGCCGCCCACGGGCGGCAAGCCGTAGGTCTTGCGTTGATCGAGCCACAAAATGGCGGGACGCAGGGGGGTGCCGGATGCATCGAGGTTGATCACCGTACCCCGCTGGGTGGTCAGGGCCACCCCGGCTATGGCCTGGCGGTCCACCTGCTCGTTTTGCCATAAACCATGGCAGGCCGTGCACAGAGCCTGCCAGAAAACAGCCGGATCCTGCTCCGCCCATCCCGGTTGGGCGGCGTAGTAGGGTGAAAACTCCTTCTTGGAGATGGCCAGCATCCGGCCGGCCCCGTCAAAGATCATTGCTTTGAGACTCTGCGTCCCGTTATCGATGGCGAGCAGTAGATCCTTGGTAGTCATAGTGGACTCCGTACCAAAGAATTTAATCCGAAACTCTGCAAAAGCACTTGGTAAAACTAAGCACCAAGGGCATTTGCCCTTGACTTCAGACCCCTATGGACCTCAATCCAGCCCCAGCGTACCTCCGGGGTTCATAATGTTGTGCGGGTCGAAGTGCGTTTTCAAGGCCCGCAGCACGTCCATCTGTTCTTTGCCCAGATGCTTTTTCATCCAGGGGCCGATCATTTTGCCAACCCCGTGGTGATGGCTCGGCGAACCGCCATGGAGGACAATCTGATCGATGATGCCCCGGTGAAACCGTTTGAAATCAGCCATGTCATCAAATTTAGAGATGAAGATAAAATATAGATTGGTACCCTGCGGGTAGAAGTGGGAGCAGTGGGTCATACAGACTGTTTGCGGCCGGTCCTTTATAAAAGTCCGCACGGCCCGGTGTACCCGTTGCAGATCGGTCCAGCTTACGGCCGTCTCCAGGGTTTCGATGGTTATGCCGTAATCGTTCAGGTCTTCCCGCATATATGGATCCGCAAAACGGCCGTGCTCCCACTGGGTGACCGGGTAACCGGTGATATACATGGCGCCGTGCTGCCGGCAGATGGCCTTTACACATCCTTTCACGTTACTGGCAAAGCCTCGTTCACCTTCGGTATGTCCGATGCAGAGGCAGCGAACCCCCGGTTTAAAACCCCGCAGGCGGATCAGTCGGTCGATCCAGGTGTCTTCCACGCCGTAAAGCTTAAGCGCTACAGCGGTCTCTTCCGGATCGGATATCCGGTACATGGCCGGCATCCCGAACTCGCCCTGGGCAATTTCCCGGGAGGCGTTAACCGCGGCCGCCCAGTCCGGGAAGATAAATGCAAATTTACGGCGATTTTCCGGCCGGTAGCGAAATACTTTAAGGGTGACGGCTACCAGTACGCCGAAAGCGCCTTCGGAACCTTTCAGGATATCGTTTACCTTTGGTCCCGTGGCTGTGCCCGGGTACACGAGCGTTTTCAGATGTCCGGCGGGCGTCACGATCTCCTGTCCCAAAACCAGATCATAGGCATCCCCGTAGTACGAAGATTGCTGCCCGGAGCCCAGCGCGGCAATCCAGCCGCCCACGGAAGCATATTCGAACGATTGGGGGAAGTGTCCGCAAGTATAGGCATGCCGGGCGTCCAGCCGTTCCGGAGCCCGGTTGAGCAAATCCTCCAGAGCCGGCCCCAGCATGCCGGGTTCAACGGTGATCGTCCGATCGGTTTCATTAAATTCCAGATGCCGATGCATGTGGGTGCCCATCACCAGGACAACGCCGCCTTTGCCACTGGCCAGACCCAGGGTCACCGAGCCGCCGCCGCCATAAACGGTAACGGGAATCTTGGCGCGGTGACAATAGGCCACGACCTGGATTATGTCCGCCTTGCTCCGGGGGTGCAGGGCCAGATCGGCGACATCACGGACAATCCCCCGGCGCAGCTGCATGGCCTCTTCAGATGTCTTGCCGGTCGAATATTTAACCCGGGCAAAATCATCACGATCAACATTGTCGGCGCCTACGATTGCTTCCAGAGCCGCGATCCGGTCGGGCGTGAGGGCCGGTGCAGCGGTACCGGTGACCGTTTCACGGCCCGCATGCGTTTTAGACGCGAAATCGGCGTCGGTCAGGTTGAGCTCCCGTTTCAAAAGGGCGTACAGACGTTCGTTGGGATGTTTGAATCCATCCGGGGCACCCCATTTGAATATCGAGCGAAAAGAACCTCGGGGGGGCGGCCGGTCGGTCCATTCCGGTTTGAATACTGGTCGCGCTGTCATGTCTACACACCTCGCGGTATGAAGCGTTTATTTGGTCATCACTAACCTGGCCCTTAAGACCAGGTCAGAGATAACGGGCTCTGACGTTAAAGATTGTGAAGCAGCTCAGATTTAAAGGTTAAAGTCTGAAGACTGAAGGTGAAAGCACTGGAAAAGCCATTGTCACATGGGATCAGTTCGACCATGTGTGTAATCCATTTCGATTGGCCAGATTGGTTGTAAGGCTTTTCTTCAGCCTTCACTCTTCGACCTGATTCCCTGAATCCGGCCACTCTTTTTTATGGTTCTGTGTCCCGCTCGACTCCAAGGGTCGGGTTAACCGCCGGGCGGGGCGTAGCAACGCTGCCAGAGGTCGCGATAGCTCTCGATCTCAAAACGCCAGCGGGAAGCATCCCAGTCCAGGACCGATGTCAGCAGTCGCTGAATGCGGTCGATATCGGCCAGGCCGCCCTTGTCCAGCAAAAGTCCTAATCTGACCCGGCGCAGGAGGATGTCCTCGAGGTGACGGACATTTTCATGGGCTGCGACATGCGGCAGTTCCGCCCAGACACTGCAGGTGCCCGGTATGCGTTCAAGGTCATCCGGCGTAGCTGTTTCTGTCAACCGCCGGGCAGCCATGCCGTAGCGGCCGTAAAGCCGGCCCAAGGCCCTGGCGGTCAGCGGACCGTCCACCAGGCGGGGAACCGGGATTTTTTCAAAAACGGGAGGGCGGCGCCCGGTCTCAAACGCCGGGAGGTAGGGCCGGGCCGCCATCAGGGCGTCCCAGGCCAATTTTCGAAAGGTGGTCAATTTGCCGCCCGTAACGCTCACCAGGCCGTTTTCAGCCCAAATGAAGTGTTCCCGCGATTCAGCCGAAGGGGCGCGATTGCCGCGACTTAGGATCGGGCGGATCCCGGCGAATGATGCCCGGCAGTCCCGCAGGGAAATCCCCAGAGCCGGAAACAGCATGTGGACGCCCGCCATCAGGTAGCGGGCCTCAGCGAGGCTGATCGCCGGTTCGTTATCCAGGGCCTGGGTGTGATCCAGGTCGGTGGTCCCGACCAGGACGGCGCCTTCCCAGGGAACGATAAAAACCGCGCGGTTGTCTTGCGGATGCATAAAGCTGATGCCGCCTGGAACGGGCAGTTTGCGGGCCGGGAACACCAGGTGGCTGCCTCTTAAAGGGCGCAGGTGATACCCTTTCTTCAAAGATGCGTGCAGGGTTTCGACCCAGGCACCGGTGGCATTGATGACGGCCTTTGCCGTAATGACGCGTTCAAGGCCGGATTCCGCGTCCCGGGCGCGGACTCCGGTCACCCGGTCTTGACCGTCGTGCTGTATATCGGCGACCTGGGTGCAATTCAGGGCCCAACCGCCATGAGCCACCGCGTCGTTTATCAGGCGCAGCACCAGGCGGGTGTCGTCGGATTGGGCATCATAGAAACTGAAACCACCGGTTAACCCGTCACGCCGGATACCTGTAATAGCATCGGCAAAGGTTGCCTTCTCATCGAAGCGGTGCTGTTTCTTGCCGGCAATAAGGTCATACATGGTGAGTCCGGTTTCCAGGGCCCATTTGCCGGGGCGTTGGCCACTGAAAACCGGGACCAAAAATTTCACCCGTTCAACCAGGCCCGGCGCTTCCCGCAACAGGGCCTCCCGTTCTTTCACCGCAGTGCGGGTAAGTAAAAACCGCCCCTGTTTTAGATAGCGCAGGCCGCCGTGGACCAACTTGGAGGATCGGCTCGAGGTGCCCCACGCAAAGTCGTTTTTTTCCAGCAGGAGGGTTCGCAGCCCACAGCGTACGGCCTCTCTGAGGATTCCGGCACCGGTGATACCGCCGCCGACAACGATCAGGTCCCATGTTTTATCTATGGTGTTGATATCCGTACTCAATCGGTTGACTCACCCCTCGATGGTTTTCCAGATTGCAATGCTTTCGTGCATGGCCGCGGCTACCAGCTTTTCAATACCGGTATCGCCGGTGGAGATAGCGTCCCGCAATTGCAGGTAGAACTTCCTGGAAGCAGCTCGGGCGCTTGGTTCTTTGAAGTAACGCCGGCCGGCTTGCTTAAAAACCGCGGCGAAATCATTCAGGATAAGCGGAAAGAAGGGGTTGCCGCTGCTGCGCGCGGCCTGCACCTGCCACTGCCAGTCAAAACTGGCATATGACCGGGTGTCATCCGCAAGGCGTCCGCCCGGCTCCAGACAGGCCGCCATAGCCTCGGGAGCGGCGGTTGCAGCCTGGGCCGCCGCCGCCGGCATGAACAAAACCCGGATTTCAAGCAGGTGCCGGATCGCGTTATCCGGGATGAACCGGGCATGCTCGGCCAGAGTGCCCAGCAGGCTCAGCCCACCCTTGGCCCAGTAATCCCGGACGCGGGACGGTTTGCCGTGTTGTATCTTGATCCAGCCCTCCCGGGACAGCCTTTGGAGCACTTCCCGCAGGGTTGGACGGGTGACACCCAGTTGGGCGGCCAATGTGCGTTCATTGGGCAGGGTGCTGTCCGGGGGGTAGGTCCCGTCCAGCAGCGCCGTTACCAGCTTATGTTCCACAAAGGCGGACGGCCGCATAGGAACGACCCGTTTTGTCTGCATGTTAGAACGACCTCCTACTGGTAAGAGGTCATACCAGTTGGTGCTTGTTGTGTCAAGTTTAAGTTCCGCCCGGCCTTTCAAGCGGGCCGAGGTCGAAAATGCGTCTGAAGATTCGGGAAACACTCGACTTTTACGACGGCAGGGGCTATGTTGTTTAGAACCAATTTCAAAAAAGTCTTTTGGCCCAAACTCGGCGTTGGGCGCTCGGTTCAAGTCCACAAAATACACGAGTATTCCTGTGGATTGCGACCCACCTTCAAGGGGTAGATCTAGCGGGAAGTCCCGCAACTCGGGGAACCTCACGGCCGCCTTGATTTTGAACCAAAATCCGTTTTTTGATATAGGTTCTAGTGTCTTTGCAATTGTAGCCGGAGAAAACTATGGAAAACATTTTGGTTACCGGAGGGTGCGGTTTCATCGGATCCAATTTTATCCGCTTCCTCCTGGCACGCGATGATTTTTCCGGTCGGATTGTCAATGTGGATAAACTCACTTATGCCGGCAATGCCGAAAATCTCGACGGCATAGCGGCCCGCTATCCGAACCGTTACATTTTCGAACAAGCGGATATTTGCGACCCGACCGCCATGGGGGAAATTTTCAGGGTAAACGACGTAGATGCGGTCTGTCATTTTGCGGCTGAGTCGCATGTGGACCGCTCGATCGTCGGCCCGGATGCGTTCATACAAACCAATATAAATGGCACTTTCAACCTGCTGGAACAGGCCCGTGCCCGCGGTGACCGGCTCGTACTGTTTCACCATGTGAGTACGGATGAAGTCTACGGCAGCCTGGGCCCGGAAGGGCGCTTTCGGGAGACGACACCCTACCGACCCAACAGCCCTTATTCAGCCTCGAAAGCCGGCTCGGATCATCTCGTGCGGGCTTATCACCATACTTACGGACTGCCCGTGACGGTATCCAACTGTTCCAATAATTACGGACCCTACCAATTCCCGGAAAAACTCATACCGCTGGTTATCCTCAATGCTCTCGAGGCCAAACCTCTGCCGGTTTACGGGGATGGCACCAATGTGCGGGACTGGCTGCATGTTGAAGACCATTGCCGGGCGGCCTGGGCCATTATGCAGAAAGGCAAACGCGGCCGAACCTACAATATTGGCGGCGACTGTGAAAAACGGAACATCGAGGTCGTCACGGAAATATGTGCGGTGCTGGATCGAATGTCGCCTGTCGAGCGACCGCGGCGGGAACTGATCACGTTCGTGGCAGACCGCCCGGGGCACGACCAGCGCTACGCGATCGACTTTTCGAAAATTCGGGACGAACTCGCCTGGGCGCCCCGGGAGACCTTTGTCAGTGGTTTGGAGAAGACGGTCCGCTGGTACCTCGACAACCACGACTGGGTAGCGCGCGTCCGGAGTGGTGAATATCAACGCTGGGTCGATTCCCACTACGGGTAGCGGGCAAGGGCCCTGGTCCGGGCGCGCAGGGCGATAAACGTCCGGGCCTTTCCACGCTGACCCGCGAGGGATAATAACCCAAACCACAGTTGGACAAACCGGTAAGAAGCTACGAACCTATTACTAAACAAACCCGTGCGAGAGATGATTATAAATGAAGCAGCCCAAAGATTACCTGGTCTTTCCCCTGGATGTGCCTACGCCTGAAGCGGTGCAGAACTATATTGAACGTTTGGCAGACGTGGTGGGGATGTTCAAAGTGGGGTTGGAAATGTTCACCAAGGCGGGCCCGGAGATCATCGCCTTTATCAAGGCGGCAACCGATGCCAGGATCTTTTTAGACCTGAAACTGCACGATATCCCGGTAACCGTGCAACGCGCCATGAACGTGATTGCGGATATGGGTGTTGATCTGGTGACTGTGCACTGCGGGGACAGCCGGGCCATGCTGGAAGCGGCTGTTGCCGGAGCCGGCGGCCGGGTGGGCGTCCTGGGCGTCACGGTGTTGACCAGCATTTCCAACGATGACCTGCTGGCCGCCGGTTACCGTGATGAATTTGCAGAGGATATCAACCGTCTGGTCCTAAAGCGCGCGGCGCTGGCTCTGGAAACCGGTTGTACGGGGATCGTCTGCTCGGGATTAGAGGTCGGCGGTCTGAAACAGCGGTTGGGAAGCCGGCTGGTGGCGGTTACACCGGGAATCCGTCCGTCCTGGGAGGAAACCGGAGCAGATGATCAGAAGCGGGTGGTTACACCGGCCCGAGCTATTCAGGACGGCGCCGATTACCTGGTGATCGGACGGCCCATCCGGGATGCGGCCGATCCAGCGGTCGCAGCCGAGAAAATTCTGGCGGAGATTGGCGGCGGCCTACCGGCTTGAAGCGCTTGTTCCGGTGTTCATTGGCCCGGCGGGATACTATAAACTATCTCAAAAAAACCTTTTGGCCCAATCGCGGCGTTGGGCGCCAAATTGGCACGTAAATCGCCCCAGTAAGAAATGCTACCAGTAGTGCGGATCAAAGCATCAAGATACTGGAGTATTGAACACACAAGGCATTGGCTTCGCCGGGACCTCCGGTTCGAGCGTCGCTCCCGCCGCACCTTGAACCCCAATCCGTTATTATAGATAGTTTCTATAGCAGATCCAGGTACCGGCCGATGGTAAGCACCACAATGACCAGAGCCAGGATGATCCCGCACAAGATGTGGTCCCGGTTAAGATAGCGCACCGGGGCTACTCGGCATCGAGGCCGAAGGCGGAATGCAGGACGCGGACGGCCAGTTCCGCATACTTTTCATCGATGACGCAGGATATTCTGATTTCCGAAGTGCTGATCAGGCGGATATTGATATTCTCGGCCGCCAGGGTCGCAAACATCTTCGCTGCCACGCCCGAGTGATTTTTCATTCCCACCCCGATGACCGATACCTTGGCGATGTCGGTTTTGCCGCGAATACTATCGGCCCCAAGATCAGCGACGATCTTTTCGCCGATCGCCATTGCCCGTTCGTAATCACCCCGCGGCACCGTGAAAGTAATGTCATTGTGCCCGTCGGTCGGTGAGGTCTGAATGATCATATCGACTACGATGCTTGCTTCGGCCAGGGGGGTAAAGATCTTGGCGGCTACCCCCGGCTGGTCGGGGACCTTTTTAAATGTCAGTCTGGCTTCATTCTTATCGCTGGTGACACCTGAAACCACCAGGCGCTCCATTTCCGCGTCTGCATTCATTACCATGGTTCCTTCCTCTTCGTTGAAAGATGACCGCACGTGTACCGGTACGTTGAACTTCTTGGCGAATTCCACCGACCGGATCTGCAGCACTTTGGCGCCCAGGCTGGCCATTTCAAGGGTTTCTTCGTAGGAGATTTTTTCGATTTTACGGGCCTGGCTGCAGATGTTGGGATCGGCGGTGTAGATGCCGTCGACATCCGTGTAAATCTCGCAGACATCGGCTTGAAGGGCGGCTGCGATTGCCGCGGCGGATGTATCCGATCCTCCCCGGCCCAGCGTGGTAATGTTTCCATTGGGCTCAGCGCCCTGAAAGCCGGCAATGACAACAATATGGCGGCCATTGATGAATTGGTGGATCCGATCAGTGCCGATGTTGACGATACGGGCGTTTCCATAGGCATTGTCCGTCCGGACCTCAGCCTGGTGACCCAGCAGTGAAACGGCCGGATAGCCCATGCCGATCAGCATCATGGCCATCAAAGACGCCGTGGTCTGTTCGCCGGTCGCCATGAGAACGTCCAGTTCACGTCGATCCGGTTTTTCAGCGGCTTTTTGAGCCATGGCGATCAGCTTGTCGGTGACCCCCGACATGGCCGAGAGAACCACGACCACATCGTTGCCGGCTTTGTAGGTTTTAATAATGCGGTTGGCGACGTTGCCGATCTTATCCAGATCACCGACAGATGTGCCGCCGTATTTTTGTACTATGAGCCCCATTGAATCTCCTTGTTTTTTTTGACCCCCCTTAACAGATTCACGGCGGGAAGTCCATATGCGATCAATTCCAGGCGGCGGGTTTGCGGGGCGAGAATTTGGATGTCGATGGAGAGTTGGTTGTCGAACCGGTGACTGTCAAGGCGCTCCGGCCACTCTATGGCCACAACGCACTGCTGTTCCAGTATTTCCTCGAGGCCGATTTCGGTAATATCGCTATGATCGGCCAGCCGATAGAGGTCGGCATGGCAAAGGGGGAGACGCCCCGGATATTCGTTGATCAGGGTGTAGGATGGGCTCGTGATATAGTACTCACGGGGGACTTCCAGGCCTGCGGCCAGCCCCTGGACGAAGACGGTTTTGCCGCTGGCCAGATCTCCGCTGAGGGTGATGATCAGGGGGATCGCCAGGTCGGCGCCGATAGCCGCGCCCAGGCTGCGGGTTTGATCCGGGTGGTTGGAGACCAGGGCCCCGTTGGTTTTAGCTGTCATCATGAGAGCTGCTCTGTTGCTGTGATCCTTTGCGCAGAAGGCCTAACTGGGCGGGGATCTGGTCCAGCAGGTCCGAAGCCAGGTAGCCGACCGGCCCTTCGTCAACGGCCAGAGCATCGGCTGCGGCGCCGTGCAGGTAGACACCCATGACGGCGGCTCTTTGCGGGCCGACGCCCTGGGTGATGAGTCCGGCAATGATGCCGGTCAGCACATCACCCATCCCGCCGGAGGCCATGCCGGGGTTTCCGGTAGGATTGATCTGAACGTGCCCATCCGGGGCGGCAATCACGGTGGCCGCTCCCTTCAGCACGACGATGGTACCGGTAACGGCCGCAAATTCGCGGGCGCACTTTACCCGATCGGCCTGCACCTGGGAGGTGGAAAGGCCGGCCAGGCGGGCCATTTCACCCGGATGCGGGGTAAGTACGGCCGGTGCCTGCAGCTCTTTAAAAACTTCGCGCCGGCCGGCCAGGTGATTGAGACCATCGGCATCGATCACCATGGGGATTTCACTGCGGCGCAACAGTCGGCGGACAAGCTGGCCGGTTTCATCAGCGCCGCCCAGCCCGGGACCGATTGCCAGGCATTGTTTGCCTGGCATCAGCTGGTTGATCGCATCACCGGCGTTGGGGGTTAGGGCGCCGCCGGTATCGGGCAAGGGGGCCGTCATGACTTCCAACAGCATGGTTTCTAGGCTCGCATTGAGGCTTTGGGGCGCGCCCAGGGTCACCAGGCCGGCCCCGGTGCGCATGGCCCCTTCGCAGGCCATGACGGCCGCCCCGGTTTTCCCGGTACTGCCGGCAATCACCAAGAGATGTCCGGTCGATCCTTTGTGGGCATCCGGCGCCCGATCAGCGAGATCAGCGGCAACCTCATGAGCAGATGTCAGGTGTTGGCGCGGGGCCACGGCCTCCGCGATGTGGGGTGGGATCCCGATGTCGACCACTTCCAGGTGGCCGGTGTACAGAGCGCCCGGGTAGACGACATGTCCGATTTTGGGGTAAGCAAAAGTGGCCGTGGCGGCCGCCCGGACGCAGGTCCCGCAGATTAGTCCATTGTCTGCATTTACGCCCGACGGAATATCTATGGCCAGTACGGGGTGTTGAAAACTGTTCAAAAGGTCAATGGCCTCCCGATAATGCCCACGGACATCGGCGCTCAGGCCGGTACCGAAGACGGCATCCACCCAGACATCATGATGGGCCATGTCCGCCGCGTAATCGGCCAAACTGCGGGCGTCCGGAATTTCCACCACCGGTACGGACAACGGGGGCAATAAATCGAGGTTGGCGCGCGCATCGCCGATGACGCGCTCGGCGTCGGCCAGCAAGTAGACCACCACATCGATACCCCGCTGGGCAGCGTAACGGGCTACCACGAAGCCATCCCCGCCATTGTTTCCGCGGCCGGCCATTACAGCCAGGCAACCATTTTCGATGCCCTCAAATGATTCCAGCAAGAATCGCGCGGCCCCCCGGCCGGCGCTTTCCATCAGAACCCGGCCAGGAATTCCGAAAGAGTGAATTGTCGCGCCATCCATTTGCTGCATTTCAGCGGCTGTGACCAGGTACATGGAGTCTCCTTTGGGCTATGTGCGGGCATTGTCACGGCTCGCCCGCGTTGAATCTGTTAGAACGCATCTCTAAAAAGTCTTTGCGCCCAAACTCAGCGTTGGGTGCTCATATCACGCCCTCGAAATACGGGAGTATTACGCCGGGTGATATTCGCGTCCGCCTTGATTTTGAACCAATATCTGTTTTTAAGATAGGTTCCATTGCAGCCGTCTAATGAGCATAAATTAAGTGTGAAATTAAGGTCAAGCACAAGATAAAATCGGCACGCAATTGAATTGTTTTAGCAGGCGCATTCCCTGTAGCTCGCTGCCGGAGCGTTCAATTCGATCAGGGTGCCGGTTGCCTGAGGAAATGGGTATGCCGACATTGTCTTATTGGAGGTCCCCGGACAACAGCCCCTTCACTCTCTGGGCCAGTTCTTTGGTGCGGTTTTTCATTTCATCCGCGGCCCGCGAAGACTGTTCGTGATCGAAACCGAAAAGGTGCAGAATGCCGTGGATGAGCAGCCAGGTCATGTGTGCGCCCACGCTGATGCCGGCTTTCTCCGCTTCGGCTGCGGCCGTATCGACCGAAATGACCACATCTCCCAGAAGCTCGGGCGAGACCTGGGCAAATTCGCCTTCGCGCATGGAAAAGGATAACACATTGGTAGGGCTGTCCTTGCGGCGGTACTCCCGATTGAGCTGTTGGATGCGCTGGTCGTCTACAAACAGGATGGATAATTCGCCTTCAGGGCAGTCCAAGTCGTTTAAGATGACCTGTGCCGTTTTCCGAATCTGCTCCAGATTGATCGGGTGGCTGTTCTGCTGATTGTCTATCAGTATGCCCATTGTTGCTGTTCCCATTGGGTTTGCCCGCATTTTCGGGATATTCGATGCGGTGGTGGTGAATGCCGGTCAGGATGCTGATGAAGTTTTTGGCAATGGCATGCAGGTCCTTGAGCGTCAGTTCGCATTGATCGAGCTGCCCGTCCGAGAAAATATTGTTGATCAAGGTTTGTACCAGCCCCTGTATCCGTGACGGGGTCGGGTTTTCGAGGGTTCGCGAAGCCGCTTCCACCACGTCGGCCAGCATTACAAGCCCGGCTTCCCGGGTTTGCGGCCGGGGTCCGGGGTAGCGGTAGTCATCCATGTTGACGGTGTCATCCGGATTTTGTTTGCAGGCTTTGATATAGAAGTATTTGATCAAACTGGTGCCGTGAGACTGGCGGATGACGTCAATGATCACCTTGCCGAGTTTGTTTTCGCGGGCAATCGCGACGCCGTCTTTGACATGCGCAATCAAAATGGTCTTCGACATGGACGGGGCCAGTTTGTCGTGCCGGTTTTTACCGTCGCGCTGGTTTTCGATAAAATAGAGCGGCTTGTTGATTTTTCCGATGTCGTGATAGTAGCCGCAGACTTTGGCCAGCAGAGGGTTGGCATCGATTTCATCCGCCGCGGCTTCCACCAGGCTGCCAACCACGATGCAGTGGTGATAAGTGCCGGGTGCTTCGATCATGAGGCGGCGCAGGATCGGTCGATCGAGATTGGCCAGTTCCAGCAGCTTAATGTCGGTCGTATAGTCGAACGCGATCTCAACCAGCGGGGCCAGACCGGCCACCACGACGCCCGCCCCGATGCCGCCGATGAAAGCCAAAATGGCGTCCCACATCAGTTTCATTCCCGCCAGGTCGGCACTGTAGGTGTCGATACCCACGACCAGCAGGGCATTGAGCAGACCCAGTTTCAGGCCGGCCTTGATAAAGACCTTTCGTTCACGACAATCCTGCAGCCAGTAGCTGCCCATGATGCCGCTGATTAAAAAATAGACAAAGAGACCAAACTCGTTTTGCAAGATGGCCGCAGTTCCGGTGGCCAGTACGACTGCAAAGGCAATGGCTACCCGCAGACCCATAAACAGGCAGACCGTCATTGCACCGGCCGCCATGGGCAGGCCGTATACGATGGATGAAACGGTCAACCCCAAAGGCGGGGTCTTGGCCAGGGCAGATATCAGGAAAATATTAACCCGCAGGAAAACGAACGCCGTGATCAGGGCCAGTGAAATAAACAACAGGTTTTTATTGAGCTCTTTTGAGGAGTCCGCGGCAGTGGCCTGGAACTGGGTCATGAACATGGCGATTATCAGGCACAGCATGATCAGTCCGGCCCCCAGGGCACTCAAGACGGGTGTTTCTGTTTTTTCAGGCGGACGAGATTTGTTGAGTTTGAGCAGGTGTACCGCTGTTACCCGTTCCCCTTCCCGCAAGAGCATTTCACCCGCTTTGATCTGGTAGAGAATCGGCTTGATGTTGGCCGCCTGTTGCTTGCGTTCCTCCGTTTCACTGCGATTGAGAGTAATGTTGGGATGAATCAGCTGCTGAGAGAAATCAACCACCAGGTTACGCAGCGAGTAGCTATAGCCTTTCAGCAGCGGTTGTCCGATAATGCGGACCATGGTTTGTGCTTGGTCCAGACCGTAGAAACGCTTTAACTTCAGGACGGCCTTCTCAGACTTGGTTTTAATATTTCGCAGGGTGATTCCCGTTTCCTGTTCGCGCAGCAAGAGTTCTTTGTTGCCGACCACCCCGTTATCGAGGATTTCCGTAACAATTTTGACGATCAGAACTTCCATATCCAGGGAGATCATGTCCTTTGTCAGGATTTTATACGCCCCCTTGCTGACCGGGATGCCAAGGGTTTCTTGGAAATTCTCCTTTTCTGCGTTGATTCGATCTTGCAAAGATAAAACCGCCGCAGCCGGCTCATCGGAAACCACCTGGCCGGGCAGCGGCGCCGTGGCGGGGACGTCCTGGTTCGACTGGTACATATTGCGCAGCAGGGCAAAGGCGCTTTTCACGCGGCTGGTTGTTTTCGGTAGGGTGTCCGGATCATGGTCATACACCGTGAGTACAGCATCGACGGCCTGTTTTTGGCGGGCAGCGGTGGCGACTTTATCTTCAATGAAAAAATCCTTGGCGGCCTTTATATCGCTCTTGACCACATCCCCGACTTTATACACGTGCCGGGTAATCACCAGGTTGGGATACAGCACGACAATAAAAAGCAGCAGCACGGCCACCAGGAGTAAGGCCGGCACCGGATTGTCCAGTCTCATGGAGTTGCTTGAATTGTCTTTTCTTTTTTCCATTATACGTTGTCAGCAGCGGCTTTCCGCCTGGGACGGCTACGCTTTACCCGTCAGGGCGTCATTCTTTTCGTAGGCGTCAATCACCTTTTGAACGAGCTGGTGCCGGACCACATCGGTTTTGGTAAAGAAGACGAATTTAATTCCATCAATGTTCTTGAGAATGCGTTTGGCTTCAATTAGGCCGGAAGTTTTATTTTCAGGAAGGTCGGTTTGGGTGATATCTCCGGTGATGACCGCTCTGGAATTGAATCCGATACGGGTAAGAAACATTTTCATCTGTTCGGTGGTGGTGTTCTGGGCTTCGTCCAGGATGACGAAAGCATCATTCAGGGTACGGCCGCGCATGAACGCCAGGGGTGCTACTTCGATTATCCCCTGGTTCATCAGACGGGCTGCTTTTTCAAAGCGCATCATGTCGTGCAAGGCGTCATATAGTGGCCGGAGATACGGATCCACTTTTTCAGCCAGGTCACCCGGCAAGAAGCCGAGGGCCTCGCCCGCCTCGACGGCCGGGCGGGTGAGAATGATACGGTCGATGCTGCCTTTGGAAAGTGCGGCTACCGCCATGGCCATGGCCAGGTATGTTTTTCCGGTGCCGGCAGGGCCGATGCCGAAAACCATGTCGTTGGAGCGGATGGCATCGATGTATTCTTTCTGGGCGACGCTCTTGGGCGTGACCGCTTTCTTTTTGGCCGTCACGAAGGCCGTATCCATGAAGATGTCTTTTAACTTGATCCGGTCATCCTGGCTCAAGGCCCGGACGGCGTGATCAATGTCGTTCAGGTAGACCGGGTAGCCGTTTTCCAGCAGACCATACAGTTGTTCGAGTATTTTACGGGCCAGGCTCGCGGCAATCTCATCGCCCTGAACGGAGACCACATTGCCCCGGGCATGAATCCGGACACCGACCGAGTCGGCGACCCGGTGAAGATTGGCATTGTGCTCACCGAACAACTGGCGGGCCAGATCGATATCACCGAAGGTCAACTGGTTTTTATGTGCATCAGGTGTACTGCTCATATTGTGTCCTAAATCCTAATGGCTCAACGGGCACTATCTATCATAAAAAATCCGGTGAATGCAAACAAAACCGGGCTGTCCGGGCGCTGAGCGGACCATCCGGAAAAACACCTTGACCTTTGTCGGTAGGCCTTGTTAATTGGTCTCGGTCGCCGCATCGAGATGCTGTGGAGCAGATAATCCGACGGCCGATGGCTACTAAGGAGGACTATGAACAGCTTTGATATCGTGGTTGCCGTTATCCTGGGGTTTTGCCTGATTCGCGGTATATTCAGGGGGTTGGTAAAGGAAATGGCCTCGATTATCGGTGTGCTGGCCGGCTTTTATGCGGCCTATACCTATTACCCGGAGATGGCCGGGCTGCTTTCCCGCTGGATAGACAACCCAATTTACTTGAATATTACGAGCTTCATGGTCATTTTTTGCCTTATTTTGATTATTATCAGCATCTTGGGGGTTGTCCTCAAATATCTCATGAGTATTGCCCATCTGGGCTGGGTGGACCGGGTGAGCGGAGCCGGATTCGGGGTATTGAAAGGGGTTTTGATAACCTCGGTACTGCTGGTAACCCTAACGGCATTTCTGCCCAAGGGATCCCCCCTGGTACGTGATTCACTCCTGGCACCGCATATCAATATGCTTTCCGAGAATATGGCCAAGATCATTTCCGAAGATATGCAGCAGGCCTTTGATGAGAAAATGGGAGAACTGAAAAACATTTGGGAAAAAAGAAGCTAAATAGCGTTGCCGATCTTTTCCAGTTGATCGATACGCTCAGGGGCGAAAACGGCTGCCCCTGGGACCGCAAGCAGACCCCCGCCTCCATGGCCATCTACCTGGCTGAAGAAACCTTTGAACTCATTGAAGCAATCGAACACGGGGATACCGCTGCCGTACGTGAAGAGCTGGGCGATGTCCTTTTCCTGCTGCTGTTTATCCTGCGGATGTACAGCGACCAGGCGCATTTCGACTTGGCACAGGTATCCCGGCAGGTGATTACCAAAATGGTCAGGCGTCATCCCCATGTGTTCAGCGACAATCAGGCCGATACGCCCGGACAGGTCAAGCGTCAGTGGCAGGAAATCAAGCGGGCCGAAAAAGATCCCGGCCGGCGAGAATCCATCATGGACTCAGTCCCTTCCGGTTTGCCGGCCCTGCTCAGGGCTTACCGGGTTTCCGAGCGGGCCGCCCAGGCCGGCTTTGACTGGGAAACCCTATCCGGGGTTATGGAAAAATTCAGTGAAGAGTGGGCTGAATTCAATCGCGAACTGAACCGGCGCAAAACCGGAGACGGTTCCGAGGCAAATCTGGCCATGGAATTCGGTGACATGGTATTCACGCTCGCCAATGTGGCCCGTTTTGCCGGTTTCCACCCGGAGACAGCCCTGACAGGGGCCGTGAATAAATTCGTGCAGCGTTTTAAGGCGATGGAATCCCAGTTGCTTTCCGAAGGATTGGAGGTCGGCGCGCTCACACCCGCTGAACTGGATGCGTATTGGGAAGATGTGAAAAAACGGACCAAATAACCTCTGCAGCCAACGCCTGCCAGGAGCGCCGGCACCCTACCAAATAAAAAAGGACTTTCAGGCGAAAGTCCCTTTAAAGCGTGATTTGGATGGAAGGGGTGGTTGATCAGACCTCGTCGTAATGCACGGGCGGCATTTGGAGGATCAGATCACCATTTTCATCGTACTTTTCAATAATGATGCGCTTGTCTTCCAGGTTGTATTTGGTTTCGGTCTCATCCTGTTTTTCGGCTGTTTTGGCTTTGACGGTCTCCTCTGATTTCTCCACCGGCCGATCAGCTATAACTTTCTGCGTTTCCTGCTGCACGGTTTCCTTGTGGCTGAAAGCCTGATTTTGGTCGGCGCGGGTAACCTGTTGTACCGTGGCCTCGCTGGCTAGTTCTATCATTTAAATCCCTCCCTTCCCTGTGTGGCAAACCGTTACTTCGATCTGCCGGGCCATTCTGCCCGATGACAAGGTGATTTCTAACCTTGTATCATCATGTCCGCCGGGTGTTCTGCCCGGAGACGGACCGGATCACACCATATTTTTGTCCACCGCCTCCCGGGTTAGCGCCTCCAGGCGCTTCATCAATACGCTGGAGTCCTCTGCCGTTAGTTTATTGGTGGTCTTGTCGGAACCATCGTCAATGACATTGAACACGAATTCCACGGGATCCTGGTCTTTATATTTTTCTTCAGTACCCATTTCGTCTTTCAGTTGCTTGACGATTTCCCGGTCCATCTCATCCTGAGGACCAAAACGGGTGATGCGGTCTACAATATTCGCTGCTACCTTATCGACAACCGCCTGGCGCTTACCGCCGACAGATATATCAATCCGGTCGACCGGTGATTTGGACCCGGCCGGCCGCTGCGCATTGGACACCCGGTTTTTTTCCAGGCGTTTGGTGTAGTCGGCCAGGACATTATGCATTTGGGAGCTGGATATATACATATTCGCTCTTCTCCTGACTGGTTTATCGTCGCACGGAAAAGATACTTTAGAAAAAAAAGTAAAAAACCGGGGAAATAAGGGGGGCGTTGTCTATAACATCTTGTAATTAAAGGTTGATAATAATTTAGTAAATGTTTTTGAACGGTACCCGAGATACCTTAAAAGGCTTAAGCCGGGAGAGGAAATGCCACTAAAAAAAGTTCGGCCGGCGGCCGGAACGGCAATTTCCGCCCAAAAGCCGGTCGGGGGCAAAAAAACTAGCCATGCAAAAAAACCGGCGCATCTGTCCAGCAAACGAGCGGTTTGATGCGGATGCGCCGACTGTATCCGGCGGAACCTTGAAGCTATCTAAGAAACGGATTTTGGTTCAATATCAAGGCGGACGTTATATTAGAACCGGAGGAATACTATAGTATTTCGAGGATTTAAATTTTTCGCCCAACGCCGAGATTAAGTCCAAAGACTTTTTAAGATAGCTTCTATTACCGGCGGCCACCGGCAGGCGCCATGGGCGGCAGCCCGTAGTAGGTCGCAATGAAATGGCTGTGGCTGGTGAAGGCGATTTCGGGTAGATCCGGCTGTGAAAACCAGGCCGCCTCCGACGCATCATCACCGGGAAGCAGGGTGCCCGAAAACTCCCTTACCAGGTAGGCGATCATCAGGACCGTGTGGTACTGGGCATTGGGGGTTGACATCACACCCAGCAAGCGGTCGATACGGCCGGTCAGGCCGGTTTCTTCCAATAGTTCTCTGAGAGCGGCGTCTTCCGGTCCTTCCCCAAGTTCCATGAACCCGCCGGGCAGGCACCAGTGACCCTTGCGAGGCGCAACGTTGCGTTTCACCAGGGCGATCCGGTTCCGGCTGTCTACCACAACCAGGCAGGAAGCCGGGACCGGGTTTTCGTAAATGGCGCGGTTGCAGGTTTCGCAAAAGGGCCGCTTTTGGCCTTCCCACGCTTTAGAAACCAGTTGTCCTCCGCAATAGGCGCAGAAAGTCTTCGGTGGGTATATGGCCGGTTTTACCATGATTGATCAGTCATCGAAATCGCCCTCGGGGCCTTTGTCCGACTCTATGGCGGCAGCCTTTGCGGAGATCTGCTCCGGGGTCCAATCAGCCGGATCCTCGATTCGCCCGACCTTGGCACCCGGATCGTGTGAGCCGGTTTCCAGGATTTTCTCTATGGCGATTTGGGCAGTATCTTCGGCGTTGAACACCTTCGTGAGCAGGGTGTAGACAAAGTCTTCCACCCGCTTGGCCATCCGGGCTTTCACCTCGGCCGGCTGGCCCAAAAGGTGGTTTTCGAAAGGCAGGTTGAGTTTTTTGTAGTTTCCGCCCTTGATGCCGGCCTCATCGGCATAGGCGCGCATGCGGTCCCACATCTCTTCGGTTACACCGGCCTGCGGGACTTTGATAAAATCACCATTGGCGTCAAGAACGGCGTTGCCGTAGTCGTTGACTTCAAAACCCCAAGACAGCATCTGCAGGGCGGTGGCTACATTGGCCTTGGTTGTCCGGGTTTTGGCGGCAATGTCACGTAACCGGTCGGAGTTGTTGCCGGAGGTGCCGTGCTGGGCCCCGGAGATGCCATAGGGCGACAGCGCAGCATGTATTTGGGCGGTCAGGGGGACCTGGATGCCCTGTCCGCTGGCCTCGATACCGTGGGTGGTGCCGTTGTTCAGGGCAATCCAGTCGGGGAAGATGTCGTGCGCGTTCAATCCCTGGATGAGAAACAGGGCCTCTTCAACGGTGGACAATCCCAGTTTACCCTTGATTTCACCAATTTCGGTTTCAAGGCCGGCCCAGGAGGGAATCAACGGATTCAGTTCAAGATTGGCCAGCAGGTTCTGGTCGTCGGGCATATGCGAGGCATCAATGGCAATGGAGGTGATTCCGGCGTCGAACAGGGTGGGGATTTCAACTTTGGCCGGGGCAACGTCATCTTTGGATTTGATACCGTAGTGATCGGCGTGGATCGCGACCGGGACAGTGATCCCCATCTCGTTGCACAGGGCGTCCACCTGCCGGGCAATGTTCCAATAGTTGACGGCACAATAGGCATTGGCGCCGCCTTCGGAGCGTGCGATTTCGATGATCAGGCAGCTGTTGGCCCGTTGGGCGGCGGCCAGGGCTCCCCGGATGACGAAATAGCTGCGGCCGTTGGCTGCGATGGATATTGCGCCGCCTTTGGCCAGCATGGCACGATCGATATATTTACCGCTGACGATGAGTGCTCGGGAATTCGGGAACAGCTTCACTATATTGGGGGGGCGGCCGATGGACAATGCTTTGTCAAAGCCATTGGAACCATTTGAAATAGTTGACATATTTTCCTCCTTATAATTTTGATGATACTCGGAAGTGTGTATTCGAAATCGCCGGCCCGGGTATGGTTCCGGGTTGGTTTGCCCGGGGCCTATGCTTGAGGTCCGGGGAAACCAAGCATGCCGTTTAGTGTGTCCGGTCCAGCTATGCGTATAAATACTGAATATATACAGCCTTCCGGTATATGTAAACCTAGTAGCCTGTGGATTTTCTGCGACTTGCGGGTGAGGTTGAAGACTTTTCGATGTCAATGATCTTACTACCCGGGTATTCCTTGGTCTCGTAGTTGGGGATCATCATTAGGCAGTGACTTGGCTGGCCGATTTGCGACACCGTGCAGTCAATGTTGTCGGCGGCCTCCTGGGCCGGCCGGGTGGAATCGGGCAACGCCTGCACGACAAACGAAAAGCCCCGGGCGCTTATAAATTCCAGTAAGTGCCAGACACTTTTATTCAGATCGGCCCCCTTCACTGTTCTCCAAATGTATGTCCGGCTGCCTGCAAGACCTGGCGGGCCAGCAGTAGTTTTTCCGTTTTTACGAGTATATAATCCGTATCGAAAGTTGATACCGCAAAGATACTGACCTTTGCCTCGGCCAGAGGTGTCGCCATCGCAGCCAGAACGCCGGTTAAGTCAAACTCCAGGGGGCCGACAACCTTGATGCAGGACCAACCGGTCTCCGCCTTTCCGGAATCCAGCTTTATGCTGTCATCACAGACGATGGATAACTCTGCGTCCGACCGGCTGATGTTGTAAAACGCGCCGGCCAAGACCGCGGGCGGTATCTCGCTGTCGGCGGCAAAACGGTGCACCGTGAAAGAGCCGTCGAGGATATTTAAGTTTAACTTTGGATTTGGTACCATCGGTTTTTATGCGGGCTGATCGGACCAGACTGCAAATTCATTCCCACTTGGCTCGGTGAAATGAAAGCGACGCCCACCGGGAAATGCGAAAATGGGTTTGACGATCTGGCCGCCGGCTTTTTCGATTTTCTCCAGAGTACCTTCCAGGTCATGGCTGTAGAAGACAATCAGGGCCGCGCCCTGGGCAGTCGTTGAATGCTGTTTGGATTTGAAGAAGCCGCCGTCGAGGCCCTGGTTCGCAAAGGCGGTGTAATCGGGGCCGAAATCTTCGAATGTCCAGTCAAAGACCTGGGTAAAGAATCGTTTGGTAGTCGGAATGTCCCTAGCCGGCAGTTCGATATAATTGATTTTTTCATGTTCTTTCATATTTACCTGCCTGAACGATACATGCTTTTTTGCTCACTTAGGATGCTCTATCGTAAATCGTGACGCCCCCTGTCAAAGCTCGGGATCGGAAAAGTGAGAAACGTGCCTTAGCTTGAAATTGGAATCCAGATCGTAAGGTATGGCTTTCAGCATAAATTGCAATTCGCAGCCATAACGTTCGAAGGCGAGTTCACCATTACAGTGGGTGTGGTAGACCAACTCGAAGCCGTCCGGGGTTTTAAAAGCCGCCCCTTTTTTAATCCATTCGCCGCCGGGGTGGCTGACATAGGCGACCACCAGGGTACCACCGCCCGCCAGGGGCGTTACCCGCAGTGGACGTTCATCAACATCCAGGTAGTCTTCATTGCCCCGGACGAATTCTATAGCCAAAGGGGAGGCGTCTTCCATAAATCCTCAGAACCTACTTGAACCGGGCGCTGCGCACCGCCAGCAACTCCCGCAGGATGGATCGGTGGCAGCGGGCCTCGTTTTCACAATAGCAACCCACCGATATGTTTGCGCCGTGGGATAAGGCCGCCAGCAGGTCGAGCAGGCGGCTTTTTTCAGGCTTTTTCATTTCGGCCCTGTACTTGCGATCAAAGACGGTCCACGCTTTATCGGTTTTGACTGCCTGTCCCAATTTCATCAGTTCCGGCGTCGGGGCGACATCGGGCAGCCAGACATCATACCAGTTTTGCGATGCAAATTCGCTTTTCGGCACACCTCGGGGCGGACGCCGGACGGTCCCTATGCGCAGGCCTTCGTCTTTGCTGCGTTTCGTACCAAGCCGGACAATGCGGATTGCCATGGATATCCTCCAGTACACAACTTGCGGCCTAATCCGTGTGGCCGATTTGGGCGGTAACTTCTATCTCGAGTTTCATCTGGTCATCGAGCAGACCCGCGATCATGATGGTTGCCGCCGGAAGGACCCGGCCCAGATACTTCTTGAAGACGGGCCAGCAGGGCTCAAAATCAGATCTATCCGGAAATATATACCGCACACGCACGATTCGGTCCAGGCTGCTGCCGGCTTCCGCCAGTGCTTGGGCTATGTTTTTGAAGCACTGGTCGGCCTGTTCAACGACATTCTCGGATATGGTCATTGACCCGTAATCGTAGCCGGTTGTGCCGGAAACAAATATCCAACCACCTTCAACGACTGCTCGGGAGTAGCTAATTTTCGATTCGAATTCAGATCCGCTGGAGATACGTTTGTGATGCATAATGGCCTCAAATTTTTAATATTATCATATCATTAGGCATATTTATGGATTGGCCGGATGTCAATATAGGTTAGCGGCCTTGGTTGCACTCACCCTTTTATGCCTGGCTGATACTGAGTGTTTTTACGTCGTGCGGTCCATACTAATCGAAGTCGGACTAAAATTCTACCACCACCTTGGGCAACGCTTTCCGGTACCGGGTAACCCTATATTTTGATCGTAAGCGCCATGCCGTTATTTAGTTAAATAATTTCAGGTTATTATGAAAGGGTAGTGCTGTGGATGCACAGGCCACTGCGCATTGTGCACGAATTTTTGTGCAATGGTTTGTATATCTCCTTTAGTCCGTCCGCTTGTCGCCGAAAGTTATCGTGAAGATCGGCAGAGGTTTCAGGTGCGGCCATCACTAGATACGCGAGCCTTCCGGGACAAGCCCGGCCTGGCGTCGGTGACAGGCCGACACCTTTGCAGGTCCGCCAGTCGCTTCGGGTCATGGGGTTGAAGAATATTGTTGAATATCGGTAAGGTATTGTATAGAACCCTAACTCACACATTTAACCTGATCGGATAGCATTGAATCATGAAACTGCGTACCATCGTTCCCGTGCTGCTGCTGCTCGCCCTGGGGCCGGCCTGTGCACCCAAAAAGATTGATGTGGGCACCGCCCCGGAAAGACCGGCTGTGGCTGTGACCGTACCGGAAAAAGCGTTTGCCCGCGCCGAACAGCTCTATGCGGACAAAGCCTACTCAGCGGCCGCGGCCGGCTATCTTGACTTTGCCAGCACCTACCCGGGGCATGCCCGGGCGGTTGAGGCTTTGATGAAAGCGGGCAGTGCCTACTTTACGCTGGGTGATTACGAGGGGGCTCGCCGGACTTTTCGACAGATCGAAACGGATTATCCCGACACCGCGGCAGCCATTGCCGCCCGGGTTGAGACCGTGTTGACCTATTATTATGAAGGCCAATTTGAAGAATTGCTGCTGCAGGCGGGCGCGATTCTCAACGCCGATGTGCCCCTGCCCCAACAGTTGAAACTCTATGCGATTCTGGGGGATGCCTACATGGCCCTCGATGCCCCGGTAGATGCGGCCTATGCCTACGCCCGGGCTTACGAAATCGCCCAGGATGAAACCGGAGACGAACTGTACGAAAGGATAAAATCCGCTCTGCGGCTGATGGAGCGACCCCAGGTAGATACCTTGGCGGACCGCCTGGAGAATCCCGAACTGCAGCAGATGGTGGTCGAACTGGCTGATGCGTTGATCTACAAACGCTTTACCGTGGGCTGTCTGCTGCCGCTCAGCGGACGCTATGCCGTATACGGGCAGCGAGCCCTCAACGGGATTCAACTGGCGCTCAACAAGTCGAGTGCGGCCCGCACCAACCCCCACCTTGAGATCATTATCAAGGATACCCGCTCAGGCCCGGTGGCGGCGGTCCGGGCCGTGGGTGAACTATACGACAGCGGGGTGGCTGCGATCATCGGGCCCATCGTAACCGCCGAATCGGCTGCCCGTGTCGCCCAGGAGCGGCATCTGCCCATTGTCACCTTCACCCAGAAGGAACATATCACCGATATTGGGGACTTTGTATTTCGGAACTTCTTCACGCCCGGTATGCAGGTAAGGGCGATCGTCGATCATGCGGTGACCAATCTCAAGGCCCGCCGGTTTGCAATTCTATATCCCGATGAAAAATACGGCCGCACCTTCATGAACCTATTTTGGGATGAAGTGATTCGCCAGAATGGTCAGGTTGTGGCGGTCGAGTCCTACGACGTGAAGACAGTTGATTTTGCAGAACCCATCAAAAAACTGGTGGGGCGACATTATCGCATCCCGGCGGATATTCAGGCGCGGGCCGAGCGCATCTGGCCACCTTTCAACAAGACCCGGGAGGGTGGGTGCCAGGGGTTGGAGAAAATGCCGGGCCTCATGTATCCCCTGCCGGCCGAGCTGGCCTGCTGGAAGAACTCTGCGGCCGAAGAGACGCCAGACTGCATCCCCGAGGCCGCTCCGGAATCAAAAGAGGCCGCTGAACCTAAATCCATCGTAGATTTTGACGCGGTCTTTATCCCGGACGCGCCCAACAAAGCCGGCCTCATTCTGCCGCAGCTCGCTTTCTATGATGTCAGCGAGGTGACCTTGATGGGAACCAACCTGTGGAGTTCCAAGACGTTGATTGAAATGAGCCGTGACCATGCCAATGGCGCGATCTTGCCGAACGGTTTCTATGCCGGCAGCACAAAGCCGCCCACCCGTCAATTCGTGGCTGCTTACCAGGCAGCGTTTACGGATCCACCGGAATACATTGAGGCCGTCGGCTATGATACGGCCCGACTGCTGCTTGACTTGATCGGCCGGCCGGATGTGCGCTCGCGCACCGAGCTCCGGGATGAATTGTTACGCGTGGCTGATTTTCAGGGCGCGACCGGCGCGACCGCCTTTGATTACAACGGAGATGTGCACAAACCGCTTTTTCTGATCAAGGTCAAGGGCAGCCGATTCATTGAAATCGAATCGGAGGTTGAACAATCGAAAGCGCTGCCGGAGATGACCGAACCGGAGATACCGGTCGCAGATTAGCTGCTATACGGTGAGCATGAACCTACCTTTGATCATCTATGCAATCGCAGGGGCCCTTGTCCTCCTTTTGAGCCTGCCATTTTTCCTGATCTATGCGCTGGCCACAGGCAAGCATCTTGAAAGTCTGTCCAATCGCCTGGGAAACTACCGCCGCGCCTTGGGGAGCAAGGCTGCCGGCCGCACGCGCATATGGGTGCATGCCGCCTCCGTGGGCGAGGTTGCCGCCGCGGCTCCGATTATTGCTGAGCTTTCCGGTGATTTGCCCACAGCTGATTTTGTGGTCTCAACGACGACGTCCGCCGGGCAGGCGGCGGCCCGCGAAAGCCTGGGCTCACGGACTACCTGTGTATACGCACCGGTTGATTTTCTGGCCGCGATCGCCCTGGCCCTGCAAACCGTACAGCCGGATGTCATGGTTTTTGTTGAGACTGAGACCTGGCCCAACTGGCTGTACCTTTCACGGCGGTTCGGTATTCCCACAGCCGTAGTCAACGGGCGCATCTCAGGGCGCTCTATCAAAGGGTACGGCCGTATACGGGCCCTGGTGGGGCCGGTCTTAAAAACCGTGGCCACTTTCAGTATGATCGGGCCCTCTGACGCGAAGCGTCTCAAGAGCCTGGGGGTGACGGCGAAAAATATTGCCGTCAACGGCAACGCCAAGTACGATCGTCTTGCCGGGGCCGCCACTCCTGCGGCGGCAGCGGCGATGGCCGCCCTGTTCAACCTGAACGCTGGTGACCCGGTCGTGGTGGCCGGCAGCCTGCGCCGCGGAGAGGAAGGCCCGCTGCTCGATACCTTTTTGCAAATCCGCCAAATGGTCCCGGCCGTCGTTTGGATTGCGGCCCCTCGACACCTGCACCGGGTAGAAAAAATCGCCGACCGGGCAACAGCACTGGGAATCGATTTTCAGCTGCGCTCCGGATTGCAGCCGCCCGGCAGGGAGCGGCACGCCGCGTTGGTGATCCTGGATACCCTTGGTGAGCTGCATGCCGCCTACAGCGTGGCCACGGTGGTTTTTTGCGGTGGCAGCCTCGTGCCGCTGGGCGGCCAGAATGTCTTGGAAGCAGCCGCCTGGGGCAAACCGGTCCTGTTCGGCCCTTCCATGGAGGATTTCCAGGGGGAGAAGGAACTGTTGCTGGCCTCCGGCGGTGGGCGTGAGGTCCGCGACCAGGAAGCCCTGGTCGATAAAATCCACTACTATCTTACCCACCCGGAAGAAGCCGCCCGGGCCGGCAAGGTCGGCCGGAATATGGTCCGGGCCAATACCGGTGCGGCCCGCAAACACGCCGATGCTATTTTACGCCTGTTAAAATAGGGTCAGGTTATTCTTTGAGAAGTGTTGCCAGGACTTGGCTTAACCAAAACTTTAGCCTTCAGTCTTCAACCTTTAGCCTGGCCAGAGACCAGCGAACCCTGCCCCGTCGCCTCCAGCACCGTCCGCCAGAGTTTGCCATGCGACAGGACCTGCTTGCGTTTGCCCACCGAGGCACTCAGGGGAATGTGTACAAAGTGATTGTTCCAGTGGCCGATGAGCAGCTTTGTCTTCCCCGCCAGCCCAGCGTGCACCGCATCCCGACCTAAAAATCCACAGAATACGCTATCATTGGCGTTGGCCGGCAGGCTTCGGATCATATAGCTCGGGTCGATGTATTTGAGGGAAATGTCGATCGACTTGCTTTCAAAATAGGCTGAAATCTCTCTCTTCAGCAACTGGCCGATATCCTTGAGGCGGATATTGCCAGATTCGTCACGTTCATCCTCTTCTTCCGAGAAGTACTTTTGCCCCGCGCCTTCCGCAACCACGATAACGGCATGGTCGCTGGCAGCCAGACGTCTTTCCAGTGCTTCGAGGACCCCGCCCGGTCCATGGAGGTCAAAATCTATTTCCGGGATCAAGACGAAATTGACGTCCTGCTGAGCCAGGGCGGCGGTGGTTGCGATGAACCCGGAGTGCCGGCCCATCAGTTTTATGAGACCGATGCCGTTGGGGTAGCCTTTGGCTTCATTGTGGGCACCCTTGATGGCCCCGGTGGCCACCTGGACCGCGGTATCGAATCCAAAGGACCGGGAAACCAGGTGGATGTCATTGTCGATTGTCTTCGGAATCCCGATAACGCCGATCTTCAACCCCCGCCGGGTAATGGCGTCGGCAATTTTGCTGGTGGCCATCAGGGTACCGTCACCGCCTACCATAAAAAGCAGGCCGATGTTGGATCTTTCCAGGCTGTCGACAATCAGTTCGATATCTTGCGGTCCCCGCGAAGAGCCTAATATCGACCCGCCCATATTGAGGATCAGGGAAACCACGGAAGGCGTGAGATCCATGAAATCATGACCGTAGTCTGAAATGAAGCCCTGCAGCCCGTAGCGGATGCCATAGATATTCTTGACCCCATAGTGGTAGTAAAGTTCGAGGACGATGGCGCGGATGATATCATTTAAACCAGGGCACAACCCGCCGCAGGTAGCGATCGCGCAGCGCAGTTTACTGGGATCGAAGTAGATGTCGCGCCGCGGACCGGCCAGTTCAAATGCCGGCAGGGGTTCTCCCTGAGCTATCTTGGCCTCAATTTCCCCGGGTCTGACCGAAACACAGATAAGATCCTCGTCCGACACGAAATACTGGGCCTGGCCCGCGATTTTCTCCTTGAGTATCGGGGACGGAATTTTAGCTTCGCCAAGAGATTCAATGGTTGGATTCAGGTTGCCGAGGTCCATGTGTTTTCTCCTGAGAGGTGGGCTTCATTTTCCGTTAAAAGTAAATTCGCCTTTCCCGAGAATGTCGTGCAGGTGCAGGAGTCCTTTTACCTCGCCGGTCGGCCCGGTGATGGGCAGGACGGTGATCTGGTAACGTTCCATCAGGTTCAGGGCGTCATAGGCCGGGGCCTCCGGGGAGAGGGTTCGTGGGTCACGGGTCATGATGGTATCAACAGGCTGGTCAAAGGATGCCTTCTGGCGGGCTACAAAACGGCGGATATCGCCATCGGTAAGAATCCCCACCAGAATGTTGTCAGCATCCACTACGAAGACAGCCCCCAGTTCACAACTGTCAATGGCCTCGATAGCAGTTTGAATCGATTCGCCGGCGTGAACGGAGGGAATCGCGTTACCGGCCAACATTAATTCCGCAACCCGGTTGGACAACCGTTGACCAAGGGCTCCCCCGGGATGAAACTTTTTAAAATCACTGCTATTGAATTCTTTCTTGTTCGTCAGGACAACTGCCAGGGCATCCCCCATGGCCAAAAGGGCCGTGGTGCTGGTCGTGGGGGCTAGGCCCAATGGGCAGGCCTCCTTGGCTACCCCAACATCCAGAATCAGATCGCTGTTTTTTGCCAGGGCCGAAGCCGGGTTGCCTGTCAGGGCCACGACTTTGCAGCCGAGCATCTTGATACTTGGGATCAGGGCGTTGAGTTCCACGGTTTCCCCGCTGTTGGAAAGTGCCAACAGGATGTCATCCGCACTGACCACGCCGAGATCTCCGTGCATTGCCTCCACCGGGTGCAGGAACATGGCCAGCGTCCCGGTGCTGTTCAAAGTGGCCACGATTTTTTTGCCGATCAACCCGGACTTCCCGATCCCACTCACGATAACCCGGCCGCGCGCGGCCAGGATGAGGTCGATGACCCGGGTAAAATTGTCGTCCAGTTTGCCGGCGATCTCCAGAATGCCGGCCGCTTCGATTTCGAGAACCTCTATGGCTTGATCTTTAATCATATCTGATGCTTATATTCCGAAATCCGGTGTTGCAACGGGTAGGGCCAAGGAAATGCTCGCCGCTCATTGGTTCGGGAGCTCAAGTTTCGATCCACCACGCCGATAAATAACGTGAAAGTAATGCCTTTGTGTCTGCCTTTAAAGGCAAAGTCGCAATTTTCTGTATAAAAATCAAGCGTTCTTTTGATCCGTATCTTTTTGAATAGTCGCATTAATTTTGCTTGACAAGCCGGAAAACGGTGTTTATAGTCCCGGCCAATTTACAGGACCTGACTTTAAAGGCCGGGGAATGCTCCCAGCCTTTTTTTGGTTTGAAAACATCTTATGAGGAGGTGATTCCCATGCTTTGTACAACTATTAGAGAAGGCCATGACTGCCATTTTATGACTGCTGCCGGCTGTTCCTACAACGGTGGTCTGTGTCATGAAATCGTTGAGCAGTGTGACGGCTGTAACCGCAAGTCCGAATACGCATCCAAATGGTACTGCACCGCCTGCCCGGAGCCGGACGCCAAATGGAAAAACGGTAACTGCAATCTGGCCACCCACGTGAAAACGATGTCCGCTTCCAAAGCCCAGAAGATTAATCCGCTTAAGGCATCCAAGCGAGCTGCCAAGTAGTGTCCGCCCACAGGCGGCATATTTTGGCCCGGAACGGCGTTTTCACGCTTTTCCGATCCTCGACGTAGCGCCTGCTACGCCTCCGGTCTCAAAAGCGTTCAAGCCTTGCTCCGAACCAAAATCTACCGCCTGTGAACGAACACAGCAGGAATAGTTCTACTTTAGAAAAGCCCCGACCTTCAAAGGTTGGGGCTTTTTTTTGGCTTGACATATTTCCTTTGGCCCCTGTAAGTGGTAAGGTTCATATTTTAATGGTATTTCCTGCAATTCCCTTTCCATGGGAGTAATAAATGAACCCAATTGCCAAAGAACTAAACGGTATTGTTGAGGCCGGCAACCCCCATTTGTTCGCCATGTTGTCCCAGATTGGCAAGAACCTGTTTTTCCCCAAGGGCATTTTAAGCCAAAGTGCGGAAGCCAAGGAAAAGGCACATAACATCAATGCTACCATCGGGATCGCCAAAGAGTCGGGCCGCACCATGAAACTGGATTCGGTGGCGGCCTTTGTCAATGATATCCAGGCTAGCAATTATCTGACCTATGCACCTTCGTTCGGAATCCCGAGTTTAAGGCAGGCCTGGAAGGCTTCACTCTATGACAAGAACGCCTCCCTGGCCGGCAAGGAGATCAGCCTGCCCGTGGTTACCAACGGCATCACCCACGCCATTGCCATATTTGCGGATGTCTGGCTGGACCCGGGCGATGTGGTCATTTTGCCGGAGATGATGTGGGGCAACTACAACCTGATTATGTCCGTGCGCAAAGGGGTTCGGATCAGTCATTACGGCCTGTTCAATACCGGCGGCGGCTTCAATCTGGATGCCTTCGAAGCCGCGGTAAAGAAAGAGGCGGCGGAAAACGACAAGATTACGGTCCTGCTGAATTTTCCCCAGAATCCTTCCGGGTATACCGCTACCGAAGCAGAGGGACGGCGGATAGTCGAAATCCTGACGGAAGTGGCTGTCGGCGGGACCTATGTACTGGCCGTATTCGACGATGCCTATTTCGGGCTGTTTTACGAGGAGGACACCCTGAAAGAATCCCTGTTTGCCCGCCTGTGCCAAAGCGATCCACGGCTTTTAGCCGTCAAGCTTGATGGGGCCACCAAAGAAAACTTTGTCTGGGGGCTGCGCGCCGGTTTTATTACCTACGGATGCCCTATCGAAAACGACTCGACGGCCGTCTACGATGCCCTGGAACGCAAAACCGCCGGCGCGGTTCGCGGCAACATTTCCAACGCCTCCCACCTGGGGCAGGCGATCATTTATCGATCCATGCAGGCCGAGACCTACCAGGCGGAGCAACAGGAGAAATTCAACATCCTCAAGGCCCGGGCCGAGCGGGTAAAAGAGGTGCTGGCCGACCCCAAGTATGCGGATGCCTGGGACGTCTATCCGTTCAACTCGGGCTACTTCATGTGTCTGCAGCTCAAAACTGTGGATGCGGAAACATTACGGGTGCATCTGCTGGACAAGTATGGTGTGGGCCTGATCGCCCTGGGCGCGCGCAACCTGCGGGTGGCCTTCTCCTGCATTGACGAAGCGCAGGTGGAAGAGCTGTTCGATACGATTTTAAAAGGAATAGAAGACCTGAACTAACGGTTACCTGATCTCTATGCTGCTATCATGCTGAAGCGAATTTTAAAGCGCCTGCTTCCCGTGGCCGGGGAAGATATGTCGGAGAACATCACCCATGCCGGCAAATGGGCGTTCTATTTCGTGCTGATCGGCCTGATCGCCGGTCTCGGGTCGATCCTGTTTCACTACCTGTGCCTGCTGGGGAGCCACTACTTTATGGACATGGTGGCGGGCTACCGGCCGCCGGCCCCGGCCGGCGAGCACCATATCCTGACGCCCACGACAACGCCTTTCAGCCGCTGGATGCTCTTATTCCTGCCGGCCCTGGGTGGTATCTTCAGCGGCTGGCTGGTCTATACCTATGCCCCGGAAGCAGAGGGCCACGGTACGGATGCGGCGATTGATGCCTTTCACAACCGGGGCGGGTTTATCCGCGGGCGGGTACCGTTTGTCAAAACCCTGGCATCGGCGGTTACGCTGACGACCGGCGGCAGCGGCGGCCGGGAAGGACCCATCGCCCAGATTGGCGCCGGCTTCGGGTCTTTTCTCGCAACCAAGCTCAACCTTACCGACCGCGACCGGCGCATTATGATGGCGGCCGGCATCGGGGCCGGGGTCGGCAGTATTTTCCGGGCCCCCCTGGCCGGGGCCCTGTTCGCGGCCGAGGTTCTTTACCGCGATCCTGAATTTGAATCGGATGTCATCATCCCGGCGGGGATTTCTTCGGTAGTGGCCTATTGTCTCTTTTGCCTGGTGTTCGGTTGGGGTTCCCTTTTCGAATCGCCCGATTTCGTATTCCGCAATCCTTTGGAACTCGGTCCTTATCTTGTCCTGGCCCTGGTCCTGGTGGCAACCGGTGTGCTTTACATCAAGTCCTTTTACGGACTGACCGCCCTGTTCCACAAATTGTCGATTCCCAACCACTTCAAGCCGGCCATCGGTGGACTGTGCACGGGCATTATCGGATTCTTCCTGCCCCAGGCCCTGGCCTTCGGGTACGGGTTTGCCCAGATGGCCCTCAACAACCAACTGACGATTTCATTTCTGCTGGCCCTGGCCATCGGCAAGATTTTTACGACCAGTTTCTCCATCGGGTCAGGCGGCAGCGGCGGGGTCTTCGGTCCCTCGATCGTGATCGGCGGCGCCATGGGCGGCGCGGTGGGCAAGTTTTTCCATAACATCATGCCGGGTGTGGTCACCGAACCGGGCGCCTTTGTGGTGGTGGGCATGGCCGGGTTTTTTACCGCGGTGTCCAACACGCCGATCTCCACCATCATCTTCGTTAGCGAAATGACCAATTCCTACCACCTGCTGCTGCCCAGTTTGATGGTCTGCTCGGTGGCGTATCTGGTGGCCCGTAAATGGACCATTTTTCACAATCAGGTTAAGGGGCGCATCGATTCCCCGGCCCATGCCGGCGAGTTTTTCGTGGACATCCTGCAGTCCATCCATGTCAAAGACCTTATGGCCAAGGTTCGTAAAGTGGACCTGATTCCACAGAACATGCCCTTTATGGAATTCAAACAGTATTTTTCCAAAACCAAGCAGCACTATTTTCCGGTAATGGACACTCATGAACGGCTGGTGGGCATCTTCTCCAGTACCGATATCCGCGAAGTGCTCTTCACCCCGGAAATCGAACACCTGGTCGTGGTCAACGACATCGCCACAACCGATATCATCGTCACCACAATGGCGGACGACCTCAATTCGGTCATGCAGAAGTTTACCACCCGGAATATCGAGAGCCTGCCGGTGGTCCGGGAGGATGACCACGGTATCTTGATCGGCATGCTGCGCCGTCGGGAAGTAATCGCTTATTACAATGAGCGGGTTCAGGAGATGAAGAGCCGGACGGGCAAAGGGTAGCGTGGGCGGGGATAACAATCTGCCTCGTTTTCAATGCTCAATAAATTAAAGTCACCATCCCAACAAAGGAGTCCGAGAAATGGAAGTTGTCGTTTACTTACTTGGTTGCGGAATGATTGCTTATTGCAGCTATTTGAATCTCTATACCCGCCAAGCAGTCAACGCATTAAAAAGCCTATTCCAAAATTATCAGCTTAAATATTTGTCTATCATTCCAGCGATTGTCGCCGTTTTGTTTCTTATGTCCACACCGGTGGTTAAATGCCCCTGGCCTTTCTGGATAGTTGGAATCCTGGCCGCTATTGAAGCCATAGTTGCTTTTATCAATCCACGGAAAATCTATAGTAGAATGCTTGATTGGCTATTTGAGAATGTATCGTATCAGGCCTATAGAATGGTAGGGATTGTTGGAATTATATTTGGGACTCTACTTCTTACTTTGGTTAAGTAAATAGGCAAGCGGCTATCGGAAAATTATGATTCCTGGCCAATATCTACATTTAATAATCTACCTTCACTAGAAAGAGCCCCTGGGGTGGTGCAGTTGCACCGGCCTGCTCCCGATCTCGCGATTCCAGGATGGTTTTAAAATCACCGGATGTGAGTTTGCCCCGGCCCACTTCCACCAGTGTTCCTACGATATTGCGCACCATGTAGCGCAGAAAACCGTCGCCCTCGATTTCGAAAACCAGGTGTCCTGCGGACGCTGCAGAGAGCTGGGCCTTGTATATAGTACGCAAGGTGGATGAGCGCGGGCTGCCGGTGCCCTCGAAGGCTTTAAAGTCGTGCTCGCCCACTACATATGCTGCGGCCGTCTGCATGGCGTCGAGATCGAGCTTTTTGCGTACGTGCCATACAAAGCGTTTATCCACAGCCGTGGGGACCGGGCGATTCAAAATGCGGTAGCGGTAGGTCTTGCGCCGGGCATCATAGCGCGCATGGAAGTCGGCCGGCATCTTTTCGCAGGATTTGATGACGATATCGTCGGGTAGCAGGCTGTTGAGGCCTTTGAGAAACTCTTCGGAAGTGATGGCGGTTTCACAGGTGAAATGGGCCACCTGACCGAGGGCGTGGACGCCGGCATCCGTTCGTCCGGAGGCGGCCAGGGAGACTTCCTGGCGGGTCATGACCGCCAGCGCTTTTTCGATTTCCGCCTGGATGCTGCGGTCGGCCGCCTGGCGCTGCCAGCCATGGTAGGCGGTGCCGTCGTACTCGATCACCAGTTTGAACTTTGCTTCCATACCTATACCAATTAAAAATTTAGAAAAATATCAACAGCACCGCAGTCAAAGACGCAAAGGACAGGATCGTAGACAGTACGATGGATGCCGCGGCTAACCGGGTATCACTGCCGAGCTGAGAAGAGAGCACATACAGGGCCGTGGAGGTGGGCAGCGCAAAGAAGATCATGCCGGTCTGGATTTCAAACTGGTTGACGCCGAACAGCTTTAAGCATCCGTAACCGACCAGGGGAAGGAGAATCAGCTTGATGACGGCTGCGATTAAAGATGGCCGCATATAGCCGGCCAAAGATTTAAGGGTCAGGGAACCACCGATGCTCAGCAAGGCCAGCGGCAGGGTCACCATGGAGATCAGACTCAGGGCATTGTTGATGAATACCGGAAACGTGTTGATGAATCGGGCGTAGATCAGCCCGGCCAGGCAGGCCAGGACCAGCGGGTTGGAGACCAGGGCCTTCAGCGTAAGGCTGACACGTGAATTTCCGGAGCCGGCGTCTTCGCCATACCAGGAGAGGGTAGCGACAGCCAGGACATTGATAAACGGAATCAGGAATCCAATCAAAATACCGAAGTTACGAACCCCGGGTTCACCCTGGGCACTGAGAATGATGGCCATGCCGATGTACGTATTGAAACGGTAACAGCTCTGGGAGTATGACCCGGCCTGAAAAGCGGTAATCCGGAAGATTTTCAGGGCAATCGCACTGATCAGGTAAATGGCGGCCACCGCGGCCAGGGCGGCGCCGCAGAAGCTCCAGGGAATGCCCGCCGCGGTCTGGGCACCCCCGATTTTCCAGAACAACATGGCCGGGAAGAAGATAAAGTATACGAGGCGATCCGCCGTCTTCAAAAACGCCTCGTCGGTAATCCGGTAATATTTCAGAGCGACCCCCAACACAACGAGGGCGAATACCGGGAAAAGTGAATTCAGGACCATAGCGACCTTTTACAGCAGTTAATATCCCTACAGTGGGCGGAGAGTTTTGATTTGACATACAATCCGGAACTTGTCAAATTACAGCGCTGTTGTAAATTAGTTCACAAAGATTGACACGAATCAGGAGAGCGTGTGAGATGATGGATGAAATTAGAGCGACCTGCCCCGTCTGTAGACGGCCCCTCGTGATGAAACGGACTTGAACCAGGGTGACTCTGGCCTGCCGGGTATGCGGGCGTGATTTTTCCCTGGAGCAATTTTCCGAAGAGCTGGATGACGAGTTCGAACGACAGTTTGCCAATGTGCGGTGTGACCGGTTATGAAACCCATGCGTTTGCAAAAATTCCTTTCTGCTGCCGGGGTGTGTTCCCGCCGGAAAGGGGAAACCCTCATCCAGGTCGGCCGCGTTACAGTTAACGGAGAGCGGGTTACGACCCTGGGGACCCAGGTTGACCCGGACACGGACCAGGTATCTGTAGATGGCAAACCGGCGATCTTGAAATCCGATCGCGTTTACCTGGCCCTGCACAAGCCGGAAGGGTACGTCACCTCCTGCGACCATCCCGGTGAGAAAATTGTACTGGATCTGGTGAAAAGCGACCGCCGACTTTTTCCGGTCGGACGCCTGGACAAGGAATCCACCGGCTTGCTCCTGCTCACTGATGACGGCCGTATTCACCACCGGTTGTCGCATCCCTCTTTCGACCATGAAAAAGAATATGACGTGACGGTTGCTAAACCCCTGACACCAGGTGTTTTAAAGAAGCTGGCCAGGGGGGTGGCGATACAGGGCAAGCAGACCAGGCCGGCGCAAGTGAAAAAACTTTCCGCCAACCGTTTTCTCATCATCCTCCAGGAAGGCCGCAACCGCCAGATCCGCCGCATGGTGGGCAAGGTGGGCCATACCGTACAACACCTGAAACGGATTCGCGTGGCCCACATCCAACTGGGCAAGTTGAAAAAAGGCAGCTGGCGGCACCTCACACCCCAAGAGCGAAGACAGCTGCTCGAGCTTGTGACGTGAACGTCCGGCAAGGCCAGGTGAAGGCCCGCGCATGGACGTCCACGTGGCGGCCGGTCCAGGCCAGACACAACCCGAGCAACGGTAGTACCTATTATTTCAGCCCTAATGGCTTATATTCGGTTAAGCTCCCAACTGCAGCGATTATCATTTCCCACCTCACCCGCGAACTATCCCGGGCTGATCCTTAATGAGAACCGGTACACCTGTCCGTAAGGTCAACATGGACAATCATACGCCACAGGTCGCCCGTGCACCCCTGGCAGCGCGCATCATCCTTTTCCCGATGCTCAGCATCCTTCTGTTTGTCATGGTTATCTATGTGATCTTTTTGCCGGCCCCAACGTACAAAACCGGCCAATCGATAAATTTGACATAATAACGATATGTTAAGTGGGGGGCTCCCAACCGGGGAGGGGAAAAGAGAAAAAACCGCTTGACAGGGAGCCCGTCATGCAGTACTTTCATTTCGAAAGTTATCGAATTGTAAAAAACGTTAACTGGAGCAATCATGGAAACGGCAAAACTGGCCAAAATACTCAAGGCGCTTTCGCACCAGAAACGACTTGAACTCTACCTTGAGATTGCCCGTCACAACGAGAGCGATTTCGAGGCGGAAGGTTGCGAGTGCTTCATCTGCGATATCATGGAGTCACTCAATATCGGGGCGCCGACCGTTTCACACCACCTCAAGGAGCTGTCCAATGCCGACCTGATTACGACGGAACGGCGGGGCAAGTTCCTGGTGGCCAGGGCTAAAAAAGAAACCCTGGACGAGGTCCGCAAGGTCTTGGACATCCTGGACTAAATTTTTTTAGGCGAACAGTTCGATGGTTATAAAACTATAGAACAATCAAACTGTATCAGCAAAAGTCCGCCGAATTTTTTTGGACTAATAATTCGATAGTTGTAAAATTTTAAAAAACAACAACAATCCCCAAAGGAGGAAATCATGAAAACCACCATCAAAAAATCAATTGCTGGAATTATCACCCTGACGACAATTGCATGGGTGTCCGGAAATGCGGCTTTCGCCCAGGATACGCGGCCGGGAAACGTAATTACCAACGCCGACCTGGCGTTCATCCAGGCCGAACCGACCGGCACTACCACCAGCAGTGAAAAGTCCCAGCCGGCGGGACCGGCTGGCCTGGTCACATCCACTGACCACGCATTTGCCGCTCAGCCCTATACGCAGACAACGGGCACTCACCGTGTCGCTGCAGCTCCCCAACCAGTCGGTATCATCACCGCGGCGGATTACAACTTCGTTACCACGGGGCATGCCAAGGGTGTATTCGCGGCTGATAGTGATTTCGCCGATTCAATGGCCGGGCGCCTGGCGAAATGAAACATAGAGATGGAAACGGTTTTAAAATTTTGAATCCGAGGGGTGGTTTTGAAACCGTTTCTAAAGGTCTTTTTTGGGATCAATCCCATACTTCTTTACCCGCTTCCACACGGTTACCCGGCTAACCCCCAGCTGCCGGGCAGCCGCGGACTGATTGCCGCCGGCCTCCCGCAGCACCTGGATTAAATGGGTCCGCTCATCCAAACAGCCTGGATCGAGGCGGCATTCGGGGCCGATCGAATCATCGGCATGCACGATTTTTGGAGGCAGGTGGTCAACCCCGATGGCGCCGCTCGGGCACAACACGAAGGCATACTCAATGGTATTTCTAAGTTCCCTGACATTACCGGGCCACGAGTAGAGGGTCATTTTTTCCAGGGCCTCCGGCGTGAGCCCCAGGATCTTTTTGCCGCTGGCGGTGGCATTGCGCCGGATGAAATTCCGGGCAATCAACGGGATGTCCTCCCGGCGGTCGGCGAGGGCCGGGCAGTGCAGCGGAAAGACATTGATTCGAAAAAAGAGGTCCTCGCGAAAATTGTCTGCGGCAATCAGTTTTTCAAGGTTGCGGTTGGTAGCCGAGATGATCCGGACGTCCACCGGAATGGGGCGGTTGTCCCCGACCCGCTCGATTTTCTTGTCTTCCAGGACCCGCAAGAGTTTAACCTGCAGCGCCGGGGGGATATCACCGATCTCGTCGAGCAGCAGGGTACCGCCATGGGCGGCTTCGAAGCGGCCGACCCGGGTCTTGTCCGCACCGGCGAAAGCACCCTTTACATGCCCGAATAATTCACTCTCCAGAAGATTCTCATTCAGCGAGGCGCAATTGACCTTAACGAAGGGTTTGTCGCGCCGGGAGCTCTCCCGGTGAATAGCCCGGGCCACCAGTTCCTTACCACTGCCGCTGGGCCCCAGTATCATCACCGGCGTGTCGGACGGGGCCACATTGTCAATCATGTCGAACAGGCGTTGCACCTGGAGCGACTTGCCCAGGATGCCGTGGTAACCCTCGGTCAGCTGGAACGTCTGTTTAAGGGTTTTTATCTCCTGCTGCTGGCGGACTGTATCCGTGATATCGGTCAAAGTCTCCACGGCCCCAATTACATTGCCACTGTCGTCTTTCAGCACTTTGGCATTCTTCAGGACATAGACAGACCGGCGCTCCTTGTTGGTTATCAGACACTTTTTCTCTTTCACATTCTCGGTCACGAACAGCTGGCAAAACTTGTCGGGGACGGTTGTCCCCAGTAGTTTGCACCCGGTGCAATTCAAGAGTCGGCAGGATTTGCCGATAAGTTCATCGGTGCCGTAGCCGGTAACCCGTTCGGCGGCCTGGTTGGCGGCCAGGATGATGCCCTGCGGATCCACTACCAGCAAGCCATCCTGCAGGGTATCGACGATGGTTTTCCAGTGTTGGGACACATCCATATGTGTTTCTCCAGGATGTTAAGGTGTTAATGGGGATCGTTAACACCTGTTAACATAAACACCTTAACAGCCAAAAGCAACCGTTTTCGGTTTATGTTATAATTATAATAAAAATCAAATTGTTATTGCTGTTTTGGTTGAGATATTTTGGTTGGCACAGGACTTGCTCAAGTTCTATCCAGAAAAGGTTTAACCATATTGTTAACAGACCGGGGCCGTTTTGATGCACACAGCCGTCATTATAAAAGATAAATCTCAGCAATACGAAGGGTTACGTACCAGCCTGGGATTGCTGCTGTACGGCGTGCCGGTCCAGATGTTCGTCCTGGACCATGAAATCGAAACGATGGACGAGGCCTACCGTGACAACATGGAATTCATCGATGAAATGGAAGGGGAACGCTATTCCAACAACTCCAGTAATGTGGAGCACTATGGGTTTAAACACATGACGTTGACCGATATGGCTGCTTTGCTCGACAAGGCTGAAGTGGTGATCCCTTTTTAACCGGGTAGTGAATATTAACATGAAGGTACTGCACATTTTAAAATCAGAGCCGGATGAGTCAGTGGAAAAATTCACAAATGCCCTGGGCACACATCATGAAACTTCGGTTGTGGTGCTTTATGAAAAGACACCGGATTGGCAAGCGCTGGTTGATGATATTTTCGAACACGACAAGGTGATTTGCTGGTGGTAGCCAAGGCTGACAAAATACCCGGAACGCTCGGCATCCTGGTATGTTCCGACAAGTATATGAGCCACGTGGTCAATCTGACCCGGGCGGCATATGCCCGGAGCAAACAGGTCCATATATTTTTCACCGGATCTGCAGTTTTCCTGACCCTGCTGCCGGAATTCAGGGACCTGGTGGGACGGGCGGCTCTTTCCATTTGTGATGTGAGTTTCCGGGCTTTCGGGCTACACGGACGTGAGGATGAGGTGCCGGGGGTCGGATTCAAAGATTTTGCCACCCAGGCCAAGAATGCGGAACTGATCGAGACCATGGAACGATATGTGGTTTTCTAGAGATAAAAAAATAGCATTAGAATTTAGATACCCAGTAAAGGAGAGAAAAATGAAAAAGATCGTTTTATTGCTGACCGTAGTCGCATTTATCTTCACCGGCCTGGCACCCGTGTTCGCTGGACCGGACGGCAACAAGCGCAAGGGCAAATACACATACCGAAAAGTTTACAAGGCCTGCATGGCCCGCGGAGAAGTAAGTGCACCCAAACCTATCGTGAATCCGGATGCCCACACTCAGGCCGAGTGGACCCAGATTTTCGAGCAGAAGAGTTTTGACGAATTCAAGTGCGCCCCGGAATGGGAGGCGCTCAACGATAAACAACTGCTCGACATCTACACGTACCTGTGGTCCTTTGCCGCGGATTCACCGACGCCGGCAAAATGCAAATAGGAGTCACCCACAAGGGGCATCTTTTGGCCCAGGGCGGCGTTTTCACTCTTTTGAGATCCTCGGAATAGAGGCGCTATGCCTGCGGTCTCAAAAGTGTTCAAGCCTTGCCCTGAACCAAAATTTACACCTTGTGAATGACCCCTGATCAAATAAAGAACAACGATTAGAAGGATCTGTATTGGAAGTATTTGTTAACCCTAAACTGGAGGTAAGCATGAAATTCAGCAGATTGACAACCCTGGCAGTCGCTCTGATGCTGCTTGTGGCGGTCGGTTTCGGGTGTACGGCGACCAAGTCGGCCACCAAGGAGACCCCCAAGAAAGCTGAGGCGGCGGCCGACTGGAGATTTCACGACATTGTCGATGTGAAATTTGTCCAGCAGTACGCCAAGTTGCCCGTGCCTGAGAATGTCATGATCATCGACTCCCGGCCCAAGCGCCCCAAGTATGACAAGGGCTACATTCCCACTGCAGTGAGCATTCCGCACAGCAAGTTCGACAAGATGGTCGACAAGCTGCCCAAGGACAAAGACGCGGTGCTCATTTATTACTGCGGCGGCCCTACTTGAAAGCTGAGTCACAAATCTGCCTGGAAGGCGGAAAAACTCGGTTACAAGAATGTAAAAGTTTACGAAAACGGATTCCCTAACTGGAAAAAGACAGCTGGCAATTACTATGCGGTTGAAGTTGCCTACGTAAAGAAAAAAGTAGATGCCGGGGCCAATGTCGTCATCGTGGACTCCCGTCCTACCCGTCCCAAGTATGTCAAAGGTCACACCCCGGGCGCCGTCAGCATCCCGGACAGCAAGTTCGCCAAGATGACCGGCGACCTGCCCACCGATAAAAGTACGCCGCTGATTTTCTACTGCGGCGGGTACACATGAAAGCTCAGCCATAAATCCGCCAGGAAGGCGGTAAAACTTGGTTATAAGAATGTGTCCGTATTTGCAGCCGGCTACCCCGCGTGGAAGAAAGCTGCCAAATCTGCCCCGGTGGCTGTCAAGGCCGGTAGCGAAGAGGGGACGATCGATATCGCGACCTTCGAGAAGATCATGCAGGAAAACCCGCGCAGTATCATGCTGATCGATGTACGCGACAAAGATGAGCACGACAAAGGGACTATCAAGGGCGCCGTGAATATCCCGGTAGACGAACTTGAGGCGAAGATTCCGAGCCTGCCAACAGACAAACCCATCGTGTTTGTCTGCGGTGCAGGGGCCCGCAGTGGTGAGTCTTACTACATGGTTCAGGATGTTCGGCCGGAGCTGAAGAAGGTCTACTACATTGAGGGCGAACTGGTCCTCAACAAGGACGGTTCGTTCAAGATCAAAAAGCCGGCTTCCTGATTCAGGGCCGCTTTTGTTTTGCGATTTGCATCCCGGCCCACAATCGGCCGGGATGCATACGTCCCGGTGTTTAGGGAAAAGTATCAGCAACACCTGTTAAGTTCTCAATAGCGACAAGGATAATTTCATGAAACCATATAATTGGATACGCCTGTTGATCACGGGGTTGGTTGTGATGCTTATGGCCGGACCGGCATTTTCGGCCGACGACGCCGCAAACGGCGAGCAGGCTCCCGGGCGAACCATGGCCCAACAGGCGACCAAAGAAAAGAAGGTGTGGGTAACCGTGGACCACGCCAATGTGAGCGCCCTGCAAAAGAAATTCAAGTCCGGGCCGGAAGTGACCCAGGCCTGCCTGTCCTGCCATTCGGAAGCGGAGAAACAGTTCCACAAGACCATTCACTGGACCTGGAAAGCCGGCGCAACCGAAAACGGCGCCGTGCGCGGCAAGGCCGGTCACTCCTTGAACAACTATTGCATCTCAGCCAACAGCTGGCAGGACAAGGGCTGTCTCTCCTGCCATCCGGGTTGGGGCAACAAGACCGAGAGCGTCAACTGCCTGGTCTGCCACGGTCAAAAGGACATCAACTGGGAAGAGGCCTTTACCGATTTCACGGCCTTTTCAGAATCGGACGACCCTGAAGAAAAGGAAATCGCAGACGAGATCAGCGGTGAAATTCAGGCTGCCGTGGTGGCGGTCAGCCGACCGACCCGCAAGAACTGCGGTTCCTGCCACTTCTACGGCGGCGGCGGCGACGGCGTCAAACACGGGGACCTGGATTCTTCCCTGGCCAAACCCAACAAGAAGCTCGATGTGCACATGGGCGCCGACGGCCAGAATTTCGAGTGCACCCGCTGCCACACGACAACCATGCACAACATTGCCGGTCGCGTTTACACCCAGCCGGCGTATACGGACCGCAAGAGCCTGATCGAAGACGATCTCGCATCCAAGATTACCTGTGAATCGTGTCACAGTGCCAAGCCGCACAAAGTGGGTTCCAAGGCCAATGACCATACGGATAAGGTGGCCTGCCAGAGTTGCCACATTCCCACGTTTGCCCGGGTCAATCCCACTAAAATGTCCTGGGATTGGGCCCAGTCCGGGAAGTTGAAGGACGGCAAACCTTACAAGACCAAGGATGAGTTCGGCAAGCACGATTATCTGTCCATCAAGGGCCAGATGAAATGGGCCAAGGATGTCAAACCGGAATATGCCTGGTTCAATGGCTCTATCGACAGCCTGACCGCCAAGGATACCATCGATCCCTCCGGTGTGGTTAAACTCAGCCATGCCGTCGGCAGTCCTGATGACCCCAATTCGCGCATCTATCCCTTCAAGGTCCACCGGGGCAACCAGCCCTATGACAAGATCAATAAGACCTTGCTCGTACCGCTGCTCTCCGGGCCCAAAGGTTATTGGAATGACATGAACTGGGACCGGGCCCTGAGACTGGGTAATAAGGCGGTGGGCGTGCCGTTTTCCGGGGAGTTCGGTTTTGTCAAAACGACCTATGTCTACCCGTCGACTCACATGGTGGCCCCCAAGGATAACGTGGTGACCTGTACGGAATGCCACATTCAAAAGGGCAGCCGACTGGCTGAGATTGCCGGGGTCTACATGCCCGGGCGAGACAAATTTCAACTGCTTGATACGGTGGGCTGGCTCGCAATTCTGGGCGCCTTTTTCGGCGTCTGTCTGCACGGACTCGGCCGCGTCTTTACCAGCAATGGCAACGGTCGCAAGGAGGGCTGATACATGACTGCCAAAAAAATGACCAAGATGTACCTGTATACCCGCTATGAACGGTTCTGGCACTGGTTGCAGATGCTGCTGATCCTCATTTTACTGGTTACCGGATTCGAAATCCACGGTACCTTTGAACTGCTTGGGTTCGCCACCGCGGTGGAAGTCCATAACTATGTCGGTTTAACCTGGCTGATCGCTTTCGCGTTCTTTGTGTTCTGGCTGCTCACCACCGGTGAGTGGAAGCAGTATGTGCCAACGACAAAAAAGGTGCTGGCCGTGGTGCGCTACTACGCCTATGGGATTTTCCGGGGCGAGTCGCACCCGGTGCCGAAAAAGAAGCACGCCAAGCATAACCCCCTGCAGCGCCTGGTGTACCTGTCCCTGGCTGCAGCGGGGCTGCCGATTCAGATGGCCACCGGGTTTCTTTACTGGAGCTACAACTCCTGGGAAGCCTGGGGGCTGGGTTGGCTCAGCCTGGATGTCCTGGCCATCATTCACATGATCGGGGCCTTCGGCATTCTGCAGTTTTTGATAATCCATGTCTATATGACCACGACCGGCCATTCGATCAGCGCCCACATCCAGGCCATGATTACCGGCTGGGAAGATGTAGAAGAGGGTGAAGTCGTGGAAGAATGGGAAAAGCACGAACGCAGCGCAACTGCAACCTGACTTTTTCTCGTCGCGTAACAATTTAAATCCGATCGGGTTTTAAAAGACCGCTCTCATGTTTGAGGGCGGTCTTTTTTATGGCTTGTTCAAACAAGGCTATTGGCGCTCCGCATCAAGTAGGTTATAAACCTAGAACCATCCGTAGCTTGGCAAGTTCATTCCTTTATATACACAGGAGGTAACCGGTGGCCCACCTCGCAATGGCAGATCCTGAGATTGCAAGTTTGATTGATCACGAGCGCATACGCCTGGAAGAGACTTTGAACCTGATCGCGGCGGAGAATCACATGCCGGCGGCTGTCCTGGAAACCCTGGGATCGGTCTTGAATACCAAGACCATTGAAGGCTATCCGGGCAAACGGTTCCATGCCGGGTGCGTACATGTCGACGAAGTGGAAACCCTGGCCATCGCGCGCGGCCGGGGCCTGTTTGGGGCCGAACATGTGAACGTCCAGCCCCATAGCGGCACCTCGGCCAACCTGGCGGTCTATTTTGCAGTGTTGGAGGTCGGCGATCGTATTCTGTCCATGAAACTGGCCCACGGCGGGCATCTCTCCCATGGGCACCCGGCTTCCATCACCGGGCGATGCTTCGATTTTCGGCACTACAGCGTGGACCCGGAAACCGAGTTGATCGATTATGCCCAGGTACAACGCCTGGCGGGTGAGTTTCAGCCCCGGATGATCGTGGCCGGCGCCAGTTCCTACCCGCGTTGTATCGATTACGCCCGCATGGCGAAAATTGCCCGTTCCATATCCGCCTACCTGTTGGTCGACATGGCCCACCTGGCCGGGCTCGTGGCTGCGGGTGTCATTCCCAGCCCTGTGCCGCACAGTGATTTTGTCACCTTTACCGGCTATAAAACCCTCATGGGGCCCCGCGGCGGGGTGATCCTTTGCCGGGCGCCGTTCGCCCGGAAGATCGACCGGACTATCTTTCCCGGTTGCCAGGGAACCAGCGCCGTTAACCTGATTGCCGCCAAGGCCCTGATCTTCAAACTGGCCGGAGAAAAGGCCTTCATCGATACCCAGGCCCAAACAGTCATAAATGCCACCCATCTTGCCGTCGCCCTCGCTGGACGCGGCTACCGGATCGTTACCGGGGGGACGGATAACCACCTGGTGCTGGTGGATGTAGGTGCACGGCATCTTGAAGGGGGGGAGGTTGAAAAGCTTCTGGAAACAGTGGGCATTATTGCCAACCGCAACGTGATTCCAGGGGATGAGAGCAAACCGGGAGCCGTCAGCGGCGTCCGCTTTGGGACGGCCGCGGTGACCACCCGTGGCATGGGGACGGCCGAGATGGATATGATCGCCGATTTGATTGACCGGACGTTGGCCGGTGCCCATGATGCCAGCTGCCTCGCCGGAATAAAAGGTGAAGTGCAGGCGCTGTGTAAGCGCTTTCCGGTGTATGCCTATTAAAGATTCGTTTTAAGCCTTAAGTGTTATGTCCTGGGAGAAAACTTGTGGACAAGCAGGCCGTTCTTGAACACCTCCAGCGCGAGGAGCCTTTTCTCTGGATCAATCCTGAATGTCGATCGGTGGATCGCGTTCTGCCCAAGTTACCCCTGCAGTACGCAGATATCCTGGATGCTGAGACCCGGTTGGAGCGGTTTGCGCCTTTGCTGGCGGATCTGTTTCCGGAATTGGAAAAAAGCCGGGGCATAATCGAGTCTAACCTGCAGCCGATTCCCGCCATGGCAGCCTGGATGTCCGACCAGGCCCGCGGGCACCTGCCCGGACAGATGTTGATCAAAACCGACGGGAATCTGCCGGTGGCGGGTTCGGTGAAGGCCCGGGGCGGTATCTACGAAGTGCTGCTGTTTGCCGAGAACCTGGCCACTCAAAAAGGAATGCTCGCCCCGGATGACGATCGACGAGTCCTGGCAGAGGCTCGGGCGCAGGCATTGTTGCGGCGTTACACGATTTCCGTCGGCAGCACCGGCAATCTGGGTATGAGTATTGGCATTACGGCCGCTGCCCTGGGGTTCAAGGCAGTGGTGCATATGTCCCGCGAGGCCAAAACGTGGAAAAAAGAGCATCTGCGCGCGAATGGGGTGACGGTGATCGAGCATGCCGCGGATTACACGGTGGCTGTGGCGGCCGGGCGTGCGGCGGCCCGCATCGATCCACTGACCTATTTCGTGGATGACGAGAGCAGCCAGGCGCTTTTCCTCGGTTACAGCGTGGCGGCGTTGCGTTTGAAAACGCAACTGGTGCAAGCCGGAATTAGGGTGGATCGTGACCACCCCCTGTTTGTCTATCTGCCCTGCGGAGTCGGCGGTGCGCCCGGCGGCATTACCTTTGGGCTGAAACAGGTATTCGGCGATGCGGCCCACTGTTTTTTTGGCGAGCCGGTCCAGGCCCCTTGTATGCTGCTTGCCTTTCTTGGCGGTTTTTCGTCGCCCCGTTCTGTTGAGACCCTTGGCCTGGAGATGGATACGGCGGCCGACGGGCTGGCAGTGGGACGGGCATCCGGCCTGGTGGGGCAGATGGTTCGGGATCTGGTATCCGGACTTTTCACGATCGACGACGACAGCCTGTTCCGGTTTTTAGAGGCGCTTTACCGGACTGAACATATCCGCATCGAGCCTTCGGCGGCGGCCGGTTTTGCCGGCCCCTATTTTGTCACGTTCTCCCTGCCCGGGCGCACTTGGTTGCAGGCCGGCCGGCTGTCCGCGTACATGCCCAAAGCCACCCACCTTGTCTGGACCACCGGCGGCAGACTGCTGCCCACAGCGGAATTTACCGCCATGACCCGCCGGGGGGCAGACGCGTCCCTGACTTTTCTGAACGCCTGTTGCTGAATGCAAATACCCCCTTGCAAGGTACCTAACCGCCCGCTGTTGCGATCGCAATTTTAGTTTGACTAAGTTTGGTTTTGTAAAGTAAGGAATGGTCTTCTAGGCAACTGGCGATTCAGATCGATTCACAACAACCTATCTTAAAACAGAAGGAGCGGGCATGGGTGGATTATTCGGCGTTGTATCGAAATCAGACTGCGTTAAGGACATCTTCTACGGAACGGACTACCACTCGCATCTGGGCACCAAGCGCGGCGGCATGGCGGTCATCAATTCCAATGGCATCAAGCGGTCCATCCACGACATCCAGAACAATTATTTCCGAACCAAGTTCGAATCCGACCTGCCCAAGTTCAGCGGCAGCAAAGGTATCGGCGTCATCAGTGACTTCGACGCCCAGCCGCTCATTATCAGTTCCCATCTGGGGCCCTTCGGCATCGTCACGGTCGGCAAGATCAATAACATCGATGCCTTGACGGCCAGGGCCTTTCGACTGAAAAAGCAATTTTCGGAAATCCTCACCGGCGAGGACAATCCTACCGAGGTGGTGGCTTCCCTGATCTGTGAGGAGGACTCTTTTGAAGCCGGTATCCAGAATGCCTTCGAGAGGGTGAAAGGATCCTGCACGATGCTGATCCTTACTGAAGACGGGATCTATGCCGCCCGCGACAAACTGGGCCGGACGCCCATCGCGATCGGCCGGAAGGACGGCGCGTATGCGGCGGCATCGGAGAGCTGTGCCTTTCCCAACCTTGGTTATGATGTGGACTATTTTCTGGGCCCCGGCGAAGTGGTGTTCATGACGGCCGACGGCATTGAACAGCGGATCCTGCCTCGAGACAAGATGCAGGTTTGTGCCTTTTTATGGGTTTACTACGGCTATCCAGCCACAGAGTATGAAGGGATCAATGTCGAATATGTGCGCAACAGGTGTGGCGCCGCCCTGGCCCGCCGGGATAATGTCGATATCGATTTCGTGGCCGGTATTCCGGATTCGGGTATCGGTCATGCCATCGGATATGCCAGTGAGAAGAAAATCCCCTATTTCCGGCCGTTTGTAAAATACACTCCCACCTGGCCGCGCAGTTTCATGCCCCAGAACCAGGAACTGCGGGACCTGGTAGCCAAAATGAAATTGATTCCGGTCAAGCGCCTGATTGACGGTAAGCGGATCCTCTTTTGTGAAGATTCGATCGTTCGGGGGACCCAACCCAAAGACAACATCCAGATTTTGTACGAATACGGTGCCCGGGAAACGCACATGCGGCCGGCCTGCCCTTGCCTGATCCACCCCTGCGAGCTTCTCAATTTTTCCACTTCGCGTTCCACCCTGGACCTAGCCGGGCGCCAGATGATCAAAAAGATCGAAGGCGCCGAAGATAAAAACCTGGAGGATTATGCCCGGGCCGGTTCCGATAAAAATCTGGAGATGATCGACTTGGTGCGCCAGCACCTGAAGCTTACCACATTGAAATACCAGGCCCTGGACGACCTCGTTGAGGCGATTGGACTGCCGAAAGAAAAGCTGTGTACCCATTGCTGGGATGGCACCTCCTATTTTTAGTGTCGCTCCACAGAGAGCATCTTTTGGCCCGGTGCTGCGTTCTCGCCTCTATGCAATCCTCGACGTAGGTGGTCTACGCCTCCGGTTGCTTAGAAGGCTGCGGCCTTGCCCCGAATCAAAACCTACCCTCTGTGAAGGGACCCTATGTGTCCCATTGGAAGACTCTTTTTTGTTAGAGATGCGTTTCCCCAAAGTTGCCCCAGGTGATATACCGGTCAGGGGCTTTCTGAAACACGCAAAATCATCAAAAACTAATCCTTAATTTATATGGATCAGCTGTTTTTTAACAGGATCAAGTCGGGGATCTTTTCAGAACTTCCTGGATGGCGCGGATGGTTTTCTGGAGCAGGGGCTTTAATGCGGTGTGCTGTTCGTCCAGGGCTTTTTCAACTGTTTGCTGGTCTCGGTTCAGGTTGCCAACCAGAGTGCCCACCGAAGGGCTGAACAGCGCCAGCCGCTTGGCCAGTTCCCAGGCGGTACCGTCTTTCATGATGTAGCCGATTCCTATTTTTACTACCTCCAGCCGGCTTTGAATTCTTTCTTCTTCCGATTCCCGCAAGAGCCCGTATTTTTGGGTGGTCTGATTGTTGGTCAAGCTAACCTGGCCCCTGAAAGCCAGCACGGTGCCGCCGAAGTGCGGTTGAAATAGACTTCGATCAATTGCCCGATGTGGTGGGTCAAAATGGAAGTGGGCACATCCAGGACAATCTGGATAACCCTTTCCGGCCGGGCGAACGTTTGTTCAAATTGGCCGGCCTCATAACAGGTCGTCTCACCGTCCTGTACGATCTCGGTACAGCGGATGTTGGTGATTATCCAGGCCGTGGTATCGGTTTTTTCAAAGCGGGCACTGGAGATGTCCGCTCCGGTAAGATCCGCGCAAACCAGCATGGCACAGTAGAGTTGGGCGAAACGTAAATCCGCGTTGTTCAGGTTGGCATCGGTCAGGTCGGCACGGTTCAGGCTGGTGTAGGAGAGGTTGGCCCCTCTCAAATCTGCATGGGCGAGCACCGCTCGATCGAGGCGCGCTTCTGAAAGGTTGGCCTCGGCCAGGTTGGCTCCACTCAGATCCGCCGACACGAGCATCTTCCCGGAAAGATTGGCCGCAGTCAGGTCAGGGGTAATCATTGGGTTGGCCTTGCGCCACTGGTTCCATTCGCCGACCCCTTGCCTCAGAATGTCATATTGTTTTTTCTGGACCATGCGTTCCTATCCGCTTCCGCTATTCCTGATCGCCGGTATCACAACGTTTCTAAGATATATCAATAACCTCTGGTAGGCAACTCTGATTATGTTCGACAGCCAAACGGATTACGGTGGCCGGACCCCACGTCTGCCTGGAGACCGGAATCGGGTAAATACCGATGGGTTTTCCGTACTGGTCAATGTACCGCTTAGCACTAACTTGGATCTCCAGTATGCGTTGTGATCCCTAATTCTCACAACCGGCCATTTTGCGTTGCGATGCAGTGGCGCGAATTGCCGCAGTGCGGCGCGAATCGCAACATACTTATAACTACTTGTTATTAAATGGTTTTAGTTCACACTTTCTATAAGTGACGCATCTTGCGCCGATTTTTTCATTTAGAGCCTTCTCGTCGTCGGAACTTGCTGAAGCATTAAAAAATCAATTATTACAAACGATTAAATATTTCTTTGAGAACAATGCGTGTTTTGGCACCGATTATGCTCTCTTTAGAGCTACCAAAGCGCGGCATGGCGCACCACTTGCAAACAGCGGGAAACGACAAAAGGAGGCACATCATGGCTAAGACGGCAAAAAAGAGATCGGGTAGACCTTCGGTGTACGGAATAGCGAATGACCAATGTGTCTGGAGCAGAGCCGGTGTCATCAAGCCGGTAAAATGCATCAATGCCTTCGATTGTCTGGGCTGTTCATTTGATCAGAAGGTGCAGTCAAACTTCGTGGCCAAACAAGAGAAAGCCGGCGACACCTGGAGCACAAAAAACCGGGCCCGTATAAGGCTGACCGCACATCAGCTCAAATGCCGTCACATGTTGAGCGGACGGGTGGATCACAAGCTTTGCGCCCACAGTTATAATTGTGCCAAGTGCCCTTATGACCAGATGATCGAGGATACCGGTTATGCACCCGGATTGCGGCCGCCCGCCTGCGATCAGGCTTCCGGCTTCAACGTAGCCCGGGACCACTATTACCACTATGGGCATGCCTGGGCACGCGTAGAGTACGGTGGCAAGGTAAGGATCGGGGTTGATGACTTTGCCCTGCGCCTGCTGGGACCCCAGGATGACATCAAACTGCCGAAACTAGGCGCAACCGTGGGGCAGGGCAGCCCCCAGGCCATTCTTACCCGGGGCACCAATGAGGCCGCTTCCATGAGTCCGGTCGAAGGGAAAGTTGTGGCCGTCAACTACAAAGTGACCCGCGAAGCACGGTTGGCCAATGAGGCACCCTACGCAGACGGATGGCTGATGGTCATTCAGCCCAGCGGATTGAAGAAAAACCTGAAGAACCTGTTTTTCGGGACCGAATGTATGGCCTGGATGGACGATGAAGCCACCCGGTTGAACTCACTGTTGAGCGAGGAGACCGGATACCAGATGGCCGCCACGGGTGGTGAGGCAATCGGCGATATCTATGGCGCCGTGCCGGAGATCGGTTGGGATCGTTTGGTACAGGAGTTCCTCGGCTGATCCACATCCCGAAGCGACTATTACAGCAATGAAAAGCCACCCTTTCAGAGGGTGGCTTTTTTATGGCTCAAACGTTCTATTCAATCCTTTAAAACCTGGTCCTCAGGGCCAAGCCTGTCCCGTTTCGCGGGAGTCGGCGATATCAGGTTGGGCTGTAAGAGTATTTTTATCGCGCAGAGACGCATAGGCGCAGGGAACATTAAAACCGGAATTTAGTCGCACTATCGTGCGAAAAGCCATTTCAAGGCCCTTTGGGCTTCAATCCCGCGTAGCGGGATAATAGTTGTGGTTTCCCAGCTGAGCTGGACTGTTCATTTAATTCTTGACTGAAGGAAGACGTCTCTGCGCCTCTGCGTCTCTGCGCGATGGATGGTTTGGTCTTTGTGTTTTGATGGCGAAGCCCCTTTTGGGGGCAGCCCAAAGCCTGGCCCTCTGGGCCAGGCTTCTTTACTCTTTAGGAAACTGAGTTTGCAGCCTGCGAACCATCTCGAATTCACAGGCTGAGCAAAATTGCGGTTGCAGCGCGTCCAGCGTTTCCAGGTTGCTGGAAAAATGCATCAGGCAGTCCGGCTGCCAGCAATGGCCGATGCCTAGCAAGTGGCCGACTTCGTGGAGACTGATTTTGGCCGCGCGCAGCAAGGGAAGTTCAGGGTCCGGGTCGGTAAGACGCTGCAATGAGATCACCGCCGCCCGCCCGCCCAGTTGTGATTCGCCGTACACAAAGGTAAGGATGGGCGTGCACAGGTCGAAAACCGTTAGACCCAGAACGAACGGGGCCATATTCTCAAGGTCGGCCAAAGCGCCTATTATCTTGGCAGCATCAAATTGTCCGCGCCCCGGCAGGTAGGCATACTCGGGTTTTTCGCGGGGCGGCTGGACCCTGGTGTTCAGACCCATGACCGCCTGTAGGTTGGCAGCTACAATTGAAACCGCTGTTTCGTCAACCTGGCCCAGGAGCACTATATCCAGCTCGGCCTGATCGGTGCGCGTTGCGTTATTCACGGTGGCAGTATCCACTTAGGGGCGCGTCAAGTTGTAGCGCTTTAGCTTCCGGTTCAGGGTGCTGCGGTCAATTCCCAGTTGCCGGGCCGCCCGGCTGATGTTCCAGTTGCAGGTCTCCAGGGCGGCCCCGATATGGCTGATCTCTACTTCCTGGAGCGTGAGGGCGCCCAGGTTACAGTCTGCGGCGGCCGGGTTCAGGAAGGTTAGCTCTTCGGCACCGATCATCCGACCCCTGGCAATGACCACGGCCCGTTCGATCACATTGCGCAATTCCCGTACATTGCCCGGCCAGCCATAGGCCGTCAAAATCCCCAGTGCTCTCTGGGTAAAGCCCTCCAGGCGCTTGCCGGTCTTCTGGATATAGTGTTCCAGAAAATAGTCGGCCAGGGCGGAGATATCTTCACGCCGGTCCCGCAGCGGCGGAACACCGAGGGTGATCACATTTATACGGTAAAAAAAGTCTTCCCGAAAGCGGCCTTCCCGGATGAGTTGGGGCAGATCGCGGTGGGTAGCGCTGATTAAGCGGAAATCGGTTTCTATCGGGCTGCTGCCGCCCACGCGCGTGGCACACTTCTCTTCCAGGGCCCGCAAGAGGGTAACTTGCATTTTAGGTGATATCTCTCCGATTTCGTCCAGGAACAAGGTGCCGTAATTGGCCATTTCCAACCGGCCGCGCCGGGCTTTGACCGCCCCGGTAAACGCCCCACGTTCGTGGCCGAACAATTCACTCTCCAGCAGGGTTTCAGATAACGCCCCGCAATTGATGGCAATAAACGGGCCTTCCGCTTGTTCCCCGTGCATGTGGATGGCCTGCGCCACCATCTCCTTGCCGACCCCGGTCTCGCCGGTGATAAGGATCGGGGTCGAGGAAGGGGCTACGTCCTCAATGTGGGTGAATAGCTCCCGCATGATTTCGGACTGGGCCACAAACCCGCCGAAGACAACCTCCTGCTGCTCCATCAATTGTTCCCGCAGGGCGAAATTTTCGTCCCGCAAGGCCCTGTTGGCCAGGATACGCTCCATGAGCAGCGACAGTTCATCCGGGTCAAACGGTTTGCAGAGGTAATCACTGGCACCCCGTTTCATGGCTTCCACGGCTGTCTGGATGGATCCGTGGGCGGTAATCATAATGACACTGGCGTCCGGGTGTTTCTCTTTCAAGTGGGCCAGAAATTCAAGCCCGTCCATACCGGGCATCTTGATGTCCACCAGATAGACGTCGAACAGACAGTCCTCCAGGCATTCGAGGGCCTGGGCGCCGGAATTGGCAATTTGGACGCTGTGACCGTCTTTGGCGAACCAGGCTGCCAGGGCTTCACAGATTGTCTCTTCATCATCGACGACCATGATTTGCATGGACAGGGTCATTGGATCCTCCTTTTCCAGCTACGCGGCCTTATGGGGCCGCCTTTAATCACCTGATTGGTGACGCGGTAATTTCACCTTGAAAACAGTGCCGGTCCCGGGTTTACTGTCAACCGTGATAATCCCGTTATGCTCGCGAATAATACCGTACACCATTGATAATCCCAGGCCGACGCCCTTGCCATCTAACTTGGTGGAATAAAATGGCTCGAATATGCGGGGAAGGTCATCCGCTTCTATCCCGTGCCCGGTATCGGTGACCGTCAACCACACCATATCATCTTCCGGGTCGATGCCACCGGTTATCATCAAATAGCCGCCCTCCGGCATGGAATCGATGGCGTTGAATACCAGATTCATCAGGCTTTGCTGGATCTGGGCGTGATCCCCCCAGCCGACCAGCGGTGCGTCGGGCAGATCGACATCATAGGCAATTTTCCCCTGCTCAAGTTGATGGCTGGTCAGCAGCATGATGGTGTCGACCAGTTTGATCAGGTCAATTTCACGGGCTTCAACACTTTTCTGCCGTGCGAAAGTCAACAGGTTCTTTACGATTTCACCGCAGCGCATCGCCTCCTTAACCGAAAGGTCCAGATAGCGATCAAAATCGTCCATCCCTTTTTCTGGCAGGGTCCCCTCTCTGATGTAAGATAGGATGAGTTTATTGAAGGTAACGATGCTGGCGATCGGATTATTGATTTCATGGCAGACCGAGGCCACCAGGCGCCCCAGCGAGGCCAGCCGATCCTCCTGCACAAAATGGGCGAGGTCGTGCTTGATGGCCTGGGTGCGCTGTTCGATTGTCTCGGCCAGAGCTTTGGTCATATCCCGGACCGTTACCACGATTTGAGCGATCTGCCCCGTTTCATTGAATATGGGATAGGTGGTTACCTGGGAAAGCTGAGATTCGCCGCCGGGCCCCAGAATTTCATGGGTGGCTCGTGAAGGGCGTCCGGTTTCCATTGTCTCCTGGACCGGGCAGATCTGGTCATTTCGGGGGCAAGCTTCTGCATCCCCGTACATGACATAATAACAGTGCGTCCCCAGGATGGCACTCCGGTTTTGATCGCCGGTGATCAGTGGTGAGTTGTTGCAATTGATGATCCGGTAATCACGATCGATGAGCATAACGCCGTCCGGTGATGCTTCCAGTAGGGCCGAAGCAAATGACGTGGCCATGCTGATTTCCGTTTCCCGGCGGGCGGCCTGTTCGTACAAGTTGGACAGGTCGAAAAACAAGGTGGAGGCCTGGCTGTCAAGAATTCCGATTGACTCCGGTTTGTTCCGGACCAGGTCGCTGAGGATTTGCTTGTCGCCGGTCAACTCGAGGATTAAATCGAGCGATTCCAAGGATAAAAGGTCAAGGTAGTGGTCATAGACGTCGATTTCCATCTCGCCGGCGTATTTATAGCAAGCGGCAGACTTGGTCGTGGCTGTAATGGCCACCAGTTTGAGCCGCATCCGGGAAGGCTCGAACGCGTTCAGGGTCTGCATGATGGTCAGACAACGCGCGCCACGGGCGACCACCCCCACATTGAGAGTCAGGGATTTTTCGGATTCTGTGTTGGTGTCCATGGTATCTCCCGTTCGACAACAATGTCAGGGCGCTGATGATGGCTGTACACTCTTACGGCGGCTTGCAGGCGGGCAGGCGATGGAGTTCCGTCGAATTCCGGTAAAATAGATGCACAAGGAGGGCGGCCGCAGCAGGATAGATGCAGAACACCCCGTCTGAGTGATGCATTTTGCCCTAGCCTACCGCGTAACCCAACAGCTGTCAAATCAGGCGTCGTTTGGAAGCAGCCTGTCCGGCGCCGGCGGTCGGCCGACCTGTCAGCCGGCCGCCACGCCCATAAGGGACGCTAATCGTTGAAAAAGGCGGTCTCCATGCCCATGGTTAGCGGATTGGTTTCCAGCAGCCGGATCGCCAGGCCTTCAATCTTAGGCAGCTCGTAGCTGAAAAAGTAACGGCCGGTGTAAAGTTTGCCCTGGTAAAAATTGGTTTCGGCCGCTGACGGACCGGACGCCAGGGCTGCCTGCGCTTTGACGGACTGGAGCAGCCACTGCCAGGCAATGGCGACCGTGCCGAATAATTCCAGGAACAGGGTTGCGTCGGCCAGGAAGACTTCCGGACCTTTCTCACCGGCCAGGCCGAACAGGTGCAAGGTGACGTCCTGGAGTTTCTGCTGGGCCGCATCCAGCCGCTTGGCCAGGGAAAGCAGCTCCGGATAGGCCCCGGCCGCGGCGATGGTGCCTTGCAGTTCTTCGATAAAGAGCCAGCCGGCCCGACCCTCGTGCATAACCAGCTTACGGCCCAGCAGGTCCATCCCCTGGATACCGGTGGTGCCCTCGTGGATGGCATGAATGCGCATATCGCGGAACAACTGCTCCACGGGAAAGTCCTCGCAGTACCCGTAGCCGCCGAAACACTGGATGGCCTGGCTGGTGGCCTGGATGCCCATTTCGGCCGGATAGGTCTTGGCCACCGGGGTGAGCAGGTCCAGCAGGAGGCGATACTTCTCCTTTTCGGTTTCATCTTTGGTCACGGTAATCAGGCCCTCATACAGGGCGCACTGTAAGAGCAGGGCAAAGGAACCCTCGACCACGCTGCGCTGGAACAGGAGCATGCGTTTCACGTCGGCATGCTCGATAATGGGGATCTGGGGCACCGCCGGATCTTTTTCCGACAGACGGCGGCCCTGGGGACGCTCGCGCGTGTATGCCAGGGCGGCATAATAGGCGGCTGAGGCGATAGCCGCCGCCGCGGTGCCGACCCCGATCCGCTCCTCGTTCATCATCTGGAACATATACATGATGCCGCGATGCGGTTCGCCCACCAGGTAGCCGTGGCAGTCGTCCTTTTCCCCCATGCTCAATTCGGTGATGGGACACCCCCGGTAGCCGAGCTTGTGGAAAATCTGTGACACGACGATGTCGTTCGCAACCAGTTCGTCGTCTGCCGCGATACGCTTTTTCGGGACCACAAACAGGGACACGCCCTTGATGCCGACGGGGGCACCCTCGATTTTGGCCAGCATGAGATGAATCACGTTTTCCGTGGCGTCATGATCCCCGGCCGAGATAAATACCTTGCGGCCCTTGACGCGGTAGGTCCCGTCGTCGGCCGGCACCGCAGTGGTGGTAATATCCGTCAGGGAACTGCCGGCCTGCGGTTCGGTCAGGGCCATGGTCCCCTGCCATTGACCGGAAAGCATTTTGGCGACATAGGTATCGATGAGTCGCTGATTCCCGAAGGAGGTGATCAAGCGGGCGGCCCCCGCGCACAGCGCCGGGAAAGCGGCCGCCGAATAGTTGGCACCGCAGAAAATCAACCAGCAGGCGCTGGTGATCAGCAAGGGCATCTGGTCACCATCGAATTCTTCCGGAAAACGGGCGGAGATCCAGCCGCCTTCACCGAATTCTTGCAGGATGGTTGCGACCTGGGGGTGGACCTTGACCGCGCCGTTTTCAAGCCGGGGAACCTGCCGGTCCATCTCTTCGAAAACCGGGTAGAGCAGTTTCGTGCCTATTTTCTGGGCTGCATCGAGCACCAGGTCGAACATTTTCTTATTGTGCGCCTTGTAATAGGGATACTGGGTCAAAGTTTCAATATCGAAGACTTCGTAGAGCAGAAATTTCAGGTTGCGCATACTGATGATTTTTGGAGCCATATTCTACCTCCCCTGATAGTTAAAGCCGGTATCGATCTGTACCCGGTTGTTTTCCCGGCAGCAGTGTCTGGGACTATCCGCCGGACAACACCCCAAAACAGGTCCCGGTTAGGGTACCAACCTAGGTGCTTTTAAAGGCGTCATCCGCCAGATTAGCGTACCCGACCGCACGAGTCCCGGCTTCGATTTCCTTAATCATGCCTACCACCGCGCTGTTAATGGGCACCGGCACGCCGTTGGCCCGGCCCTGGTTGACAATGTATCCGTTCAAATAATCGATTTCAGTGGGCCGGCCGCGCTCAATGGACTGGAGGCTGGAGGATTTTATGCGACGGTATTTGAAACCGATGGCCCGGATGATAAGATGGCGCTTCAGGTTCTTTAGGAACCCGTCGCCGGCCAGGAAGACGTAGTAATCCAGCTTGCCGCCGCCCCCCTTTTCAACTTTTATGCCCAAGGCGGCCGCTACATCCATGGCCTCGCGCATGATGGCAATAAATATCCGTCGGATCTGGCGATTGGCAAGCAGCTTGCCCAGCCGGACGCCAACGAGAACCCCCAGTGAATTGATACAGGCATTGATAATCAACTTGGCATACAATTCGCCCATGATATTGTCCGAGATGCGGGCTGGTACCACGCTGTCCAGCAGGTCCTTTACAAATGCCAGGTTGTCATCCGGCTGGTGGTCGAAGTTTCCGACGATGAAATCTCCCAGGGATGTAATTTCCAGCTTGCCCGGGCCGACCATGCTGGCACCCCAGCCGACCACGCAGCCCATAATCCGGTCGCGCCCCACTACGGCCGCAAGGTCGTCTTCGCAGATGCCATTTTGGAGGGAGACCACCACCGAGTCCGGTTTTAGCAGGGGCAACAGGTCAGAAGCCGCGGCCACGCAATCCGTGGCCTTGGTTGCCAGCAGGACCAGGTCCTGGGGGCCGTTCAGGTCAGCGATAGTCTCGACGGCATCCAGTTGTACCGAATATTGCCCGCGGATGCCGGTGATGGAAAGTCCGGTCGTTCTGGCCAGATCGGCTACTTCCCTGTGCTTACAGACCAACTGCACCTGCCACCCGGCTGTTTTCAGGCCGGCAGCGGTCACACCGCCGACAGCGCCGGCACCGATGACGGCGATGGTCGCATGTTTATCCAGCATGTTCGCTACCTTTCGGTTTTTTTAGCAGGATTAGATTCGGGCAGCGAGCGCTTCCCCCGAAGTGTGCTGTGGAAACGTTCAGCCTTCTTTCCTATGTGGTTTGCAATTTAAAATCAACTGAAACCCGGTTTGTATTTCACAGGGCGATTTGGTATACTCACCGGTAGTTATCAATCGGTATCAACGCCTGCCCTCCAACTGACCTGATCCGGGCACTATTTTAAAAGGGCCGCTGTCTGCCCTTAATCGAGACCGCCAAACGCCAGCCCCAGACCTGACCCCACTTTTGCATTTTGGGCAAGTAGAACTTACTCTGTAAATCAGGATTCAGTGTACGTCCGGGCATCAGGCTTGCACCGACGAGCACCTTGAATCCGGGAGGAGTGCGCATCATGGAATCTTTTACTGTTTCCGATGCCATCATTACCACCGGTGTGACCAAACTACTCCTGCTGCGCTGGATGAAGCACGGCTGGATGACCAGCGCCCACAGCCCCCCGGGGGCGGTAGAGAAGGAAATCCGGTTCAGCCGGGAAGACCTCTATCACCTGGCTTTTTTAAAAAAGGTCTCCGAGGCCGGCATATCCCTGCCGACAGCTACGGAGAAGATTAATATCTATTCCCTTTGCCAGACCCTTACCGCCTATCCCCGGATCAAGGTGGTGGGCATCGCGTTTTCCCGGGTCGTTTCCGAAGGGGAACTGCAAACCTTGGGTGGGTGGATCATTTCGCCGGAATTGGACCAGCAGACCGGCTGGGCCAGCCTCGACCTCATCGCGGAGCGGCTGCAAGAAGAGGCCGAGGATTTTTACATTTTAAACTTTATGCAACTGAAAAATCGGGTAGATGACATCATTGCCATGCTGCAGGATAGTGATTAGGGGAAGGTTCAAGTTATAAGGTATAGGGTATAAGGTATGAGGTGGAAGGTGGAGGGTGAAGGCCGGAAATCTGAAATCGGCGGTTAGCAAAGCTCCCCTCCAACGGCGCTAGTGTTTCAGTCTCGAGATTGGTACTGGTCAAATTATGGAACCGGCCACGACCTCAACGATGCTTTTGACCTCGATGTCCAGTTCATAGTTTTTGCCAATATCACGGATTTGATTTTTGCAGTTAAAACATCCTGTTACAACTATTTTTGCACCTGTGGCCCTGATCTGATCGGCTTTTATCTTTCCCATCCTTTGCCGGATCCCTCCCAAGCTGCCGGTTGAAGCCAGCCCGCCGCCGCCGCCGCAACAGTAATTGTGGACACCGCTGGGGGTCATTTCTACAAAATCAGTGGTCAGGGCTCTCATCACATTGCGGGGTTCTTCAATGACCCCTCCACGGCGTCCAATATTGCAGGGATCATGGTAGGTGATGGGTCCCTCGAAACGGTCTTTTTCTAGAACCAGGCGTTTGTCTTTTATATACCGATCAATCAATTCCACCAGCGTATAGATTTTAAAATCGAAACGGGTGCCCATGATCTTTTCCATTTCATGGTTTAAAACCCGATAGCCGTGCCCGCAGGGTGCCAGGGCAAGACACTTTGCATTCAGGATCTCCCGGGCCTTGAGAGTGCTGTGGGCAATGGTGTAAGCGTTTTCTTTACTGCCCTGGTAGAAAGCGTAGTTGACGGTATCGAAATCATGGGTGGACAGGGTATAATTCTCGCCGGCGGCGGCCAGAATTTTCAACTCATCCATCAGCAGAAACGGCAGGTCCCTTAATGTCAGGGGGTGGGGGATATAGAGAACTTCCGGGTTCTCCTTGTCGATGGGGATAGCGAAGCCCTCCCCCATATCTTCTTCCATCTCTTCGGCCAGCCATTCAACGGTATCAATAAAATCCTCATCGGAAAGCCCCAGATAATTGCCGGTTTCAAGGGTGGTGTTCACCGGGTCGACCAGCCCGGAAGGTAGTTTTCCCAGGCCAAACAGCAGGGCCCGGGCCACATACATGATCTCTCCGGTATTGATACCCATGGGGCAGTTCAAAGCGCAGTTGCCACACAGGGTGCAGTTTTCAAAAGCAGCCTGGTACAGTTTTTCAAATTTGGGGTTGGCCATGGGATCGCCGGGCTTCAAAAACCCCAATTTGGATTTCAGTGGATGAAAGTACTCCGCAATGATGTGGTCCAGTTGCTTGGCGCGGTTGGCGGGAATATGGTCAGGGTCTTTTTCAGAGCAATAATAGTGACACGCGTCGGCACAGGCCCCGCAGTTGATACAGGCGTTGAGCATGGCAAAAAACCGGGTGCTGGTGTACCTATCGAAAATACGCCTTAATCTTTCAATGTATTGCGCGGCGCTCAGTTCATTGCCATCCGGCGCTGAGGTGTTGTCGGCTTCCGTTCCAGGTATCATGGTATCCGTTCCTTGCCTATCATTTGCCGTGGCACTGGCCACAGGTGGTGGGTCCTGTTTGATTGCCGGCCTTGATCATTTGCCGATGGCAGCCGGTACAACTCTCATGCGCAGCTTCCCTTAGGCCGGGAATACCATCGGCTGCCTGAGCAGCATGGCACTCGTTACAGGCCGCTTCCTCATCTTCAATATAAGCCAGTTGGCCTGTTTCTGCGTCCATTGCATGGTGGCAGCGGGCGCACCCCCCGTCATCGAAGGCTTCTTCATGGCGAGTGTGGTCAAAAGCGGGCGACGGTCTGGCTTTGTCGGCCAAGATATACGGCACCGGATTTCCCGCAGTTTCTTTTTCGGCAAAAGAAACCGCCTGCCAGCCAAGTCCCCATAAAAGGCAAATCAAATAGATAGTTGCCCTGTTCATCGCTTTTTTCATTATATGTTTCCTCATTACAGCTGAATCAGTACGGCCAATTACCAGTCACGTGTTTTTAAAGGTCCCCCGAAATCTTCGCCCATATAGTATCTGGAGAACGGGTAGACAACCATATGGAAAAGCCTTGAAAAGGGAAACATGACGATCAAGACCTCACCGCATAAAATATGGGCAATCAGCATCGGGCGGTAGGGGCCCACTTGATGAAATGCCAGGAACCCGGTTAAAAAAGAGCTAAAAATAACACCGAGGATAACATAATCCGATGGTTGACTGACCTGCCGGACTTCCGGGACTGTCACTCTCCTGATTAAAAAGAACACACAGGCAAACAGCACAAACAGCGTCAGCACATCGGCCAGGCCATCCGGGATGTGGCGCCAGAACACCCCGTAAGATTCGAACCACAGGATGATATGCGCAAGCAGAAACAGGGGCACCAGCAGGACACCCAAATGGAAAAAAACCGTGATAAGGGTAAACAGCGGCCTTTTGCGCATATAGCGGGTGGCAAAGGGCACAACCCCCAGAAACACGGCTTTTATTCCGTTGGTAAGGCTCCGTCCCGGATAGAGCATTTTAGGGTTGGTACCCTTCCAGTAAAACCGAAGCAAACGAAAGCAAAGGCCCAGAATGAATACTGAAAAGGCTAAATATGCCAGCGGTCCTCGTACGAATTCATAATAATCCACTTTTCCTTCCCCTCTTTTTATAACCGGGTGGCTTTTTTACGGTAGGATTTGTAATGAACCTGGCACTGTGAGTCAAGGTGTCTGAATTAAAAAACGTTCATCCTAATCGGATTTGGGATGCGGCAAACGATGTCTTGGCAAACGAATCCGCATGGTGGACCCCTTTCTAGGGATTGATGACAAATCAATCATGCCCCCATGTTCCTGGACACCCTTTTTGGTCATCAGCAATCCAAGTCCAGTCCCGTTCAGGCCCTTGGTGGTAAAAAAGCGTGAGAACACTTTTTTCTTTACTTCGTAATCCATGCCCATGCCGTTGTCTTCCACTTCGAAGACAATGGCGCCTTCGTCTTCATAGGTCCGTACAGTCACCGCATGGGTGTCTTTCGAAGAATCTTCAAGACAGGCATCAATAGCGTTGTCCACCAGGTTGGAGAGGCATCCATAGAGGATGTCGTAATCCAGCGGCGCCGGTGCCATATCCTCTACGAGTTCGTAGGCGAAGCCGACTTCTTTCTCCTCTGCCTTGGCAGCAAAGACCTCGATTACTTCTCCGACGATAACCACGGGATTGATGACGGCTGGCGACAGCGTCGACTGTTTGGCAAAGTTGAGAAACGCCTTGACGGTTGTAGCCATGCGGTCCGAGTTTCTGTCAATTGTCTCCATGCCCTTTTGGATCCGATCGAGACTACTGCTTTTAAAGCCTGAATTGAGCATGTATAAACCGCCCTGAAGAGCGTTTATCAGGTTCTTGAGGCCGTGGGCCAGGCCCGCCACAGTCTGTCCCACAGCTGCAAATCGTTCCGATTCGAGCTTCTCTTTTTCAAGCTGCTTGATCTCCCGCAAGTCCTGAATTGAAAAAGCCATGCCCATATCCTGATCATCATGCTTCAGTCGCGATCCTACCAGGCGGACGGGAACAGTCCGGCCGTCGATGGTACGCACCTCCGTCTCCGGGAGATAGACACTCTTGGTTGCATCGGACACCAGAGCCAGAAATCCTTTCGGCATCATTGCGGCGACCTCTTCGCGTGAAATGATCCGGTCCTCCCCGACCCGGAAGAGTTTCCTGGCGGCCGGGTTGAAGAGGGTTACCTTGCCTTTCCCGTCGAGGGCAAAGATGCCGTCCATGGAAGTGTCGATAAGCGCCTCGAAATAGTGATTGGCGATCTGCAAACCGGCTTCGAGCTTCCTGGTCTGAGTCACGTCGACTGCCAACTCCATTACCGTATCGAATGTTCCGTTATCGGTTTTTAAAGGAACGGTAATCACGTGCAGGTGAAGGGTCTGACCGGTTTTTGATTGCCACACATGATGCCCGGTATGCTGCCGCCCGTCTTCAAAAGTCTGCGCGGCCGTGCACTCGTCGCAGCGATACTCTCTGCCCTTCAGGGATCTGTAACAGGGCTTGCCTTCGACCTGCCCGATAATTTTGCGGGCGCGCTCGTTGGCGCGCACGATATTATAGTCCCTGTCGATGATGATGATATTACATGGCACCTGATCAAAAAGCAGCTCGAATTCCCGCCTTATCCGCTCGCAATCCTCTATGCTGCTGCTGCCCGTATTGACCTTCCCTTCAGTTGCACCAGTTGCGTCACGCATATCTACTATCTCCTGCCCTTTTTTCAACAAACTATTTAGACTTACATATTAGCCAGTTAAGTGTGTATACCACCAAATAGGCCGTCAAATCCATAAATATATACTCAAATAGTAGGATTTTTTTCTTGACAATTTCCCCCCACCATCTATCTCACACTAAACTAATATAGATTATATAACTCGGCTTAACAAGCACACACCTTATGAAACTTACCGCGAGAGTTCGATACGCAACACGATTCATCATGGAACTATCCTTCAATTCTAACGAAGCCACCCTCAAGACAAGCGAAGTCTCAATGCGCCAGGGTATTTCCATGAAGTATCTCGAGCAACTCATGCGGCCCTTGAAAGAGGGCAACATTATCGACAGCGTCCGGGGGCCCAAAGGCGGCTACGTGCTTGTGAGAAGCATAGACGATATCACCCTGGGCGAAATCGCCAGGATATTCGAAGGCCCCCCGGAGACCGTTGAACAGGTGGGGTCTACCGCTGAAACAACAGAGCGCCAGGATTACGAAATTCGGAAAGCCTGGCAGGCGGCGACTCAGGCGCTCTACGAAAAACTGGATGAAATCAGCATTAACAATCTCATTGACGGCACTCGCAAGTAGGAACGCCAATATGGAGGCGGCGCCTATTCAGCACATACGATTATATAGGATTATCCTAATTTGACCATTAAATTATTACCCTACTTAAGGAGGCATTAATGAAAAAGATTCTCATCCTAGGGTCAGGCGCGGGCGGAACCATTTGCGCCGTCAAGCTGCGGCACGAGTTGGATCCACTCGAATGGCAGATCACGATTATCGACGAAGACGAGGTTCACCATTATCAGCCCGGCTGGTTGTTTATCCCCTTTGGGATCTATACGGCCGAGGACTGTATGAAGCCGAAACGGGAATTTATCCCCAACGGTGTTAATTTCGTCCACGACATCATTGTCGGCGTCAATCCTGATAATCGCGAGGTCGAGTGTAAAAATGGTAAATACAGCTACGACTATCTCATCATCGCAACGGGCTGTCGAATTGCGCCGGAAGAGGTCGAAGGTCTCGAAGAATGGAAGCCCGACCCCAATTCCAATGAGCACACCTTCTTTACGCTTGAAAGTGCTTTGGCACTTCATAAGAAGATGAAATACTTCAAGAAGGGTAGACTTGTCTTCAACATTGCGGAAATGCCCCATAAGTGCCCGGTGGTGCCCATGGAATTCATTTTCATGGCGGATTGGTTCTATGCGGTCAACGGTGTACGCGACAACGTCACTATAGAATTTGTCACCCCCAATACCGGCATTTTCACCAAACCCATCGCCACAAAGGTATTGAGTGTCGCCGCCGAGGAAAAAGAGGTTCTGGTAACGCCTAATTTCGACCTCACCGAAGTCAATACCGAAGAGGGATACCTGGAATCGGCCAAGGGTGACCGGGTTGACTATGACCTGCTGGTCTCCACCATGCCCAACCTCGGCGCCGAATACATCGAGACATCCGGTATGGGCGACGGCATGGGCTATGTCTTTACCGATCATCACACCCTGAAGGCGGAAAAGTACGACAACATCTATGTAGTGGGCGATGCCACCAACGTGCCGACATCGAAGGCCGGATCCGTTGCGCATTACGAGGCTGAAATCGTTGTTGAAAACATTATCCTTGAAATTGACGGGCAGGAGCCCAAGCCCGCGTTTGACGGGCATTCCACCTACTTCATCGTTTCGGGTTACGAAAAAGCCTATCTTTTTGACTTCAATTACAAAACCGAGCCACTGCCGGGTAAATTCCCCTTCCCGGGTCTAGGGCCTTTTGACCTGGTCGGCGAAAGCTACGTCAACTACTGGGGCAAGATGATGTTCAAGTGGGTATATTGGAACCTGCTGCTCTCCGGAAATGAGATGCCCCTGGAGCCTCAAATGAACATGGCCGGTAAGAGCTGGCCGCGGACTGAAGCTGCATAGGAGGCGGCCATGACAAATGAAGAATTGATCTTACAAAAGATCGAAAATCTTGAGGCGCAGTTAGCCCTCCTGCTGAAAACCGCTCGGGACGTGAACGAACTCAAGGAAGATGTACTGCCGCTGACCAACACGGCCGTAAGGGTACTCATCGACGAATTGCAGGAGATCGAGGCCGGTTTCCAACTGGACGATCTCATGTACCTCGCCAAAGAAGCGGCGCGTAACATCAGCAACTTTACCTTTGCCATCAAACAGATGTCAAACATCATCGATTTCGTCAATGATCTTGAACCGTTGATGAAGTCGGCCGTTCCGCAAATCATTGAGTACCTGGATGCTCTGGAACGACGCGGCGTGTTCCGCATCCTCGGTGCCATGGTGGATGTCCGTGCGAAAGTGGCCGCCCGTTATGATGCCGAGGACATCGATCAGATCGGTGACGCCATGGTAGCCCTGTTAGGGTTGGCCAAAAAAGTATCCGATCCCAAAGCGCTCGAATTTCTCGAGAAAACCGCGGCATTGCCCTCCCAGGTGGATCTTGAAAACTGCAAGCCGGTGGGGGCTTTTGGCCTCATGTCAGCCGGCTTCAATTCTGAGATCAAACAGGGGTTGGGCCTGGTGTTGGAACTTACCAAAGCGCTTGGACGCATGCAGGACAATGGTAATGGTGCCGGCAGCGCAGCAGAATCCCAGCCGGTAGAGGATAAAAGTGCCTGATCGTCATTGAACGTCAACCTGCTTGGTTACGATTATAAAAGCCCTCCGTGGAAAACGGCGGCGGTCCGCAATGACCGCCGCCTCTCCATAGTATACCGACTGAAGGAGAGATTTCATGGCAAACGCATCGGAAAAAAGAATTTTGGTGGTGGACGATGAGCCGGATGTCCGTAATTTTCTCGCAACCTGTATTGAGGATGCCGGCTTCCAGGTGAGTACCGCCGTGGATGGCCAGGATGCCCTTGACAAAGTGTTCGCCGATCCTCCCGACCTTATGACCCTGGACATGGTCATGCCGAAAAAGTCTGGGATCAAGGTGTTGCGTGAATTGCGCGCCGAAGAACGGTTCAAAGAGTTGCCGGTTATTGTTATTACCGCACACGCCAACACAGACCTCGGCAGCGACGATATCAAAATGGCCAGCGCCTTTGCATCGGGGTTGCGTCCCCGCTATACGCTCGAAAAGCCGGTAACGCCGGAAAAAATCGTCACTGCCATCAGCGAAATCCTCAACGTTGAAGTGACCGAACCGGCCGGTCTTGCATCGGCAGGTGAAAGGGCCGACATCCTGAAACTGGTCAATTCCACCGATAAGCAGACGCTTCAGAAGATCAAGAACATGTTGGCCTCGAAATAAGAACCGGCACCCCATGCGGAGTATTCTGAAAATAGCCGCACAGAGCAAGCGGCAAAAGGTGCCGACGCTCAAGCCCAATAGACTCGGTGCTGAGAAGCGCGAGCTTGCAAAAAAAGGTCTGTGCATCGAATGCGGCGAACATCCGGCGCCCCAGGACAGTTATGTGTGCAGGGGCTGCCTTTCCAGCACATCTATAGAAGATATCCGGGAAGAAATCGTTAGCCTGAGGCAGAAAATCCTGAAAAAATAGCTGGCCCCTAAATACCGCCGCCTGGTCTCCGGGACTGAACCGCCGCTTGCGGCACCGCGGCATTCATGTGGTCAGCAGGTCGGAAATGGTATAAAATAGTAAAGGACCACCATGGCAAATCAGTATCTGGCGGGGATCCACAGCTTCATTAACGGCAGGATAGAAGACATCAATGCCAAGTTGACAAGCGCTGCTGTTGTCGGCGACAATTGCCGCAAGCGCTACTTGGAAGGGCAACTGGAAGAGCTCTATGCGGCCAGGCGCTTTCTTTCCAGCAGATATGATCTAGCGACGCAGACGTACTACTAGAGGTTATCTCAAAAATGTCTTTTGGTACGATCTCGGCGTTGGGTGCTCAGAATGAATCCTCCAAATACCTGGTGTATTCCTCGTGGCCGCCGCACCTTGAACCGGAATCCTATTATTGAGATTGCCTCTAATAACTATCAGCGCATAAATCCCGGTTTAAAAACAGCAACGTAAATATTGATTGAGTTCAACATGTCGCATAATTATCTATTTGATTTTTATACTTACATCGATACGCGGTTAAATACGACAACAGCGCAGCAGGAAATCCGTGGTCCCGCAGAAGAGCAGGCGGCCTTTGCAAAAGGAAGGCGCGACGCACTTGCGGATTTGCAGGGATACCTCGATGGGAATCTGCACTGCAAATTGCCCCGTCGCCTCCAGAAAAAGGCAACCGCGTATAGGATGGCCTCGAAAAGCCAAAATTAATGTGCAGCCGCCGGTAGGGCGCGTGCGGTTGGCTTAAGATCCGACCTGAATCCTATTTCTGAGATAGCCAGAAACAGCCCCTGTCTATCCTCTCAGATGGGCGGGATATCCAACGGAGCACATTCCGGGGAAGAATCGCAGAGTAAGTCGGCCACACTAATGGCGTCCAGTTTCTCGTATAGCGCGTCCGTGGCCTGTTTCCAGGCCAACCTGACTCTACAGTCGACGGCACGCTGGCAGGTTTCGGGGGAACTGATACACTCAACCAGTTCGTAAGGCTTTTCAAATAATCTGACCAGGAATCCCAGGGTGATCTCCTCGGGAGCCTTGGCCAGGATGTGCCCACCTTTGGCCCCCCGGACGCTGGTGATCAGATTGGCGCTTTTCAAGGTGCGGATCAATTGTTCCAGATATTTTACGGGAATGTTTTGCTGGCTGGATATGTCGCTGACCGTAACGGGTTTTTTATCCGGGTGGCGAGCGAGCTCGAGCAGAATACGCGTACCGTAGCGGCTTCTCGTCGATAGTTTCATGGCCTTCTCCGGGAGGTGTCTATGCTTCAGCCTTTCTTGGTCTGCCTTTAAATAGAGTTCGGTTTTGCCAAATTATGAATGTGGCTGGCCGTCTGAATTCTTTTCATATGACCATAACCCCTATCCCCACAAATAGTCAACTGACCGGTGCCGGGCCATATTGAATCTCCCCCGCGGAGCAGGAGGGCTCAGGCCCCGCTGAGGGAGGCTTTAACCTTCGATCCTGTTCCAGCGGGCGCCGCTTTCAGGCAAATAAAAACCCGGAACAACGATAGTGTTCCGGGTTACTTATGTTTAATCAGGCAGGCGCCCAATCAGGAAAATTTACAGGCCCGTTCCCTTTTTCGGCTGGCTTCTTTGACCTCGTCCTGGCACTTTTCACGCTCCTCACGGCTGTCAGAGTTTGAATCACAAGCGTCCATTTCGACTTTTACGTTCTCCCTTTCGATGACACTGCAGTGGTGGTCATCGAAAGCTTTATCTTTTTCGTTCATATCTCTTACCTCGCTTAATTGCACTCCAGGGGTTTTAAAATTCAGGGTAGACATAAGATATTTAACAATTACAAATACCTTAGTCCTTGAAAATAAATTAACGATGATGCCGGCAATGTCAATACGGCCCCACCCGACACAGTGAGGCTCCAGGGGTATATCTGTATGTTAATCAGATAGTTGGATATTGGAACTTATGGCAAGATCCCCCTAAATGTCAAAATCATTCCGCAGTTGAAATCAACCAGCTTCAACCGAACAATATCGGCGAAGTTCCACAACTCAGGCTGCTTGGTATCGGTTTTCGTCATTTTGACACTTCTATCAATTCGTTAGGGTAATGAGAGCGTATCATTTTGCAAACCATAGCATCCGAGCAGGGGTGTCGCATTTTGCATCTGTAGAAAAATGCGCCACATATAGCGTTTTGCATCACTTTTATAACGGCTTGATATTTAAACACTTTTCAGTTTTGAACATTTATCCTGCTGTATTTTGCCACATATTTATATAGCAGACCTCACTCCCCACGATTACCCTGGTATAATTTTTCACTAGTTATTACTGATAGTTATGAATTTTTTGTGTCGAATCGAGAGATTGGCCCGGATTATGCGATATAAACAATCAAACAGCGAAGTATTGAATGGGCAGATGAGGCAAACCGAAAATACCAAGTGAACCGGCAAACACAAAGGAGGAAGTCATGGGCAAGAAAATCAGAATTGAAACAAGACGTACCTATCTTGTGGGCATGGCAGAATACGGGGGAAAATGTCGGCACATGGTGAACGGACTGGTGGATTGCAAAATGTGCGCCCATAATTACAACTGCCTGAAATGCTCTTTCGACCAGATGGTCGCCGATGAGATAGTGACACGGTCCGCTGCGCAGCCAACATTACCTGAAGCGGTAGGCTTTTAGCGACGGTCCAAAAGCACTCCGATCGATACGCTTGTTTTTATCCGTTACAGGTATCTTTAGCACTGGCACTGCTATGAAAAGTGCGGGAGGCCCTTATAAGGCATCTGTTTAAAGATAAAGGCGGGAAAGCTTGTGTGCTAACCCGCTTTTTTTTATTGATTATCTGGTCAGGGCGCGAGCGATATAACCTCTTATCCCCATTGATATCTTAAGAAAAATTGATAGGGGCGCACCACAACATGATTGAATCCTACAAATTCTGGCATTCATCAGTGGCCGGATGTCCCAAAATACCAACATCATTCCACGGTCGATAATTGCCATTTGCAACCAAGCAATGTTGGCAAGCAACTATGCTGCAATTGAGAATTTAGGCTTTTTATATCTGATGGTATATTCAAGCGAGCATTGAATAACCAACACATATAGGAGGCCACCATGGGTAAAGCGCTAAAGCAAAAGGCTGT